>Ga0207641_10000160_pt1 | contig 95407 bp, 88 predicted proteins | sample KBSSwiS62_FD_184306 | JGI IMG/M metagenome (GOLD analysis project Ga0207641, IMG submission 184306) | Switchgrass rhizosphere microbial communities from Kellogg Biological Station, Michigan, USA - KBS Switchgrass S6-2 (SPAdes) (version 2) | ecosystem: Host-associated > Plants > Roots >...
GAGACCGCCAGGCCGAGCCCGGTGGCCGAGCCCGCCGCCCCCAGGGTGCGCGAATAAACCAGCGTGCCCGCCGCATCGTACTTCAGCAGGGCGACGTCCTGGCTGCCCTTGATCGCCTGGTCGTCGACCGTCTTGTTGACGTCCGCCAGCATGTAGACCGAGCCGTCGGGTCCAACGGTCTGGGCGTGCACGGCGGTGACGGCAGGGTCCAGCCCCTCGGCGAACACCCGCCCGTCGACGAAATTGCTCTGCCCCGCCATCTGCGTCGGGCTGGCGACCGTGTCGGTGTCGGTCTGGAACTTCAGCAGTTGCTGCGCGACGGTGCTGTCGGAGGTCTTGGTGTTATGGTCGGGATCGGCGTCGCCGACCTGCTGGGCGAGATAGACCGCCCCCGCCGTATCCGGCGTCGAGAAGTTCACCGTCTCAGAGGTGCCGATGGTGACCTTCATCGCCCACTGGTCCGGTCCGGGCGGCAGGGTGACGGTCTGCGAGCCGACCTTGATCTGCCGCGGCTCGGCGGGGATGCGATTGGTCCCGAAGCGGGTCTCCACCCCGGCCGCCTTCAGCTGGTCGTTGACGTAGTTGATGACGTTGGCGAGGCTGCGCGTCTGGTCGGGCATCTGCGACAGGTCGATCAGCACGTCATGGGTCTGGTTGACCCGCGTCACCTTGATGTCGAACTTCACATCGCCCTCGAAGGCGGGCACCGAGTCGCTCGCCGAGGTCGCGAGCGGAACGGTCGTGTACTGGGTGGCCTGCTTGGGGACCGTGAGCTTCGAGGTCTCGGAGGTGGCCGCGTCCCCCTGCACCAGGCGCAGCTTGTCGAAACGGGTCGAGCCCAGGTAGCTCTGAACATCGGCCATGCCCTTCAGGAAGGCCGACTGCAGCTGGGTCTTGTCGCCAGCGTTGGCGTTGGCCTTGATCTGGTTGGCCATGTCGCTGAGCGTGCCCAGCCCCTGGTAAAGGGCGAACAGCTTCTTGTAGTCGGCGCTGGCGCCCGAGAGGTCGAGCTTGGCGGCGTTCTCGTCGATGAGCTTGTGGCCCGCCAGCACCGCGGTGACATTGGCGCTCGCCTGCTGCGCAGTCTCCTGGGTATTCCAGGGCGGTGTCGGGGCGACCTTGTTGGTCGTGGTCGACGTCGCGCCGGAGGTCGAAGTGACGGCGACGCCGGCCTTCGCCTGATAGTAGCCCAGCAGAACGCTCGAATCGATGCCTATGACCACAGGACCCGCTCCGCGGGCGCGGGCCCGCATCTGAAGCCTAGCGGCGGTACGGCTTCCAGCCCGTTAACGCCACGTTAGAAAAGCGCGGCCAGCCCCCCGGATGCGCCCCGTTCTAGCCGCCCTTGAACAGCTGCAGGATCATCTGCGGCGACTGGTTGGCGATCGACAGCGCCTGGGCGCCTAGCTGCTGCTGCACCTGCAGGGCCTGCAACTGGGCGCTTTCCTTGGCGAGGTCCGCATCCACCAGGTTGCCCACCCCGGTCTGCAGGGTGTCGGTCAGCTTGCCGACGAAATCACTGTGCGAGGTGATCTGCTTGGCCTGGGAGCCGAGCGACCCCAGCGACTGGTTGACGTTGAGGATCGAGGCGTTGAGATCGCTGAGCACCTGCGTAGATAGCGTCACGCTGGCCAGCGACGCCGTCGGCGGAATGGTGATGATCGCCCCGCCCAGGGACATGTCCTGGGTCGAAAGGGTGATGTAGGAGCTGGCCGAGGCGTTGGCGAGGAACTGGATGCTCGTCGCGCCAGAGCCGTTCAGGCCGTTCAGCAGGTTCGCGCCGTCGAAGGCGGCGTTGTCGGTGACCTGGCCGATCTGCCGAAGGATCGACTTGAATTCACTGTCGAGAGCCGTGCGCGAGGCCGTGTCGATGGAGGTGTCCATCGCCGCCACGACCTTCTCTTTCAGCTGCACCAGTAGATCCGAAACCGTGGCGCCGGCGGTCATCGAGACCTCAGCGATCGAGTTCGCCCGGTCGAGGCTCATCTTCACCGCGCCGAGCGCGCCGATGTCCGCCCGCTGGTTCTGGGCGATCGACCAGACCGCGGCGTTGTCCTGCGCCGTGGCGATCTTCAGGCCGGTGTTGATGTGGTTCTGGACCTGACCGATCTGGTCGTTGGTCTTGTTAAGGTTTTGCAGCGCAATCAGCGCAGGTTTGTTGGTGTGCACGCTGATCGACATGACGGATTCTCCTGGTCACATGAGCCCGACTCGCTTCGCCCGAGTCGCGTGGGCTTCCAAGGAGGCTAGGAATTTTATGGTAATCGAAAGGTTAACGCCGTCAGGACCATCAGCCTGATCTGGCGATTTCGATTAACCATGGCCGCGTCCGGCTTAACCTTTTCCGGCGCGATTCACCGGGGCGCGCGCAAGCTCAAGCGGGTCGCGGTGACCGCGCAGGGCCGCTCGTAGACGTCGCTTCGGATCAGGGATGCCCGGCTTCTTCCGCCGGTGAGCGCCATACTTGGCGAGAGAGCCTTTTGCGGTGATTCTCGGCCGGGCGTCATCGGCGCTGACCCCTGCCGCCGCGCAAACGACCATCGCCGCCGCCGGCGGGCCGGGGCGGTGAGAAACGTTCGAGACCGGCCCCGAGGGCCGGCGGATCAGGCCTTGGTGCGGATCACCTCGCCGGCGTGGTAGGCGGCGGCGTCCCGCAGCCGCAGAACCTCTTCCTGCGGCAGCTGCTGGACGACCTCGCCGGTGCGCCGGTTTACGGTCTTGTAGACAAAGGTCCCGCTGGCCTGGTCCTCTTCGATCACCAATCGCAGGTCGTCCTCTTCCGACGCGAGCCCGGGCTGGACTTCGCCAGCCGCGCCGGGGGCGTGACCAGGACTGGGACCAGGGCGACCGTAGGTCGGATCGGGGGTGGCTGCGAACGGCGCAACCTTGTTGCTCATGTCTCCTGTCGCCGACGACGGGCGTCAGCGCTCCGGGTTGCGCATGAACGGCGGGAAGCGACCCTCCCCGCCGCCACGCCGGCGCGGTCCCCTTTTCCCAGAGGAACTGGGGGACCGCGCGGCTTTGGCCTTAACGGAACAGGCCGAGGAGGATCGACGAGGACTGGTTGGCGATCGACAGCGCCTGCACGCCAAGCTGCTGCTTGGTCTGCAAAGCCTGCAGTTTCGCACTTTCCTTCGCCAGGTCGGCGTCGACGAGGTTGCCCACGCCGGCGTCGATGGTGTCCTGCAGCTTGCTCACGAAGCTCAGGTGCGATTGCAGGGCCTTCGAGCCGGTGCCCAACTTGGACAGGGCGCTCGACACCTGGGTGATCGCCGTGTTGACGGTGGCGATCATCGCGGTCGCCATCGTCTGGGTGCCGATCGAGGCGGTCGCGGTGATGCCGCCCATCGCCGCACCACCGAGCGACAGATCTTGAGCCTGCACGGTGATCTGCTGGGTGCCGTCGGCGTTGGCCAGCGCCATCACCGTCGTCGCACTGCTGGCGGTCGACTTGATCATGTTGGCGCCGTTGAACACCGCGTTGTCGACGGCCTTCTGGATCTGGTCGCGCAGCGACTTGAAGTCGTCGTTCAGCGCGACACGACTGTTGTTGTCGAGGGTCACGTCCGACGCCGCCAGGGACTTCTGCTTCATCTGCAGCAACAGGTCCGACACGCTTTGGCCGGCGGACAGGGCGACGTCGACGGTCGAAGAGCCGCGCTGAAGCGATTCCTTCACCGCATCCAACGAACCGGAGGTGGCGCGCTGGTTCTGGGCGATCGCCCAGATAGCGCCGTTGTCCTTCGCCGAGGCCACCTTCAAGCCGGTGTTGATCCGGGTCTGGGTGGTCGCCAGGTCCATCTGGGTGGAGGCGAGGTTCGTCAGCGCCTGCATGGCGTTGACGTTCGTATTGACGCTGTTCAAAGGCATACGACTGTTCCTTTCTCAGGGAGCCGGCGTCTATTCGACAACCGGGGGCTTTTTGCCCGGCAGAGTTTGCAGCAAGGAACAAGCCAGCCCGGCAGAGTTTGCCGGGGCGATCAAGCCTCTGAATTTATGGCGTTATAGGTCTGTTATCGATATTCAGCCCGGCAGACTTTGCCGGCCAGGCCTGCAGAAATTGCCGGGCGCCCGCGGCAAAAACTGCCCACCACTCGGCAAAAAAAGGCCGGACAACTCCGCAACGTACGGAGCGTCCGGCCCGCGACTGTCCGCCTATCTGAACAGCGACATGATGCTGTTCGGCGCTTGGTTTGCGATCGAAAGCGCCTGCACCCCCAGTTGCTGCTTCGTCTGCAGGGCCTGGAGCTTTGCGCTTTCCTTCGCCAGGTCGGCGTCAACCAGATTGCCAATGCCGCCATCAACCGTGTCCTGCAGTTTGCCAATGAACGTCAGATGCGAGGCCAGGGATTTCGACCCCGTGCCGAGCGCCGACAGGGAAGCCGAAACGTCTATGATCGCCTGATTGAGGGTGGCGATCATCCCGAAAGCCAGCGTCTGGGTCCCAATGGACGACGTGTTGGTCAGGCTCGAAAGCGCGCCGGTTCCCAGATCCATCGGTTGGGCCTGCACCGTGATGACGGCCGACCCATCCGAATTCGCCAGGCTCTGAATGACCGTCGGGTTGGAGCCCTTGATCATGTTGGCGCCGTTGAAGTCGGCGTTGTTCACAGCCTTGGTGATCTGGTCGCGCAACGACAGGAAGTCGTCGTTGAGCGCGGTGCGGCTGTTCGTGTCGAGGGTCGTATCCGACGCCGCCAAGGCCTTCTCCTTCATCTGAAGAAGCAGGTCCGAGACGGACTCCCCCGCGGCCAGCGCCACATCGACGGTCGACTGACCGCGCTGCAGCGATTCCTTCACGGCGTTCAGCGATGCCGAAGTGGCCCTCTGGTTCTGAGCAATCGCCCAGATCGCGCCATTGTCCTTCGCACTCGCCACCCGCAAGCCGGTGTTGATGCGGTTCTGTGTTTCGGACAACTCCTTATTGGTCGCGTTGAGGTTCTGGAGCGCCGTCATGGCGCCCACGTTCGTGTTCACTGAATTATACAGCATCGCATCACATCCATTCTGGAGGGGTTCGGCCAGCTTCGGCTGGCGGGCGATTTTTCGCCGCTGGACGCGTCGCAAGCCCCGGGCCAGTTATGGTAAACGTGCGATGTGTTTGTTTTTTATATACATTTCAAGCTCGTCGAGCACGCCCGGCCCCGCCGCGACATGGTTAACAGCTGCCGACCGGCACTTCCTGCCCGGACTCCGGGCCGCGACGCAAGGGAGCCAGGCCACCTCCGGTCAACGCGACCATAGGCCGGCGCCGCAGTGCGTCATTTTTCGCTTGCACTCAGTCTAAACATCGTTCAGATTTATTACTGCCCTTCCTGGGCGTTTCCTCCCTATGACTGCCGCGCCTTCGGGCGCGGCTTTTTTTTGCGCCGGCGCGGCGAGCGTGCGGCCTGCCTACGCGCGATGGATCTGGATCCCTTTTCGGCAATGGTCGGGGTCGATGACCGTGAACCGCACCTCTGCGCTCCAGCAAGGTCGGCAGGCTGTTTGCGCGCAGGGCGTGTGGCCGAACTCGGCCCGTTCGCCCCGCTCCGGAGCATGCAAAGCCTCAAGCCATGAGGGGACGGCGCCTGGAGACCGGCTGCCCCGCCGCCGATCCGGGCCAATTTGTCGCAACCTCCATTTGTCGCTTGCGACCCGTCTGAGCACCGCTTAGATTGTCCATGCCCTTCCTGGGCGTTTCCTCCCTATGACTGCCGCGCCTTCGGGCGCGGCTTTTTTTTGGTCGGATCCCAGCCGGTCTCGACAGGACGGATAGCTCTCGCCCGAGCCTTGCATAGTCCGCCACCAACAACAATTCTATTTATTGGAGCATTTTGAACATACACTCGCCATAGTTGCTTTTGGGGAGAAAACGCGCCGTGACCACGCCAAGCTTTGACGGCAATCTCGCGACACAGAACCTGTTCGCCGAATACACCGCGACCATGCCGGCCGACAACCAGTTCCTGATCGGCTGGACCTTCGACGGAACCGACCAATCTGAGCTGATCCAGGGCTCGGATTTCGCGGCCCAGCGACGCTTCATCGGGGGTCCGCGAAGTCCCTATTACACCGACACCGTGGTCGGAAACGACGAACTGCACGGCGGGGCTGGAGACGACACCATCCTCGGGCTCGGCGGTGTCGACGGCATCAGCGGCGGCGACGGAAACGATTCGCTGAGCGGCGGCCTCGCCACCGACTTCCTCGACGGCGACGCGGGACATGACCAGATCAGCGGCGGCGAGGCGACCGACTTCATCAACGGCCAGGATGGCCGCGACACCTGTCACGGCGACGACGGCGACGACCAGCTCTCTGGCGGAAAGGGTGCGGACCTGCTGTTCGGCGACGCGGGCGCCGACCGGGTCCTGGGGGACGAAGGCCATGACACCTGCTCCGGCGGCGATGGCGACGACACCCTCATCGGCGCGGCCGGGGCCGACTCGCTATCGGGCGACGCTGGCCAGGATTCACTCGACGGCGGCGACGGCGCCGACATCCTGCAGGGCGGGGTCGGCAACGACCAGATCCTTGGCGGCGCGGGCGGCGACCGCTGCGTCGGCGGCGATGGCGACGACACGCTCCAGGGCGACGCGGGCGACGACACCCTGAGGGGCGGGCAAGGCGATGACGCCCTCTACGGCGGCCAGGGCGCCGACCACTTCCGCATCGGGGCTGCGGGGGGACATGACGTCGTCTACGACTTCAACCGCCTCGAGGGGGATTATGTGCAGGTCCATGCCGGCGCGAGCTACTCGGCCTACCAGTCCGGCGCCGATGTCGTCGTCGAGATCGGCGCAACCGCCACCCTGACCCTGCGCAACGTCACCCTGACGGCGCTGGACGCCGGCTGGATCGGCGCCTGAGGCCGGCGCGTAGGTGAAGCATCAAAGAGCCCCGGACGCGCCGGGGCTCGCCGCGCCGGACGCTGTCGGCTCGCCTCAGGCGGCGGCGGCCTGGCCGTTGCCGCGCAGCCCCTGCATGATCATGCGGTTGACCTCGATCAGCGGCTCGATCTCCTCCTTGCGGCGGATCACCTCGCTGGTGTGCTTGCCGACCCAGATGCTGAGCGAGATGATCGCCGCGCGCAGGCTTTCCGGCAGGGCGTTCTCAGGCTCGCTGCAAGCGCCGCCGAGCACCGACCAGACACGGCGGTTCCAATCGAGCGCGTCGATTCGGCCGCGGATGTCCGTCGGCTCGCACTTCGCAGCCTCCATGAGCGCCAGCGTGACCTGGGCGAAGAGACGGTATTCCGTCTCCCGCGGGCTCTCAGCCCTGGTCGCCGCCTGCTGATACGCCTGCAGGGACATTCCCCAACCTTTCGTCTTCGTATTCGATCAGCTTCCGACACAGCATGAGCGCCTTGTAATACTCACGCTCCATGCAGTATTTTGAAACATCGACGCAGTCGGCGAGGACGTTGGGATTACGGATAACCCCCATGAACTCGCTCATCCGACGCACGAATTCATCGTAATATCGCTCGGCCCCCGGCTCATCGAGATACATCATCATCACCGGGAAGTAGATCCGGCGCGCAGGCGTATTGGCATTCTCCTGCTGCATGATGTCCTTCTCGCGAAGAACGGAGGCCTTGTTCTGCAGCACCAGAACGCCCCGGCGGTCGCCGTTCTGGACGACCGCGCCGTTGAGAACGAACTTTTCCCCGGGCTTAAGCGACAACTTTAGCGGCAATCCCGCCTCCCGATTCCACGCTCGCGAATCGATCCGACTCACTCATTGTCACCTTGCCTGGGGTCGAGCGCACTTCACAACGGTTACTCAGGGAGCGTTAACGACCTCTTGCCCCGCGGCGGCGCCCTTGGCTTAAGCTTTGATTAAGCACAATGGCTCGACCAAGGGACGTTCTGTCCGAGGGAATCGTCCATGCCGCGTCACGGCCCGAAGAGCGCGACGTCGGCCCACGCGCTGGCCGCCGGCGCCGCGCCGACCAAGCCCCGCACCGTGGAGATCGCCGACGAACTCGGCCAGGCCGGCTCGAAGGACGCCCTGGCGCGGCTGAATGCCGCAATGGCCGAGATCAAGGCGCTGGCGGTCGCCCCGTTCATCCAGCGGGCGGTGGACTCGATCCGCGTCGACGATGCCCAAGCCGCCACCGAATGGTCGCTGAAGGCGCTGGAGCAGGACGACCAGAGCGGGCTCGGCTGGTACACCCTGGGGATCGCGCGCGAGAAGGCGGGCGACTTCGCCTCGTCGGTCAACGCCTACGAATCCGCCCTGCGGCTGCTGCCGGATCACGCCGAGGTGGCCAACGACCTCGGCCGGCTGGCCTTTCGCATGGGCATGCACGGCCAGGCCGAGCAGCTGTTCCGCCACTACCTCGTGCGCCACCCCGGCCACCCGGAGGCGGTCAACAACCTGACCTGCGCGATCCGCGCCCAGCAGCGCTACGACGAGGCCATCGCGGTGCTCAAGCCGGTGCTGATGCAGACGCCGGAAAACCCCATGCTGTGGAACACCATGGGCTCGGTGGTCGCCGAACAGGGCGATTATGCGACCGCCCGGGTCTTCTTCCAGGAGGCCGTCCAGCTCGACCCCGGCTTCTTCAAGGCGCGCTACAACCTCGGCAACTGCCTGCTGATGCTGGAGGACACCGCGGCCGCCCTGGAGGCCTGCGAGGCGGCCCTGGTCGACGTGCGCGCCGAGGACGAGCGGCAGATGATGCGCATGGCCAGATCCACCATGCTGGCGGCCCTCGGCCGGCTGGGCGAAGCCTGGGACGAGTACGAATGCCGGATGCACCCGCAGTTTGCCGAGGTGACGCATTTCGTGGTCGACAAGCCGCGCTGGCAGCCGGGGATGGACGTGAGGGGCAAGACCCTGCTGGTGATCGGTGAGCAGGGGCTGGGCGACGAGATCCTGTTCGCCAACCCGCTCGGCGACCTGATCGACGACCTCGGCCCCGACGGGCGGCTGGTCCTCGCGGTCGAGCGGCGGCTGGTCGAGCTGTTCCGGCGCGGCTTTCCCAAAGCCGAGGTCTGCGCCCACGTCACCGGCGCGATCGGCGTGCGCCCGGCCCGCGTGACGCCGGACACCGTCGACGTTTCCGGGGTCGACCTCTGGACGCCAATGGCCTCGCTGCTGCGCACCTATCGCCGCACCGTGGCGGACTTCCCGCCCGCCCCGGCGAACATCGTCGCCGATCCCGTCCGCGTCGAGGCGTGGCGCAGGCGGCTGGCCGACCTGCCCGGCCGCAAGGTCGGCATCCTCTGGAAGAGCAACATCACCAAGGACGCGCGGCACCGTTACTTCGCCGGATTCGAGGCCTGGAGCCCGGTGCTGCGCCAGCCCGGCGTCACCTTCGTCAACCTGCAATACGGCGACTGCGCCGAGGAACTGGCCCAGGCCAAGGCGCAGTTCGGCGTCGACATCTGGCAACCGCCCGGCGTCGACCTGAAGCAGGATCTCGACGAGGTCGCGGCGCTTTGCTGCGCCGTCGACCTGGTGGTCGGCTTTTCCAACGCCAGTTTCAACATCGCCGCCGCCTGCGGCGCGCCATCCTGGCTGATCACCATTCCCGGGGCCTGGCCGCGGCTGGGTCTCGCCGACCGCTATGCCTGGTACCCACAGGTGCGGGTCTTCTCGCTGGACGAATTCGGCGACTGGGGACCCGTGATGGGCCGGCTGGCCGAGGCTGTCGGCGAGTTCGCAAGAAGCGGCTGAACCCGAGGCGCCTCTGGGAATTAGATCTGGCAGGACTGCGCGCCAGGCCGCGCCGATCGCAGGAGCCAGCCATGCCCGGACCCGGTTACGACAGCGAGCCGGACTTCGATCCGCAGGATCGGGCCGAAGTCTTCGACGAGAGCATGACCGTCGGCGGCGAAGGCGACGTCGCCCTGGGCGGCGATTCTCCGCTCGACATCGGCGAGGACATGCGGACCTTCGAGGAGATGCCCGACGTCTATGACGTCACCAGCCGCGCCGGCGATCGCGACGAAGACGAGGAGCTGGCGCTGGACGCCGACGAATTCGACCTCGACGCCATCGATGACGACGACCTCGAGGAGGACAACGAGCTCGACTACGCCGCCGTAGACGCCGAGCGCGAGGACGACCTCGACGGCCTGGGCGCCGAGCCCGGCGCCGGGTTCGACGAGGACCAGCTGTCGGCCAGCGACATCGAAGGCCTCGACGAGGTCCGCGATCGCGACGAGGTCTCCGGCGGCGAGGACGACTTCACCAACTTCCAGTCGCGCAACGTCAGCGACGAAGACCTCAAACGCATGGGCTATTCGGAGATCCGCGACGGCCAGACCCGCGCCAAGCCGGACGGATAGGGCGAGGCGGAGAGGTCGGGCTCAGCTTCGCCTCAGCCGGCGACGACCTGCTCTGAGCCATGCGCAAATGCCTTGGGCGAAGCGCACCTGCGGCTGCGCGGCGTCATAGCGCCCTCCCCGCTTGCAACACGCCTCGCGGCCTTTAGTTTGACCGGCTGAAACAGTCGTACGAACGCGGGCCCGCGCGCCCGCCGCGGGAGCCGCAATGAGTCAGCGTTTCGAGGGCACCGACAACTATGTCGTCACCGAGGATCTCAAGGTCGCCGTCAACGCGGCGATCGCGCTCGAGCGGCCGCTGCTGATCAAGGGCGAGCCCGGCACCGGCAAGACCGTCCTGGCCGAGGAGATCGCCAGGGCGCTCGGCGCGCCGCTGATCACCTGGCACGTCAAGTCGACGACCAAGGCGGTCCAGGGCCTCTACGAATACGACGCGGTCTCGCGCCTTCGCGACAGCCAGCTCGGCGACGAGCGGGTCAAGGACGTGCGCAACTACATCCGCAAGGGCAAGCTCTGGGAGGCGTTCGAGGCGCCTGTCCGCCCGGTGCTGCTGATCGACGAGATCGACAAGGCCGACATCGAGTTCCCCAACGACCTCCTGCAGGAGCTCGATCGGATGGAATTCTTCGTCTACGAGACCAACGAGACCATCAAGGCCGCGGTCCGGCCGATCATCATCATCACCTCGAACAACGAAAAGGAGCTGCCGGACGCCTTTCTGCGCCGCTGCTTCTTCCACTACATCAGCTTCCCGGACGCCGAGACGATGAACGAGATCGTCGAGGTGCACTATCCGGGCATCAAGCGGAAGCTGGTCTCCCAGGCGCTGCGGATCTTCTACGACATGCGCAAGGTGCCGGGCCTGAAGAAGAAGCCCTCGACCTCCGAACTGCTGGACTGGCTGAAACTGCTGATGGTCGAGGACGTCAGCCTCGAGGTGCTGAGCGAAAGCGACCCCACCAAGCTGATCCCGCCGCTGCACGGCGCCCTGCTGAAGAACGAACAGGATGTCCACCTGTTCGAGCGGCTGGCCTTCCTGGCCCGCCGCGACACGGTCCTGCGCCCGGGCCAGTGAGCGCTCGCGTGTAACTCCAGGCTTACGTCGAATTCATTCGCCTGCGGCGCCTCGCCCGGCCAGTTTGCTGGCGAACTGGCCGGAGTCGATCGTCGATGAAGTCCCTGCACCTGGTGTTTCTGGCCGCGTCGGTGGGTTCGCTGGCAGGCTGCGCCCGACCGGCGGATCCGACGCTGCGCACCGCCCTCGACTGCCCGGCGCGCCAGGGTGAGCTGAGCCGCACCGGCGTCGCGCCGGATCGCCGCGGCTGCACCTATTCCAGCGCCGGAGGCGACGAGATCTCGCTGCGCCTGCTCCCCGTCGCCGGCTCGCCCGGGGCGGCGCTGCAGCCGATCGAGCGGGAGCTACAAGGGCTGGTGGCGGCGCCGGCGACGCCCGCTACGCCCGCCAAGGACGAAGCCGCCCGTGAAAGCAACCACGATGGCGATGAGACGAGCGACCGCGCCCAGGTCTCGCTGCCCGGGATCCACATCGATGCGCAGGGCGACAAGGCGGACGTCCGGATCGGCTCGCTGCACGTCGACGCCGCAAGCGGCGGGGCGGTGGTCCGCGAGACCCACGACGTGCGCCTGCGCGGCCAGGCCCTGTCCATGGAGCGCCGCGGCTACCGCGCCCTCTACATCATCGCGCGTGACGACCTCCCCGGCGGACTGAGCTCGGTCGGCTACGAGGCCGGCGGCCCGCGCAAGGGGCCGCTCACTGTCGCCGTCGTGCGGATGAAGGGCCACGGCCACGACATCTACCGGGATGTGCATCGCCTGGTGCGCCGCAACGGGGGGATCTGAGGCGGGCGCCCGCGCCGATCTGGTCTGGTGAGCCCCTCGGCCGGACGTTGGGACAGGATCACCCCGCCTGCTGGACCTCGACCACCTTGTAGGTCAGCGGCCGGCCGTCCTCGTCGGTGACGGTGACATATTCGCCGACTGCGAAACGGTGCTCGCCCAGCCGGTGGACCGGCTCGTCGTCGGCGGTGTCCTCCTCGTCGTAGTCGAAGAACCAGCGCGGGCCGCGCCGGTTCAGGCGGCCGTCGACCGGGTCCTCGTCGGGAGCGAAGCGGCGCACCGTGCAGTTGGCCCGGGCCTTGGCGAAGGCGCCTTCGTCCAGGTGCCCGTCATCGGTCAGCGGCGCGGTCAGCGTGTAGCCGCGATGGTCGTCCCCACCAGCGAACTCCGTGCCGGGGTTGCGCGCAAGCCGCATGACGATCCGCGACAAGGTCATTTTTGCACCTCAACGTCAGTCAGTGAGAGAGAAACAGCGACGGCCCGTCGGAGTTCAGGAGGGTCCGCGTGGTTCCTCCAAAGATGAATTCCTGGAGCCTCGGATGGCCGAAGGCGCCGGCGACCAGGATATCAGCCCCGGCGTGGGCGGTCGCCTCCAGCAGGGCATGGCCGACATCGCCATGGCAGGAAAGCAACTGGATCTCGGCCTTGACCCCGCGCTGAGCGCAATAGGCCTGCAGCTTCGCGGGATCGCAGCGCCGGGAGCCGGCGTTGGGCGCGGTCACGATGATCACGCGCTCGGCCTTTTCAAGCAAGGGCGTCGCCAGCCGCGCCGCACGCGAAGCCTCCTTGCCGCCGTCCCAGGCGACCATGATGCAGCCGGCCGTCTTCAGCCCCGGGCGGGCGATCAGCACCGGGCGCTGCTCGTCGGCGACGATCTGCTGGAAGGTCTCGGCCAGTGGCCCACGGCCGCGGGCGGCGTTTTCGACGAAGACCACCACGTCGGAGAGCCGGCCTTCGGCCGAAAGTCCGGCCCAGACCGGCGTCTGCAGGGCGATGAAGCGGCGGTTCTGATAGGGGCAGGCGTCGAGCGTCCCGTGTGCATGGCCTTCGCCGATGGCGGTCGCCTCCTTCAGGGACTCCAGCGCGCTCACCTGCACCCCGCCCATGAACCCCTCGCCCATCCAGGGCATGAGGTCGGCGACGTCGACGGGGGTGTAGACGCCGAGCACCTCCGCGCCGAACGGCTCGGCCAGCGAGACGGCCGCGCGAAGGGCCGCCATGTCGTCCAGTCCGCCCGAAAGCGGCGCCATGATCCGCGCCCAGCTCATTGCATCGACTCCTCGCTGCCTATCCTGTGGACCTTGCGGCCTGCGCCAGCATTGATCTTTTTCAGATGATCCTCCAGTGACGACTCGAGCTTGAAAGGGAATGCGCAGGTGACGAAAGGGCTGCGTCGAGCCGCGAGCGCGCCGAGGGCCTGGCAGCGCATGCTGTCCGGGCGCAGGCTGGACCTGCTCGATCCCTCGCCGATGGACATCGAAATCGAGGACATCGCCCATGGCCTGGCCCGGGTGGCCCGCTGGAACGGCCAGACGCTCGGCGAGCACGCCTTCTCCGTCGCCCAGCATTCGGTGGTGGTCGAGGAGATCGTCGCCCACGTCCAGCCGCAGATCGAGCCGCGATGGCGGCTCGCCGCCCTGCTCCACGACGCTTCGGAATATGTGATCGGCGACATGATCTCGCCGTTCAAGGCGGCGCTCGGCATGGACTACCGCGCCTTCGAGGACCGGCTGGAGAGCGCCATCCACATCCGCTTCGGCCTGCCGGCGAAGGCGCCCGCCGCGGTAAAGAAGCTGATCAAACAGGCCGACCGCGCCTGCGCCTTCTTCGAAGCCACCGAGCTCGCCGGCTTCAAGCGCGCCGAGGCGCTGGAACTGTTCGGCGCGCCGCCCAACGGCTACAGCCTGACCGTCGAGCCCTGGCCCGCCCAGGTCGCCCAGGTGCGATACGTCCAGCGTTTCCACCTGCTGTCGGAGGCGGCCGGCTATTCCCCCGCCCCCGCCGCCTTCGAGACGGAGTAGCCTTGCCGAATTCGGTGGTCATCGGGCTGTCGGCCGTGGTCGTGGCGATCCGCGACGGCGAGGCCGTGGTGCTGACCGTGCGGCCCAAGGGAGCGGAGTTCCTGGGCCAGGAGTTCCGCGGCCAGGCGCTGCAGGGCCTGCCGTTCGGCCCCTTCGACCCGGCCGGCCACCGCACCTTCGAGCTCGCGCTGCGCGCTTTCGTGACCGAGCAGACCCGCTTCAACCTCGGCTATGTCGAACAGCTCTACACCTTCGGCGACAAGGGCCGGGACGCTCCCTTGGCCGACATGGGCGCGGGCCCCGGCGACGACGGCGCGCGCGTGATCTCGGTGGGCTATCTGGCGCTGGCCCCGGCCGCCCCGGAGCGCCACACGCCGGATTCCGCCTGGCAGCCGTGGTCGCGCTTCTTCCCCTGGGAGGACTGGCGCGAAGGCCGGCCTGGCGCGCTGGGGCCGATCGAGGCGGCGCTGCGCCGCTGGGCCGCCAACGACGCCCAGCGGCTCTCCCGCGCGCGCCTGCTGTTCGCTCTCGACGGCGCCATCTGGAACGAGGAGCGGGTGCTGGAGCGCTATGAGTTGCTCTACGAGGCGGGCCTGGCGCCAGAGACCGCGCGCGACCGCGGCGAACGCCCGCTGGACCTGCCCGATGCGCTGAAGGCGGCGCTCGGCGAGCCGATGATCTCTGACCACCGCCGGATCCTGGCGACCGCCCTCTCCCGCCTGCGGGGCAAGCTCAAATACCGCCCGGTGATGTTCGAACTGATGCCCGAGGCCTTTACCCTGTCGGCCCTGCAGCGGGCCGTCGAGGCCATCGTCGGCGCGCCGCTGCACAAGCAGAACTTCCGCCGCGCCCTGGAGCGGGCCGAACTGGTCCACGGGCTCGGCCGGCTGGAGACCGACACCGGCGGTCGCCCCGCCGAGCTCTTCCGCTTTCGCAGAGAGGTGCTGCAGGCGAGGCCGGTCTCCGGCCTGACGATCCCACTGGTGCGCGACTAGTCCTCAGTCGCACGAAGATCGCCGCGCCGCGGGATCGATATACTTGCGCGGGTTATTTTTAGGGAGATTATCAAAAGTTGTAACCGCGTGCGCCTAGGGGGCGATGATGGCAAGACGCTCCAAGCTGGAACCGTCGCGAAGCGCGCTCGAAACCATGCAGCGGCTGGAAGGCATTGTCAGTTCGGCCATGGACGGGATCATCACCGTCAATGACGAGCAGCTGATCGTCTTGTTCAACCCCGCCGCGGAGCGGATGTTCGGCCTGTCGGCCGCGGAGGCGCTGGGGCAGCACATCTCGCGCTTCATGCCGAGACGCTATCGTGAGGGGCACGCCGCCCACATCCGGCGCTTCGCCGTCACCGGCGTGACCAATCGCCAGATGGGGTCGCTGGGCGCGATCAGCGGCCTGCGCGCCAATGGCGAGGAATTTCCGATCGAAGCCTCGATCTCCCAGGCGCAGGTGGGCGGCGAACGGCTGTCCACGGTGATCCTGCGGGACATCACCGAGCGCAAGGCGGCCGAGGAGGCGCTGCTGGAGAGCCGGCGGCGGATGGAGGGGATCGTCGAATCGGCGATGGACGCCCTGATCACCGTCGATGCGGATCAGCGGATCATCCTGTTCAATCCGGCCGCCGAGAAGATGTTCGGCATCAAGGCCGCGAGCGCCATCGGCGCACCCATCGAAAACTTCATCCCCGAACGCTTCCGTCCCGGTCACACCGAGCACATCCGGCGCTTCAAGCAGGTCGGCGTCACCACCCGGCGCATGGGCGCGCTCGGCGCCGTGAGCGGGCTCAGGGCGAACGGAGAGGAATTTCCGGTCGAAGCCTCCATCTCTCAGGTGGATATCGGCGGCGCCAAGCTGGCCACCGTGATCCTTCGTGACATCACCGAGCGGAAGGCCAACGAGGAAGCCCGGCACTTGCTGGCCCGCGAAGTCGACCACCGGGCCAAGAACGCCCTGGCCGTGGTGCAGGCTGTAGTGTCGTTGACCCGCGCCGACACCAAGGAGGACTTCATCGCCGCCGTACGCGGCCGGGTGGCGGCGCTGGGCCGGGCCCACTCGCTGCTGGCGCAAAATCGCTGGGAGGGCGGAGATCTCGCGCGGATCGTCACCGACGAGATGTCGGGGTTTCAACGAGCGGACCAGCTGAGCATCAGCGGACCGCACATCGCGCTGCGGCCTGACGCCGTGCAGCCTGTCAGCCTGGTCATCCACGAGCTGGCGACCAACGCGGTCAAATATGGCGCTCTTTCGCTAGACACCGGACGGGTCGAGATCAGCTGGAACATCCTTCCCGGCGGTGAACTGCAGCTGCACTGGACCGAGGCGGGCGGACCAGCGGTGGCGGCCCCGGTCGCGGCCGGCTTCGGCTCGACGCTGGTGAAGGAAGTCGCCACCCGCCAGCTCGCCGGATCGCTCGAGATCGGGTGGCCCAGCACCGGCTTACGCCTGGTCGCCACCCTGCCGACCTCAGCCTACCGGGACGCGGCCTCGGCGCGCAAGGGTTGGGTGCATGCTCCGTCCGCCGCCTCGGCGGCCGGCGCGCGCCGCGGCCGGCTGCTGGTGGTCGAAGACGAGACGCTGATTGCGATGGCGATCTGCGATGACCTGGCCTCGCTGGGATGGGACGTGATCGGGCCGGCGGGCACCGTAGAGGAAGCTCGGCGATTGCTGCAGGGCGCCGCCCTGCCGGACGCAGCTGTCCTCGACGTGAACCTCGCGGGAAGGCTGGTCTATCCGCTGGCCGAATGGCTGCAGGCGCAGCGCGTGCCTTTCGTGTTCTGCTCCGGGTACGAACAGCTCGCCAACCACCCGGACTATGATTCCTGGCCGCGGGTCCGCAAGCCGGTGGACGTGCACCTGCTCGACAGCGAACTCATCAAAGTCCGTCAAGCGGCCTGAAGCGCCGGCGGACAGGCAGAAGCCCTCCCGCGAGGGAGGGCTTCGCTCGTTCCATCGGCGGCGATCAGAACCGGCGGCTGTAGGCCACCGACCAGACGTCCGAGTGGCCGGCGTCGTGGCCCTGGAACTCCTCGCGGGTGTAGTCCGCGCGGATGCCGTTGAAACCGTCGATGTGATACTGGGCGCCGGCCCCGAAGTTCCAGGAGTCGCCGCTGTCGGAGACGTCGATGCCGCCGGCCGAGCCGGTGGCCTTGGTGTGGCCGTAGCCGACCCTGCCGATCAGGTCCCATTGCGGCGTGAGCGGCAGGAAGCCGACGCCGTAGATCGCCTCCTGGTGGTCCAGCTTGACCTTGGCGTCGACGCCGGGGGCGATATTGACCTTGTCGTTCTTGACGCCGCCTGCGAGCTCTCCTTCAACGCCGAGCCAGTTGTTCAGACGATATCCGAGGCGGCCCTGGATAGCGCCCAGGTCGATGTCGTCACCGCTGAAGTTGGTGTAACCGAGGTTTGCGTAAACTCCCGTGTGGGGAGACGCCGTATCTTGAGCGAAGGCGGGCGCAGCGGACGCGAGAACAGCGACCGAGGCCGCGGCAATGAGAGATTTCATTAATTTTACTCCACACTCGAACTGAACAACGGCCCCCAGCCGGTCTCAGTTCGGCGTGAAACGCGGCGGCAGCAGGTCGGTTCGGCGGCCTGGCTGTGGCGGCCTACAAGTGTGGCGTGTAGGTCACAGGCCAAGAGCCCTCTCCCCGGGCGGGGGAGAGGGTTTCAGGATCAGCGGTCCTTTTCGCGCTCGCCGATGGCGGCCTGCGCAGCGGCGAGGCGGGCGATCGGCACGCGGTAGGCCGAGCAGCTGACGTAATCCAGGCCGATGCTCTCGCAGAACTGGATCGAGGCGGGGTCGCCGCCGTGCTCGCCGCAGATGCCGAGCTTGACGTCCGGCCGCACAGCCCGGCCGCGCTCGGCCGCCAGGCGCACCAGATCGCCGACGCCTTCCTGGTCGAGGCTGACGAAGGGGTCCTTCTCGAAGATCCCCTTCTCGATGTAGGCGTTGAGGAAACGGCCGGAGTCGTCGCGGCTGATCCCGAAGGTCGTCTGGGTCAGGTCGTTGGTGCCGAAGGAGAAGAACTCAGCGTTCTGCGCCAGGTCGCCGGCGCGGATCGCCGCGCGCGGCAGCTCGATCATGGTGCCGACCTTGTAGTCGATCGCCTGCTTCTTCTCCTCGATCACCGCCTTGGCGGTGCGGTCGGTGAGGACCTTGAGGTATTTCATCTCCTCGCCCTTGGCGACCAGCGGGTGCATGATCTCCGGGATCGGCGCCGGCCGGCCCTGGGCGACGATCTCGCAGGCCGCCTCGATGATGGCGCGGACCTGCATCTCGTAGATCTCCGGATAGGAAACGCCCAGGCGGCAGCCGCGGTGGCCCAGCATCGGGTTCACCTCGTGCAGCTCCTGCGCCCGGCGCAGCAGTTTGGCGGCGTCGAGGCCGGTGGCGGCGGCGACGGCGGCGACCTCTTCCTCGGTGTGCGGCAGGAACTCGTGCAGCGGCGGGTCGAGCAGCCGGATGGTCACCGGCAGGCCCTCCATGATGGAGAACAGCTCGACGAAATCCTGCCGCTGCATCGGCAGGATCTTGGCCAGCGCCGTGCGGCGGCCCGCCTCGTCGTCAGCCAGGATCATCTCGCGCACGGCGGCGATGCGGTCGGGATCGAAGAACATGTGCTCGGTGCGGCACAGGCCGATGCCTTCGGCGCCGAACTGCCGCGCGGTCTTGGCGTCGAGCGCCGTCTCGGCGTTGGCGCGCACCTTCAGCCGGCGCACGCTGTCGGCCCAGCTCATCAGGGTCGCGAAGTCGCCCGACAACTCCGGCTCGATCATCTTGACCTGGCCGAACAGAACCTCGCCGGTCGAGCCGTCGATGGTGATGATGTCGCCGGCCTTCACCGTCTTGCCGCGGGCGTGGAACTCGGCGGCCTTCATGTCGATGTGGATTTCGCCGGCGCCGGAGACGCAGGGGCGGCCCATGCCGCGGGCGACCACGGCGGCGTGGCTGGTCATGCCGCCACGGGCGGTGACCACGCCGCGGGCGGCGTCCATGCCGCGGATATCCTCAGGGCTGGTCTCTTCGCGCACCAGGATCACCGCCTCGCCGACGCCGCCCAGCCGTTCGGCGTCCTCGGCCGTGAACACCACCTTGCCGGTCGCCGCGCCGGGCGAGGCCGGCAGGCCGGTGGTGACCACGTCGCGCGGGCTGGCCGGGTCGATGGTCGGATGCAGCAACTGGTCGAGCGAGGCGGGCTCGACCCGCATCACCGCCTCTTCCTCGGTGATCACGCCTTCGGAGGCGAGGTCCACGGCGATCTTCAGCGCCGCCTTGGCGGTGCGCTTGCCGTTGCGGGTCTGGAGCATGTAGAGGCGCCCCTGCTCGACCGTGAACTCGATGTCCTGCATGTCGCGGTAGTGCGTCTCGAGCTTCTCCACGACGGCCTTGAACTGGGTGAAGACCTCCGGAAGCGCCTCTTCCATCGACGGCTGGCGGTCGCCCATTTCCTCGCGGGCGATCTTGGTCAGCGCCTGGGGCGTGCGGATGCCGGCCACCACGTCCTCGCCCTGGGCGTTGATCAGGAACTCGCCGTAGAGGCGGTTCTCGCCGGTGGAGGGGTTGCGGGTGAAGGCGACGCCGGTGGCCGAGGTGTCGCCCATGTTGCCGAACACCATCGACTGCACGTTCACCGCCGTGCCCCAGCTTTCCGGGATGTCGTGCATGCGGCGGTAGAACTTGGCCCGGTCGTTCATCCAGCTGGTGAAGACCGCGCCGACCGCGCCCCACAGCTGGTCGCGGGCGTCCTGCGGGAAGGGCTCGCCGTTGTCGCGGGCGACCGCGGCCTTGTAGTCGGCGACGACGGCTTCCCAGTCCTCGGCGCTCAAGGCGGTGTCGACATGGACGTCGAGCCGCTCCTTATGGTCGTCGAGGATCTCCTCGAACATGTGGTGGTCGAGGTTGAGGACCACGTTCGAGTACATCTGGATGAAGCGGCGGTAGGAATCGAAGGCGAAGCGCCGGTCGCCGGAAAGCTTGGCCAGGCCTTCGACCGTCTGGTCGTTGAGGCCGAGGTTCAGCACCGTGTCCATCATCCCGGGCATCGAGGCGCGCGCCCCGGAGCGCACCGAGACCAGCAGCGGATTGGCCGGATCGCCGAAGCTCTTGCCGGTCAGTTCCTCGACGCGCGCCAGGCCGATCGCGACCTGGTCCTTCAGGTCGGCCGGATAGGCGCGGGCGTTGGCGTAATAGTGGGTGCAGCACTCCGTGGTGATCGTGAACCCGGGCGGCACCGGCAGGCCCAGCGCCGACATCTCGGCGAGGTTGGCCCCCTTGCCGCCCAGCAGGTTCTTCATCGAGGCGTCGCCGTCGGCGGCCCCGCCGCCGAAGGCATAGACCCAGCGCGTCTTAACCAGCGTGTCGGCCACCATATGCGTGGTCCCCTCTGTTTAACCGGTCACTTGCGAGAAATCCGCCACACGTCCCATAGCGTCACGGACCTTCACCAGAAGGCGCAAACGATTATCGCGCTCCTCTGGGATATCGGAGTTGACGAGCACCTTGTCGAAAAAGGCGTCGACCGGCTGTCGAAGATTGGCAAGTTCGCGCATGGCGCCCTCGAAATCCTCATTATCGAGCGCCTTTGCGACCTCCAGCTGAACATGCCCAGCCATGTTGATCAGGCCGGCTTCTTCCGCCGGAGCGTTCGGCATGTCCATCGGCTGGCCTTGCGGCAGCGGGCCTTTCTTCTCTTCGGCCCGCAGAATGTTCACCGCGCGCTTGTAGCCGGCCAGCAGGTTCCTGCCATCCTCGGTTCCGAGGAAACGCTCGAGGTGCTCGACCCGGCGGACGATCCGCACCAGGTCGTCGTCGCCCAGCGCGAAGACCGCATCCACCAGGTCATGCCGCTGCCCTTGCTCGCGCAGCAGCACCTTCAGCCGGTCGGCGAAGAAGGCCAGCAGGTCGGCCGACGCGAAACGCTTCAACGGCAGGCGCGTGCGGGTCTGCAGGAGGATGCGGATGACGCCGAGCGCCGCGCGGCGCAGGGCGTAGGGGTCGCGCGAGCCGGTCGGCTTCTCGTCGATGGCGAAGAAGCTGACCAGGGTGTCGAGCTTGTCGGCCAGCGCGACGGTGGCGGCCACCGCCTGCACCGGCACGTCGTCGTTCGGCCCCTGCGGGCGGTAGTGCTGGCGGATGGCGTCGACGACTTCCGGGTCGAGGCCTTCCTTCTCGGCGTAGTAGGCGCCCATGATCCCCTGCAACTCGGGGAACTCGCCGACCATGCCGGAGACCAGGTCGGCCTTGGCCAGCCGCGCGGCCTGGACGGCCTTTTCCTTCGTGCCGTCGTCGTCGCGAACGAAGGGCGCGAGCTCGGCGGCCAGAGCGACAAGCCGCTCGACCCGCTCATACATCGTGCCGAGCCGGGCGTGGTAGGTGACGCCCTTCAGCTTCTCCAGCCGGCCTTCCAGCCGGGTCTTCAGGTCCTCGTTCCAGAAGAAGCGCGCGTCGGACAGCCGCGCCCGCAGGACCTTGGCGTTGCCCTTGGAGATCGTCTCGCCGCCGTCGGTCGCGGCGATGTTGGCGACGGTGACGAAGTGCGGGACCAGGAAGCCGGACTGCGGATCGCGCACGGCGAAATAGCGCTGGTGCACCCGCATCGAGGTGCGGATCACCTCCGGCGGCAGGTCGAGGAAGCCCGGATCCATCTCGCCCATCACCGGGGTCGGCCATTCCGCCAGGCCCGCGACCTCGTCCAGCAGGCCCTCATCTTCGACCAGCTCGAAGTTGCGTGCGAAGCAGAGGGTGCGCGAGGCCTCGAGGATCCGCTCTTTGCGCTCCTCCGGATCGAGGACCACGAAGTTGCGGGCCAGCCCGTCCTGGTAGCGGTCGAAGTCACGGGCGCGAATCGGCTCGCGCGAGCCCATGAAGCGGTGCCCCTCGGTCAGGTCGCCGCTCTCGACGCCGTCCACCGCGAACGGCACGACCTCGCCGTCGAAGACGCAGAGGATCCGCTTCAAGGGGCGCACCCAGCGCAGCCGGCTGGTCCCGGAGACCATCGACTTCGGCCAGGGGAAGCTGCGGATGATGGCCTCGACGATCTCCGCCACGATGGCCGGGGTCGGCCGGCCGGGCCGGTGCACGTGGGCGAAATAAACGCCGTCGCGCTCGCTCAGCTGGTCGCGCGCCAAACCCGTCTTGCGCAGGAAGCCGTCAATGGCTTGGTCCGGGGCGCCGACGCGGGGCCCCTTGCTTTCCTCGTGGCGGTCGGGCTGGGCGGCGGGCAGCCCCTCGGCCACTAGAGTCAGCCGCCGCGGCCCGGCGAAGGTCTTCAGCGCCTCCGGCAGGAAACCTTCCTTGGCCAGGGCGTCACGCGCCATCCGCTCCAGATCCCGCGCCGCCTGCGCCTGCATGCGCGCGGGGATTTCTTCTGAGAACAGTTCGAGGAGAAGCTGGGGCATTAGACGTCGATCTCATCTCCCTTCCCCCTCGATGGGGGAAGGGTCGGGGATGGGGGTGTGTACTGGGCGGTAGCAGGACCGGCGCCGCTCGGCTCCGAGCCTAAAGTGTCCCGACTGGCAAGCGCACCGAACGCACCCCCACCCAACCCTCCCCCATCGAGGGGGAGGGCTAGAGCTTGTTTCACCGTATCGACCACGCCGTAGATGTCGTCGCGCACCTGCCGGTCGCTGAACCGCAGCACAATGTAGTCCTGCGCCTGCAGCCACGCCGTTCGCTGGATGTCACGTAGCGCCACCTCGGGAAGACGCTCGTGCACCCCACCTTCGACCTCAATCACCACTCGCTTCGAATGGCATGCAAAGTCCGCGACATAACGGCCGATCGGCGCCTGCCTGCGGATGTGGGCGTCGAGCTTGCGGAGCTGCTTCCAGAGCTGCTGCTCCGGATAGTTCATCCGCGCCCGTAGGCTCCTCGCCCGCTTGACCGCTCCCGCCGCATGGCCGGCGTGTTCGAACCTCACGCGTTCACGCCCTGCTGCGCCACCCAGGCTTCTGCGCACAGTTTGCACAGGTCGCGGATGCGGCCGATATAGCTCTGGCGCTCGGCGACGGCGATCGCGCCGCGGGCGTCCATGATGTTGAACAGGTGCGAAGCCTTCAGCACGTGGTCGTAGGCCGGCAGCACCAGGGCCTGGCCCTGGCGGCCGCGGCTGGCGAGGATCCGCGGAACCTCGCGCTCCATGTCCTGGAACTGCCGCTGGAAGGTGGGCACGTCGGCCACCTCGAGTTCGAAGGCGGAAAACTGCTGCTCGTTGGCCAGGAAGATGTCGCCGTAGGTGAACTCGCGATTGTAGGCGAGGTCGTAGACGCTCTCCTTGTTCTGCAGGTAGAGCGCCAAGCGTTCGAGCCCATAGGTGAGTTCGCCGGCGACGGGGAAGACGTCGAGCCCGCCGACCTGCTGGAAATAGGTGTACTGGGTGATCTCCATCCCGTCGCACCAGACCTCCCAGCCGAGACCCCAGGCGCCGACGGTGGGGTTCTCCCAGTCGTCCTCGACGAAGCGGATGTCGTGCACCAGGGGATCGATGCCGATCGCCTCCAGCGAGCCCAGGTAAAGCTCCTGCAGGTTGGGCGGATTGGGCTTCAGGATCACCTGGTACTGGTGGTGCTGGTGCAGCCGGTTGGGGTTCTCGCCATAGCGGCCGTCGGCCGGGCGCCGCGACGGCTGGACATAGGCCACCTTCCAGGGCTTGGGGCCGAGGGCGCGGAGGACCGTCATCGGGTTCAAGGTGCCGGCGCCGACTTCGACGTCGTAGGCCTGCACGATGGTGCAACCCTGGCGGCTCCAATAGTCGTGCAGCTTCAGGAACAGATCCTGAAACGAAAGCGGCGTGTCAGACATGCAGTGGGACGGTTTCGCAGGCGCAAAAAAAGTCGGCGGACCATAGGGCCCGCCGACCTCGGCTTCAAGCCACGCTGGAGGCGCCGGCGCCTCCGCTTTGGGCGCGCCCCCCGTCAGCGGCTCCGCCCGCCGCGGAGGGGCTCAATTGCCCTTGGCAGCCGAACGGCGGCCGGCATGCGACATCGGCCCGCCGTACTTGGCGCGGTTCTCGGCGGTGTCGGGGACCGGTCCGTTAGTGGTGGTCGTGACGGTGACGCTGGCGCCCTGGCCATAGCTGGTGGCCGAAGTCGCGCTGACGCCCGTCGACGGATCGGTGGTCGACGACGTGGCGGTGTCGCCGGAACTCGTCGTCCCCGAGCTCGCGCCTGCGCCCAGCGAGCCGCTCATGCCGGCGGAAGCGCCCGCCGAGCTTTCCGTCGAACCGGCTGCGGCGTTGGATGGGCTCGGCGTCGTCATGCTGCCGGCCGCGCCCGAGGTCGTGTCCTGGGTCGGCGCGCTGGTGGTCGACTGGGCGTGGGCCGCGCCGGCGAGCAACCCGCAGGCCGCCACCGCGCCGAACAGATAATTAAGCTTCATCGCGTGTCTCCTAGGTTGGTTGGCATCTGCCGCCCCCCTTCCCCTCAAGCCCTTCGTCGCCGGACCTGCCCGTCTCCGCCGTCGCGGGGAGAGAGACTTTCGATAGCGCTTTCAGCCGCATCGAACGTCTCGTCCGCGCCCGGACGGCGGCGAACAGGCCGTTCCAAGCGTCGCGCTCACTACGCCTGCCAAGCTTGGGAGTTCCGCGTTCACGCCGTCGTGACCGCGTGATCCGGCCGCGGGCGCCATTCCAGCAGTGCCTCGAGAGCCAAGACTTGCCCAATAACAGTGCTATTTTTCGAACCAGCTGCCTACTTTATGATCAGCTTAGCCCTTGTTGCGCCACAAAGACGCCCCCCGCCTCGGGTTCCGGCGCCACCCCGTTAGCGTCTGGCCGTCGTCACGCCTCGTCAAAAGCGCTGGCGTGCGGCGCAATTCAACAACGAGGGGCGGACCTCCCCGGGGGTCACGCGGGAGCGAGCGATGAAACTGATCATGGCGGTCGTCAAACCCTTCAAGCTGGACGACGTGCGCGAAGCGCTGGTCGCGGCCGGCGTGGAAGGGCTGACGGTCTCGGAGGTCAAGGGTTACGGCCGACAAAAAGGCCAGACCGAGATCTATCGGGGGGCGGAGTATCAAGTGAACTTCCTGCCCAAGGTGCAGCTCGAGGTGGTGGTGGAGGATTCGACCGTGGCGAAGGCCGTGGACGCGATCAAGCTGGCCGCCGGCACGGGCAAGATCGGCGACGGCAAGATCTTCGTGCTGAATGTCGAAGAGGCAGTACGCATCCGGACCGGCGAGACCGGCGCCGCGGCGCTTTAAGAGGGGGACAATAACGACATGAAGCTCAACGGATTGAAAGGGTTGGCGGGCCTTGCGCTCGCCGCCGGGATGGCGTTTGCGCCGCTCGCGCCCGCCCTCGCCCAGAACGCCGCGGCCCCGGAAGCCGCCGCGCCGGCCGCCGCAGCACCCGCTGAAGCGGCTCCGGCCGAAGCGGCTCCGGCCGCCCCCGCCCCCGCCCCCGCCCCCGAAGCTGCGGCGCCCGCGCCGAAGCTCGACACCGGCGACACCGCCTGGATGCTCACCTCGACAGCCCTCGTGCTGCTGATGACCATCCCCGGCCTGGCGCTCTTCTACGGCGGCATGGTCCGCAAGAAGAACGTCATCGCCACGGTGGCGCAGTCCTTCGCCATCACCTGCCTGGTCACCGTGCTGTGGATGGTGGTCGGCTACTCGCTCTCCTTCACCGCCAACCCGGCTGACGGATTGAACAAATATATCGGCGGCGTCGGCAGCGCGATGATGCACGGCCTGTCGATGACGAGCACGAACAGCCTCGCGGCCACGATCCCCGAGTCCGTGTTCATGATGTTCCAGATGACCTTCGCGATCATCACCCCGGCTCTGATCTGCGGCGCCTACGCCGAGCGGATGAAGTTCTCGGCGCTGTTGCTGTTCACCGCGCTGTGGTCGCTGCTCGTCTACGTGCCGATCGCCCACATGGTGTGGGGCGGCGGCATCCTCGGCGGCCTGGGCGTCCTCGACTTCGCCGGCGGCACCGTGGTTCACATCAACGCCGGCGTCGCCGGCCTGGTCTGCGCCCTGGTTCTTGGCAAGCGCAAAGGCTTCGGCGTCGACAACATGGCCCCGAACAACCTGGTCCTGACCATGATCGGCGCCAGCCTGCTGTGGGTCGGCTGGTTCGGCTTCAACGCCGGCTCGGCCGTGGCCTCCAACGCCCTCGCCGGCATGGCCATGCTGAACACCCAGGTCGCCACCGCCGCGGCGGCGCTGGCCTGGATGGTCGTCGAATGGATCGAGCGCAAGAAGCCCAGCATGCTGGGCCTGGCCTCGGGCGCGGTGGCCGGCCTGGTCGCCGTCACCCCGGCGGCCGGCTTCGTCAATCCGCAAGGCGCGCTGATCGTCGGCATCGTCGCCGGCGTGGTCTGCTACGCGGGCGCGGTCTGGATCAAGAAGGCCTTCAAGTATGACGACAGCCTCGACGCCTTCGGCGTGCACGGCATCGGCGGCGTCGCCGGCGCCCTGCTGACCGGCGTGCTGGCCGACGCGGCGGTCAACCCGCTCGGCAAGGACGCGACCCTGATGAAGCAGGTGATCGGCGTTTCGGCGACCATCGTCTGGACGGCGATCGGCACCCTGGTGATCCTCTACATCTGCAAGTTCACCACCGGCCTGCGGGTCTCCGACGAGGGCGAAGTCGAAGGTCTCGACCTCGCGCTGCACGGCGAGTCGATGCACGAGTAGCAGGACAGGCGCCTCGCGCCGACCTGCGGACGGGGGCCCTTCGGGGCCCCCGTTTTCGTTTGGGGTCGGGCTCTCGCGGAGACCGGGTTTTCGCGTGGGCTCAGGCCGGATCCGGCCAAGGGCCGCCCAGCCGGCAACGGCGGACCCACCAGTGCGGCGCCATGGCCTGCAGCCGCTCGGCCAGGCCCTCCGCCTCGATGTCGCCGGCGCACAGGGCGAAACAGGTGCCGCCGGAACCGGAGACCCGCGCCAGCAGGGTCTCGCGCTCGCCAGCCAGGGTCTCCAGCACGGCGCCGACCGCCGGGGCGGTCTCCACCGCCGGCCGCTCCAGGTCGTTGCGCTGGACCGCCAGCCAGGCGGCGAGTTCGGCGGCGTCCTCGAAGGCGTCCGGCATCCGCGGCCGCATCACCTCGCCGAAGCGCCCGGAGGCGTCGAGCGCGCGATAGACCGCCGGCGTCGAGACCGGCACGCCGGGATTGACCAGCACCGCATCGAGGGTCGGCAAGGCCGGCGCGGCGCAGAGCCGCTCCCCGCGACCCTCGGCGACAACCGGGCGCCCCCACAGGCAGGCGGCGCCGTCCGCGCCAAGCTCGGCGGCGATCGCCTCCAGCTCCGCGTCCTCGAGGCCGATCTCGAGGGCGTCGCGCAACAGCCGCAGCGTCGCGCCCGCGTCGCTGGAGCCGCCGCCCAGGCCGGCGGCCACCGGCAACGCCTTTTCCAGCCGCAGCCCGACCGGGGCGACCGGGCCGCGCACCCGGGCCAGCAGGGCGTGGGCGGCGCGCAGGACCAGGTTCTCCGGCGTCGCCGGCGCGCCGGCTGCGAACGGGCCGCCGACCTCCAGCTGCAGGGAGCCCGCCTCGCAGAGGCTCACCGTGTCCCCGAGGTCGGCGAAGGCCATCAGACTGCAGATCGGGTGATAGCCGTCCGCGCCGGGCGCCCCCACATGCAGGAAGAGGTTGACCTTGGCGGGCGCGAAGGCGGTGCGCGCCATCAGCCTATTCGCCGGCCATCTTCGGCGGCGGCCCGTCCGGCCCCAGCGGCGAGGCCAGCTTGGCCTCGGCGACCACGCGGACCTTGTCGCTGGGCTTCAGCGTCAGCACCCGGCGCCATTGGAACAGCGCCTCGTCCCTGCGACCGACCCTCCAGTAGGCGTCGCCCAGGTGGTCGTTGATCTCGGGATCTCCGGCCTCCAGCTCGACCGCCTGCTCCAGCGTCTCGACCGCCTGCTTGTAGTCGCCGAGCTTGAAATAGGCCCAGCCGAGCGAATCGACCATCGCCCCCGACCGCGGGTTGGCGCCGACCGCCTTCTGCACCATGGCCAGGGCTTCCTTCAGATGCGTCCCGCGGTCGATCCAGGAATAGCCCAGGTAGTTGAGCAGCTCCGGCTCATCGGGCCGCAGTTTGAGGGCCGCCTGCAGATCGGCCTCGGCCTCCGGCCAGCGGTTCAGCTTCTCCAGCGAGACCGCGCGGCCGAAGTAGAGACGCCAGTCCGGCGTCGGCGCCTGGCGGATCAGCTGGCCGAGGATCTCGGCGGACTCGGCGTAGCGCTCGTTCGCCCGCAGCAGGTCGGCGTAGGTCAGCCGGGCGTCGGCGTCGCCCGACGCCGCCGCGGCCTGGGCGATCTTCAACGCCGTGGCGTGGTCATCGGCCTGCTCATAGGTCCAGGCAAGCTTGCCCTGGGCTTCGAGATACTCCGAAGACCCGGGGCGTGGGCGGGCGTAGGCGTCCCGCGCGGCGGCCGTGTCGCCGCCTGTCTGCATCAGGTCGCCGACCATCACCCAGGCCTCGTCCCGCTGCGGATCGAGCCGCAGCAGCAGGCGCAGATAGGCCAGGGCGATCTGGCTCTGCTTGGCGGCGATCATGGTCGCGGTCGGCGCCAGCAGCGCCTGGGCCGCGCCCTGTTTCAGGCTCGGCGCCGGCGGCGCAGGCTTGCCGCCGGCAGCTCTCGCCTTGGCGGCGGCCAGGGCGTCGCTGGGCGACTCACCCAGAGCAGATTCGTAGAGCGCCACGGCGTCGAGCCGGCGCCCCCGCCGCTCCAGGAAGCCGCCATAGGTCAGGATGGCGATCTCGCTCGGAGCGTCGCCGCTGGCGGCCGCCTTCAGCGCGGTCTCGGCCTCGTCATAGCGCTTGGCCCGCTCGAACAGCAGGCCCCGGCCGATGCCGCCGAAATAATCGACCAGCCGGTCGCCGCGCACCTGCGGCACGACCAGCGAGCCCTCGACGTCGCCGGCCTGCGCCGACGCCCAGGGGGCCAGCAGGGCCGCGGCCGACTTGTGCGGGAAGGCGATGGCGCTGGAGCCGAACTCGGCCACCGCCTGCTTGCCGTGATCCTCGGCCATGGCCTCGACGCCGCGGACCAGGGCTCCGAGCCGTCGCGAAGCTTCCGATGCGTCGGGGCCGGTGGGGGCGAGGCTCGCCGCGCGGGTGATGTCGCCGGACAGCAAGGCCGCGGTGAAGGCGCGCTCCGAGACCAGTTCGTCCGCGCCCGGCTCCGTCCGGGCGGCGTCGAAATAGCGCGACGCGTCCTGGCTGCGGCCGTCGTTCAACGCGCCCTGGCCAGCGAGAAACATGCCGTAGGCGGTCTCCGCCGGCGGCGATTCGGCCGCGGCCTGCGGCGACGTGCGCCCCAATCCCGCGCAGCCTCCGAGGAGGACGAGCGGGCTGACCAGCATCAGGAGCGAACGGCGCATTGCGAGGACCTTCGACGCTACGGCGCGCCGCGGCAAGCGCGGCGGCCGGTCACATGTTCGGATAGTTGGGGCCGTCGCCGCCCTGCGGCGTGGTCCAGTTGATGTTCTGGGACGGGTCCTTGATATCACAGGTCTTGCAGTGGACGCAGTTCTGGAAGTTGACCTGGAATCGCGGGTTCTGGCCGTTGTCGTCGTAGAGCACTTCGTAGACGCCTGCCGGGCAATAGAGGCGGGCCGGCTCTCCGTATTTCGGCAAATTGACCGAAATGGGGATGCTCGCGTCCTGCAGCTTCAGGTGCGCCGGCTGGTTCTCGTCGTGGTTGGTGTTCGACAGGAAGACCGAGGAAAGCTTGTCGAAGCTGAGCACCCCGTCCGGCTTCGGATAGACGATCGGCTTGTAGTCCTTGGCCAGGCCCGTCGACGCCGCATCACTCTTCTCGTGATGCAGGGTGCCGAAGACGGAGAAGCCGCCCGTCAGCTTGGTCGTCCACATGTCGAACATGCCGACCGCGCCGCCGAGGAAGGTGCCCAGCCGGCTGAGCAGCGGCTTGGCGTTGCGGACCAGCTTCAGCTCCTGGCGGATCCACGAGCGGTTGAAGGCGTGCTCGTATTCGCTGAGCTCGTCGCCAGCGCGACCCGCCTGGATGGCGGCGAAGGCGGCCTCGGCGGCCAGCATGCCACTCTTCATGGCGTTGTGGCTGCCCTTGATCCGCGGCACGTTCACCAGGCCGGCGCTGTCGCCCAGCAGCACGCCGCCGGGGAAATACAGCTTCGGGATCGACTGCAGCCCGCCCTCGGAGATGGCGCGGGCGCCATAGGAGATGCGCTTGCCGCCTTCCAGGTGCCTGGCGACGTCCGGATGGTGCTTGAACCGCTGGAACTCGTCGAAGGGCGAGAGCCAGGGGTTCTTGTAGTTCAGGTGCACCACGAAGCCGACGGCCACGTAGTTGTCGCCGAAATGATAGAGGAAGCTGCCGCCGCCGGTCTTGTCGTCGAGCGGCCAGCCGGTGGTGTGCTGCACGAGGCCCGGCTTGAAGACCGCGTCCGGCACCTGCCAGAGCTCCTTCAGGCCGATGCCGAACTTCTCCGGGTCGCTGTTCTGGCACAGGCCGAACTTCGCCTTTAGCACCTTGGCCAGCGAGCCGCGCACGCCTTCGCCGATGAAGACGTACTTGCCGTGCAGCTCCATGCCCGGCTGGTAGTCAGGGCCCGGATTACCCTCCTTGTCGAGGCCGAAGACGCCGGCGACGACGCCCTTCACCGCGCCCTCGGGCGTCAGGACGAGGTCGGACACCGACATGCCCGGATAGATCTCGACGCCCAGCGCCTCGGCCTGCTGCGCCAGCCAGCGGCAGACGTTGCCGAGGCTGGCGATGTAGTTGCCGTGATTGTGCATGAGGCCCGGCATCAGCGGCATCGGCAGCGAGGCGCTGCCTTGGGGCCCGAGCACCATGAACCTGTCCTCGGTGACCGCGGTCTCCAGCGGCGCGCCCAGATCTTTCCAGTTCGGAATCAGCTCGTTGAGGGCGATCGGATCGATCACCGCGCCCGAGAGGATGTGCGCGCCGACTTCCGAGCCCTTTTCGAGCACGGCCACGGAGATCTCGGTCCCGGCCGCCTCGGCCAGCTGCTTCAGGCGGATCGAAGCCGCCAGGCCCGACGGGCCGGCGCCGACGATGACGACGTCGTACTCCATGGATTCACGTTCGACGCCTTCGCTCATTCCCCGTAGCTCCCTCGCGGCCCCTCGGCTTTTCGCCACATGCCGTTGATCAATCGCGGGTCTTATCAGAATGTCTACTGGCGCGGGTCAAGCACGAACCCCGGCCGCGTGTGGATTTCCAAGCACCTGATGACCCCGAGCCAGTCCGCCCTGCCCATAGCCGCGCTCGAAAGCCTGCTCGCCTTCTGGGCGGACGGGGGCGTCGACGCCATGCTGCTCGACGTCGCCGTCGACCGTATCGAGGCCGGCAAGTTCGTGCCGCCGCCGGCGCCCGCGCGCCTCGCCGCCACGGTCACGGCCAAGCCGTCCAGGCCGGGCCAGCCGGACATCGGCGGGTTGGTGGCCCAGGCGCACGCCGCCGCCACGGCGGCCGGGAACCTGGTCGAGCTGGGCGAGGCGATCGCCAGGTTCGAAGGTTGCCCGCTGCGGTTCGAGGGCGCGGCGCGCCAGGCGGTGTTCGCCCGTGGGCGGCCGGACGCGCCGCTGATGGTCATCGGGGAAGGTCCGGGTCCCGAGGAGGACGCGCGCGGCGAGCCCTTCGTCGGCCGCGCCGGCCAGCTGCTCGACCGGATGCTGGCGGCGGCCGGACTGGGCGACCAGGCCTTCATCACCAACACCGTCTTCTGGCGCGCGCCCGGCGACCGCTCGCCGACGCCGGCCGAGCAGCTGGTCTGCCAGCCCTTCGTCGAGCGGGCCATCGCGCTGGTGAAGCCGAAGCTGCTGCTGCTGGTCGGCGGCGCCTCCGCCAAGTCGATGCTCCGGAAAGAGGACGGGATCCTCTCGCTGCGCGGGCGCTGGTTCGAGTGGCGCTCGAGCACTGGCGAGCTGGAGCTGCCGGCCATGCCGACGCTGCACCCGGCCTTCCTGCTGCGCCAGCCTGCGGCGAAGAAGCGCGCCTGGAGCGACCTGCTGACCCTGGCCGAGAGGCTTGATCGCCCGGAGCGGCCCGCATAGCCTCACGACGAGGACGCGGTGGGATTCGGGAGTTCTGTAAAGGAATGCGCCTTGCGACGCGTCTCAAGCTCGCGACGACCGCCTTCGTCTGCGCGCTGAGCGTCGCCCAGGCCGCCGCCGCCGCCCCGACGCTGCAGCCGCTCTCCACCGCCGACTCCGCCCGCTACGCCGCCGCCTTCTCCGCCTGCGCCCGCGGCGACTTCATCGACGCCCAGATGCAGGCCGTCGAGCTGCAGGACCGCTCGCTGGTCGGCTATCTCGCCTTCGACCAGCTGATGCACCCGACCGCGCACACCGCCAGCTTCGAGGAGCTGACCGGCTGGCTCGGCAAGTTCCGCGACCTGCCGCTCGCCCAGCGCATCTTCGGCCTGGCGCTGCGCCGCAAGCCCGCCAATGCGCTCGACCCGCCGGCGCCGGCCGTGGCCGGGCTCGCCATCGAGACGCGCGAAACCGCCGCGCCGCCGCTCTCCGAACGCGCCCGTGAGGCGCGTGAAGCCTTCTACGCCGGCGACCTGAAGCGGGCGACGCGGCTCGCCTCGCGCAGCGGCGACCGCTGGATCGTCGGCCTGTCCGCCTATCGCCTGCAGGCCTACGACCAGGCGCTCGCCGCCTTCCGCAGCCTGTCGCAGGATGAGACGCAAAACGCCTGGGTGCGCTCGGCCGCCGCCTTCTGGGGCGCCCGCGCCGCCGGGGCCATGGGCCAGGCCGCCGTCGCCGTCGACGAACTGCGGCTGGCGGCCGCGGCCCCGCAGACCTTCTACGGCATGATCGCCGCGCGCCAGCTGCGTCACCAGAAGCTGGCCTCAGCCGAGACCGAGGGCGCGGCCCGGCTGGTGCTGGCCAGTTTCGCCCCGGCCGCCGCCCTGGCCAATCAAGCGGCCGGCGACGCCGTCGGCAGTTTCATCGCCAGCGATCCGCGAGCCCACCGCGCCGCCGCCCTGGCCCAGCTCGGCCGGCTGCCGGCGGCCGCCCAGGAGCTTCGGGCCGGCCTCGAACTCGCCCGCAGCGCTGCCGAGCGGGAGCGTTGGACGGCGCTCGCCCTGGCCATCGGGGCGCCCATGGCTGTCGCCGGCGCCGCCGCCCTCAGCGCCACGGCCGAGGACTATCCGACGCCGCTTCTGCAGCCGAAGGACGGCTTCACCGTCGACAAGGCCCTGGTCTACGCCATCGTCCGGCAGGAAAGCCGCTTCAACCCGGAGGCGGTCTCCGGCAAGGGTGCGGTCGGATTGATGCAGCTCACCCCGGAAGCCGCTGCGCGCGCCGCCGGCGACGACAAGCTGCGCAACGACATGCGGCCGCTGTTCGACCCGGCCTTCAACCTGCGAGTCGGCCAGGACTATGTGAGCTGGCTGATGGACCGGGCGGTGGGCTACGACCTGCTGCGCGTCGTCGCCGCCTACAACGGCGGACCGGGCCTGGTGCAGCGCACGGCGCAGATGCTCGGACCCGAGGCCGTCGATCCGCTGCTGCTGCTGGAGTCCCTGCCGCCGCTGGAGACGCGCAACTACGTCCAGAAGGTGCTGGCCGGCTACTGGACCTACAAGACCATGTTCGGCGAGGAGACGCCGAGCCTCGACGCCCTGGCCGGCGGGGCGCAGATGGTGGACGCGCGCCTTGACCTAGTCGAGCCGACGGGCGCCTCGACCCAGCTTTCCGGCCAGCTGCTGCAACCCGCCCTGCGCTGAAGCCGCCGCCTTGGCGCGCCCGACCACCACGCCCTGAGACGCCGGACGCAGGAAGCCTTGCCGGATACCGCTGAGCTTCGCCTCGCCGCCGCCGTCGCGCAGATGGTCGCCGAGCCGCTCGACCCAGCCGTCCTTCAGCCGCAGTTCCGGCGGAACCACCATCAACCAGTCGCTGCGCGCCCGATCCACCGCCTGGCCGAAGTCGTCGGCCAGCTTCGCGCCGGTGGCCTCGCACAAGGCGTCGAGCAGCTGCGGGTCGTCGCCGGCGAGCAGGGTGACGTCGCGCACCAGTCCCTCGACGGCGGCTTGCGTAAGCGCCGCCAGCAAGCCCGCAAGCCGGGCCGGGTTTCCGCGCGTGACAATCACCGAGAGCATGGGGCTGGTAGAGCCGGTTCGGGCGCAATCGGCAAGATGGTCGGCCTCGCCCCGTTGCGCGGCGGAGGCGCGAGGCCGAGGTCAAAACAGCGACATCTGGCTTCCGGGCGTCGGCGGCGGGGCGAACTGGCTGACGTCCAGCGGCGGCAGGCGCCCCTCCAGACCGAAGCGCTTCCGGGCAAGGGCGAAGCGCTGGCGCATGGCGTCGGCCACGGGTCCCTCCCCGGTCATCCGCTTGCCCCATTGCGACTGATAGGCCGCGCCGCCGCGCATCTGCCGCACCAGCGACATCACCCGCTTCGCCCGGTCGGGATGATCGGTCTCCAGCCACTCCTCGAACAAGGCCTTGATCTCCAGCGGCAGCCGCAGCGCCACGTAGCCGGCGCCGACCGCCCCGGCCTCGGCCGCACGCTGCAGCACGGCCTCCATCTCGTGATCGTTCAACGATGGAATGGCCGGGGCGAACATGACGATGGTCGGCACGCCCGCCTGGCTCAACCGGCGCACAGCCTCGATCCGGCGCTCGGGCGTCGCCGCGCGCGGCTCCATGCTGCGGGCGAGCCGGCGGTCGAGGCTGGTGATCGAGACCGCCGCGCGCGCCAGTCCCGCCCGCCCCATCTCGCCCAGCACGTCGAGATCGCGCAGGATCAGCGCCGACTTGGTGATGATCGAGAACGGATGGCGGAACCGCTGCAGGGTCTCGATCACCTCGCGGGTGACGCCCAGCCGCTTCTCGTCGGGCTGGTAGGGATCGGTATCGCCGCCGATGTGGATCGGGCCGGGCTGGTAGCCCTTCTTCGAGAGCTCGGCGGCCAGCAGCTTGCCCGCCTCCGGCTTGAAGAACAGTCGGCTCTCGAAATCCAGTCCGGGCGACAGGCCGAGATAGGCGTGCGCCGGCCGCGCATAGCAGTAGATGCAGCCGTGGCTGCAGCCCCGATAGGGATTGATCGAGCGGTCGAAGCCGACGTCAGGGCTGGTGTTGCGCGCGATGATCGTGCGTGACTTCATCGGCTGGACCGTGGTGGCGATCTGCGCCGGCGCCGCCTCGTCCAGCTCCCACCCGTCGTCGAACGCTTCCCGCGCCTGGGCTTCGAAGCGACCGGTGCGGTTGGAGCGCGCGCCCCGGCCGCGCGGGACGGGCGCCGATCTGGCTGGCGGCGACATCGCCCGACTATGCGGCGCATGCCGGAACATTTCAAGAACAACTGCGGACCAAGACCTCTCCACTTAAGCCGCCGCTAAGAGTTTCTGGTCACAATCGAAACAATTAGCCTTGGGGAGAGACGAGCATGGAGAGCCTCGGAGAGGTCTTCCCGATCCTGAAGATCGCCAGCCGCGCCGAACGCGCCATCGTGCGCACCGACCGGGTCATGGCCTATCGGCGCAATCGGGAAGCACGCCTGGCGCACATCGAACACCACGACGGCCTGGCGATCACCCTGCCGGAGCTGGAGCGGCTGACCACCTGCCACCGGGTGCAGTACCGCCGGCTGGACTGGAAGGCGATCGCCCGACGCCTCCCGGCGCCGGCGCCGGTGCGCACCGCGGCGAACGAGGCCGCCTACCAGCAGGCCTGCGCCGCCGTGGCCATTCACAACAGCGAGTTGCTGACCGCGCGCAAGCTGCTCGACGGCTGCGCCATCACCACGCGGGAGGTGATCACCCTCAACACCCGGCTGGCCGAGCTGAAGGACGGGATGAACAGCCTGGGCCTGGCCGTGCCGGACGAGCGGCTGGTGGCGGTCGTCGAGGCCATCGAGGAGGATGACATCCCCTACGAGCGGATCAACGGCTCCGGGACCGGCGCCCGCCGCGAACCCATTCCGGTCGGCGAACGGCGCCAGATCCACCTCGCGGCGCTGTGCGCCACGGCGCTGCGGGTCGGCGCCGAACTGGTCGGCGTGCTGCCGGAGGAGGCCATCGAGGTGGTGGTCCACTTCCAGATGCCGAGCGACGATCGCCAATCGACGATTCCGCGGCCGGTGCTGCAACTGCGGATGACCGCCAAGGCGCTGGCCGAACTCGACTGGCTGAAGGGCGACGCCATCACCCTGGCGACGTCGCTGGGCGCGCGCATGGACTGGTGCATCGAGCGCGGCTTCGCGCCCCTCCGCCTGATCGCCATGACCGACGCCGAACCGATGCTGGCGAAATCGGCCTGACGACGTCCTCCGCCGCTCTGCCGCCTAAGCCATGCCGTCGCGCACCTCGGCGAGGATCTCGTAGGAACGCACCCGCGCGGCGTGGTCCCAGATCTGCGAGGTGACGATCACCTCGTCCGGTCGGTGGCGGGCGATGAAGGCCTCCAGGCCCTGCCGCACGGTCTGCGGCGCGCCGACGACGGCGCTGGCCAGCGGCCCGTCCTGCAGCGGCGCGACGGCGGGAACCTGGTCCAGCGGCGGCGGCAACCGGCCGGGGCGGCCGCTGCGCAGGTTCTGGAAGGCCTGTTCGATCGAGGTGAACAGCCGGCGAGCCTCGGCGTCGGTCTCCGCCGCCACCAGGTTGAGGCCCAGCATCACATAGGGCCGGGCCAGCCATTCCGACGGCTTGAACTGGCTGCGGTAGAGGGCGATCGCCTCCTCCATCTGCGCCGGCGCGAAGTGCGAGGCGAAACCGTAGGGCAGGCCCAGCATGGCGGCGAGCTGAGCGCCGAACAGGCTGGAGCCGAGGATCCACACCGGAACCCGGCTGCCTTCGCCCGGCACGGCCTGGACCGCCTGGCCCGGCTGGACGGGCTCGAAATAGTGCAACAGCTCGACCACGTCCTGCGGGAACCGGTCGACGTCGCCGACCAGGGTGCGGCGGAGCGCCCGCGCGGTCAGCTGGTCGGTCCCCGGCGCGCGGCCCACCGCCAGGTCGATGCGCCCGGGGAACAGCGCCGCAAGGGTGCCGAACTGTTCGGCGATCACCAGCGGCGCATGGTTGGGCAGCATGATCCCGCCCGACCCGACCCTCAGCGTCGAGGTTGCGGCGGCGACCTGGCCGATCACCACCGCGGTCGCCGCGCTGGCGATCCCCGGCATGTTGTGATGCTCGGCCAACCAGTAGCGCAAGAAGCCCAGCCGCTCCGCATGGCGGGCGAGGTCGATGGTGTTGCGCAAGGCCTGGCCCACGTCGGAGCCTTCGGCCACGGGCGAGAGATCGAGGACGGAGAGCGAGGTCATCCAGGCCATATGGGGGCGCGCCGGCAAATGGCCACGCCGCGAACCCCGCGGTTCAGCGCTGGAACACCGCGCAGAGCTCGATGTGCGGCGACCAGAGGAACTGGTCGACCGGCAGCAGCCGCTCCAGCCTGAAGCCGGCGTCGACCAGCCTGCGGGCGTCGCGGGCGAAGGTGGCCGGATTGCAGGAGACCGCGACCACCCGGGCGACCTTGGAGCGGGCGAGCTCGGCCGTCTGCTCGGCGGCGCCGGCGCGTGGCGGGTCGAAGACGGCGACGTCGACCTTCTTCAGCTCCTCGGCCAGCACCGGCCGGCGCACCAGGTCGCGCGCTTCGGCGACGATCCCCTTCAGGCCCGGTGCGGTGGCCAGGGCCGCGGTGATCGCCTGCACGGCGGCCTCGGCGGAATCGACGGCGTGGACCGGCGCGATCTCGGCCAGCGGGAAGCTGAAGGTGCCGACGCCGCAGTAGAGGTCGGCGATGCGGCTGGCCCCCGCCGCAGCCTCGGTGACGAAGGCGGTCATCGCCGCCTCGGCCCCGGCGGTCGCCTGCAGGAAGGCCCCCGCCGGCAGCCGCACGATCGCCGCGCCGAGCCTGACGTGCGGGGTGCGCGCGCCATAGGCGGTCTCGCCGTCAAGGGTGACACGGGCGAAGTCGGCCTCGGCCGCCCGCTCCGCCAGCTGCATGCGCGCGTCGGCGGAGAGGCCGCCGCTCTTGCGCTCGACGCCGCTGATGTCGACGTCGAGCCCGGTCTCGGTGAGGGTGACGTGCAGGGTCGGCGCAGATTTCGGGTGCTCGAACAGCGGCGCGGCCAGCCGCTTCAGCGCCGGGATCGCCGCCTGGATGTGCGGGTCGGAGATCGGGCAGACGGTGATGTCGACCAGGTCCCAGGACTTGCGCTGCTTGTAGCCCAGCCGGGCGGCGTCGCGGCTTCCCCGGCGGGCGTGCAGGGCGACGCGCCGGCGGGTGGCGGGCGCGGCGGCGAAGGCCGGCAGCATCTCCACCTCCAGGCGCTCGCGCGCCAGGGTGCCGGCCAGCCGCTCGAGCTTCCAGTCCAGGTAGGGCGCGTGGGCCCAGTGCTGCAGGGCGCAGCCGCCGCAGACGCCGAAATGCGGGCACGGCGGCTCGACCCGTTCAGGGCTGGCGGCCAGCAGTTCGACCAGCTCGCCGCCGGCCGCCAGCACGCGCTCGCCCGGCAGGCTGAAGGGCACGAAGACCGGGCCCGCGGCGACGCCGTCGCCGTCCCCGCCGACCTGTTCGATGAGCAGTTCGACCGGCGGGCCTTGCGGCTTCGGTCGGGGCGCGGGACGCGGACGGCGCATGCTGGGGGTGATCCATTCAGAAGTGAGGCTTCGCACGCCCGAAAGTCGCCGCGAAATGAACGAAGATGAACGGCTTGCTCAACGGCCGTTCAGCTAGCTCGACCGATAGTCCAGGTCGAACACGGCCGATAAGGCCGCCGACATACGTCAGAGGGGATACGATGTCCAAACCGTCCACCAGTCTTCGGGGCGCGCTGGTCGCTGTCGCCGGCGCCATGGCGCTGAGCACGCTCGCCGCGCCGCAAATGGCCGCGGCCCAGCCCTACGGCTATTCCGGCGGCTATTCGGGTCAGGGCTCCTACTACGACCCCTGCCGCCGCGACCAGGGCAACCGCAGCGTCGTTGGCGGCCTGCTGGGCGCCGGCGTCGGCGCGACCGTCGGCTCGCAGATGGCGGCGCGCGGCCACCGCACCGACGGCTCGCTGCTCGGCGGCGCCCTGGGCGCCGTCGCCGGCGCCGTAGTCGGCAACAAGACCGCCGCCTGTCAGTCGGGCGCCTATTACGACGCGCCGCCGCCCCCGCCGCCGCAAACCTATTATGAGCGCCCGGCCTACGAGCGCCCGGCGCCGCCGCCCGGCTATTACGGCGGCCGCTATGAAGGCAGCCGCTACGACGACGATGACCGCTGGGCCTATGGCCGTCGGGGCGAGCGCTTCCACATCGCCGACCGCCCGGTGGGCGCCGACGGCTGCACCCTGGCGGAGAGCCCGATCTACCTGCCGGACGGCCGGGTGCAGAAGCGTTTCGTGCGCGTCTGCCAGGACAGTTCCGGCCGCTACCAGGTCGTCGACTAAGACCTGATCTGCCTGTCGAGCCTCAACTGGCCGCCCGCCTTCCCGCGGGCGGCCTCTTTCTTGCGCCTGGCTGGCGCCGACGATCGCCGAGGCCACGTTCGGCTCGCACAGCATCCAGGCCAGGGCGAACTGCATGGGCCCCGACGTCTCGGCCAGCTAGACGCCGTCCGGGCCAAGGTCCAGCCGGCGCGCTATCGCCGCCCCTGCGCATTCCGCGCCCACAGCAAGAATTCGCGGTTGCCGTCGCCGCCCACGATCGGGCTGTCGATGGTGGCTTGAACAGCCCAACCGGCGGCCTCCAGGAACTCGACTACACCCTGTAGCGCCACGAGGCGCGCCGCCTCGTCCTTGACCAGGCCGCCCTTCCCGACCCGCTCGGGACCGACTTCGAACTGCGGCTTGACCAGGGCGATGAGGTCCGCGCGGTCGGCCGCCAGGGCCAGGGCGGCCGGCAGCGCCTTGGCCAGGCCGATGAAGCTGACGTCGGTGACGATCAGTTGCGGCGGCTTCGGGATCAGCTCTCGGATCAGCGTGCGGGCGTCAGTCCCTTCGCGGCTCACCACCCGCGGGTTCGCCGCGAGCTTCGGATGCAGCTGGCCGCGGCCGACATCGACGGCGTAGACGCAGCTTGCGCCGCGCTCCAGGCAGACCTCGGTGAAGCCGCCGGTCGAGGCGCCGACGTCGAGCACCACCCGGCCGGCGACCTCGATCGGCCAGGCGACCAGCGCGTGCGCCAGCTTCAACGCGCCGCGCCCGACCCAGGGGTGTGCCGGCGCCGCGTGGATCTCGGCCAGTTCCTCGATCGTCTCGGACGCCTTGGCCACCGTCCGGCCGTCCGCCGTCACCCCGCCCGCCTCGATCGCGGCGCGCGCCTTGGCCCGGCTCTCGAAAAAGCCGCGCTCTACGAGCAGGAGGTCGGCGCGCTTGCGGGGGATCTCGGCGGCCCTACCCGGCCCCGCCCAGCCGCTTCAGCGCCGCTTCGAGCTTGGCTTTGGCGGTCTCGGCCTCGGCGAGGCGTTCGCGGTTCTCCTCGACCACCTCTTCGGGGGCGCGGGCGACAAAGTCCGGGTTGCCGAGCTTCTTGGCGAGCTTGTCGATTTCCGAGCCGAGGCCGGCGACCTCCTTGGAGAGGCGCGCCCGCTCGGCGGCGAGGTCGATGAACTCGGCGACCGGCAGCGCCAGCGTCGCCCCGGCCACCACATAGGGGATCGCCCCTTGCGGCACGGCGTTTTCCAGGCGCACCTCCGCCACCCGCAGCAACTGGGCGATCAGCGGCGCGTTGGCGGCCAGCACCTGGCGTTGGGCCTCCGAGGCCTCGACCACCAGCAGCGGCGGGCGCGCCGACAGCGGCACGTTCAACTCCTGGCGCACCGAGCGGCCCTCGGAGATGGCCTCGATGATCAGGCCGATTTCGGCCTCGGCCTTTGGGTCCAGCAGGCTGGTCGACAGCTCCGGCCAGGCGGCCGAGATCAGCAGGCCTTCAGTCCTCGGCGCGCCGAGATCGGCGGTCTGGGTCCACAGTTCCTCGGTCAGGAACGGCATGATCGGGTGCAGCAGCTTGAGGATCACGTCCAACACCCAGGCGGCAGTGGCCTGGGTCTCAGCCTTGGCGGCCTCGTCGGCCCCCTTCAGCAGCGGCTTGGAGAGCTCCACGTACCAGTCGCAGTAGGTATTCCAGATGAACCTGTAGAGGCCGTTGGCGGCGTCGTCGAAAGCGCAGGCGGCGATCGCCTCGGTGACCGCCTCGACGGTCTTTTGCGTCTCGCCGATGATCCAGCGGTTCAGCGGATTGGCCACCGACGCCGGATCGAAGCCGCCGCCCCGGACGCAGCCGTTGAACTGGCAGAAATTGGCCGCGTTCCACAGCTTGGTGCCGAAGTTGCGGTAGCCCTCGATGCGCGGCTTGGAGAGCTTGATGTCGCGCGCCGCCCCGGACATGGCGGTCAGGGTGAAGCGCAGGGCGTCGGCCCCGAACTCGTCGACCAGCTCCAAGGGGTCCAGGACGTTTCCCTTGGACTTGGACATCTTCGCGCCGGAGGCGTCGCGCACCAGGGCGTTGATGAACACCCGCTTGAACGGGACCTCGTCCATGAAATGGAGGCCCTGCATCATCATCCGGGCGACCCAGAAGAAGATGATGTCGAAGCCGGTGATCAGGGTGTGGGTCGGGTAGAAGCGCGCGAGGTCGGAGGTCTGGTCCGGCCAGCCCAAGGTCGAGAACGGCCAGAGCGCCGAGGAGAACCAGGTGTCGAGCACATCCTCGTCCTGGCGCAGAGGCTCGTCGCGGCCGTAGTGCTCACGCGCCTTGGCCTTGGCCGCCTCCTCAGTCTCCTCGACGAAGGTCGTCCCGTCGGGGCCGAACCAGGCCGGGATGCGATGACCCCACCAGAGCTGGCGCGAGATCGTCCAGGGCTGGATGTTGCGCATCCACTCGAAGTAGGTCTTCTCCCAGTGCCTGGGCACGAAGACCGTCTCGCCGTCCTCCACCGCCTTGATGGCGTCGCGCGCCAGCACCTCGGCGTTCACGAACCACTGGTCGGTCAGATAGGGCTCGACGACGACGCCCGATCGGTCGCCGTGGGGGACGGTGTGGCGGGTCTTCTCGATCCCGCGCAGCAGTTCGGCCGCCTCGAACGCCTCGACGATCTTCTTGCGGGCGACGAACCGGTCGAGGCCGCGATAGTCCTCGGGCACGGCGTCGTTCAGCCGGCCGAAGTCGTCCAGGATGTTGATCATCTCCAGGCCGTGGCGCTTGCCGACCTGGAAGTCGTTGAAGTCGTGGGCCGGGGTGATCTTCACCGCGCCGGACCCCTTCTCGGGGTCGGCGTAGTCGTCGGCGATGATCGGGACCAGCCGGCCGACAATCGGCAGCCGGACCATCTTGCCGATCAGAGGCTTGTAGCGATCATCATCCGGATGCACGGCCACCGCGGTGTCGCCCAGCATGGTCTCCGGCCGGGTGGTCGCCACCACGACTTCCCCGGAACCATCCGCCAGCGGATAGGCGAAGTGCCAGTAGTGGCCGTCCATCTCGCGCTGCTCGACCTCGAGGTCGGAGATGGCGGTCTGGAAGTGCGGATCCCAGTTCACCAGCCGCTTGTCGCGGTAGATCAGCCCCTCCTTGTGCAGGGTGACGAACACCTTGCGCACGGCGGCCGACAGCCCCTCGTCAAGGGTGAAGCGCTCGCGGCTCCAGTCGCAGGAGGCGCCCAGCCGGCGCAGCTGGTTGACGATCTGTCCGCCGGACTCGGCCTTCCACTCCCAGATCTTGGCGACGAAGGCCTCGCGGCCCAGGTCGCGACGGCCGAGATTGCCTTCCTGGGCGAGTTTGCGCTCCACCACCATCTGGGTGGCGATGCCGGCGTGGTCGGTGCCGGGCAGCCACAGCGCCGCCTTGCCGCGCATCCGCTCGAAGCGGATCAGCACGTCCTGCAGGGTGTTGTTCAGCGCGTGGCCGATGTGCAGCGAGCCGGTGACGTTCGGCGGCGGGATGACGATCGAAAACGGCTCGGCGGCCGGATCGTCGATCGGCGCAAACGCGCCCGAAGCTTCCCACGCGGCGTACAGGCGCGGCTCGGAGGTCTTGGGGTCGAAAGTTTTTTCAAGCATGGCGAGGTGGGCGGTCTTACCTTCCCGCTCGACCGGGCGAAAGGGTTGTTGCGGCGGAGGCGCCGCAAACGCCCACTGCGGCCCGTGGCCGGTCCGCTCCGGGGAAAACTGGACCGAGGGGCCGTTCGGCGCCCCGATCCTCAGCCGCCGCGGGCGATGCGCGCGACTTCGGCGTCGACGGCCCGCTGGACGATGCCAGGCAGGTTCTCGTCCAGCCAGGTCTGCATCAACGGCCGCAGCAGTTCGCGCACCACGTCCTCGAGCGTCCGGCCGGCGGCCGGCATCAGCATCTTGCCGCTGAGCTGACCGAAGGCGGCGGCGGCGGCGGCGGCGGCGGGCGCGCTCACCAGGTCGCCCAACGGCGCGGCAGGCGCGGCGACCTCGGGCTCGGCGGGGGCGGAATAGATGTCCAGGTCGCCGTGGCTCTCGACCCGATCCGTCAGCTCGAGCTCGTCGTCGTCATCGAACTCGGCGGCGGCCGGCTCCTCCTCTTCCGGGATCGGCAGCTCCTCCGGCGCGCTGGCGGCTGGGGCCGGCGCCGGGGGAACCGGCGGCAGGCCCGCGTCGGCCTCCGGCGCGTCGTCTTCGGAGATGATTCGCCGGATCGAGGCGAGGATCTCCTCCATCGTCGGTTCTTGCGAAGAGTCGGACATGAGAGCTGACCGCCGAGTCGATGAGAGAATCCCTATGCGCAGCCTAGGCGGACGGCGGCGATCCTGCAATTTCCCCCATGGCGAAGATTGTGCGCGAGGCGCAGGCGCGACGTTTCGTCTCCGCCGCGGCCCCTGTCATGCCTAGTGCGCGCTCGGCGCAGCGCCCGGTGTGACGGGCGGCGCGGGCGCAGCGGCCGGCGGCGGCTGCTGCAGCCCCGGTCCGATCGCCGGCTCCCGCGCGAGGTCGTGGGATTGGGGAATCGCCGGCAGGGCCACGACGCGATCGAGGATGGCGATCGGCTCTTCCCAGGGCGTCCAGCCCCAGGTGAAGCGCAGACGCCGGAAGTTCGACTTCGGATCGTAGCGCGGCGTGGCCGGGATCAGGTTGCGCGCCTCGAGCCGGCCCATCGCCGCCAGGACGGCGGCGGCGGCGGCGTATTCGTCATGCCGCGCGGTGACCTGGCTGAGCTGGGCCGCACGCAGCTCCTGCTCGGCGTTCAGCACGTCCAGGGTCGAGCGCAGGCCGACCTGCTCCTCCTCGTGGGTGCCTTCAGCGGCGATCACCGCGGCGCGCACCTGTTCGTCGGTCGAGACGATGTTGGCGCGCGCGGCGATCAGCTGGTTCCAGGACTGGGTGACGTTCTGCAGTACGCTGCGGCGCTGGGTTTCGACGGTGATCCGATCGGAATTGTTGCGCTCGATCGCCTGGCGGATCCGCGAGGCGGTGATCCCGCCGTTGATCAGCGGAACGGTGACGTTCAGGGTCGCGGTCTTCTCGGTGTCGTAGCCCTGGATCTGCGGGTCGATCTCGCCGCCCGTGTAGCGGACCGCGCCCTGGAAGCTGACGTTCGGCATCCGCTCGGCCCGGGCGCCGGCGATCCGCGCGCGGCTCGCCTGCTCGGCGAACTGCTGGGCGCGCAGCAGCGGACTGTTCTGCTCGGCGATCGTGAAGGCGTCATCGACGTTGCCGGGCATCAGATAGGCCAGCGACGGCTCGGGCTCGAGATCGCCCGGATTGTGTCCCACCAGGTTTGCATAGTTGGAGCGGCTGATCGCCAGCTGGGCCAGAACCGACTGCAGCGACGCCTGGGAGGCCGCCAGCCGGGCCTGCGACAGGGCCACGTCCGTGCGGGTGATCTCGCCGACGTCGAAGCGCGCCTGGGATTCCTGCAGCTGGGCCTGCAGGACCTTCACGTTCTCCTGCTGGATGCGCAGGTTCTCCTGGTCGCGGCGGACGTCGACATAGGCCTGGATCACGGCCTGCATGACCTGGTTTTCCAGGCGGCGAAGGGCCTCGCGGTTCTGCAGCACGTCGGCGTTCGCGGCGGTGACGGCCGCGGCCGTGCGGCCGCCGGTCCAGATCGGCTGGCTGAAGGCGATGACGCCGGCGCCGGTGTTGCCACGCTCCAACGTCGCGCCCCGCTGGAATCTCAGCAGTTGCGACCGCGGCGTGCGGATTTCCTCGTAGGAGCCGCTCGCCTGCACGGTCAGCGTCGGACGCCAGCCGCCGCGGGCCTGGACATAGGTCTCGTCGATCGCCCGCTGGGTGGCGCGCTGGGCCTGCAGGTTGGGATTGTTCTGATAGGCCTCGGCGAGGGCGTCGCCGAGGGTCTCCGCGGCGGCGGGCGCCGCGACGGCGAGCGCAACGCTCAGGCTGGCGGCCAGCAACCGCTGGCGAAGGCTCTGCGACATGAAGCTATCCCAATGCGACGTAGCTGGCTTCGCGCCTGCCAATTAAGCTCTTCGGGCGGTTTCAGAAGCACCCCTATAAGGCGAAACCGTGTTGCAGAGCGAACCCCGCATTGACCGGCGGGAAGGCGTCGAACAGGTCGCGGCGTCCGACGCCGTCTTCGGCCCGCACGTAGAGCACCGCCTGGCCCACGGCGCCGTCGCGCTCGACGACGCCAAGGCGGCCCCCCAGGGCCAGGCCCTTCAGCCAGGCGTCCGGCGCACGGCCGACCGCGCCCTCGACGACGATCAGGTCGTAGGCGTCCGGTCTCACCTGGGTGAGGTCGGCGCCGTCGAGACGCTCGACGGTCACGCCCAGGGCCTCCATCACCGCCGCGGCGTAGGGCGCGGCGATCGCCAGGCAGCGCTCGCCCGGCATCGGCTTCAAGGCCTGCAGCAGCTTGGAGACGTCGCGCGGCTTCAGCAGCCACCGGCCGGGCGCGTACTCCACCTCCAGGTCGGCGTAGGCCAGATAGGCCTTGCCCGGCGGCATGAAGGTCTCGCGCGGGATTTCCCGCATCGCGTCCTGGATGCGCACGTCCGTCACGTCCTGAGTACGAACCTGACTTTCCACCATGTTCAGGCGGGCGGCGGAGAGGTCGGCCATCGAGTCCTCGGAGTTGGCTGTCGCCGGCTTATAGGTCTGCGGCGCGGCCTTAGGCAATCAGCCGCTGTGCGAACAGGCGATTGCTCCGGCCCCGTGCTTCTGTTAGCCATCGCGCCCTCCGGCGGCCTGATGGCGGAGTGGTGACGCAGCGGACTGCAAATCCGTGCACCCGGGTTCGATTCCCGGTCAGGCCTCCAACACCTTCCTTCGATTGCGGCATAGGCGCCGCCACGGCCGGCGGGCGCTGGCGAGATCGCGATCAGTCGAGCCGGACGGTCATGGCGAAGGTCTGCGTCGCCTGCGGCGGGATCTGCAGCAGGTCCGTCCGCGCGGTGAGCTCCCGCGGTGCGCGGGCCTCGGCCGGCAGGCTACGCCAGGGTTCGATGCACAGGTAGGGCGCGCCGGGCTTGGTCCAGATCCCCAGGTGCGGCAGCCCCGTCCAGGAAATCGTCAGCGCGGGTCCGCGCTCCCCGCCATAGGTCAGGCTGCGGCTGCGCGGCCGCTCCAGGATCACGGCGTCCTCGACGAACAGCTCGTCGCGCAGGACCAGCCGGCGGCCGTCCACCGGCGTCGCAAGCGGCTCGGGCCCCAGGAGCCCCGTGGCGTCCAGCCGTCGCAGCGGCCCGCTCTCCGCCTCGGCGAAGGTGATCGTGTGGCCGTCGCGCGGGCCGGCGTCCGGCAAGGGCCAGCGGAAAGCCGGGTGGAAGCCGAAGGTGGCCGGCATCGGCTCAGGCCCGGGATTGGCGAGGCTCACCGTCATGCAGAGCTCGGCGCCGCGCACGGCGAACTCCGCCTCCAGGACGAAGTCGAACGGATAGGCGGCCCGGGTCTCGGCGTCGGCAGTCAGGCGCAGGCGCGCGAGGTCCGGCTCGCGGCGCACCACCTCGAAGGCGCGGCGGCGGGCGAAGCCGTGCTTGGCGAGTTCGTAGCTCTGCCCGCCATGGCTGAAGCCATCGTCCGGCAACCGGCCGATGATCGGGAACAGCAGCGGCGCCCGCCCGGTCCACCAGGCGGCGGCGCCGTCCCACAACAGGTCGCGGCCGTCTGCGTCCTGCAGCCGCCAGAGCTCCGCGCCGAACGGGTTGATCTCCGCCGAAAGGGCGGACGAGGCGATGCGCACGATGTCCGAGGTCATCTGCCGCACCGATCACGCAAGCCGAGCAAAGGCAAGGGCCGCCTCAGCGCCGTTCCCGCAGGATCTGCAGGGCCAGTTTCGGCCGGATCAGGAACAGGCCGGTCCACACGGCGTAGGCGGCGAGCCGCCGGGCGCGACTGGCCGGCCGGCGGCGCGGGCGGATTTCGCGTTCGAAGACTTCGGCGTAGTCGGCGCAGGCGGTCATCGGGATCTCCTCGTTCACGAGGAGGAGGTTTGCGGCGCCGCTGCGTCAGAAACGGACGCATGGACGCGGCGTGCGGTTTCGATCTCGTCGATGAGGGTCCGCCGCAGGATCTCCGGCGCCAGCACGCGGAGCTTGTCGCCCCAGGTGAACAGGTGCCAGGCGAGCTCGCGCATGCCGCTGGCGCGGAAGCGGACGATCACCGTGCCGGCGGGCCCGGCCTCGACCTGCTGGTTGGCGTGGAAGCGCCAGCGCAGGGCGTCGTCCGCCCCTTCCGGCGTCACCTCCAGCACCACGTCCTCGACCGCGTCGTGGTAGATCCCGAAGCTCTCGTCGGCATAGTCCTGCAGCGAAAAGCCGTCGGGCCTGACGGCGGCGACGCCCAGCACTTCGACGTCGTGGATGCGGTCCAGCCGCCAGTTGCGCGGCCCGGCCGCGACATCTTCCTGAGCCACCAGATAGTTGGAACGCCCGAACAGCAGGCCGAACGGCGTCACCTCGCGCACCCGGCCCGGCGTCGAGCCGCCTTCGTAGCGGAAGCGTAGCGCCGACATCGACTTCAGCGCCTCGCGGATTCCTGAGAGCACCGCCTCGTCCTCGAAGGGTCGCGGGCCGGCGCTGACGGCGATGGTCTCAGCCTGCAGCAGGGCCTCCAGGTCCGGGGCCAGCCGTCGCCGGGCGGCGGCGCGGGTCGCCGCCAGCACCTTCTGTTCCAGGCTGCGCAGCGCCCCGGCGCGGACCTGGGCGCCCTGGGCCGCCAGCATTTCCGAAGCCGCCTTCAGCGCCGCCAGCTCCTCGGCGGTTGGGGCCTGGAACAATCCGTCCAGCCCCGCGGGAATGCGGAAGCGGCGGGTCGGCGGATCCTCGACCTCCTCCAACTGCGGGAAGACCTCGCGCACGGCGTCGCGCATCCGCTCGGCGGTGCGCCGGCCGACCCCAAGCCGTTCGGCCATCTCGTCCAGGGTCAACCCCTCGGCGGTGCTGGCCAGCAGCCGCGCGAGCTCCAGCAGCCGGCCGGCCTTTTCGTGGCGCATCAGCCCTACGTCCGATTCTGTCGTGCCGAGAGATCAGACCGGAAACAGCCCCGATCTGCAACGGAGATCCCCGATGCGCCGCCGCCTCTCCGCCTCCCCCTCCTTCTCTCCGAAAACCGCCCGCGTGGTCCGCCCGGCCACCGCTCCCCAGCCCCTGCCGGGCGCCATCGTCGATGCGGTGCTGCGCTATCACGACGAGGTGCAGGACCAGGGCTGCGGCCGATCCCTGCTGCGCCTCAGCGCCCGGCGGCTGCGCGACCGCGAGGTCGAGGCGGCGTTGGGCGACCTGGCCGACCGCGCCGCCGGCGTCGCCATCCTCTGGAACGAGCGCGAGGGCGAGATCATCCGGGTGCTAGAAGCCGGCCCGCGCCTGGCCGCCTGAGCCGGCGCCGGAACCTTGACCACGCGCTCGGGGTTTTGGGCTGGACGAGGCTTTTCGGGGTGCAGCTGATGGCGGACCAGGTGGTGCGGGTGGACGTCGGCGTCTGCACCTTCAAGCGGCCGTCCGTCGTCGCGACCCTGGCCTCCCTCGGCGCCCAGCGGTTGCCGCCGCACGTGCGGATGCGGGTCGTCGTCGCCGACAACGAGCCCACGCCCGCCGCCCGGGGCGCAGTGCTCGCCACGGCCGCGGCCCACGGCATCGACCTCGACTATGTGCATGCGCCGGCGCGCAACATCTCGCTGGCCCGCAACGCCGTGCTGGACGCCCTGGCCGGCGACTATCTCGCCTTTATTGACGACGACCAGACCGCCGCTCCCGACTGGATCGCCAATCTGGTCGAGGCGGCCGAGCGCCAGGGCGTCGCAGCGGTGCTGGGCCCGGTGACGGCGCTCTATCCGCCCGAGACCCCGCCCTGGATCGCCGCCGGCGACTTCCACTCGTTCCGGCCGGTGAAGGTCGGCGGCCGGATCCTCAAGGGCTACAGCTGCAACGTGCTGATCCGCACCGAGATGATCCGCCGCGCCGGCCTGCGCTTCGACCCCGCCCTCGGCCGCATGGGCGGAGAGGACGACGACTTCTTCTATCGCCTGACCGACGCCGGCGGGGTGATCGGCGAGGCGCCGGCCGCGCGGGTGTTCGAGCCGGTGCCGGCGGCGCGCGCCAGCCTGACCTGGCTGCTCAGGCGCGCCTTCCGCAGCGGACAGAGCCACGGCCGCCGGCAGCTGCGCCGCGCCCTGCCGGGCCGCCTGGTCCAGCTGCTGCTCGCCGGCGCCAAGAGCGCGGCCTGCTTCATCGGCGCCGCGGCGACGGCCGTGTTCCCGGTGCGTCGACGCCGCTGGCTGGTCCGCGGCGCGCTACATGCCGGCGCCGTCGCGCGGATCGCCGGAATCAAGGAGCTGGAGCTGTATTAGCTCCTCCGCAGGGGAGCATCTGATCTAAGCCGCCGCCTCGTGCGCCGCATAGAGGTCGTCGAACACCTGCGGCAGGAGTTCGGGCAGGCCCAGCAGCGGCCCCGAGGAGAGCAGCAGCACCACCTCGTCGCCGTTCAGCCCGTTGAGGCGGCCGATCGCCTCGTCGGCCGAGTGGACGCCGGCGACCGCGACGCCGGTGGCGGCGGCGCGGTCGAGGATCTCCTGGAAGCTCGACTGGTTGTGGCTGCCGGCGCCGTGGCTGGGCGGCGGCGCTATCAGCACCTGGGCGGCGCCGGCGAACACCGTGTCGTACCAGGCCAGCGCGTCGCGGCTGCGCCAGGAGAAGGTATGCGGTTCGAACACCACCACCAACGGCCGGTCGGGATAGTGCAACAGCATCGCCTCGATGGCCGAGCGCGCCTTTTCGTAGGACGAGCCGAAACCTTCGATGACCGGCACGCGGCTGGCGCTGGTCAGCCGGTCGAGCCTGCGGCGGATGCCGCCGAAGCTGGCCAGAGCCCTGGCCAGCGCCGGTTCGCCGACCAGGCCACGCTCCAGCAGATAGGCGCAGACGCCGATGATGTTCTCGATGTTGTGCTCGCCGAGCAGGCTTGTGGCGAGCGCCAGCTTGCGGCCGTCGGGCGCGACGAGGGTGAAGCGGGTGGTCTCGCCATAGACGACATTCTCCCCGCGCCAACCGTCCGGAGCCACAGTGTCGTACCAGACGATGCGCGCGGCGGTCTCCGCGGCGATCGCCCGGATCGCCGGATGGTCGCGGGCGACCAGCAGGCCGTCCGCGGGTATCAGCCGCAGCAGGTCGCGGAACGGCGCCTCATAGTCCGCGAAGGTCGGGAAGACGTTGACGTGATCGTGGACCAGCGACGTCAGCAGCACGTCATGCGGGTGATAGAGTACGAACTTGGAGCGGTGGTCGGCGGGACCGACGATATATTCGTCACCCTCCAGCACCACCTGCGGCGCCTGGCCCCAATGGCCTGTGGCCGGAAGCGAAGGCGAGATGGCGCCGATCATCCAGCCGGCGTCGACGCCGGCCTCGCGCAGGACGTGGGCCATCAGCGCCGTGCAGGTGGACTTGCCGAAGGAGCCGGCCACCACGGTGTTGCGCCGCCGGCCCGTCGCCTCGCCGACCAGCTCCGGGAAGGTGGTGATCCGCACGCCGCGGCCGCGCGCTTCGGCGACCTCGGGGTTGGCCTCGCCGCCGAGCTTGGCGCTGGCGCCCAGCACCAGCAGGTCGAGCTGGTCCGGCAGGTTGGCGGCGTCGAACCTGCGGCTGAAGGGAAAGCCCAGGGCTTCCACATAGGTCGACATCGGCGGGAAGACGTCCTCGTCGGAGCCGGAGACCTCGTGGCCCGCGTCGCGCATCATCAGGGCCGCCGCGCTCATGCCGGCGCCGGCGATCCCGGTGAAGTGGATGCGCATTCGGGGACTCTCCTTGGTCTGACGAAGCCTGACTACCCTAGCTGCAGCCGGGCGCCAGCGCGACACGCCGCCGCCCGCCTGGAGTCCATTTCGCCATGAGTCGCGCGCGAACGTGGCCGGTGCGGAGGGTCGATCCAGGTCCTAGGCCTTCTCCGCCATCAAGGCGTCGACGAAAGGCTCGGCCCAGGTCTGGCGGTCCCGCTTCAGGCGCTCGGCGTGATAGATGTGCGCCAGGTCGGCGTAGGCGTGGTCGTAGTCGAGATTGACGATCACATAGTCGTAGGCCCGCCACTGGGCGATCTCGCCGTAGGCCCGCTCCAGCCGGCCTTCGATGACCTTCTGACTGTCCTGGGCGCGGGCGTGCAGCCGGCGGGCGAGCTCCTGCATCGAGGGCGGCAGGATGAAAACCCGGACGCTGTCCTCCGGCAGCTTCTCGGCGACCTGTTCGGCGCCCTGCCAGTCGATGTCGAAGAGGACGTCCTTGCCGGCGTCCAGCGCCGCCGCCACCGGCGCCCGCGGGGTGCCGTAGCGGTTGCCGTGGACGTGGGCCCATTCCAGGAACTCGTCATTGGCGACCATCTCGTCGAAGGTCTCCGGCGAGACGAAGAAATACTCCCGCCCGTGCTCTTCGCCGGGTCGCGGCTTGCGGGTCGTGGCGGAGATCGAAAGCCTCAGGTCTGCGTGGTCGGCCACCAGCCGGCGCGACAGCGAGGTCTTGCCCGCGCCCGAGGGCGAGGAGACGATCAGCAGCAGGCCCCGGCGCTTGCGCGGGTGTTCCAGGTGAACGCTCATCCCCGCACCCTACTCCACATTCTGAACCTGCTCGCGGAACTGCTCGATCACGGCTTTGAGGTCGAGGCCGACGGCGGTCAAGCCGGACAAGGCCGACTTCGAGCACAAGGTGTTGGCTTCGCGCATGAATTCCTGGGTCAGGAAGTCGAGCCGACGGCCCACCGCCCCGTCCGAATCCAGGAGGCTGCGCGCGGCCTCGACATGGCCGGTCAGCCGGTCAAGCTCCTCGCGGACGTCGGCCTTCACGGCCAGGGCTGCGGCCTCCTGCAGGATGCGGTCCTCGCCGACGGCGTCGCCGGCAAGCTCGGTCATCCGCCGCTCGAAGCGGTCCTTGATCGCCGCCGGTTGGCCGCCGGCGAGATCCTGCGCCTGGCCGACCAGTTGTTCGATGCGCTCGACGAGCCCGCCGAGCACGCCGGAAAGCGACGCGCCCTCCTCCCGCCGCGCCTTCAGCAGCGCCTCGAGCGCGGCCATGATGGAGGCGGCCATGGCGGCCTCCAGCGCCGCCAGCGCCTCGGGGTCCTCCAGCGCATCGGCGGCCTCGATCACGCCGCGCAGCGCCAAGAGGCCGTCGAGCCGCGGCGCCACGGCCATGCCGGTCGCCACATAGGGGGCGCCGGCGGCCAGATAGCGTTCGAGCTGCTCGATGTTGACCTTCACCGCCGCGGCGGTCTCGCTGCGCCTGGCCTGGACGCCGATGGTCACCTGGCCGCGCTGGAAGCGGCTCTGGGCGGCTTCGCGGGCGGCGCGCTCCAGGCCTTCGAACCCCGGCGGCCCGCGAAAGCGGACTTCCAGGTTGCGGCCGTTGACCGAGCGGGCCTCGACCGCCCAGCTCCAGGCGCCGGACGCGCCCTCCGTGCGGCCGAAGCCGGTCATCCCCGAAATCGCCATCAGCCTGGCTTCCCCTGCATGCCGCTTCCCTTGGCGCCGCCGTCCTGCGCGCCGAGCGCGGCGGCGCCCGCCTGCGCCGCCTGACGCTGGCGCTCCAGAATACGCCAGCGGGCGACGTTCTTCTGATGTTCGGCGAAGGTCGCGGCGAAGACGTGGCCGCCCTGGCCGTTGGCGACGAAGAACAGCTCGTCGGTCTGCGGCGGATCGAGCACCGCCTCGAGCGCCGCCTTGCCCGGATTGGCGATCGGCGTCGGCGGCAGGCCGCTCATCTGGTAGGTGTTGTAGGGCGTCGCCGCCGCCAGCTCCGCGCGGGTGATGCCGCGCCCCAGCGGACGGCCGCGCGAGATGCCGTAGATGGTGGTGGGGTCGCTCTCCAGCCGCATGCCGGCGCGCAGTCGGTTGATATAGACCGCGGCGATCCGCGGCCGTTCCTCCGCCAGCGCCGTCTCCTTCTCGACGATCGAGGCCAGGGTCACCGCCTGCTCGGGGGTGGTGAACGGCAGGCCGGGCTGGCGGGCCGGCCAGAGCTGCGCCAGCAGCCTCGACTGGGCCTTCTGCATGCGCGCCAGCACCTGAGCCCGATCCTCGCCGCGCCGGACCTCATAGGTCTCCGGCAACAGCGAGCCTTCCGGCGGCGCGACCGCCTCGCCCTCCAGCACCGGCGAACGGGCCACCGCCTCGGCGGCCATTTCGCTGGTCCAGCCTTCGGGCACGGTGACGAGATGACGCACGGTGCGGCCGGCGCGCAACTTCGCCAGGATGCCGGCCATCGAGGCGCGGGAGGGGATCTCGTACTCGCCGGCCTTCAGCGACGCGCCGCCGACCTTGGCCGCCAGCAGGAACAGCGGCTTGGAGCGGATCACCCCGGCGTCGGCAAGCTCGTCGGCGATCCTGGCGACGCCGGCGCCGCGCGGCAGGATCACCGTCGTCGCCCCGGCCCTGGCCGCCGGCCCTGGACCCGCATAGCTCCAGAAGGCCCAGCCGGCGCCGACCACGACCAGCAGCAGCAGGCCGAGGGTCACGAGACCGCCGCGGCGGCGGCGCGCCTTCCTGACCGGCGCTTTCCGACGAGGGCGGCGCTTGGCCGTCACGCGACCTTCTTGAAGACCACAGAGGCGTTGGTGCCGCCGAAGCCGAAGGAGTTGGACATGGCCAACTCGATCTTCATCGGCTTGGCCTGATGGGCGACGAGGTCGATCTCGGTCTCCACCGAGGGATTGTCGAGGTTGATCGTCGGCGGCGCGACCTGGTCGCGGATGGCCAGGCAGGTGAAGGCGGCCTCGATGGCCCCGGCGGCTCCCAGCAGGTGGCCGGTGGCCCCCTTGGTCGAGCTCATCACCATCCTGGCGGCGTTGCCGAGCAGGCGCTCGACCGCCCGCAGCTCGATCTCGTCGCCGAGCGGCGTCGAGGTGCCATGGGCGTTGATGTAGTCGAGGTCGTCGGCGACGATTCCGGCGTCCTTGATCGCCGCGCGCATGGCGCGGAAGCCGCCGTCGCCGTCCTCGGCCGGCGCGGTGATGTGGTAGGCGTCCCCGGCCATGCCGTAGCCCAGCACTTCGGCGTAGATCTTCGCCCCGCGCGCCTTGGCGTGCTCGTATTCCTCGAGCACCAGGACGCCGGCGCCTTCGCCCATGACGAATCCGTCGCGGTCCTTGTCGTAGGGCCGGCTGGCCTTCTCGGGCGTGTCGTTGAAGTCGGTCGAGAGCGCCCGGCAGGCGATGAAGCCGGCGATGCCGACCTTGACCACCGCCGATTCCGCGCCGCCCGCCAGCATGACGTCGGCGTCGCCGTATTTGATGATCCGCGCCGCGTCGCCGATGGCGTGGGCGCCGGTGGCGCAGGCCGTGACCACCGAATGGTTCGGCCCCTTGAAACCGTGGCGGATCGAGACCTGGCCGCTGGCCAGGTTGATCAGCGCCGACGGAATGAAGAAGGGCGACACCCGGCGGGGTCCCTTCTCGTGCAGCTCGATGGCGGTCTCGGCGATCGGGCCGAGGCCGCCGATGCCGGAGCCGATCATCACGCCGGTGCGCTCACGCCCTTCGTCGTCCTGCGGCGCCCAGCCGGAATCGCGGACCGCCTCGTCGGCCGCGGCCATGGCGTAGAGGATGAAGTCGTCCACGCGTCGGCGGTCCTTGGCCGACATCGTCTGGTCAGGATCGAACGAGCCGGGAATATCCGGGCCGCCGCCGCCGCGGCCATCGACGCGCGGCACCTCGCAAGCGACTTTGCAGGCATAGTCGGTGGGATCGAAGGCGGTGATGGTTCCCGCGCCGGACTTGCCGGCGAGGATCTGCTTCCAGCTGAACTCGGCGCCCTGCCCCAGCGGGGTGATCAGGCCGATTCCAGTGACGACGACACGACGCATGCGCGTTCCTCAAACGAAAGCCGCCGCGGCCAGGGATCGAAGCCCAAGCGACGCGGCGGCCAAAAGCTTAAGCGAATCAGTGCGCTTCTTAAGCGCCCAGGCGCTCCTGGATGAACTTCACCGCGTCGCCCACGGTCTGGATGTGCTCGGCCGCGTCGTCGGGGATTTCGATGTCGAACTCCTCTTCGAAGGCCATGACCAGCTCGACGTTGTCGAGGCTGTCGGCGCCCAGGTCGTCGATGAAGCTCGCCTTCTCGGTGACCTTCTCCGGATCGGCGTCGAGATGCTCGATGACGATCTTACGGACGCGTTCTAGAACGTCGGACATTCGGTAGGTCCCTCAAGGCTTGTCGTGCAGTTGCATCGGCGACGAAGACGGTGGTGTCAACCGTCGCGGTGATCTCGTGGTTCGGGCCGCCCGGTAGCATGTTCCTCAGAGGTAGGCGAGCCTCAGATCGTCAGTGTCAGATCATGGCCATGCCGCCGTTGACATGGAGGGTCTGGCCGGTGACGTAGGCGGCCTCCGCGCTGGCCAGGTAGAGGCAGGCGGCGGCGACGTCGGCGCCCGACCCTAGACGGCCGGCCGGAATGGTCGACAGGATCTGGGTCTTCTGCTGGTCGTTGAGGGCGTCGGTCATCGGGCTCTCGATGAATCCCGGCGCCACGCAATTGATGGTGATCCCCCGGCTGGCGACCTCCTGGGCCAGGGCCTTGGAGAAGCCGATCATCCCGGCCTTGGAGGCGGCGTAGTTGGCCTGGCCCGGATTGCCGGTCACGCCGACCACCGAGGTGATGCCGATGATCCGGCCGAACCGGCGCTTCATCATGCCCTTCATGGCGGCCCGGCAGAGGCGGAAATAGCTCTCCAGGTTGACCTTGATCACCTGCTCCCAATCGTCGTCCTTCATGCGCAGCAAGAGGCCGTCCTTGGTGATGCCGGCGTTGGCCACCAGGATGTCGAGCGGCAGGCCGGCTGCGGTCTCGGCCGCCCCGATCAGGCCGTCCACGGTCGCCGGGTCGGAAAGATTCGCCGCGGCCACGGAGGTGCGCTCGCCGAGGCTGGCGGCCAGCTCCTGCAGCACCGCCTCACGGGTGCCGGACAGCACCACGTGCGCGCCCTGCGCGTGCAGCGCGCGGGCGATCTCCGCGCCGATGCCGCCGGTGGCGCCGGTGACAAGGGCGGTCTTGCCGGTCAGGTCGAACATGGGCGCTTCCTTGGGCGTGGTCGTCAGACGGTTCGGGCGAAGGCTTCGAGGTCGGCGGGCGCATTCAGCGGCAGCGCCTCGGCCTCGGGGGCGAGCCGCTTGACCATGCCGCTCAGCACCTTGCCGGCGCCGGCCTCGGCGAAACGGGTCACCCCGCCGCCCTCTCCGGCCATCCACTGCACACTCTCACGCCAGCGGACCCGGCCGGTCACCTGTTCGACCAGCAGGCGGCGGATCTCCTCGGGATCGTGCACCGGCCGGGCGGTGACATTGGCCACCACCGGCGCGCGCGGGGCGACGATGGCCGCGCCGGCCAGCGCCTGGGCCATCTCGTCGGCGGCGGGCTGCATCAGCGGACAATGGAAAGGCGCCGAGACGTTCAGGGGAATGGCGCGCGCGCCCAACTCCTTGGCCTTCTCGATGGCCTTGTCGACCGCGGCCTTGTCGCCGGAGATGACCACATTGCCGGCATTGTTGTCGTTGGCGACCACGCAGACGCCGAATTCGGCGCCCGCCGCGGCGGCCTGTTCGGCCAGGGCTACGTCGGTCTTGGGGCCGATCAGCGAGGCCATGGCGCCGGCGCCGACCGGCACGGCGCGCTGCATCGCCTGGCCGCGCAGCTTCAGGAGCCGCGCGGTCTCGCCCAGGCCGAGCGCGCCGGCCGCCGCCAGGGCGGAATATTCGCCGAGGCTGTGGCCGGCGACGAAGGCCGCCTTGTCGACGCCGACGCCGAACTCCCGCTCCAGCGCCCGCATCACCGCCACGCTGACCGCCATCAGTGCGGGCTGGGCGTTCTCCGTCAGGGTCAGCTGGTCCTCAGGGCCTTCGCGCATCAACCGGAACAGATGCTGGCCGAGGGCGTCGTCGACCTCCTGGAAGACCTCGCGCGCGCTGGCGAAGGCCTCGGCCAGGTCCTGGCCCATGCCCACGGCCTGGCTGCCCTGGCCGGGAAAGAGGAAGGCAAGGCTCATTGGGCGTGCTCCGCTCCGGCGAATCCGAGCGGCGAGGGTTAGGGAATTTGTTTCCCGCCCGCAAGGCGGCGCTCGCCACGGGACGACCGCGTCGACAAGTCGGCCGCTGCAATCCTGCCGCGCCGGGTCTATCGTGGCGTGCTTCCTTGGAGGATCACATGAAAAAGCGGGTCATCGCCTGCGCCGCCGTCTCAGCCCTGGTCGCCGCGGCCCCCGCCTGGGCGGACCTGCAGCCCGGAACCAAGGCGCCGGACTTCCAGGCCCCGGCCTATCTGGCCGGCAAGGCGTTCAACTACCACCTCGCCAGCGCGCTGAAGTCCGGGCCGGTGGTGGTCTACTTCTTCCCCTCGGCCCATACCAAGGGCTGCAACCTCGAGGCGCACCTGTTCTCCGAGGCCATCGACCAGTTCAAGGCGCAGAAGGCTTCGGTGATCGGCGTCACCGCCGGCAAGGTCGACGAGCTGGCCGACTTCTCCAAGGAGACCGAACATTGCGGCGGCAAGTTCCCGGTCGCCGCAGATCCCGGCGCCAAGATCGCCAAACAATATGACGCCCCGCTGAAGATGGCCGGCGTGACCATGCCGATGGACCTCTCGGCGCGCACCTCCTACGTGATCGCCCCCGACGGCAAGGTGCTGTTCGCCTATTCGGACATGGCCCCCCCCGACCACGTCGCCAAGACCCTCGACGCGGTGAAGGCCTGGCGGGCCAAGCATCCGTGAGGAGCGCCTAACGCCCCCTCCGTCGGCTTCGCCGACACCTCCCCGCTGGCGGGGGAGGAGCGGGGCCCTGCAGGTCCCCCGTGAAACGGGGGAGCTGTCGCATAGCGACAAGGGGGCGTTCGGCGGTGGCCTGCGCTCCGCGCCCCGAAAACCCTTGCTCTGAAAGGCGTTTTCGCCTAAACGCCCGCCTCTTCACGGAAGGCGGTCTCACGCGGAACGCGAATGGGTCGGGAAACCCCCGGCCGCCGCGCTTGAGAGCCATCGTGTCCGGCGGACCTTCCGCCCCCGGACGCGCCGCCTTCCCTACAGGAAGAAGGAAACTATGGCTCTCTACGAACACGTGGTCATCTCGCGGCAGGATATCTCGCCGCAACAGGCCGAAGCGCTCAACGACCAGCTCAAGGCGCTCATCGAGCAAGGCGGCGGCGCCGTCGCCAAGATCGAGTACTGGGGTCTTCGCAACCTGACCTACCGGATCAAGAAGAACCGCAAGGGTCACTACTCCCTGCTCGCCATCGACGCGCCCCCCGAGGCGGTGAAGGAGATGGAGCGCCAGCTGTCGATCAACGAAGACGTGCTGCGCTACATGACCGTCCGCGTCGAGGAGCTCGACCTCGAGCTCTCGCCGATCCTCGCCCGCCGCGATCGCGAACGCGAACGCCCGCGCGACGACAACAGCTTCCAAGCCTAAGAAAGGGAGGATCCTCGCATGACCGACGAAACCTCCGCGGCCCCGGCCGCCTCGGGCGGCCAGCGCCGTCCGTTCTTCCGCCGCCGCAAGGTCTGCCCGTTCTCCGGCGCCAACGCCCCGAAGATCGACTACAAGGACGTCAAGCTGCTGCAGCGCTACGTCTCCGAGCGCGGCAAGATCGTGCCCTCGCGCATCACCGCGGTGTCGGCCAAGAAGCAACGCGAGCTGGCCAAGGCCATCAAGCGCGCCCGCTTCCTGGCTCTGCTCCCCTACGTCGTGAAGTAAGGGAGCCAGGCACATGAAAGTCATTCTGCTCGAACGGCTCGAAGGCTGGGGCGGCCTGGGCGACGTGGTCACCGTCAAGGACGGCTTCGCGCGCAACTTCCTCCTGCCGCGCCACAAGGCGCTTCGCGCCAACAATGCGAACCTGAAGATCTTCGACGCCCAGCGCGCCGAGATCGAGGCTCGCAACGCCAAGACCAAGGAAGCGGCGGGCAAGGCCGGCGAAAAGCTGGACGGCGCCGCCTACATCCTGATCCGTCAGGCCGGCGAGAGCGGCCAGCTGTACGGCTCGGTCTCCGGCCGCGACGTCAGCGACGCGATCAACGCCGACGGCGGCAAGGTCGAACGCGCGATGGTCGTGCTCGACAAGCCGATCAAGACGATCGGCGTCCATCAGGTGAAGGTCCGCCTGCACCCCGAGGTGACCGTCACCGTCTCGATCAACGTCGCCCGCAGCCAGGACGAAGCCGATCGTCAGGCGCGCGGCGAGAACGTCATCTCCAGCCAGTTCGAAGAAGAGCGCATGGCGGCCGAAGAAGCCGCCGCCGACCTGCTCGAAGGCGGCGCTGGCCAGATGGAAGGCGACTACGCGCAAGCGTAAGCCGACCGTCCACGGCAAGATCAGCGGCGCGGGAGCCATCCCGCGCCGTTTTTTCTTTTGGGGTATTGGCTGAACCGTTCTGCCGGCGGAAACGCCGAGCCACCCCTCACCCAACCCTCTCCCCTCTCGCTGCGCGGGGGGAGAGGACAATAGCCCTCGCCCCGCTTGCGGGGAGAGGGTTGGGTGAGGGGTGGCGCAGGAGCGGCCACAACCCCGGAGGGCGCCGGGCGCCTACCGCTCGTCCCAGAGCCGACGCAGCACCGTGGGCGCGAGGCCCGGCAGGTCTTCCGAGATCAGGCCCGGCCCGTGCAGCTCGCCGGCTTCGGCGTGGATCCAGGCCCCGGCGCAGGCGGCTTCGAAGCTCTCCATGCCCTGGGCGATCAGGCCGCCGATGAAGCCCGCGAGCACATCGCCGGAGCCGGCGGTGGCCAGCCAGGGCGCGCCGTTGACGTTGACCGCCGCCCGCCCGTCCGGCGCGGCGATCACGGTGTCGGGGCCTTTCAGCAGCACCACGGCGTCGGCGCGCTGGGCGGCCTTGCGCGCGGCGCTGATCCGCTCCGGCGCGGCGGCCAGCACGCCGCGGAACAGCCGCTCGAACTCGCCCGGATGCGGCGTCAGCACGTCGTCGCGGTCGAGCACCGAAAACAGCTCCTCAGGATCGTCGCGGAAGACGCTGATCGCATCGGCGTCGATCACCAGGGCCGCCCCGGTGCGGGCCAGCGCCAGGACATTCAGCAGGGTGGTCTCGGTGACCCCGGCGGCCGGCCCGATCACCGCCGCGTCGACGTGCTCGGCCCCCTCCTCCAGCTCCAGGTCGGTGTCGAAGCCGCGCAGCATCACCGCTTCGAGGTGGGCGGCGTTGGCGGCCAGCGCCTCGCGCGGGGAGAAGATGGTGACCAGGCCGGCGCCGATGCGCAGGCCGCCCCGCGACGCCAGCCGCGCGGCGCCGGTGCTCCAGGCGTCGCCGCTGACGACGATCAACTGGCCGCGGGCGTGCTTGTGGGCGCTCGCCGAAGGCCAGGGGAAGCGCGGCAGCCAGAGCTCCGGGCCGTTCTCGAACAGTTGGACCTGGGTCGGTCCGAGGCCGATGTCGGCGACGACGATCTCGCCGCACAGCCCGCGCCCCGGCTCCAGCACGTGGGCCGGCTTCTTGGCATGGAAGGTGACGGTCAGGCCGGCGCAAACGCTGGGCCCCTTCGGCGCGCCGGTGTCGCCGGGCAGGCCGCTGGGGATGTCCACCGCCACCACCTTTTCCGGCGTGGCGGCGAGCTGCTGGGCCGCCGCCGCCGCCGCGCCCTCGAGCGGACGGCCGAGCCCGGCGCCAAACAGGGCGTCGACGTACAGCGCCGGCGGAAGCTCTCCGGCCAGTTCGCCGACCGGTCCGTCCCAGAGGTCCCGGGCGGCCTTGGCGTCGCCGCTCGACGGCGGGGCGAGCGCCCGCAGCTCGACGGGCCAGCCCCGCGCCTTCAGCAGGCGCGCGATCACATAGCCGTCACCCCCGTTGTTGCCGGGGCCGCAGAGCACGAGGGCCGGCTGGGAATGGAAATGGGCGCCGATCGCGTCGGCGACCGCGGTCCCGGCGCGCTCCATCAACACCGTGCCGGGCGTGCCCGCGGCGATGGCGGCCGCATCGGCCCGAGCGATTTCACCCACGGTGAGGATCTGACGCGCAGCCAAGGGCAGCCTCCACAACAGCCGCTCGACGAGAAAGCGCCACGCGGCGATGCTTCCGTCGAGGGCTTCTCTTCCGATGCCATCGCCAGCGCCCGGATGAAAGCCCCTTCGATGCGGCGCCGGAGGCACGTTTTCGCCGCAAACTTCAGCAGATGCGCACAATTTGCGACAGCATGGCAAAGCTTGAATTTCTGCCCGACTGGCGATTTTTCCAGATTTCAGTCCCGACATGGCGTCCGCGGGCCAATTCGCCCGTCTAACTGCGCGCATCCTGCGGCGCTGCCGGAGCCAACCAGCGCCCGACCGCCAATGATTTCATTTTGTGCGTTCACCGCCTATATTTTGGGCGACAGCATATTCGCGTCGCCTGAGGCCACTGCGGCGCAAGAGACACCCTTGCAGGCCCCCCGTCGGCCGTGCTCCGTCCCGCCGCGACCGCTCGGGCGGGAACGCTCATAAAGCCGACGAGGCCATGAAAAAAATCGAAGCCGTGATCAAGCCGTTCAAGCTCGACGAAGTGAAAGAAGCTCTTCAGGAGCTGGGCGTCCAAGGCATGACGGTCATCGAGGCCAAGGGCTACGGTCGGCAGAAGGGCCAGACGGAACTCTACCGCGGGGCGGAGTACGTCGTGGACTTCCTGCCGAAGATCAAGATCGAGGTCGTCGTCGCCGACGATCAGTTGCAGCCTGCGCTTGACGCCATTTCCGGCGCCGCGCGGACCGGCCGCATCGGCGATGGCAAGATCTTCGTCTCCGACATCATCGACGTGATGCGCATCCGGACCGGGGAGACCGGCCCGGCGGCCATCTGACACCTACCACCATCGAGCTCGTAAAGGGGATCCACACCATGGCGACAGCCCAAGATATCCTGAACCTGATCAAGGAAAAGGACGTCAAATACGTCGACGTGCGCTTCACCGACATCCGCGGGAAGATGCAGCACGTGACCTTTGACATCGACCTGGTCGACGACGACTTCCTGACCGACGGCACCATGTTCGACGGCTCCTCGATCGCCGGTTGGAAGGCGATCAACGAGTCCGACATGAAGCTGCGGCCGGACCTCGACAGCGCGATCATCGACCCGTTCTACCAGCAGACCACGCTGGCGCTGTTCTGCGACGTCGTGAACCCCGACACGGGCACCCCGTACAGCCGTGACCCGCGCTCGATCGCCAAGGCGGCGCTGAACTACGTGAAGTCGGCCGGCATTGGCGACACGGTCTATTTCGGCCCGGAAGCCGAGTTCTTCATCTTCGACGACGTGAAGTGGTCGACGGCGCCGAACGACACCAGCTACTCGTTCGACGGTTCGGAACTGCCGATCAACTCCAAGCGCGACTATCCCGAAGGCAACATGGGCCACCGCCCCGGCCCGAAGGGCGGCTACTTCCCGGTCAACCCGGTCGACAGCGCCCAGGACCTGCGCGGCGAGATGCTGGCCGTCATGGGCGAGCTGGGCATGAAGCCGGAAAAGCATCACCACGAAGTGGCGCCCGCCCAGCACGAGCTCGGCCTGAAGTTCGACACCATGATCGTCATGGCCGACCGCCTGCAGCTCTACAAGTACGTGATCCAGAACGTCGCCCAGGCCTATGGCAAGACGGCCACCTTCATGGCCAAGCCGATGTTCGGCGACAACGGCTCGGGCATGCACGTGCACCAGTCGATCTGGGGCGATGGCAAGCCGCTGTTCGCCGGCGACAAGTACGCCGGCCTGTCTGACATGTGCCTGTGGTACATCGGCGGCATCATCAAGCACGCCAAGGCGATCAACGCCTTCTCCAACTCGACCACCAACTCCTACAAGCGCCTGGTGCCCGGCTACGAAGCCCCGGTGAAGCTGGCCTATTCGGCCCGCAACCGCTCGGCCTCGATCCGCATCCCGCACGTCGACAGCCCCAAGGGCAAGCGCCTGGAAGCCCGCTTCCCGGACCCGATGGGCAACCCCTACCTGACCTTCACCGCGCTGCTGATGGCCGGCCTCGACGGGATCAACAACAAGATCGATCCGGGCGCGCCCGCCGACAAGAACCTCTACGACCTGCCGCCGCGCGAGCAGAAGAAGATCCCGGAAGTCTGCGGCTCGCTGCGCGAAGCGCTCGAGAACCTCGACAAGGACCGCGCCTTCCTGAAGGCCGGCGGCGTCATGGACGACGACTTCATCGACTCCTACATCGAGCTGAAGATGGAAGAAGTCATGCGCCTGCAGCTCCATCCGCACCCGGTGGAATTCGACATGTACTACAAGTGCTAGTCGAACGCTGTTAAGCGAGAAGATGAGGGCCGCGGAGAGATCCGCGGCCCTTTTGTCTGCGGACCCTGGCCAGGGCGCCGGGTTCGGGCCAAGCTTGCCAGGCTCGCCGCTACAGTCCTGAGTCTCGCCACCTTGCACCGCGCCCTTCTCGCCTTCGCCGCCGGCCTGGTCCTCGCCGGCGCCGCCCGGGCGCAGCCCTCCCCCGGTCCCCAGCCCCTCGCACCCCCCCCCCCGGTTCCCGCCGCCGAGGACACCGCCTATCCGGGCGTAATCCGGCTGTTCGTCGACGCCACCGACCTCGACCGGCGGATCTTCCGCGTCCACGAGACCGTTCCGCTGGCCCCGGCGCCCCAGGGCCAGGACCTCACCCTGCTCTATCCCAAGTGGCTGCCGGGCCACCATTCGCCGACCGGCCCGTTGAGCGACGTCGCCGGCCTGGTGGTGCGGGCGAACGGCCAGCCGGTCCCCTGGCGGCGCGATCCCGTCGACGTCTTCGCCTTCCACCTTGAACCGCCGGCGGGCGCGACCAGCCTGGACGTCGAGTTCCAGTTCGTCTCCCCGACGGCTCGCGACCAGGGGCGGATCTCCGTCACCCCGGAGATGCTGAACCTGCAGTGGAACCAGGTCGTGCTCTACCCCGCCGGCCACTTCGCCCGGCGGATCACCCTGCAGCCCAGCGTGCGCCTGCCGACCGGCTGGCGGTTCGCCACCGCCCTCGACGGCGCCAGCCGCAGCGGCGACGACGTGCGCTTCGCCGCCGTCGACCTCGACACCTTGGTGGACTCGCCGATCTTCGCCGGCCGCTACTTCCGCCAGATCGATCTCGATCCCAAGGGTCGCACCCCGGTGCGCCTGGACGTGGTGGCCGACCGTCCCGACCTGCTCGACGCGACGCCGGAGCAGGTCGCGGTCCACCAGGCGCTGGTGAAGCAGGCCGACAAGCTGTTCGGCGCCCGGCACTTCGACCACTACGACTTCCTGCTCGCGCTCAGCGACCGGATGGGCGGCATCGGCCTGGAGCACCACCGCTCCAGCGAGGACGGCGCCACGCCGCACTATTTCACCGACTGGGACAAGGGCGCGCCAGGCCGCGACCTGCTCTCGCACGAGTACGTCCACTCCTGGAACGGCAAGTTCCGCCGCCCGGAGGGCCTCTGGACGCCCGACTTCGACGCGCCGATGCGCGCCGAGCTGCTGTGGATGTACGAGGGGCAGACCCAGTACTGGGGCCAGGTGCTGGCGGCCCGCTCCGGGCTGTGGTCGCGCCAGGACGCGCTCGACGTCCTGGCGATGACGGCGGCGCTCTATGGCCAGCGGCCGGGGCGCAGCTGGCGCTCGGTCGAGGACACCACCAACGACCCGACCATCTCGGCGCGGCGGCCGATCCCCTGGGTCAGCTGGCAGCGGTCGGAGGACTACTATTCGGAAGGCCAGCTGGTCTGGCTCGACGCCGACACCCTGATCCGCCAGCGGTCGGGCGGCAAACGCTCGCTCGACGACTTCGCCCGCGGCTTCTTCGGGATCAACGACGGCGGCTGGACCCCGGTCACCTACAGCTTCGACGACGTGGTCGCGGCGCTGAACAAGGTCGAACCCTACGACTGGGCGGGCTTCCTCCGCGCCCGGCTGGTCGAGGTGGCTCCGCAACCGCCACTCGACGGCCTCGCCCGCGGCGGCTGGCGGCTGGTCTTCAGCGACAAGCCCAGCGGCTTCTGGACGGACAACGAGGCGCGCCGGCGCATCGCCGACTTCAGCTATTCGCTCGGCCTGGCGATCGCCCGCGACGGCGCGATCGCCGGCGTCATCTGGGACAGCCCGGCCTTCAAGGCGGGGCTGACGACGGGCGGCAAGCTTCTGGCGGTGAACGGCGTGGCCTATGACGCCGACGAGCTGAAACAGGCGATCATCGAGGCCAAGACCGGATCCGAGCCGATTCAGCTGCTGGTGCAGACCGGCGACCGTTTCAAGATGGTCCCCGTCGACTATCACGGCGGCCCGCGCTACCCGCGGCTCGAGCGCATCGCCGGCGCGCCGGATTATCTCTCCGAGATCCTCGCCCCCCGCAAATAGCCGCCCGAGCGCGGCGGCGGCGGCTCAGAGCCGCTGGGCGATCCACCAGTAGATGGTGAAGGCGACAGCCCCGGGGGCCGCATAGGCCGCGGCGAACAGCCACGGCGCAACCGGTTCCGGCAGCAAGGCGGAAATCCCCGCCCCGGCTCCGACAACGGCCAACAGGCAGGCGCCGGCGCCCAGGATGCTGGCGAGCTCGGCCGGAAGATGGTGGTGGTGCGCGTCGCTCCGCACCCTGGTGCGGGCCTGCGCAGACGGCGTCCGCATGGTCGTAACTCCCTAAAACGCCCCCCTGGTCTCGATCGGCCAGCGTCGTTCTAAGGATTAAGCTCGCGCTAATTTCCGGCGCTGGCAAGCTTCGCCGCCGTAAGCCGCATTGCCTAACGCGGTCGCAAATCCCATACGAAGGTGCGAATCGCTCCATTTTGCCGAGAGCCATGCCCAGCAAAGCCACCGCCCAAGCTTCGCTCTTCGACGAGGCGCTGAACCCCGCGCCGGCCGCTCCGCTCGCCGAGCCGCATGAGCCGCGCCCCGATCCCGCGGTCGTCGGGCTGAAGCCGTCGTCCGGCTATTCGGCCGCCGACATCGAGGTGCTGGAAGGCCTGGAGCCGGTGCGCAAGCGGCCGGGCATGTACATCGGCGGCACCGACGAGCGGGCGCTGCACCACCTGTTCGCCGAGGTGCTCGACAACGCTATGGACGAGGCGGTCGCCGGCCACGCCAAGGTGATCGAGGTGACGCTGGACGCCGACGGCCTGCTGACCGTGCGCGACGACGGCCGCGGCATTCCGGTCGACCCGCACCCGAAGCATCCGGGCAAATCGGCGCTGGAGGTCATCATGACCGTCCTGCACTCCGGCGGAAAGTTCTCGGGCAAGGCCTATGAGACGTCCGGCGGCCTGCACGGGGTCGGCGTCTCGGTGGTCAACGCCCTGTCCGAACGGGTCGAGGTCAATGTCTGGAAGGACGGCTTCGAGTGGCGCCAGAGCTTCAGTCGCGGCAAGCCGCTGGGCCAGATCGAAAAGCTCGCAGCGACCAAGAAGAAGGGCACGGCGATCAGCTTCAAGCCCGACGAGCTGATCTTCGGCGATGGCTGCAACTTCAAGCCGGCGCGCCTTTACCGGATGGCGCGGTCGAAGGCCTACCTGTTCGGCGGCGTCGAGATCCGCTGGAAGTGCGACCCGTCCCGCATCCATGACCAGACCCCGGCCGAGGCGACGTTCCGCTTCCCCAACGGCCTGGCCGACTTCCTGGCCGAACGGGTGAAGGAGATCGAGACGGTCACGCCCGAGCCGTTCGCCGGCCGCTACGCCCGCCCGGGTGAAGCCGGCAAGGTGGAGTGGGCGATCACCTGGACCCCGGCCGGTTTCGGCGAGGCCGACGGCTTCATGCAGTCCTACTGCAACACCGTGCCGACGCCTGAGGGCGGGACGCACGAGGCGGGCCTGCGCGCCGCCCTGACCCGCGGGCTGAAGGCCTACGCCGAGCTCTCCGGTGAGAAGCGCGGCGCCCTGATCACCGCCGACGACGTGATCGCCCAGGCCGGCGCCCTGATCAGCGTCTTCATCGCCAACCCGGAATTCCAGGGCCAGACCAAGGAGAAGCTCTCGACGAGCGACGCCGCCCGTCTGGTCGAAAAGGCGCTGGCCGACCCGTTCGACCACTGGCTGACCGCGCAGCCGAAGGCGGCGACCGCCCTGCTGCAGTTCGTCATCGAACGCGCCGAGGAGCGGCTGAAGCGCCGTAAGGACAAGGAGGTCGCTCGCGCCAGCGCCACCCGCAAGCTGCGGCTTCCCGGCAAGCTGGCGGACTGTTCGGGCAACGCCATCGACGGCGCCGAAATCTTTCTCGTCGAAGGCGACTCTGCCGGCGGTTCGGCGAAACAGGCGCGCAATCGCAAGACCCAGGCGATCCTGCCGCTCAGGGGCAAGATCCTCAACGTCGCCTCGGCCTCGCTCGACAAGACCGGCGGCAACAAGGAACTGGCCGACCTGATGCTGGCGCTGGGCGTCCAGGGCGGGTCGAAGTTCAGGGAAGAAGACCTGCGCTACGAGCGCGTGATCATCATGACCGACGCCGACGTCGACGGCGCCCACATCGCCAGCCTGTTGATCACCTTCTTCTACCGAACCATGCCGGAGATGATCCGCTCGGGCCGGCTCTACCTGGCGCTGCCGCCGCTCTACCGGCTGAGCCACGGCGGCAAGGCCGTCTACGCCCGCGACGACGCCCACCGCGACGAGCTCCTGGCCACCACCTTCAAGGGCAAGAAGCCGGAGATGAGCCGGTTCAAGGGCCTGGGCGAAATGATGCCTGCGCAGCTGAAGGAGACCACCATGGATCCCGCCAGCCGCACGCTCGCCCGTGTCACCCTGCCCCGCGCCGAAGAGGCGGTGGGAGAGCTGGTCGAGGCGCTGATGGGCCGGAAGCCGGAACTGCGCTTCCGCTTCATCCAGGAGAACGCCGAGTTCGCGGCTGCCGACATCGACGTCTGACGCGGCGGCGCCAAGCAGCGCCTCTCGACCGTGGCTCGCAACACGACCCCAGATCGGCCTTGTGCACGCGCACCGACCGGAGTTGCGCGAAATCTGCGCCCGCGCACCCTTCGTTGTCATATGGTTAAGCTTGGGTCGACAGGGCTCGCACCCTGGTATTGAACTGGCGGCGAAGCGCTGCTGGAGGTTGCCAAATGTCGTCGAACAACGAGTCCTGGCCGGCGCCGACCGAGCCGGCGGCGCCGACGCTCGCCGCCACCGGCGCCCGGGGCGCGATGGTCGGCGACATGGACGCGGCCCACCTGGCGGATCTCTTTCCCGCGATCTTGACCAAGGCGTCGTCGACCCAGATCGCGGCGTCCGGAGCGGGCGGCCTCGGCTTCACCCTCACCGGTTCCGGCTTCGACTACGTCGACAACCAGCTGGTGGGCGGACAGGCGACCCAATTCACCTTCACCGACGTCGCCAATGGCGTAACCGTGCTGCAGCTGAACCTCAGCCTGCCGCACACCAATGTCGGCAACTTCGAATACTGGCTCGCCAACGACCAGACGCAGGCCGCCTTCCAATATATCCTCACCGGCCAAGACCAGCTCGCCGGCGGGACGCACGCCGACCTGATCCGCGGCTACGGCGGCAATGACCTGATCGCCGGCGCCGGCGGGAACGACAGCCTCTACGGAGGCGACGGAAACGACGTGATCTACGCCGGCCTTGCGCCTGGAACCGGCGGTTCGGCGCCGACGGGTTCGACCTATATCCGCGGCGAGGCCGGCGACGACTACATCGCCGGCGGCGCAGGCTTCGACTACGTCAACGGCAACCAAGGCGCGGACACGATCGACGGCGGCTCGGGCGGCAGCGACTGGCTGCTCGGCGGCCAGGGCAACGACATGATCTTCGCCCACGCGGGCGACAGCATCATCAACGGGAACCTCGGCGACGACAGCCTGGTCGGCGGCTCCGGCCACGACAGCCTGCGGGGCGGACAGGGGAACGACGCCATCTGGGCCGGGTCGGGCGGCGACTGGATCACCGGCGACCGCGGGAACGACACCCTCGTCGCCGGCGCGGGGGCGGACACCTTTTACGTCAATCAGGCCACCGGCGCAGACCGGGTGTTCGGCTTCGACCCCGCTCATGACCACGTCCAGGTGGCGGCCGGGGTGACCTATAGTCTGGCGCAGATCGGCGCGGACACGCTGATCGATCTCGGCCAGGGGGATTCAATCACGCTTGCGGGCGTCCAGCTGAGCGCCCTGCCGGGGGGCTGGATCACCACCTAGTGTCCCGATTCCGAAGTTCGCCGGCGCATTGTGGCCGGCCCGGGCGAACTTCGGAATCGATCAGGACACTAGCAAGTCCATGTTTCTAGTGTGCTTCTGCGGATCTGAAGTTCGCTCCGGCGGGTGACCGATAAGCTGGCGAACTTCAGATCCGGCACACTAGCCCAACTCGGCGGCCACAGCCTTGCCGGAACGTCGCCAGTGCGCGCGACGTTGATCGGGGAGGAGGTCTGCCGATGGCCAAGAAGAAGCGCAAGTCAGGGCTGCCCAAGCGGATCGCCGGGGTGAAGGTGCCGAAGTCGGTGCGCAAGGGCCGCTTTGGCCGGATGCTGGGCTCGCGCACCGGCCAGGCGCTGCTCGCCGAGGCGCTGCTGGCGACCGGCGCGGTCGGCGTCGCCAAACAGGCGGGCGCCCCGTCCGACGACAACGCCACCGACAATGCCGACCGGAGCCCGCGTCTGGGCGGCAGCGTGGTGGCCGACGCCCTGCGGCGGTGGCAGGGGGCCGGCGGCCACGGCAAGCATGCGGCGGCCGACGCCACCATCGCCTACGCCCTGGGCGAGGCGGCCCGGGTCTTCGTCCGCACGATCAACGAGCAGCGCAAGGCGGCCGAGCGCGCGGCGGAACCGGCGCAGGATGTGGAGGCGGAATGGGCCGCTAGAGACGCCGATCCGCAGGGCTCAAAAAAAAAGCCCGCCCTCCAGCCGGAGGGATCGGCCTGATCGCCGCGCCGCCGCGCGCAGCTCCGCCGACGCCATGGCCCGCCCAGCCTGAGGCGCAGCCGCGAGCGCACCACGGCCTCGCCCCACGCCTGGCCGCCTTCGGCGCGCGGCGCCTGGTGCGCTTCGCCCAGTGGCGCGGCCGCAAGCAGGCCGAACATGATCTGAAGCACAGCGCCTCGCCCAGTTTCCGCGCCTTCATCCAGGTCAACCTGATCCGCCCCGGGTAAAGCGTGAGGCGCACCCCTCGCAGATGACCCTGCGAACAACGGGAAACGTTGACTTGCTGGCGGCTAACCTTATCTTCCGCGCGCGCGGCGATCTCCGTCCGCGCCGCCGCAGGACCGCCAGCCCTCCCTTTTAGGATCAGGCCGGCTCCGCATCAATCGTAGTTCATGACCGAATTTTCCGAACTGGGCCTTTCGCCCGCGACCCTGCAAGCCGTCGCGGACACTGGCTATACGACGGCCACGCCGATTCAGGCCGAGGCCATTCCCTTCGCCCTGCAGGGGCGCGATGTGCTGGGCATCGCCCAGACGGGCACCGGCAAGACCGCCGCCTTCACCCTGCCGATGATCGACCGCCTGAAAGCCGGCCGCGCCAAGGCGCGCATGCCGCGGGCGCTGGTGATCGCGCCCACCCGCGAACTGGCCGACCAGGTCTCCTCGTCCTTCGAGAAGTACGCCAAGGGGCAGAAGCTTTCCTGGGCCCTGCTGATCGGTGGCGTCTCCTTCAGCGACCAGGAACAGAAGCTCGACCGCGGCGTCGATGTGCTGATCGCCACGCCGGGCCGCCTGCTCGACCACTTCGAGCGCGGCAAGCTGCTGATGACCGGCGTGCAGATCATGGTCGTCGACGAAGCCGACCGCATGCTCGACATGGGCTTCATCCCGGACATCGAGCGGATCTTCAAGCTGACCCCGCCGAAGCGGCAGACGTTGTTCTTCTCGGCCACCATGCCGCCGGAGATCACCCGGCTCACCAAGCAGTTCCTCAACGACCCGGTGCGGATCGAGGCCTCGCGGCCGGCGACCACCGCGGAGACCATCCATCAGCACCTGGCGCGCGTTCCGAGCTCCGATCCGAGGGTCAAGCGCACCGCGCTGCGGGCCCTGATCGAGCGCAGCGAGGTCAACAACGGCATCGTCTTCTGCAACCGCAAGTCGGAAGTCGATATCGTCGCCAAGTCGCTGCAGAAGCATGGCCTGGACGCCGCCGCCATCCACGGCGACCTCGACCAGCAGACCCGGATGCGCACCCTGGAGAGCTTCCGCAAGGGCACGCTGAAGCTGCTGGTCGCATCCGACGTCGCCGCCCGCGGGCTGGACGTCCCGGCGGTCAGCCACGTCTTCAACTACGACGTGCCACACCACGCCGACGACTATGTGCACCGGATCGGCCGCACCGGCCGCGCCGGCCGCAGCGGCGAGACCTTCATGATCGTCACGCCGGATGACAGCCGCAACCTCGACAAGGTGCTGAAGCTGATCGGCAAGACGCCGGACGAGTGCGTGCTCGACGTCGACTGGTCTTCGATCCAGTCGGAGCCGCGTCACGTCCGTTCCGAGCGGCCCGGCCGCGGCCGCGAACGCGATCGCGACCGCAGCCCGCGTGGCGGACGCGGCCGCCGGCCGGAGCCGGCCGAGGGCGAGGCGCCGGAAGCGGCGGCTCCCGTCGCCGAGGCGGCGCCCCGGCCCCGGCGTTCGCGCCCGGACCGCGCCGAGCGCGAGCCCCAACCGGTCGCCGTTGTGGAGGCCGACATGGCGCCCGCCGTCGCGACGCCGGCAGAGCGGCCACTGCGCGAGCGCGACCGCCACGAACGGCCGCTTCGCGGCGAGCGGCCGGAGCACCACGTACGCGCAGAGCGTCACGACCGCTCGGAGCGGCACGAGCGTCCCGATCGCGACCGTCGCGGCCGCGATCACGACGGCGACAGCGTGGTGGGTTTCGGCAATGACGTGCCGGCCTTCCTGCTGCGGGCGGCCCCTCGCCCGGCGGACGATTAACGCTAGCGCTTAACCGGCCGTTGGGGGGCGGCGGTTAGCCTGTTTCCGAGAGATAGGAGCCGGCCCGGCCTGGCCGGCCCCCGCTTGAGGAAGAGAGAATGTCCGCCGACCTCGACGTCCAGCTACGCGGTCCGAAGGCTTACGGCCTTGCCCGCAAGGCGCTGGAAGCGATGGAAGCCAATTTCGTCTGGCCGACGCCGCTCAATTTCGAGCTTTGGCTGCACTATGTCGCCAAGGAGTCCCCTCTCGGCCGGGAAATCGCCAAGATGGTGGAGAAGGCCGAGCCCTTCACCGACTCCGTCGGCGAGGCGCTGGCGGCCAAATACCTGCCGCGCGACCGGCTGAAGGGCGAACTGTTGACCGCCGGCGTCGCCCTGTCGAAGGAGTTGGACACGGTTTCGAGGGCGATCGAATCCGCCCGCGAGAGCAGCGAGGCCTATGGCGAACAGCTGGCCAACGCCAGCCAGTCGCTGGACAGCTCCGCCCCGCCCGAGATCAAGGCCATGGTCGCCACCCTGGCCGACGCCACCCAGCGCGTGCAGCGCGAGAACGAGACCCTGGAGCACCGGCTGGCCGACACCACCGCCGAGGTGACCCGGCTGCGCCAGCACCTGGAGATGGTCCGCCGCGAGGCGATGACCGACGGCCTGACCAAGCTGGCCAACCGCAAGGCCTTCGACGAGGCCCTCGAGCGGGCGCTGCGCGCGGCCGACGACCAGGGCGGTCCGGTGACCCTCGCGGTGATCGACATCGACCACTTCAAGACCTTCAACGACACCTGGGGCCACCAGACCGGCGACCAGGTGATCCGCTATGTCGCCGGCGTGCTGGCCAAGGCCGGCCCGTCCCCGCGCACCGCCGCCCGCTATGGCGGCGAGGAGTTCGCCATCATCTTCCCCGGCGAGGACGCGGCCACCGCCCTCGACGTGGTCGAGAAGATCCGTGAGGAAGTCGGCTCGCGCATGCTGAAGCGCCGCTCCACCAACCAGGACCTCGGCGCGGTGACGGTCTCGGTGGGCCTGGCCGAACGCCTCCCCGGCGAGCCCTACGCCGGCCTGATCGAACGCGCCGACGCCGCCCTCTACGCCTCGAAGCACGCCGGCCGGAACCGCACCTCGACCGCCTCGGCGGCGAGGATCTCCGCGGCGGCATAAGACCGCCCCCAATCGGCTGGGATCAATGGGGGGCGCCGGCAGGCGCTGCGGCAGCGACGGCGTCGAGCTGGCTCTTGAGCGGATCGGGGCTCGCGCCGACGCTTCCGCCCCGACGAGCCGCCTAGTGCGTTGCCGCCGCTAATCCAGCTTCGCCGGTTCGATGGTCACGCTTTCCCCGCAGCCGCAGGCGTCGGTTTCGTTGGGATTCTTGAAGACGAACTTGGCGGAGAGTTTGGAGATTTCGTAGTCGATCTCCGTGCCGATCAGGAACAGCACGGCCTTCGGCTCGATGAGGATGGTGACGCCCTTGTCCTCGACCACCTCGTCCAGCGGGTCGGCTGCGGCGGCGTACTGCAGGACGTACTCCTGGCCGGCGCAGCCGCCGTTCTTCACGCCGACGCGCAGGCCGGCGTAGGGCTTTTCGGCCTTGGCCATGATCTCGCGCACGCGGGCGGCGGCGGCCTCGGTGAGGGTGACGACCTTGGGCCGGGGGCGGCGGCCGCGGGGTGTCGGAGTGATCGAAAGCTCGCTCATCAGAACATGTTCAGCTGCAGCTTGGCCTCGTCGGACATGCGCGAGGGATCCCAGGGGGGATCGAACACCAGTTCGACGGTCACCTTGCCGATGTCGGGGATCTGTTTGACCGCGTCCTCGACCCAGCCCGGCATCTCGCCGGCGACCGGGCAGCCCGGGGCGGTCAGCGTCATCTCGACCAGAACGTCGCGGTTGTCGGAGACGTCGACCTTGTAGACCAGGCCCAGTTCGTAGATGTCGACCGGGATTTCCGGGTCGTAGACCGATTTCAGCTTCTCGATCAGCTGATCGGTCAACTGGTCGAGCTCCGCCTGCGGCAGGGCCGGCGTCTGGTCGATCGAGGCGGCGTCATCCATGGGCATTACGCGAAAAAGGCCTGTGTCCGGGTCAAGGCGTCGACGAAGGCGTCGGCCTCGCCCTCAGTGTTATATAGGGCGAAGGAAGCGCGCGCGCTCGACGTGATGCCGAAACGCCGCATCAAAGGTTCTGCGCAATGGGTGCCGGCGCGAACCGCCACCCCGTATCGGTCCAGGATCTGCGCGACGTCGTGGGCGTGGGCCCCGTCGACCGTGAAGGAGAGGATGGCGCCCTTGTCCGGCGCCTCGCCCATCACCCGCAGCCAGTTGGCGCCGGCCAGCCCCTCGCGTACCCGCCGGTAGAGCGCCGCCTCGTGGCGGGCGATGGCGATGCGGTCCAGGCCGGAGAGCCAGTCGACGGCCGCGCCGAGCGCGATCGCCTCGAGGATCGCCGGCGTGCCGGCCTCGAAGCGGTGCGGCGGGTCGGCGTAGGTGATCGCCTCCAGGCTGACCGAGCCGATCATCTCGCCGCCGCCCTGGTAGGGCGGCAGCGCCGCCAGCCGCTCGGCCTTGCCGTAGAGCACGCCGATGCCGGTGGGGCCGTAGAGCTTGTGGCCGGAGAAGACGTAGAAGTCCGCGTCGATCGACTTCACGTCGATCGGCATGTGCACCACGCCCTGGCAGCCGTCGATCAGCACCAGGGCGCCGGCCTCATGGGCCATGCGGGTGATCTCGGCGACCGGATTGATGGTGCCGGTGACGTTCGACATGTGGCCGACGGCCACCATCCGCGTCTTCGGCCCGAGCAGCCGCTGGAAGGCCTCCAGGTCGAGCACGCCCTCGTCGCTGATCGGGACGAACTTCAGCACCACCCCCTTGCGCTCGCGCAGGAAGTGCCAGGGCACGATATTGGCGTGGTGCTCCATCTCGGTGAGCACGATCTCGTCGCCCGCGCCCAGCGAGGCCCCGAACGAGGAGGCCACCAGGTTGATCGCCTCGGTGGCGCCCTTGGTGAAGACGATCTCGCCTTCCGAAGCGCCGATGAAGGTCGCGACCTTGCGGCGCGCCGCCTCGTAGGCGTCGGTGGTCTCGTTGGCCAGGGTGTGCAGCCCGCGGTGCACATTGGCGTAGGAATGCTCCATGGCATGGGTCATGGCCGCGATCACCGCGCGCGGCTTCTGGGCCGAGGCGGCGCTATCGAGATAGACCAGCGGCTTGCCGTTGACGTCCCGGCGCAGGATCGGGAATTCGGCGCGGGCGGCTTCGACGTCGAAGCTCATGGCTCTGCACCTGCTTCGAACACGCCCCCACAGGTGTCATCCCGGTTTTTCGCGCAGCGAAAAGACCGGGACCCATGAACACGGCGCTGCACAAGGCGGCGCTGCCGCTCCGCGCGAACGCTCGCTCTCCAGTGTGCATGGGTCCCGGACATCCGCTGCGCGGATCCCGAGATGACACACGGTGGGCTGAGCGGGGAAAAGGTGAAGCTCATGGCTCAGTCCTTCAGCCGTTCGGCGGCCCAGGCGCGGGCGATCTCGCGGGCGCCCTCGTGGACGATACGGTCGATGACCTCGCCGACGAAGGCGGTGGTCAGCATGGCCCGGGCCTCGGCTTCCGGCACCCCGCGCTGGCGGATGTAGAACAGCGCCTCCTCGTCGAGCGCGCCGACCGTGTTGCCGTGGGCGCAGGCGACGTCGTCGGCGTAGATCTCCAGTTCCGGCTTGGCGTCCACCTCGGCCTTGTCGGAGAGGATCAGGGCGTGATGGCCCATCTTCGCCTCGGTCTTGTCGGCCCCCTCGGCGACGACGATCCGGCCCTGGAAGACGCCGCGCGCCTGATCGCGCACCACGCCCTTGGTCAGCTGGTCGGTGACGCCATCCAGCCCTTGGTGTGTCACGCCGGTGGTCAGGTCCGCGTGCCGCTTGCCGGCGAGCAGATAGACCCCATCGAGGCGCAGCCTGGCGTGCCCGCCCGGATGCGCCACCCGCGTCTCCAACCGCTGGCGCCGCGCGCCGCTGGTGAGGGTGGTCTGGGCGAGGTCGGCCCGGGGCGCGAGCTCGACCACCGCCTGGCTGACCGCCACGCCCTCGGCGTCGTCGTCGGCGAGGATGATGCGTTCCAGCCGGGCGCCTTCGCCCAGAACGATCGACAGCGCGGTGTCGGCCAGATAGCCGCCCTCCCCCCGGTAGCTTTCCAGCAGGGTCGCCGAGACGCCGGCGGCGACCTCGATCCGCACGCTGGCCGCATGCGCCCCGTCGCCCTGCGAGATCACGTCCAGCGCCACCACCTGGTCGGCGGCGATCGCGATGCCCTGGTCGCCGCGGCCGTTGGCCACCGCCAGGGTGCGCGCGGCGAGCCCGGCGAACGGCCCCTCGCCCAGGACGTCGGCGGCCACCGCAGCCGAGGGCTCCGGCACCACGCGGATCAGGCCGCGGATGTCGGTCCAGCGCCAGTCCTCGTCGCGCCGGCCCGGCAGCGCCTCGGCGTCGCGCGCCGCGATCGCGGCAGCCAGGCTCATGCGGCCCTCGCGTAGCGGTCGTAGCCTTCGCGCTCCAGCTCCAGCGCCAGCTCCGGCCCGCCGGAGGCGACGATGCGGCCGGCGCTCAGCACGTGCACCCGGTCGGGTCTGATGTAGTCGAGCAGCCGCTGATAGTGGGTGATCAGCAGCATCGACCGCTCGGGGCTGCGCAGCGCATTCACCCCTTCGGAGACAATCCGCAGGGCGTCGATGTCGAGGCCGGAATCGGTCTCATCAAGGATCAGCAGGCGGGGTTCGAGGATCGCCATCTGCAGGATCTCCATCCGCTTCTTCTCGCCGCCGGAGAAGCCGACGTTGAGGCCCCGCTTCAGCATCTCGAAGTCCATCTTCAGCGAGGCGGCCTTCTCGCGGATCAGCTTGAGAAATTGCGGAGCGGTGATCTCCGCCTCGCCGCGGGCCTTGCGCTGGGCGTTGAGCGCGGTGCGGATGAAGGTCAGGGCCGGGACGCCCGGGATCTCCAGCGGATACTGGAAGGACAGGAAGACGCCGCGCGCCGCGCGCGTGTTGGGCTCCAGCGCCAGCAGGTTCTCGCCGTCGAGGGTGGCTGAGCCTGCGGTCACCTCATAGCCGTCGCGGCCGGTCAGCACGTAGGAGAGCGTCGACTTGCCGGCCCCGTTCGGGCCCATGATGGCGTGCACCTCGCCCTTGGGAACATCCAGGGAGAGGCCCTTGAGGATTTCCTTGTCGCCGACGGTGGCGTGCAGGTCTTGGATCTTCAGCATGGTCTTTAGGTTCAATCCCGCTCGCGCGCGTACTGGATGAGGAGGCTGGCGATCGCCTCTTCGATGTCAGGGATGGACTTCACCGGAACGTCGATGACGTCCGGGTCGTCGTGCGACTTGATCTCGTAGGTCATGTGGTAGTCGCCGGCCTGGTCCACCGCGACGCGGATGAAGATCGGACCAGGATCGATCTGCAGCTCGTCGCCGTTCAGCTCGACCTCGGCGAGGATGTGATCCAGCAGCTGGCGGTCGGCCATGACCTCGTGGAACAGCGCCTTCAGCCGGGCATGGGCCTCTTGATAGGGCCGCTCCGCGGCCTCCTCGGCCTGCTTCTTGCGCTCCAGCTTGGAAAAATAGGCGTCCCTCAGCGCCATCAGCCCACGCTCCCCTCAAGTGAAATCGCCACCAGCTTCTGGGCCTCCACCGCGAACTCCATCGGCAGCTCCTGCAGCACCTCCTTGACGAAGCCGTTCACCAGCAACTGGACGGCCTCCTCCTGGGAAAGCCCGCGCTGCATCACGTAGAACAGCTGGTCCTCGGAGAGGCGCGTGGTGGTGGCCTCGTGCTCGAACACCGAATGCCCGTTGCGGGCCTCGACGTAGGGCACGGTGTGGGCGGCGCAGTGCTTGCCGATCAGCAAGGAGTCGCACTGGGTGAAGTTGCGCGCGCCCTTGGCCTTCGGGTGGGCCGAGACCAGGCCGCGGTAGGTGTTGGACGAACGGCCGGCGCTGATCCCCTTGGAGATGATCCGCGAGCGGGTGTTGGCCCCGAGGTGGATCATCTTGGTGCCGGTGTCGGCCTGCTGGCGGCCGTTGGTGATGGCGATCGAATAGAACTCGCCGGAGCTGCCGTCCCCGCGCAGCACGCAGGACGGATATTTCCAGGTCACCGCCGAACCCGTCTCGACCTGGGTCCAGGAGACCTTGGAGCGGTCGCCGCGGCAGTCGGCGCGCTTGGTGACGAAGTTGTAGATGCCGCCCTTGCCGGTCTCCGGATCGCCCGGGTACCAGTTCTGCACGGTGGAATATTTGATCTCCGCGTCGTCCAGCACGACCAGCTCGACGACCGCGGCGTGCAGCTGGTTCTCGTCGCGCATCGGCGCGGTACAGCCTTCCAGATAGGAGACGTAGGCCCCCTTGTCGGCGATGATCAGGGTGCGCTCGAACTGGCCTGAATTCTCCGCATTGATGCGGAAATAGGTCGACAGCTCCATCGGGCAGCGCACGCCCGGCGGCACATAGACGAAGCTGCCGTCGGAGAAGACGGCGGCATTCAGGCAGGCGTAGTAGTTGTCGCTCGGCGGCACCACCGTGCCCAGGTACTGCTTCACCAGCTCGGGATGCTCGCGCACCGCCTCGCTCATCGAGCAGAAGATGACGCCGGCCTCCGCCAGCTCCTTCTTGAAGGTGGTGACCACCGAGACGCTGTCGAACACCGCGTCGACCGCGTAGCGCGGCGAGCCGGCGACGCCGGCCAGCACCTCCTGCTCACGCAGCGGTATTCCAAGCTTCTTGTAGGTTTCCAGCAGTTCCGGATCGACCTCGTCGAGGCTCTTGGGCCCCTCCTTCTGCTTCACCGCGGCGTAGTAGTAGCTGTCCTGGTAGTCGATCGGCGGGAAGGCCACCTTGGCCCAGGTCGGCTCCTCCATCGCCTGCCAGCGGCGGAAGGCGTCGAGGCGGATCGCCAGCATCCATTCCGGCTCCTCCTTCTTGGCCGAGATGAAGCGGACGATGTCCTCGTTCAGCCCCTTGGGCGCGAACTCCTGGTCGATCTCGGTGACGAAGCCGTGCTTGTACTTCTCGAGGGTCTCGACGTGTTCGACGGTCTGGCGGACGGCGGCCATTTGACTTCAAGCTCCTGCGGCGGCGGGCGCGGGGCGCCGCATCGTGCGCCGCTCATGCGCGGCCAACCAGGCTTCGACAAGCCTGTTCCAGTCGTCTTCGGTGCTCGCCCAGCCGCCGGAGATGCGGATCGCGCGATCGGCGAGCGCCGTCTGACCCATGGCGGTGAGGACGTGGCTCGGCTTCACCTTGCCCGAGGAGCAGGCGGAGCCGGCGCTCACCATCACCCCGGCCAGATCGAGCGTCATCACCTGCAGCTCGGCGGCGACGCCGGGTTCGCCGACGCAGAGGGTGTTGGGCAGGCGAGGCGCGGCCTCGCCGAGCACGGTGACGCCGGTCGCCTGCAGCCTGGCGGCGGCGGCGTCGCGCCAGGCGGCCTGAGCGGCCATCGCCGTCAGGCTTTCGCCGGCGACCTTGGCCGCCGCGCCGAAGCCGCAGATGCCGGGGACGTTCTCCGTGCCGGCCCGGCGCCCGCGCTCCTGGCCGCCGCCGTGCAGGCGCCGCGAGAGGTTGGCGCGGGGACCGAAGGTCAGCGCGCCAACCCCCTGCGGCCCGCCGATCTTGTGGGCCGAGACCGACAGGGTGTCGGCGCCGATCGCCCGGCTGTCGACGGCGATCTTGCCAGCGGCCTGGATGGCGTCGACGTGCAGCCAGCCGTCGGCGGCGCGGACGATCGCGGCGGCCTCGGCGACCGGCTGGATCACGCCGGTCTCGTTGTTGGCCAGCATCAGGGCGACAAACGGCCGGCCGTCGGCGGCGTCCCAGGCGGACAGCCGCGAAGCCAGCCAGTCGAGGTCGGCGAGGCCATCGGCGGTGACCGGCAGCAGCTCGACCGCTGCGCCCGAGGCCTTCGCGCTCTCCAGCACGCTCTCATGTTCGATGGCCGAGACGATCAGCCGCCGCGAGCCGGCGGCCACGGCGCTCTCCAGCGCCAGGGCGTTGGCCTCGGTGCCGCCGGAGGTGAAGATCACCGTCGAGGCCGGTGCGGCGATCAGCGCCGCCACCTCCTCTCGCGCCTGCTCGACCCGGGCCCGCGCCGCGCGCCCGGCGGCGTGCACCGACGACGGATTGCCGCCCGCCTGCAGGGCGCGTGCGACGGCCTCCGCCGCCTGTGGCCGCACCACGGCGGTGGCGTTGTAGTCGAGGTAGACGGCGCTCATGCCGCCCGCCTGTCGTGCGAAAGCCGGCCGTTCAGCACATCGGCCAGGCTGACCGAGGCCAGATAGTCCTCGATGTGGTGGCCGAGGTCCTCCCAAAGGTCGTGGGTTAGGCAGCGCTCGCCTTTGATCATGCAGCCCTTGGCGTCGGCGCAGCGGGTGGCGCGCAGCGGTTCGTCGACCGCGTGGATGATGTCGGCGATCCAGATCTCTTCGGCGCCATGGGCCAGGCGATAGCCGCCGCCGGGGCCGCGCGCGCTCTTGACCAGGCCCTTGCGCCTGAGCCTGGCGAACAGCTGCTCCAGATAGGACAGCGAAATCTCCTGGCGATGGGCGATTTCGGCGAGCGATGTCGCCCGCGCGGCGCCGGCCTCGGCCCGCGCCAGGTCGGCCATCGCCATGACGGCGTATCGTCCTTTGGTCGAGAGCCGCATGGCCTTGACACCCAATGCAGTTTTCCCGCGCATCGTGGGCGGGCTGTGCTAAAAGCCGCCGCCTTGCGCGGGCGATGACGCCGGACGTGACCGGACGGTTGCGACTTAGGAAGACCCAGCGCAGCAGTCAAGTATTCGAGGCTCGAAAGAGGGACGGAATGCCAGAGGTGGTGCTGACCGGTGCGGCCGGCCGGATCGAAGGCCGCTATACCCAGGGCAAGAGCGAAACGGCTCCCGTAGCGCTGATCCTGCACCCGCATCCCAAGGCGGGCGGCCAGATGAACAATCCCTGCACGGTGCAGCTCTTCCACCTGTTCATGAAACGTGGCTTCTCGGTGCTGCGCTTCAACTTCCGCGGCGTCGGCCGCAGCCAGGGCGAGTTCGACAGCGGAATCGGCGAGCTGGCCGACGCGGCCACCGCGCTCGACTGGCTGCAATCCACCAATCCCGCCGCCTCCCAATGCTGGGTGGCCGGCTATTCCTTCGGCGCCTGGGTCGGCATGCAGCTCCTGATGCGGCGGCCGGAGACCGACGGCTTCATCTCCGTCTCGCCGCCGACCAACGCCTACGACTTCTCCTTCCTGGCCCCCTGCCCGGCCTCCGGCCTGATCCTGCACGGCAGCGCCGACACGGTGGTGCCGCCGACCGACGTCGAGAAGGTGGTCTCCAAGCTGCGCACCCAGAAGGGCATCGTCATCGACTACGAGGTGGTCGAGGGCGCCAGCCACTTCTGGGTCGAGAACCTGCCTGACCTCGAACAGCGCGTCGCCGCCTACCTCGACAAGCGCCTGGCCGCCCAGCCGGCCTAGGTCGCCACACGTTTGACCTTGCGATGACGGCCCCCGAAGACGCGATCCGCGCCCGGCGGCGGCTGACCAACAAGCTGATCGCCGCCCATGAGGCGGCGCGGCTGCGGCCCTTCTTCGCCGCCGACATCCGGCTGATCGCCGGCGACGGGGCGCTGATCCTCGGCGCCGAGGCGGTGGTCGAAGCCTTCGCCAGCCAGTTCGCCGACCCGGCGTTCGTCACCTATGTGCGCACGCCGCAGACGGTGGAGGTCGACGCCGCCGGCCTCCGGGCCGCCGAGCACGGCCGCTGGATCGCCGACTGGAAGGGCGCGGAGATGGCCGGGACCTACCTGGCGGTCTGGAAGAAGGCCCTCGGGCAATGGGTCATCGAGAGCGAGCTCTACGTCACGCTGGCTGGCTAGGGCCACTCCCGCCCACGCTGAAGTTTCACAGCGTCGTCTCGATCCGCCTCTGCATCACCGCCTTGCCGCCGCGCCAGACCTTCAGCTCGGCGCTGTAGCGACCCGCCTTCCAGCCGGTCGGCGGGCGCTTGCGGCCGACCATGGCGAAGTACTGGGCCTTGTCGCGGTCGAGGGGCGCCAGGCGCTGGGCGGCGATCGTCGCCCCGTCGGGGCCACGCAGGGTGATCTCCAGTTCGTCGCCCTGCTGCGGCTCGGCCACCCGCATATAGGCGACCAGCGCCGGTGAGGCCGCGCTGGGAGCTGCGATCCCGCCGGCCTCGATGGAGTCGTTGGAAACCGGCGCCCCGGCGAAGCCGGCGTTCAGGATCACGCCGGCCTTGTAGGCGAGCGCCCGGGCCGCCGCCGGCGACCACATCGACGGCTGGGCTCCGCAGGACGGCTGCGGCGAAGGTGCGAACGGATCGACCACCTGGCCGGCATGGCGCACGGTGATGTGCAGGTGCGGGAACTCCGTCTCGCCGGAGAGGCCCACCCGGCCGATCGGCGTCCCGGCCTTGACCAGGTCGCCGGCCTTCACCCGCACGCTACCCTTGGCCAGGTGGCAGTACTGGGTCTCCCAGCCGTCGCCGTGGTCGAGCACCACGCCATTGCCGCACTCCTGGCCGGCCACCGCCGCCAGACCGGTCGTGCGGACGGAGATGTCGGCCACTCCGTCACGCAGCCGCGCCACCCGGCCCGGCGCGGCGGCCAAAACGTCCACCCCGCGGCGCTGGGCGGCCAGGTCGAGCAGCCGGATGTCCACGCCATTGTGCTTGTCGTAGGTGCGGCGACCGCAGCGGTAGTCCTTCACCCCGGGCCCCGGGTCGCGGTCGACGTAGTGCTGGATTTCGCAGGTGCGGCCGATCTCGCAGGCCAGCGGAAAAGCCAGCTTCGGCGCGTGCGGCGCCGCGCGGGTCAGGGCCGGCGCAGCGGCGGCGGCGAGTGCGGCGACGACGAAGACGCTCAGGCGCATGGGGCGGAGTCTCTCAGGGTGGCGGCGAAAGGGAGCCGAGGCGGATGGCGGTCCTGTGGCGGTCCGGAACGCAAGGCGGCGCGGTGACGTTGGCGCCCTGAGCATGGAGCACTTTCCCGACCTTCGCAGCTTCGTCCTGTTCGCCGTCGGCCGCACCCCGGTCACCCTGGGCGGCGTGCTGGCGGGACTGGCCGTGGCCGTCGTCTTCTTTGCCGCCGCAAGGCTCGCGGGCGTCGCCCTGCGCCGCGCCCGCGGCCGCGTGAACCACGGGCGCGAGGCCCTCTACATCGTCGAGAAGCTCGCCACCTACGGCCTGTCGCTGCTGGGGGTGGTCGCCGGCCTGTCCACCGTCGGCCTGGACCTCTCGTCCTTGGCGGTGTTCGCCGGCGCCGTGGGCGTCGGCGTCGGACTGGGGCTGCAGGGCGTCGTCAAGGAATTCGTCTCCGGCCTGGTGCTGATCTTCGACCGGGTGCTGAACGTCGGCGACTACGTCGAACTGGAGGACGGCAAGCGCGGCCTGATCCAGGAGATCGGCCCGCGGGCGGTGCGCATCCGCACCAACGACAACATCGACGTGGTCGTGCCGAACTCGAAGTTCACCGATGGGCCGGTGATCAACTGGACCCTGCACAACCGCACGAGCCGCATCCACATCCCCTTCACCGTCGCCTCCGGATCCGATCGCCGCCGGGTGCGCGAAGTGGTGCTGGCCGCCGCCCGCAGCGTGCCCTTCACGCTGCCCGACACCGAAGGCCAGAAGACCCAGGTCTGGATGACCGGCTTCGGCCAGTCGGGCCTCGAGTTCGAACTGGCCGTCTGGCCGACCATCGAGGCGGTGAAACGGCCCGGGGCGATGACGGCGGCCTACACCTGGGCTATCGCCGACGCGCTCGACGAGGCTGGCATCGAGGTGCCGAACCCGCAGCTCGACCTGCGCCTGCGCAGCCTGTTCGGCCTGGAGCGCGACCAGGCGCTCGAGGCTCTGCGGCTGGAGCGCCCGCAGCCGGTCGCCAGCCAGATCGCCGGTCGTGGCGACAATGACGCGGCCGAGGAACTCTCCCGCCCACTGCCGGAGCCGGAGCCCGACGAGCCGCCGCCGCGATCCTAGGGTCGGGCGATCCGGCCGCCGGTCATCGCCTGGGGAACCGCCGTGGTCTTCGGAAACGAGATCGGCAGACCGCGGCTGGTGCGCGCCGCCAGATAGGCGAACGCCTCGGCCTCGATGGCGTCGCCACGCCAGCCGTGGGCGTCGGCGTCGCTGACCGGGCACGGCAGCCGCTGGGCCAGGGCCCGCATGATCTCCGGGTTGCGGCGTCCGCCGCCGGCGACGATCACCTCGCCCGGCGTCTCGCCCATCAGCTGAAAGGCCAGCCGCACCGCCTCGGCGGTGAAGGCGACCAGGGTGGCCGCGGCGTCCTGCAGCGACAGGCTGGCCAGCGGCTGCAGCGGAAAGTCGTAGCGGTCGAGCGACTTTGGCGGCGGCACGCGGAAATAGGCGTGGGCCAGCAGCCCCTGCAGCACGTCGTCGTGCACGCGCCCGGAGGCGGCCAGCCGCCCCTCCGCGTCGAAGCGGGCGCCGCTGCGGTCCTGCACCAGCAGGTCGAGCATGCCGTTGCCCGGACCGGTGTCGAAGGCGGAGATCTCGCCGTCGGCGCCGATCGAGCTGATATTGGCGACGCCGCCCACGTTCAGCACCGCCAGCGGCGGCGTCAGCCCCGACGCCCGCGCCCGCGCCAGGTGGTAGATCGGCGCCAGCGGCGCGCCTTCGCCGCCGGCGGCAACGTCGGCCGAGCGGAAGTCGAAGGCCACCGGCACGCCGGTCTTGCGCGCCAAAAGCGCGGCGTCGCCGAGCTGCACCGTCCGGCCCACCCCGCCGGCCCGCGGGCGCTCGTGCAGCACCGTCTGGCCGTGCATGCCGATCAGGTCGAAGTCGGACCATGTCAGGCGGTTGGCGGCGAGGAATTCCTCGGCGGCGGAGAAGTGCTCCTCCGCCACGGCGCGCGCCGCCTGCGCGAAGACCGCCGGTTCGGCGGCGCCGCGCGGCCAGCGCAGCGCCTCATAGGTCGCCGCCAGCATGATCTCGCGGGTCTCGTCGGTCAGCTTGCGCTCGCCGGCGGGCCCGAAGGCCTGGATGGCCTCGCCGTCGGTCTCCAGCACCGCCATGTCGACGGCGTCGAGCGAGGTGCCGGTCATGAAGCCAAGAACGCGCATGCCGGTTGACTGCCATGCGTCGCAGCCTTCATGCTAGTCGCATGTTCGGCAAGACCGCCCTCACCGGCTGCTATTACCGCCCGCTGATCTAGCGGGCCGCCGATCGTTTGCGCCCGCCTCTTTGGCCGGCGCCGCTTTTCGAACCTGACGCCGGCCTCCTCGATCCCGAAGGAGTCCCGCCATGTCCCTCGAAATCGCCGCGCCGGCCGTGCTAGAGCCCGCCCAGCGAAATTCCGAGATTCCCAAGATGTCCGACGCGCCGTTCAAGTCCGAGTTCCTCACGACCATGCAGGCGCGCGGCTACGTCCACCAGATCAGCCATCCGGCCGAGCTGGACGAGGCTGCGGCGAGCGGCCGCATCGCCGCCTACATCGGCTTCGACGCCACCGCGCCCAGCCTGCACGTCGGCAGCCTGATCCAGATCATGCTGCTGCGCCGCCTGCAGCAGGCCGGCCACAAGCCGGTGGTGCTGATGGGCGGCGGCACCACCAAGGTCGGCGACCCAAGCGGCAAGGACGAGAGCCGCAAGATGCTCACCGACGCCGACATCGACGCCAATATCGCCAGCATCCGCACCGTCTTCGAGAAATTCCTGACCTTCGGCGACGGGCCGACCGACGCGGTGATGGTCAATAATGACGACTGGCTGTCGACGCTCGGTTACATCGAGTTCCTGCGCGAATTCGGGCCGCACTTCACGGTCAACCGCATGCTGACCTTCGACTCGGTGAAGCTGAGGTTGGAGCGCGAGCAGCCGCTGACCTTCCTTGAGTTCAACTACATGCTGATGCAGGCGGTCGATTTCCTGCACCTGCACCGCAACCTTGGCGTCGGCCTGCAGATGGGCGGCTCCGACCAGTGGGGCAACATCATCAACGGCGTCGAGCTGGTGCGGCGGCTCGAGCGCAAGGCGGCGTTCGCCCTGACGACGCCGCTGCTGACCACCTCGTCGGGCGCCAAGATGGGCAAGACCGCGGCGGGCGCTGTCTGGCTGAACCCGGACATGCTCAGCCCCTACGACTACTGGCAGTTCTGGCGAAACACCGAGGACGCCGATGTCGGTCGCTTCCTGCGGCTGTTCACCGATCTGCCGCTGGACGAGATTTCGCGGCTGGAGTCGCTTCCCGGCGCGGAGATCAACGAGGCCAAGAAGGTGCTGGCCAACGAAGCGACGCGGATGCTGCACGGCGCCCAGGCGGCCAAGACCGCGGCCCAGGCGGCCCAGGCCGCCTTCGTCGAGGGCCGGCTCTCCGCCGACCTGCCGACCCATGAGGTGGCCGCGGCCAAGCTGGAGGCGGGCATCGTGCTGGCGACGCTGGTCGCCGACGCGGGTCTCTCCGGCTCACGCGGGGAGGCGCGACGCCTGGCCCAGGGCGGCGGCCTGCGGCTCAACGACCGGGCCGAGGGCGACGCCAACCGGCTGGTCACCGAAGCCGACCTGATCGACGGCGTCGTCAAGCTCGCCGCCGGCAAGAAGAAGATCGTCCTGGTCAAGCCGGTCTAGGCTGAGCCTGAAGAATCGGCGCTTGGGCGGGAGATGACCGGAATGGCGCTTGCGCAGGGATCCGCCCTCTCGCCTCGGCTACGCGGCCTCGCCCTCGCGGTTCTGGCCCTCTACCTCGCGCTTTCGGCCTATGTGCTGTGGCGCGCGGCGGTGCTGACGCCGTATTCCGACGAGATCGACTGGATCCACCGCTGGCGCGAGCTGGACGCCTACGGCGACTGGCCGCGCTACCTGCTGGCGCCTGTGAACCTTCACCGCATCCCGTTGACCTTCGGCCTCCTCGCCTTGGACATGCAGGCGCTCGGGGGGACCAATCTCCCGCTGATCGCCTCCGGCGCGCTGGCGGTGGGCGGCATGGCCTTGCTGTTGGGCCGCGAAGCCGCCAGGGCCGCGCCGACGCCGCTCGCCCTCCCCGCCGCCGCGCTCGCGGTGATGCTGACGCTGATGGCCGAGAACATCCTCGACGCCGCCACGCCGATTTGCGTGAACTACACCCATGGGGCGGTCTTCGCAGTCCTGGCCATGGTGCTGGCTGAAGGCGCGGCGGGTGACGGCTTCAGCCTGCGACGCGCCGCCGCCCTTCTCGTGGCCATGGTCGCGGCGCTGGGCGATGCGGCGGCGCTCGCGGTCTGGCCGGTTCTGGCGATCGGCGCGGTCCGTCGGCGCGACTGGATCTGGCTGACGGCCGTGCTGGTCGCTGGCGGGGTCTTCGTCGGCCTCTACGCCTCGGGCCAGGGCGGCCAGACCCGCAGCAGCACCCATGGCGCCCTGCAGGACCCAGTGGGCGCGGTGCGGCTTGCCCTGAACTATCTGTTGCTGCCCTGGACGCGACTTAGCCTGGGCCTGGCGTGGATCGGCGGTCTGGTGATCGCCCTGGCGGGCCTCGCCGCCGTCGTGCTTCGTGGCCGCCGTCAGGCCTCGCGCGCGGAGCGGATCGCCTGCAGTCTCATCCTCTTTTCGCTGGGCACGGCGGCGATGGCCGGTCTCGGACGCTCTGGTCAACCGGACGCGCTGAACGTGCCCCTGCGCTATTCGGTGCTGCTGGCGCCGCTGCACGTGGGCCTGCTGATGCTCGCCCTGCCCTACGCCAGCGAGCTCTGGCGCGCGAACCGCGGCCTCGCCCAGGCGCTGGTCGCGGGCGTCCTCCTGCTGGCCGCCGCCCAGAACGGAGTCATGGCGATGAAGGTGATCCGCGCCAGCGACATCGTCCGCAACATCCTCACCGATTTCCGCGAAGGCCGGCGGACGCCGGAGATGCTGGGCTTCGTCCATCCCGACCTCGCCTATGCCGAGAGGGTCTACGCCGGCCTACGCCAGGACGGTTTGTTTCAGCACGAGCTGCACTTGAAGCCCGGGACGTCGGCGCGCTAAGCCGCACGTGCGAACCGAGGAGACATGGCGATGAGCGGACCGGTCGAGGGCGACAAGGCCCCGGACTTCGAGCTGGAGACCGCGGACGGACCGATCCGCCTGGCCGACTACGCCGGCAAGACCCTGGTGCTCTACTTCTACCCGAAGGACGACACCACCGGCTGCACGCGCGAGGCGCAGGACTTCACGGCGCTGGCCGCCGACTTCGCCACGGCCGGCGCCGCGGTGGTCGGCGTCTCCAAGGACACGGTCGCCAAGCACAAGAAGTTCACCGACAAGTACGACCTCGGCGTCGTGCTCGGCTCGGATCCCGAAGGCGCGGTGATCGCGCGCTACGGCTCATGGGTGGAGAAGACCCTCTACGGCCGCCAGTACATGGGCATCGACCGCTCGACCTTCCTGATCAAGGACGGCGTGGTGAAGCGCATCTGGCGCAAGGTGAAAGTCCCCAACCACGCCCAGCAGGTGCTGGAGGCCGCCCGCCAAGCCTGACGCCCGCGCGGCGATTGCGCCGCTCGCCTGCCCTTGGCGCTCTACCGTGGGGCGTTCGGGGGCAACGCCGGCGCGACGCTGGATCGCGGGGTCTATCGTTGCGCCGTCTGCTGAACCAAAGACCCGTCGCCGCCGCGCCTGCGACTCGCCGGCGCTTGCGATTGGTTAATTTCTCGTCAACATCGCCGTTTCGGCGGGGTTGGGCATTCGGGGGCGGGTTTGCAGCAGCTGGAGCGCTTGCGCGCGGGCGTCGGGGCATGGTTCCCGGAGCGGCGACTCTACGTCCGCCAGGGCGGCGAAATGCGCGCCTTCGTGCTCAGCCAGCGCCGGCAGATGATGATCGCCGGCGGCGTGGTCGCCGCGGCCCTGTGGATGGGCGTCTGCACCGCGGCCATGCTGATCACCCTGGTCCAGGGCGCCGGCGCCGAGCGCCAGGTAGCCGAGAGCAGGGCCGGGTCCGCGCACGCGATCGCCGATCGCCAAATCCAAGCCGCCTGGAACGACGCCGGCGCGGGATCGCCGGCGGCCCTGGCCAGCCTGGTCGAGCGGCGTCACGCCGCGCTCGCCCTGCTGCTGGTCGACGCCCGGACCGCGCCGGGGGCCGCCCAGGCCCTGACCCCGCCGCTCGCGCGGGTGTCCACCCTGGCGGCGGGCGATCCCGTCCACCGGCTGCGGGCGGTGCAGGCCTCTCAGGAAGAGGTGCTGGACGCCGCCGACGCCTTCGCCCACGGCCGCGCCGAGCGCGTGCGCATGGCCCTGCGGTTGGCCGGGGTCTCGCCGGTGGCCGCGGCGCGCCAGGACGAGCCCCTCGGCGGTCCGCTGATCGAGGCCAGCGATCCGCGCGCGCTCGCCGCGGTGCTGGACGTCGATCCGGGGTTTGCCCAACGCATCTGGCGCGCCGCGGCGGACCTCTCCGAGGCGCAGGCGCTGAGCGACAGGGCCGAGCGGCTGCCGCTCGCGCGGCCGGCCGAATCGGCCGCCGAGACCAGCGGCTTCGGCGTCCGCTTCGATCCCTTCACCGGCCGCGCAGCCTTCCACCCGGGCCTCGACTTCGCCGGCGCGCGGATGAGCCCGGTGCGGGCGACCGCGCCCGGCCTGGTGACCTTCACCGGGGTGCGCAGCGGCTACGGCAACACGGTCGAGCTCGACCATGGCGGCGGGTTCAAGACCCGCTACGCCCATCTGGCCAGCATCGGCGTGCGGCAGGGCCAGTACGTCGAGGCCGGCGGACGGCTGGGCGGCATGGGCTCCACCGGCCGCTCCACCGGCACCCACCTGCACTACGAAGTCTGGGTCAACGGCCGCGTGCAGAACCCGGAGCGGTTCGTGCGCGCGGGGGCGTACGCCGGGGGTTGAGGGGACGCCGCAAACGCCCCCTCCACCACTCCGTGGTCCCCCTCCCCCGCTGCGCGGTGGAGGATCTGGGCCAAAGATGCTCCACCGCTTGCGGGGGAGCTGTCAGCGAAGCTGACTGAGGGGGCTTTCGCCTAAGCATCCGTCGCGTCCCGGGTCGCGCCGACGCGTTGCGCCAGGGCGGCGCCCATGAACGCGTCGAGGTCGCCGTCGAGCACGCCCTGGGTGTCGGAGGTCTCCACCTCGGTGCGCAGGTCCTTCACCATCTGGTACGGCTGCAGCACATAGGACCGGATCTGGTGGCCCCAGCCGATGTCGGTCTTCTGGTCTTCCAGCGCCTGCTGCGCCGCCTCGCGCTTTTCCAGCTCCAGCTCATAGAGCCTCGCCTTCAGCATCTTCCAGGCCTGGTCGCGGTTCTGGTGCTGCGAGCGCTGGTTCTGGCAGGCCACGGCGATGCCGGTCGGGATGTGCGTCAGGCGCACCGCCGAGTCGGTCTTGTTGACGTGCTGGCCGCCGGCGCCGGAGGCGCGATAGGTGTCGGTGCGCACGTCGGCCGGGTTGATCTCGATCTCGATGGTGTCGTCGACCACCGGATAGACCCAGACCGAGGCGAAGCTGGTGTGGCGCTTGGCCGCCGAATCGAAGGGCGAGATGCGCACCAGCCGGTGGACGCCGGCCTCGGTCTTCAGCCAGCCGTAGGCGTTGGTCCCCTTGACCTGCAAGGTGACGGACTTGATGCCAGCCTGCTCGCCCGTGGTCTCCTCGAGGAAGTCGACGGTCATGCCGTGGGCCTGGGCCCAGCGGCTGTACATCCGCAGCAGCATGCCCGCCCAGTCATTGGACTCGGTGCCGCCGGCGCCGGAGTTGATTTCCACGAAGGCGTCATTGCCGTCGGCTTCGCCGGACAGCAGCGCCTCAAGCTCGGCGCGTCCGGCGCGTTCCTTCAGGCCCTTGAGCTGGGCGCGCGCCTCGTCGAGCGAGGCCTCGTCGCCCTCCTCGTCGGCCATCTCGGCATAGCCGACCGCATCGGCCAGGTCGTTTTCCAGAGCCTTCACGGCATCGATCTGGGCGGCCAGGCGTGAACGCTCGCGGCTGACCGCCTGAGCCTCGTCGGCGTTGTTCCAGAGCGTCGGGTCCTCGACCCGGGCGTTCAGTTCATCCAGTTTGCGGAGGGCAGGTTCCCAGTCAAAGACGCCTCCTGAGCAGTTCGATCGACTGCTCGATGTCGGCCTTCGCGGCCTCGACATCCGCTCTCATGAGAGAAGCTCCGTTACAACAAGGGGCGGGAGGTAGCGTGCGCCCGGCTCCGGGACAAGGTGGCTTCGGTCGACGGCGGGTCAGCTCAGTAGAGGCCGGTAACGTCTTCCGCCGGCTTTTTCGGCGGCGGCGGGGCGGTGGCGGCCGCCGCATTGGGCGCGCCGGTGACGCCGTTCTGCCAGACCTTGTCATAGGGCTGCGGCCCGACCGGGCTGCCGGGGGCGGCGCTGGCGGCCTGCACGACCCGCGGTTCGGTGCCCGGGCGGAAGGCCTCGCGGATGCCGCGGATCATCGCGAACTTGGCGTCCTTGGGCGGCGCGAAGTCGTCCGCGGGCTCGGTTTTCAGGGCCTCGCGCATGAAGCCGATGAAGATCGGCAGGGCCGCCACGGCGCCGGTCTCGCCGTCGCCGAGGCTGCGGTTGTCGTCATAGCCGACGAAGACGCCGACCACCAGCTTGGGCGAGAAGCCCATGAACCAGGCCGACCGGTAGTCGTTGGTGGTGCCGGTCTTGCCGCCGACCGCGCGGCCCAGCGACAGCGCCTGGGTGGCGGTGCCGCGCTGGACCACCCCCTGCAGCATGCTGGTGATCTGGTAGGCGGTGATCGGGTTCCAGACCTGGTCGCCGATCAGGCCCATGCGCGGACTCTCGTCCCCGCTGAAGCCGGCGTCGCAGCGGTCGCAGTCGCGCCGGTCGGCCTTGAAGATCGACTTGCCCTCGCGATCCTCGACCAGCTCGATCATGTGCGGGTCCACCTTGCGACCGCCGTTGACGAAGGTCGAATAGGCGGCGGCCATCTTGAAGACGGTGGTCTCGCCGGAGCCCAGCGCCATCGAGAGCACCCGGTCCATATGTTTGGTGACGTCGAGCTTCTCGGCGCTGGCCGCGATCTTGCCCATGCCGACGCCCTGGGCCAGCCGCACGGTCATGGTGTTTCGCGACAGCTCCAGGCCCCGGCGCAACTGCAGCGGGCCGTAGTACTTGCCCTCGTAGTTCTCGGGCGTCCACGCCTGGCCGTTGGCGCCGGCCAGCGTGATCGGCGAGTCCATGATCACGCTGGCCGGCGTATAGCCGTTCTCCAGCGCGGTGGCGTAGACGATCGGCTTGAAGGCCGAGCCGGGCTGGCGCAGCGCCTGGGTGGCCCGGTTGAAGCTCGACAGCGAAAAGGAGTAGCCGCCGACCATGGCCACCACCCGGCCCGAATAGGGTTCCATCGCCACCAGGGCGCCGTTCACCTGCGGCACCTGCTTGAGCCGCAGTATCGCCGGGTTTGCGTCATCGGGGGCGACGAAGATCAGGTCGCCGGCGCCGATCCCCTTGCCGCGACGCGCCCAGGCGACATCCTCGCCGGACACCGTTCCGGTCGTCCCGTCGACCATGCGCACCTTGACCACGCCGCCGCCGACGTCGGTGACCACCGCGGCGCGCCAGGTCCGGCGCTCGGAGGGGCCGGCGGCCTTGTGCGCAACCTGCTCCCAGCCGCCCAGGGTGGTCACATGGCCCCAGGCCCCGCGCCAGCCGTGGCGGCGGTCATAGGCCTCCAGCCCGTCCATCAGCGCCGTCCGCGCCGCGCTCTGCATCCGCGGATCGAGGGTGGTGCGCATATAGTAGCCGCCCTCGTTCAGCCGCTCGCCGAGGGTGGCCAGGCCGCGGCGGCGGACCTCCTCGACGAAATAGTCGGCGTCGCGGTACTTGGCCCGCGTCGGCTCCGGCTGGACCTTCAGGTCCTCGCGCTTGGCGGCCTCGACCTCGGCGCGGCTGGCCCAGCCCATCTGCGCCATCTGCTCGAGCACCCAGTTGCGGCGCGCCATCGCCTGGGCCTTGCGGCGGATCGGGTGGTAGTTGTCCGGCCCCTTGGGAAGCGACGCCAGATAGGCGCACTCCGCCAGGTCGAGGTCGCTGATCGACTTGCCGAAATAGTTGTAGGCCGCGGCCCCCACCCCATAGGAACGGTAGCCCAGCCAGATCTCGTTCAGATAGAGTTCGAGAATCCGCGACTTCGAAAGCACCCGTTCCAGCCGCCGGGCGAGGATCGCCTCCTTCAGCTTGCGGCCGATCGTCTGGTCGTTGGTGAGCAGGACGTTCTTGGCCACCTGCTGGGTGATCGTCGATCCCCCTTCGAACCGCCGCCCCTGCACGGCGTTGACGACGTTCTTGGCCATCGCCCGGCCGAGGCCGTTGATGTCGACGCCGCCGTGCTTGAAGAAGTTGTGGTCCTCGGCCGCCAGGAAGGCCAGGGCGAGCTTGGGGGGCATGTTGTCGTACGGCACGAAAATCCGCCGCTCGCGCGAGAACTCGCCGATCAGGGTGCCGTCCCAGGCGTAGGCCCGGGTCGCCGTCGGCGGGTGGTAGTCGGCAAGGTCCGTGGCGTCGGGCATGTCGTGAAACAGCCAGGCCGCCCAGATGGCGGCGCAGAACCCCGCCACAGCAATGGCGCTCAGCACGGCCACACCGGCCGTGGCGACCCATCTTTCCGGGGGATTCAACGTCAACTCGCCTCCGGGGGACGCCCGATCCCCTCCGGGTCCGGTCTAGCGCGCGTCGGCGCGGGCGCCAACGCCTGAGGGCGGCCTCGCGTCAGCGGGCCGCGGCGGCCCCTTTCACGGCGAGGCGGCCTGCGGCTCCGCCCGTCGCGGCTCCGTTGGTCGCGGCTCCGTTGGTCGCGGATCGACTGCGGCCTTAGGGTCCGGCGGATCCGGCCGCCGCCCTGGCGGCGAAACGAAGGGCGATTGCGCCGCGCCGCCGGCGATCTCCGCCTGCGCCCAGGCCTCCTCGGCGAGCAGGCTCCAGTCCGGCGAGAGGCCGAGGTCGCGGCAGATCAGGGCGATGAGCTCGCCGACCGGCTTGGTGAGCACGTCGCCGTAGATGTCGTCATGTTCGAGGCGCTCGCGGGCCTCGGCGGCCAGTCGGCCCGCCTCGGCCTCGTCGCCGATCTCGGCGTCGATCACCCGCGCGAGGATGCGCCGGACGCGCGCCTTGCGCGCCCGCGCCGCGTTGCTGCAGCCCCCCAGGCGCTGGCGCTCGGCGGCTTCGTCCAGCGCCTGCAGGTCCTGGATCAGCCTGGACTGCAGGGCGAGCGTCAGGCGCACGGCGCGCGCGATGCGGGTGTAGGCGAGCCAGACGTCGCCCTTCATCGCCTGAGCCGCGCCCGGCGCCTCGGCGCTCGGCTCGCAGGTCGGCGCCAAGGCCGCGCGACGCTCGATGGCGCGCGCGAGGTTGAGCCCGATCTCGGCCAACTCGCCCAGCACCCGCAGCTGGCGCTCGATCAGGTCGCGGGGGGCGGCTGGAGGGGCGGACGGGTCGGTCATCGGCGAACGAAACACGAACGATTTGGCCGGAGCGTCAAGGGTTTCGAGCCCTCTCCCCGCTCGCGGGGAGAGGGTTGGGTGAGGGGACGGCTGGACTTCGCCGCGCGACCGCACAGTGGAGCGAGGATCCTGGCTGAACCTGCGCAGAGGACGCGATCGCCTGCGCCACCCCTCACCCCAACCCTCTCCCCGCTCGCGGGGAGAGGGAGAAGACCTGGGAGGGTTTCGCGGACACGCGGCCTATCCCCACAGATCCCGCGCAACAATGGAGATAGGTATCTACGAGCCCTCTCCCCGCTCGCGGGGAGAGGGTTGGGTGAGGGGACGGCTGGGCTTCGCCGCGCGACCGGACTGTGGAGCGAGGATCCTGGCTGAACCTGCGCAGAGGACGCGATCGCCAGCGCCACCCCTCACCCCAACCCTCTCCCCGCTTGCGGGGAGAGGGGGCGGACCTGGGAGGGTTTTGTGGACACGAGGCCTTTCCCCACAGATCCCGCGCAACAATGGAGATAGGTATTGTGTCCCTGCATCTTCGAGCCCTCTCCCCGCTCGCGGGGAGAGGGTTGGGTGAGGGGACGGCTGGGCTTCGCCGGGCGACCGGACAGTGGAGCGAGGATCCTGGCTGAACCTGCGCAGAGGACGCGATCGCCTGCGCCACCCCTCACCCTACCCTCTCCCCGCAAACGGGGAGAGGGGGCAGACCTGGGAGAGCT
>Ga0207641_10000163_pt1 | contig 94033 bp, 84 predicted proteins | sample KBSSwiS62_FD_184306 | JGI IMG/M metagenome (GOLD analysis project Ga0207641, IMG submission 184306) | Switchgrass rhizosphere microbial communities from Kellogg Biological Station, Michigan, USA - KBS Switchgrass S6-2 (SPAdes) (version 2) | ecosystem: Host-associated > Plants > Roots >...
CTAAACCCGCACGAACAGCGATAGGAAATCCGGGCGAGATGTTGTTGTTATTATCGGCATTCACGTAGTACTTCGTGTCGAGAAGGTTTTCGATATTGACCTGTAACCGAAGCTTTTCGCTGAGGAACACAAAGGCCGCAGCATCCAACCTCGTGTAGCCAGGCAGCACTACAGTGTTATCGATTGCAGCAAACATGTCAGATCGATTCAAAATTCCCAGGCCGACTCCTAACCTCGGGATCAGCTGATAGTTGTTCCATAGGGCAAAACTGTTATGCGGCACCTGCGCTACTTGAGCCCCGGCAGGGGCAGCTGTTGTGGCGTTCCGGATGTAGCCATTCTGATAGGCATATCCGCCCGACACTTTCCATTTACGGGTCACGTTTCCAACCACACCAACTTCGTAGCCCACAGTCCTGGTGGCGCCGGTTTGTACGATCCGAGTTGGGTCGCTCGGGTCTGTCGAGCGTGTGTTGGTTCGATCCAGCAGGTAAGCAGCGGTTGTTACAGACAGGTATCGCGTCGGATCCCACTTAACGCCCACTTCGTAATTCTGAAATGTCTCGGGCTTTACTTGCTCAGTGATGGTAGTCAGCGAAGAGAATTGATCTCCCGAGCTCGGTAAGTACGACACGCTGTAACTGCCGTACGCCGATAGCGACATGAATGGCTTCACGACAATTCCAAGGCGCGGTGAAACGAGGTTGTCGATGCGGTTCAAATCGTCGCCCGTCCGATTGTTGTGATAGTTCAAATCGAAGTAGTCATATCGAATACCCGCAAGAAATTGGATATGCGGCGTGAGCTCGATCTGGTCTTGAAGATATGCGGCAGCAATTTTCGTGTTGAGATGATTGTCAGCATCCGTCGGGCTTTGGCGGAATGTCACCGGGGTATTAATCGTCGGGTTTGCCAACGGAACCAGAATCGACGTGGTAGTGTCGTCGAAGAACCCGGTGTTTCGAAAGTTGTCTGTCAGCTGCAGGCCAAACTCAGACCCACCCAGAAGAACGTGGCGGATGGATCCTGTATTCATCGTGTAGATCAAATCCGTCTGATTGAAAATGTTGCGACGGTTTGTCGCGTTGTTGTAAGCCGTTAGTGTGTCTGACACCTTGTCGGGCGTAACTGCACCCGGAACGAAGTTTTGATATTTGCGGTCATAGTCCGCGAACAGAGAACTATTGCGAATATTCAGCGGTCCGGCTAGATGCTCGAAATTGACCGTGCCAATATTTACATCGGCGCGAACGCGACTATCAGAGGGATTGCCGAAGAAGGTTTCGACCGGAACGTCTACTGGACGCAATTCAAAAGACGGAATACCACGGTCAGCGGTACGGTGATCACTGAAGTGCTCATATCCAAGAACCATTTTTGTATCTTGGCTGGGCGCAATGGTGAATGAGGGGGCAATTCCGTATCGCTCCAATCCCACGAAGTTACGAAAACTGTCGCTATTCTCATACATTGCATTCAATCGGCCGGCAAAATGTTCTCCAAACGGTTGATCAAGATCCGTCGTAAACCGCCGATCGTCGAATGATCTGCCCTGCACTGTAAACGCACGCAAGGGAGCGAAACCTGCTTCCTTGACCACGCGGTTGATTACGCCTCCTCCTCCTCCTCGGCCGAATACCATCGCGTTCGGACCCTTCAGCGCCTCGACGCGCTCCAGATTGTAGAGATCACGGTAATACTGAACATCATCCCTTACGCCATTGACGAAGAAATCAGCCGATGTACTGTTGCCTCGGATAATCACCTGGTCGCGGTTGTTCTCTCCCTGATGAGCCGTGATACCCGGCATGTACCTCACAACGTCACCGATACTCAGTAACATTTGATCTTGAATCTGTTCACGTGTGACTGCATTGATTGTTTGCGGAATGTCGCGAACCGGCGTGGGCGTCCTTGTCGCACTGGACATTACTGGGACTGTGTATGGAGACACATCGTGAACGGTTACAGTTGTTCGCACCGACGTGATTTGCAACACGATATCGTGTTGTTGCACTGTGGAACCGCTGGCTTCGAGCATCTGAGTGGCATCAGCAAATCCTTCCTTGGAAACCCTTAGCGAATACTTTCCCGAATCCAAGGAAAGGACGAATGAACCATCTTGATCTGTAATCACGGACGGCCCGGTCGGGCTCCCATCCGGAATTGCCGTGACTTTCGCGCCGGACACTGGCGCGCGGGACGGATCTAACACCCGTCCAGAAACTGACGATTGAGTGGGCCGCGACTGGGCGTGGCAAATAGACAACAGGGTAAGGAGGACAAGCAGGATGGCTGGCAGAGATAGCTTGTGAGACAAGATGGTTCGCTCCAGATGCAACTGGGTTGCAATAAAGTAGAATTAAAAAAACCGAATTGAAATTGAAATTCATTTTCAATTTCATTCAGCGAGATCAATGTACGACAAGTTTGGTCGGGATTGGAAGACGCGAGACTATTTTTTGTTGCATCTTGTTTGCAACGGGTTGCAACAAGTGATCATTCAGGGCACTGCCCTTTTTGGACATCAACTTACGCGCGGTTTTTCCTCTCTCGCGGTGATCAACATCGCGAATACGTATCGCCAAAATATTGGTGTGTTGTTCCGCTCACGTCAAAAAATCTCGTTGTCAGAGTCGATGGAGTCCGTTCCAGACCGAAAATTAATCTTCTTTTAAATTCGAATTAACGCCACGTTAATCAGCAGATCGCATCCTGAGGAACCCTATCAGCTTCTCTTCGCTTTCAGGAGGATCCCAAAATGCGCTTGTCAAACCTCTCATCGTCATCCTTGTCATCCGTGGGCCGTCTGGCTACGCGTTTGTGGCGAATCTTATCGATCTCAGCGTTGCTTGTTCTGCCAACGTCAGCCCTGGCGGCACCAAAAGTGATTGTGATTTCGCTTGATGGCGCGACTCCCAGGCTTGTGCAGTATTACCTGACGGTGGGCGTCCTTAATCATCAAGAAGGGCTTGGACTGCTTCAGAACAAGGGTTTGGTTGGTCTAAGAAATACAGTGGCGGCTCCGTCTCTTACCGCGCCCGGACACATCATGATCGCAACCGGTTCATCGGCGGCCAACAATGACATTACTTCCAATACGTTTCATTTAGTGGCAAGCCCGCTTGGCTCGGTGATCAGTGGATTCGGAGCACCCATCGGCGGATACGACCTGATCGGACCGGCAGAAAGCCTTCATCCGACCGCCGAACCGCTGTGGCTCGCCTTGCGCAATGCCGGTAAGAAAGTCGTGACTGCAACGTTTCCCGGAGGCGATGGCGTGGATGTGTTTGTGCCCGGCCTGCCCGGGAGCCCCGTGATCCAATCATCCGCGAAACGTACGGTTGACTACACTGTGCCGTTTGGGGAATTCGGGGGCGTTGGCGCCAGGGGTTACTCGTTGACCCATTCAGATTTTGTAGCTGCGCCCGCATCCACCATCAATCAACTATCGGCGGCTGGAAAGAATTCCTTCAGTCCAGTCTTGCAATCGGCGCTTGAGACATTCGCTGTGTCAGGAATCAGTTTCAATTTACAGGCAGCTGCTCTCGATACCACCGATGACGGAGTAACAAATTACGACACGCTTGTATTCTTCGACACTACGAACGGAATTCAACCAGGCCCATTCGCCCTTCCTTCCACCGGCCCGGCTTACGTGAAATTCAGTGATCATTCTTCCAGTCCCTTCTACCTTGAGAACACGCCGAAAAAAGCCGGGCTTGGATTTTTCGTGAGCGCGCTCACACCTGATCTTTCAACTGTGCGAATCGCTCGCTACTCTGCCAGTGACATTCCGCCGAACGCACCCGTTTTGTCGAATGTAAACGACATCAACAGCAATGTCGGCTTCTGGGGTGCGCAGTCCGACTTTCGGATTCCAGAAAAGCTAAGTCCCGGATTCAACCTCTTTCCGGATGATGAACTCGAAGCTATATACGAAGACCAGGTATCCCACTTCCTGGACTACCAAACCCGTGTTGCACTGCGAGCCATCGAGCAGGTGCCAGATGCGGATCTGGCGATGATTTACATTGAGCAACCAGATGGATCAGAGCATCAATTTCTTCTGGTTGACCCCCGTCAGCCCACGAATCCGCTGGACCCAACCTCTATCGGAACAGGGCAGGATTTGGCAAAGGTCGCGCGGTATCAGCGGTACGTGCAGGTTGCTTATCAGGCAGCAAACCGCGCTGTGCAGCGCATCATCGAATCGGTGGGAGTAGATTCGCAGGGGCGTCCGAACAGCAACATTATTGTTGTATCCGATCATGGTTTCGCGCCGTTTCATACGGCCGTAAACATGGCCAGCATCTTGGCAGCGAACGGCATCGACCAGACGAAGGTACGAGCGGTGACGTCTGGTCCGGCTGTCAACTTGTATATCAATCTTGTCGGCCGCGAATTGAATGGAACCGTCGGCGCAAAAGAGTACGTCAGTCTCAAAGCAAAGTTGGAGAAGATACTTAAGGGCTTAAAGGACACAAATCTGAACTACATGCTTGGGGCGTCCAGTATTTCTGTGTTCGACCAGGTTCACGTCCGTCCATCGCCCGGCGGCGTCAATGATCCGAATCTTGGCCGCGACACCACTCGATTCATTGGACAGGATGCCGGTGACATTTTAGCGATGCTGACAGTGGGCTACAACTTTGATGGAACACAATCGCCGGTCGTTCAGCGCTTCGGAGATGCACCTTCAACAGCGCCAATTCTCTCTGTGCCGAACTTTTACGGGGCGCATGGATACGATCCGCAATTGCTCGATATGAGCGCCATCTTCTATGCGGCAGGGCCGGATATTCGTCATGGGGTCTTGAATGCCGTCCGAAATATCGATATCGCTCCCACAGTTGAAACGCTACTGGGTGTGACACCGGCTTCGACCGTGCAGGGTCGCGCCTTGCCGAAAATCGGTCACTGAGTTTTCTATGAGCCGCGGACTGCACTTTGTGGCCCGCGGCGCGACTCCCTATCCGAACACCCGGATATGTCTTTTGGCTGTTCGGCGAGACCTCGCCCTGGCGTCAAAAATTAACATAGGTTTAACGTTCGAGCGTGTCGGCCCAACGTTAAGATCCCACAATGGCTGACCAACCGCTGAAGATCGAAGACCTGCAGGGAACCAAGAACGGCGTACGAATCCTCAAACTGAACGGCCCGCTCGTTCTAGCTAATCTCTTCGAGTTTCAATCCAGAATCCGAGCCGATCACTCCACTGGATTGATTCTGGATTTTACGAACGTGCCTTTAATGGATTCAGCGGGCGTCGGAGCTTTGGTGGGTGCGTATGTGAACCGCGATAAGGGTCAACGCTCTCTGGGGCTGGTGGGTGTGAACCAGAGAATCAGAAATGTTCTTGAAATTACTCGCGTTCAAGGCTTCTTCAAAATGTTCGCATCCATCGCCGAGGCAGAATCCGCTGTAGCATGAACTCGTCGCGATTGACGCTTACAACTTAGGTATTTGCGCGCGGCTGCGATCCCCGTGCTGTACCAACACCGTCACTTACGGTCGGTTTGACAGGAGCCCTCGGGGGCGCTACAGTTTTGACTCCCCTATAACTCCTCCTACACCTCCCCCCAAAAGAGAGGTGAATCATGCAAAACCTACGCACGCTCTGGACGGATGATCAAGGCCAGGATATTGCCGAATACGCGGTGATGTTGGCTGTCATTCTTGTGATTGTTGTGGGCACCATCCGCCTGATCGGTTCAAACGCAAACAACGTGTTCTCCCAAGTGGGGAGCAGCCTCAACAATTAGCGCCTGGGCAGGGACTCGTGCGATTGGTGACAGCGGCTGATTTGCCCACGCGGGAGGTTCAGATCATCAGGACCGGTGAACTTCTGGCCGCGCCGGTCCCGCATTAACCTGGCATGCGCGTCTAGATCCACCGTCGCACCCGAATGCGATACTGATCGTACTGTTCGTGGAAGTCGCCGCGAAGTCTTCCTTCTTCAACTGGAACAACAGTCCAGTTGAGGTAGGCAATCGTTAACGGCAAAACAAGGACGGGCCAGATCTGTTTCAGCAATCCCGCCTCGCCCAGGTAAGCGCAGGTTAGGCCCACATACATCGGATTGCGGGTGAAGCGATACGGCCCCCAAGTCACGAGTTTCGCAGACGATTTTCCGGGAACTGTCGTTGTTCGATTCTTGCGGAAAATCACTAGCGCCCATCCGGCGATTACGGCGCCCGCGGCAAGCAGCGCGGCGCCAGCGATCGTACTTATCCCCGCTGCGTTTGGGCTGATATTGATGGGCCATTTCAATTGCAGCGCTCCGCCGGCGAAGTAGTTCAGAACAAATACCCAAGGGACCGGTACGTACATCAGAAACCGCATGGGATTGGGCAACCCGCCCTCCTTGTCTGCTACGCCTCGCGGCATCTCCTCACGAAGCATAGCAACGTCAGAAGGAGTGGCCGACACCTCAACCCTAATGGGGTGGCCTGTCTGGATATTCTCAACGATTCCTATCGAGCAACCTCACGCTGAATTCGTTGGAATACGTTCTTCACCACTCGATCACACCGCTGATCATGAAATGGAAACAGCTCTCTTCGCTTTATCCCGGCTTGCTCGTACAGGCTCTTGCGCAAGAGTGCGCGCGCTCTATGCAAGCGAACTTTAACGTTTTCCTCTGTAATGCCAAGAACGTCGGCCGCCTCTGCGGTACTCATCTCTTCCACGTCGCGCAGTACAAAAATGCCTCGATACGCGTCCGGCAGTTGCTCAACAGCTTCTTCCAACAAGGTGCGCATCTCGTCGTTTGACGCCTGCTGCTCTGGATTTGGCGATGCTGACGCGAATCCATCCATCGGCTCCCCCATTCCTTCTGACACCGGTTCGAGTGCCTGGTATCGATTGCTGCGCTGGCGTCTCGCCAGAGCCTCATGCACTGCGATACGCGTTAGCCACGTGGAAAATTTGGCCCGCCCCGCAAACTGGTGCAGATGCTCATAAGCACGCACATACGCGTCTTGCATCACGTCTTCAGCTTCGTCTTCGTTGTGCAGAATTGCGCGAGCCACACGGTACAGCCGTTGATTGTGCCGTCGCATGACTATTTCAAACAGCGCAGTCTCGCCCTGCAGGACTTTGGTGACCACGTCTTCATCAGTCATCTGCTCTTTGGAAATGGCCACTCGGGTCGGGCTAATCATAGAACCCTCCATAAGTAGGGAGTGGCAACAGTTCAAAACGTTACAGGAAAAGTTTTCATCCACAACACATTGATGAAATGCCGATTCGGCCTGTAACCGTCTTCATCCTACCAACTCTATTCTGGTGAAAGGAACATACATGCACAAGCAATTTGATTCACGGCTCGATCAGTCGTGGTGGCTCCTGCGAATCGGGCTCGGTGTTGGACCTTTCCTGGCGTGACTGGACAAGTACTTCAACCTCTTAGCCAACTGGCACGCATACATAAGCCCGCTGGCGCTGAAGATGCTCCCGTTCAGCGGGCAAACCTTCATGCACATTGTTGGCGTCATCGAGATGATCGTCGGACTTGCAATCCTCACCAGATGGACTCGCTTCGGAGCGTACGTTGCATCCGCTTGGCTCGTCGCTATTGCCGTCAATCTCGTGATGACCGGCGCATACCTCGATGTCGCGGTGAGAGATCTCGAGATGGCACTTGCAGCCTTCGTCCTGGCTCGACTCACCGAGGTTCGGGCGGACGCCTCACTCCTAGAAGTGCCACGAGGCAGTGAAAACACATTTGTAGTAGCTGCCTGATGCCAGGAACACGACGCGCCACACACGCCACCGGACATGAGAAAGAGGACTCGCTATGAGGAAAGGACTGATCACCGGAGTTCTATTGCTGCTCGCGCTGTTCGTGGGTACATACAGAGTCAGAGGTCAAAGAAGCGAAACTGCTGCTGAGCCCTCCTCCGCTTCCGACACCGCGATCGACAGCAATGCGCAACACATGCTCGCTCGCGGAAAGCAAACGTTTCGCTTCGACACATTTGGTGATCAGAGCTTTTGGGGACAGGCACTCCAACTGCATGAGGCAATTGAGGGCAGCAAACTCGGCGGTGTCGGTCCGGGCGTCAGTCCAAAAACAGCTTTGGCCGTGGGGTTGAAAGTTGACTCTGACGCACTCCCCGCTACTCTCATCCGAGCACTAAGAAGAGGGGAAGTAAATCTCGATGATCCTTCGACCACTCTCGCGTTGCTCAAGTTGAACTCCGTCGTCGGTGTAACCGGTTTCTTCAAGCCCGACGGTAGTCTGCGCCCCGTCGGCATACAGTGCAGCCTGTGCCATTCGACCGTCGATAATTCTCTGGCGCCAGGTATCGGTCGTCGCCTGGATGGTTGGGCCAACAGGGATTTGAATGTTGGTGCGATTATCGCGCTCGCTCCAAACTTGCAGCCGTTCGCAGATCTGCTCGAGGTAGATCAGCCCACCGTGCGAACCGTCCTTCGCAGTTGGGGTCCAGGACGCTTCGACGCAAGCCTGAGCGTCGATGGGAAAGCATTTCGCCCTGACGGCAAATCTGCCGCTGTCTTGATCCCACCCGCATTTGGCCTCGCCGGCGTGAACATGCATACCTGGACGGGTTGGGGTAGCGTCAGTCACTGGAATGCTTTTGTTGCGAATCTGGAGATGCACGGAAAGGGTACCTTCTACGATCCCCGCTTGGACGACCCTGAGCAGTTTCCCGTGGCAGCACGAGCTGGATTCGGACACGTCAGAAATACGCCAGACCTCATTACCGCGAAACTGCCCGCCCTGCATTTCTATCAGCTCGCGATTCCGGCACCTCCTCCACGTCCGGATAGTTTCAACGAGGCCGCGGCGTCCCGTGGCAAAGTCCTGTTTTCGGAAAAAGCGCAGTGCGCAACCTGCCACGTTCCTCCGCTCTACACCGAGCCGGGATGGAATATGCACAAACCAAGCGAAGTGTGTGTCGATAGTTTCCAGCCGGATCGTGCGCCAGACCGACGTTATCGCACCTCGCCCTTGAATGGACTGTGGACTCACACAAAAGGCGGCTTCTACCATGACGGCCGGTTCCGCACGCTTGGCGATGTCATGAATCACTACGACAACTGCTTGCACCTCGGCCTGAGCGATCAGGAGAAAACAGACCTAGCAGAATTCTTGAAGTCTCTTCCCAGAAAAGATGAGAAGCGCTAGGCCTGCCGATCGTCCCCCCCATCGTTCCGGATGAGATTGAAAGCGCCTGGTGTAAGACAAGTTCACCAGTTCTTTCCGATCGTGAACAGGGTGCACGATTCAGGGAAACTCTTCTTTCAATAGAGGTCGACCAGCTCAAAGTGAGTAAATGGCGTGTCGGGCGTGTGTCCGGGTTCCCGCCTTCTTTCCATGCGCTCGACAACGTCGCCAAATATCGCTCGAGATCGCCATCAACTCTAAAAAGGTTGCACAGGGCTGTGCTCGCCACGTTCTCCAAGGACTTCCCCAAAATCCCTTGACAGGATATATAGTGTTATAGTTAACTATAACATCAGATGGCCGAGGTAATTCTCGCGTCGTTGACCTCAGAATGCTCAACTAAACCACTCGCCCGCAGGAGACGAATTATGAAAGCCGTTCGCTTTATGTTGTCAGTTGTTGTGATGTCGCTGTCGACTTTGGTTTTCGCTCAGTCCGATGCGCAAAAGCCTGTTCCGCAGACTGACGCGGAGAAGTCATTCAACCTTCTGAAGATGTTTGCGGGAACCTGGCAGGGTCCCGTGACCATTGATCCGCCACAACACAAAATGGGAAATGGCGACGTCACGCAAGTTTCGATGCGCGTAACCTCCAGGGGAAACGCGTTGGTGCATGAAATGTACCAAGAGGGAAAAGCAAACGACCCGACCCGCTACGATCACCCTGTTACCATGCTCTACCTTGAGGGCGACCGCCTGCTGCTGACGCACTATTGCGACGCCGGAAACCGCCCGCGCATGGTCGCAAAGAGTTCGCCGGACGGTAGGAAAGTGGAATTCGATTTTCTCGATGTTGCCGGAAGCACGCAATACGGCCACATGCAACATGCCATCTTTACCCTCATCGACGCCAATCACCACGTCGAAGACTGGACGTATATGATGCCCGGCGAAAAACCTGTCCACGCGCACATGGACCTGAAGAAGGCACAGTGACAAAACAGCATTCCTAACTGGACGACTTGGAAAACAGGATGGACCGTGAGTGGAACGACAATCAGCCGATTTACCGCCAGGTTCGCGATCGCGTGGTCGCAATGATGCTCGATGGCGTTCTCAACGAAGGTGATCCGTTGCCTTCGGTGCGCAGCGTCGCCGCCGAGTATCGGGTAAATCCGCTCACGGTTCTCAAGGGCTATCAGCAACTCGTGGACGAGGGGCTTGTTGAGAGCCGAAGGGGACTTGGCATGTTCATCAACAGTGGTGCGCGCGGCTTATTGTTAAAAGGCGAACGGCAAAAATTTCTTGACGAAGAATGGCCCAGGATCCGCGCGACGATTCAGCGCCTCGGATTGAAGGCAGAAGAACTCCTCGACAATGCCAGCAAGAACGGGCCGCCGGCGAAGGCAAAGGAGGAACGCTGAAGCCATGGTCTGCATAGAAGCAAGCGGTCTTCGCAAAACATTCGGAACAACCGTTGCTCTCGACGGAATTAACTTGCGCGTCGAAGAGGGCCGTATCCTCGGACTCATCGGCCCTAATGGTGCTGGCAAGACCACCGCGCTAAACGCAATGCTCGGTCTTACTTCGTATGACGGGCAGTTGAATGTGCTTGGGCAAGACCCTTGGACGGCGCGCGATCATCTGATGCGGGACGTCTGCTTCATCTCTGACGTTGCTGTTCTGCCGCGTTGGATCAAGGTTTCGCAGCTGCTTGATTACGTTGCCGGCGTGCATCCCCGATTCAATCGTGCGAAAGCAGAAAGTCTTCTAACAAAGACCACCATCGGGCACACGCGCAAGGTAAGGGAATTGTCTAAAGGCATGGTGACCCAATTGCACCTTGCGCTCGTCATGGCAATCGATGCGAAGTTGCTGGTGCTCGACGAGCCGACCCTGGGCCTCGACATTCTGTTTCGGAAACAATTCTATGACTCATTGCTGAACGACTACTTTGATCGCAACCGTACCGTCGTTGTGGCTACCCATCAGGTCGAGGAAATCCAACATGTCCTCACCGATGTCATGTTCATCAATCGTGGCCGCATCGTATTCGAGTCCAATATGGAGGAAATAGAGTCACGCTATCTCGAAGTAACAGTGCATCCAGACCGGCTCACTGCCGCGCGTGCGCTCAAGCCGATTTACGTGCGCCAGGGAATTGGCCACAGCATCTTGCTGTTTGATACAAACCTGAATGCAACGGATCGCGCCCAACTCTCGGCGCTCGGCACCGTTCGCACACCCAGCATCGCTGATTTGTTCGTTGCTGCAATTGACGGCCAGCACGGAGATTCGCAAGGAGTGGCGAGGTGAATACGATCAACTCTCAGTCGAATGCTATGCCCGACTCTCCCAACAACTCGCATATAAACGAATCACGGGTCATCTCCCCTGCCGTTCTCTCGGCGGCCAAACCCATGCGTTGGTCGATCCAACGTGAATTATGGGAGAACCGCTCTATCTACCTGGCGCCGCTGGCCATCGCCACTCTGTTCTTGTTCGGCTTCGCGATCAGCACGTTTCGTCTGCCTGGAAAGATTCGCTCTTCGGAGCTTGACCCCACCCGACTACACGAAACGATCATCCAGCCCTATCACTTGGCATCGCTGTTGATCATGGGCACTACGTTTATCGTTGCGTTCTTTTATTGTCTAGACGCTCTCTATGGCGAACGCCGCGATCGCAGCATCCTGTTCTGGAAGTCGCTGCCGGTGTCTGACCTCACCACAGTGCTCTCGAAGATGGCAATTCCCGTGATCGTTCTTCCACTGCTCACTGTCGCAGTCACGATTGCTACGCATTGGCTCATGCTGCTGTTCAGTTACATAGTCATCCTGGCGAGCGGAATGAAACTGGCATTCCTGTGGACACACTTGCCCTTGTTCCAGATGTGGACAATGCTGCTCTTCCATCTTCTAGTCGTACATGGCCTTTACTATGCGCCGTTCTACGCGTGGATGCTGCTGGTTTCTGGCTGGGCGCGTCGCGCTCCATTTTTGTGGGCTCTTCTACCGCCGCTCGCCATCGGCTTTGTCGAGAAGATCGCGTTCAACACGTCTTACTTTGGAAAAATCATCGAGTCACACTTCATTGGCAGCGGAGACTTAGTTCCCTTTCCAGCAGATAACATGGCAATGCATCCACTGACCCTACCCAATCTCATCCAATTCTTGAGCAGCCCCAGTCTGTGGATCGGCTTGCTAATCGCCGCAGCATTTCTCGCGATTGCAATCCGACAGCGCCGCTATCAAACGCACGTCTAGACGCTGACTCGCCCCGCACGATCAAGCCCTTCACAACGGCGACAGCTCATCCTCGCGCTTCTCCTGAGACTTTTTGTCCGTGAACCTTCTTTCCAGAAATTGACGGGCTAAATGTCTTCCCCCCAGTCCAAAGGCGATCGCAAGGCCTAGCATCATCGCCCCAAAGACAATTGAGAAAGCGGCAAGAATCGTGTTCTCGGCAAGGCCGAGTTGCTCAAAGGCCATCGAAATGGCAAGAATAATGATGACCACGCGGATCGCGTAACTCAGCAGCCGAGGCGAAGGAAAGTTCGAATTAACGGCGGTTAGAAGCGCAGCCCGTGAGAAGAAACTGGCTGCCAGCATCCCGAAGAAGATCAACAACAGCGCAACGAACAGCCGAGGTAAGAACAAGAAGAAGCGTGCCACGTTGTCTTGCAATTCGACAATGCCTAGAGCGTTGACGCCCACCAGGATCACGCCCAGCCAAGTCACCCAGAACACCAGCCGTCCCAGCAACTCGGTCGATGTTGGCAACGCCGCTTTTTTCAATAATTCTGCCGCCCCAGCGTTTTCGGAGAGGCGGTCGAATTTTAGTAGACGCAAAACACTTTGCAGGATCGCTTTGAGCACCGAAGCAAGGATCCAGCCAACGAGCGCGATGATCAGCAGCACCAGCAGGCGAGGCAGCAGGCGTGCGAATGCCTGCGCGAATTCATGCATTGCGCGGTTTAGTTCGGTGACAATCATTTCCCACATCATGAACCTCCTTGTCCCGTCGCCCACAACTCAAGCAGGTACGGTTTCAAACGCTCAAAAGTCTGGCAGAGCGATTCGATATGTTGTTCGATCTCTGATTCGGAAGACTCGCGGTTGTCCATCAGGAAGGTGTAAACACGCCCGCGAAAAAGCGGGACCAGCGCCTGCACGATGTGGTCAGGACTGATGACTGCGCGATGATAGGAAGCAGCAAATTCGTAAACCGTGCGAACCCAGAGCTCGTCGGAATAGTGAAACTGATCATCCACGACAGTGCAGAGACGTTTGAGTTCGAGGAGAGTCTGTTGCGCGAGAATAGAACTCAGTACGGGTTCCAATTCGGCAACGCCCGAACAAAACATCTGATGAAGTCGCTTGCGGTTTACGCGAACAGAATCGGTTGTCACTTCATACTCAGCCCCTGTACTTGGTAAGGCGTGAATTTCCGTGGTGTCCTTCCACGAGGTTGAATTCTGGGCCAGCGACCAAAACAAAGTTCCAACCGTATGACGCATTGCAACGACCAAGTCAGCGGCCGCTTGTTCGACGCGCGCTTTTGGTCCGAGAAAAGCCTGATACAGGCGGTATCCGCCGCCAATTGCCGCCATCGTCAAGCAAAGTTCGGGACTGTTTTGACCTGGGTCTTGGTGCCAGAAATCGCTGTTGAGCGTCTGATTTCCGAAGCGATAGGAGAAACTAAATTCCGTTGGATATGGCTCGCGAATGCGCCAACCGTAAAGAGCGCGAGTCATCGGATAGAGGAAGTTTGTGACAAGCATTCCTTCAAAACGGTTTCTGCGATAAACAGGAGTGACGAAGTCAAAGTTTTCGCGATAGATCGGACGAAGAAGAGTGTCAATCCAGTCCGGAGAAATCGTGTCAGATTCGGGTGAAACAATTGCGCAAGCTTTCGCTTGAAGCAAGTCCGCAGCTGACACGATGGTGCGCAGAGCCGATCCGGCGGATGGACTTCCCGCATATCGAGTGCTGATGCAGTGCAAAGTGCGCAGCGTTTGCAGCGGGCCAGAGTTGCGGGCATCGCTGATCGACGCAGCCTGGACCAGCATTGGGCTGTCGTCTTTTGAGCCACCATCGGCATTGAGGATTGCGACGCGATCGCGTGGAAAATATTTCAGCAAGCCGCCGCGAACGGCCTGCACGACTTGCGCTACGGTCTTGGCGTTGTTGTAGGTCGGTAGTCCGACGAGGATATCCACTTCACCCACGGCTATGAGTTGGCGGATGAGCTCGTCAGACAGGATGCTTTCGTCGGCCAAACTACGTCTCCAGTAAAGTGGCGCAGCTACAGCTTGCGCAGGCGGAACCAATAGAACTGATAAGGGCCCAACGTCAGGAGATACGGCAAGTCACCCACGCGAGGGAACAGATTCCTTCCGAACATTTCAATCAGAATGTGTCCTTTGCACCGGCTGAGGTCGAGTTCGACCGCTTGCGCCGCACTTGAGAGATTGTTGACTGCCAGAACAGTTTCATTTCCCAGTTGACGCAGGAAAGCCAACACTCGATGGTTTCCCGGATACAAGAATTCTATCGAGCCACGTCCAAAAACAGGATTCGATTTGCGAACCTGAATGAGTCGTCGCATCCATGAAAGCAAAGAGTGAGGAGATCGCTGTTGGGATGCGACATTCACGACCTGATATCCGTAAACCGGATTGAGAATTAATGCGGAGTACAGGTTCTCCGGATCGGCCGCGGAAAAGTCCGCATTCCAGCTTCCATCCCATTGCATTGGAGTTCGAACACCGTTGCGATCGCCAAGGTGAACGTTGTCGCCCATGCCGATTTCGTCCCCGTAATAAATGATAGGAGTGCCCGGCAACGACATGAGCAAGCCGTTCATGAGTTCGATGCGACGACGATCGTTTTCGAGCAGCGGAGCCAAGCGCCGACGGATCCCGACGTTCAAACGCATCGAACGGTCGCGCGCGTACTCGTCGTACATGTAGTCGCGCTCAAGATCGGTGACCATCTCGAGGGTGAGCTCGTCATGATTGCGAAGAAAGAGACACCACTGACATCCATCGGGAATCGGAGGTGTTTGCTGAAGGATTTCCGTAATGGGTTTTCGATCTTCGAGCCTTACACCCATAAACATTCTGGGCATCAGCGGGAAATGAAACGCCATGTGGAATTCGTCGCCATTGCCGAAGTAAGGGATAAGGTCAGCAGGCCATTGGTTGGCTTCGGCGAGTAGCATTTTGCCGGGGAATTGCTGGTCGAGTTTGGCGCGCAGCTCTTTCAGGACACCGTGAGTTGCGGGCAAATTTTCGCAAGATGTACCTTCTCGCTCGACGAGGTAGGGAACGGCATCCAGGCGAAAACCGTCGACGCCCATCTCGAGCCAGAACTTCATCACATTCCAGATCTCTTCGCGAACGGCCGGATTGTCGAAGTTCAAGTCGGGCTGGTGGCTGAAGAAGCGATGCCAGTAATAGGACTTCGAAACGGGATCCCAGGCCCAGTTTGATAGTTCTGTATCGACGAAGATGATGCGGACGCCGCGGTATCGCGTATCGGTGTCGCTCCAGACATACCAGTCGCGGCGCGGGTTATCTAGGGATTTGCGTGATTCCTGGAACCATGGATGCTGGTCGGAGGTGTGGTTCAGCACCAGTTCAACAACGACGCGAATGTTGCGTTGATGAGCTGCATTAAGGAAGGCTTTGAAATCATCGAGCGTTCCGTAGCTGGGATGGACGGAATAGTAGTCGGCGATGTCATAGCCGTCGTCGCGAAGAGGCGAAGGAAAGAACGGCATGAGCCAGAGCGTGTCAATGCCGAGTTGTTCCAGGTAGTCAAGGCGCTGCGTGAGACCAATGAAGTCGCCGATGCCATCGCCATTGCTGTCCTGAAACGCCCGAACGTGCACCTGGTAAATAACGGCATCTCTGTACCAAACGGCGTCGGGTTTCGAGGGCAAGACGATTCGATCTCCTGAGGAAGTGACCACTCACAACATGTTTAACACTAAAGCCTTCTTTGATGTCTGCGCAAAGCGGCGGGAATCAGAAGGAGAACGGGTAAGGGGATCGCCGGAAAGTGGTGAATGGGTCGAGACGGTGGTGTTCCCAGACGGACGCAGATTCCCCGGTGCTGCGCTGCTCGGGATCACAAAGGTGTACGAAAGCAGATTACCCAGACTGGCGCAGTAGGTTGTACATCGAGGTGATATCCGCTGCGATGCGGTCGCGCAGAGCCGGGGGATCGAGTACTTCGACGCGAGGGCCAAGGCCGAGGATAACGAAGTGTGCTTCACCTTGGGCGTCGAACTGGACGCGCATGGTAACCCATCCGTCGGGATCGATGCTGGTTGCGGTTTCGTCGATCTTGGTGTTGAGATGCCATATCTTCATTTCTTCCGCGGCACCAGGTTCCAGTCGAAGCGTGACATCTACACGTTTCCATCCCTCGGTGAATTGTTCGGTGGAAGATTTCCAGTGAGCGGCCAAATCGAAGCCGGGCGGACGCTGGCATGGTTTGTCGAGGAGTGTTGCATGGTCGATCCGCGACACGCGATAGGTGCGGAATCCACGAGGAGTATTGGCTACCAAATACCAAGTGGTACCCTTCGCCACAATCCCGAGGGGATCGATGACCCGGTCTACCAGTTTTCGACGGGGTCCCGTGCCTCGTTCGGGGTTAACGCTCCAGTAACGAATCGCTAACTTGCGATCGCGCGAAACGGCGTCTTGCACAATCGGGAGCATCGGAAGAGGCTCAGCCGTGCCGCGCCAGCCCGTCGTGTCCACATGAAGTCGTTGGCGAATCGAGACGGCGCGCTCACGAAGCGGTTCGGGAAGGGAAGCCATCAATTTCGCCAGAGCGCTTTGCGCGGCGCCCGCGAGTCGTGGATCTCCCATCACGCGCGGTTGCGCCATGAGAAACGCGCGGAGTTCGGCCTCATCGAGACCGGGGACTTCCATACGCCAGTTATCCATCAATTGCCAGCCGCCACGAGAACCGCGAAGAGCGAAAACGGGAACGCCTGCGGCACTCAGTGCTTCCATGTCACGGTGAAGCGTGCGTTCGGAGACTTCGAGACGTTCGGAGAGTTCGCGGCCCGTGAGGCGTCCGTGGCCCTGGAGCAGGAGCACAATAGAAAGGAGACGATCTGCTCGCATAGTTGGCCGATTGCGACAAATACCGATTGCGACAAATATTAAGGATAGCGCGACAATTATGACATTTGATGGCATATATCAAGTCTTAGCTTAGGTTGGAGACAGGCCGGCGACCTTGCTACCGAATCGAGGGCATGGCTCTACGAACGAGGAGACTTTCAAATGAAGATGACGGAGCTTTTTTTGGCGGAGCTAGAACGTGAACTACCCGCGACACGGCGAGTGCTTGAGCGCGTGCCTGAAGGACGGAACGATTGGAAGCCACACGAGAAATCGATGGCAATGGGGCATCTGGCCGCCCTTGTTGCGAGCATGTTCGGCTGGGTTGCCATGACGGTGAACCAGGAGCAATTGGAATTGAAGCCCGGGAGCTCGGAATACAGTACGAAGCCCCAGGCATCCAAGGCTGACTTACTGAAACTGCTCGACAAGTCTGTGGGCGAAGCTCGCGCAGCATTGAGAGGAACGACGGATGAGCATTTGATGAAGCCGTGGCGCATGATTGTGGATGGACGCGTTGTTCATGAGGAGCCGCGATATATCGTACTGAGGGATTCGGTTTTCAATCACCTGTCGCACCATCGAGGGCAGTTAACGGTGTACCTTCGGCTGAATAATGCGTCTGTGCCGGAGGTATACGGGCCCTCGGCGGATGAAGGAAAGTTCTAAGTGTCACGGTTCAAGTGAGTGCTCATCCGCTCATCCCTTCTCGCGTTAGCCACCCGTTGCGTCGCTTTCAAAACTGAGGTATTGTGAGTCCGCTGCAACGGTTCTTCCCCCTGGGCGATGCCCTCGACAGCAGTCAACCATCGATTTGTTCCATCGGGGCAAGCGAATATCGAGCACTACTCTTCATGTCCTCGACTTGAAAGGGACGCATGAAACGCATTCACACGCTCCTAGCCATAGGGTGCGGGCTGCTGTTTGCCGCAAGCACTTGCTTTGCACAGATGTACACTGTCAATGACCTCGGGACGCTCGGAGGTGAATGGAGCGACGTTACTGGAATCAACGCTTCAGGACAAGTGGCCGGTAGTTCTGGGCTGCCCAATGCTGCCGGGCACGCGTTCCGAACCGCGCCAAATAGGCCGATAAATCCTCATACAGATGACCTCGGCACGTTGGGCATCCCATTCCACAGTGAAGGTTGGGGTATTAACGACTCAGGGCAGGTCGTCGGCGGGTCGTTCATTCAATTCTTCCGCGGACCTTTCCATGCCTTTCGCACATCTCCGAACGAATCCATCAATCCGGCGACTGATGACTTAGGCGCACTCAGCGGCGGGTTCAGTACGGCAAGGGGGGTCAACTTCTCTGGACAGGTTGTCGGCTATGCCAGTGTTACGAGTGGCCCAGCGGAACACGCGTTTCGCACGCGTCCGAATCGCCCCATCGACCCAGCTACCGACGACCTTGGCACTTTGGGAGGTCTGGAGAGTCAAGCTGCTGACATCAATGCTTTTGGTCAGGTGGTCGGCATGGCTACCCTCGCCGGTGATACTGAGATTCACGCCTTTCGCACACGTCCTAATCGCCGCATAAATCCCGCTACCGATGATCTGGGTACATTTGGCGGGAGTGTGAGCTACGCCAGAGGCATAAACGACTTTGGCCAGGTAGTCGGCTCGGCCAGGCTTCCAGGTGACACTGTCTCCCACGCATTTCGGACAGCTTCCAACAGGTCTATCAATCCAGCGACTGATGATTTGGGTACGCTTGGCGGCACGTTCAGCGATGCATTGGGTATCAACAACTACGGTCAGGTCACAGGGTTGTCTTATTTGCCCGGTGATAGTGATGAACATGCGTTCCTATATGATGGCGGGAAAATGCAGGATCTCACTACCTTGATAGAATCCGACTCCAGCTGCGAAATCGCCCGTATCGGCACAGTTGACATCAACGATGCCGGGCAGATGGCTGGGAGCGCAATCTGTACCGGCCAAACACACGCTGTCCGCCTCGATCCCATCTATCACGCATTGGTACAGCAACCCATCAATGCTGACGGAAGCAGCGTTTTCAAGAATAAGAGGGGAACGATTCCGGTGAAATTCCGCCTCACGCAGCACAACGCTCGGACATGCAACCTACTGCCAGCCACGCTTGCAATTACCAGAGCTTCAGGCGGGAAGCTGAGGTCTGTTGACGAAAACGAGTATGGCCGAGGTTCCAGTTTCAAGATCACGGGCTGTCAGTACCATTACAACCTCGTGGCGAAAGAACTCGGAGCAGGCGTTTACCGGGCGGACATCAGCATCAACGGAATCATGGTCGGCCACGCGGTGTTTGCGGTCAAATAGTCATCGAATTGTTGGATTGAATGAAACAAGCGAACTGAAATTAAGGTATTGTGAGTCCGCTGCAACGGTTCTTCCCCCTGGGCAACGCCCTCGACAGCAGTTCAACGAGATATTTTTCCATCGAGGCAAGCGAGGATCAAGCACTACTCTGCATGGCCTCGACTTGAGAAGGACCCATGAAACGAATCCACGCGCTTCTAGCCATAGGGTGCGGGCTGCTGTTTGTTGCAAACACCTGCTTCGCACAGATGTACACGATCACGGACCTTGGCGTAATTCCCGTCGACAAAAGCGTCGATTTCTTCGGTGACAACAGCCAGGCAACTGGCATCAATGAGTCCGGTCAGGTCGTCGGCGCGTCCATGGTAAAGTTCCACCTCTTCCACGCCTGGCGCACAGCTGCCAATCGTCCGATCAATCCAGCGACGGACGATCTTGGCACACGCGTTACAGATATGTACTCAGAGGCCGCTGCCATCAACAACTCGGGTCGCGTGGCTGGTACGTATGCTGTTGCTCAGTTCCGCTCCTTCCGCACAGCTCCGAACAGGCGCATCAATCCTGCGACCGACGATCTCGGATCTCTAGGGATAAACTCTTACAGCCATGCGTACTCCATTAACGCCTCCGGCCAGGTGGTGGGTGTGGAGTACATTTATGATGTTGATGATGGTGGTTATCATGCCTTCCGCACGGCTCCGAATAAGCGCATCAATCCGGCAACCGACGAACTAGGCACTCTCGCCCCAAGCGGGCACAACTCCAAGGGATCAGGAGACACTTATGCCTATGGCATCAACGATTCCGGGCAGGCGGTAGGTACTTCTGACATCGGCATTAACGTGCCTTTTGGCGGGACGTTTCATGCCTTTCGGACCGCTGGGAACAGTCCCATCAATCGGGCAACTGATGACTTAGGGACGCTAGGGGGAACGTATAGCTCTGCTTCGGCTATTAATAACTATGGCCAGGTGGTGGGCGCTTCCTACCTGCCCGGCGACACGGTCAACGGAATAACAATCATTCACGCCTTCCGCACCGCTTCCAACAGCCGAATCAATCCCGCCACCGATGACCTCGGCACCATCGCGGGTGGATGGTGGACGGTGCCCGCAGCGATTGACAACTACGGCCAAGTGGTGGGTTGGTCGTGGATCAACGCTGAAGAGGCCTATCACGCCTTCGTCTACAGCAACGGCGTGATGCAAGATCTAAATAACTTGGTTTCGCCTGGCATCTGCGAGCTAATAAGTACAGCGTCAGGAATTAACGATCGCGGGCAGATCGCTGCGAACGCCAACTGCGTGGGACAGGGGCACGCCGTTCGTCTCGACCCCGTCTACAAAGGTTTCGTGCAGCAGCCCATCAACGTCGATGGTAGTAGCATCTTCAAGGCCAAAAGGAGTGTGATTCCAGTCAAGTTCCGGCTTACACAATACGGCGCGCGAACCTGCGACTTACTGCCAGCTACGATCTCCGTGACTAGAGTTGTAGTTCGATCGCTCATTGTCGTTGACGAAAACAGATACGGTGGCGGAACAAATTTTAGAATTACGGGATGTCAGTACCATTACAACCTCGCGGCGTCTCTGCTAGGCGTGGGAAACTATCGGGTAGGGATCAGCATTAACGGCATCATGGTCGGCCACGCGGTATTTGCGCTCAAGTAGACTCGCGACCATTCGATTCAAATTGAGTCTTGGGCGCCGCCGCTACTCTGGTTTGCCGCTACCAACTAGATGTGGGTCCCAACCGGCCTTCTCCGCGCCTGCTTTGTAGGTGGACTCGAAAAACGACAGCAGGTCGGCGTCTGGGTCTTGCGATTTGCGCAGGTCGTCGTAATCGAGGAGGAACTCGCCCATGGCGGGTTCCCATCGCGCGCTGGGCGGGGTGACCTTGGCGCGTTCGATTTCCTTGGGCTGCGGATATGTGAAGGAGTAAAAGGCGGATTTGGGATAGGCGGTACTGCCCGACCACCATCCCACTTCAATCAACTCTTCGTTCATGGCGTTGCGTCGGATGTAGTCGGCTGTCTTGTCTGGCGAGACGGGCTTGCCGTTGTAGCGTACGTCGCGGATGTCCAGCGTTCCCCACATGAGGCCAATGGGCTGTGTTTTTCCCTTGAAGCGTCCGTGGAAAATCTGCATCACGCGTTGCGTACTCAGAAGAATTCGCCACCAGGCATTGACCTGTGCCGCGTCGTAGGGACGAGGATTTGTGTCCTGGTCGAAGGGGATGGCGTTGGATACTTCCTGCGGCTTCAAGTTGATGGAAGCTTGGATCTCCGTTTTGCGCAGGATTTCAAAAAGTTGCTTCACTAATTGGGAGACAGACATCGGGACTAGGTCGAATTGGCCGGAAGATCCCCAACTGGTTACGCATCGCACCTGATGAGAGAGCAGGTCTACGGTGACCTCGTAGGCGCCGCCTGAATAGGGGATGGGCCCTGTGGTTAATCCCTGGCTGCTGAGCCAGAGAGGGACTTCCGCCCATTGCGGTTCGAACGGCTCTTTCAGCTTCAACTTACCCACTGCCTGTAATCCCATGTGCAGCAAGTGTTGGGTGGGCGCGAAGTCGGGAAAGGAAAGGGAAGGCCACGGTTCATGACTGATTTGTGAAACCGACATGGCAAGTGTCCTTGTCTAAAGGGCGGAGGGACCAACTCGTGCGCTCCATACCGCTTGAGATTCGATGAACGGGAGATTCGAGCGGTAGGGTGTCCGCATCTTCTTAGTTTACGCTCGGGAGGCTGGAGGGCGAGGAGGGCAGGGCTGCCGTGGTGACGCGTGAGATCCGACCAGAGGGGTGGCGAGGCCTGCTGGAGAAGGTAACTGTACCTGTGAAGACCTAAAGTAATCTCCTCAATCATTGGGCCTGGGAGGATACTCGACTGACGATGGCCAGCCTCCCCCAACCCTATCGTATAAAGCGCAGCCCCCGGCTGCGGTTGAACGATGCTACTCCGGCTGTGCTCCGTTTCCATGATGGGCGTCGAAAACAAGCGGAAATCAAGACGATTTCAATGACGGGCGGTCTGCTCGGACTGTCAGTTCCGCTCAACCAAGGTTCGAAAGTCAGGTTGATGTTTTTAACCGGCGCCGGCGCTGTCCTGGGATCCGCTGAGATGTTGAAGCCGGTGACATGGGGTTTGCAGCCGTTTCGATTCCTTTCGCTCGATGAGAGTTCCATGCGCAGATTGAAATGCACGATCCAGCCCCATGCCCCGGCGGAGCAAGATTCCGATGAATGGATCAGGAAATACCGCGCGGCACTTCAAGATAGTGATCGACCGCGAAAACGAGTTCTGCGCACGATTGTTGCGGCTTTAACGGTCGCGGCGGCGTGTGCCTGCGCGGCGATCTTCGCGCACGGGATCCATTTGCAATAGCCCGGAAGCGATCTCACTCGTGGCCGGTGCTAACACCTCTTTTTGGTACTTCTCTTGTTTCCCTCTTTTATTTATTTCCACTGAATAATCTTTGCTTCCGCGCAAGCGTTGAGGTAGTCCACGACTATTGCCAGCGGGATGGGGCCGTACTCGGCGGACACGGCGTCACGAATCTCCCCGACGGATTTTTTCCCGTTGACGAAGTTCACGATTTCATAAGCGTAGAGATCCGCGGAACTTTGGAAGGTCAACAGTGGCGTGGCGTTGGCATTGATCAATTTGATTTGGGCGTAGCGGTCTTTGCCAAGACGGGCGAGTAGGACATTGTCGTTCTGGTAGGTCAGCGGTCCGAAATCGCCGATTCGAACCGGAACGCGCTTTGCTTCTGTATCGGCGGCCCACGGTGATGCGGGAGCCTTTTCTCTCGCCCCTCGGGACTGAGCAGCTTGATCAAGCCATGAGTTGTACGTTTCGACCTGGGAGGAGAGCGTTTTCACTAGATTGGCGGAAGCAGGTGCGGGTGCTCCGGCGAGTGTCGTCATCGATTGCGACACCGCCATTTCGCGAGCGAGCGCTTGGTCCATCAGATTTCTTGCTTCGTACCACGCAGTGTTGGCGTCGAGTCGAGCATCTTCGACGAGCTGTTGAGCGCGAACGAAATCTTGGCTCAAGCGAGTGTGACTTTGTGCTGCCAGATAGGGTAAGGCTTGTGGGAGCACCTTGTTGTCGATGGACGCGTAAACATATCCCGAGGCGGCGCCGAGCAGGGCAACGCGGCGTAATTTCGTTGGATCAATCTGGGCGAGGCTGTCGTGGTCGGTGTGGATATAGATGTCCGGCCAATCGCGGAGGTAAAGAGATGGGCCGGCGATGGTCGAGGAATCATAGTCGTCATGATCGCTGCCTTCGGAGTAAGGCGTGATGTCGGCGATGAGTTCGTTGCGAGTGCCTTGTGCGCCAGCGCGAGTTTCGACGATGCCGTCATTGGGTGAGTCGCCGCCGGCCGCATAGTTGCTTGCAGCAGTTTTTATTGTATTGAGGAATGACACGCCCACATCCGTCACGAAACTTGGAAGAGACCAAGGAGTGCTGGTGACGTGGAAGATCGCTTTGTTTTTGAATGGGTCGCCTCCGACCATATCCATGTGAATGTTGGCACGGAGTTTTTGTTTGATTTCGGGGTGTGATGCAAGGAAGGCCATGGTGCCTTCGATTTCTGGTCCCCATACGTAACGCAAGGTGCGCTTAGGTTGTGGCAGAGCGCCTGATTTGATGAGGCGCGCGAGCATGCGCGCGGATTCGAGAATGGTGACGCATCCGCTTCCGTTGTCATTGGCACCCGGACGTTCGTGATCGAGGTGGCAACTGTAGACGATTTCGCCAGACGAGAGATCGGATCCGGGAATGGTGGCGGTCACGACGGTCCAGTGGCCGGGGCCAACTTCGGCTTTGACGTGGGCGTTGAGAGTAATGGTTTCTCCCGACGCGAGGCGCGCGCGCAATGCTTCGGCGGCCTGGCGCGAGACCATGAAGGCGAATCCAGAAGGCTGACGGGCGTCTAGATGTCCCCAACGAATGAGGGTTGGATCGAGTCCTGACCACGCGGTGGTCTGATTCGGCATGTCGCTGACGATCCCGACTGCGCCGTGCTGACCGATTGCCATCTGCTGAACTCGGGAGAGGACACCATCTGCAAGGACGATTTTTCCGCGAACGTCTTTCTTTGCATAGTCCTTATCGGAGGCGCCATCGCCCACGTCGACCAAGGTGGTTTCGACGTCTGCACTGCGACTGTAGTCGGCGAGGTGAATGGGATTGGTCTTCCAGTCTCCGATCAACAAGTGCTGTGGACGAACTTCCCAGAGAGAGCCTTCTTCTACTTTCCAGCCAAAGTAAGAGCGCATCAATCCGTATGTCTTCGTGCCGTCGATGGGAAATTGTTCACTATGCGCGTCGGAAAGGCCGTATTCGCGCGCGCGCTGCAAAACGAATTGAGCGGCTTGATAGAAGTCAGTAGTCGCGGGGACGCGGTGCAATCCAGTGAGATAGCGAAGGTTCTCGTAGGGCGCCGCGCCGTTCGACTCGTCACGGAGGGCAATCCATTGGCTCGTCGGAAGGAATGGCTGCTGGGCGAAGGCTGCGCTTGCTTGAAAGACGACGAGGAAGATAGTGACGCAAAGGGGATTCATGCGTCAGAGAGGATAGCACTCGAGGTGTCTCGGGATGCGATGAAAGCGCTCGACGCTTACACTGCTGAGGTTGAGGAGAAGACATTGTGGGAGTGATCACACGGCGGGAGTTTATTGCAACGGCAGCGGCGTTTGGTGCATCGCTCGCGTGGCGGAGCGGCTACGCGAAAGGTTCGCGGGTCACGTGGACAGAGCGACGGGATTTGTATCCACAGGGAGTGGCGTCGGCTGATCCACATGGAGACAGCGTAATTCTGTGGACGCGGCGTCGCTTCGAAGGCGCTGATTCGCACAAGCTGACGGTTGAGATTGCGGATGATGCCTCATTCAAAAAAGTGGTGGCGGTGACCAATGCAACGGTGTCCGATGCGACGGATTGGACTTGTCGTGTGCTGGCGGCAAACCTGAAACCTGGTCGCGTCTACTGGTACCGGTTTACCGATCAGCAGGGGTTTGGCAGCAGAGTTGGACGCACGATCACAGCACCTGCAGATAGTGATCCTCGGCCTGTCCACTTCACGTTTGTAAGTTGCCAAAACAATACCCAGGGTGCGGCGAATGCGTATCGACGAATGATCTATGAAGACGAGAGCAAGGCGACCGCGGATCAGATGGGATTCGTTATGCACCTTGGCGACTTCATTTATGAAATCGTGTGGTATCCGGAGGATCGGCCGCAAGGGATGTATTCGCGGCGGCTGCGCGATATTGTGCGTTACAAGAACGGGGAGAAGATAGAAGACTTCCACGTTCCGACAACGGTGGACGACTATCGCGCGGCGTACCGCGGATACTTGTCGGATCCGGACTTGCAGGACGCCCGAGCGCGGTGGCCGTTTGTCTGCATGTGGGACAACCATGAGTTTTCCTGGAAGGGATGGCAGAGCCAGCAGGATTTTGGAGGTGTGCGTCCGGCACAGACCAAGAAGGTCGCGGCATGCCAAGCGTGGTTCGAATATCAGCCCGCGAGGGTGGTGAAGGCGAACGCTGATGTCGATCGATATGAGGCACCGCACGTGAAGGACGCGGCCATCACGCAATTCGACGAGAGTGGATTGGGACAGGAGCCGGGGAACCTGGCAGCGATCAATAGTCTAAAGCTTTATCGCAAGCTTCGTTACGGCAGAAATGTGGACTTAATTCTCACGGACAACCGATCATTTCGTTCCCAGGAGGCGGTGGCAAGGCCAGAAGCGGCGGTATTTAATCCCAAGGATTTTCCATTTGTGTCGTCTCAGAACGTGGTTGAAATGCTGGATGGCGGGCGGTCGTACAACAATGGAAAACCGCCGGAGACGATTCAGTTTGGCGGAAAGGATTTGCCGAATCCGCGCAAGGATGTGCCCGCTGGCACGATATTAGGCGACGTCCAGAAAAAATGGTTTCTGGAACAACTGCGGGGGTCGAAGGCCACGTGGAAGTTGTGGGGAAATTCGGTGTGCATGCTTGACTGGCGAACCGACTTCCAAAATTTGCCGAAAGAAATCGGAGTGGTGTGGCCAGACGCAGGGTATGCGGCGTTTGCGGACGACGATTGGGCGGGATATCGAACAGAACGCGCCGAGATTTTAAGGGTGTTATCGCGAGAGGAGATTGCGGGGATGGTTTCGCTCGCTGGCGATCGGCATTCATTTTTCGCAGGGGTAGTTTCACCGACTTTACCGCCATACGATTTCAAACCCGTAGCGGCTGAATTTGTGACGGGGTCTGTTTCCGCTCCGACCTTATTCGAAGCGGCTGAGTTCAGGCTTCCTAAGGACCATCGGCTGCGCGCAATTTATCTCTATCAAGCGGCTGCCGGCGGACCGGTGCAGCCTGCGATGAATTTTGCGGCGATGCATGGGGTGCGATCAGCGCTTGAATTGCAGAAGACTGGCGACATGCAGAAGGCCCTGGCGGTGCGGAATGCGGATGTGGCGCCTCATCTCTCCTTTCTTGATTCGGGCGGACATGGGCACGTCCTGATACATGTCTCGGAGGACAAAGTCGATGCCGAGTTTGTTTGTATCCCACGCCCGCTTGAGAGAAGTGAGGGACCAGACGGAGGGCCGGTGGCTTATCGCGTCCTCCATCGTGTGAAAAGGTGGAATGCAGGGGAGACACCGAAAATGGAGCGTGTTTCGTTCGAAGGTAAATTGCCGCTCGTCGTGTGAGGAAGCATGAAGGACGGGCTCATGGACATTGCGGGTGCTCGCTTGACAGGGTCCACAGGTGAGGGCGTACAGTTTTCTCTATCATTTCCGTAGAGAATAAGAGGAGAAAGACAAATGTCGTTACGTATTAATGATGAGGCGCCCAACTTTACTGCTGACACGACTCAAGGGCCGGTAAGTTTTCACGAGTGGATTGGCAATGGATGGGCAATCCTGTTCTCGCACCCCAAAGATTTCACGCCCGTGTGCACGACCGAACTGGGCTACATGGCGGGGTTGCAGCCGGAGTTCGCCAAGCGGAATTGCAAGATCATCGGGTTAAGCGTCGATCCTGTCACAAATCACGGCAAATGGGCGGCCGATATTGAAGAGACGCAGGGCCACAAAGTCACGTATCCCATGATTGGCGATCCGGAACTCAAGGTGGCGAAGTTGTATGACATGCTGCCGTCGGACGCGGGCAACACGTCGGAAGGGCGCACAGCTGCAAACAACGCAACAGTGCGCACGGTATTTGTTGTTGGTCCGGATAAGAAAATAAAGCTGATGTTGGTATATCCCATGAGCACCGGGCGCAACTTCGACGAAGTATTGCGGGTGCTCGATTCCATTCAACTCACCTCGAAGCACAATGTCGCAACGCCGGTAAACTGGAAGCCGGGTGACGATGTGATCATTCCGCCTGCTGTTTCGGACGACGACGCGAAGAAGAAATTTCCGCAGGGATGGAAGACTTTGAAGCCGTATCTTAGAGTTGTTGCCCAACCGAAATAAAACTTATTGAAATTGAAAACGCCCCCGGCGTCTGCCAGGGGCATTTCTATTTTGGGCTCGGTTCTTCCTAGAATAGATTCCAGAGGAACTGGTTGTAGACATCGTGGTGGTACTGAACCTCTGGCGCTTTAACGAAGGTGCCGAGCATACGTGGGCAACGATCCGCTGAGGCCTGTTTGAGATCGGCATAGCGAGCCTTTACGTCTTCTCCCAGCAACTTTGTGGTCCAAGTGGCTTTGCGGAAATTGCTCAGAGCGTCGTAGATATTGTCCGGCAAATAGCGTTCTGCTTGGCGGAGATTCTTGATTTTGGCTGTCTCACCATCCAACCCGGTTTTGAAGATCGAATACATAACAAGGTACGGGTTTGCATCTGGCGCGACAGACCGGACCTCTACCCGCATACTTTTTTCGTTACCAATGGGAATGCGAATCATTGAACCACGATCGGTGGGCGACGCTTTGATTTGGTTAGGCGCCTCGAAATGCGGGTCGAGCCGTCGATAAGCATTCACGCTCGGATTCAACAGGAGGCAAATGTCGTTCCCGTGAGTCAGAATGCGATCGATGAATGCATATCCCAGCTTGCTGAGCTTCTCTTCGCCCTTCGGATCCCAGAACAGGTTTTTCCCATTCTTGCTGATCGAAACGTTTGTATGCATGCCGCTGCCATTCACGCCAACAACCGGCTTCGGCAGAAACGATGCGGTGAATCCCATGTGAGTTGCGACCTGGCGGCAGATCAGCTTGTAGAGCTGAATCTGGTCGGCGGCGGCCACTACCTCGCCATAGCTGTAGTTGATCTCAAACTGTGATGGCGCGACTTCCGGATGGTCCTTTTCATTCTGGAAACCCATCGAGCGTTGGACTTCCGCCGTAGTGTCGATGAAACTACGGAGAGGATCACCGGGCAATGAGTGGTAATAACCGCCGGTGTTTACGTAATCGAACTTACCTGTTTCGTGATAATGGCGTTCTGCGTCTGGCGTCTGGAACAGGAAGCCTTCAATTTCATTCGCCGCGTTGAGAGTGTAGCCCTCTTTCTTGAACATACTGTCGGCGAAGAGCTTGAGCACTCCTCGAATGTCGGCGGTGTATGGGCCGCCGTTTTTGTCGATCACGTCGCCGAAGACAAGCACCTTGCCAGGTCCAAATACGTCGGCCGGTCCCCAATAAAAAGCGCTCCAGTCGATACCGAGGCGCAAATCACTCTCGCGCTGGGCGGTGAATCCGCGAATGGAAGAACCATCGAAAGTGAGGTTATCCCAGCTCTTGATGAGAAACTTCTTGTCGTAGTCGAGCATGTGGAGACGGCCTTCGAGGTCACTGAAGAGGACCGTCACGGCCTTGATCCGCTTTTCGTCGGTCAGGTATTTGAGACGATCCTCCTGGATCTTGTGCGCGGCAACACGATTCTTCCGTTGCTCTTTAGCCTTCAAATTCAGGGATTCCAATTCGTCATACGAGAGCGAAAGGAAGCTACGTAGTTCGTTCGACATGGTTCTCCTTATAGTATTTTGGGCGCGGCGGTCATTCTTTACGGGGAGCGTGGGCTGGCGAACAACACAATAGCGTATCGTGGAGGCGAGAAGGGGGCCAATAAAAAAGGCGAATGACTGCTATACAGGGTTTTTATGGGATTTCCACAGGGCCACAGATCACTGGCCGAGTTTAGATTCCATCATAGAAGCTGCCGCATCCAAATAAGATCTTTGCGAAATAGGAAGGACATGAATGTCCACGATTGTCGAAGCGAGTCCCCTCGAGAAGCTTAGCCAAGAGCCGTTGCCAACTGGAGACTCTTGCATCCTGGTGATTTTTGGGGCGTCGGGTGATCTGACCAAACGGAAACTGATCCCGAGTTTGTACAACCTGTCGTGCGCGGGTTGCATGAATCCGGAGTTTGAAGTGCTAGGCATTGGCCGAACGGAAATGAGTTCGGAGGACTTTCGCGGGAAGATGCGGGAAGCGGCGTCCAAATCCAAAGACGCTCGAGATTTCAATGAGTCAGGCTGGGCAGATTTTGAAAAACGGTTGACCTACATGGTTGGGGACATCAACGATTCCGAATTTTATTCGCAGCTGCGAAAAAAGCTGGAAGAGATGGAGAAAAAGGGGTCGAGTCCAAACCACTTATTCTATGTTTCAACACCTGCCTCAGTCGCAGGGCCGATCATTGAGGGTTTGGGCGGGGCGGGGTTGAATCGCATGGCTAAAGGGTGGACCCGGATTGTTTTGGAGAAACCGTTCGGACGCGATTTGAAATCTGCACATGAGCTTAACGAAGTAGTGCACCAGGTATTCGATGAGCAAGGCGTTTATCGAATCGATCACTATCTGGGCAAAGAGACTGTTCAGAACATTTTGGTGTTCCGTTTCAGCAACTCGTTGTTTGAGCCAGTATGGAACCGAAACTATATCGATTACGTGGAGATTACTGCGGCGGAGACGGTGGGAGTCGAAAGTCGCGCAGCATTTTATGAGGAGACAGGGGCCCTGCGCGACATGGTCGCGAACCATCTGCTGCAGCTGCTGGCTTTGACAGCGATGGAGCCTCCTGTCGCCTTCGATGCGGATTCGGTTCGAGAGCAAAAGGTGCAAGTGTTCCGTTCCATCCGGCCTATGAGCGTAGAGGATGTGAAGCGTTTCACGGTTCGAGGGCAGTACGGTCCAGGCGAGATTGATGGCGAGAAGGTTCCGGGCTATCGCGAAGAGCCGGGAGTGAAGCCCAAATCTACAACGGAGACTTTTGCGTCGGTTGAGTTTCACATCGACAATTGGCGCTGGGCGGGAGTTCCGTTTTACATAAGGACTGGAAAACGGCTGGGTGGCAATTTGACCCAGATCCGCGTACACCTCAAGCCAACTCCGCAGGCGTTGTTTGCAAGCACGTCATCTCAGGTCGATCCGAATGTGATCACGATAGCGATCCAGCCCGATGAAGGAATTTCAATCGCATTTGATGCTAAACGGCCTGGGACACAGATGCGCACGGTCAATGTTCAAGCGCATTTCTCATATCAGGGAAGTTTTGGATCAAAAGGACCGGTGGCATACGAGACTCTGCTGCTCGACTCGATGCGTGGCGATGCCACTCTGTTCACGCGGCGCGACGAAGTGGAGGCGGAATGGCGGATCATCACGCCGATTGAAGAGGCATGGGCAGAAATTCCAGCACCGCAGTTTCCGAATTACGCGTCTGGAAGTGAAGGACCGAAAGCGGCGGGCGATTTGATCAAAGGTGCGGGCCGGGAGTGGACCCCTATCACGCAGTGACGCGGGATGTGTAAGAGGGCTGGCGAACAAAGAGGCATGCGTATAATGCTCGCGCCACGCAAATCGAAATGCCGTGGCCAGACTCCAACAAGAGGGCAGGCATGTCTACCGGGTCGTCTCCGAAGTCTCCCAGTCGCAGGAATTTCCTTTCTACCGCGGGTACCGTTGCAGCCCTAGGCGCAACCACGAGCGCGCTTCCGGCCTTCGGAAGCAGTGCATCACCGGCGAATCCGAGCGGTGCATTTACCGTTGCCAATGCTGGTCCCCAAGCGAAATCTGTTTCCAAGCGGAAGATACCGATCGGAGTATTTGATCCGGTTTTTGAGCAGATGGAGCTGGACCCGATGCTAGATCTGATTTCGAGTTGGGGCATTGAAGCAGTTGAGATGGGGACTGGCGGCTTTCCGGGAAATCGCCGCTGTCCGCTGGACGAACTCCTGCAGGATCCGGCGAAAGCGAAAGCCTGGAAAAAGAAGTTCGAGAGCAAGAACATTGAGGTGTCGACGCTCAGCTGTCACGGAAATCCCGTTCACCCTGATGCGAAGATTGCTGCCCGTGATGCGCTGACATTCCGCAAGACGGTGCAGCTTGCAGAGCGGCTGGAAGTGCCGGTGATCGTAGGGTTTTCGGGGTGCCCGGGGGGAGCTCCGGGCGATACCATGCCGAACTGGGCAACGTACCGATGGCCTCCGGAGTTCGATCAGATTTTGAACTGGCAGTGGAAAGAGAAAGTAATTCCGTACTGGACGGATGCAGCGAAATTTGCGCGCGAGCACGGCATTCACAAGCTTGCTTTCGAGATGCATCCCGGGTTTGTGGTCTATAACCCAATGACGCTGATGAAGCTTCGCGAGGCTGTTGGTGAAGAGATTGGAGCTAACTGTGATCTTAGCCACTTGTTCTGGCAGGGGTGCGACGCGGTAGAAGTCATTCACTTCCTGGGCAAAAACAACATGCTGTTTCATGCGCACATGAAAGACACGGTGTTCTTCAAAGACAATGTTGCGAAATATGGTGTGCTAAATTTCGCGTTCGAAACGAATGAGTTGCCACAGGCGTCAGAAACGTTTCGAGCAGTCGGATACGGACACAGTGCCGGTACGTGGAAGGAAATCGTGAAAGCGTATATGGATGTCAACTACCAGGGAATTCTAAGCATCGAGAATGAAGACCCGATTCTTCCCGGCCAAGTCGGAGTCCAGAGAGCGCTGTATGTGCTGAAAAACGTACGCGAAGAGTTGTTGGCCGGTACAACATCTTGACAGCAGGCATTGTTCGCACACCTATGGATCGTCGCGATTTTGGACGCAATTTGGTTGGGGCGTCGGCTGGAGCGGTTTTGTCTTCAATCCCAGCGTTCAGCGCGGTCGCTAACGAACCACCATTCAAGTTTTCGGTGATGCTGTGGACGGTAGATAAGAATCTTCCGTTCGAGCTGCGGCTCGAGAAGGTTGCACAGGCAGGCTACTCCGCAGTGGAACTGGTCGACGAGTTCAAGGGTTGGTCGGACGCCGATTTCCAGCGAGCAAACTCCCGAAAACGTCAGCTAAAGTTAACCTTCGATGCGACAGCCGGAGTGTGGAAGGGAATTGCCGATCCTCACGGGATCGACGCATTCGTGGCAGACCTCAACTCCTTCGTTCCCACAGCCAAGAAACTTGAGTGTTCTGACATCATTGTGTTGTCAGGCGATCGGGTGGAAGGCGCATCCCGCGAGCAACAACACCAAGCGTGTATTGAGTCGCTAAAGCGGGGTGCCGAAGTTGCGGAGAAGCATGGTCTGCGACTACTGCTTGAGAACATCGATCAGGAAGAAAATCCTAAATATTACCTGACCTCGGTGGCGGAGGGATTCGACATTATTCGTGAAGTGAACCATCCACGGGTCAATTTCCTTTACGACTTTTACCACGAGCAGATTTCCGAAGGGAATCTGATCAAGAAACTTACGGAGAACATCAGCTTTGTTGGATTGATCCATGTCGCAGATGTACCCGGGCGCCATCAGCCTGGCACCGGAGAGATCGCTTATGCGAGCATCTATCGCAAACTGGCGGAGTTGAAATACAAGGACTACGTGGCCATGGAATTCGAGTCCGAGGGAGACTTGGTAGACACGCTTCGCAAGGCTCGCGAGCAAGCCATCGAAGCCACTAACAAATCGATTTTCTAATGGCGCTCGGGATTGACGGTTGAAGTACCGGGGGTTAACCTAACGGTCTCTCCTAGTTTTGGGGTGAATCAGAATGCAAAGGCGCAATGCGCTGAAGTTATTGGCCGGGGCCGCAACTTTACCACTTCTTTCACGCGATGCTTTGGCGTTTTTCCGTAGTCTCCAAACGCAAATCACAGAGAAGCCGGATCTTAAGACCTTCACACCCGCACAAAATGCGATGGTGGAGACCATGTCTGAATTGATTATTCCGGCGACTGATACACCCGGCGCAAAAGGCGCGCGAGTGAGCGAATTTATCGATCTGATCCTGAGCGATTGGTCGGACGATGCTGACAAAAAGATTTTTCTGGATGGACTCGCAGATGTCGACCAGCGCAGCCAAGGATTGTTCGGCAAGAATTTTCTTGAGAGCACGGTCGCTCAACAGACCGAGGTGATGCGCGTGCTGGACGAGGAACTCGTGAAAGCGCAGAGCAATATTGAGCCGAACCGCGATGGTCGAAGGGTCTTAGCAGAGAAGACTTTCTATTACATGATGAAGAGCCTGACCTTGGTCGGCTACTACACGTCGCAAGTGGGCGAGCAGGAGGAATTGCATTACGAAATCATTCCTTCGGCTCACGAACAGTGCGCGCCGATCCCGGCCAAGGAGCAAAGCTAATGGCGAGCAAGAATTACGATGCCATCGTGGTGGGGTCGGGGATCACGGGCGGATGGGCAGCAAAAGAGCTTTCTGAAAAAGGGCTTGAAACGCTGGTGTTGGAGGCGGGGCGACCGATCGATCCGGCAAAGGACTACGTTGAGCATGTTCCAGTCTGGAAGCAACGCTACCGGGGCATGGGGGATCGCCGGACAACGAGCAAGGACCAGCCCATCCAGACGACGAGCAGTGGGGTGGATGAGTGGAACAGCAAGTTCTTCGTCAATGACAACGAAAACCCGTACACGACCCCGACTGGGAAGTCATTTCTCTGGATTCGTGGCAGGCAGGTGGGTGGACGGTCGATCATGTGGGGCCGCCAGTCCTACCGCTGGAGCGATCTTGATTTCGAAGCGAATCAGCGAGACGGAATCGCTGTCGACTGGCCAATTCGGTATCAAGATATTTCGCCCTGGTATGACTATGTCGAAGATTTCATTGGAGTGAGTGGGAAAGCGGAAGGCTTGCCGCAACTGCCGGACGGAAAGTTTCTGCCACCCATGGCATTTACATGCGCCGAAGAAACCGTCAGGGATGCGGTGGCGAAGCACTTCGGAACTGAACGGCGGATGACAATCGGGCGCACCGCGATTTTGACGCAAGCGCATCGCGGCCGTGCGGCCTGCCACTATTGCGGTCCGTGCGCGCGTGGTTGCATTACGAAGTCGTATTTCTCAAGTCTCAACTCGACGCTGCCGGCGGCGCTGGCTACGCGGAAGCTCACGGTACGCCCGCACAGTGTTGTGCACAGCTTGGTGTTTGATCCGGCAAGCCGCAAGGTGACCGGCGTGCGTGTTATCGACGGACAAACGCACGACACCATGGAATTCAAAGCGAAAGTCGTATTCCTGTGCGCATCGGCCTTCGAGTCGACACGCATTCTTCTGCATTCGACGAGCACGGAATTCCCAAATGGCTTGGGCAACTCAAGTGGCGAACTCGGCCGGAACGTGATGGACCATGTCATGGGTGGCGGGGCATCTGCGGAAATCCCTGGGCATGAGGACAAGATGCCGCAGGGCAGGCGGCCCAATGGAATCTATATTCCGAGATTTCGAAATGTAAAAGAAAAGCGCGCAGAATTCCTGCGGGGATACGGATTCCAAGGCGGAGCTTCGCGCGACGATTGGGGCAGAGGGTTGGAGCTAGCTGGGTTCGGAGCCGATTTCAAAAATGCGCTCAGAAAACCAGGACCGTGGCGCTTTGATTTCTACGGATTTGGCGAGTGCCTACCGAACCACGAAAATGTGATCGAACTAGATCCCGAAAAGAAAGATGCATGGGGCATTCCAGCTCTGCGAATCACTTGTGCCTGGCGCGAGAATGAACGGGCGTTGTTGCAGGATATGAGCGTTGCCGCTTCAGAGATGCTGACTGCCGCGGGCGCCAAGAACATCACGCCATTTGTCGAAAACAATGCTCCGGGACTGACGATCCACGAAATGGGAACGGCACGCATGGGCCGCGATCCGAAGACCTCGGTCTTGAATGCGCATAATCAGGCGCATGATGCCAAGAATCTTTTCGTAACCGACGGAGCATGCATGACATCTTCGTCATGCGTGAATCCTTCGTTGACCTACATGGCGCTAACAGCTCGGGCGTGTGATTTTGCAGTTGGGCAGTTGAAAAAGGGAGATCTATGAACCGGAGAACATTTCTAGGGACAATTACGGCTGGATCCATGGTCGCGAGCCGGCTGAGTTGGGCGATCGCGGGGCGGAAACTCGACGCCATTGGTGTGCAACTCTACACAGTGCGTAACGCGATGAAGGCCGATCTTCCGGGAACAATTGCCAAGGTTGCGCAGATCGGCTATCAGGAAGTCGAGTTCGCGGGATATTTCGACCACTCTCCAAAAGAAATTCGCTCCGTACTTGACCAAAATAACTTGTCGGCACCATCGGCTCACATTCCCTATGACGTGCTGGATGACAAATGGCCGGGAGTGTTGGAAGCAGCGCAAGTAGTGGGCCACAAGTACATTGTTTGTCCCTGGATTGATGATGAAGTTCGCAAGCAAGGGCGGTGGAAAGAAGCGGCCGCGAAATTCAATAAAGCCGCCGAGGCCTCGAAAAAGGCTGGGATTCAATTCGCATACCACAATCACCACTTCGAGTTTGTGCAAGTCGAAGGGAAATTTGCGTATGACGTATTACTGGAGCAGACCGATCCAAACCTGGTGCAGATGGAAATGGACTTGTGCTGGATGAATATCGCGGGGCAGGATCCAATTAAGTATTTCGAGCGGTATCCGGGTCGATTTCCTCTGGTACATGTGAAAGACGTAAAGAAAATTCCTCCGAAGATTGGCGACACGCCGGTTGATTTTGAAAAAGTTTTCCCGGAGATGACGAGTGTTGGGTCTGGCGTCATCGACTTTAAGCGAATCTTCGCTGAGTCTGACAAAGCAGGAATCAAGCACTACTTCGTTGAGAACGACTATCCGAAGTCAGAATTCGACAACATTCAAGCGAGCTATAAATATCTGCATGATTTGCGCTACTAGCGTGAGTTGTTAAGTTATCCAGGAAAATCACCGCAGGCGGTTCGAGGAATGTCTGCATGCAGGTAATCCGATCTACCAAAGTTTATGACGTGTGCATCATCGGGTCGGGAGCTTCCGGCGGCACCGCTGCCAAAGTTCTCACTGAGGGCGGCCTCAACGTCGTACTGTTGGAAGCCGGCGGCCCCGTCGACCCCAGCAAGGACTTCAAAGAGCATGTCTGGCCTTACGAATTGCCCCACCGCGGCATTGGCAAAGGTGGCGAACATCGAGGCGAATTGAATGATGAGTTCATTGCGCCCAATGGGTTCTGGGAAATTGAGGGCGAGCCGTACACAGCGGCGCCCGGCTCGCGATTCCGATGGTTTCGCTCCCGGATCGTCGGTGGGAGAACGAATCACTGGGGGCGAATTGCGTTGCGCTTTGCGGCAGTGGATTTTCGAGCGCGATCAACGGATGGAATGGGCGACGACTGGCCGATTTCCTACGATGACCTAGCGCCTTATTACGACAAAGTTGAATCTTTTATCGGAGTTTTTGGCACTAAGGAAAATATCCCGAGCGCGCCAGATGGCGTTTTTCAGCCTCCGCCCAAGCCCCGCTGCAACGAACTGTTCATCAAGAAAACTTTCGATAAGCTCAACATCCTCTGCGTACCGTCCCGCTTGGCGATCTTGACCAGGCCGCTGAATGGCAGGCCCGCCTGCCACTATTGCGGACAATGCGGGCGCGGCTGCCGAACTGCGTCCAATTTCAGTTCGAGCCAGGTCATGATTCCTCCTGCGCAAGATACGGGGCGCCTCACACTGATCACGGATGCGATGGCACGCGAGATCGTGATGGGCAAAGACGGGAAAGCCGAGGCCGTTGCGTACATCGACAAGAAAACTAAAACTGAGCAACGCGTGCGAGCACGAGCATTTGTGATAGCAGCGAGCGCGTGTGAGTCGGCGCGACTCCTGCTGAATTCGAAGTCCACGCTCTTTCCGGATGGCCTCGCAAACTCCTCCGGAGCAGTTGGAAGATACCTGACAGACTCGGTTGGTACTGATGGGTACGGTTATTTCCCGCAGCTCGAAAAAGTTCCGCCGCACAATCACGACGGGACTGGAGCGATGCACCTCTACACGCCGTGGTGGAAATTTGATCGCAAAAATGACTTTCTACGCGGATACCACATCGAGATGTGGGGTGGTCGCGAGCTGCCTGGTGTGGGTTCGTTTGACGGCGTCTGCTACGAACACGAGGGTTATGGCCCTGCCTTGAAACAGAGATGCCGCCAAATGTATGGAACGACGATGGGCTTCGCCGGACGTGGCGAAATGATTCCCAATGAGGACAGCTATTGCGAGCTTGATCCGGATGTAGTGGATCGATGGGGAATTCCTGTGTTGCGTTTTCACTGGAAGTGGAGTGACAACGAAATCAAGATGGCCAAGGATATGCAGGAAACGTTCCGGCAAATTGTCGAAACTGCGGGCGGCACCTATCTAAAAACAACGGGCCCAGACGGGCCGCGGCCCTACGGTATTGCTGACGGAGGGGTGATCATCCATGAGCTTGGGACTGCCAGGATGGGGAGCAATGCGAAAACGTCGGTGCTGAATAGTTATTGCCAAGCCCACGACGTCCAAAACGTATTTGTGACGGATGCAGCGTCGTTTGTGACCAATCCGGACAAGAACCCGACTTTGACAATCATGGCGCTAACATGGCGAGCGTCGGACTATTTGTTGGATCAGGCGAAGAAGGGGAGTTTGTAGCGAGGGTGCAATGGCGATGAACCGGCGTGACATCCTGAAGTCGCTGACCGCAGGACTGGTGTCAGGATCCGTGCTTCGGGTGATTCCCGCCGAGGCGGCAGAATACGCTCATCACGCGGTGCACGCAGAGAAAGTGGGCGCACCAGCCGGGGTCTATAAGCCAAAATATTTTTCGGAGCATCAGTACAAAACCCTTCGATCTCTTTGCCAAACCATCATCCCAGCGGATGAGCGATCGGGAGGCGCGCTGGAGGCCGGGGCTCCGGAGTTCATCGATTTGCTGACAAGCGAGAATGAAGAGTATCAACTCACGCTCGGTGGTGGGCTCATGTGGCTCGATGCGACGTGTGTAGACCGATGTGGACAGAATTACCTGGAGTGTTCTCCGCCGCAACAAAAGGAAATTCTGGATCTGATCTCCTATAGAAAGAATGCGAAGGCGGACCCCAGTATCAGTCAGGGAATTGAATTCTTCGCCTTTCTCCGAGGTATGACCGTCGATGGGTATTTCACCAGTGAAATTGGGATTAAGGATCTTGGATACGTTGGCAATACTTTCGTTAAGGGTGACTTCCCTGGCTGTCCGCCCGTGCCCGAAAGTTAGTTAGTTTCTGCTGTGGTGGCTACCTGTCTTTGCCCGTTTTTGTCTATCTGCTGGACATTCAAATAGCTGCGAGCCACCATAAGATGTGATGTGCGTCACACTCAGGATGGCAGCAATCCACGGCAACGCGTTGCCTGCTACCCGTAGAGTTGAAACAGGAGCATGAAACGATGTCGACAGCGTGGACGTCTAGGTACGCGCAACGCACTAAGGGTGTAAAGAGCTCGGCCATTCGGGAACTTCTAAAGCTTACGCAGCGTCCGGAAGTAATTTCGTTCGCTGGTGGATTACCTGCGCCGGACGTTTTCCCGACTGAGCGATTTGAGGAGGCTTGTTCCAAGGTGCTTCGCAATTACGGCAAGGAAGCTTTGCAGTACGGCGCCACTGAGGGTTACGAACCGCTGCGTGCGATGATCGCTAGACACACGTCGAGGTACGGAATCAACGCGGGGCCGGAGAACGTGCTCATCACGTCGGGGTCGCAACAGGCGCTCGACCTGATCGGGAAGCTTCTCATCAATCCGGGAGACCGTGTTCTCGTAGAAGCACCGACGTATCTCGGAGCACTCCAGGCTTTCAACGTTTACGGCGCCGAGTATGTGAGCGTTCCAAGCGATGATGACGGAATCCGAACCGAGTTGCTGGAGGCACCGCTGCGCTCGGGGCCCAAGTTCATGTACATCCTGCCGAACTTCCAGAATCCGGGAGGCACGACGCTTTCTGAAGGTAGACGACAGGAACTGGTGCTGCTTGCTGACCGTTTTGGAATTCCAATTGTTGAAGATGATCCTTACGGTCAACTGCGTTATGAGGGCGAGCACTTGCCGCCTCTGGTCGAGCTTGATCGGGTGAATCTGCGTCGCGACAGCGGATACTCGATCGGCAACGTAATTTACCTGAGCACGTTCTCTAAAACTCTCGCACCTGGTCTGCGCCTTGGCTGGATAGTTGCGCCTAGCGAGGTGATCTCAAAAATGGTACAGCTGAAGCAGGGTGCAGATCTACATACCTCGACGTTTGCACAGATTGTCGCGTACGAAGTTGCTCACGAGAATTTTATGGATGGGCACATCAGGATGATTCGCCGCCTTTACGGCGAACGGCGAGACGCAATGCTGGCGGCGCTAGAAGAGTTCTTTCCTCCCGAAGTGAGTTGGACTCGACCGAAGGGTGGTCTCTTCTTGTGGGTGAAGCTCCCAGAAGGCATGGATTGCCAAAGGTTGTTTGAGTCGGCGATCAAGGAAAATGTTGCGTTCGTCCCTGGCGATTCGTTTTATGCAAATAATGGCGGCGAAGGGCGACGCCATTTGCGGCTCAACTTTTCGTACGTGCCGCCGGACAGGATTCGCGAGGGCATCCGACGCTTGTCGATCGCATTAAAGGGACAGCTTGAGGAGATTTACCCGATCGTCCCGGTTGGGTGAGTGGTGCCCATTGGACTCGTAGCGTTGACTCGTTGCGGGACTAGGCAAAGGGGCTTTCCACCGACGGACTTTGCGGCGTGAACAGTTCGGCTCCTTCGGCTGTGATGTGCATGTCGTCTTCCAGCCGGAGCCCGAATTCCCCACGAATGTAAATGCCAGGCTCATCACTGAACGTCATGTGCTGAGCGAGCTTGGTCTGATTTCCGCGGACTAGATAGGGCCACTCATGTCCGTCTATTCCCATTCCATGGCCGACGCGATGGGTGAAGTACTTGTAGTCGGGGCCAAACCCAGCATCGACGATCACTTTGCGAGCGGCGGCATCTATGTTCCCGCACTCCACTCCGGGGTGTGCTGCCGCCAGCGCGGCGCTTTGTGCCTTGTGCACGATATCAAACACCTTCTTCATTTTGTCTGATGCTTTGCCCAATACGAAGGTACGGGTGATGTCGGAAGTGTAGCCTTCGACGGTGCAGCCGCCGTCGACGAGAACGACCGATCCCTCGCGAATGACTTGGGGCGTGACGGAGCCGTGGGGGAAGGCGGAGTACTCGCCAACCTGGACGTCTGCTCCGCCTTCGAATCCGAGCTTCGCGTGGGCCTGTTCAATCAGATGTTCCGCGTCGGGCTTCGTCATGCCGGGTTTTAGCGCACGATACGCTGCTTCGTAGGCGGCTAACGTAACCCTGGACGCGAGTCTCATTCGTTCGACCTCTTGTTCGCTCTTGATCATGCGACAACCCGCTGTGATCGGAGTTGCGGCCTCAATTTGAGCTTGGGGAGATGCGGCGGCAATTCCCTGGCTGAATACGAACTTTACGGTTTCTTCTATGCCCAGCTTCGAGCTTCCGAGTCCGCGATCTTTCAGTCCTTGCGCGACTCGGTCATACGGATTCTCGTCTTCTTGCCAAATCCGTACATCGGGATTCGCTCCGCTGGGTCCTTTGGAGATTTGTTCACGGGCGCGTCCTTCTTCAAAAGCAGGCGATACGAAAAACGCGTCTCCTTTCGCGGGCAAGACCATGGCGAAGAGGCGTTCGCCACCCCACCATTGGATTCCGGCAAAGTAAACCAACGATGTGCCTTGAGCGAGCAGGATTGCGTCAATGTGTTGCTCGCGCATCAAAACTCGAGCCCTCTCCTGGCGTTGTGCTCGCTCTTCGATTGAGACTGGTCTCGCTTCGTTGCGACGCGATCTGAGGCTATCAATGGAGGGGGGCAGGTTCTCGGCATTTTGTCCGCGAACCTCTTGGGAAGAGAGCGGAGAAACTGAGGTTACGCCCGCAACAACTGTGCTCGCTTGCAAGAATCGACGCCGTGAAATCAAGAAGGGCCTCCGGAACGCGCGTCATTATAAACGTCGGACTGAAACTTAGGTGGCGCTCCGGCGTGAACAAGCATGCGACCGGCGAACCAGACCGAACAATCGTTTCGATGGAGACTGGCTTTCAATGCGCGGGATGCGGCGAGTGGAATGAAACTCGCGTAGACGAATCGGCGGGACATCGGCAGAGCTACGTTGAAGATTGCCAGGTGTGTTGCCGTCCGAATGTTTTGCGAGTCGAATACGATCTGGAACTCGAGAAGTATATGATCGGCGCGGAACTTGAGTAGAATCGGCGGAAAGAGATTCCAAATCGTCTCGTACTGAGGGGAGCGTTCACATGGGGACAGCAGCTGGTTCGCATTCCGGTCGAATGGTTTCTCATAACATGGTGACTACCCAGTTCGAACTCGATGGTTATCGAGTGGCGCGAACTTTGGGCGTGGTGCGAGGAATTGTTGTGCGCTCACGCTCAATATTCGGAACGATTGGCGCAGGTTTGCAAACGTTGGTGGGCGGCAACATCACGTTGCTGACAAACTTGTGCGAGAAAACACGGTCAGAAGCGTTCGACCTAATGCTGATGCATGCCGCCGAGCTCGGAGGAAACGCTGTGGTCGGAGCACGCTATGATGCGACCGAGATCATGCAGGGCGTAACGGAAGTGCTCGCGTATGGAACGGCCGTGTTTGTGGAACCGACGAAGTAGCCCGTTTCAATGCCGATGCCTAACCTGTCAGGCGCCGAGTTCCCCACGTCGCACAAGTTCCTCTAGCGCTGATTGACGATACGCGAACGTTTTGCACAATTGCGGCGCGAGGAACAACCGGTTCGCGATGCTTCCAAGAAATCCTGCTCCCGGGTCGTAGTCGATGGAGTCTCGAATGAGTGTTCCCTCAACGTTCCGCCTCGTTTCTTTGTGAAATTCGTGGCGGTGATGCCAGCTCTTGAACGGACCTTTCAATTGAATGTCCTCGAAATACTGATTGGGAGCGAAGGCCGTGATCTCTGCCTCGGAGGTAATGCGAAACGGCAGAAATGGCACGGTGCGATACGAGGCGCTCAAGACTGAGCCTGTCCCTGCCTGATTTTGGTTTTGCAAGCCCGCTGGCGCCTGTGCCGCTGCGGGCACGATTTGCATGCCGTCTAATTTGACCTGCATCCATCGAGGCATGAGGCGTGGCAGATTGCTTGGGTCGCCGAAGAATAGGAACACGCGATCGAGCGGCGCGGCTACCCACTGCTCAAACTGAACATGATGCAACATGAAGGCTGCTGGTGATTGTACAGAGTGCGCTCTACAGACGATATTCTCATCAGCTCACGCTTTCTTTGGCATGCAAGCCGCATTCGGTCTTAGTGAATCCGGACCAGCGGCCGGCGCGCGGATCTTCGCCGATCTGAACTGGACGAGTGCAATGCGTGCAGCCAATGCTGGGGTAGTTACGATCATGCAGAGGGTTGTACGGCACGTGGTTTTGATGCACGTAGTCCCACACCATCTGCGCGCTCCAATCGGCGATGGGATTGATCTTGTAGAGACCGAATTTATTGTCCCATTCCACCTTGCCGGCGCCAGCCCGGTCAGGCGTTTGATCGCGACGGATCGCTGTGACCCAAGCTCGCAAGCCGGAAAGTCTTCGACGCAGCGGTTCAACTTTTCTGAGAGCGCAGCATTGGTCAGGATTGCGATTCCACAGCGCGGGCCCGTGGGCAAGTTCTTGTTGCTCGGGTGTCAGAGCGGAGCGGACGTGCTCGATCTTGATCCCGTACCGTTTCTCGACGCGGCGCATCAGGTCATACGTTTCTGGAAACAGGAAATCGGTGTCGATCGTGAAAACCGGGAGATCGGCGCAGACGCGCGACGCGAGATCGATAAGTACCATTCCTTCGACCCCGCCACCAGAGGCCATGCTGATTTCGGACTTGAATTCCTGAGACGCCCAGACGAGCAAGTCTTCCGCGGTCCAAGCCTCGGCGAGAGTTTTGATTGTTCTTAGTTCTCGGTCGTTCATCGTGCACTGCTCCCGGTTCTGACTGTTGCTGCAAGTTCCTCCGCTGGCGAGGTCCACGTCGGATAGATTTCTGGAACCCGCATCATTTCGATAGTCGTTTCGCCGGCCGTCTGCTTTGCAAAGCGGACCACCTCGCCAACGATCAGTAAGGAAGGCGCGGGAAGTTGTGGAGCATCTGATAGCGTGCCGACAGTGGCGACATGCACCTTCTCGTCATGCGCCATTACGTGGGAAACAATGGCGCACGGTGTAATCGGCTTGAGACCGGCAGCGAGTAAGCGGTTCTGAATAACTTGGTAATTATGGCCGGGCATGTAGATGACAAACGTCGCTCGCGATGCTGCGAGTGCCGCCAAGTCAATGCTGGAATCTTCGGCGTGGTGGCCGGGCAGAATTACCAAGGTCGAAGCTACCTCGCGATGTGTCAGTGAGACCTGTATTGAGGCAGCCGCGCTCAGGGCGGTCGTGATTCCCGGGACGATCTCAACGTCGATGGAATGACGACGCAATGCATCGATTTCTTCTCCAGCACGACCGAAGATCATCGGATCGCCGCCTTTCAAGCGAACTACTTTCAGACCAAACGAGGCAAATGCCACCAGGAGGGAATTAATTTCGTCCTGGCTTGTCGATCGACGACCGCAGCGCTTGCCCACGTTTCGCAAATGGGCCTTCGTGTTAGCGAAGTTGAGAATCTCGGAACCAATCAGTTCGTCATGCAGGATGACGTCGGCTTCGCGGATGAGACGCAGCGCTTTCACGGTGAGAAGTTCCGGATCTCCGGGACCTGCACCGACTAAATACACTTTGCCTTTCACGACAACTCCTTGTGTTCGGGCTTCGATGTCCGTTGAAGAAACTGTTCAAATGATTCGTGGCTGCTGATTTCACGCAGAGCCTCGAGACGGCGCGCCGGGCTGGGCTGCGTTCGGAAGAGATGACGCCGTATCTCCCCGATCTCTTCAAGCCAAGGGCCGAATTCTGCAGGGAAGGTCTGTTCCAGTTGTCTGCGAAGCCGCTGCGCAAGCAAGGGGCTGTCGCCCGCGGTCGAAATCGCAATCTGAAGATTCCCACGGCGAACCACCGATGGGTAATAAAAATCGCATCGATCTGGAACGTCGACTACATTGCAGAGCACGTGTCGTCGTTGGGCCTCGGCAAAAATTGTGTCGTTTACTACCTTGGAAGATGTTGCCGCGACTACCAGAAAAATTCCTTCGAGATCGGCGCTTTCGAAGTCACGCGACTCCCAATAAATACTGTTCGACTCGAACCAATCTCTTACTTGTGGCGTTGCACTTGGAGAAACAACGCGGACGTGCGCACCGGATTCGAGAAGACTGCGGATCTTGCCTTCGCCAACCGGGCCTGCGCCGACTACAAGGCAAGTTCTGCCTTCGAGCTTCAAGAAAATCGGGAAGAGTGGGGCGCTCTTACTCATGAGTTAGCCTCCAACCCGTGGGGAATGGGTCCGGGTGCCGGGTCACGCTCGACCGGTTCGACAATCTCGCCGGCCAAAAAGCTGCGTAGCTCGGCGTCGCTATGGCGGTGGAAGAACCGGCGCAGATTTTCGCCGGGACCACGCTCGTTATGAAATCGCTGCAACAAGCGTTCAATCGCATTCGGAACCTCCAGCGCTGTGCAGCGATAGCCCACTGGTCGCGCCACGGACGCATGTGCCCCGAGAGAGCCGCCCACGCAGAAGTAATAGGCATCAACGGACTGCCCATCGACCTTCATCTTTTTTCCTTCGATTCCCAAATCTGCGATCCAGTGCTGGCCGCAACTGTTAGGGCAACCGGTCACGTGGAGTTTTAGATCCTGATCGAATCCGGGCAAGCGCTCGTCGAGTTCCTCGACCAACCATCTTGAGAAGGTTTTCGTTTCGGTGATGGCGAGCTTGCAGAACTCGGTGCCAGAGCACGCCACAACGCCACGGAAGAAAGGTGAACCAGCGACAGGCAATTCAATGGCAGCGAGTTCCTTTGCCAGAGCGTCGGTGTTTTTCTTTGGGACGTTGATGATGAGTAGATTCTGCATGTTGGTAGTGCGCAGATGGCCATCAGCAAAACGGTCAGCCAAGTCAGCGGCCGCTTTCATCTGTTCCGCGCTGATACGACCGCGAAGGACTGTGGCGCCCAGGTAAAAACGTCCTTCTTGTTTTTGCGGATGGATTCCGATGTGATCGCGATAAACGTCTGCAGGTGGGTGTTCGACTTCCGCTGGATCGAGCCGATAGCCGAGGCGCTGCTCGATCTCATACTGAAAGCGTTCGGGTGTCCATCCGTGGCGAAGGAATAGGAATTTCAGTCGTGCCCGCTCGCGGTGCTCGCGCAGGTCGGTGGAGTCGCGAAAGATTTCTGCAATCGCGCGAACCACTGGGATAACCTGCCGCTGGCGGAGGAACGCGTTGATCCGAGGCGCAAGGAATGGATCGGCGGAGAGTCCGCCACCAACGCGCAGCGAAAATCCTACCTCTGAGCGCCCTCGGGAAGTGCGGGTAATTGCCGTGAGACCGACATCGTTGATCTCTGGATAGGAGCACCATGCGCGGCATCCTGCAATGCTGATCTTGAACTTGCGGGGCAAGTTGTAGAACTCAGAATTGCCCGCGAGAGCGTTTGTGATATCGAGGGCAAGCGGGGATGCATCGCACAACTCTTCGTTGTCAATGCCAGCGACGGGGCATCCGGTTACGTTACGCGTTACATCGCCACAAGCACCCAGCGTGTTGAGGTTGGCTTCCCACAAGGCTTCCATTAGCTCGGGTAGCGCTTCAATCGTGACCCAGTGAAGCTGAATGTTCTGACGCACTGTCAGATCGGCGGTGCCACGAGCATATTGATCCGTTACTTGTGCTATGGTGCGAAGTTGGCGTGAGGTGAGAATTCCGTTGGGGATGCGGATTCGAACCATGAAATAGGGCAGTGCCTTGCCTTCGCCGTTTTGACCACCCACAACACCGCTGCCGTCGCCCTGCGTGTAAACGCCCCACCAACGGAAGTAGGTGCCAATCCATTCTTTGGGGATCGAAGAAAAACCCTGTCTTGCGAAGTTACGAATTTCCTCGAGTCCTTCCCAAGGATTCTTCTCGCGCTTCAGCCGTTCGACGCGCTGTGCTTTCGTTTCTTTCACTGCATCCGTCATTGAAATTCCCCAGAAAAAGAAAAACCCACCGCCCGGAAAGCTCCACTGGCGGTGGGTTGATGTATGCCGATTCTAAAATCTAGAAAATTAGCTCAGCACTCTCCCTGCGCCAGAAGACACACTGCGACAACAACACATGCAGCAGCAGATCTCCTGGCAAAGGTTGAAACTCATAGGCGTCAGATACTATTTGTTTTCATGAGCGATCGTCAATCCTGAAATTCGGTTTCAAACGAGATCAGCGGATTATCGCCCACTTTGGTAACTTTGGATTTCGCGGATCGGTATTCGGTCGCAATAATATTTGCGTTTTTTCGCTTGCCGATGCTTTTTGGTGAAACGGGGACATAACATGCCGGTGTCACTTGCTACGGTCAACGAAGCGAAGGTGTTGTTGGATCGTTACTTCCCTGGATCACGGCTGGTAGCGGCACGTTCCTTAACCACCGAACACTGTAGTGTTTATCTCAAACTGGAAACTGATCTGCCGACAGGTTCGTTCAAGCCTCGGGGCGCCCTCTGGGCGTTATCGGTGAATCTCGGAAAGGGTGCGGTGAGAGAAGTGGTTGCATCAAGCACAGGCAATCATGGAGCGGCTGTCGCTTACGCTGCCAAGACGCTTGGCATCGCCTGTACTATTTTTCTTCCAAGCAATGCGAATTCGACAAAGCGGGCGAAGATTGCAGCGCTCAACGCGACGATCGTGGAGTGCGGAGCATCTGATTTGGCCTCGGCATTCGTGGCCGCGCGCGATTATTCGCAGCGCGACGGCGTCTACTTTCTGAACGATGCGACGGACCCGGACTTGCCCGCGGGTCCGGCGACGATTGCGATGGAGATCTTTGAGCAGAATCCATCGACCGACACGATTTATGTTCCGATGGGAGATACAGCGCTGATCCGTGGCGTCGCAGCTGCTGCTAAACAGCTGTCGCCGGATGTTTGCATCGTTGGTGTACAGGCCGAACGAGCACCGTCATATTTCTTATCGTGGCGCGAAGGACGTGCGATTCCCACCGATACATGCGACACAATCGCAGATGGCTTGGCGACCCGGACGCCTGAAGAGGCGAATGTGACGGAGATCCGTCGCCTGGTCGATAAGGTCATGCTGGTCGGAGAAGCGGAGATGCTTGCTGCAATTCGATATCTGTCAGAAAGGGAAGGTGCTCTGGCGGAGCCCGCCGGCGCAGCGGCAACGGCCGCCTTTCAACAGTCAGTTGGCGACAAAGGCAAACAGGTCGCTCTGCTCGTCACCGGGAATAACATCGCGCCAGATGTCCGGGAAAAGGCGCTCGGCGCAAAGAACTGATCAACGCTCAAGTATTTTCCACAGATTTTACAGAGGCTATTGAAAACGCAAGGCCCCACGCGTCAACGCAGCGTGCCGGAACCATCTTCCTAAATCCAACCTGTTGTGGTCACCATCTCGGTTAACTACAACTTCTTGCGCTTTGGCCATTTGGCCTTCGAGCCGTATCTCAGCCTGCAACTTTCGTATTGACAATAAACCATTTAGGCGTAGGATGTGGGCAAAAGTGGTCGAAAGTGGCACATAGAGTCGTTGTTTAGGGCAGCGGTGACTAGGGAAGAGGAGCCAGTGGAATTTAGAACTGACACCCCCAAAATCAGCCCAAACGAATTGAAAACGACCGAGATCGCGACCGTTTTTACCTCCCTCGTAACTGCCGTAGCGATTGTCGCCACGAACCTTGTGGCCCCAATAACGGGCAAAAACCATGTTTCGCGGAAATCACCCAGCTCGCGTGGACGAAAAGGGACGACTCAAAGTCCCCGCAGAATTCAAGCGAGTGATCGACGAGAAATACGGGAACCAATTCTATATCACGAGTTTAGACGGCAAGGTTGCTCAAGTGTATCCCTTCGAGGAGTGGGAACGGATCGAGCAGAAGCTGGCCTCGCTTTCCACCTACAACCCGACGAAAAAGAAGTTTCTGGATCGAGTGAGCTACTACGGGCAGCAAGTGGAGATGGACGGTCAGGGGCGGCTACTGATGCCGCAGTTGTTACGCGAGACGGCGCAGATCAAGGGGGAGGTTGCGGTCATGGGGACGCTGACCTACCTCGAAGTCCGAAACCTCGAAGCTCTCCGCAAGGAGATTGAAGAGAACCCGATCACGGATGAGGACACCAGGACGCTCGGCGAATTGGGCATCTAGTGCGCGAGGGTTTAACAAACACCCCCGAGTGGGGTGGACATGGAACGGAAAATGGCCATGTCCCGGTTCTTTTAAAAGAAGCGATCGATTTTTTAGCCGTTCAGCGTGGCGGGACTGTATGCGACGCCACGGTGGGCTTGGGCGGGCACAGTTTAGCAATCGCAAGACGCCTCGGCGCACCGGGTCATTTGATTGGGGTCGATAAGGATCCTGCAGCGCTGGAAATTTCGAGTGCGCGGTTACAGGCGCAGAGCGACGACTGGCCGAAGGTGGAATTGCGGCACGCGTCGTTTGCGGAGATCGGCAAACAGTGCGAATCAGCGAGTCTTGATGGTTTGCTGGCCGACCTCGGAGTAAGCAGCCTGCAGTTTGATACCGCGGCGCGCGGATTCAGTTTTCAGGCGGATGCGCCCCTTGATATGCGGATGAACCCGCTGTCAGAGCGCACTGCTGAACAAGTGGTAAACCACCTCGACGAGCGCGAGCTTGCCGATGTGATTTACGAATTCGGTGAGGAAAGGAGGTCGCGGAGAATCGCCAGAGCCATTGTCCGGTCGCGGCCGGTGCACACGACGAGGCAACTCGTTGACGTGATATCAGCCGCGGCCCGGTCAATGAAACTGGGTCACAAGAAACATGACAGGATTCATCCGGCGACCAGAACTTTTCAAGCTCTCCGAATCTTCGTAAACCGCGAACTGGACGATCTGCGGGACCTGCTTGAAGCGGCCCCGCGGATCCTGAAGCCAGGTGGACGTTTGGTGATCATCAGCTTCCACTCGTTGGAGGATCGGATTGTGAAAGACGCCCTCCGCGAAGGAGCGAAATTGGGGCACTACCGGCTGCTGGCAAAAAAGCCAGTGACGCCAGGTCAGGAAGAGATTGATCGCAATCCGAGGTCGCGCAGCGCAAAGATGCGCGCGGCTGAAAGAGTTTGAGTTTAGCCCGGAGAACCTGCCGGGTTCCCGGCACGAGAATCCGTGGCGCGCCGGGGTGAAAGTTTAGTGGTTGAGTCAGAACTGGAAGCGGGAGTCAGGGCCATGTATACAGGCACACTCATTGAAGAGTTGATGGCAACGGTTGAGCGCGCGGAACAGACGACGCGCGAGCGCGAAGTGATTACAGCAGAGGTCGATCGCTGGTTTGCGCAATCGGATTTCGCATTTCTCGAACAGAAGTATGAGGGAGTGGCATAAATGGCGGCAGCAACGGCAGTCGCGCACGGATCGGTTTCATCGAAGCGGAGAAAACCGTGCTGGGTTGGCACGCCGGAGATTTACTTCGCCAAGTCCATCGATAACTCACGGCTCGTGAAGGTAGAAGATCCGCGCCGCGCAAAGGAAATGAAACATTTCGGCATCGCGTTATGCTGCCTGTTTCTGCTCACCATGACGTACGCGTGGCAGCATTTCAAAGCGATCGAATACGGATATCGCATCGAATCGCTAAAGATCCAGCGCGATGGGATGGTGGAGATGAACCACGCCCTTCGGCTCGAAGAAGCATCGTTACGGGATCCGGAGCGGATTGATGTTCTCGCGCGGAAGCTTGGTCTGCAGTCGCCGCAAGCAGGTCAGGTAATGCGACTCGAGGGCGGCAGCGGTGATGTCGCGCCAGTGATGGCAAGTGCGACACCGATTTCCGTTATTTCGGTTCGCTAGACGTTTCGTTGCGGCTACAAGTTTGCTGGCGGCTTTCGCTTTGAGCGCAGGCCGCCATCTTTGTCTAGAGAAGGAACGCTGTGGCTGCGAGCAACCCTAAAGCGGGCGGGAATTTTCGGCTCTACATGCTTGGGCTGGTCCTTGTAGTCTGGTGCTTCGCGATTGTGGGTCGCCTTCTGTACTTGCAGATTTTCCGCTACGGCGATTTTGAAAAGCGGGCCACGAAGCAACAAAACCGTAGTTTCGATCTCTCTCCCAAACGCGGAATCATCTACGACCGGTCCGGGCGCGAACTCGCCATGTCCATTCAGGTGGATTCAGCGTTTGTAGTCCCCACCGAAACACCTGACCTTGCCAACACAATTTCACTCATCACGCGCATCACGAGGGATGATCCGCGGCTGGTGTTAGCCGATTGCAAATCTCGAAAGTCGTTTTGTTGGGTGGCGCGAAAAGCGAGCGCGGAAACCATAGAGCGCCTGAAATCGCTAAATCTGCAGGGGATCTACTACCAGAAAGAATCGAAGCGGTTTTATCCCAAACGCGAGTTGGCGGCGCAGGTCCTCGGCTATGTCGGTACTGATGATGAAGGTCTGAGCGGTATTGAGCGCGAATACAACGACCAGCTGCGCGGCAAGCCGGGACGAATGTTGATCCAGGTCGACGCTCGCAAGAAGTGGTTCGGCAGGGTGGAGAAACAACCCGACCCCGGACAAAATCTCGTTCTCACCATCGACGAAAACATTCAATACATTGCCGAGCGCGAGCTTGAGCAAGCGATGAAGGAGACCAGATCCGAGGCGGGTACAGTGATCGTTTTAAACCCGCGCACGGGAGAGATTCTAGCCCTCGCGAACCGGCCGACTTTCAATCCGAACAATCGGCGAGAGGTCACGAACGAAGCCCTCAAGAATCGCGCCGTCACAGACATATATGAACCGGGATCAACGTTCAAGATTGTCACTGTTGCCGCGGCGCTCGAAGAAAAGCTGACCCGTCCGGATGAGGTATTCGATTGCCAGATGGGATCGATCGTCATCAACGGTATGCGAATTCGCGATCACAAAGCCTATGGACTCCTGCCGGTGACTGGCATCATCGCGAATTCGAGCGACGTAGGCGCCATCAAGATTGCCTTGCGACTTGGCGACGAACGTTTTTACAAGTACATCCGCGCATTTGGCTTCGGTCAGCAAACAGGCATCGAGCTCCCCGCTGAAACGCGTGGCATGACAAAGCCCGCGAATCGATGGTCCAAAGTCTCCATCGGCGCGATTTCGATGGGGCAGGAAATCGGCGTCTCGGCAGTTCAATTGGCGGCGATGGTGTCGAGCATTGGAAACGACGGTGTGCTGGTCGCGCCGAGAATTGTGGCCGGACAACTTGATCCTCAAAGCGCGCCGCAGCCCATTGCTTTTCATCCGGCAAATGAGCGCCGAGTAATTTCGCCGCTGACGGCTGCTCAAATGCGCAGGATGCTTCAGGAAGTGGTTCTGCACGGCACGGGCCCAAAGGCATTGTTGGAAGGCTACAGTTCCGCTGGAAAGACGGGAACGGCGCAAAAGATTGATCCATCCACGGGTGCGTATTCGCATACGAAATATGTCGCCTCGTTCGCTGGATTTGCGCCGGTGAACAATCCCGCAGTTACAGTCGCAGTAATCCTTGATTCTGCACAAGGTTTGCATCAGGGCGGCCAAATTGCCGCGCCGGTCTTTCAACGCATTACGCAACACGTGCTCGAATATTTACACGTTCCCCATGATGTCGAGCTACCTGCGAGCCGCCAAATGTTATTGGCGAGGCAACGTGTAACGAACGATCAGCTCGATGAAAGCTCCCCTGACCATTTGGGAACTTCTCTTGAGATTGCGGACGCACAGGCGGCCGACCCTGCCCAGCCCGCGGCCACAGTGAAGCCGTCTGCCACGATTGCTTCACAGGTCGTTCCGGCCTCGCTGAAGGAGAGCGAACCGGTGGTCGCTCCGACCATAAAGACACCAGCCGTGCAAGAAATTGAAATTCCGGTTCCGCTGCATTCGAGCGGGACGGTGGTGCTTGATGTCGAGCAGGGAGGAGTAGAGGTCCCATCGTTCGCGGGGAAATCGGTCCGGGCTGCCATCGAGGCAGCGCAAGAAACAGGATTGGAGATCGACGCGATTGGAAGCGGCTTAGGACGCGACCAGTCGCCGCCCGCTGGCTCTCACGTGGCTGCTGGATCGCGCATCGTGGTCCGTTTCGCTCGCTGAGAGTGGAACACTCATGTGCCCTATAATTAGCTCACACCCATGAACTTCCAACAAATCCTGGAAGGCGCGGAGATACTCTCGCAAAGCGGCGAACCCAGCGTAAATGGGATCGAGTTTGACTCGCGAAAAGTGAAGCCCGGCAACGTTTTTGTAGCAATGAAGGGTGAAACGAGCAACGGCAATCGTTTCATCGAACAGGCGATTGCAAATGGTGCTGTTGCCGTAGTTACCGATTCAGCTGAGGAGCGCCAGCGTCCGAATGTGGCGTGGGCGCAGGTCATGCACGGACGCCGTGCTCTGGCAAGACTGAGTGCGAACTTCTACAAGCGGCCCGCCGAACGCGTTGCGATAACAGGAATTACCGGAACGAATGGGAAAAGCACGACAGCGTTTCTGTTGGAATCTTTGCTGCAGGCTGCGGGGCGCAAGACGGCGTTAATTGGCACGATTGAATACCACGTTGCAGGGCGGGTCCTTCCCGCACCGCATACCACTCCCGAACCCCTCGACCTGAACCGGTTGCTCAGCGAGGGGATGGGCAAAGGCGTCACCGAAGCAATCATGGAAGTGTCATCTCACGCGCTCGCGCAGCAGCGCGTATTTGCCATCCCATTTGATGTGGCAGTGTTTACAAACCTCACACGCGATCACCTCGATTATCACGGCACAATGGACGAGTATTTCATCGCAAAGCGTGTACTGTTTGAAGGTTGCGGCACATCAGCCCCTCGGGTTGCCGTGCTCAACGGCGACGATGAGTACGGACGGAGACTGCTGAATTTCAGTGAAAAACAGGGGTCCACTATTCTCACTTATGGATTTAGCTCAGGAGACTTCCACGCGAAGGAAGTGGAGACTATTTCCAGAGGAACACGTTTCAAGTTAGTGACGCCGGCGGGCGATCTTCCGATTTTCTCTCCGCTCGTAGGCCGGGTAAATGTCTACAACATCCTGGCCGCTGCCGCCGCGGCGTTCGCTCGTGGCTGTTCTCCGGATGCAATAGCGACGGGGGTGAAGGCTCTTGCTCGCGTTCCGGGGCGTTTTGAGCGCGTCGATTGCGGGCAGCCTTTCACAGTCGTCGTAGATTATGCCCACACGGATGATGCGCTTCGAAACTTAACGGCGCTGGCGCGAGAATTTGTGAACCATGGCGGGCCCAAGGGAAAGGTGATCACGTTGTTTGGTTGCGGAGGCGATAGAGATCGCGCGAAACGCCCCATGATGGGTGAGGCTGCAGGGTGCGGAAGTGATTTTGTTGTGCTTACCTCGGATAATCCGAGAAGCGAAGACCCACTCGACATCATGAACGATGCGGTTGTTGGGCTGCAGCGGTCGGCCGTGAAGTACGTGATGGAGCCGGACCGACGAACTGGGATCAAACTTGCGATTGAAAAAGCAGCACCCGGCGACATCGTGCTGATTGCGGGGAAGGGGCACGAGCGTGTTCAAGTTACCCGTGACGGAGACGCGCCTTTCGATGATGTGCTGGTTGCACGTGAAACGCTTGCGGACGCAGGCTATGAATGCGCTGCCGCGACGGCAGGAAGCAACTGATGGAGTTGCCACTGTCTCGAATTGGGGAAGTCCTCTCTGCTCCTGCCGAAACCGAAAATCGCGCGATTGCACAAGGCTATTCAATTGACACTCGAACGCTTCAGCCGGGAGACTTGTTTTTCGCGGTTAAAGGCGAGCGGTTCGACGGGCACGATTTTGTCGAGCAGGCGCTCGAAAGTGGTGCCGTCGGTGCAGTGGTTCGTAAGGATACGATAGCGAGATTTTCATCTAGGCGTCAGCTTCTGGGCGTAGACGACACGTTGATTGCGCTGCAGAGCCTCGCAACCGCCGTACGTCGCATATGGGGAAAGCAAATCATCGCCATCACTGGCTCGATGGGCAAAACCACCACCAAGGATGCTACGGCTCATTTGTTGTCGAGCCGCTTCCGAGTTCACAAGTCCGTAGGCAACTTCAATAATCATTTTGGGCTTCCCCTCGGCCTTTTGAAACTCGAACCGGAGCACCAGGTTGCCGTAATTGAAATGGGGATGTCGCATGCCGGGGAGATTGCGGCGCTAGCTCGGATTGCCGAGCCTGAGACTGGCGTGGTGACGTGCGTGGCACCCGTCCATCTCGAGTACTTCGACTCACTGGCCGGAATTGCGCGGGCGAAATATGAGTTGATTGCAGCTTTGCCAGCACACGGAACAGCGATCTTGAACGCCGACGATGACTTTGTAAGTCAATTTGGCCAAGACTTCAAAGGCAAGGTTGTCAAATTCGGTTTGAAGCCGGGCGCTGATATCAGAGCCGAAAACATCGAAATGGCAGGAACAGCGGGCAGCCATTTCGATGTGGTTGTGGATGGGGTTCGCGAAAGGTTGGAGAGCCCGCTGCTTGGGCAACACAATGTTTCCAATGTGCTCGCTGCCATAACTGCGGCTTTGCAACACGGGATCACAATGCCGGAGATTGTGCAGTCGCTTCGCGGGTTGCAGGCGGGAGATAAACGTGGCCAGGTTCTCCAACTCGGCAATATCTGCGTGATCAACGATTGCTACAATTCGAGTCCCAGGGCGCTGATGTCTACTGTCGACGCGCTGATGACCATGCCTGCCAAGCGACATATCGTGGTGGCGGGCGAGATGCTGGAATTGGGTGCGCGTGCTGAAGATTTGCATCGCGAATGTGGTCGCTATATTGCCATTAAAAAAGTAGATATTCTGCTTGGGGTGAGTGGCCACGCCGCGGCAATGTCGGAAGAAGCATCAACACGCGGTCAGAGGTCGGAATTCGTAGCAACGCCGCAAGAAGCTGGGGAATGGCTTGCTCGTGAGGCTCAAGGCGGAGACTTGATACTCCTCAAAGCGTCTCGCGGAGTCAAGCTTGAAACGGCGCTCGACAAATGGAAGGAACTACGTGGTTAGCATGACGAAGTGTTACGAAATGTGTTTGGTGACTACAGCCCACATAGAGAATACGTAACGGAGGCGATTTGCTTTATTGGCTGTTGTACGTGGAGTTGTTCCACTATTTTCCGCCTTTCCGCATTTTCCGCTATCTAACGTTCCGCACCGCATTCGCCAGCCTCACCGCGCTTTTCACTGCACTCATTGTTGGACCGCTTGTCATAAATCGTCTACGGGAGTTTCAAATTGGGCAGTACATAAGAGAAGAGGGCCCGAAGGCTCATCAGAAAAAAGCTGGTACACCGACGATGGGCGGACTGTTGATTGCCATCGCCATTGTAGTGCCGACGCTATTGTGGGCTGACCTTTCCAATCCGTTCGTTTGGATCGCGATTTCCGCGACGGTGGCTTTTGCGGCTATAGGTTTTGCTGACGACTACATAAAGATTGTTCATCGACGGAATCTTGGATTGACTGGCAGAGCGAAGCTTGGGTTGCAAATCGCCACCAGCGTAGTGATCGCGATTATTCTGATTGCGATGCAGACCCGGAGTCTGTATTCAACAAAGCTGCTGGTCCCGTTTTTCAAACAATTTCATCCTGACTTGGTAATTCCAAGCCTGGTGCAAAACCCACACCTATGGCCTTTGGCGTTCGTGCCGTTCATCATCTTCGTTGTCCTGGTGATTGTCGGTTCCAGTAATGCTGTAAATCTCACCGACGGATTAGACGGACTGGCGATCGGTTGCACGGTCATCGCGGCGGGGGCCCTTGCGGTTCTTACTTACGTGAGTGGGCATGCGCAATTTGCAGCATATCTCGAGCTACAGCGAATGCCCCAAGTTGGGGAGTTAACCATTTTTTGCGGCGCCATGGTTGGGTCGGCGATCGGATTTCTCTGGTATAACGCGCATCCTGCCGAAGTCTTCATGGGGGACGTTGGTTCACTCGCCCTAGGAGGCGCTATCGGCACGATCGCGGTTCTAATTAAGCAGGAGTTGTTGCTGCCGTTTATCGGCGGAATTTTTGTGATTGAAGCGCTTTCCGTGATTCTTCAAGTCACTTCTTATAAATTACGCAAGAAACGAATCTTCAAAATGGCGCCCATTCACCATCATTTTGAGTTGCTAGGGTGGTCAGAGTCGAAAGTGATTGTGCGTTTCTGGATTGCCTCTCTGGTATTTGCACTTTTTGCGTTGACGACATTAAAGCTAAGGTAGTGTGGGCTTGGCAGAGGGGTAGCTGTTCGATCAATTAGCGATGGATCTCGCAAACAAACGCGTTCTGGTCGTCGGCCTCGGAAAATCTGGAGTGGCTTCCGCATTATTTCTAAAGAAGCATGGCGCGCGAGTGACGGTATCCGATGCGAAACCAGAGGATCAGTTGCGAAGCGAGATTCCACTGCTTCTCGATCACGGGATCACAGTTGAAACCGGAGGCCACGGCGACCGAACTTTTCGTGGACAGGATCTCATCGTGGTGAGTCCGGGAGTGCCAGTGGATGCCCCACATCTAGTGCAGGCTCGAGCGCTTGGTGAGCCCGTAATTGGCGAGATTGAACTCGCGGCACGGTTCTTGCCAGGTCCGATCGTTGCGATCACCGGATCGAACGGAAAAACAACCACGACCACTCTTGTGGGCGAGATTCTTGGTGCAGGTGGGCTACCCACTGTAGTGGGAGGAAATATCGGTACGCCGGCGATAAGTCTGTTCGAACGTGCTACGGCGAACACGTGGGCTGTTCTGGAAGTATCCAGTTTTCAATTGGAGACCGTTCAGACGTTTCGACCGCGCATCGCAGTGATTCTGAACATAACTCCGGATCATCTCGATCGTCACCGAACATTCGAAGCATACGCCGGCGCCAAGGCCCGAATCTTCGAGAACCAGCAATCGGACGATTTCGCGGTTCTCAACGAGGATGATCCCGCGTGCGTCAATCTCGCGAAGCGGGTGAATGCACAGCTATTTTGGTTCAGCCGTCAAAAAGAAGTTCAGCGTGGTGCGTGGCTATCGGGCGGTCGCATCCTCTTTCGTGACGCAGCAAGACAGCAAGAAATCATGCTGGTTGCTGATATTCCGCTAAAGGGCGCGCACAATGTCGAGAACGCATTGGCGGGCGTGTGTGTTGGCATGCTGGTCGGTTCGAGCCCCGAAAGAATTCGCGAGGCGATACGGAATTTTAAAGCGGTTGAACACAGGCTCGAGTTCGTCGCCCGAATTCGAAACGTTGATTACTACAACGACTCGAAAGCCACCAATGTCGACGCAACCATCAAGGCTCTCGAGTCGTTTCCCGCAAATATCCACTTGATTCTTGGCGGGAAAGATAAAGGAAGTGACTATTCTGTTTTGAATGACCTGTTGCGGAGACGGGTGAAGCGGGTCTACACGATTGGAGCGGCAGCCGCCAAAATCGAGTCGCAGATTAAAGAGGCTGCCGACATCTTTCACGCGGAGACTCTAGAAAAAGCCATTCGTCGAGCGGCGCAGGATGCGAAGCCGAATGACATCGTTCTGCTGGCGCCGGCCTGTGCAAGTTTTGATCAGTTTGACAGTTACGAACACCGCGGAAAAGTGTTCAAGGATGTCGTGAAATCGCTAGAAGACCGGGCGACCTAAATGGAAGCGCTAAAGCTGAATCAAGATAGTCATCATCGCTCACAGAATTCACAGAGAAATCCACTGCCCTAGATCGCCGGCGCGTGTTGGAATGATCCGGCCATGGCTAAACGCGTTAGTGTCGATCGGTGGTTGTTTACCGTTACTTGTCTTCTAGTATTTATTGGTGTGGTGATGGTGTTCAGCGCGTCTGCTGTCATGGCGAAAGAGCGATACGGGTCCGCCTACAATTTTGCTGGAAGGCAATTTGCATGGGCTCTCGCTGGTGTCATCGCGATGTGTATCGCGATGAAGATCGACTACCGGCGGTTGAAAAATCCGGCATTGATCTTCACTTTGCTGGGCGTTACAACGTTGATGCTAATTTCGGTGTTTTTTCTGGATCGGGCCCACGGTACCCATCGATGGTTTCACCTAGGGCCACTCTCGTTTCAACCCTCAGAACTGGCTAAGCCGGCAATTATTTTCTTTCTCGCTTATTTTCTCGAAAATCGTACGAAATATATGGATGACTGGCGGAACACCTTGCTGCCCGCCATGATTCCCACTTGCCTGTTCCTCGCGCTCATTGTGTTCCAGCCGGACTTGGGCACAGCGATCGCTTGCGCGGGAATAACCGCCTGCATCCTTTTCGTCGCCGGAATTCAGCTGCGATACTTTGCGTATGCGTTTCTAGGCTCGCTCCTGCCGCTCTACTTCCTCATTTTTCACGTTGCCTATCGGCGTGATCGCATTCTGGCATTTCTGGATCCCTATTCTGATCCTCAGGGGCGCGGCTTCCACATCATTCAGTCGATGATCGCGGTTTCTACCGGAGGACTGACGGGGCTAGGGCTGATGGAGGGGCGGCAAAAGTTATTTTATTTGCCCGAGCCGCATACCGACTTCATTTTTGCTGTGACCGCCGAGGAGTTAGGCTTCATCGGGGCGTTTTTTGTGATTGTATTGTTCGCTATTTTCCTGTGGCGTGGCACGCGCGCTGCGCTTCGCACACAGGACAATTTCGGGCGGTTTTTGGCTGTCGGCATCACGAGTATGGTGGTGCTCCAGGCATTCATCAACGTTAGTGTTGTTCTCGGACTAATGCCAACCAAGGGAATCCCGCTACCTTTTGTCTCTTATGGTGGCTCATCCCTGTTCGTGACACTGGCTTGTGTAGGCGTGCTTCTGAACATTACCAAGCAGGCGGAGTAAGGCTGTTGTTCGTCCCTACTCAACGTCTTGAATGCAGCCGGCGGTTGGGTTGGGGACGTCAATCGAAAATCAACAATTAGCAATCTTTCCTGTTCTATATTCAATTGATGCGAGCAATTTTGGCTGGTGGAGGTACTGGCGGTCACGTCATACCTGCGCTTGCCATTGCGCAAGAGCTCACGAAGCAGTTCGGAGCTGAGATCCTATTTATTGGAACCGCGAGAGGTATTGAGAACCGTCTGGTCCCGGCTGCGGGATTTCCTCTCCAACTGGTAGAAGTTGGCGCACTCAAGAACGTCAGCTTGGCGCGCCGCGTGAAAACGCTGTTTGATCTTCCGCGCGCGATCATGACTGCGTCGAAGATGATTCGCGATTTTGTGCCCGACGTCGTGATCGGGGTCGGTGGATATGCGTCAGGGCCAGCGATGCTTGCCGCAAACATCCGTGGGGTGCCAACGCTCGCGTTCGAACCGAACGTCGTTCCCGGATTTGCAAACCGGGCCGTAGCGCGCTGGGTGTCGGCGGCGGCGGTTCATTTCGAAGAAACTTGTAAGTATTTTAGGAATTGCCACGTGACCGGTGTCCCAGTGCGTCGCGCCTTCTTTGATATCATTCCTCGAAGAATGGGTGGAACCCCGACGTTGTTGGTTTTCGGAGGAAGCCAGGGCGCGCACGCGATTAATCAGGCGCTCGTGGAATCGCTGCCCGGACTTCTTGAGCGTATTCCTGGTCTAGAGATCATTCATCAGACGGGGGAACGCGACTTTGCGGAAGTGAACGATGCCTACGTGCGCGCGGGTGTTCATGGTGAAGTCGCAAGATTTATCGACGACATGCCGGGGAAATTTTCGCGTGCCGACCTGGTGGTTTGCCGATCAGGAGCCAGCACGGTTGCTGAGATTACCGCGGCGGGCAAACCGGCAGTATTTGTTCCTTTTCCGAGAGCTGCGGATGATCACCAGAATGTCAATGCGCGTGCTCTTGAGCGTGCCGGAGCCGCAATCGTTGTGGAAGAAAGCAAACTCGAGGCCGCCTATCTAGTCGACACAATTACCGCTTTGCTGGTCGATCAAGCGCGACTGGAGCGAATGTCCCTGGCCGCGAGATCACTCTCGCATCCACAAGCCGTCGAGGACATTGCTCGGCTGGTTCATCAACTCGTCGAAGATCGAGTGCGCATCCTGTGATTTGGGCTATCGCGAGTTCTGCTGCAATAGGAATGCATTATGATCACCAACGCCAAGCTTGCATCTTGAAACCAGATGTCTGAAGTCTGACCGTGCATGTTTGCCAACATTCAGCGCATTCATTTCGTGGGAATCGGTGGGATCGGCATGAGTGGGATTGCCGAAGTACTGCTGAACCTCGGATACAACATTTCGGGGTCGGACTTGAAAAGTTCGCCCGTAACGCAACGCCTTGTATCGCTCGGCGCGACTGCTTTTGAAGGCCATCGCGCGGAAAACGTCGCAGGCGCCGAGGTCGTGGTCACGAGCTCAGCGATTACGACTGACAATCCTGAGGTAGCTGAGGCACGCCGACTTCACATTCCTGTGATTCAACGCGCAGAAATGCTAGCCGAGTTGATGCGACTGAAATATGGCATCGCTATCGCGGGCATGCACGGTAAGACAACAACCACATCGATGGTAGCGGCAGTGCTTGCGGCCGGCGGCCTTGACCCTACCGTGGTGGTCGGCGGCCGAGTGGATGCAATGGGTTCTAACGCGCGGCTCGGAAAGTCCCAATATCTGGTTGCCGAGGCCGATGAAAGCGATCGCTCTTTTCTGAAACTGTCTCCGATCCTCGCTGTTGTGACCAACATTGACCGCGAGCATATGGACTGTTACCGGAACATGGGCGACGTGAAACGAACGTTTCTTGAATTTGTGGATCGCCTACCGTTTTATGGGATGGTGGTCGCCTGCAACGACGATGCCATTTTGCGACGCCTTCTCCCTCAAATGCAGCGCCGCGTGATCACCTACGGGACCCGACGAGGCTCAGACTTTCATATAAGAATGGCCGAAAGCCTGCCCGGCACCAACGAACATCAACCGCTCAGTGCATTCAGAATTCGTTATCGTGAAAGCGATCTCGGTGACTTCACTCTCCATGTCCCCGGTGTTCATAATGTTTTGAATGCAACGGCTGCCATTGCGGTGGGTATCGGGTTGGACGTATCGGTAGAACACATTCGCGCGGCACTCGACACGTTCCGTGGGGTGGATCGCCGGTTCCAGCTAAAGGGAAGAGAATCGGGTGTGAGCGTCATCGACGACTATGGACATCACCCTACCGAGATTCGAGCGACTCTCTCGGCCGCGAGGCAGTGTGGCTTCAATCATATCCATGTCGTATTCCAACCGCATCGCTACACCAGAACGAAAGCCTTATTCGATGAATTTGCCACCGCTTTCGGGGATGCCGATACGCTGAATGTCCTCGACATTTACGCTGCCAGCGAGCCTCCCATCGCGGGCGTGACTGGCGAGGCGTTGGCAAAAGGAATTCAAAAGGAAAGTGAAAGGCCCGTTCGTTACGCACCTATCTTCGCAGATGCCATCGCCTCCGTAGCCGCCCTTGCTAAGCCTGGCGACATGATTTTGACCTTGGGCGCCGGGAGCGTTTCCCAGCTCGGGCCGCAAATCTTGCAAGCCTTGCAGGGGCATGAGTCGTCCGCCAAGAACTAATCCTGCTAATTCGGCCCTAGTCCAGTCTTGCTTTGAAAAAGTGCCTCGTTTTCCGGCCGATCGCCGATCTTTTTCTGTCTAACCATTTCCAAACTGTTTCGTCTAAGGATGGGTAAGAGAGGAAGCGTTATGGCATCGAACAAAGCGTACTACTGGGTGGCTTTGGCCGTTTTGGTTCTTGGACTTAACAGCGAATACCAGCGCGGTCGGATGCAGCCGCTCCACAGATTGGTGAGCAGGTCGGCAGCAACAGTTAACTGCCTGGCCATGCGTGCAGAGCAATACGTTGACTTGGCCCGAGTGCTAGTCGGAGGCAATCCGAAGGCTCCCGCGGCGACCGAATGGGCACACGCCATGCAGCGCGAGTCGGGGGACTTTAGTCGTATGGAAGCTGAGTTGGCAAATCGTCAGGAAGAATTCGCTCGTCTTGGTGCGGAGCGCACTAAATTGGTGCGACTTGGCAGGGACATGGCCAGGCATCAAGCCCAGTTTGCGAGGATTCAAGCGCATCGAGCCCAGATGGTCATTCGAACTGAGAACCTTCGAAAATCCATCGCATCATGTAGAGATGGGGAAATCCGTTTCACCATCAATGCCGATGGCAACGACGTTCCCGACACGCCAGAAACCCCAGACACGTTCTGAAGTTCAGACAGTGGCGGTGACATGCGTTTTCCAATCACCGCCCTCCCCATCCAGCCGAAATCCGTTCACTGTTTGTCACCCGCTGCTCTTCCAAACGTTGACCCGCCGCTCGCCGTTGCGATAGGATTCTCAAGCGAAAGTCTAGTAATTTACTTGAGATTCGGAGCGATCTCCTGATGCACCTACTTTCACCCCTTTGGCTGGTCGGTCTTGTGATTCTCGTCTACGTTGCCTACGACGTCGGCTACCAGCGTGGTTATCGAAAGGGTGTTTTTTCTGTGCGCTCGGGCGGAACTACCGTTGAGTCTGAAAACCGGGCGTCAACTCCTCAATAATTTTCCTGCATTGCGTTTTGAAAGTCCTTTCGGCGACATCATCACCGAAAATCTGTTTAGCTACCAACTTTTGCACTGTCTCATTTCGCGAAATGCGATTATATTGTTGAGGCTCAGCGATTCACTGTCGACAACTGACCTGATTTGATGGCGCGGAAAAACGGCCCCACCATCCTCCAGGAAGAGTTGTATCCACCACCAAGCGCTGGCCCACGCGAAGAAGTAGAAGATGCGCGATTGCTAGACTTGGAGGCGGAACAGGAATCGCCATTCCTGCGCGGACAAAAGCGCGTCTCAGTCCGGCGCGGTACCTTACCCAAAAAAACGGCGCAACGACTGATTTGGGCGGCCGTCACGTGTACCTTTCTAGTAATTTTAGGTATTGCGGCAGCGGCCCTGTATCGCTACGGCGAACGGTCGTGGCGTTTTCGCATTGAATCCAGCGACAACATCGAAATTGCAGGTCTGCAAAATGTCGCACGCTCCCAAATCATGGAAGTAATGGGAGGAGACATCGGGCGCAATATTTTCTTCGTCCCGTTGGCTGATCGTAAGACTCATCTCGAGCAGATTCCCTGGGTGGAATCTGCCAGCATCATGCGTTTTGTGCCAAACCGTTTGAAAGTGGAAATTCATGAACGAACACCCATCGCATTCGTAAGGATCGGGCCACGAATCAGTCTGATCGATGCGACCGGGGTGGTGCTGGAACTCCCGTCGTCCGGCAAACGCAAATATTCATTTCCTGTCATTGTGGGAATGAACCCGGGAGAGCCCCTTTCGACTCGCGGTCCTCGAATGCGGACCTACAACGATCTCGTAAGAGAACTGGATTCCGATGGTGCACGCCACTCGCAAGACCTCAGCGAAGTGGACCTGACGGATCCTGATGACGTGAAGGTCGCTATTGCCGACCCTTCGGGAGAAGTGCTCGTACATCTGGGGGCATCCAATTTTCTCGAGCGCTACAAAATCTATGTAACGCACGTTCAGGAATGGCGACAGCAATTTGAAAAACTGGAATCCGTGGATCTGCGATACGACCGTCAGATCATTGTGAATCCAGACCTGCGAGGCGCCCCAAGGCCGGAAGCATTGTCGCCGTCTGCTGCAAAAGCGGCCATGAATGCCGGCGTGAAGCGTGCCGCGCTTGTGAACTATGAAAGGTTCGCGTCACGTCCCATCTCATCAGCATCGAAAGGCCAAACAAAAACAGATCGCTCTTTGACCGCAAAGTTGCAGTCACCGCAAGGCCCCAATCCCAAACCTTCTTTTCAGAATTCAGCACTCGTTAAGATGACGCCGGCCAGCTCGCCTGCGCCCAAAGCGGTCGCGAAGAAACACGCGAACAATAGTTCGGTCACGAAGAAGCCTACGAAGAAAGCACATAAAAAGTCAGTTGCCAAAGCGCCAGCGAAAAAGCCTACTGCTTCAGCCGCTCCGGCAACGGTGCAGGGCAAGTCGATTCCGAGTCAGGCGTCTCCAGGCAGTTCTAAGAAAAAGCCGAGCGCCGCAATCGAGAAAGACCAAGGTCATTCATAAGGCATGGCAAATCAGGGAACAAATTTTCTGACGGTGATGGACGTAGGAAGCGCCCGAACCTCCGTGCTTGTTGCAGAGGCAACGGACACCGGGCTGCGCTACCGCGGACATGGGTTGGCGGAGTCGCGAGGTTCCCGGAAGGGTGTGATCGTCGATCTGGAAAAGGCTGTTTCGTCCATTCAGAAGGCAGTAGAGCAAGCTGAAGACGCTGCCGGCGTTCCGATTGAGCACGCTCTCGTGGGCATCGGAGGCTCGCATATCCGTGGTGTCAATAGCCATGGTGGAATCAGCTTCGGAACGCGCCCGCGCGAAATCATGCGAGAAGAAATTCGACAGGCCGTGGACAAAGCGCGCTCTATTCCACTTCCTGCAGATCGCGAGATCATTCATTTGCTGCCCCAACAGTTCATCCTCGACGAACAGTCTGGCGTTCACGACCCGCTGGGGATGATGGCAACTCGACTCGAAGTGTACGTGCACATCGTCACTGCCGCCTCGAGTGCTACACAGAATGTGATCACCGCCGTCAATAAGGCCGGCGTTCATGTCGATGACACGGTGTTCGAGCCGCTAGCGTGTGCGGATGCAGTGCTGAGATCTGAAGAACGGGAACTCGGTGTTTGTCTGGCCGATCTAGGAGCGGGCTCAACGGACCTCGTTGTCTTTCAGGAGGGTGCCGTGGCGCACACGGCGGTGATTCCGGTTGGCGGCGATCACTTCACAAGTGATCTCTCCGTCGGGATGTGCACAGCGTTGGTCGAAGCCGAAAAAATCAAGAAGGCATACGGCAATGTGGTCGTGACCCTGATTCCAGAGGGAAACGAAGTTGAGGTTCCATCGGTAGGGGACCGGCCATCGCGTCTTTTGTCGCAGCGTCTCGTAGGAGAGATTCTCGAGCCGCGAGCGCGGGAGTTGTTCGAAATGGTGCGGGACAACTTGCGACATTCAGGGATGTTGGATCGCTGTATTGCGGGGGTTGTGTTGAGCGGTGGGGCGTCGCGGTTGCCTGGCATCCTCGACGTTGCGGAATCGGTATTACGGAAACCGGTGCGACTGTCATGGCCGACGGCAATGGCCAAAATGCCAGCGGTGTTGGCTGAACCGGAATTCGCCACACTCCTCGGGCTGGTCTATTACGGGCAGCGCGCGCGAATGGCTCGCGGCTATCAGGATTACGGGTGGAGTTCACGTTTGAAAGCATTGTTTGCAAAAAAAGGCGCATAGGACAAGCGGCACTTCGGCAATGAAACGCAATCGCAACACGAAATCAAGACAGGAGTCGCAGCATGAGCAAAGAAGGCGGCATCCGCATCAGCTTTAACGAAGAGGCTCGCAACGACGCTCGCATCAAGGTGATTGGTGTGGGCGGCGGCGGTGGCAACGCCGTCAACCGCATGATTGATGCAGGGATGGATGGGATTGAGTTCATCGTTGCGAACACCGACTTGCAGGCCCTGCGCATGTCGCACGCGCCAGTGAAGATTCAGCTGGGCGTAAAGCTCACGAATGGGTTGGGTGCAGGCGCGAACCCAGAAGTAGGTCGTAAAGGAGCTCTCGAAGATTCGGACAAGATCATTGAGGTGCTCGAGGGCGCCGATATGGTCTTCATCACAACTGGTTTGGGTGGTGGAACGGGAACCGGCGCCGCGCCCATCATCGCGTCGCTCGCCAGCGAGATGGGCGCGTTGACCGTCGCCGTCGTAACAAAGCCGTTCGCATTTGAAGGCAAACGTCGTATGTCGCAGGCCGAGCGAGGAATCGCTGAACTGATGGACTCAGTGGATACCACGATCGTCATCCCGAACGAGAAACTGTTGGGAGTTGCCGAGAACGCAGGCTTCTTCGAGTCATTCCGGGTCGCAGACGATATTCTCCGCCAGGGTGTGCAGGGAATATCCGACATCATTACGATACCCGGCATCATCAATCGCGACTTCGCCGACGTGAAAGCCATTATGGCGGGTATGGGATATGCCGTCATGGGCACCGCCAGTGCTACCGGCGAACGTCGCACAGTCGAGGCGGCACAGCGAGCGATCGCTTCACCATTACTTGAAGCTGGAGCGATTGACGGCGCTCGAGGCATCCTGATCAATATCACAGGATCGAGTTCGCTTAAGCTTGCGGAGGTTCAACAGGCTTGTTCCATTATTCAGAATGCAGCGCATGACGATGCCAACATCATCTTCGGCGCCGTGCAGGATGAAAAGATGAAAGACGGTGTCAAAATCACCGTAATCGCCACGGGCTTCAAAGATTCAGCCCGAATCCAGCGTCGGCAACGCGACGCGTACGCGGTCAACAGCGGTGGAATCGGGCGAGACACAATCGACTTCGCGGATCCTGAGCCGGTTTTCGATTCACCGACTCCTTCGGCGATCATGATGCAGGAAACCGTCGAGCAGACTACGCCGGCGCATGCGGAGGTCATTCCGTTGGAGGCTAGCAGATCGACAACTCCGAATTTCGAGCCTGATGATCTGGACGTGCCCGCATTTATGCGGAAACGCACCGACGTCATGTGATTTTCCCATTAGCGGGGAATTTTGAGGGGGCAGAGATAACTCTGCTCTCTTTTTTTTGTTAACGCATCTTTTGATTTTTTTATTGGACCGCTTTGGGTGTCGATGACGTTCCGTCAATCGCGTCAACGCGGCGCTGCATCCGCATCATTAAGACTTGCCACATATCAATTTCGAGCTGGAATTGATGTTTCAGAGGCGATTGGGAGTCCGACACAAAAGCTAGGTTGTTTGCCATCTGGTTCAGAATTACCCGCATTTGCTTTAAGTCCTCTTTCATTCCTTCTACCTCGCTATGGTCGGGAGCGGGCCTACCCGCAGAATGTGAATCGCTGGCTGAGGGCGTTTGGGCCGTCGAAACAATGGACAAGGCAAGGCAAACAATACTGAGCGATAGAACACGGCCTATTGCTAGCCAACGGGACCACATGGGGAATCCTCCGAAATGTTGATTTTGCCCATTCTATTCCGCGTGGCTAAGCTCAATTCAGGTGGCAAAAGTTGAAACACTCTGCACAGTCGCGGAGGGTTACTCATTTAGTTAACACACGGTCGATTACTTTCGTGAGGGCCCCAGGGTTCAGATCGATCTAAGTTATTGTCATAAAACAGCTTGAAGCCAATTTGGAGACCGCCAACCAAAGCTAAATAGCGGTTGCATGGCCCGCATAAGTCCCTTAGTATCGAATCCAAGATCCTGTACCGGGTGACCACTAGTCATTGGCAGGGTTCGTGCATCTAGACAGTGTGAAGCCTTGGCGAAGGCGTTCTGGGGACAAGTAGTAATGGTAAAACGGGATTTGTTGCTACCTCGTGTTTTGTTGCTGTTGACGGCGATCCTTTTGGTTGTCGGGAGCGCTTTCGCGGTGAATGTGAAGCCACGTCCGCTGACATCCACCAAACCAAAAAGCAAAAGCGTTACTGAGAGCCAGCGAGCCCGCAAGAAAATGGGACGACTAGCGAAGAGCCGTGCGCCTCGTACTCGAGTTGCTCGGCGCCGGCATCGCCGCTACTACGAACGCTTCAATACAAGTTCTTTTGCTGAAGACGCCGCGGATGGAGACAACATCGAGGGTGAAGACCCGATCGTTCGCCGAGCAGCGATCGATGCGCTCGGAAACATGAATGGAACGGTGGTGGCAATCGAGCCAACCAGTGGCCGCATCCTGGCGATGGTCAATCAGAAGTTGGCACTATCGAGTGGCGCTCAACCGTGCTCTACCATCAAGATTTCCGTGGCACTAGCCGCTCTCAGCGAAGGCCTGATTGATAAAGACACGCCCATTACGCTCGGTCGGCGCAGTCGGATGAACCTGACTGCCGCATTAGCCCATTCTAACAATGCGTACTTCGAGGCACTGGGCCGGAAACTTGGGTTCGATAAAGTCAGCTATTACGCCCACCAATACGGGCTGGGCGAATTGGCGGGTTACAGAATTTCGGGCGAGCAGATTGGTGTTTATCCTGAAGAGGAAATTTCCACGAAGCTAGGTGGGGTAGGGAAGATGTGCTCGTTCGGAGAGGGCATTTCGATGACACCGTTGCAGCTCGGTGCCATGGTTTCTGCCATCGCGAACGGCGGAACACTCTATTATTTGCAGCACCCGGGCTCAGCAGAAGAAGTCGCCAACTTCCAGCCACGCGTGAAGCGTCATCTCGATATTGGACCCGTGATCCCTGAGATTTCAGACGGGATGGCTGGCGCAGTGCAATATGGCACAGCACGAAGTGTTCGCTACAATTTCGGCGAGGAACCTGTTCTCGGCAAGACCGGCACCTGCTCGCGCGCCGGGACCCGTTTTGGTTGGTTCGCGTCGTACGCGAACACCGACGCTGGGCGAATTGTCACTGTGGTGTTCTTGCGAGGCGGACGTCCAACGTTTGGACCGAAAGCCGCGGAAATCGCCGGCCGGATGTATCGGAACCTCTACGACAGCAACTTTTTCGTGGCTCGTTCCGCGGTACGAAGCACGCCAGTTCCGCCGGTCAGCATCGAGTAGGTCAAGCGGTCTCACTCAGAAATTTTCGCCCAGCCGGATGGCTGGGCGTTTTTACGTCGTAATCAAAGCAAAATACTCACTTGAATTGTCGAAACTAGCTACTCCCACCCGACTTATTGGCATACGGGCTGGAGGCCCGCAAGACATGCAATATTTGCTGCTGATCTACGGCGAGGAAGCACGTTGGAACGAAATCGAACAGAAAGAGCGCGACGCAGTGCTGGAAGAGTACATGAGTTTCACCAAGAGCATTGCTCAGAGTGGCTACTATCGCGGCGGGAATGAACTTCATCGAACGTTGCGAGCCAAGACGGTGCGTTTGCGGAACGGAAAGAGGGTTGTCACAGACGGGCCGTTTGCGGAGACGAAAGAAGCGTTGGGAGGGTACTACCTAATCGAAGCCGGCGACATCGATGAAGCGGTAGAGATTGCTGCTCGAATTCCTTCCGTCAGGTGGGGGTCGGTCGAAATTCGCCCGATCATTCCCCATGACATGCCCCCGATTGCATAGGGGGTGGTTCACGGCATCGGCACCGTGACCGAAAATACAAAAGCCCGGCACTAGGCCGGGCTCGATCCTTATGTGAAACGCTATCGTTGTTCTTTTCGCACGTCGCCGGCGATTACCCCGTCCTTGATGTTGATAACGCGGTGTGCGTATTCGGCGATGTCGTGCTCATGGGTGACAAGCACAATCGTGTTTCCCTCGGCCTGCAAACGATCCATCAACGCCATGATTTCGTTTCCAGTTTGGGAGTCCAAGTTTCCCGTGGGCTCGTCCGCGAGAATGATCGATGGCTTGTTCACGAGCGCTCGCGCAATCGCAACACGCTGGCGTTGTCCGCCAGAAAGCTCATTTGGCTTGTGCATCATGCGCGATTCCATACCAACCGCCGACAGCGCTTCCTTAGCCCGCTCTACGCGTTGCTCCGCCGGAATACCCGCGTAGATCAAGGGCAACTCCACGTTGTGAAGCGCAGTTGCTCGGGCAAGAAGGTTGAAAGTCTGGAACACAAACCCAATTTCCTTGTTGCGGATGCGCGCGAGTTCGTCGTCATCCAATTCGCTTACCTGCTGATTGTTCAGCCAGTATTGACCTTTCGAAGGCGAATCAAGGCAGCCAATCAGGTTCATGAGTGTTGATTTTCCTGAACCAGAAGGACCCATGATGGCAACATACTCATTGCGCTGGATTCGCAGATTAACGCCGCGCAACGCATGAACCTGCTGTTCCGAGCCCATGTCGTAGGTCTTCCACAGGTCTTCGGTATAGATCATGCATGCGTCGGGTGACGCCGCGCCAAAAGGCTGGTTGATGCTGAGCACCTCTGCGGTTGCCATTCTCTTCTCCTTGCCCTCTTCCACCACTGCCCGCTCCGATCCAGCAGTCATCCTCGTATTGGACGAGCCACCCCGGCTTACGTTATGAGCCTTCTTCCTCCGCCTTCTTAGGGGCTGAGTTGTCGATTTTAACGCTGGCGCCGGGCTTCAAGGTACGGAGCACCTTATAGCTTCCGGTAATGATCTCGTCACCTGCCTGTAAGCCCTTGAGAACCTCGATATCTGTGTTGCCCGCAATGCCCGTTCCCACAGGCACAAACTCTGCCTTCTTGTTGCGGATTACAAACACACCCTGGACGTCGTCGCGCACTTTATCTTTCGCAGCAAATGAAGGCCCGGCCGCCTGCACTCCACCGCCATCGCCGCCCTTTCGCTCCAAGTCTGAGCTGGCGCGGACGGTCAGAGCTTGGATTGGGATCGTAAGAGCATCTTCACGTGTAGCGGTTGTAATCTTTGCAGTCGATGACAATCCGGGTCGCAAGTCTGGCGGCGGGTCTTGCACCGTTACCACAACCTTGAAATCCTTTGCTTCCTGGCTGGTCGATGCTTGTTGCGATGTTGCCACGCCTGTAGAGCGCACGATCGCGTTGTTGCCAATTTCGGTTACGACCCCGTGAAAGACTTTGCGCGGAATCGCATCAATTGTGACTTCCGCCCGTTGCCCAAGCTTCACATTTACGATGTCGGTCTCATCGACCTTAACTTCCGAAGTTATCACTGACATGTCGGCGATTGTCATCAGAGTGCTGCCCGGAGAGTTCTGAATACCGATAACCACGGTTTCGCCTTCTCGAACTGGCAGATTCGTGATGACTCCATCGAACGGCGCGGCATAGGTGGTCTTCTGCAGCACATCAGCAACCCGCGTCAGATTGGCGCGGGTCTGTGTGATGCGGCGTTCCGAAGAGTCTTTTTGAGCTTTCATTTGCGCGATGCGAGCCTCGGCTTGAGCCTGTCCCGCGGCGGCAGCCTCCCATGCTGCTTTTTTAGCGTCGTACTCGGCCTTCGCGATCAATGCTGCCTTGTACAGTCCGTCAGCCCGGTCATAATCGAGCTTCGCTCGCTCAGCATCGGAACGGGCTCGATTGAGGTCCGCCACCGAAGTCTTCATAGCCGCATCTGCTGCAACGGTGTCAGTCTGGGAAGCCTCCAAGGACGCCCGCGTGGCAGCTACATCGGCTGACGATTGCACGTTTTCAAGCTGAGCCAGCAATTGTCCTCTCTTGACTCGATCACCTTCCCGGACGTGCAGCTTCACGATCTTGCCGAAGGCATTCGCCCCTATGTTGACGTAAGTCTTCGGCTTGATCTCACCCGAGGCGCTCACGACCGAAGCCAAGCTTTGTCGTTGAGCTTTGCCGGTTTGAACCCTGACGATACCCTTCTGACTGCGAGCTACGAAAAAACCGACGACAATCAGGAGCACCAAAGCCACTCCTGAGCCAATCGCGATTTTTTTCCATGTTTTCATCGATTCCCTGCGGTCCTTCAGTCCAGCTGACCGGCGCAAAGTGCACCAAAGCGCTGCGAACTCCAGCAAGTTCTAGGCCCATACCACCAGGACGCTCGGGAAGCAGGGTGACAAGGCACATGCCACCAGATACGATCTAGATTGGGAGAAAGTTCCCAACGCCGCGACCCAGTGGCTTTGCGTCTAAAGAATGCGCCGAGCGAGTTTAGCCATGGCCAACTCTTTGAATTATATAGCGCGTCATTGGCGGCGGAATGGCGTGGACCCGCTTTCTATTGCTGTCCCAGGCAACCCGTCTGACAATTGCAGAATCCTCTCAGAATGAGCCACTTATCCTTGCGTTGACGCATCCAAGAACATACAATATTGGCAACCAAGTGTGTCTGTGAGGTAGCCCCGTCTATGCCGTACTCCGTAAGTCTCTGTTCGCGTTTTCGATTTCTGGTTACCTTCCTCGCGGTGTGCTTGGTCGCATTACTTGGGGTAGCTGCGTCAGCCCAGGACGGAAAGTCCACCAGTACCGATCAGCCGAGTTCTGCGGCTCCTGCGGGAAAAGATTCGAAGGATCAGGACGTTGACCCCCTCAAACGCCCGCTCAGCGACAAGCAGCGCAAAGAAAATACCAAGGCGCTGAAGCAAGAGCTCAGCAAGACGTACAAGAAGTGGCTTGATGAAGACGTTCGTTGGATCATCACCGACGAAGAGCGGGGTGCATTCAAGCAGCTTTCGAACGATGAAGAGCGCGATCAATTCATCGAAGCATTCTGGGCGCGCCGCGATCCAACTCCAGACACCGCAGAGAACGAATTCAAAGAAGAGCACTATCGCCGTATTGCGTACGCGAACGAACATTTCCCGGCGGGCATTCCTGGATGGAAGACCGATCGCGGCCGCACTTATATCGTCTTTGGTCCAGCCGACGAAATCGAATCGCATCCTTCAGGCGGAAGCTACGAGCGTCCGATGGAGGAGGGCGGAGGATCTACTTCGACCTTTCCGTTTGAGCAGTGGCGGTATCGCTATATCGAGGATATCGGCCAAGAAGTAATCATCGAATTTGTCGATACTTGCATGTGCGGCGACTACCACATGACGATGGATCGTTCCGAAAAGGATGCTCTTCTCTATACACCAAACGGCGGCTTGACCATGTACGAGCAGCTCGGTATGGCGAGCAAGGCCGATCGGTTCATGGGAGGCGGCATGGAGCGTTTGGGCAAAGGACCGTTTAACAGCGATCTGCAAACCAAACAATTCGACCGTTTGGAACAGTACGCAAAGTTGAATCGGGCGCCTGCCGTCAAGTTTAAAGATCTTGAAGAAGTTGTCACGCACAAGATCAACGTCAACCTGATGCCATTCGACGTGCGAGCCGATTTCGTACGGGTCACCGGCGACACAGTACTCGTTCCGGTAACGATTCAAATAAAGAACCGCGACATCACCTTCCAGAACAAAGACGGCGTTGAGCGAGGAACGGTGAATATTTTCGGGCGTGTTACTTCGATTGGTGGAAAGATCGCACAAACATTTGAGGATACGGTGCAAGTCGATGTCCCGGCTGAATTGCTGCCAAAGACCGCTGAGAATTCGTCCGTCTATTGGAAGGCTTTGCCTTTGCGTCCGGGGCGTTATCGGTTCGATATCGTCGTGAAGGACGTGAACGGCGATCGAGTGGGCAATTGGAGTCGCGGAGTTGCTGTTCCTGAGTTTCTCGACGATCGACTCTCTAACTCTTCGTTGATTGTGGCCGATCAAATGGAAACGGTTCCCGCAAAAAACGTAGGAACGGGCAGCTTCGTAATTGGTACTACGAAAGTGCGGCCACGTGTTGCAGCCGCGGACGGAAAGCCTATCATCTTCAAGCGCAATCAGAAGGTGAATTTCTGGATGCAGGTTTATGGGCTGTCTGTCGACCAGAAGACAAACAAGCCCTCGGCTACGGTCGAATACAACGTAACTGACATCGCAACCAACAAGCAGGTGATCCACACGGTCGAATCGACGGAACAGATGGGAAATATCGGAGATCAGGTCACCTTGCAGAAGACGCTTTCAGCGGCGAATCTGCAGCCCGGTCTTTACAAAATACAGATCAAAGTGAACGACAACATCTCGAAGCAGACTGTCGACCCGACGGCAACTTTTAGCGTCGAGTAGGTTTGGCGTTGTTCTGAGGGTGGGTAAGAATGTCCCGTAAGATCGGGTTACTCGTGCTGGTGATAGCGCTGGTGATTCCTGCCGCTGCCGCGGCAAAGCCAGGCGCGATCTCCGGATACGTGCGGGATGCCACCGGCGTTCCCCAGATGGGGGCGATCGTGGAAGTTCTGAGCAGCAGCGCGACAACGCTGCGGGTTCTAACAGACGATCACGGATTCTACTCAGCTGATGGACTTCTCCCTGGCATCTATGCCGTCAAGGTTTCTGCCCCTTCATTTCTACCTTCCATCCGCGAGAAGCTCGGCCTGCGTCCGGGCGCAAGTCTCCTTGTGAATGTCACCCTGACTACGCTATTCGAGGCAATACAGCTGGGGCCGCTGCGTGGTCCTGCGGATGACGACGATTGGAAGTGGACGCTGCGATCCGTTTCGAACCGACCGGTTTTGCGTCTGAAAGACGACGGAACGCAGATCCTCGTTGCCAACAAGGAAGGGGCCGATGATCACGCACTCAAAGGAACCCTATCTTTTGTAGCCGGATCCGAGTCCGCCGGATATGGCAGTTCTTCTGAGATGAGCACCGGTTTTTCCGTCGAGCACTCAGTGTTTTCCACCGGTACCGTGGCTCTTGAAGGTAACCTCGGATACACGCAGGGCTCACCGACGGCAGTTTTGCGAACTTCTTATTCTCACAAGATGGCCAACGGTTCTGAGCCAGAGGTTGCATTTACTCTTCGACGGCTCGCCGCGCCTGATGCCAACCTACGCAATGCTTCCATGCAAGCGCTCTCGTTAAGAACGTCTGATCGTTTCACATTCGGAAACATTGTGGAATTGCAGTTCGGCAGCGAGCTGCAGACGATTCAATTTATGGGCCGCGTGAACGCATTCCGGCCTTTTGGTTCAGCCAGCGTCCACCTCAATCCTGACACCGTCGTTGAATACCAATTCGCGAGCTCGCTGCCTGATGCGCGGCTCGAAAAGGGTTTCGACACAGCTCCAGCCGATTTGAGCGAATCCGAGCCCAGGGTGAGTATGGCCGGATACAGGCCGGGAGTGCAGCGAGCTCATCACCAAGAAGTCTCCGTATCGCGGCGCCAAGGGAATACCAATATCCAAGTTGCGGCATTTTTTGATCGAGTGACTGATCCCGCCGTGACAGGTCTTGGAGACGTCTCGTCCGAGGGCGGCGATGTGCTACCGGACGTCTATTCGAGTTCATTTACGTATCAGGGCCGAGATTTGGATACGAGCGGTATGCGGGTAGTGCTTCAGCGAAAGCTGCTGTCCGACCTCACCGCGACACTGGATTATTCTTACGGTGGAGTGCTGGATCTGGCGCATCCCGACATTGAACTGCAGGACGCGCGACAATGGATGCGCGTCGAACGCCGTCATTCCGTTGCAGCCAAGCTCTCCGGCACCGTGCCTCGCTCGAAAACGCGCTGGATCGCGTCTTATCGTTGGGTGAATGCTAGTGGTCTGACGCCGGTGGATATGTTCAATGCCTCGGCGGGCCGAACGGATCCTTATCTCAACATCTTTCTACGCCAGCCGATTCCAGGGACAAGCTTCCTCCCCGGAAAAATGGAAGCAATCGTCGATTTACGAAATCTCTTGGCTGAGGGCTATGTTCCTGTGATGGGACAGGACGGACACACCGTCTATCTCGTGCAGTCGGCGCGCGCTGTACGCGGCGGCGTCGCCTTTACCTTCTAAAGTTTCTCCTACAATCTTCGTTTAACGACAACGCGGCAGACCCGCGCTTCGCGGATTTCTCATGGAGAGTATCGGGGTTGTTATGCGGTGTGTCGGCGCCACCAAGACTTTTTGGGGGCAGGGGACTGGCTTGTCGGGCGAACCGACTGAACTGTGAATGGTTTCATTGGCTCAGCCGCGCTTTTCGGTGACGTGAATGACGTGACTCTCGCCAGCAACACTCGCTCGGGAGACGTTGAAGGATAGATCAGGATATTGGCTTCGTCGTGGTGTAATGAGGAATCAAGGACATCACCTTCCCGAATTTCTGCGGCGCCACGCTTGAACTTTCCAACCAGCGCATCGGCTGTGTCGTCATCGAAGGCAATCCATCGAACCATGTGAACCTCGGGAGTGCGGGATGCTGCGACCAGTAAGGACGCTTATTGTACCGTGCATAGTGGGGAGACAAGAAGCCAATATTCAAGGCTGGACCTGTGTACCAAACGAATTCACATATCAAGCAGCACTCTGCATACGGCTCCGAGCGCCAGTTTCTGATGAGGGGTTGATGGTCAGGGTCAACCGCCCGTTTTGATGTTCACTTTCAATGGTTTAAGCATTAAACTCCCTTCTCATAGCTCCGAAAGTTGGAATTGAATGCCTTCGCACAGACTTTCTGCGCGAGTGCGTCATTTTCAAACCGTTGGGTACAAGGAGAATCGTCTTATGAGAGTGCGCCTACTCCCGGTAGTTGTTTTGGTTCTTGCGACCTGTCTACTTGGCCAGACGTTCCGTGGCACGATTCTCGGCACAGTAACTGACCAGAGTGGAGCCGTTGTGGCAGGTGCCACGATCACGGTGAAAAACACTGCGACCGGCCTGGAACGAGCAGCGCAGACCAGTGCAGACGGAAGCTACTCGATTCCCGAGTTGCCCATTGGGGCATACACGGTGACCGTAACTCAGGCAGGTTTCCAGACGTCGATTACGCGAGAAGTGACAGTCAACGTTGCCACGGAGCGGCGCGTTGACGCGCAACTGCATACCGGCCAGGTTTCGGAAAAAGTTGAAGTCTCCGGTGATCTTTTGCCCCAGGTGGATACGACGTCCGCGGTCATCGGTGGCGTCCTGACGAGCGAGACAATTGCTGATATCCCCATCAACGGGCGCGACTATACGAAACTCATCTATTTGAACCCCGGAATTTCGGGTTCTCCAGACCAGATCTCAGACTCAGCGGGATCGTTCGGTACATTCTCGATGAATGGCTCGCGCGGCCGTGCGAATAACTTTCTGCTCGACGGCACCGATATGAACGACGGATACCGGAACGATCCAGCCATCAATGAACCAGGAGTGTTCGGCGATCCAGCAACGATTCTCCCGATAGATGCGGTTGCAGAACTTCGAGTGCTTTCGAACGGCGAAGCAGAGTATGGCCGCAACAGTGGCGCGATCATCAACATCGTTACGAAAAGCGGAACGAATCAATTGCATGGATCGTTGCTCGAATACTGGCGGAGCGGGCAGCTTGGTGCTAGGAATTATTTCAACATTGAGCCCAACCCGAAGAATTCCTTCCTGAACAACCAGTTCGGTGGTTCGTTGGGCGGCCCTATCGTGAAAGATAAAACGTTCTTTTACTTGAATTATGAAGGTCAACGAGAGTCGGGAAAGCAATCGGGAACCAGTTGTGTGCCTTTTCCTCAGCAAATTGCGCACGATTTGGCGACTGTTGGCGACCCCAATGTCGTGACCGGCGCTCTGTTAGCTCGAAACCCTTGGCCGACGCCGAACATTCCCTCAGCAGTTTACAATCCCGATCCCGAAGTTCCCGATAGCTTTATGCCCTTCGAAACGGGTTGCCCTACCGGTGACAATCTTGCGACGGCGACACCCTTCAAGAATCGCGTTGACAGCATGATCGCGAAGATTGATCACAACTTCACTCCAAATAATCTGCTTACAGGCCGATACTATTTCGGGGACAGTGATCAAAGTTTTCCGTTCGCACAGCTGTCTGCTGGTCTTTTGCCAGGCTTTAACACAGTGACCCCAACGCGTGTGCAGTTGGTCTCGCTCTCCTACGTTAAGGTCATCAACACCTCCCAAGTCAACGAGGCGCGATTGGGATGGAACCGATTCGCAGAGGGCTTTTTCCCTGAGGATCAATCATTCAACCCAGCCGACATCGGTCTGAATACTGGCGTCGGAGCGTATGAGGGAGGGCTCCCAGCAATCAACGTCGGCAGCTTCTCGCAAATTGGTGCCACGAATGGCGTGCCTCGTAATCGCGTCGATTCCAACTGGCACTTTGTCGACAACTTCTCTTGGAAAGCTGGCCGGCATGATTTGAAGTTTGGCTACGAGTTCCGACGCACGACAATCATGCAGGTGATCGAGAACACGTTTCGGGGAAAGTTGTCGTTCGACGATTTGACCACATTCCTTACGGGTGAGCCCTCCGACGGTAATCAGCGCCGAGGGAATACCCGCCGGCACACCTACGAAAATAGCCATGGATTCTATTTTCAGGACACCTTCCGGTGGAGTCCGCGTTTGACGCTGAACTTAGGCATGAGATGGGATTATTTCGGAGTCGTTGGAGAGAAAGACAATCTGTTCTATCGTTTTGATCCGGCCGTTCTTGATACCGTGAACGCGGGCCAACTGTACGACAAGGATTTCAACAATTTTGCGCCGCGCGTTTCATTCGCATATGACGTCACAGGGAAAGGAAGAACCGTCATCCGCGGGGGATGGGGTGTCTTCTACGATGCTTTCGCTCAGGACATTTTCCTAGGGCATTTTCCATGGAACTGCGGATTCTGCCCGGGGCCCGCATATACAGGTCACGGGCCGGGAGCAATCACCCGGCTCGGTCTTTCGGCAGGACCTTTGAGCCCTGATACACCCGTCTATGACAATAGCCCAGACACCGTCGTGCCGCTCCCGGAGTTTTTCGGAGCAAGTAAGAACCTGCCAACCCCTTACGTTCAGAATTTCAATCTCAACGTGCAGCAAGCGATCGGGAGCCGTGCAGTGGTGCAAGTCGCATACGTCGGGGCAAAGGGAACCAAGTTGTTTCGCTTCCGGGACATTAATCAGCCTAGTCAGGCTCAAATCACAGCCGCCGATCTCGGTTGCGATTGCATCAACAGCTATGGAGTGCCCAGGGTCTTTACGGACGACTTGTTCTACATTAATCAGCAAGAGTCCGCTGCGAGTTCGATTTACCACTCACTCCAAACCACATTGCGACTGAACAGCTGGCACGGGTTCACGTCGCAGACGAACTTCGTCTGGTCACACGCTATCGACGACGCGAGCGATAGTGAAGATTTCATTCCGAACCAGGCGCAACCCACCAACAGCTTCAATCCGGCGGGGGAGCGCGGTAATTCGAGTTTCGATATACGTCGCCGCTTTACCTCGAATTTGGCTTACGAACTCCCGAGGTTTGGGGGAAGCTTGTCTAAGCTGAAAAATGGATGGGGATTTGACAGCGTTTTCACAATGCAAGACGGTCAGCCCTTTCACCTGAATTACTTTTTTGAGGGCGACTACTCCGGCGCTGGCCAGGGATTCGATCGTCCTGATGTAGTCGGTCCGATCCACTATGGCAACTTGCCAGGACAATTTTTACAGCTAGATTCGTTCGCGGTTCCGTGCACATTCGGTTTTAATCCTGGAGCAACTGATGAGAGCAACTGTTTTCCAGGAACGCGGCATTTCGGAAATCTGGGCCGAAACTCGCTACGGGGGCCAGCATTCAAGGAATTCAATTTCTCAATTTTCAAGAACACGGCGATTACTGAAAAAGTGAACTTGCAAATCCGAGCCGAGTTCTTCAACCTTGGGAATCATCCCAACTTCTCAAGTCCGATCTTGCCGGCATTCATTGCCACCCCAGGCTCGCCAACAACTGCGAACGGTGGATATAGCGATTCTGACTTTTACTCACTCACGGCCACTGGAGACGTGGGTATCGGCAACCCGTTCCTAGGAGGCGGTGGGCCGCGTGGCGTTCAGTTCGCCGCGAAGATCGTTTTCTAAAACTGAGCCAGTGCGTGCGAGGCCTGTCACTAGCGGGGAGGCCTTTGGCGACGCCTGTTGCCCCCACTTGCCTGATCGCTCGTCCATGGCCCCTGGTACTCTGGGTGCCTCTTGGTCTGCGTGGTAACCTCGAACTTCCTCCCCGAGTCGTTGTTTTCGTGAGATGGGTACTGATGCTCCGTCACCTGACGATCCTGCTTGTTCTCTGCTGCTCTGTCATCGCGGCTGACAGCAAGTCGGCGAAAATAAAGCCCGGAACTGTCCTCACCGTTACCACCAAATTAGTGGTAGCGCGCGACCTCTTCGAACGCGCGATGGTGGACTACGAAAATATGCACATTGAGCGTGCCATCGTGGGGTGGCGCGCAGCTGCGAACGCCGACCCGGACCTCGCGCTTGCCTACACGATGGTTGCGCTGAACATCGGCGATCCGCAGGACGCTCTCAGCGCACGGGAAAAAGGCAAATTGCTAATGTCAAAGGTGAGCCCCGGCGAGCGGCTCATGATCTCTTGGATTTCGAGCGTACAGGAAGGGAACTTCATACAGGGGATTGCAGCAATGAATGACTTGCTCGCAATGTATCCCAAAGACAAACGGCTTCACTACGTGGCAGGAAATTGGCTGATGTATGTCGATGGCTATGAACAGTCCCAAAGAGTATTAGAGAAAGCACTCGCCATTGATAAGAACTATCCGGCGGCCCTGAATGACTTGGCTTACGTTTATGCGCACGAGCGCGAGTTCGACAAAGTTTTTGCCGCCATGGATCGCTACGTAGCTCTATTGCCAAACGAACCCAACCCGCAAGATTCATATGGGGAACTGAGCCGGATGGCAGGTAATTTTGATGCTGCCCTTGAACACTATCGCGCCGCACTAAAGCTCGATCCTCAGTTTGTTTACTCGCAGCTTGGGGTCGCTGATACCTACGCTTTGATGGGGCAGTATGAGCAGGCCCGGGTCGAATATGACAAAGCCATTAAAGGCGCTGAAAATCCAGCCGACCGACTTGAGTACCGCATGCAGCGCGCAACGACGTGGGTGAGAGAAGGGCGTCTGCTCGAAGCAAATAAAGAGTTCCTGCGCATCGCTGATGAAGCCCATTCCCAGAACTTTGATTTTCATGAGGCTGAAGCTCAGCGCCGTGTTGCGGAGTATCAGACTGACGATGCTGAAGCCTTGAACTATCTTGATGCAGCCGAGCAAGCGCTCGGACACAATGCATCCATTGCGCAGTTGGATCGCGAACAGGAGTTGTCTAGAATTCTCCGATTTCGCGCAGTACGAGCCGCTCGAGCGGGTCAACGGGAACTATCAGCCAAAGCTCTCACTCAGCTCGACAGTCTCGCTTCCAGGACGCGTGACGGGGTCGTTCAGAGCTCGTGGCATGGAGCAGCTGGCGCACTCCTTTTTGAAGCCGGAAAATACAAAGAGTCGATCGCTCACCTCACTGAAGATCGCGACAATCCGTATTCGATGGCACTCCTGTCGCAAGCTTACTCGGAAGAAGGAGCTTTCGATGAAATGCATGCGGTTGAAGCGCGTCTCCGAAGTATGAACATGCCGACCATTGAACAGGCATTGGTAGTCCCCGCTGCGCGCGCTAAACGTCCACAGCTTTAACTGCAATATTCCACGAGACGCGTTCCATCTTCCGGGTCTGATTCCGATTCGAAAATCTGCTTCCCACGTGATAGGCTCTCCGTCGCGTATGGAAAAGGGCAATCCAGAGCGGCGTAGTTCTGCGCGGATCCCGGTTAGTGTGCCGGTCGTAGTGCGGGCGGGCGATGGCGAACCAGAAATAAGCGCTACCACGCGCGATTTGAGTTCCAATGGAATCTTTCTCTATGTGAACAAGGCAATGCAACCGGGGTCTAAGATCGAGATGGTGTTGATTCTGCCGCCGGAAGTGGCTGGAGGAGAACGCCGGTGGGCGTGCTGTCAGGCATCGATCGTAAGAATCGAGAACGGAGCGGACGCACGCTTCGGGGTTGCCGCAACCATCGATAGCATGGATCTTCTTCCTGAACTTGAAGTGTGACTTGTCGCGGTTGCACCATTTTCGGTGCAAAATGAAGCGCGCCAATTTTCTCCTATTCGCAGCGTCAATCAGCATGGTCTGTGCAATAATGACCGCCTTTGATCGAAGCGTTGCTTCGTCGAATCGTATTTATAAGGTAGGCAGTGCTATGTGGATCGACAAACTATCAGCGGGCGTGTTGCGCGTTCAAACAACCATCGGGCCACGATACATCGGGCCTTCGTTTCGCGACCGCATCTTTCTTCTTTGGATCTTCCGCCACTTTGACAATTTGCCGCAACAGGTTTTGACAGGCTGGCAAGGGCGTTTCATCGATCGGCTGTGTGTTGAACATCACTTCATCACCATGCCGCAACAGAATTTGACGGAAGCACCGGTGATCGGAACGATCGAACGTCGTCCGGTGGGGGGCTCAGAAACGTTACCCTCCAACCGGCCGGCCGGCGCGGTGACGGACAGCGCAAGCTCCACCCCAATCGCAGCCGACGCGAGACAGCGGAGTTAATCGGTGGAGACTGCCGCCTGAGAGCTTGAACGTGTTGGCACGGGATCGCCCGATGTGTAGCGGAATCGCCGTGCCACGTTCGTTCCTGGCGAGGGTTCTGCCTCGTTTTCGATCAGGTCCAACTGACGGGCCGACACGCATACGAATTGCTCTCAAACGTAGTTCAGACAGGCTTACATAGCTTGCGAGCAAGTGCTGACGTGCGTTAGTATCGATAGTCGCCTGTTCTGAAAACGATTCCACGGAACGGTCGCTCGGCCGGTCCGAAACGGCCATCGCCGAATCTTCCAGTAAGGTCTCACCCATCAGGGCGCGTAGCTCAATTGGCAGAGCAACTGACTCTTAATCAGTAGGTTGAAGGTTCGATTCCTTCCGCGCTCACCACTTAACCTTCACGGTCAGAAGTGTTTATGGACAACTCCACAGTCCTTCCAGCACGACCAGTTTCCGCATTGTGCCCAAAATTGTGCCCATTCAAGCGCGAAAGCGCATTCAGTATTGCGTCCTCGGAGGGGTGAACATACCGCTGTGAGATGCTGATATTCGAGTGGCCCCTTAACTTGAGGGACTTCCGCCTGCGACCCTGCATCCCTGATCCGACGCAATCGCCCATGCTACACGCTCGCGAATAATCAGGCGCTTGCCCCACTCCAGTTGCAGGCGAACGTCATGCGCAGTCTGCCAGCGCTCGTCCGGGTCTTTGGCTAGACAGGTTCGCACGACGCGGTCGAGAGCCGGTGGGGAAAGAGGTTGAAGCGCGCTGATCGGCGCTGGCTCGGAGTTCATGATGGCGGCGATGATGCTGGCGCGGGACGTGCCACTGAAGGCGCTGCGCCCCGTGGTCATTTCGTAAAGCAAAACACCCAAGGCAAAAATGTCGGTCCGACCGTCGGTCTCTTTGCCTTCCAGTTGCTCTGGGGCCATGTAGCGAAAGGTACCGACGATGACCCCTTCCTCTGTCAGTGATTTCGATAACGTGGGCGCGTCCACGGCCGCAGGCGAAGCCAATGCGGCGCTGGGTTTCGCAAGTCCAAAGTCCAGCAGCTTGGTGCCAGTCTTGGTGACCATCACGTTAGCCGGCTTGAGGTCGCGATGAACAATGCCATGGCGATGAGCGGTTTCGAGCGCGAAAGCAATATCGCAGCCAAGTTTCAATACTTCTGAAATTGGCAGCGGACCTCTCGCGAGGCGGTCCGCGAGGGTTCTCCCTTCGAGGTATTCGAGTACGACATAGTGAATACCCTGCTGGTCGCCAATGTCGAAGAGGGCGCAGATGTTGGGGTGTGAAAGACCAGATATCGTGCGGGCTTCACGTTCAAATCGGGCGCGTCGTCCCGCATCAGAGGCCAAATGCTCAGGCAGAATCTTAATCGCTACCGTGCGATCCAGGCGTGTGTCGCGTGCGCGGTATACCTCGCCCATGCCCCCAGCCCCCAACTCTCCCAGAACCTCGTAGGGGCCAAGCATTGTTCCGGGGGTGAGGGCCATAGGTGCTCAGGATTATAAGCTTGCGCAACGCCCCCACAACGACGCCCCAAAAGCCCCAGAGATGGCGGCTGGTGTCGCCTCATGTAGTTTTTCGCTCTGGCACTTTTTTCTTTGGGATTGTTCCGGTCGCACTAGTGAAGAGCAATTCTACGAATCTGGCGTCGTCATCCAACCCACAAAAGATCCTAGCCCCAACACCAAACGCAGCAAGCAGCTTACAAGGGTGAAGACCTTACCGAAGGTCGTAGTTGTTGAAATCAGGCGATTTCACCAACTACTCGGAAAACTGGCGTCCGGGCAAAGTAGTTGGTGTGATGATGATTTTTCACCAATCGTCCCCTGTCAGTTTTGACAGTGTTTTGGGACGTCCAAATTTTGGATTACGGGTAATGGACACACGGCAATTCGTAGTGCGTATACGAAGTGAAGGTCTCTTGCGGTAACTGTAAATTCTTCCAGCTTGACAAGGCGCGAAAAGAGCACACAATGCCGCCATTCGCTTTGGGGCGAGCAAGTCTTCAGTTGCAAAAACCCTGTTCTTAAATCCTCCCCCTACTCGCCTAACGGAGCGACCCCAGGAGAAAACAAAGATGACTGTCCCTATATGTAAGGGCATTCCTGTGTGGTCTGCCTTGATGGTGCTAGGCGTGGTCGTAGCAGCCACGTTGCCAGCGCGAGCGGCTCCTCTGTCAGGAGCCATTTTCACAACAGACTCTACCGGTTCCATCGTGAACGCGAACGTGCAATATCAGTCTAAATGTGACGTGTACCTGGACGGCGGTCCACCTCCGGGTGCGCCTCAAGGTGCAGCCGGATTACCGAACGGCTCGTACTACTTCCAGGTGACCGACCCCAGCGGAAAGAAACTGCTGAGCACCGACCCTGTTATCAATCGGCGCTTTACGGTTTCGGGCGGGATCATAACCGCCTTTACTGGTTCGGGGCACCCCACCGGAATCGACGTCGATCACGGTGCTGTGACAATCCAGCTTGCCAACACCACTTGCCCTACCGATTTTTTGGATACTCCCAACAATGGGGGTGTGTACAAGGCATGGGTGACACGCACGTCAGATTTTGTTGGCAATCCCGCGCTGGTGGACAACTCTTGCGGCAACGGATGCTTCCACGGATTCCTCCCTGCTGCTTCCAAGACGGACAATTTCAAGGTGAAGGGTGCGAAAACGGCCACCTTCTGCCTCAATGTGGAAAAGCTGGTGGATGACGGTAAGGGAAACCTAACCCTGACTGCTGGGTGGATTGTACATGTCACTAGCCCCACCTTTAACAATGACTTCAGTACGTCCGGACAAAAGGATGAGTGCTCTTTGCTCCTGACTGCTGAGACTTACACAGCGACGGAATCCCTCACCTTTAACGGTTCCGCGTACCACGTCACCGGTTTGCAAGTGAACGGTGCAAGCCTGCCACCATCGGAGGTCTTTTCCTTCACCTGGACTCCAGGGAAGCCTGATCCATTTCTGATTCTTTGGACAAACCAGCTCAACCCGTAATTACGTTGGTGTATGAAGGGGCGCGTTTCTTATCGCGCCCCTGCTTATGACCCCAAGGAGAATTCCGATGTTCGACACCTTTAAAAGTGTTTTGTTGTTCTGCTTAGTCGTCTCGTTCCTCCCCGTAACCTCAGTTGCGCAAACTGCGCAGTGTGGTGTGGCAGTTCCGGGCCAACCTCTTCCTGACTTGATCGTGGATTCTCTCCGGCTAAAACTGGACACTATCGTGACCACGGAGAAATTCGCGGCCAAAGACTGCGCAGTCGTCGAAGGCTGCGTATCCGGAAAAGGTACTCACCAATTACTCCGCTTCACGTCCGCTACACCGAATGTGGGGCAAGGCGACCTTGTGATCGGTGATCCCCAGCAGTGTCCCAATCTCTTTCATGAGAGTGAGTGTCACCACCATCTCCATTTCAAAGAGTACGCCGATTATCGCTTGTGGACTGACGATGGCTACCAGAAGTGGGTAGCCAGCAGGGAGCTGACTCAGCCCACAAATACTGGATCGAATGCCATCCTTTTGGCTCAAGCATTTCAAAATGGTGAGCTGATAGACGGCCATAAGCAGGGGTTCTGCATCATCGACACCGATCGATACGATCCCAACGCTCCGAATACAAAAAAATATACGCTCTGCGGCACCGACACCGTGGCTGGAAATCAGGGGTTACAAGCAGGATGGTCGGACAGTTATGGACAACAACTGGATTGCCAGTACATTCAGATCGATAAACTGAAAGCCGGCATCTACGTACTCGAAGTCCAAACGAATTCCGAGCAGCTGCTGCCGGAATCAAGCTACACGAACAACAGTTCCATTTTTCGGTTTCAGTTTGTGCCAAAGCACGGCAACACGCCCGCACAAACGATCCCAATGTAATAGCGTAGGTGTGGACGGTATCAGGTGCGTTTAAGCCGGAGGAATAGGTGGTTTAATCCCAACGAATTGAGACTTCTGCCCTCGTGCCGCGCGGAACGAGGTGCTTTAGCAACACCGGCCAAACGACGCAGGCCCTCGTGTTTTCAATCTCTTCTTCTAGGCAAAAACCCCCACACTCTCTCGTGCGGGCCACCCGAAGCTCTGCAACTGGCGAAATCAGGCGGTTACACCAACTACTTCCCCATGCCGGTATATGACCAAGGTCAACTGGTGCAATGGCGATGTTTCAACACTAATCCGAGGAGGTGACGAGCAACCCGGCCCTTGCGTAACTAGGGTGTCGATCAAAGATGGGCTAGACTCGCGCGAATACGGAGTCCATACGATGAAAATTGCGGCAGCAATCGGCACATCCTTTTTAGGCCTACTACTAGGAGCAACTGTTCACGGTTATGCTCAGCCAGGACCCCAGGGATCTTCCCATAAGCAGCAAGGGAATGAGGGCCAAAAGGAGCACGGGCGGTCGTCTGAGCACGTGGACAAACACGAGGAAAAGGGGCCGAAGCAGCGACAGGCCCACGCTCCCGAGCACATGCGCGAAGCAGACAGATATGAGCACGACAACAGATCGAAGGATGTTTGGCAGGACCATCGCGCCCAGCATTGGCAGAAGGAACATCGAACTTGGCATGAACGTGGAGGCTACAGAGGCTACCGCATTCCCGACGACCGCTTTCGTGCCCACTTTGGCCGTCAGCACTGGTTTCGCGTTCACAGCGCCCCAGTGCTTGTAGTGGGTGGATACCCGCGATTCCGGTACGGGGGTTTCTGGTTCAGTGTCGTTGATCCATGGCCGGAATACTGGTCGCGCACCTGGTACGAAACCGATGACATTTACGTCGACTACGTTGATGATGGGTATTACATGTACAACCGACGCCATCCCGGTGTCGCGATTGCCATCAACGTCTCGTTCTAATCGGAAAGCAGACGGTCATTTTCGACTGGTGGACCTCCGGCGACCGACGTAGGACGCCAGCGCATGGCTGGCGAGCCGTGGGCCAGAATCTACGCGGCGCCTGAGCTAATCGATTGTCGGTGTAATTCCGATATTACGCCACATATCGGTCGGTCACTATCATCCCTCGCTGTTCGAACTCTTAGCTTACTGTTCCACTTTCTTGTTCCGGCACTGTTACCTCCGTTGTCCTATCTGACAAGCAAGTCTGACGTGGAAGGGTTGGGTCGGGCTGGTCGCCCCCTCCCGTCCATGATCAGGACAAATTCTTTTTCAGGAGCAATGAACGCAATGAACCCCAGAACTGTCAAAACCCTCCTCAGGCCCGCCTGCGTGCTGGCACTCGCCCTGGTATCCCTCTCCGTGATTTCCGTCCCCGCGTTTGCCGGCGGCAAGACTTGTAACGCCTTCTCGGTCGTGATCGGTGGAAAAACATTTGCTGGCAAGCAGACCATCCTGGTGCCGGCTGCCGACGCCAACGGCAAGGTCGCGCAAGTGAAGGGCACATTCGCGAGCTTCAACGTCAATCTGAATACCTTCAAGGTTACGAACTACACCCTGAACGGAACGAAAATCTTCGCTTCCAAAACGCCTACTGTTCCCAGCCCCCTGAACAGCCCGCTCTTCCTGAAACTGAACAATGAACAGCTTGTGCTGCAGCGATCGGGCTCGGGCGAAGATCAGGACCTCAAGGTTCAGGCCAAGGACTGTGACACCGGCGGAACTTTCCAGCTCGAGCCCGATTCCGACGGAAAGCAGACGAACGTGCTGGCGACGGGTCCGATCCACTACTGCCTGCTCGATAGCGTCAGCGGGCGGCTCTTCTTCACCAACGGGCCGCTGCTCGGCTACGACAGTCCACAACTTGCCACAAACCTGACGTGGAGTGCGAAACGGTCCACTTGGGCGGTTCGGGCCGGAGGACGCATCGGAATGGTCACAGGCGAAGACGCCGAACAGGCGCTCGCGTTGACTGGCAACGAAGCAGCCTGCGGTCGTTAAGATTCTGAGAATAAAAGCGACCCGATCGGCGCGAGCGCGGTCGGGTCCTTTTCACCAGTTGGCCTTGGTCGGAGCATCTTTGGGAGTAGTTGGTGAAATCGCCTGATTTCAACAGTTGATGTTGTCCTTGCCTTTGTGAAATCGCATAATCTACTGGTGCGTCAGGTTTTAACAGTCACGTTCATTTGGATTCTGCTCGCCACTTCGGCAAGAGCAGTTAGAGAACTTGTCGAGATCGAGACGCCCCAGCCCTCACAGCGAGTCGAGGGTATCGTCCTTGACCCTTCCGGCGCACCAATCGAAGGCATGACCGTAACTGATCGGAGCGATGATTGGGGCGCGGTTCTTCGTTCGACCACAACGGACAAGAGAGGACATTTCCGCTTTTCAACGGAATCCAGCAAAACGCTTTACTATTTAAGGTTCGATCACGCCTTATTCAATCCGCTTCAACTCAAGCTGAAGCTACACAAGAAAGCTAAAAATTCAGCCATTACCGTTAAGGCCCCGATTGGCGGATGATTGCTGCGAAAAATCGCCACTCACCTTCAAAATTCCCAGCTTTCAGGTCAATGAGTGAAATCGCCTGATTACAACAACTGTCGGTCAGACAGCGTGGCGCGTTCGGGCAAGCCAAAGGACGTTAGGGCAGTCGACGCACTGCATTTCGTAAATTGGCAAGCCGTTGCGGGCGTCCGCTGTCCCCTCGACGGTGGCAAGCGTCAGCGAGTTGAAAGTCGGCGCATTAGTGTGGCGACAGTGTTAGTACCTCGGTCACTTTCGCAGCCGCGCGGCGAACCCTAGCATTCTCCTTAATCCCTTTGTTGTTTACGGATAGTGCCGGATCACGCTCCATGAAAACTTTTCTGTTATTGTTCTTCGCCTTTACTTTGCTGCCTGCAGCCTTCGCCGACAACCACAAGGAACAAGAGCGTGTGAAAGAATCCGGGAAAGTACTCAAAGAGGTTCTTAATATCCCGGACGACATCCCGCAGGATTTGCTCGACAAGGCCGAGTGCGTTGTCATCCTGCCATCAGTCAAGAAAGGCGCGTTCGGCATCGGTGGGAGCTTCGGGCGCGGCGTCATGACCTGTCGCAGCGGACAGCACTATACCGGCGTCTGGGGACCCCCTGCCATGTATGCGCTTGAAGGCGTTAATATCGGTTTCCAGTTGGGTGGCGAAGCGACCGATTTCATTCTGTTAGTGATGAATCCGAAAGGAGCGCGCTCGCTGCTGAGCAGCAAAGTCAAGCTTGGTGGCAATGCCTCTGCCGCTGCCGGTCCCAAGGGTCGCACCGCCGATGCCGCGACCGACGTCGTTATGAGCGCCGAGATTCTTTCTTATTCGCGCGCCAAAGGATTGTTCGCTGGCATCTCGCTGGAAGGCTCTACCCTGCGCTCCGACGGCAGTGCCAACGAAAAGCTCTATGGCCAAAAGGTAAGTGCAAAAGACATCATTGGACACGGCAGAGTGAGGACGCCTGCCTGTGCTCAGGAGTTGACGGCTCTTCTAAACAAGAAGAGTCCGAAGAATCGCTCTGAGGCGAAATCCCTTCAATGAGTTCTGTGATGAGCTGCGCCGCTTGTTGTTGGAGCATCGCCAGTTCACTAACAACCTGCCGGGCGGCCTCGCTCCCGTAGTTGGTGTAAACGCCTGATGTCGACAACCGCCAGTGCTCTGATCTACGCTTTGCAGAATGAAGATTTGTTTCGCCGCCGTGCCGTCTACTTGCTGCTCAAGATCGCGAGTTTCACCAACCCTTTTCCGCCAGGCATTTTGACGTTCATGGTCTTGCCCTTCACCTCAGCCTCCACGTCTTTTCCTTCTTTCCAGGTTGGATCAAGGTCAGAGTGTGCCTTGTACACGACCGTGTAGGTTTTCCCTCCGGTTTCAATGTCCATGTGGTAGGTGTAATCGGACGACTTGCTAGGAGCATCTGTCCCTCCCCTTGCGGGGGGTGCCTCCTGCTTTTGCACTGAAATAATCTTGCCTGGCTGGTACCCGCTCTGTTGTGCAAGCGGGATAGCAGCAAGCAAGAGAATGGACACCACAATCAAAGAAAGCCGAGCCTTCATAGAGACCCTCCCTAAAAAGCCTGACGCAGCGATGTTTGAGCAGAACACCACACACTCGACGGCAGGAATTCTAGCGCTCTAATGTTAAATGAGTGTGAACAGTTCCCTGATGAAAATAGCACACTGGAAACTGAGGCCGGGTTCGTAGTTGGCGAAAAATCGCCATATCACTCATTGACACCGGTGATGGCGGTTTGGGCAGTCAATGGGTGTTAACGCCTGTTAACAACAGTCACAGCGCACATCGTATACTCTGCGCGAGACTTGCTATGAAAATCACTTCCATTAGGGTTCAGCCAGTTGCAGGGACTGTGGCCATCGTTTATGCGGCATTCGGATTGCTTTTCTGGATTACGTTTTGTCTGGGAAATGCTGAATACATAACTCTGCCGGTCGGCATCATCGCTCCGTTGCTACATCTCAGTTTCAATCTTAATTTCCACCGCTCGACTGACTTGACCTACAACGGACTCCTTCTGCTCGGTTCCATAGTCAGCTATGCGCTAACTGGATGGCTTACGGCAGCCGCAGCAGTGATTTGCTTCAATGCGGTGGCGAGATGGAAGGGGGGCGTTAAATCTGACTTCATCTCTTTTTCCGAAACCCGCCAACCCGAAACGGTGCTCGGCCAATAGCGCAGAATGAAGTCCGTTGGGTGACAGTTGAAACATCGCCATTGCACTCACAACGCGTGTCCCGCCCAATTCGCCTTTATATCCCTACGATGATCGGCTGGCCTGACTGGTGGATTGTGAATGCCTCGAACCCATTCTCAGGCGTGATCGCTAGGCGGTCTCCATTCGAGAATTGCAACAGGAGAACGCCGCCTGATGGACTCTCGAACCCTTCACTTGTTAGCTTTAGTAGTCGCAGGAGCGGTACTGCGTCAAAAGGATGCCCCTCGGTCCAGATCACCTTTTCACCCCCGCACGGTTCGTACGACAATCGTCTCGTACACGAGAGACCACCATTAGCCCAATTAAGCTGAAGGTCGTACATGCCAAAGGCGATTTGGCACACCTCTTGGCCTTTGAGAAATTCAAGAAAGGAATCTACCCGGTCGCTCATACCGCATAGTTTAGCCGCTCAAGTCTACCGTGCGGGCCAGAGCTTCTGCTTGCTGGTTGGCGCAATATCGCCATATCATTCATTGACCTGCCAAACCGCCCGAGCCGGTCAATGACTGATAACGCCTGTTAACGCCAACTGTGCGCCAGCATACAATTCACCGCATGAAGGCAATCATACGAGGTGTCACTCTTGTAGGTGTCGCCGCAGCATTTGTGGCCCTAACAGTTGTACATCTCGCAGCCGACGTATGTGTTTACAAGCCACCGAAAGTGCGACGCATTTGTGGCGTCATCGTTGGTCCGGACGGCGCTGCCGTCCCCGGTGTAGAGGTAACGATATTCAAAGATGCAACTACTGTCGTGGTCTCCAAAACCGCCGACGCTGGCGAGTTCAATTTCGACGTTATGGAACCGGGCAAATACGATCTTGATGTCGTGGCTCCGGGATTCAAGCCCGCTCGTTATCACCTGACCCTCGCAAGGCCGACTAGTTCTTGCACGAACGCACTTAGGGTTGAGATGGATGTCGGCAGCCTTAATTGCGTGGGCGACACGATACGCGAAACGAAGAAACCACTCGTCAAAAAGTGAGTTGTTGAAACATCGCCATTTCGCTCATTGACCCGGATTTTGGCGAACAGATGGCGCAAACTTGTGTAATCGCCTGATTTCGTCAACTACTCTAGAGCATGGCCTGTAGTAACTTCGAGCAACAACTTGGTTCCATGTAGTCTGCTCACCGACGGGACACTTCGTATGGACACGCCGGGACGTCAGCTTCGCATGGTGCAGATCGTCTGCATACTGATAGTGCTCACCTCCATCAGGGTCGCCATGGAAGTTAGGAAGACCTCAGGTGTTGTTACGTGGGTTCAATGGATCGTGATTGTCATGGCGGTCTGGGCGGCCATTTCGGGTTTTACTCTGCAACGACAGATCGTTGGCCGCTCCAATCGACCCCATCGGAAGCCGAAGCTGTCCACTCCATTCAGTCGTTGGAGGGCAGGCAATCTCGTGCGCCTTTCCTGTGCTACCTCGGTGGCGCTGTGGGCTCTAGTCCTTCGCGAAAACGGTGGCCCTGTGTGGGTCGTCGGTGCCTTTTTTGCCCTCGGGATGCTGCTGCTCGTGATTTGGAAGCCAGGAGCTAGTCCCGAACAGCCTCGGTTGTGAGTGAAATCGCCTGTTTGCGTCAACTATTCCGCTCACACTTGTTCGAGTAGCTGCTTTGAAGGCGTGTACGCGACTTTCCATCCCGCAAAACATCCTAGCGTGCCGCAGTTCGAGCATCGCTCACCCACGTAAAGCCAGCGAACCTCGCCGTCGTCATACAACGAGAAACCAACGCCGATATTGGCGCTTGTGGAGCCACACTCTACACATTTCCACTTTTCAGGCGTTGCTTCAGACCAGTATTCCGCGCTGTCACAGATGAACTGTTCTATTCCACACGATGTGCATATTCGTTTCGCGCAGCCTTCGTCATCATCTGCGAGAAGCTCAAAGGTTTCGCCGCCACACGCGCATTTCGCTTGACGGTACTCCTGAGAACGGTAGTCCTCGGCAGAGTAGGCTTCGAGATATTCTTTGATGTCTTCAGGACTCGCCCCAACCCACCACTTGCCAGACCTGTCGATGCTCATGGCGTCATTGTAATTGGCGAAAAATGGCCATTTCGTCAACTACGGGGCTTGAACCTTGAACTGAGTCTGCCATTCGAGTAAAAGAAACGGATTATGAGTCGCTCAACCGCCGCCTTTGTCTTCGTATTCCTGTGCATCTCTCGGATGTCTGCCGACCCACAAAATGCAATCAAGGGACAAGTCACGGATTCCGAAGGTGCGGTCATCGCTAAGGCTCGTGTCCGCTATTGATTTTTGATCCCATTCCTGGAAGTCAGTTTCAGCACTACACAGTGCTTTGGAAGTGCGCTTGCGCGCGACCAGAAAACATTTGTTGTTATGTTTGACTTGCCGAGCGCTGGCATCTACCATGCCAGCCGTAGACCCTCGGCATGATCGGCCAAACGATATCTCACTATCGAATCCTGGAGCGGCTCGGCGGCGGTGGGATGGGCGTGGTCTACAAAGCCGAGGACTCCTCGCTCGGCCGTTTCGTCGCTTTGAAGTTCCTG
>Ga0207641_10000165_pt1 | contig 93436 bp, 85 predicted proteins | sample KBSSwiS62_FD_184306 | JGI IMG/M metagenome (GOLD analysis project Ga0207641, IMG submission 184306) | Switchgrass rhizosphere microbial communities from Kellogg Biological Station, Michigan, USA - KBS Switchgrass S6-2 (SPAdes) (version 2) | ecosystem: Host-associated > Plants > Roots >...
CTGGCAGCGGCTTGGACGGGCGACGGTTGGATGACAGGAGCCGGATGATGCGAGAGTATCACGTCCGGATCTGTGAGCGGCCGAGGGTGAAACTCCCTCGGCCTACTCGACAGTTCTTTTGCGGCGAGCAGTACTTCCGCCACAAGCTGCCGCTGGATCGTTCGTCGATGGCGCGCTGGCGGAACCGGATCGGGGCCGACAAGCTGGAACTTCTGCTCGCCGAGACGCTGCGCGTGGCGATGGAAACAAGGGCAATGCCGCCGCAGGCCTGCGAGCGGGTGACGGTGGACACGACTGTACAGACCAAGGCGATTGCCCATCCCACCGACAGCCACCTGCTGCTACGCGGCATCGAGTGGCTGAACCGGATTGCCCGCAAGCACGGCATCAAGCTGCGCCAGTCATTCCTGCGGGTGGGCCGCCAGGCTCGGCGCGACGTCTCCCGGCTGATCCACGGGCGCGGTCACAAGCAGGCGATGCGTTGGGTGCGCAAACTTCGCACCTGGCTGGGCCGGCTCGACCGCGACATCGGCCGCAAGATCGCCGGAAATGAGGAACTCGAGGCCGCCTTTGCCATCGTCCGCGAGCGGGTGGCGAAGATCCTCACCCAGAAGGCTGGCAGCACGGACAAGCTTTATGCCCTGCACGCGCCCGAGGTGGAATGCATCGCCAAGTGCAAGGCGCGGACCCGCTACGAGTTCGGGGTAAAGACCTCGATCGCGGTGACAAACGCCCGCACCGCCGGCGGCCAGTTCATCGTCGGCATGCAGGCGTTGCCCGGCAACCCCTATGATGGCCACACCCTGTCCGGGCAGATCGAGCAAGTGGAGCGCCTGACCGGCGTCACCGTTGAGCGGGCTTATGTCGATCGCGGCTACAAGGGGCACAAGCATGGCGGGCAGGCCAGGGTCTATATCGCCCACACCCGCGGGATCACCTCACCCACGATCAAGCGCGAGCTCAGGCGACGAAATGCCATCGAACCGATCATCGGTCACACCAAGTCCGATGGCCTGCTCGAGCGAAATCACCTCGCCGGTGCCACCGGCGATGCCATCAACGCCATCCTGGTCGCCGCGGGGCACAATCTGAGGTTGCTCGTCGCATGGCTGACTGCGCTTTTGCGCGCCCTCATCGCCGCCTGGCTATCCCCAGTCCTGCCCAAAATGGGCGCTGCCTGAAAGCAGCGTACCAGTTCGATAAACCCCTCACGGCACATCGGACGCAATCTACCCGTCGCCGAAACGAACATCGCATTGTTCACGGCCGACGATCTATCGATTCTCGGCGATCGAACTGCGAGACAGGCCAAAACCACGGCGACGTCCTTCACTGGCATCTTATCCGTTGTTGGGCATCTTTAGTCTAGGTGCCGGTCATCGCCTTGCCGCCGCTTCCGCTCGAATCCTGTCCAACAGCGCTTGAGCGCGTTGAACATTGCCGCCGTGAGGATCGGCGGCGATCGGCAATATCGCGGCTGCGGCCTCCGCATAACGATGGCGATCCGCTAAAGCCGTTGCTGCGCCGATCGCTATATCGCCCACCAATGGCGCAAGTTTGTGCGCCGTCTGAAGTTCGCCAACGACATCTTCCGGTTGCGCTGCCCCAGCGTTCGGCGTTGTGAGCGCGTGCCGGTAGAGGGCGGTATAGTATGAAGGATCAACCGCGATGGCCTTTGCGAACCAGCCATTAGCCGCCGCATAAAGTTCGGCACGCCTGGCTTCGTCACGACGACCCGTGAAAAAGTCCGCAATTCCACGATAGTAGAACAATTCCGCATCGGGCGGCGTCTTTGCGATCAAGTTGTCGATGATCGCGACACCAGCGGTGCGGTCGCCAGAGCCTATCTCCGCGCGAGCCAACACACGTTGGGCATAAGCGTCGCCGGGATAGCGTGCGGCAACCGCCCGTACCGCTTTCCGCGTCTTCGCCTCGACAGCAGGGTCGGGAATGCCGAGATTGAGCGCCACCTGGTGTAACAGCAGGTCATCGGCGGAGTCCGGCAGGGCGCTGACCGCAATCGCGGGAAGCGCTCCTTGATCGCGCCCCATCGCGCCGAACCCGATGCCGCCATTCCTGTAGCGCTGGAGATCGGCGTCAAATGCAGCGTGATCCTTGCCGAACGCGCTCTGGAATGCCGTTGGTTCGGCGATGCCGCGATGCAGATCAGCGAGATAGCGGGTCAGTGCCTCGCGCCGCTCGGGCGCCGCGAAAAGATAATGAACGATCAGCCAACTCTGCGCGTAGAATTGCGGAAGCTGAGCGGCGGATAGGCCGCTGCGGCCCGAAGCGAAGATACGCTCAACCGGCAACCACGTGCCTTGCAACAGATTGGCCGCCCGCCCCGGATTGGGGCGGCCAATCTCGATCCGATCGCTAAGAAAGCGTGCGGTCATCACATATTCAGCGAAGCCCTCACTGTACCAGGCCGGGTATGCGGCCGGATAATAGCGATTCATGAAATGATGGGCATATTCGTGCAACAGCACCTCTTCACCGCCAAGGCCGGGACGATCGCCCCGGATTGCCAGAGTCGCCGTGCCGCCGACCCGTGCCATATAAACGCCCAAGGCATTCTCAGGAAGGCGAACGACCTGGCGTAGCTTGCCGGCCGATCCAACCAAATAGACTTTAAGCGGCGCTGGCGATGGCGGCGCGCTGGTCCCCGTCAGCGTCCGCAGAAGCCGATCATAGTTTTCGAGCAACTCCGTGGATTCACGCAGATTGCTCTCGCTTCCATCGCTTGCGACGATGAAATTGTCAGAACGCGCTTCCAGCCAATGGGCATCGGCCACGGATGGGAGTATCGCGCCAAGCGCAAGCCATAGCAGCCTGGATCGCCACATAAGGGTCATCATTGTTTTGCTCATGCAGAGGGTGCTTTCATTGGCCAGCAGTTCGCAATAAGGGCGGTAGGAGACACACGGGCAGATAGACTCTCGATCGGCAACGAGAAGGCGGTTGCCCTTGTTGTTTGCCGCGATCGAGATTCTTCGCTGGCGGGAAGGGAGGGCGGCCTATGCAAGCAATTGCGGTCGCGCTGTAACACAATGATAGGGCGCACCTTCGCCAGCGCGCCCTATAAGGTTCAAGATTTCAGCCGACAGCTAGCCTAACCAGAAGTCTTCTGGAGAAACCTCCTCTTCTCCATGGAATGTAGTTCCGCCACCCGCTTTCACCGTAAAGCTTCCGACAGAATATATAATCCTGTCGCTCGGCTTTCTAACAGAGTAGACGCGTACCCGGATCTCCTCACGTGCTTCTCCGCAGAAGGCGACAAATTTCCGTAGTCCATCGCCGCGCTGGAGCACTTCGGACAATGCCGTACTTTGGATCGTTAAAGCCGTTCGGTTCAGGCTTAACTTAGTCACCGGCATATCCCGCCCTGTGCCGCCTGCTGCCTCACTGGTTATTCGAAGTTCAAGGTCGCCGCATCTCTCCAAAATGCTTGAGTTAGAGGCGGCCCTTGAATCTTGCCCAGTCGATACAGTGATATCGCTCCCGGTGCTGCCCTTCGATGCCCCAGGAACCGCGCCCTGGCTAGATAGAGCTAGCAGGACACTGACGAGAGTTATCATGTTTCAGCTCCTTAAATGGACCTAAAAGCCGCAGGATGGGCTATTCTGGTTCTTATCAGTATTATCGTAGGGCCTGACCTTGTTATCCTGGTCAGTTGAGATGTAACTCAACATGTTGCTGTCGAAAGTCTTTCCGCCGATCGTCTTCCCCGCCAAGGCGTCGTAAGTGTCCCAATCATGCGCCGAAGGGAGGCGTTGGTCAGCCCCTCCAGTGCCATATGGCTGATTGTGGATTATCGCGAGTACATGGGCGCCAGGAGGAAGCGTTGCCGTGTTGAATGCCACCTCACCACCGTTCTGGCTTGTAAATGGGGGCGTGAACAGGACATGGCCACCATATTCGTAAATGAACGCGCCATACTCCCACTTCCACGCATTCCCCGTGGCGTCGATCGCATCCGCTGCCGCCTGGGCTGCATTGTTTACGCGATCGACGGGAATGTTCGATCCTGAGAATGTTGTCTCCACGCAGGGAGTGTCCGGAGTGTCAGGATAATCATCCTCGGGGCCGTTGCCCCCACCCCCGCCGCCGAAGCCGCCGCCGCCCGTCACAATCGGAGGGCTGTAGTAGTAATTATTCGGCAGCCGCTGGCCATTGACGATAATGTCGTCGCCCTCAACAGGGGGTGGAACATCGTCAGTATCTTCGCCCTCACCGCCGGCTATGAGATCAAGTTCGTCCTGCATCAGAACACGAAGACCGGAAAAATCTCCACTGAAATGCCGCATTACACCACCCTCCTATTTATCTAATGAAAGTTCAAAAATCCTGATAATTTCGTCTTTTCCTTTGAGATTCTTGTCCATGCCGCTGATCGCGAAGACGATCCTAGTGTTATCGCGGCACGCTACCGCCGAAATATATGGGCGATACAATCTCGAAATTTCTAAGTTGGCGGAGGCCACAGAGGACGATGACAATGCATTCTCGCCGCCGATTGTGAAGGCGATGAGCTTGCTGTTGCCGATCTCGTCTGTGGCCATACTTACTTCGAAGCGAGTGCTAAAACATTCTGCGGCAAGCGTTGTAGTGACATCGGAGGGAGGTAATATCCCCCTCAGAACGATGTCCGTCGGCTGCGATGGTGCAATTGAAGGCAACGGACTACTCGCCGCAGTCAAAGCTATGAGCGACGCGCAAAACCAAGTCGGCATAGCGAATCTCCTAAATCGCGCATGGCCTATCGAAGTTCAACTGTGACCGATTGGCGTTGGTATCATTGGTGCTTGTCACATGACCTTCGCTCGCATTGAATTCGCGCAAGACACCGTCGGGCCCAAGAATATATTGGGAAAACGCCGCGACGTTTGCGAAGCGAGGATCGGATCCGACAAGCGCATCAAAATTATGATAGTCGCCGCCCCCTGAATATAACGATGGATAGCGATTGATAATGTCTTCTGCGGCGCTGTAACCAACATCAGGGTGGCTATGTACGACCCCTATGATTTGACCATTCCCAAGATCCGAAGGCAAGCTGATGCGTGTTTCGGGTGCAGGCAAGCCGGAGGCAGCGGCCTCCGCCACCGTCATGCCTCTGGTAAGAGGACCCATTTTGATTACACCGTTCACTTCATAGATGACCGCGCCATACTCTCGACTGTTCCAATCAGCCTTAGCCTTGATTAGGCCTTCGATCTGGCGTGCGAGCACGTCGGTTTGCAGATCGGTCTCGCATTGATTTTGCTGCCAGTCATAAAAGTCCGGAGGCGGTGTCGGACCAGGATTATAAATCCAGTCCAGCGGCACCTCAACGCCTTGCTTAAAGCGCTTGCCGTTGACAACGATATCGGGCTCATTGACTAGATCGGGACGTTGCACATCGTCAGTGTCCTCGCCTTCGCCCCCGGCTATGAGGTCAAGTTCGTCTTCCATGAGAAGGCGGATGCCTTCGAATTCACCGCTAAAATGCCGCATGTTTACCTCCTCTGTTGAATGATGAGTTCCCGTTTGCCGCTTGTCAGGACTGCCGTAGCCTCATTGACTTCGCGATCTGATGAAGCCGGCACGTTGGAGCTTTTCTCGCCCGACGCCTGAGGTGCCACTCGTATCGCCTGGCCATCGACAATCTGGTAGATGATGTCCGCCATGCTGATTGTTTCGGGACGGTGCGCTACAAGAATCCGCGTGCCACCAAGCTGTTTGATGGCCTCGACCACGCGGCTCTCGGTGGTGACGTCGAGATGAGCAGTTCCTTCATCAAGCATCAACACGCCAGGGTTGCGATAGAGGGCGCGCGCCAGCAGGACGCGCTGTTTCTGGCCGCCGGAGAGGTTCGATCCCATGTCGCCCACGGAAGTTTCGTACTTCATCGACATGCGCATGATGTCGTCATGGATGGCGGCACGCCGACAGCAATCGATGACACGGTCCATGTCATAATCCGGGTCGAAGAAGGCGATATTCTCGGCCAGCGAGCCGGCAAACAGCGTGTCTTCCTGGCTGACTGCACCCAGATGCATGCGGTAATTGCGGGCACCGAATTCCTGGATCGGAATACCGTCGATCAGCATCCGGCCCGATGTCGGCTGCAGGAGGCCGCACAATATCTTGAACAAGGTTGTCTTGCCGGCTCCGGACGGTCCCACGAGCACCGTTGTCCTGCCCGGCTCGATGCGAAGCGACACCCCTTTAAGGACAGGCGGCTGTCCGAACCCATAGGAAAATGTCACATTCTGCAGCTCGATGATGCCGATCTGGGGAAGCGGTGCACTGCCTTCATCTGGTTCGCGCTGCTCCAGCGCGATGTCGGAGATGCGGTCGAGATGGAGATCGAGGAGGCGATAGTTCAGCAACTGGTCGATCAGGCGCGTCATCGCGCCTATGAAGCTCTGCTTATAGGCCTGGAAGGCGAAGACCATGCCGAGTGTGATCGCCCCGCCCAGCACCATGCGGATTGCGACATAGATGAACAGCAGGTTCTCGATGGCGACGATGAAGCTGTTTGCCGTGTCGAAGCTTCCCGTCAGGCGCCCCAGCCTGATCGTGCCGTTCACGACCTCAGCCTTCCTGTTTTGCCACTGGCGCTGGCGATTTCCCTCCTGGCAGAACATTTTGATGGCGGAGATGCCGCGGATATTCTCGATGAACGCCGACGTCTCGAGCGCCTGCGCGGTCAGGACATTGGCGTTGGCGAACTTCATCGACTTGAAGGAGGCGAGCTTCAGAAGCGCGTAGATCAGCACGACTCCGCCGGTGAGGCTCGCCAGCACCGGCGAGAAGACGATCATCAGGCAAAGTGTGGCCATCGCCAAAGCGCCGTCGACGATCGAGCTTACCAGCCCTCGGGTCAGCAAATCCGTGATCGGCTGCAGCGAGGAAAAGCGCGATGTGACATCACCCAGGTGCCGTTTCTCATACCATGCGGTCGGCAGGTGTATGGCATGACGGAATAGGTTCACCGCCGTCTGGATGCTCAGGCTGTTACTGAGGCTGAGGACGAGGCGGCTTCGCACCCACATCGCAGCCGCGTTAAGGAGAAGAATGCCCGCAAAGCCGATGGCGATGATGTTGAGGAGGTCAAGATCGGAGCCGGGGAGTGCAGTATCGATCGCCAGTTGCGTGTAGAAGGGCACCACGAGCGTCACAATCTGCATGACGATCGACAGCGCCAATATTCGCGTCAGCGCTGGCCCCAGTCCCCGGATGCGCGACCATAGCTGACTGAGCTGCAGGCGCGTGCGCTTCACCACCGGGGTGAAGGCCGCGCCGGGCGTCAATTCCAGCACGATGCCGGTAAAGTGGCCCGAAAGCGCAGCCTCGTCGAGGGGCAGCACACCCTTAGCGGGGTCGAGGATCGAATAGCGCGCGCCGCGCAGGCGTGGCTGCACCTGATCGAGCACGACGTAATGATTGAGGTCCCAGTGCAGGATCACAGGCAGAGAAAGTTGCTGAAGCGAAGCTATGTCGCTTTTCAGCGCGCGACTGTGAAACCCCATCTGGTCAGCGATGGCGATGAGATCCTTGAGGGAGCTTCCCCGGGTCGATAGCGGAAACCGCCGGCGCCACGCGGACAGATCGCGCTTGTCGCCATAGTGGCGCGCAACCATTGTCAGGCAGGCGAGGCCACATTCGCCCCCTTCCGCCTGACGCACATATTTGTCAGGCCCGAAGAGAAAGCCCCCGCTCATGTCCGCTTTCTCACCGAATTGAGGGGCTGCAGCAGCCAGTCGACGAAAGACCGCCGCTCAAGGATCACCGTCCCTTGCAAGGTCATGCCGGACTGGAGAGGCAAGGGGCTATTGAAAGCCGGGACCATCTCATTGGCGAGGCGGACACGAAGGAGGTAAACCGGCTCCTCAATTTTCACGGGCGCGTCGATTTCGCCGGGCGCATAAGCGGTTCGCGATATAGAGGCGATTGTCCCAGCAAACGTGCCGAACTGCTTATAGGGGAAGGCATCGTAGGAGATGCGCACTTGTTGGCCCATGCGAATGAAACCCACCGCCTTGGACGGCGCGAAGAGCTGGACCCGGAAATTCGAGCGATGCGGCAGGACGCTCAGCAGCGGCACGCGAGGATCCACGCTGCGCCCTGGCGAGGCCTGCAGGGCTGTGACACGGCCGTCAACGGGTGACAGAATCGTGTAACCGACATCAACGCTGGCGCGCGAACGCTGCTGGACAAGAGAGCCAAGTTCGCCTTGCAATTCCGCCTTTTGGCGCAGTTCATCCATGGGCAGCCGGCGCAACTGCGCGGCGGTCTCGTTACGCCTGGTGGCGAGTTGAACGAGCTGCTGCTTGAGCTGTTCGGCGCGCTGCCGTTCAGCCAACAAGGATTGCCGCCGCTGATCCATGTCCATCTGGCTGATGAAACCTTTCTCGGCGACGGGCGTGATCCGCCTGAGTTCCTCTTCCTTCGATCGGATGATGGCAGCCTGGATAACCGACTGCTCCCGCAGCGTCGCCTGTTCCCCAGCATTGGTCTGAAGCGAAGCCGACAATTTCTCTCGTTCAGAGGAGAGCGCATCGTGCGCGGCCTGCATTTGCGCCTTGACGCTATCCGTCTGGTCGGTGATCGCGGTCAGGCTTTCCTTGGCGGCACCGCGCCGGTCCTCATCCCGCATGTCGACGCCAATGAAGACGAGCGGCTGACCCCGCCGCACGACCGAGCCCTCACGCACGAAGACACGCTCCGCCACGCCAGTACGCAGTGCGAAAACCTTCGCGGAGGGCTCGGAGGTCATGACCACGCCGGGCACCCCTTCCGTGCGCGGGTAAGTCGCCGTCGTGGCCCAAACAATCAACGACACGCTGATCACACCAATTGCTATGACAAAGCGAGAGCTGATGCGGCTATCGGAAAGGACGACATCGCCGTAGAGCCGCTGACGCCGCCTTTCGGTTACCTGCTCCCGGAAAAGATTGTTCGCCGTTGCGGCCGTCATGGCATTGCCTCCGTTATGCGAAGGCAGGGATCGGGGTTGTCTGCGGCACAGCGATCTGGATGATGTCGGCCTTCGCCAGATCGCGGATTACGGCTTCCAATGTTCCGCGTTCAACGTCCGGTATCTCCCGCTGAAGCCCATCCAGATCGAGTGCCATGTGGCGCGCGAGAACGAGCACGACGCGGTGATGGTCACCAACGAGCTGCAGCGGTGCTCCATTCACGTCGAACTGTGCCGCGCGGCCATCGGCGTGCCGCGTGTTCAGCATCAGCCGGGTTCCGGTGGGCAGCAGCGTTCCGGCTTCCTTGAGAATATTTGCGATATTGAAAGGTGAAACCACGCGCTCACGTTGGCGCGAACGAGCGTAGAAGGCCTCCAGGGTGGCGGGATGCATCAGCGCTGCGCTGACCGCCGACACAGCTTCGGCGACATGGCGGGGATCTTGCGTATCGCCCATCAACGCATGGCGAACGTCAAGAAGGCCGGGGAGGACAGAGCCGCAGGCCCAAACGAAATAATCGAGAATCAAAGGCGTGTGGATCGCCACTGTCAGGTGGAGAGTATCGCTGCCTGCCACCGGCTCGACCTTGTGCCACCAACCCCGGGGCACATACAGCGCGTCGCCTGCTTGCAATATCTCGTCAATCACCGGCGCGCTGGGAAGCTCGTCCTTGCGATCGTTGCTGACCTGGCTGCTGATGGGAAGGGGGTGGGTGGGCTCGTAAATCCGCCAATGTTTGCTGCCTCCAATCTGCAGAACGAAGACATCATGCGTATCCCAATGGACGTTGGTCGCCGGCTCGCCGCCCAGACATGCATAAGCGTTGGAGGTCGTCTGAGCACCTACAAATCGGCCGATCTCGGTGCAAACCTCCCTGACAATGGGTGAGACGAGTTCGATCCGGTTCAGCACGAGGGTCGCGCCCTTGGACATCATCTCATAGAGCCGCTCCTTACGGATCCGGCGCCTCCTGAGGCCGATGTCCACATATTCTTCGACATAATGGGACGGATCGACCCGGCCATTATGGAGCACCTTCAAAAGCTCTCGGCTAGGGTCGTGAAGATCGAGCGCCGCGTCGATTGTCGCCCAACTGAAGGGTGAGGCATCAAAGCACTGCCGGACGAGCCAAGGTTTACGCTCGAATAGTTCATCACGGAATTTCGCCCGGCTCAATCCGAAATTGAACATTTATACCCCAAGCGCTATATCAACATTCAGCTTTTATTATAGTTATTTATTATTCTAATTATTAATTTCGAAATATCATCTGAATGATGAGTCCAAAAGCGCGTCCCTGTTGCGAGAAATGCTACATTATGTCTATCTCTCGTCAACTCCATTTAATTTCGTTTCGGACAATAAAGTCCCGGAATCGCACGCAGGTTGTTCGTTGTATATGTCCCGTCGATTGAACTTCGTCTTGATTGCCCCTTGCGTCCGGAGAAGTAAGTGCGCGCCTGTCCCCACCGGGCCTGCAGCCTTAAAAGGGTCCAGCACGGGTTCGAGCTATTTGCGATTGGTTCGCAACAGAGAAAGTGCTACCCGCGCTGGTCGGTATCGTCGCTAGGTAGGGGCGTCGGGTTGAGTGTCTAAAATCGATAGCCTTCAGGTATTTCTCGCTGCTCGAGCGGACCTTCTCCGTTATGCAACGAGGATCACGGGCGATCCCGCAGAAGCACAAGATGTGGTTCAGGACGCCTGGTTGCGCTTCCGCGCGACCGCTGCCTCGCGCTCTCTAGAAGAACCGAGCGGCTATCTCTTTCGGATAGTCCATAACCTCGCACTGGATAGGCAACGGCGGGATGGACGCGAGAGTCGCATCTTCACAACTGAAGCAGCCGTTGCGACCGCGCTTGTGCCGAGCGACCAGCCTTCCCAGCAAGCGAGCGCGGAAGCGAAGGATGAACTCGCCATGCTTCACAAAGCCTTGGGACTATTACCGGCCCGGACCCGCCGGGCTTTCGAAATGCACCGCTTCGAGGAAATGAAGTTGATAGAGATCGCGCAAGAGCTTGGTATATCGAAGAGCCTCGCCTCGGAACTGGTGATCGAGGCTGTCGAATTTTGTAAGAAGGCCTTGCGGCGTCGCCATTGAGCTATTCTTCGAGAAATTTCCGGAATTGCGGGAGTCCCGTTCGTTAAATGCATAAAGCAATGGAAGGCGCGCGCTGTGCGGGCAGATGGAAAATGCGGGGAACGTGATGACTGGGGAAAGGGAGGTGGACCCGATGCGGAGCGATCTCAGTCGCCAGGCCACCGCTTGGCTGGTTCATCTCGAGGATGAGCAGGATAATGAAGCGCTGCATGTCCAATTCATAGATTGGCTCGCCACCAGCCCCGCGCACCTGGCAGCATGGGAGGAGACCGCGCATGTGTCGGGGTTGATGTCGGCCGCCGGTCCCCTACGTGCGAGCACACCACCTTCTCTGCGGAGCCATCGGGTTCGGTTTCCAACGTTCGGACGCGCCAGAACGTTCGCGGCGTTGGCAGTAGCGGCATGCTTCGCGTGGTTCGTCGCACCCGACCTTTCGCTGTTGGTGCGCTCGGATGAAATCACTCGAGCCGCTGAACTGCGTGTGGTCAGGCTCAAGGATGGTAGCATTGTCCATCTCGCTCCTTTGACAGCTATCGCATTCACCAGTGACTCGAAGGGGAGAAGGCTGGATCTGCTGCAAGGCGAAGCCTGGTTCGATGTCGCGCATGACGAAGCGCGACCGTTCCGCGTCGTTGCGGGGGATAGTCGGGTGACTGTCCTCGGCACGGCCTTTTCCGTCGAAAAGATTGGCGGCAACACCGCCGTCGCGGTTCAGCGCGGGCGTGTCGCGGTGGAAACGCTCGATGCGGCGTCGCCTCGCCGTGTCGTGCTGATGGCGGGTCAGTCAGTATGGATGAGTAAAGGCACTGCATCACGCAGCGCGATCAGGCCGGACAGGGTCGCGACGTGGCGCGAGGGGGTGGCAATCGTCAATGATCGGCCGATCGGCGACGTCATCGATCTGCTTCGCCCATGGTATAAGGGCTATATCGTTATCAGAGGGCCTGGGTTGGAGGACCGGCGGGTCAGCGGCATCTATGATCTGCGAGATCCCGATCTGGCGCTGGAGGCGCTGACGCGAGCGCACGAAGTGACGGTTTCCCGCATATCTCCATGGCTGCGGATCGTCACCATCGGCTAAGGCCCACGTAAGAAAATTCCCTCACTCGCATTTTTTTCCGGAATCCGTCAGCGCTCGGACGTTTAAGTTATGCAACTGCTTCGCAATAGCGTTTTAGTTGCTAGCCAACTTTGGTGCGGGGGATGGATTAGGTGAGTTTGGGGAGTAGCTACAGGAAGTTCGGAAGCCGCTCGCTTTGGGCTGGCGCGCTGCTCGCTTCGGCGGCGGTCACTGGAGTGAGTGCGCCGACCTTGGCTCAGGCGCAGTCGTCCGCGCCAGAGCGCGTGCGATCTTTTGACATAGCTCCGCAGGCTGTCGTCGACGCACTGACCGATTTCGGACGGCAGTCGGGGCTGCAGGTCAGCATGGATGCGGATCAGGTCCGAGGCTTGTCCTCCCCTGGTGTGCAAGGGACGATGACGCCTTCGCAAGCACTGGGACGTCTGCTTGCCTCTACCGGCCTCGCGGCCCGCATCGAGGGCAGGGTCGTTTCGCTGCGCAAGGCTTCGGTCGCCGGGGCCGATCAGCCTCGGTCCGATACCGTCCTCCTGGGTTCTCTTCGTGTCGAAGGTACGGCCATCGGGTCCGCTTCTTCTGAAACCGGTGCTGAGCGCGATGCTCGGCAGAAGGACGCCATATACGATCAGGATGTCTCGTCGACCTTCGCGAACCGCGAGGAGGTGGAGCGTTACAGAGGCGTCAACACCGCCGATGTGCTCAAGGGCATGGTCAATGTGTTCAGCGGCGACGCGCGCAACGGCGGCGCGCTCGATCCCAGCATTCGCGGCATCCAGGGGCCGGGTCGCGTGCCCGTCATCATCGACGGTACCGAGCAGGCCCTGACCGTGTGGCGCGGCTATAACGGCGCAAGCAATCGTAGCTATGTCGATCCAAGCCTGATATCCGGCCTGCAAGTCCTTAAGGGGCCGGTTTCGATGCGGGGCGTCAATGGCTCGACCGGCGGCGCGGTCGTCATCAACACGCTTGATGCAGCCGACATCCTGAAACCCGGGGAAAATTTTGGGATCGAATTACGGCTCGAAGGGGGCAACAACTCAACTAATCCGCGTCTTCCGACACTACTCACAGGCCAGGACTACCGAACGATCCCGGGATTTGTCTGCCAGGGCATCGGCGCGTCGCCGACCTATGCCTATTGCGATCCCTCGCTGCGGGTAAACCTGCGCACACCCGACGACAACGAGTCCTTCTCGGCCGGCGACCGTGCATTCCGCTTGGCGGTTGCGGGCCGGGCAGGCGACTTCGATCTTTTCGGGGCTTATGCATTCCGTGAACGGGGCAACTATTTCTCGGGGGAAACGGCCCCAGGTTATTACAGCCAGGAAGATCTGCCCCTCAATTCGCACACCTTCGTCCGCAAACTCGGTCTCAACTACGAGCCCGGCGACGAGGTCCCCAACACGTCCAGCGAACTGGAATCCTTCCTGTTAAAGGCGACATGGCGGATTGCGGACGATCAGGCGCTGCAGATTGGGTTCCGCGACAGCAAGTCGACCTTCGGTGACATTCTGCCGTCGCGCATCTTCACGGTGGGCGGCCCTACGTTCGGGAATGTCCAGTGGCCGCTCAGCAAGGTGCATGCGCAGGCCTATAATGCCGAATATAAATGGCAGCCGGACAGCCGTTGGGTCGATTTTCGCGCCACGGCCTGGGCCACAGATACGGTCAGCGACACCTATAGCTCGGGCGGTTTTCCCAATGCGGCGGCCGACCCGCTCTTCGGCGGCGATCCGACCATCGTCAACACCGCTATCTCCAATTCCGATAATGACCGGTACGGATTCACCGCCAGCAACCAGTTCAACATTTCGTCAAAGCTGAGCTTCCTTCTGGAAGGAAACTGGCAGCATGAGCGCCTGCGCTCGGGCGACGAATATTCGACCGCTGCCGCCAATGGCTGGCGGCAATTGCCGCGCGCCGGGCGGCGCGAAGAGTATCGCATCAACTTCAGCGGCGAATGGCGACCGGCGAGTTTCCTCAAGCTCAATGCTGGCCTGTCTTATTCTGGATATTGGGCTCAAGACGACTTCCTGCCGGAATATCTGAGACGCCAAGGTGGATCGGTCAGCCGACCGGTTACGACGAGCTGGAGCACCTCCTACCAGACAGCCGGCTCGGGCTTGGACGATTATGAAATTTACACACGTAACATGCTCGCTGGTAACGGCTTTACGCCTGAAGATATTGAAGCATTTCTGCCAATTTTCCTTTCCAGTTACGATCCCAACGTCCCTTTCAATATAACTTATAACGGCCCTGACTGGGTTCCTGACGCTGATGGCCGCTTCAAGCGGGCAGACAATATCTGTCTTAATGGCTCACTGAGCAACGTCGCAAATTATACGGCGTCCTGCGTCGCAATCGCGAATAACACGTTCGTTCCCGTCACAGAGGCCAAGCGTAAGTCCGGCCATGGCTGGGCGCCGACGGTTTCGGCCACCGTTTATATCAGCAGCGCGAGCCGGGCCTATGTCCGCTACGCTGAGGCCTATCGCTTCCCCAGCATGTTCGAGAGCACGATTGGGTTCTCTGCCTCGATCAACCCGCTGCGCGATCTGAAGCCCGAGCGTATCCGGTCTTGGGAAGCTGCCTGGATTCAGGATCTTCGGCCGCTGTTTCGTCTCGGTGAAGGGCAGCATGCTGATCTGAAGCTAACCTGGTTCCACAACACCACGCGCGACGTGATCGAGCGCAGCACCAACCTGATGTTCAGCAACATAGACAAGCAGGTTGTCGCCGGATTCGAGATGCAGGCGCGCTTCGACAATGGCAGCTTCTTCACCGATCTCAGCGCCAGTCACATGACCACCAACAAGGTCTGCGATGAGAGCGTCGCCACCCAGCTGGATCCGTCGCGCGGCCGCGTTCCGGATTGCGTCAAATATGGCTTCCTCTCAGGCTTCCTGCTCACGCAGGCGACCCCCGATGATACGGTCAACTGGACGGTGGGAGGGCGATTCTTTGACCGCCGGCTCGAAGTCGGCGGGCGCTTCACCTGGTATGCTGGCTACGACAATCCGCAGCTCGCGGAATTTACCAATGCCGACGACTGCATCGGGGGATGCTTCCTCAACATCCCCTATACCTGGGGCGAGATCATAACGCTGGACGCCTACGCAAAGTTCAAGATCAACGACCGCTTCAGCGCCGAGCTGTCGGGCCTCAATCTCAACAACCGCTATTATCTCGACCCTCTGTCACGCTCCATGCTGCCCGCGCCGGGCCGGACGGTGCGGCTCAGCCTGACCGGGAGGTTCTGACCGAGATTCAGGGCCGCCGCCCACATCCATCAATCCTCACAAGACCGGGATGATGGGTGACGACCCTGGATGAACGCGCTCGAAAGGTCGGGCGCTCCAACAGCAGGAGACGTAATATGAAGTTCGCACATCTCAAAGCACTTGGTCTGGCCTTCGCCCTTTCAAGCGCGCTGGCCGGTGCCGCCCAGGCTCAGGTCGTTGGCGGAACCAGCGATTCCTCCAAGGTGACGATCGCCGCCAGCACCGTCGTTGGCGGCCCGCACACGGCCGGCAAGGTTGGTATTCACGTGCCCAATCTCGCAGCAGGCCAGTATATCGATTTTCAAGGCCTGCAGACTGTCCTCGGCACTGATGCCAACGGCGTGACCACCTTCACCGCCGTCACCGGCACTGTCACCGATCACAGCCAATATGGTCGCTTCGATTTCGCTAAGGTGAGCGGCTATGATATCTATTTTGGCGAGTGGAAGCAGACTGCGAGCGTCACCGCCGGCGATCACACCGTCTACTATGGTGGCACAGGGGCGTCGACCTCGGTCCCGTCCAGCGGCTCGGCCAGCTACTCGGTCAAGGGCATCAGTGACTATCAGGGCAAGGGCATTCTGAACGGCACGTTCAATGCCTCCTTTACCGGCAGCGGCGGCACGCTCACGGGCAGTCTGGCTAATGCTGGTGGCACCTATGGCGTGAACATCGGCACCGCGACCATCACGTCCGGCGGCGCCTTCGCGGGCGCCGGCGCAAGCGCGACTGGCGCGGGCGGTACGCCGCTGGCCTCCAGCGGTGTGGTGAGCGGCCGCTTCTTCGGCTCGAACGTCAATGCGCTGGCGGGCACCGTCGCATTCAGCGGTACGAACCGTCAGTACAGCACCGCTTTCGGCGGCACCAAGAACTGATTCACCCATGTCGGGACCGGGGCCTCCAATGGGGCTCCGGTTTCCGTCACCAATGATCCGGCCCGGCATCTTCATGGACATATCAGCTTTTCGCATTTTGATCTCGCCCGAGCCGCTGTTGCTTGCTCTGACGGCCTGCTTGTGGGCGACCCCCGCCAACACGCAGACGATAAGCGGGCAGGACACACGACTCCGGCTTGACCAGCAGCTCGATCGCCAGCGCGTGGACCAGGAATCCCGCGCGATCCAGGACGCTGAGGCGCTCGACGGTGACACATCTTCACTGACTATAGACGGCCAGACCTATGCGGTCGGCAACACTGTCGATGACATCGGAAAAGCCCTCTATATCTCCGTGGCCCGCAAACAGTGGCCCGACGTTCGCCGTTTCCTCTCCGCCTATCAGAAGCTGGACGGGCAAGATCCCATGCTCGTAGAATATGTCCTTGGCGCGCTCGCGCGCGAGAAGGGCGATCTGGCGGCCGCAGAACGTCACTATCAGGCGCTGTTGGCGATCAAGGCGGATTTCGTCCCGGGCAGGCTGGAACTCGCCCGCGTCCTGTTCGACAACCACAAGGATCGTGAAGCCGAAAACGCTTTCCGGGCGGCGCGCGACCTGCTGGCGCATGATGGACCACAGGCGCAGGGCGTGATCGGCACGGTCGATGCCTACCTGGGCGCGCTCAGGCGCCGCCGCAGCTGGCAGGGCAACCTCGCCATCGGCCCGGGGTACAGCAGCAATCTCAATCAGTCGTCGGCAAGCTATACCTGCCTGCTGGCAACCGACGACGGCACCTGTCTCGTCGATCGTCAGGTTCCTCCCGCGATCGCCGCTGCAGGCGTGAACTTCGAGGCAACGCTGGCAAGGGACGTTCCCTTGGGCGGACATGACGGATTCCGGGCGCGGGCCATCCTATTCGGGGATTTTTACCCCGGTCATCATGATTACTCCCAAGCAACGGCGATCATACGGCTCGGCTATCAATATCAGACCGCCCGCAACGCAGTCTCCGTTTCGCCCTCATTCGAGATGGGTTCGCTCGGATCGTCGGAGCTCTACAGGGCGCCAGGTTTCAACGCGGAATGGACGCACACTCTCTCACCGCGTGCGCTCTTCAGGCTCGAAGGCAACTATCGCGATTTCCATTATCGCGATGCGGCCTTCACTCCGCAGAATGGGCCGCTCACGGATATCGCGGTCACGGGATGGTATTCCCTGACGCCGACCTTGACCGTGTTCGGCGGCCCAGATGTCGTCGCAAAGAACACGCCGAGCCTTGTAGAAGCCTATCGTCAATGGGGTGGACGACTTGGAATTAACAAGGCTTTCGGCAATGCAGCCAGCATCTTCCTCATGGGTTCCTACCGATATCGCCGTCATCGCGAATACAGCGAATTATTCGAGGCGCAGCGCAAGGACCGGCAATTCAACATCATCGGGATTGCCCGCCTGCCGGTCCTGAAGCTGGGACCGCTCGTTCCGGAGATCGTCGTCCAGCACAGCCGCGTCGAGAGCAACATCGACTGGCTCTACTCCTACAAGCGAACGACCGCGAGCGTGAGGCTCGGCTATGCCTTCTGATCGCCCGTGGCGCTCTTCCCATCCGCATTACACAGGAGAAATGCCCATGACCGTAACCACCAACGAACGCCCGATCAAAGCCCAAAGCCGGGCAAAGCGCCTCAAGGCGTTGACCAACGCTGTTCATGAGGGCGTCGATCGTTCGATCATGTCTGCGTCGTCTTTCGCCAGCATCGAACGCTATAAGCGGTTTCTGGCGATCCAGTATCTCTTCCACCGCGACGTGGCCGCCCTCTACGCGGATGCCCGCCTGCAGGCGGCTTTCCCCGATCTTGTTCAGCGCTGCCGCCTACCACTCGTCATCGCCGACATGACCGATCTCGGCGTTTCGGCGCCAGGGGGCGGAGACCCCGCTTTCATCGCCGGCGAACCGCTGGACATGGGCAGCGCGCTGGGCTGGCTCTATGTCGCGGAGGGGTCCAACATGGGCGCGGCGGTGCTGCGCAAGGAAGCGCAGAAACTTGGTCTGAGCGATAGTCTGGGTGCGCGCCATCTCGCGCCCGCGCCTGAAGGACCGGCTCCGCATTGGCGGGCGTTTGTCGCCGCGCTCGATGCGGTCGAGCTGAGCAACGATGAGGAAAAGCGTGCAAAGGAAGGCGCGCTGGAAGCCTTCGCGCGGGTTCAGGCCCATGTCGATGCACGTCTTGACTGAAGGGGCTACCGCCGATCTCCTCCGGCGCGGGCGAGCGGCCCGCGCCGGATGGCTCATGCTCGGCCTGATACTGGTGGCGCTCGGCTTCATCGGCATTTTCGTGCCGCTGCTTCCGACGATCTCCTTCATGATATTAGCACTGCCCTGCTTTGCGCGTTCCTCTCCAAAGCTGGAAGCCTGGCTGCTTAATCATCCTCGTTTTGGCCCTGGTGTGCGCGCCTGGCGCGCGGACGGAGCGGTGCCGCGCCATGCCAAGATCGCCGCATGCATTGGCATGGCTTTAGGATTCGGACTGTTCTGGCTTCACGTTAGACCCGGCTCGCTGCTTTCCGGCGCAATAGGAGCCTTCATGCTGTTCTGGGCAATCTGGATCGTTCGGCGGCCCGAGCCGGGAGCATCGGCATGAAGCTAGGAGGCTATAGCGCAGCGCGGCTTGCCGCAGCGAATGATGAAACGGTCCTCTTTGAAGGTCATGTCGTCTTTCGGACCGATTATCCTGACAGTCCGCGGGAGCGAGAAAGCCCGTCGCTGCCGCCGGCAGCGAGTGATGGGGAAGTCTCGCGCAACTATAGCCGCTATTGCGATCAGCCAATGGACTGGCGCACCCGCCTGTTCGGGTTTGGTGGAACAGCTTCAATTGTCGGGCTGGTGCTGGCTGCCGTCCTGTTCACCTGGAAGGTAGTCCACCCGCCGGTTATGACCAATTCGCGGTCGCTGACGGTGGTGGAGTTGCACCCCCCCGCGGCCCCACCAGAGCCGGTCCGTAACGTAGCTCCTGGGCCGGAACAGGTAGAGAAGGAGGCGGAACTAGAAGCCGTTTCAGAGCCAATGCCGGTGCCAATGGTACAGCTTACGTCACCAAGCATGTCAACACGTGAGGTGCGGGAGACGGTTAATATCACCGATCCTGGCCCCGCCGTACCGGAAACGACTGCGCCAAAAAGCATCACCGCGCCGACCGTCAACCGATTATCCAATGATGCCCGTCCGAACTGGGAAGGCACGATCCTCGCCCATCTGGAGCGGTTCCGCCGCTATCCTGCGCGGGCGCGTGCCGCTCGCCAGCAAGGCACCATCACCATTCGCTTCAGAATGAATAAGGCCGGCATGGTGCTGTCGTCCATCATAGTGAAAAAGTCAGGCTACTACGACCTTGATCAGGCCGCGCTCGATACACTCAAGCGCGCGCAGCCGCTGCCGGCGATCCCCGCAGACTTGGGCGATGAAGTGGAACTGACCATTCCGGTCGAATTTCAACTGAGGCGGTAGATCGCTTTAGACCGCAGGTGCCGCAAATGTCAGCGGCTGCATTCGTCACTGTTCGAGGAAGGCGTAAGCCAGGAATGTGACTGACAAATACGACGCAGTGGAATTGGTGGATTTCTCGCACCCTGTCAGCACAGACCGCCTCTCGGTCGATGCCCGGTTGAGCCATAGCGGAGTGCATGTCGTACGGGGCGTGCTCGCACCGAATGAAGGTGGGGAGATTGGCGCCGCCCAGCTTTCCGCCGTGGTCCACATGGGCGAGCCATTCAATATGGAATGGCGCCTACCGGGAAGCGACCAGTTGCAAGTACGGAGGATCGAGTTCGGGAATATCCATATAAATCCAGGCGACACTCCCTTTTTCCAGCGATGGAATATGCGACCGAACATCCTCGGAATGGCCCTTGATCACACCTTGATCAACCGCGTGGGCCAGGAGACATTCGGCCGCGATAGCAGCAACCTGCAAACGCTGGTCGGAATCCGTGATGAACGGCTCATGGCGGCAGCCCGCGCATGGCGGGAGGAACTGGACGCCGAAGGCGCTGGCGGCAGGCTAGTGGCGGAGCATATGGGGGTGCTTCTCGCTGTGCATCTCTTGCGCCGATACAGTGATACCGTACTTAGCCGAAACCGGCGCGTGGCGGCCTTGGTGTACGGCGGCTCCAGCGCGTAATCGACTATATCGAAGCACATTTGGGAGACGACCTGACCATTTCTGCCCTCGCAGGTGTAGCCAACCGGAGCCTTCATCATTTCGGTGATGCGTTTCGCCAATCCACCGGCACACCACCGCACCGTTTCGTCCTCATGCGGAGGATGGACCGTGCCAAGATTCTCCTGCTAACGACCAAGATGCCCATAGCTCAGATTGCGCTCGAAGTCGGCTTCGCGAGCCAAAGCCATTTCGGCCATATGTTCCGCGTAACGACGGGCGTGACGCCACTGCGTTTCCGGCTCGACCGGACGCGATGACGGGCCTCGCGGTCCCACTTACTACCGGCCCGTTCGCCTGTCGTCTCCTATGCGTCCAAGCGGGCGGCTAGATCAGCCGCCTTCGGCTTGTAGTAGATTTGCAGCATGGAGAGGGACCGATGCCCAGTGATCGCGGCCAATTCCAACACGTTCGAGAGCTTCGGAGCCATCGTCGTTGCGGCCTCCCTTCGGCTGTCGTGAAAGTGTATATGTGAAAGGCCTGCGTTGATCTTTGCGTTGCGGAACAGCTTGTCCAGATTGCCCGACTGAATAGGCACGACGGGAGAGGAGCGCCCAGGCTCCTTCACGATCTGTAAGAGCGTCATTGCCGCCTTCGACAACGGCACGTCGCGCTCATTTCCGTTCTTGGTTTTGCTCAAATGCGCCTGACGCTCATCAAAATTGACGTCACTCCAGCGGAGCGAAAGGATCTCGCCCTTCCGCATGGCAGTCTCCAGAGCGAGGTAGAAAGCGAATGCCGCCCATTGGGCTGCGGTTTCAGGCTCGCTCACCCCATCCCATCCAAGTTGTTCGATAATCCGCTTGCGCTCACTGATGGAAATGCGCTGCGTCCGGGGGCGTGGATTGCGGGGCCGCGTAACCAACGTGCATGGATTGACGGTCAAGCCCAGCCGCCATTCGCGCATGGCTTGCGTGAATACGGCCGAAACCAGGCCCAGTTCCCGATTAACCGTTGACGCTGATACCTGCGTCAGCCTCTTGTCTCGCCAATCCGCAATGTCGGGGCCGGTAATCGACCGGATCGGCCGCTTGAAGACAGGATAGCGCCGTTTCAACATCTTGAGCCGGATCTGCTCCCATCGGGCACCGCCTTTGCCCGGCGAGATTTCGGCGGCATAGCGATCGAAGGCCTCGGCCACCGTCGCGCCTTCGGAAAGGCTCGGATCATTGATGATCGTTTCTGGTTCGACCCCGTCAATGATTTTGCTTTCGGTGGTGATAGCCCACGCTTGGGCTTCCGCCTTCGTGTCGAAGCTCGCAGAGACAGTCTTACCCTTGCGACGGACTTGGACGCGCCAAGTCTTTTTGCGCTTCTGGATGGTTGCCATGTCTTATATCCTTCTTCTGTTAATCGCTAATGCGACCAACCTAAGTATCGTGGCACACTTGGCACAATGGGCGGTCAAAACTAGTAAGTTTTCGTCAGCGATTGTAAAAGAAAGTGCCTTGATTTCAATGCCTTCCTCATAGATCCTTACTTGGGAAAGACTTCTTCTGGGCACCAATACTGGCTCTGGAGACGTCCAGCAGCATCCAGTAAGCGGCTGGTTTCACAGCATTTTTAGACCGAGAATCGCCAGACACCGTCCGGCGAAATCCGGCTAAGGGCAACAGCAGCGGCAACAAAAGTTGCCCTTATTGTTGCCCTCGGATCGACCCGGCCTTGCTGGGAAAACGACCATGCTGACCTACATCCAGATCAATGCCGCCAAGCCGAAGGAAAAGGCTTGGACCCTGAGTGATTCTCAAAGCCTCTATCTTGTCATCCAGCCCAATGGCTCGAAGCTGTGGCGCTTCAACTACCGCTTCCTCGACAAGCAGAAGAAGCTTCACCTCGGTGGCTGGCCGACCATAAGCCTCGCAGAGGCGCGCACCCGGCGCGACGAGGCCAAGAAGAAGATCGCCAACGGGATCGATCCGGCGCTCGACAAGAAGCGCGCGCGGATCGCCGCCAAGTATGCCGCGGCTAACACCTTCGAGGCGGTCGCCGAGGAATGGCTCGTCAAATGCAAGCGGGACGGTCTCGCGCCGGTAACCGTCGATAAGATTCGTTGGCTTCTCGCCAAAGCCTATCCGTTGCTCGGCACCATCCCCATCGCACAAATCACGCCGCATGAGGCGCTTGCCGTGCTTCGTAAGGTCGAGGCGACCGGCGCATACGAGAGCGCTAGGCGCATGCGCAGCGTCCTCAGCCGCGTGTTCCGCTATGGCGTGGCGACGGTCCGGTGCGACAAGGACGTCGCCGCCGACCTTCGCGGCGCGATCGCCGTGCCCAAGGTAAAGCATTTCGCGGCCATCACCCGGCCATCCGAGGTCGGTGTGCTGCTCCGTGCGATCGACGGGTATACCGGGCACAAGGTGACGGTCATGGCCATGCGCCTGTCGCCGCATGTGCTGCTGCGTCCGGGCGAACTCCGACAGGCCGAATGGACCGACATCGATTTCGACGAGGCCATCTGGTTCATTCCGGCCGAGCGGATGAAGATGCGGCGTCCGCACCGCGTACCGCTTTCGCGGCAGGTGATCGAAATGCTTAGGGAGCTTCACGAACACACGCACTGGTGGAAGTACCTGTTTCCGTGCCTCGGCAAGCCGCGCAAGGCGATGTCAGAGAACGCCGTTAACCAAGGCCTCCGCAAGCTCGGATACACGACCGACCAGATGACCGCGCACGGCTTTCGAGCGATGGCCGCGACGCTGCTCAACGAAATGGGTGAGTGGAACCCCGACGCGATCGAACGCCAGCTTGCTCATGTCGACACCAATCAGGTCCGTCGCGCCTATGCCCGCGGTGAGTATTGGGATGAGCGCGTCGAAATGATGCAGCGCTGGTCGGACTACCTCGATCAGCTGCGCGATGTCGGGAAGATCCTGCGGCCCAGCTTCCCGGCGGCGCGACGCGCCTGATCGCTGGCAGGGAACGTGCCGATGGCAATCGTCCGTCGGTACGTTCCCAAAAGCGATGTCATCGTTGTCTTGTGTCACCAGAACTCTTGAGCGCGAGCCATGTCGAAATACGTCAAACCAACCCCGCTCGCATTGCCCGCGCCTGGCGGCGTGTCGGTAGGAAGCCTGCCGCAGGCGAAGCGCCACAAACGCAAGTTCGACGCGGTGATCACGATCGAGGAGCCGGGCGCCCGACCGAACTTGCGACTGAGGTTCGCGCCCGATCCCGGCGGGGAACATCTGGTGCTTCAGTTCGAGGACGTCGACACGGATAGCCTTGGCATCCGCGTGGCGACACTGGCAGACGTGGAGCGGGCCGTCGCCTTTGCGCGATCCTGGACCGATCGCTCGCTGCTGGTGCATTGCTTTCACGGCGTTGGTCGCTCCGCCGGGATCGCACTCGCCATCCTCGCCGACCGGCTTGGTCCCGGGAACGAGGCACAGGCGCTGGAGCGACTGCTGGCGGTCAGACCGGAGGTCACGCCGAACCTGGTCGTCGTCGCTCTCGCTGACGAACTGCTCTGCCGATCAGGCAGGCTGGTGGCAACGGTCGCGGCTTGGGAGGCTACAGCGCCCGGCCTCGCCGAGGCCCGGGCCATGCGCCTGCATTTCGCGACTACGCGGCCCGAACTCTATGCGCGTGCGCAGCCCGGCGAGAACTGAATGGGGACGTGCGGACCGGGGTAGATGCTCGGTCGCAGGCAGCACAAAGGCGCCGTCCCAACGGGACAACGCCTTCTAAAGCGATACATCGCGGGGTTATTCAGCGCCGCTGCCTACCGGGGTGGTCTTCGGGGCCTTGCCGTCCTCGACCCGACCTTCGTTGCGAAGGTCGCGCCCTTCCTGCGCCTTCTTTTGCGCCTCGGGCGACTTGCCGTGCTCGTTCATCTCTTCCTTCACATAGCCCGCGGCTTCCTTGGCCTTGGCTTCGATGCTCATGATCATCTCCTTTGGACAGTGTGACTTTCCGTCCTCCAAAGAACGAGGCGGGTGCTGGCATCGTTCCCGTCGATCAAGGCGTCACCACTCATGGATCGTGCGAAATGCGGCTGGCGGTGAGCGCCTTGAGGCTGGCAAACTGCACCAGCGTGCAGCGGCCGACCTTGACCGTGTCGATGTCGCCGGACTGGATCAGCTCGTAAATGCGCGAGCGGCTGAGACCGGTGATGCGAACGGCCGTCGCGATACGCACCGTGAGCGGCTCGATCTTCTGTTCCCATGCCCGCTCGATCATGACCGCCCCTTGCGGGCTTCGTCCCGCACCCTGACGAAGTTGCGATCACTCTCGAGAAACGACGCCAGCATCGCGGGAATCAACTCTACCACCGGCTCCTCACGGCCGTAGGCCTGCGCGTAGAGCGCGGCATAGTCGTTGAGGGCGCCTTGCAGGTCGGGCGTGATGGTGATGGCGAGCTTCACCGGCGTGCGATCGGGCAACTTGCCTAGTTTGAGATCGACCATGGTCACGTCCCCGCCGTGCCGCGCCACGGCGCGAGGATGAGATCGCGGGTCACCAGAACGCGGACAGGCGTACCGGGTCGGATGGTGATCGTCGGCTGGATGTCGAGGTTGCGCTGCGTGATCTGGTCGCCGGCCCGCGCAGTGTTCGATTGCGCGGACTCTCGGATCGCTTGAACGAGATCGCTCTCACCCGTGATCGACAGTTCCGAGCCGACGCCGAGCAACGTGGCGATCGCCACGCCCTTGAGCAGCGTCCAGGTGTGGAAATCGACTCGATCCGCGAGTCCCGCATAGCCCGCCGGATCGGTCGCTGGCATGTTGTCGAGCCGGATTGACCCACCATCGGGCAGGATGAGACGCTGCCAGACGACCAGCGCGCGACGCTGGCCGAACGCCACGACGGAATCATACTTCCCGATCAGGCGGGCGCCTTGCGGCACCAGCAGGATGTTTCCCGTCACCGTGTCGAAGACGTTCTGCGTCACTTGCGCCGTGACCATGCCAGGCAGGTCGGAGTTCAGCCCGGTAATGAGGCTGCCCGCGATGACGCTGCCGGCGAGCAGGCTGTTCGGCGAGACCTGCGCGACAAGACTGCCGGAATTGATGTCGCTGTCCTTGTCGCGCGCGGAGGCAAATTGCTCCTTCCTCGTGCCGGTTGCGGTGGTCGCTGGCTGCGAACCTGAACCGCTCGCGGCCGGATCGACCTCCAGCGAAACGGGAGCAACGCGGCTCGATTGCACCTGCGCCATCAATCCCGATTCTCTCGCCGCCTTGAGATCGGCGAGGCGCTGCTGGCGTTCGGCTTCCGCCGTGTCGACCCGGGCTGGCGCGGCCACGCCTTCCGCCTGCTGCTGTGCCCGCAGGATCGGTCGACCGAGATCGCCGGGGAGCGGCGGTCCTAGCTTCGGTGCGTCGCCGTAGCTGGACGGCAGGCCGGAGAGCGCATCGGACGCCGGCTTCGACATCGGCTGCGACAGCTCGCTTTCCTGGGTGACCTGCCGGAACACCTGCGGCTTGAGCGCCATCCAGGCGATCCCCATCAGACTGGCCGATCCGAGTGCCGCGACGCCGATGATGGCACCCTTGCGAAAACGGATCGCACGGGCCGGGCGTGAACGGATGGCCAAGGTCTCGGGGTCGACTTTCGGCGGCAAGCCCGGTGCGGTGCTCATGGGAGCGGTAGTGTCGGTCATGCGCCCCTCCGCTTGGCTGAAGGCGCGATGCGGTCGATCCGCACGACCTGCTGCTTCTTCAGGCCGAGCCGAAGTTCGGCGGCGTCGAAGATCCGGTCGACGATGTAGAAGCGGCCGCTCAGCCGATAGTTCACCAGTTCGGCCTTGCCCTCGCGATCCACGAGAAACACGGGCGGCGCCTCGTTACTCGCCAGCGATGCGGGGAACTCGACATAGGTCCGCTGTCCGTCGTCGAATGCGCGCAGCGGACGCCATCCCGGCCGGTCGCCGCTGATCGCGTAGTTGAAGTGAAGCGTCTCGACCGACAGTCCCCTGGCGACCGGCGCAGTGGCCCGCTCGGCGTCCGCCTTGCGCCGCAGAGCCAGCAATTCGTCCTGCGGATAGGTCCAGCGCATGGACGACAGCGCGGTCGCAGAGGTGCTGACCAGCCTGACATGGTAGGTTCGACGGTCTGTCGCAACCACGAGATTGGTGACGAGGCCGCCAGAGAACGGCTTCACGAGGAGATGGGTCTGCTTCGTCTCGCCAGAACCGCTGGTGGTATCGCCGATCACCCAGCGGGCGGTGTCGCCGCTCGCCACCGCTACCAGCGATTCACCGGGTTGCAGGACGATATCGGTAACCAGTCCCGGCGCCGTGTAGGCGATGTAGATCGTGCCTTCGATCCATGGATAGACCTGCGCGCCACCGACGAAGCCGGATGGCGCCGGCCGAAGCGTCGCCGCGCGGTTGGCGGTGGTGACGTGACGAACGGATCCTGCCGTCATTTCGGGCTGGGCGAGTGCGGGCGTCGCGGCAAGAACGCCGGCAAGGGCTGTAAGAATGGCGAACTTCATGGCTGCGTCTCCTGGGTGTTGGCGACCGGGATTTCGGACACTGGGTCGAGCGGCGACCCGCGTGGGATCGAGCCTGCGACAATCGAGGACGTGCCTGCGGGTAACGCCGGCGACACAGGCTTCGAGGTAGAGTCGCTGTCCAGCTCGCGGCTCCAATCGATCGCATCGACGTAGATGCCGAGCGGGTTCTTGCGCAGGACGTCGGCTGAAGTGGGTGGCTTGGTCACGGTCGTCAGGATCGCGGTCCACCGCTGGACCCCGGCCTGGCTGCCGCGCTCGAACGCGGTCTCGGTCCATTTGACCTGGAAAGACTTGTACGATGCGCGAACGACGCTCGTCACTTGCACGGATACCGTGCGCTCGCCAACATTGGCGAACGGCGCTGCCGAGCGGGCATACTCGCCTAGGAACTGCGCGCCGCGCTTGGTTGCGAAATCGTAGGCGCTGAGCCAGTCGCGCCGCATCAGCACCGGGTCGAGCGACACCGAGCGCACGTTGGTGATGAAGCGCGAGAGATGCCACGCGACCTGCGGATCGGTCGGCCGATAGGTCACATCGGCCGGCTGGACAGCGCGAGCCTCGCCGAGCCGGTCGACCTCGACGACGTAGGGCGTCACCCGGCTTTGCAGCGACTGCCATGCCAGCCCAGCGGAGGTGCCAGCGGTCAGCGCAAGGCAACCGAACGCCATCAGCCTCCAGTTGCGCGCCTGGACGCGGGCCGATCCGATCCGGTCATCCCATAGTTGTCCGGCACGCTGATACGGTGTCTCGGGTGGTGGCGTGCGCCCGTATCGCTGCACGCTGCGCTTGAAGAACATTGCTCAGTCGTTCCTTTCCTTGATGTCGGGAGTGGCGGATGCGCCGCCGCGATCGCCCTGCTGGAGGGTATGGATCGCAAGCTGGCGGCGATGCCGGCTGGTCTGCTGGTCGCGCATTGCGCGTGCCCAAGCCGGCGTACCGGTCTCCCCGCCGCCGCCCGGTCCACCCGATGACGGCGACGGAGAGTTCTGCTGGTTCAGCGCGTTCCATGCCGCCTGTCGGCCGCTCGACGCGGCCTCGCTTAGTCCGAGCGCACCGCTGGCACGTGATCGCGCCGCATTGCCCGCGGCGCGAGCAACACCGGCCATGCCGGCGCCGACCGTTGGCCTGGCGGCGGTGTCCTTGCCGAGCGAGTAGGCGGTCGATGCTGCCGAGCCCATCGCGGTCCCCGAGCGGACCGCGCCGAGCGCCGCGCCGCCGAGCGCGCGCGCGCCGCCGACGGCCGCGCCCCCCGCGAGCATGGTGACGCCCGCCGCGCCAACCGCCGTCCCGAGCGCGGCACCGGCGCCGAGTTGCGGGGCGCCGGACACCAGGCCTGAAGCGATTGCAGGGCCGAAGATGCCGAGCCCGAACAGCGACAGGCTGGCGAGCACGAGGCTCATCGCCTGGCCGATGTCGGGTTCCTGCCCATTCAGCGCGTCGGTGAACTCGGTAAAGAAGTTCGAGCCGATGCCGACGATCACCGCCAGCACCATAACCTTGATCCCGGAGCTTACGACGTTACCAAGCACGCGCTCGGCGAGGAAGCTGGTGCGATTCCACAGTGCGAACGGCACGAGGATGAAGCCGGCCAGGGTCGTCAGCTTGAACTCGAGGATGCAGACGAACATCTGCGCCGCGAGGATGAAGAAGGCGACGATCACGAGCGCCCATGCGAACAGCAGGATCATGATCGTCAGGAAGTTGTCGAAGAAGGTCGTGAACCCGACCATCTCGCTCGCCTGTTCGAGCAGGGGCCATGCCGCCGAGAAACCGGTTCCCGCGAGCCGGCCGGGTTTGAGCAGGTCGTCGGCGGTCAGCGTGCCGCCACCGGCGGTCAGGCCCGCCTGCGCGAACGAGCGGAAGATGATGTCGGCGAGCGTCGAGAACCTGTTCAGGATGAACGCGAACGCGCCGATATAGAGGATCTTGCGCAGGAACCGGCCGATGATGTTGTCATCGCCGCCCATCGCCCAGAACAGTCCGGCGAGCGTGATGTCGATGCCGATCAGCACCGAGGTCAGGAAGCCGACGTCCGGTCCGAGCAGCCCGAACCCGCTGTCGATGTAGGTGATGAACGCCTGCAGGAAGCGATCGATGACGTTGAGGTCGTTCAAGGGCGTGGCTTCCTGGCTGCGAATTGAAGGATGTCGCGGGGCACGGCTGGGGGGAGCGGAACCGCACCCCGCGACGGCGATCGGCGGCGGGAGGGGCACCGCCGGTCGCTTGTCCGGATCAGGCCGCTGGCCTGACGGGGGCTAGTCCGGCGTGTAGGCCGATCCGGAACCGAGGAACTTCTTGGTCGCGGCACGCGCCTCGGCCGCCTGCGTCGCTTGCCGCGCCCGCTCCATGCTTTCGCTTCGGAACTGCGCAGCCATCATGTGCTGGAGCTGGAACTGCTGCTTGGCGGTCAGCGCGAGCAGCTGGTTGGTCGCCTGCTGCGCCTGCAGCGATCCTTCGGCGCCTTGGCTCTGCGCCACGATCTGCGACAGTGCCTCGGCATCGTCATGGATGTTCCCGACGACCTGCGCCTGCACGCTCATGGTCTGCCGAAAGGCCTCCATGCTCGCATCGAGCCGGCCACGGGCACCGCGCACGCGATCGTCGGTGCGCAATGCGGCAGCGAAATCCTTCGGGAACAGATTGGCGAACTTCTCGTCGAGCTGGTCGACCTTGAAGTCGATCGCCTGCGCGCGGCCCATCAGCCGGTCGATCTCGGCCAGCTTGGACTTTATCGCGGCGAGCTGCGGGAAGTCGATCTTCGTGAGGTTCTTGCCCATGTTCACCAGCATCTGCGCCTCGTTCTGCAGCTGCTGGATCTGCTGGTTGACCGTCTGGAGCGTGCGCGCAGCGGTCAGGATGTTCTGGGCATAGTTGGAGGGATCGAACACGATGCCGCCGAACTGCGCCTGTGCCGGCGTCGCGGTGGTCAACAGGCCCATGGCCAGCGAGCCGCAGGTGCCGAGCGCGAGCGCGGCGGCGATCACATGCTTTCGGGTCGGGATACGCATCAGTCTTCTCCTTCTTGGGGGGCTTGGGGATCGGGGCCTCGTGAGGTCGGGAAGCCGGCGACGATGTCTGCGGCCCAGCCAAGGTCACGGTCGCGCAGGAAGGCCTCGGTGAAGCGATCGCGGCCGATCTCGCCCAGCACCGCGTCGATCTGCGCCTGCGCGGCCGGGTCGGACGCGCCACACAGCGCCAGAGCCACGGGTCCAAGACCAAGCTCGAACAGGCGATTTCCGCGCGCGGATTGCAGGTAGTAATGGCGCTTGGGCGTGGCGCGCGAGATCAGCTCGATTTGGCGTTCGTTGAGGCCGAACCGCGCATAGATGTCGCGTCCCTGCGGCTCGATCGCGCGATCGTTGGGCAGAAGGATGCGCTGCGGGCAGCTCTCGATGATGGCGGGCGCGATCGGCGACCCGGCGATGTCGGCAAGGCTCTGCGTCGCGAACAGTACCGCGACATTCTTCTTGCGTAGCACCTTGAGCCATTCGCGGATGCGCGCGGCGAAGAGCGGATGGTCGAGGAAAATCCAGGCCTCGTCGAGAATGAGCAGGGTCGGCCGGCCGTCGAACCGCTCCTCCAACCGGTGGAACAGATAGGTCAGTACCGGCGCGACTGCGCCGGTCTGGCCCAGCAGGGCCTCGGTCTCGAAACACTGGACATCGGCGAGCGCGAGTTGCTGTTCGGCTGCATCGAGCAGCCGGCCATGCGGACCCTCGAGCGTATAGGGCTGGAGCGCGGTGCGCAGGGCGTTCGACTGGAGCAGCAACGCGAGGCCGGTCATGGTCCGCTCGTCGCGCGGCGCCGACGCGAGGCTGCCGAGCGCGGTCCACACCGCGTCCTTCACCTCCGGCGTGACCGCGACATTTTCGTGGGCGAGCAGCGCCGCAATCCAGTCAGCGGCCCAGCTGCGCTCGTCGGCTCGGTCGATCGCGGCGAGCGGCTGGAATGCGAGCGCATCGCCGTCGGCCTCCGTCGACCCCAGGGAATGATGCGCGCCGCCCATCGCCAGCACTGCGGCGCGGGCTGAATTGCCCTTGTCGAAGATATAGACCTGCGCGCCCGCGTATCGGCGGAACTGGAGCGCTATCAGGCTCAGCAGCACCGACTTGCCGGCACCGGTCGGCCCGACCACCATCATGTGCCCGACATCGCCGACATGGGTGGAGAGCCGGAACGGCGTCGAGCCGGCGGTCTTCGCGATGAGCAGCGGCGGGCCAGCGAGATGCGAATTGCCACTTGGCCCTGCCCACACCGACGACAGCGGCATGAGGTGCGCAAGGTTGAGTGTATGAACCAGAGGCTGGCGGACATTGGCGTAAACGTGGCCAGGCAAGGACGACAGCCACGCCTCGACCGCATTTACACCCTCGCGGACACAGGTGAATCCGAGCCCGTTGACGATCCGCTCGACCGCGCGGACCTTCTCCTCGACCGCGGCCCGGTCGGTGTCGGTGACCGTGATCGTCGTGGTCAGATAGCCGAACGCGACATGGTCGCCGCCGAGCGCTTGCAGCGCGAGATCGGCGTCCACGACCTTGTTGTCGGCGTCGCTGTCGAGCAGCTGCGCAGGCTGGTTGTAGAGCACCTCGCGGAGCATCGCGGTGATCGACTTGCGCTTGTTGAACCACTGCCGGCGCAGGCTGGTCAGCGTCTTCGTCGCGAGCATCTTGTCGAGCGCGACGAACCGGGTCACCCAGCGGTAGCCGAAGTCCTGGTGGTTGAGCGCGTCGAGGATGCCGGGACGGCTGAGGCTCGGGAAACCGAGGATCGTGAGCGTGCGGACATGCAGACCGCCAAGCCTGGGTTCGAGACCGCCGACCAGCGGCGTGTCGGTCAGCATGGCATCGAGATACATCGGCGTCTCGGGCGCGGTGACCGGGTGTCGTCGATCCGAGATGGTCCCGTGCAGGAACGTGAGCGTCTGGTCGTCGTCGAGCGCACGCACGTCGGCCATGAACCCGCCAAGCAGGTCGAGCACGCGGTCGGTCTCGGCGACGAAGCTGGCGAGCGCACCGCGCCAGTCGCGCTCATTGTCGGTTTCGGGCCGCTCGATCAGTGATCGCCCAGCGCGGTCCGTGGCGTCGGCCGGTGGCAGCCAGGTCAGCGTCAGGTGATAGCGGCTCTCGAAATGCGCGCCTTCGGCCTCGAATGCCGCACGCCGCTCGCCATCGACCAGCCAGCTCGCCGCATCCGGGAAGGCGCTGTCGGGATAGGCCATCGCCTCGCGGCGCTCGGCCTCGAAGAACAGCGCCCACCCGCTGCCGAACCGGCGCAGCGCGTTGTTGGCGCGAGCACAGGCCGACACCAGCTCGGCTTCGGTCGCGGATTCGAGGTCGGGACCACGGAACGACAGCACCCGCAGGAAGCTGCCGTCCTTGTTGAGCACCACGCCCGGCGCAACCAGTGCCGCCCAGGGGAGATGGTCAGCGAGGCGCTCGGCACGGTCGCGATATTCCCGCAGGCTCAGCATGCGAACCAGCCCTTCTGGCGGATGTGACGGAGGAGGACGGGCGCGAAGCTCGGGTCGCGGCGCGCCGCCATCACCGCGACGCTGTGCCCGAGCGCCCAGAGCAGCACCCCGGCCAGCCATTGCTGGAGGCCGAGGCCGACCGCCGCGGCCAGCGTGCCGTTGACGATCGCGAGACCGCGCGGGGCGCCGCCGAGCAGCAGCGGCGAGCTCAGCGATCCGTGGATCGGCACCTCGAAGCCCTCGATATGCTGGCCGCCCCCCATCACGAGATCAGCGCCCCGCCGCCGAAGCTGAAAAAGGACAGGAAAAAGCTCGACGCGGCGAACGCGATCGACAGGCCGAACACGATCTGGATCAGCCGCCGGAACCCGCCAGCGGTCTCGCCGAACGCGAGCGTCAGGCCGGTGACGATGATGATGATCACCGCGACGATCTTGGCGACCGGCCCCTGGACCGATTCCAGCACCTGTTGCAGGGGTTCTTCCCATGGCATGCCCGAACCGGCAGCCTGGACCTGCGTCGCGACCGCGAGCGCGAGACCCATCGCTGTACCGACGAGCAGGCGGCGATTGACAGGCAGTCGGGAACGAAGGACGTGCGTCATTGATCAGTTCTCCTTGGTGGTGAGGGTGGACAAGTCGGTGAGCCCGTAGGCGCCGGTGTCCGGGTCGAGGCCGGCCACGCGCGCGATGGTCGAGACGCGGCGATCGCGCCCACGCCCGGATATGAACACGACAATGTCGATGGCTTCGGCGATCAGCTGGCGCGGCACGGTGACCACCGCTTCCTGCACCAGCTGTTCGATGCGGTAGAGCGCGGCGATCGCGCTGTTGGCGTGGACGGTCGCGATCCCCCCGGGATGGCCGGTGTTCCAAGCCTTCAGCATGTCGAGCGCCTCGGGGCCGCGCACCTCGCCGACGACGATGCGATCGGGCCGCAGGCGCATCGTCGAGCGGACCAGCTCGGTCATCGAAACGTGTGGCGGACGGGTGCGCAGTGCCACCGTGTCGGGCAACGGACATTGCAGTTCGCGCGTGTCCTCGATCAGGATGACGCGGGCATCGACCCAGACCATCTCGGCGAGCAGCGCGTTTGCGAGCGTTGTCTTGCCGGAGCTGGTGCCGCCCGCGACGAGGATATTGAACCGCTGGGTGACCGCGGCGCGCAGCGTGTCCGCCGTCCAGTCGGTCATCAGGCCGTCGGCGATATAGTCGTCGAGCGTATGCAGCTTCTGTGCGGGCTTGCGGATCGAAAAGCAGGGCCGCGTCGCGACCGGCGGCAGCACGCCTTCGAACCGCTCGCCAGCATGACCTTCGATATGGGCCGGCAGTTCCGCCGAGATGATCGGATGCTCGGCATGAACCTCGGCACGGGCGTGGCTTGCCACCAGCCGGATGATGCGTTCGACCTGTTCTGGCTCGATCCGCACCTCGGTATCGACCCGGCCTTCGCCGAGGCGGTCGAGCCGGAGCGCGCCGTCGGGATTGACCATGATCTCGATTACCGTTGGATCGCGCATGGCAGCGGCGATGTCGGCACCCAGCGCGGTGATGAGCATGCGGCGTCGCCGCTCGGCCGACAGAGTGGCGCTCATTGGCCGTCCTCCGCAGCGGCACCCAGCGAACGCCGTCCGGTCGAGACCTGCCTGCCGACCTGGGTGACGAACGCCTCGAACCGCTTGGCGCCGAGCGCGCGGCCGGCGGCGTCGTTCTCCGCGAGTGGCGTCTGGATCGCGAGTTCGAACCGGATGAACAGCGCCAGTGTCTCGAGGACGACATAGGTGTCGCGGTCGACCCGCCCGATCGCCTGGGTCAACCGGTCGAGCCGGATCGCGAACCGTTCTTCCAGCTCCGACGTGCCGCGGCGGTTGAGCCAGGCGGTGACTGCATCCACAAGGATCGCCGATTTGCTGGCGCCGGGCCTGGCGGCGAGCGCTTCGAGCCTGTCGGAAAGCGGCTTGGGCAGGAACAGCTGGTGGCGGACCTTCTCCATCGGTCAGAACCCCAGCTGCAGGTCGTCGGGACGACCCGAGGCGGCGTCGAGACCGTAGACGGTGCGGACGGTGCCGAGCCGCTGGACGCGATCCATCGCCCGGCGTTCGGCGGCCTGGTCTGTGTCGTCCTCGCCGAGGCCGAGGGGATCGGCGGTCTCGGGCTCGGGCGCGATGGCCTGCTCGATCTCATGGGCGGGATGGCGAGCCTGTTCGAGACCGCCGCTATCGGTGCCTTCGTTGTCGTCGCTTCCGCCGGCGAGCCGCAGGTCGGCGCCGCGCACCTGTCCTGCCCAGTCGTCGGAGCGAGCCGCTGGCAAATCACGATAGCCACCGGCTTCGGATGGGTTGTCGAGTGCCGGGGCGGGCAGGACGCGCGCTGTGTAGCGGCGATCTTCATAGTAGCGCAGCTTCTTCGCGCGGATCGGCGGCATGCCGGAGATCAGCACCAGCTCGTCGGTCGGCGCGAGCTGCATCACTTCGCCGGGTGTCAGCAGTGCTCGCGCGGTCTCCTGCCGGCTGACCATGACATGCGCCAGCCAGGGTGCGAGCCGGTGCCCGGCATAGTTGCGCATCGCGCGCTGTTCGGTCGCCGTGCCCAGCGCGTCCGATATCCGCTTGGCGGTGCGCTCGTCGTTGGTCGCAAAGGCTATCCGGACGTGGCAGTTGTCGAGGATGGCGTTGTGCTCGCCATAGGCCTTCTCGATCTGGTTGAGGCTCTGCGCGATCAGGAAGCAGCGCACGCCATAGCCAGCGAGGAAGGCAAGGCTCGTCTCGAAGAAGTCGAGCCGTCCCAGCGCCGGAAACTCGTCGAGCATCATCAGCAGGCGATGGCGCCGATCGCGATCGGCTATGCTCCGGGCCGTCCCGACCTGTGCGCTGGCGTCCGGCCCGGCGCGCTCACCCTGAGCGACGCCGACCGCGTGCAGTTCCTCGGTCAGCCGCCGGCCGATCTGGTTGAGGATCAGACGGATCAGCGGTTTGGTGCGGCTGATGTCCGACGGCGGCACGACGAGATACAGCGAGACAGGATGCGCCGCCTCGACGAGATCGGCGATGCGCCAGTCAGATCCGGCAGTGACCGCGGCGACGGTTGGATCGCGGTAGAGGCCAAGGAACGAAATCGCCGTCGAAAGCACGCCGGAGCGTTCGTTCTCGCTCTTGTTGAGCAGCTCGCGGGCAGCCGAGGCTACGACGGGATGGACCAGCGGCGCATCCTCCGTACCGAGATGGTTGGTCGCCATCATCCGGCGAAGTGTCGCGGCGAACGACCTTTGCGGGTCGCTCAGGAAGGTCGCGACGCGGGCGAGCGTCTTCTCCTCCTCGGCATAGAGGACGTGGAGGATCGCGCCGACCAGCAGCGAATGGCTGGTCTTTTCCCAGTGGTTGCGACGCTCTAGCGCCCCTTCCGGATCTACCAGGATGTCGGCGATGTTCTGGACGTCGCGGACTTCGTTCACACCGCGACGGACTTCGATCAACGGATTGTAGCGCGCCGAGCGAGCATCGGTCGGGTTGAACAGCAGGCAGTGCGAAAAGCGGGCGCGCCAGCCGGCGGTCAGCTGCCAGTTCTCGCCCTTGATGTCGTGGACGACGGTAGAGCCCGTCCACGATAACAGCGTGGGTACGACGAGGCCGACGCCCTTGCCCGAACGGGTCGGAGCGAACGCCATGACGTGTTCCGGGCCGTCGTGGCGAAGATCTTCGCCACCGATCCGGCCGAGCGCGACGCCTCGGCTGTCGAGCAACTTCGCCGCCCTGACGTCCCGGTGGCTGGCCCAGCGCGCCGAGCCGTAGGTGGTCAGATTGTTGGACTGGCGCGCACGCCAGACCGAGCCGAAAATCGCCGCGCCGCAGCCGATGAATCCGCCAGCAGCGGCGATCGCGCCCGCCTCATCGAATATGACCGGGGCGTAGGCATCGAAGTGATACCACCACGGGAACAACGACCAGGGATGGTAGACCGGCTGTCTGAAAGCGGTGAACCACGGTGCGCCGAGTTCCGGTTGATAGGCAAGGCTTGCAGCCGCCCACTGCGTGCCGATCCAGACGCTAGCGATGATGATCGCGAGCACCACCAGTAGCTGGCCGATGAGGAGCTTAGTCGGGGTCATGTCGCCTCCGCCCGCATGCCGATGTCGATGTCTGCGGGCCGGCTGCAACTTCTCAAATCTGCCGGATTCGAAGCAGTATCCTGCTGGGGTCAGCGCGAGCCTTCTTGGGGTCAGCCGTTACCAAAACTCGCGTGCCGGCTGTCTAGGATCGCCATGTGGGACGATCCGCCCGGCCGACGGGCGCGCTAATTCGGACATCGCGAAGATACTCAGGGAAGCAGATGCATGACCGCGTCAGGCGCTTATAAGACGCATATCGGTGACCACCGCCTTCACCCGGAAACGCAGATGCTGGGCTACGGCTTCGATCCGGCACGGTCAGAAGGCGCGGTAAAGCCCCCGGTGTTTTTGACCTCGACCTTCGTCTTCCAGAGCGCCGAGGAAGGACGCGATTTCTTCGACTATGCGTCGGGTCGCAAGCAGCCGCCGGAAGGGCGCGCGAACGGCCTTGTCTATTCGCGCTTCAACCACCCCAACAGCGAGATCGTCGAGGACCGCCTCGCGCTCTACGAGCAGACCGAGGCCTGCGCCCTGTTCTCTTCAGGGATGTCGGCGATTGCGACGACCTTGCTGGCGTTCGCTCGGCCGGGTGACGTGATCGTTCATTCGCAGCCGCTCTATGGTGGAACCGACACGCTGTTGACAAAGACCTTGGCCGACTTCGGTATCGGGGCTGTTGGCTTCACGGACGGTCTCGATGGGGCATCGGTCTGGACGGCATTCGACGATGCCATGGGGCGAGGCCGCGTTGCTGTGGTGCTCGTCGAGACACCAGCCAATCCAACAAATGCACTTGTCGATCTCGGCCTTCTGCGCCGGACGATTGCTCGCGTCGAAGCGGCCCAAGGGCATATGCCGATAGTGGCATGCGACAACACTTTGCTCGGCCCGCTTTATCAACGGCCGATCGAACATGGCGCTGATCTGTCTCTCTACTCGCTCACGAAGTATGTCGGCGGGCACAGCGACCTCGTCGCAGGGGCTGCGATGGGCCGGACCGATCTGATCCGACAGATCCGCGCGCTGCGAAGCTCGATCGGCACGCAGCTCGACCCACACAGTTGCTGGATGCTTGGTCGCTCGATGGAGACGCTCGGCATCCGGATGGCCAAGGCAAGCGACAATGCTGGCGTTGTCGCGATGTTCCTACGCGATCATCCCAAGGTGGCCGCGCTACATTACTTGCCGTTCTGCGATCCCCGATCGGCGTTGGGTCATGCTTTCCAAGCGCAATGTGGAGGTGGAGGTTCGACCTTCGCATTCGACATCGTCGGCGGGCAGGCTGCTGCCTATCGCTTTCTCAATGCGCTACAGATCATGAAGCTGGCGGTCAGCTTGGGCGGGACCGAAACGCTGGCCAGCCATCCAGCGAGCATGACACACTCCGGTGTGCCATTTGAGGTGCGCCAGCGGTTTGGCGTACTCGACACCACGATACGACTTTCGATCGGGATTGAACATCCCGACGACCTGATCGCCGATTTGTCACAAGCTTTCGAATCAGTTTAGCTTCAAAGGCACAGCTTTAGTGATCGAAAGCGGAGCAATAGCGCCTTTCCCTATGAAAGCATAACAACTCAGTTCTTTCTGCCAAGCGGGACCGTGATACCAACCATGATACGCGGACTTGAGAAGCCGCCTACGCTGCCCGCTTCAACCCGTAGGCCGACTTTGACTTTACCAACATCGATTTCAGCGCGCGGTGGCCCTATTGGATCTGGCGGTCCTGATAGCCTCTTCAACCGATGGTCCTTGTCGTTATCTCTCTTGGCGCAGACCACGATTTCCCCTTCAGTAGGCTTACACTCACGCGGAATTTCGCCTTGAACCACTTGTTCAGGCGACAGTGGAGTCGGCGCGCTAACCAACTGCGCAAGGTGCCCCAACAGCAAAAGGGATTTCATCGTGCTGTGCGTCGCGTTTCGGGAGAAACTCGCTTTGAAGCTGGAGGTGCTTTATGAATAGATCCTCCCATTTCAGCATTTTCGCTCGACGGCAGCGCCATTGGCTCGCCTAACGTATCCTTGTACCATCGAAATATTCGACTCCACATGTCCCGCAAGTTCGCTGGAGACGAAAGGCCGTGCCCTTCGCCGACGTACCGTAGGAACACTGAGTCCTTGTTTAATCGGGCAAGTGCCGTGAACATTTCTTCGGCCTGTGAGATAGCAACGGAGTCTGCATCACCATGGATAAGCATTATCGGCTTGTTAATCGTTGCAACTTTCATCAACGGGCTGTTCGCTAGATAGTCGCTTGGATCGGTCCACGGTGGTGAACCTATACCGAAAACGCCACTCTCCATCGAGGCGGGGCTGGCGAGCTGCAAACCTAGGCGATCGCCATCTGTCCGGTCGGAATGCATAAATGATCCGTAATGGCTCAGTAAGTCGTAAATGCCGGCACCCGCTACACCAGTAATGAAGCGATCGCTCATGCCCATCAGCGCGGCCGCGGAATACCCGCCGTAGCTCCATCCTTGGACGGCCAATCGTGTCGGATCGATGTAGCCTTTCGAAGCGGCTACATCGATTACATGCTCGACATCTTTCGCGAGTCCAGACAGCGGTTTGCGAGGAACTGGCTGATTAACCTGATCAGGCACATCCGGATATAGAACGGCATAGCCGTGCGCCGCCAGTAAAGCGCCCGCCTCACCGCCCGCAGTGTTCATGACCGTATCAATGCCGTACGGCCAGCTCTTGCCAAGACTTATTGGCGGGTAGACCATTACGATGGTTGGGATACGATCGTTAGGGCGCGCCCCTTTTGGAACGAGGAGCCATGAATGTCGCTCCGCACCATCCGGCCCCGTGTGGTCGACCCGAACTGGAACTCCACCAGTCACACCAATCAGATGCCTATTGATTTCTGTTATATCACGACGTTGGCCTTGCTCACTCAAGACATAGAGTTTTGTACTGCCAGTTGAGCGGTCAAGAAACGCGACCTTTCGGTGTTCGGGCGAAACGGCAACGATCTTTGCCTCGGCATTGGGAGCTATCACTTCGGTGCTTTTGCTGCCGTCCAAGGCGACAAAAAGGATCATGTCCCTCCCATTGCGCTCACCGCGCAGGGCTGCGACGGACGAGTCGCGAGCTCCGTTGAGTGGAGATGCGACCCACGGATCGAATTGAATCCCGGTTGGTGATAGCCGTTTAGCGTCGCCATTCAAACGTGCGCCCCAAGCTGAACCTTGTGACATCACAATTAGCGAGCCATCGGTTTGAGCAACCAGGTCGAGCGAGCCACGTGGAATCGCCCGTGTGATGTTCCGTAACTCGTTTCCGGAAACCGAATACCAGTCCTGAGTTTCCCCACTTGGGGTCACAACTTTGAGCAAAATCGCTAACTCGTTTCCTAACCACGCGATTGCATAATGGTCGGATTGATCTCCGGTGGATTTAACCGGCGACAAGCCTGGAAGGGGCACCGCCTTGGCCGTGGCCGCCCCCTTTCGATAGATATAGGCTTTCGACGATTCCCAGGTCGTGCCGACATCCCGCGCAATGAAGGCAACTGCCTGACCATCTTTGGACCAGACGGTCGAACCAACCGCGACATCACAGGTTTCGCAGACGGACAGGCGTCTTCCGCTTTCGATCTCACGAATGAAGGGCGCTCGCTGTACGGAGCTGCCAGATTGGTCGTAATGGAGGCGGGAAGTGGTCGGTACACCCTTTTTTTCAAGAAGGGCGAGAACGGCATCACCATCCGGCGACACGGCCTCAACGTTGACGCTTCCCCTTTCCAGCACGTCGAGCTCGCCAGTATTCCCATCTCCGATATAGAGCACCTTTGAGATGCCAGGCGTGGATTTGAATCGGCCACTTCCGATACTAATTACTGTTGGCACCTTGCCGCGACGTACATCCTCGATACCCCGTTGCCGTGCGCTATTATCATAAGATATGCTCTGGGGCGCGTAGGACGGAGCACCAAGTGGCAGCCCCGGAAAAACGATGCGCCCTTCTCCTGCGAATGGCAGGCCGTTCAAAGCGGTCAAATCAGATCCGGCGAATTGAGCTTTGAAGCTCGCGTTTCGATGCCCATCGACAGATGTGACACCAATTGTCTCTCCGCCCTCGGAGAAGCTGGAGTACGCAACAAGGCCACTTCGGGAAATTCCCATTAGCGAGTATGCTTGATCCGCGCGCTGCGAAAATAGCGGCCGCGATGAGTCCGGAATATTAAGGTCTGCGACGAATATCTTCGAGTTCCATCGGCTCCATTGAGGTCTCGCTAGAAAGTTGTTGACTTGGTAGTATGGTAGCTTCCGTTCATATATGATTTTCATCCCATCGTCGGTAAATAGGACACGATCGATCTCTTCGTTCGATAACATTAAATCTACCGTAAATGGGAGACCTTCATCCGAAGCGCGCGCTATTCCATCGCCCGAAGAAGACACAGCTGCGGCTAGCGCACATATGGCCAATGGAATACGCATTAGATGACTCCAAGTATATTGTGAGCTTTAGTTCTATAGAACCATGCAATGCCGACCGCGGCCCGCGTACAGTCTTGCATACTACCATCGGCTAGCGACCCTAAGCGCCACAAATCGGCCAAATGGATTAGCGTTACTAGCGTCGTAGAGTAGGCCGAGCAGACTGTCGCCAAAATAGGGCGCTTTACGGTTGAAGACGTTGTTGATGCTCAACGTCGCACTGAGTCCACGAGCCTTGTTCACGCTGTCAGAAGAACCGTTGTAAGTGACTGATAAGTCCACCGTGGTCCACGCGGAAATGCGAGACGAAGAGACACCGAAAGGATTCGGGTATCCGTTGACGTGATTTACAAAGCCGTCGACGGAGAAGCGTCCCGAAGCGTAACCGGCATTACCACGAAGTCTAAGATCGGCTGGCTTTCCTACACTATTTGAAAGACTAACCGGTGGGCTCTTCACGGTGACAGAGCGCCCGTGCTTTATAGTGTAAGTCGCATTGACGCCGAGACTCACTACTCCACCCATAGCCGGAAGTCTCGAATCAAATGACGCATCTAAAGCCTGTAACTTTTCATTGGCGAGGTTTGTTGTTCGGTTATCGAACACTACTAACTCGGGAAAGACAGACAGCGCGTCCTGATTTGATGGCTCGAATGGTGTGCCAGTACCGTTAGAGAAGGCATTACTATCGATAATGCCGGCCAGCTCGGCGGGCGTGGGCTGCCTAGATATCAGACCGGGATATCTGTCTGCCCTTTCGAGTACGAATGAGCGGTCGATATTAATGACCGGTTGCTCGATACGTCCATCGTACTCGACGTTCAGATACGATATGGACAGTTTTGTGTCTCGCACGAAGGATGGGCGATAGTCGAAGCCTAAGGTCCACGTTTTGGCCTTCTCTGGGCCAACAGCAGTGTCTACGCCCTGACGAAATAGCACCGGGACTGCCCTTCCACCTCGTTCGGGATCAGTCGCGAGTTCCAAGATTGAGAATTCGTTGGGCAATGTCTCGATGATAGAGGGTGCCCTAAAGGACGAAGCGTACGTGCCGCGCAGGATCAAACCTCGGGCTGGTTCCCATAGGAGGCCAAACTGGGGATTAAAGGTGTCGCCTACGTCGCTGTATCGGTCGTATCGCCCTGCCAGCGACAATTCCAAACGACCCAGTCTCCATTCAGTTGGAAAAGGGACGGAAGCCTCTGCAAATAACGACAGGACTTCGCGCGCACCTTTCCTCGTGTTGATTGTCGGAGCATCAAGATCAAAGGCGACCGCTTGGTTTCGTATGAAGCTTTCTCTTCGCCATTCTGCTCCAGTCGCCACCGCGACCGTCAATCCTGCAAAGTTTGTCAGTCTGCCATCGACGACTGAAGCGATGCCAGAACTCGTGCTACGTTCGGCCTCGCGGAGGTCAGAACTAAATGAAAATCCCGAAAACTGAAAAACTTGGCGGGCTCTGCGATAATTGTCCACGCTGCTTGTAGTCCCGGTAAAGCGGGCCGACCAATCTGCGCCTAGATTTATATCTGCGCCACCAGAGGCGCTAAAGCTTTTGGCGCGATTGAAGAAATCATTTGTGGATGGCGTATCGGAATCTGGTTGTAGCGTATCATCATTAGTGGTGTGGGCCTTATTACTGTACATTAGCTCACCAAAAAACTCGACGTCGCCGGTAGGCTTTATGTGACCAGATAGATAGGCCGAATGTCGCTCGGTGGGTGCTTGGATCGTGAGGCCTAATTGTGTGACGCCCGAGAGGCGTCCCGGCTTTTGCGACAGCAAGTCGACATCAGCCGCATCGAACGACCAATCTTTCATGAACTCGTAACCGGCTATGAAGCCGCCTTTATCGCCGTCAATGCCAGCTATTTGACTGAGGCGCAGGCGCTCTCCGCCCCCGTCGTTCGCGAAGCCATAAAGCGCCTGAGTGTCGAACCCGTCAAAGCTTCGACGTGTAACCAGATTAACTACGCCAGCAACAGCATCGGCGCCATAAATCGCAGAGCGCCCACCCGAGACAATCTCGACCCGCTCGATAATCGATAGGGGGATATTGGATATATCTACAACCCGCCCGCCAATGCTGCCAGCTCTCCGAGATCCGTTTACGAGTGTCAAAGTTGACTGGGCACCTAATCCTCTCAAGTCAATTGCTGTAGCCCGCTGATAATTGCTGGCACTTAATATCGACGCCGACTCTACGGATTGCAGGCCAGCGGGCGAAACTTGGCTGAAGTTCTGAGGAAGCGTTTCGAAGACCTGCTCTATGCTGGAATAGCCGGACTTATCGATATCGCCCCGACCGATCCGAATGGTGGGGGCGGCCACCTTCACCCCTCGAATATTCGTGCCTGTAACTACAATTTCTGCGCTGTTTTGCTCATCTGTGGCTGCTGCGATTGGGGCGTTTCCCACTCGGACGATCGCGACCAGCTCGCCGTCGACACGGGTGGTGAAACCGCTGCCGGCTAGGATAGCCGCAAGTGCAGCTTCTGCTGATTGCTTGCCACGAGCGCCCTGGGAGCGGGCGAGCCGCACTTGATCCGCGCGATATACGACTTGGCGCCCGGTCAGGCGCACGTAGGCATCGAGCGCTGATTTCAGTGATCCGGCCGGGACGTTGTATTCGCGCGTCTGCGCTGCCGCCGGCGTGGCAAGCGCGACGATGCAGGTGCTGGTCGCCAGTGCTGTTGCGAGTGTCCGGATCATCTGCCCCCCTTTTCTGGGCAAATCTGCCCCTTTTCCGGGCAAACTGGCTGCCCATTGGAGACACACGACAATCAAGGATCGGCTTTTGGTAACGCTATGGACTCGAAATATTCACCGTCTCGTCATCGCGATCGATTTTGAGGCCATAGGCATCGCGCAGAAGCCGGGTGAAGGAATCGACGCTGGACGCTTGGAAACTGCCGCCGATAGGAATCTTGCCGGCCTGCGAATCGATGACGACGAGCCTGGTTCGATTGTATCGATTGAACTCGGCGACAACGTCCGTCAGCGGCGCCTGATCGAAGCTCAGCATCCCGTCCCGCCATGCCAACGCGCTCTCGACGCGTTCTTCCGACTTCGCCGCGATGAGAGTGGACGCACCGCGTGAAATTGCGGTGTCGCCGGCGGTGATGATTGCGGCGCGAGCCATCTGCCCTTCGCCATCGTCGACCCGCACCCGGCCTTCAAGCACGTTGACCGTCACGCGATCCTTGTCCCGACGGACCGAGAATTTCGTGCCGAGCACGGTAATGGTCTGGCTACCGGCGTGGACGACGAATGGCTCACCCTCGCGGTGCGCTACCTCGAAGAATGCCTCTCCGGAATCCAGCCAGACCTCACGCTTCGTCTGGTTCACGGCGGTGCGCAGAACTGTTTGCGTGTTCAGCTCGACCTTGCTGCCGTCGATCAGCGGGACAACGCGCCGACCGCCGACCGGCGTGTCAAAGCGCGCTTGCTGGACCTGTTGCGTCTGGCCGGAGGGCTGGTCAAAGAATCTCGGGCCGAGTGAGATGCCGCCCATGCCGATGGCCGCCACAAGACTGGCGGCGATTGCAGCCGGCCACCACCGACGCTTTGGCTCGGGCTCCTCTGTCTCGGAATGGGCATCGATGCCGAGCGAGCCAATCCGGTCGGCCTGCTTCCACAAATGGTCGGCCCGCCAGAACGCGGCCTTGTGCGCCATGGATTCTTCGAGCCAGCCGTTCAGTTCGACCTGTTCATCCTCTGTCCAATCCTCGCCATTGCGCCGGATCAGCCAGTCGAGCGCCTCGTCCTCGATCGCTTCCTGCCGCTTCATGGCGCCACCTCGTGATCACTCTCGCGATCGATACGGCGCGGATAGGCCTTGCGCACGATCTTACCCGTACCGCCGGCCATGTGATCGAACAGTGCCTTCATGCCGAGCTTGATTTGGCGGCGGACGGTCTCGATCCCGATGCCGAGGTGCTCGGCCGCCTCCCGGTCGGTCATGCCGTCGACCTTCTGCAGCAGGATCACTTCCCGGCATTTGGGCGGCAGTTTGTCGATGCCTTCCTTCGTCCTGCGCAGTTCATCGCGCGCGGTCAGCGTCCGCTCGGCCTCGAACATGCCGAAGTCCACGTCGCGGCTGACGCTGTCGAGGTCGGCGATCGCTTCGATCGGCACGATCCGCGCGCGCTTGGCGTGGTTGATGAGGTGATTGCGCGCGACCGTGTAGACATAGGCGCGCGTGTTCGTCGGCAGCGTCCTCCGCGCGCCGATCAGCACGTTCTCGTAGATGTCCTGCCTCAGTTCAAGCACGTCTTCGGGCACCCTCCAGTTTCGATGAAGATAGGACGACAAAGCCCGCTCGAGAGGGAGCACCTCCCGCACGAACCAGCCATTAAGGTCGTCATCGTCGATCATCCAGGCGGGGCGGGCCTCGCTACCATTGTTCGAAGAGGCCAGGACAATCCGGACCCCGACAATTGGTAACGCGAAAATCGCGCCCACGCATTTTTTTCGAGGGCCGCCGATTTGCTCTTTGGTCCTGCGATGTGGGCTTGGACAAGCTGGCCGCCCGAATTGGTAACGCGACGATCGAATGCGGTTTGCACCGTAATGGTGCGAATGCGACGTTACCCATTGGCAAGGCTCGCTTTGTCATAGTCGCGACCGGGCGAAGGAATTGACCAACCGGCGATGGGGGTTCCGGGATAGCGGAGATACCGCTGCAGGAGATCGAGGCATGGCTCTGCGAAGCGAGCTGTGGCGGGAGGGCGCGTGCGAGCTGTCGCATGACATCATCCAGTCGATACGCAGGATCGATGACCTCGCGGCGATGCGCGGCCTCGTCGGCGATTTTGGCAACTATATCGGTGCGCCGTGGTGGGCGCTCGTCACCCATGAGGATCTGCGGGTCTGGAAACCCGGCATGGTCGACATCCGTCACTATCCGGAAGGTGCGTCCCACCGGATCATCGACGGCTGCCAGTTTCGGAGCGATGTAATCATGCGCGGCTGCCTGCTCATCGAGACCGCTGCGACCTGGGCGGAGATTTTCGCGCGTCTGCAACTCGACAATGACGACCGGGTCTCGATCGAACTCGGACGACGCGAGAACCTGATCGAGGGCGTGAGCGTCCCCTGCGCCAAGCTCGGCCGCTGCTTCGGTTCCTGCACCTTTGCCGGCTTCTCGAGTGCGAGGCGCGCGGAGCTGGCGATCGGCCCCGCGCAGATATTCGCACTGTTCGCGTTCCAGCGCGCCCGCCAGCTTTCCGGAATGCCGATGCCGATCGCGCCGCCGCCACGGCTCCGGCCTGGGCAGCGCGATTGTATCGTCCTGTCGGGGCGGGCCTGTCTGAACAAGGAAATCGCCCACCGTCTTGGCCTCACTGAGCGCACTGTCGAGAGCTACCTGCGCGATGCGTGTCGCGCTTATGGCGTGCGCACCGCCAAGGAACTGCGGGTCGCCGCTGTGCTCGCCGGCGAGATCGGTATCGACGAGATCTACCAGCTACCGTGATTTCCGGGCACTGATCCTGAACGGCGCAAACTGCTTCCTCCCATGGCGCATCTGACCATGGGAGCAGCACATGATCCTCACGATCGAGAACTACCCGGAGAGCGCACACACCCTTGCGCTCGAAACCATGTTCGCGGACCGCAAGGCACAGTTCGTCGACTTCTTCGACTGGGACGTGCCCGTCGTCGATGGGCGTTACGAGATCGACCAGTTCGATACCGCCGCCGCCGTCTACATCGTCGCGATCGGCGCGGACGGGCGCCATGAGGCGTCGCTGCGCATGTTGCCGAGCTGGCTGCCGCACCTTTTGGGCGACATTTTCCCACATCTCTGCATCGGCGGCGTGCCGGTCGGTCCGCGCATCTGGGAGAGCACGCGGCTGTGCCTGCCAAGCCGGCATGGCGCGGCTCGCCGGCGTGAGCTGCGCAATGCGCTCATCTCGGCGATGGCCGATTTCGCACTTGCGCGCGGGATCGAGCAGATCACCGGGGTCATCCCCGACGGCTTCCGCCGCGAGGTGCTCGCAATGGGGTGGCGTGCCGAGCCGCTCGGTCCGGCCTCGCGCATCGAGGGAGGTCCGATCGGGGCGTTTTGCATCGCAGTGACGCCCGACATGCGCGAGCGCCTCTCATGGACCGGCACCTGGGCTGGCCCGCTGGAGATGGCGGCGTGAGCGCGATCGTCGACATCGCCGTCGGCGAGCTCTCGCGCGATGGCTGGTGCGTGTTGCCTGGCGCGGTCGATCCCGCCACGATCAACACGCTCGCCGCGGACCTTGCGCCATCCTTCGCCGCTACCCCGATGTGTCAGGGCGTCTTCTATGGCGAACGGACGCGACGTTTCGGCGCACTTCTGCGGCGATCGGATCGCACCAAGGCACTGGTGCAGCACCGCAATGTCCTCGCCATTGTCGAGCGGATGCTGTTGCCGTGGTGCGAGCGCATCGCGCTCAACCTCACACAGGCGATCGAGATCCATCCCGGCGCGCCCGCCCAGTTTCCGCACCGTGACCAGGATATGTGGGCCGGTCCCAAGGGAAGTGTCGAGTATCTGGTCAACGTAATGTGGCCGATCGACCCGTTCACCGCGACGAACGGCGGTACGCGGCTGTGGCCGGGCAGCCACGTCGATCAGGATATCGGCGACCTGCCGGAAGCGGATGCCATCGTTCCGGACCTTGGACCGGGGGACGCGCTGCTGTTCCTCGGCTCCACACTCCATGGCGGCGGCGCGAACCTGTCCAGTGCGCCCCGGCGCGGCGTGATCGTCAGCTACTGCCTTGGCTGGTTGAAGCCCTTCGAACTGCAATGGCTGGTCTACCCGCCCGCGGTCGCGCGGCACTTCTCGCCCGAACTCGCCGCGCTGGTCGGCTACGCCCAGCATCGCCCCAACCTCGGCAATGTCGAGGGGCAGTGCCCGTCGATCCTCTTACGGGATGTCGTGCCCGCCCATCTCGGTGCGGTGGACGCCCTGCGGCCGGATCAGCAGGCGCTGGCCGAGACGTTCCGCTCCGGTCGGGAAAAATGATGGCACTTACCGGACTGCCCGACTGGCGCGATGCCGGCGCCTACGCGCCGGCGCTCGCTGGCGGTCGGCCGGCGATTGCCTGGGAGCTGCTGCGACGCGATCCGGCCTACCGGGCAGACCATGCTGTCCGTGGCAGCGTGCCGCACGATCGGTCCTCGACGTTCGCGACGGACTGGGGGCTGCACTTTCGCGATTGATCCGATGCTCGACTGCGCCCGCGCCGTCCCGCTGTGGACTGGCGCGATGAATCCGTTTGTCCTCGGCGCTTCTGTTGGCGCGGGCGGCAGCGTGCTTGACCTGGGCAGTGTCGGTCACCGCGAGGTGGTGTTGGATCGCCGGCGTCACATCCTGCTTTGCCTGCCTGCCGGGACGCTGCAGCTGGACTTGTTGGACGGCGATGATCGCACCGGAGCCATTCGGATAAGTCCCTCGATCGACCTCGCGCGACCGGTCGATCCGCAGGTGCATTCCGTCAGAAGACTCGCTGCGCTTGTCGCCGGTGCGCCCGAACCCACAGGGCGCGACGCCAAGTTGGTTCGGCTCGTCGCCGCGCTTCGTGTGTGCGACGCGCTGGCGGATGAAGCCAGCCAGCGCGAGATCGGTCTCGGCATTTTCGGCGACGACTGGCCTGGCGACGGCGAGCACCTCAAGTCGCGGGTGCGCCGGATGGTTCCGTTCGCGGCTGAACTCGTGCGGGTCGGCCCGCGAGGAGTGCTTCAGGTCAGGATTTGATCGAACGTCGTGAAATCGGCGCGACAAGATCAACGATGTCGCACTCCAGCACTTCGGCGAGCTTGCCCAGCATGTCGGCCGTAGGGCTGTTTTCCTTGCGCTCCAGCTTGCCGATATAGTTCCGGTTGACGTCCGCGCGGCCAGCGAGCTCCTCCTGCGAGAGACCCTTGGCCTTCCGCAGTCGCCTGAGATTGGAAGCGACACGTTCCCGAACGACCATGGCGGGAAATCACCGCGTCACCTAATATAGTTCTACCCAATATATTAGGTATTTGCCTCTGCTTGCGGTATGATCTTCGCTTGATAGCCAGAGGGTGGTCATGACGTCGGTTCGACTTGAACGCGAAGCACCCGTTGGTGAAGTCGTGCTGTACGACCGCCAACATCTGCTGATCTATGCCGAACTGGTTGATGCCGACGACGCGGGAATCTGCTGGCGTGACGGTGCCCTCGATATTCTCGGGATAGACCCGGTCGTGAGTCCTGACCTCGCACACAGTGTCTGGGTCAGCCATCTTGCCCGCGCGCGGTGGATCATCGGTGATGGCCTGCGTGCCGCGACCCAAGCCTTCGGCAACCTCCCCCGTTTCAGGACCGACGATCGCTGATCACTGTCCGTTGATGCCGTGTCCGGTCCGGCGCCTCGCGGGCGGCGGCGATGCGGATCGAACGCGGGATCTGATGAGCGCACTCTTACGGCGCTGCGCTGCCGTCAGGGGTCGCGAGTTGTTTTGGCCCGCGTCTGCACTCTTGCGCGTCCGTGGCGCGGCGGCGGCTGGCCCAGGGCTTCGGGTCGGTCATGCCACGCATGAACTGAACAGCGCGGGGCGCTGTTCACCCGGGCGCCCCGCGCGCACGCCGCCGCGCTGGCCGTCCGCTTGCAAGGGTGCGTCTAGTTGCGCGCCTGACGGCGCGGTGCATCGCGGCTTCGCCGTCCGTGACCGCGCTCTAGGCCGTTGTCGCGGCCCCGAGCCCCGCAGGCGGGTCTCGGCCTGACGGTGACGATCGCTGGCGTAGCGGTGGTCGCCGCGCCTTGCGACGCGGCGGCGTCGGTTGGTGGGCCTTCCCTCGTCGGCGGGTGTGGCCGGCGCTTCCGCCTGAGGCCCGTCGCGGCGGGCGCAACCCCGCTTTGCGGGGTGCTTCATGCCATTGCGCCCCTGCGGGTGCGCCCGCCGCTGGAGCCGGGCCTCCTCTGGTCGCGTCTCGCCGCCCACCCCCGCCTCTCGGGGGAGGCCATGGGGCTTTTGGGCGGGTCTGGAGGCTATCGTGTCCCGTAATCCGAAGCGTCGTGCCCGTGGCGAGGCTGCTGCCAACCCTGTCGAACCCCGCGTCAATCTCTATGACGAGGTGACCGCGCGGATCATTGCTGAGCTTGAGGCCGGGCGTTTCCCTTGGGTTCAGCCCTGGAACTCAACGGCGTGCGGTGCCGCCTGCGCCGGGCCATCGCTGCCGCGCAATGCGCTGACCGGGCGTCCCTACTCGGGTGTCAATGTCCTGCTGCTGTGGGGCGCGGTGATCGGAGGTGGCTACCCCTCGCAAAGCTGGCTGACCTTTCGGCAGGCACGCGAGGCGGGGGGCTGCGTCATCAAGGGCGAGCGCGGACAGACCGTCGTCTATGCCGACCGCTTCACGCCCGAGGCCGAGAAGGCCCGCGTCGCGCGCGAGGGTGGCGAAGCCAAGGCGGTGCCGTTCCTCAAGAGGTTCACCGTGTTCAACATCGCGCAATGCGAGGGGCTGCGGCCCGGTCTGGCGCTCGACCCCGCGCCGTTGCCCGAGCGCGAGATTGTGCCGCTCGCCGAGGAGGTTATCGCTGCATCGGGCGTCGATTTTCGGATCGGCGGCGAGCGCGCATTCTATGTCTCGTCTGCCGACTTCGTGCAGGTACCGCCGCAGCCCGCGTTCTTCGAGCAGGTCAATTACTACCGAACCTGCCTCCATGAACTGACCCATTATGCCGAACGCAGGATTATGCCGGATGGCCTTTCGGAATGGGGGTTTTCCGTGGGTCAGCCATGCGGTAGTTCGGCATAATCAGAGCGCTTCGAGCCAGGCGAGCAGTTCGTCGTCAGGCCTAAACCTCCCGGGTTTGGTCTCCGGAGCAGCAATGCTGGCCAGTGCTTTTTCCTTCAGCCGCATGTCGGCATGGATATAGATTTGCGTTGTCTCGACGGACTCATGCCCGAGCCAGAGCGCAATGACGGACTGATCGACGCCATGGTGAAGCAACTCCATAGCGGTGCTGTGGCGCAGGGTGTGCGGGCTTACCCTCTTGCTGGCGAGGCTTGGGCAAGAGCGAGCCGCAGCTAGGCAGTGCTTGCGGACCAGATGTTCCAGGGCGTCACGCGAGAGTGGATCGCCACGGATGGAAGGGAACAGCGGCCCATCATCGTAGCTGCGCCATTCTTTCAACCAGTTTTGCAGGGCCTTGGCGGTATCCCGACGAAGCGGGGTGCAACGTTCCTTGCGACCTTTGCCCAGACAGCGGACATGTGCCCCGGTGCCGAGGACGACATCCCTGCGGCGCAGACCTGTCAGTTCCGATACCCGCAGGCCCGTTTGCAGGGCGACCAGCAGCAGGATGTGGTCTCGCCGACCGGTCCAGGTCGAACGGTCGGGCGCAGCCAGCAATGCCGCGATCTCAGGTCCATCGAGGAACGTGACGCTTCTCTTCACATAGCGCTTGTCCGGCAGAGCGAGGATTCTCTGGCAGTGCAGCAGCCACTCTGGCTCGTTCATGGCTACATAGCGGAAGAAGGACCGGATGGCGGCAAGGCGCGTATTGCGGCTTCGCGCGCCATTGCCTCGCGCCGTTTCGATATGGATGAGGAAGTCGCCGACCACGTCGGCATCAAGATCGGCGATGCCGAGGCTCGTCGGCGGCTTTCCCGACCGTGCGGCAGCAAAGCGGACCAGAAGCCGGAACGTATCGCGGTATCCCGCGATCGTGTGGCGGCTTGCCTCCATCTGTGTGCAAAGCCGGTCGGTGAAGAAGCGCTGGAGCAGCGCCGGGAACGTCATGCCGGTCATGAGCATATCTCCCGATCTTGAGGATCGGTGATCCGGGCTGACGCCAGGTCCAGCAGTTCCGGAACGGCCTCGATATACCAATAGGTGTGATCGGGATTGGCATGGCCAAGCCATGTGGTCAGCTTGATCATTTCGCGCGCAGGATCCTTGCCGGACCTGTACCAGTCGATCATCGTTCGCGCAGCAAAGCTGTGCCGTAGATCGTGGATGCGGGGACCACGGCCGTGGCGCCCCTCGGTCTGAGGTTCGCGCAGTCCGATGCGTTGGCACACATGTGCAAAGTTGTAGCGGGCGCCGCAATCGCCGAGCCTGCTTCCATCGCATTTGACGAAGAGGGGAACCGATGCGCCCCCCAGCAACCGGTCCCTCTGGGCAACATAGGCGCACAGCCGATCGAGAACAGTATCGTGGACGGGAAGCAGGCGCTCCTTGCCAAGCTTGCCGCAGCGGACGTGAACGATACCGGTATCGAGATCCACGTCACCGGTATCGAGGCTCAGCGCCTCATTGATCCGCATGCCCGTCACCGCGATCAACCCGAACAGGGTCGAGCAGGTCAGACCGCGCATGCCATAGATTGACGGCAGCTGCGTCGCCTCTTCGACGATGGCGACGATCTGCGCCGGGGTGAAGATATAGGGATGCGTTCTGCAAGAGCGGTAAGGGACCAGCCCACGGGGAAGCACTTCATGGGCAGCGTCCATGCCGTGGAGCCACTGGCTGAACAGGCGTACCATGATGAAGCGAGCCCCCCATGTCGATCGCCTGGCGTTGCCGAACGCTCCCTGCCAGCGCAGGAACAGGTCGGTCGTGACATGATCGACGCCCTGCTCATCGGCATATTGCACGAAGCGGCGCAGCGCCCTTTCGGCTGTGCCCAGATCATATCCGAGGCTGCGCCTAACGCTGAGATAGCGGTCAAGTTCATGAGCGAGAGTCATTGTGCCTCTCCCGCCACCGGCCACGGTTTTGCGATCGAGCGCAGGCCGTCGATATCCAGCTTCGCATAGATCATCGTCGAAGCGCGCGACCTGTGGCGCAACATGTCGCCGATTTCGGCAAGTGAGGCGCCGTTGCGTACCATGTTCGTTGCCAGGCTGTGGCGAAGGACGTGCGATCCTACATACGGGCCGGGCGGTGTGACGCCGGTCGCTGCGAACGCATCCTGCAATATGGTGTTGATGACCTGCCCATCCTTGAAGGCGCCATTTGGCGCCCGCAACGAGACGAACAGCGTCCGTGATCCCGATACGCGCTCCTGACGGATATAGGCTGCGATCGCTTCTCCAACATCCGGCGGAACAGGCAGGCGATCATGGCGCTGGCCCTTGCCCCGGACCAGCAACTCACCAGCGCGCCAGTCGATATCGTCAAGCTGGATGGCGATCACCTCCGGTGCCCGCAGCCCGAGCCGCGCCATCATCAGCAGCATCGCATGATCGCGCAGTCCATGCTTCGGATTATCGCGGACCCATGCGAGCAGGGCTTCGATCTGCTCAGGCGACAGGAAGCGCGGCAGTCTCGCACCCCAGCGCTGGGCGACGGTCGGCACGCACAGCGCAAGGTTGGTTTCCGTGACGCCGCGCTGGAACAGATATTGGAAGAAGTTGCGCAGGTGGGTGGCGGCGGTCTTGTCGCGATAGGGACCTTTTCTCCCGAGCAGATATTGAAGGAAGGATATTACATCGCCTGCGCTGATCGCCGCGAGATCGGTTTCGTCGCTGCCGAACCGATGGTCGAGGAAGCGGTCGGCAAAGCGCCAGGAATGGTAGATCGTACGCGGACTGATCCCGCGCTGCCTCACCAGATACTCTTCATAATCGACGCGCAACGCTGCACGGGCCATCTGCCCCGGTGTCGCGACCGGAGCTGGCACCGTGCCGCTGGTAATAAGATGGGCGACAAAGCGCCGTGCGATATTCTGGCATTTGTTGGGCTCGCGCCGGTTGCGTTCGTCATTGCGAACCAACTCGGCCGCCCGTTCCGCTGTCAGGTCTTGTGGCGATATTCCGGCGGCTTCGATCAGGGATACCAACCGCGTCAGCAGGACCCGATAGGCCTTTATCGTTTGAGGCTTGTAGTTTTCGGCGGTCAGCCGCTCCATGAACGTAGCGATATCTCGGTCGAACAGGCATTGCAGGTCGTTCGGCATTTTTCGTGCTCCTTGCTATGGAAGCACGATCCGACCCTTGCGACCGCCCCGACCGCAATACTATCGTCAGCTCGTCATTCCCGATTAGGGCATGACGATCATGATCTTTGTTGCGGGCGGGACGATATGAAGAAGGCGACCAAGGGGCCGAGCATTAAGACGGCCCAGGCATTGCTGGCGAAGCATGAGTGCCCCGTGCCGTTCCACGAGGTACGCACCCGCTTTCTGGGCAATATCGCAACGCCCGCGATTTCGGCCTCGCCGCTTCAGATCATCAAGGACCTTTGGGGTGGCGAACTGCCCCCCTTTGACAGCATCGAGGAGGTCAACGAACTGCTCGATACTCTGGTGCAAGGGCTCTGGAACGACCTCACCCGGCATCAGAAGCGCAGTCAGCCGTTCCGGTTGACCCGCCCGTCGACAGAGCCGACCGCCGTCGACCTGGGCCAATATGGCCTCGTTCGCCTCCAGGAACTGGATGGGTTCATTGAAGGCCTGTTCAATGGCGAAGACGTCATCGACCTGCCTGAACGGGCGCACGAGGCCGTCGACCGTCTTGCGGAGATGCGCGCTATGATGGCGGGTATTTGCGAGCTGGTTTCGCGCGCACCGGATGCCGATGACGCCGCCAAGCTCGACACGACCTTCAGGCATTTGCGCGAACTGACGCGGATCATGGAGACCGAGATCAACGAGGCCGTATTGTCCTGCACCCGCGCGCGCCGCCAGATGATCGAGGGCATCCTCACCGAGAAGCCGACGGTGCATTGACGGCCATGATATCCGAAGACCAACTCCGCGAGAAGCTACGCAAGATCGAAGCGCTCTACGCTGGTGCAAAGACCGATGGTGAGAAGTCCGCCGCTGGCGCAGCGGCGGAGCGCATCAGGGTCAAATTCGAGAATGCCAGCAAGCAGGAACGTGCCGAGGAGTTCAAATTCTCAATTTCCGATCCCTGGTCACGTCAGCTTTTTATCGCCCTATGCCGCCGATACGGCATCAAGCCCTTCCGCTACACGCGGATGCACCGTCAGACTGTCATTATCCGTGCCCCGGCCAGCTTCGTCCAGATGACGCTTTGGCCGGAGTTTGAGGAATTGAGCAGCGCCCTCACTGCTCATCTCGACGAGATCACCACGAAGATCATCCGCGAGGAAGTGCACGAAGGCACCCAGGATGCCGACGAGGTGCGTGAACCGCGCCAGCTACGGTGAGGGCGACGCGGCGATAAGCGAACGCGGTTCGACATCGGCCGCAAACGTCCCTAGCCGACGTGCGGAGCTGTCCAGAGCCAGCCGTTAAGCTGACGGAAGTCACGTTGATCGCGGTTCACCAACCTCATAGACGCGCAGGTTGCGATCACCGATGCCAAGGCTTGGCCAAGCCGCGCGCCACTCGGCAATATGCGCCGAGGCAAAGTGACCATCGAGGGCCTCCTGATCGGCCCAAAGCTCTTTGACGTGAATGACGCCTGGGACGAGTACATCCTCCGCGTAGCCATATTCAACGCAACCTTCTTCGGCACGACTGGCCTCAGTCATACGCTTCATGATCGGCCGAGCGGCCTCCATGTTGTGCGCAGGAAGACGAACGGTTCCGACAATCAACAGCATAAATCGAACATAACGGCGTGGCCGTTTGAAAGAAAGGCTTCGACTGCTTTTGTTCGATCACACTGAAACCCGATCATCCCCAAATTACCCCAGAGAATTGGTCATCACCAAGGCGGTCATTCGAAGCCGTCTGATTATGCCGAACTTCCGCATGGCTGATTCACGGAAAACCACCATTCTGAACGGCCATGCGGCATAATCCTGCGTTCGGCATAATGACCATTATGCCGATATCGGCATAAGACCCACGCCACCGGCCACGCCAAGCGGCTGGCGCGCGACCTTGCCAACGGCTTCGGATCGAAGGGCTATGCCCGCGAGGAACTGGTCGCCGAACTCGGCTCCGCCTTTCTCTGCGCCGCGCTAGGTATCATCCCGACCGTCCGCCATGCCGACTATCTGGCAAGCTGGCTGGAAGTGTTGCGCGAGGACAATCGCGCGATCTTCCGCGCCGCCAGTGCGGCAAGCAAGGCCGCCGACTGGCTGCTGTCGCGCCATCACGAGGCCGGTGAGGCCGCAGCGCAGGAAAGGATCGCGGCATGATCCTCCTGCCTCCAGAGCTTCGCTACGCGCTGCGCGCGAACGACATCAACCGCCGCGCCGCCGATCAAAATGGCGAGCGGTTCGATCCGATCCCGGTGCTCAAGCTGTTCAACCCGCTGGGTGCGGCGACCTGGATCGCGACCGAGCTCGCCGACGACGATGATACGCTGTTCGGCCTCGCCGACCTCGGGTTCGGCTGCCCCGAACTCGGGCCGTTCAGTCTGTCGGAGATCGCATCGGTGCGGCTTCCCTACGGCCTGCGGATCGAGCGCGATATAGGGTTTGAGGGCCGGTTCGCGCTGTCGGTCTGGGCGGCGTGGAGCCGCCGCGCCGGGTCGATCATCCACGGCGAGGCGCTGCTGCGCCGGATGCCGCAGGGACAGGAAATCGGGCCGCCGCCCGACGCATCCGGCAACGGATGACCATCGGGCGGCGCGCAGTGCGCCGCCCATTCTCGCCGGACCCGGCGGGGTCCGGCTCCAGAAGGAGCAAGACCATGACCCTTATGTTCATCGCGCAGGACCGGCTTTCGGTCAGCAAGACCAACATGCGGCACAGCCGCAAGGCACCCGATGTCAGCGACATCCTGCCCACCATCCGCAAGCGCGGCGTGATCCAGACCCTGCTGGTCCGCGCCTGCGAAATCGAAGGCGACTACGAGATCGTCGCGGGCGCGCGGCGCTTTCATGCCGCCCAGCTGGTCGCCGCCGAAACCGGCGAGGCCGAGCCGCTGCCGTGCCGCGTGCTCGCGGCCGGAGACGACGCCGATGCCATCGAGGCGTCGATGATCGAGAATCTCGCGCGGCTCGACGCCGACGAGGTGACGCAATGGGAAACCTTTACGCGGCTGGTCAGGGAGGGCCGCGAGGTGGCGGATATTTCCGAGACGTTCGGCCTTCCCGACCTCACCATCCGCCGCGTGCTCGCGCTCGGCAATCTCATGCCGCGCGTTCGCGACCTCTACCGCCGCGAGGAGATCGACCGGGCGACCGTCCGCCACCTGACGATGGCGAGCAAGGCGCAGCAACGCGCTTGGCTGGCGCTGCTCGACGATCCCAACACCTATGTCCCGACCGGCCACAATCTCAAGGCGTGGCTGCTCGGCGGGCAATCGATCAGCGCCGCCCATGCGCTGTTCGACCTCGACGGCTTCAAGGGCGCGCTGGTCGCCGACCTGTTCGGCGAAGACCGCTATTTCGCCGACGCCGATGCGTTCTGGACCGCGCAGAACGAGGCGATCGACGAACGCCGCGAAGCCTATCTCGAAGCGGGATGGAGCGATGTTGTGATCGTCGGCCCAAGCGAGCATTTCTCGACCTGGGAGCATGAAAAGGCGGCGAAGCGCAAGGGCGGGCGCGTCTATGTCGATGTCCGCGCGAGTGGCGAGGTGACCTTCCACGAGGGCTATTTGACCCGCGCGGAGGCGCGCCGGATCGAACGGGGTCAGCCCGTCGATAGCGGCGCGAAACCTGCGCGGCCCGAAATCACCAGCGCGATGCAGACCTATGTCGATCTGCATCGCCACGCTGCCGTGCGCGCGGCGATGTGCGGTCATGGCGGCGTCGCGCTGCGGTTGATGGTGGCCCATGCCATCGTCGGTTCGCCGCTGTGGACCGTGCGCCCGGATGCGCAATCGACCCGCAACGACGCCGTGCGCGAAAGCGTCGAAACCAGCCTTGGTGAAACGCGGTTCGACGAGCATCGCCGGGCAGTGCTCGGGGTGCTGGACCTGTCGCCCGACGAGCCGACCGTGACCGGCGGCAACGGCGACGACCATGGCCTGTGCCAGCTGTTCCATCGCCTGCTGGAGCTTCCCGATGGCGTCGTGCTCGACATCGTCGCGGTGGCGATGGGCGAGACATTGATGGTAGGAAGCGCCGCTGTCGATGCGCTTGGCAATCACCTTTCCATCGACATGAGAGACTGGTGGGAGGCCGACGAGTGCCTTTTCGAACTGGTCCGCGACCGCGAGGTGGCAAAGGAACTGCTGGCCGAGATCGTGGGCGAGGCAGTCGCCCATGCGAACGAACGCGAGAAAGCGAAGACCCTCAAGAAGATCGCCCGCGATCATCTGGAGGGAGCGAATGGCCGCGAAAAGGTCGAGCGCTGGGTGCCCCGCTGGATGTGGTTCCCGCCCGATCAATACACGGCGCGCGGCGGTGTCGCGACAGTCGCCGCCGCCGCACGGGCGGCGCGCATTGAGCCGCAGCGCGAGCCTGACCGGCTCGCCGCCTGATCGGAAAAAAGGGACGCGGGCGGCGGGTCAAGGACCGCCCGCGTCTCCCCGGTTGCGACCGAGGTTCCGAAAAATCGCGCCGCGCGCTTCGGCCTTCGGGCCTCTGCGCGCGGCTAGTTCGGTTGGCTGCCGACGCAGTCGAGCAGTAGCAGGCGCAGTTGCCGGGCATTCTCCGCGAGCGCCGCATCGTCGGTGTCACCGTCACTTTCGAGCGCCACCGACAGCGCCGTGATCACCGCGCCGAGCAGTTGCAAGCGCATGTTGGCGGCGTCGAGCGCGCGTGCCGATGTCCTGGCCAGCCTTGCCGCGACCGCGAGATCGTCGATGGCGGACTGTGCCGCCACGCCCGTCCCGATCCCTGTTGGCATCATCGTTTCGATCGTTTCGAGCAGCGCATCGGCGCGCCGTTGCAGGCCACTCGCATCGCGCATCAGGCTGTCGGCGAGTTCGGAAACCTTCGCCGTCACCGCTTGGCAAGCCGATCCTTGAACGCCTTCGCGGCCCGGAACCCGACCCGCGTGGTCGGTCCGATCACCATGGTTTCGCCGCTGCGCGGGTTGCGCCCCGACCGCGCAGCACGGCGCGAGACCGAGAACTTTCCGAACCCGGCGAGCGCGACATCGCCCTTGGCGTCGCCGTCCGCGATCGCATCGAGCACTGCCGCCACCCGCGCGCGGGCCTCTGCCTTGCTGATCCCATGACGTGCGGCGAGCGCGTCGGCGATGTCTTTGCTTGTCAATTCTCTACCCCCCGGATCGGATGCCGGCTCCGGCAAGGGACGCGGAGCCGACGCGCCGCAGAGACAAAGCGATACCGTCCTTTGGGTAACGCCGACCACGCCGATGACACCGTTTTGCTGATCGACGCCGCCCGACCACCTCTCTTGGACGGCGGCCTGCAGCAGTCCGTCCGGCGCCGCAACGCGTGGCCGCGAACTATCTTCCCCGGCCGCTGCGCGGCCTCCTCGCGCACCAAGATAGCCCGCGCCCCGCGTCCTCCGCTGCGCTTCGGTCCTGCGGATGCAGCGCCGTCCTGGCTGCCGCTGATGTCCGCCTGTCGAGGTCGCAACGGGCGGCTTCGCAAGCAAAAGGAGATGACATCATGGCACAGATCGGCACATTCACCCGCGACGAGAGCGGCGTTTTCTCCGGCACGATCCGGACCCTGACCCTCAACACCAAAGCCACGATCCGGCCGAGCGATCGCGACAACGACAAAGCGCCGGACCATCGCATCTACGCCGGCGCGGTCGAGATCGGGGCGGCCTGGACCAAGTCGGCGCGCGAGACCGGAACCGAATATCTCAGCCTAAAGATCGACGATCCGTCGCTGCCCGCGCCGATCTACGCGCAGCTCGTCCAGGGCGACCTTCCCGAGTGGAAGCTGATCTGGTCGCGGTGACCGCACCCCGGGGGTGTCGAAACCGGAAATCGGTTCGACACTCCCGCCGCGGGGTCTGGCGCGGAAGGTTCGGGGACGCGCCGGCACTCTCGCCGCCGCAAGATTCGGACCCCGATTGACATGCAGGACGACAACGACATCGACCGGGCGGGCCGCGCCAAGCGTGGCTCGCCCTTTCTCACGACCGACCAGGCTGCCGCCTATCTCAAGATCTCCAGCAAGTCGCTGAAGCGGCTGCGGCGCGACGGCAAGGGGCCGGCGTTCCGCCGCCATTGCCGCTTCGTCCAGTACCACATCGACGACCTCGACAGCTGGAGCCGCGACAGCGGCGCGCAGGAGAAAAGCCGGTGAGCGGGCGTCGCACCACAGGCGACGACGCGCCGCTTCTCGCTTGGGGCGATGCCTTGCGGGCAGCGAAACTGCGCCGCCGCAGGCTCGGGAAGCGCATCGCCGTTGGCGCGATCGGCGCGTCGATCGTGCTCGGCTCGGCTGTATTTCCGCCGGCCCCACGGCTCGTTTGGAACGCCTCAGCGAGCGCGCCGATCGGTCTCTATTCGGTGTCACCGGGGGCGCTTCCGGACCCCGGCGACATGGCGATCGCCCGGGTGCCCGAGCCTCACCGGCGGCTTGCTGCGACCCGCCACTACCTGCCGATGAACGTGCCGCTGGTGAAACGCGTGGCGGCCGTTGCCGGCGACGAGGTCTGTGCGCTCGGGCAGGAAATCTTCGTCAACGGGCGCTGGATCGCCGAGCGCCGGATCGCCGATGGCGCTGGTCGGCCCATGCCTTGGTGGAGTGGCTGCGTGCGGTTGCGCGGGCGGCAGTTGTTCCTGTTGATGGACACGCCAACATCATTCGACGGGCGCTATTTCGGGATGACCGATAGTGGCGACATCGTTGGCAAGGCGCGACTGCTATGGGCGCGCTGAGGCTATGGATCGCAGCCGCATCGCTGGCGATTGCCAGCCCCGTCCAAGCCGAGACCGTCGCGGACTGGCGTGCCTATATCGTCGAGGCATCCAACCGGTTCGGCGTTCCCGTGGCGTGGATCGAGCGGGTCATGCGGGCGGAAAGCGGCGGCCGGACTACGGCGAACGGGCGGCCGATCCGGTCGTCAGCGGGCGCGATGGGACTGATGCAGCTGATGCCGCCGACCTGGGCCGAGATGCGTGCCCGGTTGGGGCTCGGCGCCAATCCCGACGACCCGCGCGACAACATCCTGGCCGGCACGCTCTACCTTCGCCTGATGTATGATCGGTTCGGCTATCCCGGCCTGTTCGCCGCCTACAATGCCGGGCCAAAGCGGTATGCCGATTATCTCGCGGGGCGTGTCCGTTTGCCGTCCGAGACGGTCGGCTATCTCGCCAGCGTCGCGCCATCTGCGCGGGCACCGGTGGCCGCCTCTCTCAGGCCGATGCAGCCGCCGACGCTGTTTGCAGTGAGGCGCGATGATCCTGCGCCACGAACGGAGGCCGCAAAAGCAGCAGCGTCGTCGATGTTCGTCGCGCTATCGCAGCGGGACTGATCGCGATGTCGTGCGCTTCGGAGAGGGAGGAAGCTCGTCTCGACAGGCCCAGCATGACAGGCGGCGGAGCGGCTATCAAGGCCCGCGGGTTCCCCCCAATTTTCTTCGAAAATCGGTTCCCCCCACGTCCGCTTCGCGGCGCTGCGCTTCGCTCCGCGGCCCTGACAGCCGCTCCGCCACCCGTCCCTCGAACGCCGTTCTCGATGATGGGAACATCAGCGTTGGAGATCATCATGAGCATGTATCAGAGCATCGGAACGGCGTCGGATCGCGTGATGAACGCACTGGTTGCAGGGCTTGAACTGGAGTTCGGACGCGGTGCCGGGGCGGCACTGGCGCACCGCTTTCTGGAGGCTGAGGAAGCGGATTTTCGCTGGGATGCAAGGGTCGAGGAGCGCTGGATCGGCGCCTACGAGAGGATCGACGACGAGGAATTCGAACTCGATCGCATCGCAATTTGCGGGCGGCTCGATGGCAAGTGGTTCTGCGCCACCATGCTCGTGGATGGCGATGGCCAGGCCCACGGGATGATGGGATGCCGGACATTCCGGTCGCTGGCCAGGGCGCGGGATGCGATGCTCCATGCGCACTGATCGGGCGCATATCCACGGGGAGAGGCGGCGTCGGTTCGGCGGCGTCTCTCCCCCTTTTTTGAGCCGGGATAGTGGGGAGGAAGGGAAAGAGGGGAAACAAGATAAAGGCATTGTCTCGCGACCCTGCATAAGTCTTTGTCTGCACATCCTTTTTTGTAGAGACTGGCGCTTCGCGCCGCGAGACAGCGGCGGCAGGAATGCCGGAAATCAGCCATTTTACGGCCCAGATCGCGAGACTCTGGGTTTCTCCCATGTCTGACGACGATTTCACGCCCAGGCTCGGCAGGACGCGCGGCAAGGACGGCAAGCGCGTCACTAAATATGGCGGTCGCATCCTCGCCGCGGCGCGGCTTGCCGGTACCAAGACCGGCGTCCGGACGAGGCGCTTCGACGGCAGCCGGATCGGGCGCGGCGCGAGCATGGGGCGCCTGCTGTCGAGCCGCGATCGACTCGCCGGGTTTCGCGGGCGCCGGGCCGTCGTCAAGGCGAGCCTGATCCGCCTTCAGGGCAAGGCCGGCCAGGTCGCCCGTGCGCACATGCGCTACATTCAGCGCGACGGGGTCACCCGCGAGGGGCTACCGGGCGAACTCTACGGCCCGGAGATCGACCGGGCGGATGGCGATGATTTCCTCAAGCGCACCGCTGGCGACAGGCACCAGTTCCGCTTCATCGTCTCGGCCGAGGACGGCGCCGAATATCCCGACCTCAAACCCTATGTTCGCCGCCTCATGACGCAGGTCGAGCAGGACCTCGGCACCAGGCTCGACTGGGTGGCGGTCGACCACTTCAACACCGAACGCCCGCACACACATATCGTCCTGCGCGGCGTCGATGACCAAGGCGACAATCTGATCATCGCGCGTGAGTATATCGCGCATGGCCTGCGCCAACGCGCCTCCGAGCTGGTGACGCTCGACCTCGGACCGCGCACCGACCAGGAAATCGAGGCGCGGCTGCGCCACGATGTCGACCGGGAGCGGCTCACCGCGATCGACCGGCGCCTGCTGCGGCGGATGGACGGCGAGCGCGCGGTCTCGCCGGCCGACAATGATCCCCTCCAGCAATCGGTCGCGGCAGGGCGACTGCGCAAGCTCAAGGCGATGGACCTGGCAGAGGATATCGGCGGCGGCCGGTATCGGCTCGCGCCCGGGCTGGAGGACACGCTGCGACGCATGGGCGAGCGTGGCGACATCATCCGCCTCATGCAGCGCGAATTGACCGTACGCCGGCTGGACCGAGCCGGCGTCGAAAAAGTGGTCGCGACGGACCTGCGCGAACCCATCGTTGGGCGGTTGATCCAACGCGGCTTTTCCGACGAGCACCGTGACCGCCATTATGTATTGGTCGATGGCATCGACGGCCGGGTTCATTATGTCGACATCGGGCGGGGAAACGCGACGCCATCGGTGCCCGAGAATGCGACCGTGCGGATCGGGCCGACCAAAGCCGATGCGACCCAGGCGGACCGGACAGTCGATGCAGTCGCTCGCGCCAACGATGGGCGCTACTCGATCGATCTGCATCTGCGGCACGACCCGAACGCGAGCGAAGCCAATGCGGCGAGCCACGTCCGCCGGCTCGAATCGATGCGGCGCGCCGGCGCGGGACCGGAACGGAAAGCAGACGGCAGCTGGTCCATTCCACATGACCATCTCGCCCGCGCGGAAACCTTCGCACAGCGGCAGCAACGCGACCGGCCCGTGGTCCTCTCCATCCTGTCACCGACGCCAATCGCCGAGTTGGCGGCGAAGGAAGCGCCGACGTGGCTCGATCGGGAGCTGGAAGCGGGGTCGTCCAGCGCAGTGCGCGACACCGGGTTCGGCCGCGAGGTCCGGACGGCATTGGCGGCCCGCCGCCAATGGCTCATCGAACAGCAGCTTGCAGACGGCGAGAGGCTGGGTTTTCGGCTGCGCGTTGGCGCCATGGAAAGCCTTCGGCAGCGTGAGCTGGAAAGCGTAGGCGGCCAGCTCGCCGGCCAGCTCGGAAAGCGGTTCGAGCCGGGCCGGCCCGGCGAGCGTGTCGAAGGGGTGATCGCGCGGCGCGTCGACCTCGAAAGCGGCCCCCACGCGCTGGTCGAACGATCGCGTGACTTCACCCTCGTGCCGTGGCGCGACGTGCTCGAGCGCAACCTCGGCAAGGCCGCCTCGGGGATCATGCGCGCAGATGGCATCAGCTGGCAGTTCGGCCGGGGGCGCGAGGGACCAACAATATCCTGACGGCCGTGCCGCCACAGCGCGGCTAAAGCGCGACCGCGCGCGTCACAAAATTCTTCAGGGCGTTGTTACTGCGGTCATGTCAACGCGCGCCGCAACTGGGCCACCCGCCGCTTTAGACCGATTTTCGGATCCAGCGCGATCGCTTCATCAAAGCTTGCCAGAGCGCCGGCTAGATCGCCTTGCGCCTCGAGACAGCGACCGCGGACCTTGCAGGCAAGCGCATGCTGGCGTTCGTCGATGCCGGGCGCCGCGAGCGCAGTCTGCAAGCCCTGAAGGATCGTCACCGCAAGATCTACCGGGATCGCTTCCCTGCATTCCCGGAGCAGTTCATCGAGGACATAGATGTTGCCGCTATGCGCCTGATGCACGACCCATCTGTCGCGGTCGAGAAATCGGCCGTTGAGGGTGTAGTCGAAGGCGGCGCCATCACGATAGTGGAGACGGATCGTAGCATCGCCCGCGGGGAAGCTGTAATCGTCTGCCCAGCCACTGTCGGGCACCCAGGCGGCGATCTCCTGGCCGGTGCGCAGGTCGAATATCGCCAGGATCGAGCTGTCGGGCGAGTGCGGCGCGCTCGCCGCCTGGCAGACAGCGAAGCGGCCATCATCGGCGAGCCCGTTGTTGACGAGGTTGGCGGCGAAGTCGCGCGTGACGATGGGCGTCCCATCGGCGCGATAAGCATGGAATATGCCGCTCAGTTCGCTGCCGAACCGCCAATCGTTGATTACAAAGGTCCCATCATTGGCGACCCTCGCGTCATTGGGCCGCTCGGCCCGTCCCTGTGCCGCCAGCGCGTCCCCGTGAAAGAGATCGAAGCGGCCTGGACCGCTGTCGCGATGGCCGCCATGCGTTCCGGCATCGTTGCCGTCCCGCCAGGTCACCAGCCAGGCGCCATCAGGCGAACGGCAATAGGGTCCGAAGAAATCGAGCACGGGGATACGAACGAAGCGATCGCCGACCGCGCCAAATTTGAGACGCGGCTCGCCGGCTGCGGCTGCGGGCTGCTGCGCGGGCGCCGGTCGTGGTAGGGTCGCGGGCTGACGACCGCCGAAGAGCCGGCCGAAGATGCTCATCGTGCCGCTCGGGTGGTCATTGCGGGAAGCAGCCGACCACGCAGCGCCGGTCGCTGCGCATTACTCCGTCAATGCCATTGTCGAGGTCCCATACGATCGTGCGCCCCGATGCCAGCCGCGCGGTGATTTCGCGGGCATGGAAGGCGCGGTTGATCCGCTTCGAGATCTGGATATGCCGCAAGCTTGGACACGATGCGAAGCTCGCCTGCCAGCGGCGCGCAAGATCGCTTTGCTGCTGGGCGTCGCTCTCCTCCCAATTATCGACACTTTCCGCATCGAACGTATGGCAGGTAACCGCGTCGATCTTGCGCGCCGCACCCGTCAGGCGCGCCATGAAATCGATTAGATGCTGGCGATTGTGGTGGCGCGCGCAGGCATAGGGATCCTTGATCAGCAGGTCGACGATATGGTCGCCGGCAATCGGCGTCAAAAAGATCGCGAAGTCGCGCGGCTTGTTGGGCTCGAACACATAGCGCCCCGCGCCGAGCGGCTTTTCGGCCGGCCGTGCGATCGGCCCGGCGCTCAATGTCGGGCGCTTGCGCGGAACGGTATCCGAGATCGGGGTTGTCGATGGCGATGCCGGTACTGGTTCCTCGCGTTCGACCGGTTCGGTCTCGGGGGCGGGTGCGACTATCGGCGGTACGGCCTGGTCCGGGACTGGATCAGGCGTGTTGGCTCCAATCTCGGCCCCGGTGTCGCCGCCGAGCACTTCGTCGAACAGGCTGCTCGTGTCGCTCTCGTCCTCGCCGGGGATGAGCAGGCCGCGGCTCAACTCGCGCTTGCGGGTCATCAGCGCATCGAGCTTAAGATCGAAGCTGGTCGGCCCCAGCGCAGGATCGGGGTGGACCGACTGGGGCAGATAGACGTGGACGTCGCGGGTCTGCCCGATGCGAAACACACGATCGGTCGCCTGGTCCTCGACCGCGGGATTCCACCATCGCGACAGGTGAATGACATGGTTCGCCGCGGTGAGCGTCAGTCCGACGCCGCCGGCCTTGGGTGAGAGGATCATCGCATCGAAGCCGGCACGCCGCTTCTGGAACTGCTCGACCGCGATCTGGCGCGCATCCCCGGTCACGCCGCCGTGGATGCGCGGCACGTCATGATCCAGCGCGTAGCGGCGGCGGATCTCGCTCGCCAGCAATGCCTGCATCGCCAGGCTTTCGCAGAAGATCAGCGCCTTCTCGCCTTTGGCCTGGATCGCGTCGAGCGTATCGAAGGCCGAGCGTAACCGCGCTGACTCGTCGAAATAGCCATCGGCGGCGTCCTCTGGGGCGTGGGGGTGCAGCGACACCCCGCGCAGCATGTGCAGGATCTCGAGCATGTGCCCGCGTTTGCCGGTTCCCTTGGCCGCCATCGCCCGCTGGATCACGCGCTCATAGGCAGCGGCCTGCGGCCGGGGCATCGGCACCGGCAGCGCATGGATATGCTTGGCCGGCAGGCCGGGCAGGCAATCGTCCTTCATCCGCCGCAGCAGCAGCGGCGGCCGGCGTTCCTGCGGTTCGGTGAGCAGACCGTTCAGCTCGCGCAGCCGATCGGGATCGGACGCCGGAAAGCTGCTCTCGAACGCCTTGCTCGAGCCTAGCAGCCCAGGATGGATCACATCGAAAATCGACCAGAGATCCTGGAGTCGGTTTTCGACCGGCGTTCCGGTCATGGCCAGCTGGAACCGCGCATTGAGCGTCTTGCCAGCCCGCGTCATCTGGCTTGCGGGATTTTTGAGCTTCTGCACCTCGTCATAAATGATTGCGGCGAAGGGCTGTCGCGCGAAGCTGAGATGATAGTCGCGCATCGTCTCGAATGTGGTCAGCACGACCCCGGCATGTGCCCAGGCATCACCGTCGATCGCGGCACGTCCGAGTTCGATGTCGCGTCCCGCCTCCTCGCGCGCCCGATTGAGGCCGACGCCATACGCACTCACCACCGGTCCAAGCGTATCGGGCGCCAGATGCTGCGCGATCTCCGCCTTCCAATTGGCGAGCAACCCGGTCGGCGCGACGATCAGCACCGGTTTAGGCGACGTCTGTTCGGCGCGCAGCCAAGCAAGGAAGGCCAGCGCCTGAAAGGTCTTGCCGAGGCCCATATCGTCGGCGAGCAGCGCGCCAGGCATGCCGGCGCGCCAGCACGAGACCAGCCAGTTGAAGCCGATGACCTGGTGCGGCTTCGGGCTTGAAACAAGAGTCGCGGGCAGCGGGGCGGGGGCTTCGTCGACCGATGCCGGCGCTGCCGCGAGCGGCGCATAGGCGACATCCTCGAGATTGTCGCGCACCTGCAGAAAATAGCGTTGGGTCGCGATCGGCGGCGGTTGGGCGCCCGACTCGTCGGCGCTAGCGGCGCGTACGATCTCGGCGAGGTCGCTCAACGCGCTGCGCGTCTGTTCCGTGGCCGGCAGCTCGGTATCGCCTATCGCAAAGGTCGGCCGATCCTCGCGCAGGGCGTTCTCGACGGCGGCGACCGCCGGCTCGATCTGGTCGAGCGTGATCTCGACCATCGTGTCATCGGGCGGATCGCCGATGCGAAGGCCGAATGCCTCGGGCAGCCAGCTGTTGGGCTTGGGCTTGATCCAGGGCAAAACCGGCTTGCGCCAAATGTCGATGCCCGACACCCGTTCGGAAAATTGCTGGGTCTCGACGAAGAGCACGCTCGCCAGCCCGGCGTCGATCCCTTCGTCGAGCAGCGCTTCGGCGACCTTGCGCTGCGGGCTGCGCGCGAACTGCCGGCGCTGCTCGGCTGTGCCCGATTGCGCCTCGCGGACGACCTTGAGTGCCCGGTGCAGGACAGGATCGAGGAATAGGATCGATCCGGACTCGAGCAGATAGGCGCGCCGAGATCCATCGCCCTGGCGGAAGCGGCGCGCGAACAGCGCCTGCTGCGAGGGCGGCAACAGACCATCGGCCGCCTCATCGAGCACCGCGCCATCCTCGGTCTCGCGCATCCGGTCGGGACTGAACAGCACCGGGTCGAAATCGAAGCCATTCGTCGACGGCTTGAGATCGAGCGAGAAGCCCGCGGCATAGCTGAGCCGAAGCCGCTCGATGAAGCCGTCGGGCTTGATCAGCGTGCGGTCATCGTCGCCGATCGCCTGGCGCAACGCCGCGAGCGCGGCTTGGCGTTCGGACTCGTCGCCGGCGGCATTGAGCCGATCGACGAGCTGGAGCGTCGTCCAGATCGGATCGGCGATCCGCCATTCCTTGCCTTCGAACTGGAGCCGAGCGCCCGCGGGCTTGACCGGTGCCGGCAAGCCGTTCGGCCTGGTCCAACGCGTCTCGATCCGGAAATCACTCTGATGTGCGACGCCGATCGACTGAAGATTGAGGGCGAGCCGTGCGACCGGCGGCAAGCCAAGGCTGGCTGCCTCGCTTTCGGTGAGCTGTGCGACCAGCGCCGGGTGGAGCGTGGCGTGGGTCTCCGCCACGGCGACCATGGGTTTGCCGTCAGGCGTACGCTCGTCATCGCCGATCGCCTGCAACAGACGGGCAACCGCGGGCCGGGCTGGCGTCGGTGCCTCGAGCACCCAGCTATCGACCGGCACCGAGGTCTGGCTGGCGCGCCCGAAGAAGCGCCCGCTCTCGATGCGGATGAGTTCGAGCGTTTCGTTTGCGCCGTCGGATCTGGCTTCGAAGCGAAGTTGGGCCGCGCTCACCAGCCGGCCCCGTGCTTGGGATGCCGTACGCCGGCGCTGTGATAGACATGACGGGCGACCTTGGGCTGCCAGCCATTGGGGGGATTGTGCGGTATCGCCTTGAACCCTTCCCCTGCGGCCATCGTGCGTAGTGACGGACCACTATATTGTCGTTTGTAGAGGGCGGGCGCCTTGGGATCGACAGCACGCCAAAAGCGGCAGCTGCCATTGTCGCTCCATTCGGCGATCCGCACGTCGCCGATCGTGAAGATCAGCGCCGACTGGGCCGAGGTCGCGCCACCGCCTTCCAGCGTGGCATAGACCATTGTCTGGTCTTCGAGAAACTTGCGTGCGAGCCGCTCGGCCTGCGATCCGAACGCGAACCAGGCATCGGTGATAAGCCCGGCATCGAGATAGGCGAGCCAGAAGTCGGTGCGCTCCTTCCACTGATCGCGCCGCTCGACGGTCTTGGCGACGAGCGAGAAGAATTCCCGCACCGTTGCCTTCACCAGCCAGCGGCGGAGCAACGCGAAGGCGTTGTCGACATCGGCCCCAGGAAACATCTCGAGCACGTCGCTGCGCAGCGCGGCCCAGCGTGGCGGCGCCAGGCGCGGATCGCCATTGCGCTGGACCAGCAATCCGCTGATCAGGCGCTGATGCGCATCGGTGCAGCTATCGGTGGTCCAGGGCGCCAGCAGCGCATAGGCCAGCGCGGCGTTCAATTGCTTGGTTGTCGGGAACCGCTCGAACAAGTCAATCAGGCGGCGACCGCTCTGTTGCGCGACGTCGCCGCGATGCCCGGCGGCGGTCTCGCATGCCGACAACAGCGCTTCTTCGACGAAGGCGCCGGTGGCGAGATCGCCGTCAAGCCCGACGTCGCGCAGCAACTGCGCGGGATTTTCAGTCGCCAGCAGCGCGCGCGACAATTTGTCCGGACCCTGATCCGGTTTCCACAGGTCCCACTGGCTGCCGCGTTCGCGCCATGGCCAGTCATGCCGGTTGGCGACAAGCGCGCTCGCATGGGTGAGATGATCGAAGGCGGGATGGTCGAGCGGGAAACTGCGTAGATAAGCGGCGATGATTGAGCGATCGATGCTCTTGCGCTCTCGCCGTACGCCATGATCGATCAGCGGAGCCACCGCATTGTCGAGGGCTTCCTCCGCCCAGATGCCGTCGAGCAGCCGCTTGAGCTCCTTGGGCTTGAGCCGATCGGGCGCGCGTGGATCGATCCGAGCGAGGAAGCGCGCCCAGACTTCCTTCACTCGCGCTTTGCCGGACGATTCAATGCCGATCCGCTGTTCGGCGCGCTCGATTTCGATGCGGTCGCCACGTCGCGGCAACTTGACCACGGCGGCAGCGCGCTCGCAGGCGAGCTTGAGCGCGCTCATGGCTTGTCGAGGATGCGGCTCATCGCTTCCCCTTCCGCGCTCTTGGGTGTCACCATCAGGAACCGCAGATCGATACGGCGGTTTTGCGCCTTGATCTGCTCGGGCGTCCCGCTGGCGTCGGGCACTGAGCGACGTTCGCCGTAGCCGGCGACGCCAAGGATCGGCACCGGCTGATGGCCGGACCGGTTGACCAGCTGCTCGAGCTCGGGATGGGTGTTGGTCAGTTGGCGGAATGTGTTGGTCGCGCGTAGCGCCGAGAGATCCATATTATCGCGCAGCACGCCGCCGCCAGACAGCGGGTCGCTGTCGGTATGGCCTTCGATGAAAATGGCGTCGATCTTGTTCGCCGCGACTGGCTTGCCACGACAGGCCGGACCGCCCGGCACCTGATCGGTGTAGCAAGGCAGGACCACGGACAGTTCATCGGCCACGATCCCCACGGCTTGGCGGCCTTGGGGCGAAAGCTCGAACTGGCCGGTGTCGAACAGTATGCTGTTGGGCAGGCTCAGCACACCCGTCTCGGCATCAATCCTGACCGTCAGGTTATAGGGCTTCAGCCGCTTGTCGAGCCGCTCCTTCAGCGTCTCCAAGATCTCGCGGCGCGTCTGCCCGGCGCTGGTTAGCGTGTCGGTGGTCTGACGGAACTGGAGCGCGAAATAGAGCAGCAAAATGATGAAGATGAACAGCAAGCCGACCATCATGTCGGCCATCGACACGAAGTAGCTTTCCTCTTCCTCTTCGGACCGGCTCCGGCGGATTCCGCGGCTGTCCATCGCTTAGCCCTGGGGCTTCATCTTGCCGAGCAGATCCTCGATCTGGTCGGCAAGCTCGGTCAGCGGTTCGAGCGCGGCGGACAGCTTGTCGACCGCCCCGGCGAGTGCATTGTCGATGCGTCCTACCTGCTCGTTGAGATGGGCGGCATGTTCGCCAGAAGCGCTCTTGATCTGGTCAAGCGAGGTTGCCAGCGCCTTGTCGACATCGGCGAAGCGGTCACGATAGTCGCTCCAGGCCTTGGTCGCGGACTCACTGGTCTGCGACAATCGTTCGGCAATCGCCGTGACCGCAGCCTGGTTCTGGCCGGCGGCCTCGCTCTGACGGGTGAGCGCGTCCTGTACGCGACCGACCGCCGTCCCGATCGTTTCGGTGGCGCTGCGGATCGGGGCCGCGGCGGACTGGAGGTCGTTGGCCGCGCGGTTGAGCGTGGTGGCGATCCCATCGGCGGCGACGCTTGCATCGGCGAGCTTGGTTGCGTGGGAATCGGACGCTTGCGCCGATCGTTCGATGCTCGCCGCCAGCGCCTCCATCCGGCCAGCGGTCGAGCGCAGCGTATCGACCAGCCCGGCGCTCGCTTCCTCGAACCGGGCTCCAAAAGCGGCAAAGGCGCTCGAAATTGCTTTGGCGCTCTCCTCGCTCGCCTTGGTTACCGCATCGTCGATCACCTTGCCCATGCCCGTCGACGCCCGCGCGGTTGCCGCCTCAAGCGCATCGGCCGCACGCGCCAGCACATCAGCGTTGCGGTCCGCGGCCGCATCGGCGCCGGCAGTGAGGCGGGAGCCAATATCGGCAATCTCGCCGCGCATCTGGTCGAAGGCGGTCTGAATGCCGCTGGTCGCCTGCGCGAACTGCGCCACAGCGCCGCTGCTGGCAGTCTCGGCGGATTCAGTGAGCCGCGCGCCGGTCGCGTCGATCCGTTCATGTAGCGTACCAAACATTTCGGTCATACGATCGGAGGCCACGGCAAAGTCGCGCGCTGCTTGTGCAATCTGGTCGTTCGCGGTTTTCCCCGATCCCTCGATCTGCTCGTGCATGGCAGAAAGGCGGGTGGTCATCCCGTCGAGCGCGGCGCCCAGCTGTGCCATCTCCGCCCCGGCATTCTTGCTGAGCGCATCGCCCAGCTCCTTGCCGATCTGGTTGAAGCTGCCATTCTTGAAATCGTCGATGCTCGATTGGATACCGCCAAGCACCTGCACCATCGGCTGCATCTGCCGCTCGAGATTCTCGCCGATCGCGATCGCCAGCTCATGGCTAAAGCTCTTGAGTGCCGCGGTCTGCTCCTTGGTCTCGCGCAATTGTTCGGCGGCGATGCGCTGGGGGGGCGAGAACAGGGTGCCGCGGTCAATCGCATCGACGATGCATTCAAGTTCCTTCTGGTTGGCCGCATGCCAGCGCCGGTCGAACACCCGCAGCAAGATTGAGGCCAGCACTCCCGAAATCGACGTCCAGAACTTGACTGAGGTGATGGTCAGCAGATTGATCAGCGCCGGCGTCATATTGGCCGAGCCATTGGCGGCGCTGAGCGCGGTCACCGTCGTCGTCAACGCGGCGACGATGCCGAGAAAAGTAAACGTAAGGCCGAGCGCCACGAAGATGTTCGCCCACCAGGCGAGGATGCGAGTGTCGTCGCCGAGGTGAAGGAAATAGCCATCGGCGCGCATCGTCGCGCCCATGGGTATCTGGCTTTCGTCGAGGATGGTCTCACGAAATTGGCTCCAGGCTTGCCGCAATTCGTGCGCGGTGCGGCCGCCGGCGGTCATTGCGGCGTCGATCTCGTAAAATTGATCGGCGAACAGCCGCTGAGCCGTGTCATTGTCCTCTGCGTCGAGCACGGGGGCGAGCGCATCGACCCGCTGTTTGAGCGCGGCCGACAAGGGCCGGTGAAAGCGGATATAGTTGCGCACAATGATCAGCGCGCACCACAAGAGTAGAAACAGCGAAATCCATAGAGCCGTCGTCGGGTTGCCAAAGACAAGGACGACCAGCCCGTTGATCGGGTTTACATGCGACTCCATTGGCCCCCCAAATCCCTTCCTTCGACCGCGTGATACCAGAGTGCAGCGACGACGCACGCAAAATGCCTGACGTCGCACCGCAGAAACTCCAATGCGGACGCTATGACTGGATCTTGTACTCGGCCGCCTCAAGAAAAGCGTAAAGCCGCGGCCAGATTTTCTCGACCAACCCCCGCGCCTCGCCGCCCTAATGCGCTTACGTAGCGAGCGCTTTTGGCTTCATTTCCGGCGTCCCCTGCCACCCTCGGCGCCACCGGTCGCGCGCAGCACCATTCTTGGAGGTATGGACCAGATTCTACGATGTACTGCGCGCTGTCTCTGCAGGTTTTGGGGCTTTTGGCACCGCGCCTAAGAATTCGAATCCAAAGACCCCGCAATGAGTTCAGATAGGATGTTTTTCATCATCACGCGGTTGCGTTCAGGGCCGCTGCTCTATGCTAGCAGGAGCGTGAATGCGCCATTTGAGGGGGGAATATGGCAATCAAATTCGGCATCGTCGATGCTCGGATTGCGGCCGGTAGGGCTGCAGGTGCAAACCGCTTCGCCGGAAGCGGTCATGCAAGAGCGAGAAAATCGACTGACCGTGGCGACGAACACGGCAAGTGACTCTGACGGCGAGACCGAAGGTAGCGTTCGCGTAGCCGATCGCAGAGGCCTCGACATTAGACGGGAACTGACATGTCGGCTTGCTGCTTCATTTGGTCCATATCTCGGTGAGGGATCTCGCCGCAGCGAGCGACGATGCGCTACGCGATCGTGAATTGCGGCGTGCTGGAAAAGCCCTAGCAGACCGGTTCGGCAAGCCGTTCGAGCAGACCCGAATGGGCGAGCGCATCGAGGGCGTTATCGCGCGTCGCGTTAATCTCGAAAGCGGCAGCTATGCGTTGATCGAACGGTCGCGGGATTTCACGCTGGTGCCTTGGCGCGATGTCCTCGAACGCCAGATCGGAAAGAGCGCTTCGGGCATCATGCGGGCGGCGGGAATCGACTGGCAGTTCGGACGCGGCCGCTCCGTACCGACGCTTTCATGACGCCAGGACATCAATGGTTGACTGGCTGGACACAATCAATGGCGTCATGCCGCCGAACTGTCCAGATTTCCGGACCTACTTCAGCCATCGACTTACCGGCGAGCTTCAGTGACTAACGCCGCTCCGAAATCATCGAAATACTCGGAGGCAGGCCGCACGCCAGTCAGCAGAAGATGTTCGCGAGCTCGCGTGCAGGCAACGTAGAGCAGTCGCCGCTCGGTCTCGTAGATTTCGTCGAGCTCCGCCTCGTCCGCCGCGTCGGCAACGCGCTCGTCGAGCGGCAGGACGCCTTGATCGCACGCCATCACCACTACGGCGCGGAATTCGAGCCCCTTGGCAAGGTGCATCGGCGCCGTGATGATGGCATGGCCTTCGGCCAAGCCCGCCAAAGCCGCGCGAGCACGTGCAACGAGGTCTGAGGTGCGGACGAAGATGCCGACCTCGTGAGCGGCTACGCCATCGGCGATCCATCCGGCGATCGTTTCACGCACTACGGCAGCTTCGTCAGTGTGGGAGGCAAACGTTTCGACTTGCGGCGGCGGTCCGTCGAACACCGAGACAATGCCGCGCCGTTCGTCCTCTAGGCCATCAACGTCCCGCAAAACGACGGGCAACAGATGATCGGCAGCCTGCCGTATCTGCTGCGATGTGCGGTAACAGACCTTAAGCGTGTGCGACCGGCCCCGCACCTCGACGCCCAGGCTTGACCACGAATAGGGATGCTGAAAAATCCGCTGTCCCATGTCGCCGGCTAGGAAGAGAGCGTCGGGTGAAGCGGGCGCTAGTGCGGCGAAGAAGCGAAGTTCAGCCGGCGCCAGATCCTGCGCTTCGTCGAGGATGATGTGGTCAAACGGTTTGCGCGACCGGTTGGTCAGCGCCTCCGCTAGGCCGGTGAACACTTGAGCCCAGGTCGTGTAGCGCTCCGCTGCCAGGGCCGACTGCACCGCATCGAAAACCGGCCACAGCCGTTCGCGCTGGTTTGGGCCGAGTCGGCTCTTGCGGCCCATGCGCGGCACGGTTGCGTAGGCATCCAACGACGCAATGGCCCACGCATCGATCACGTTGATCCACTCGGATAGCAGGAAACGGTTCGAAAAGCCCTTCAACTGCGCAGCCTTCGCCGCTTCACTCAGTCGCTCGCTAAGGATGGCGGCAGAAGCAATACGCGGCCGTACCCCATGTTCGAGCTGATACATCTGTTCGGCAATGCCGCAAAAGGAGGCGGTGGTGATGCGCGGCACGATGCCGCCGGTCTCGGGCGCGAGAACCAGCAGCTTCTTTGCCATAGCGTCCGCGAGCGGCTGCGAGAAGCTGGCAAGCAGAATGCGTGCTCCCGGATTCTCGCGCGCAAGCCGCACCGCCCGGTGTATTGCGACGATCGTCTTGCCTGTGCCGGCGGAGCCAGCGACGCGCGCCGGGCCGGCAAAGCTGCGATCGACAAGGTCGCGCTGCGACGGATGAAGGAAAACACCCCATTTTTCCCAAGGAAAGGCCAATGCCTGCTCGAGCTCTTGTTGGTCGGCGATTGGCCGGATGCGGCGCAGCGCATCGGGATGGGTAAAGGGATTGGTCGCGGCGGACGCGGGAGTAGGAACCGGCAGCGCGCCCGTCGCAGCGTATTCTAGCAGCGCCTCGGATGCTTCGCTCGGCAAATGCTCGGCGAGTGCAAAGAATCTTTCCTCGGTTGCCGCGCGGACATCGGCAAGCCAGTCTGCGGGTACGCCGATTGACAGCAACGCGTCGTCGCCAAGCGAGGCAAACAACTGCGGTTGGGGCGTTGTGGCGGCCGTCGTTTCGGGCGCGACGAAGTCGAATGTCTCGGGTGGTGCTACTTCCTCCACCCGCTCGCGAACCTCGACGATCTGGACCGCACCGGTGCGAGGATGCGCCTCGATCCGCCGCCGCTCGGCCCAAGCATAGGCGTGGTTGTGGTGATCGACATAAGCGACAAGCATCGACTCGCCCGTTTTGTGGACGATCAGCCGCACGTCGCGGTTGACCCGTGCCGACCAGAAGTTCGGATCCTTGCTCTTGTCGATGCGGTGAAGCTGGAGACCGTTGCCGGTCGGATCCATCTGCAGGTCGAAGACGCTCGCCTTCACGGCCTTCTGGTCCTGCCCTGAAAGGCGGTTAAAGGAAGCAGTGAAGGTGTCGGCGATTAGGAAGTTCATCTGCCTATTTTTTCGACCACTGGCGGTATACCGCCTTTAGTTCGTCCATCCAGCAGGCGACGGGATCTGAGATGTCCCGTCCTTGACTCTCAGCCATATTGAAGAATCCCGGGCCGGGCATTTGGTCGCCAGTCTTGTGCACCACAACGACCGTCGTGAGGCCGAGGCCCTTGTCATCATCCTCTGTGGCAATTTGTCCAAGAAAATGGTCGAGGCGATGGTCATGAGCGTCGAGCGAGATGGAGTCGATCCGTGCAACGAGGTTCGAATACGCTATCAACCCTTCTCGCCGCGCTACCCTATACATAACCGCACGCGCCTCGCCCTTGGCCGCTTCCCAAGCTTCATCATCAAACCCGTGCCTGAAGCCATCGACGATCACCGCGAATCCTCTCCCAATGTCTAAACGCTAAACACCTTCATCACCTCGTCGCCGAAGTGATTGATTACCTTCACCGCGATCCGACCGCCGGCCGGCCGCTCAAATGGACGCGACGTGTCGGAATAGAGCGTTGCCCAGGCGTCCTCGTCTATCTCGGCCTGGAGCGCGGTCTTGAGGCTCTTATAGGGGTCGTTCGCGCCCAGGAAATACGCATGGCGGACGAAGAAGCTCTCTTCGTTGTAATCGGTGTCGATGAACCAAGCGGCAATGCCGTTGGTGTCGCTGGAGCGGATATCGCCGGTGTTGGGATCAAACACGTCGACGCCGTTTACCTTAACGCGGACCGTCGCGCCGCCATCGTCCAGCACGTTGACATCGGGCTCGCCGAACACGACGAACATATTGCCGCGCCCGGTGTTCTTCAGTTCCTTCGACATGTGCATGTCGGGGTTGATCCGGGCCTTTAGGATTGTGAGGCTGCCGAGCTTGTCAAGCTCGGACGAGTGCGCGTCGAAGTTGAAGGCGCAGGCGATCAGCACGTCAAAACGGTTGTCCACCGCCTCGCGCGCCGCGGCGACCAAGTCCTGACGGCCGACGGTGCCGTATTCGGGGCCGATCAGGATTGCGGCGCGGCGCTCGGGGCCGCTCTCGCCCTCAATGAAGGTGGCCGCGGCGCCGATGAAGTCGCCGGGCCACGGCGCGATGCTCTCGAAGGTGATGCGATCGTCCTTGGCCTGTTGCTTGACGCCCTCGGCCTTGAGATAATCGATGACGATTCCGGCGAAGTCGGCACCCGCTAGATCGGCATCCGCGACGGAGCGCTTGCCGTCGGCAGCGTCGATCGTCTCGGTCAGCTCCTCCTCGCTGGCGGGGAGGACGCGGTGAGGTGACAGGCTTTCGACCGTGAATGGCCCGGCGACGCGGACGCGCGAGGGATCAGGGTAGGGTTTGTCGTAGAGATACTCCGGCGTGGCGCGCGCGGCGATGCTGGCGTCGATCTCGCGCTGACGGGCGATGCGCGCTTCCCACCATTTCGCATGCGGCTCGGCGGCGGCGGGCGGCGCATCGTGGGCCAGTTCGCGTGGGATCTGCCATTCCTCCCAACTATCGCCGGTGGCAGCGTTGAGCTTGGTGCGCAGCGGCTCAAGCACTGCCTGCCACTTCTCCCAGATGTCGTCGATCAGCGGATTATCCGCAATCGACTTGAGCGTGATGTGGGGGATCCGTTCATAGACGAAGCCTTGGCGGATATCGTTATGAGCGGGCGTTTCCGGCGGCACCGTTTGGGTGAGTGCGGCTTCCTTGATGCGGCCCTCGCGGCTGTCTGCGAGCAGATACCAAGGATAGCGGGCCGCCATCAGTCGCGTGCGCGCGAGCGTCAGGGCAACACGGCTTGTGTCCATCGTGATCCAGCGCCGCCCCCACTGCTCGGCGATATAGGCGGTTGTGCCGGATCCGCATGTGGGGTCGAGCACAAGGTCACCGGGATCGGTGGCCATCAAAATGCATCGTTCGATCACCTTGGTGTTCGTCTGCACGACGTAAACCTTGTCATCGGTGAAGGCGCCCGTCTGAGTATCAAGCCAAACATTGCTGAGATTCTGGGCGTCAAAGTCTCGCAAATACCGCACATATGAAATTGAGTTTGGCGTCGGTAATGATAAGCGCCTCGCGCGTGCTAGCCGCTCTACTCCGACCGGATAATGACATTTCCAATGAGAATTCTGCTTCCATGGATCGAATGTATGGCCCTCGAACGTAAATGGTTGCGGATTACCGGCTTTCCCTTGCGAATACGCGTTATCGTGCCGATACACGCGCAAATCATTCGCTATTGCGGCTTCGTTTTCTCGTTCAAGTGCAGAAAAGAAGCGTCTTGTTGTGTCCGGCGCCTCGACACGTGTGAAGCGACCACCCTTATCATCTGACAATGTTTTTGCCGCATAGGGCGGCCTATACTTCACCAGGGCCGATTGGCGAGAATACCAGAGGATAAAATCATAGGATCTAGCTAGCGTTGAGCTAGTAAACGAGCTTGTCGTTTTGAATGCGATATCAGCAACATAGTTTTCCGAGCCGAACACCTCGTCCATTACCGCCCGCACCCGATGCACGTTCTCGTCACCAATCTGCACGAAGATCGAGCCGCTTTCCGTCAGCAGATCACGCATCGCGGTCAGGCGGTCGCGCAGATAGGTCAGGTAGCTGTGAATGCCATCCTTCCAAGTGTCGCGGAACGCCTTCACTTGTTCGGGCTCGCGGCTGATATCGGCTTGTTTGCCATCCTTAACATCGCGCGACTGGGTGCTGACCTGCCAGTTCGAGTTGAACTTGATGCCATAGGGCGGGTCGAAATAGATGCACTGCACCTTGCCCTTCAGGCTCTCGCGCTCGGACAGGCTGGCCATCACCTGCAGGCTGTCGCCAAGGATCATGCGGTTCGACCAATGCTGGTCGTGCTGGTAGAATTCGGCGCGCTGATCGGGCTCGACGCCGTTGAAGTCAGCGAACAGGTCGGGCGCGTCGGTGGTCGCCTCGCGCCGCTCGGCGGTGCGGCGCTTCAGGTCGTCGATGATCGCCTTGGGGTGGATCTTCTCCTGGATGTAGAGCGGCGGCACGTTAACGACGAGGTCGGACCAGTCCTGCCGATCCTTGCCGCGCCAGATCAGCTGCGCGTCGGACAAGGTGAGCGTGCCGGTCGCGGCCAGTTCCGCCTGCTGCGCCTTGGTGATCGTGATCCGAGCCCCGTTCCAGATGATCTCGGGCACGCTCGGTTCCTCTTCGGTTCGTGTCTCGCCCTCGGCCAGCGGCCCGGCGCGGGGATAATGTTTCGGGGGCAGCGGATGCGTGTCTTCCTCGCGCCGGAAAAAGCTCTCCATCTCCGCCGTCGGAATGTTGCGCCGTGTCGCCTCGCCGTGGCGCAGCGCGTCGATCTGCTTGGGGGTGCCGGGTTTGCGAGCCATCAGGCGGCCGCTCCGTCGATCAGTTTGGTGACCAAAGCCTTGAACTCGTCCTCAGTGGTGTAGGGATCGGTGAACTCAGCGAAGGCCCAGCGGCCATAGCCCCCGAGCGCGTTGACGCCTGGCACCCACAGCTCGCGCGCGGTCTGCGCCTTGGCCTTGTCACTCTCGTCGCGCTGACCCTTCATTTCCAGCACGAGGTGGAGCGGCTCGGCGCCGGTATCGAGGTGGACGAGGAAGTCGGGGAGGTAGCGCCGCATCGCGCCGCCATCGAGATAAGGGATCTCGAAACCGAGCGCTTGGTTCTTTGCGTAGGCGAGGACGCGGTCGTGCCCCTCCAGCGCCTGAGCAAGTGCGACTTCCCAGCTCGAGTCTTTGACGACGTGACTGATCTGGGATCGCGGCGGCTGGGCGCCGGTCTTCCAGCATTCCTTGGTCGTGATGAAATTGACGTGCCGCGTCGATCCGCTCGGATTGTAGGGATCGAGCACCGCGACGATGTGGCCGCCGCCGCCGCGCGTGCAGGCGATGTCGATCTTTTCGGCGGCGCGGGCGAGCTGCTCCTGATAGAGGATCGCGCCGATAGGCACCCCTTTGGTGACCAGATAGCCCTCCTCAATCCAGCGCCGCGCCAGCCGCTGGATTTGCGGGAACAGGTGCTGCTTGGGAAAGCCGTCCTCGTCGCGGAAATGCGTATAGAGCAGGTGCTTGGCGAGGTTGAAGCTGATCTCCGAGGGGCGTAGCTGCGCCAGCACCTCGGGCGTGATGGTGACGCCGGCGCCGACGATGCCCTCCATCGTCACCGAGGTCGGACCGATGTCCTCGGGCGTGATGGCAAGGCGGCTGTCCTCGTCGAATTCGGCGTTCAGTCGCTCGGACGGAAGCTCACGCCGATAGCCGCTGACACGCGGGAAGCGGATTTCTAGTTCGGCGCGCTCCTGGATGGCATGGACGCGGGTGACCGGCTTCGGCGGCTTGGGGTCAACCTTCTGCGGCGATCGAGCGAAATCGAACGGGATACCCATTATGTCGGCATATTCGACGTCGAACAGACCGTCGCTGTTGAGTTCGTAGGACTGCCGGCGGAGACCGCGACCGACTACCTGTTCGCACAGCAACTGAGTGCCAAATGCGCGGACGCCGAGGATGTGGGTGACGGTGTTGGTGTCCCAGCCCTCCGTGAGCATCGACACCGAAACAACGCAGCGGATCTGCTCGCCGAGCCGGTCAGGGCGGCCCACGGTATTCATCACCTCGCGCAGTAGGTCGCTCTCGTTGATCTCGCCCTTAACGCTGCCGGCACCTTCGCGCGCGGCTAGCTCGCGCTTGAACTGCTCGATCTCGGCCGACGCAGCTTCCTTGAACCCCTTGTCGAGCGCCTCGCCGGCTTCAAGCTGGCGAGAGTCGATTAGCAGCGTCCGGGGGCGCGGAAGCCGACCGCCATGCTCGTCATAGTTGCGGAACAGTTCGAGATGGCCGGCATGGAAAGCGGCGCGCTCGCCCACCTCGGCATCGCCGCGTTCGAATCCGGCGATCCACTCGAACACCAGCTTCGAGATAGCGGTGTTTTGGCATACGACGATGAACACCGGCGGCACGCCGATACCCGCCTTCTGCCACCGCTCGAACTCACCCTGATAGTGGCTATAGAGCGAGTGGAGCGCGGTCATCAGTAGCGGATTCAGGTCGAACGGGCTTAGCTTATTGGCACTCGCCGTCGATTTCGGCATCGACTTGCCGATATGCTTCCACAGATCGCGATAGACGACGGTGTCGGTTTGGATCAGGTTGTCGGTGACTGGCACGCGCGGCAACTTGACGATGCCGCTCTCGATCGCGTCCATCAGGCTGAAATCGGACACGACCCAAGGGAACAGCGTGCCCTCCTGATAACCGGAGCCGCGTAGAAAGAAGGGGGTTGCAGACAGGTCATACACGGCGCGGACGCCGCCGCTGCGCTTACCCTTCTTGAGCTGCCGGTCGAGAGCCTCGATGCCGTTGATCCAGAGGCGCGCCGCCTTCTCGTTCTCCTCGGCTTCTTTCTTCTCGTCGCCGGTGAACGCCCCCTCGGCGTCGCCGCCGACCTTGTGCCGGTAGCAATGGTGAGCTTCGTCGTTGATGACGTTCACGCGCTCGAACCGCAGCAGCTTATCGCACGCCCGCTCGAGCATCTGAGCGTCGGTCTCGATCGTCCTGACTGGCTCCGGATCGTTGCCCTGCAGAAAGCTGCGCGCGGCCTTGGGCATCGCCAGCGTCTCACGGTGCTGAAAGGCGTGATAATTGGTGATGACGATATCGGCGCGCCGTATCTCGGGCAGCATCTCCGGCGGCACGATCTCGCGGGTGTCATAGTAATTGCCCGGTTCGCTCGGCAGAAGGACGCGCAGCCGGTCCTTGATCGTAATGCCAGGCGCCACAATTAGGAAAGCGCGTGAGAAATCCTTGGTTTCCTTGCGCGCAGCGTTGATAGCCTGCCAGGCAATCAGCATCGCCATCACGGTCGTCTTGCCGCTGCCGGTGGCCATCTTCATTGCAAGTCGGAACAGCGCCGGATTAGCTTCCTCGTTGTCCTTGGCGATCTGGTCGAGCAGCCCGCGGGTCGCAGCGCGCCGCGGCGCGACTTCGGTCAGCCAGATCATCGTCTCGACGGCTTCGATCTGGCAGAAAAACGGGTGAGGACCCGCCCACTGATCTCCGGGTCGGCGCCAGTGTTCGAGCAATCGCTGTGTTGCTGGTGTCACGCCCCAGTCGCCGGGGTTTGGAATCACGCGCCAGGCATCGACATAGCCGCGGATCTCGTTGATCTTGGCGTTCTCGGTATAGGTTTCGAGGTCAAGCGATGCCTGCGCCGCGGCGGCCTTCTTCCGCGACGCAGGCACCGGCACGACAAACTTTGACGGGCGACGCCCCTTGATCGGCTCGCCCTCGATAGGCTGACCGGTATCGTCCAGCGGGTGATAGAGGGACGGTGGCGCGTAAGGCGAGTTCAAGATTGGTCGTTCGTAAAAGCTATTCGTCACCCGTGCCCCCTTGCTCAGGCTTCATATCGGGAGGCGAGAGCGCGATCCTGATAGCGGATCACTATCCTTTCGGCGAGCATTTGGTCGCTCATCTCCGCTGGGCCGCCTTCTAATTCGGCTCGCACTCCTCCAGCGCGTAGAAATACATTTTTTCCTATGACAGGAACCTTCGAAGTTGCGGGCACAAGAGCTAGAGGGCCCAGTCAGCCTTGCGCATAGCCTCGGCGGTCTCCTCGGCATTGATCGTAATAATGTGCTGTGTTCTCGCAGGTTTGCCCGCCGGATTATCCAGAAGCCCAAGTCGTCTCAGCACATAGAACAACATCGCGTATCGGACTTCGAGTGCTTTCGTACCTCCATCCATTCCATAGTCTTTTTCAACACCAGCGCGCTGATTCTGGCTCAGTCCGGGGTGTGGGCCAATTAGGACAACGAACCGGTCGTTCCACATCTTGTCGCTGTCGCCACCGAGACCCGGTCCGTCAAAATCGCGGGCTCCGGTTATGCGTGGAATGAGGAAGTCCTTAAAACGGTCGCTTTTGTGGCAGTATGCTCGCACATGCCAGCGGAAGCCATCGAAGCCGAACGCGTGCGGAGTTATCCGCCTCCAGCCGGGATCAGGCGCACTCATGGATTGGTATCGCACTTCCAGCGAACGCTTCTCCCGCACGGCTTTTAAAACGGACTGCAGACAACCAGCATCGACGTCGCGAGCCGGATTTAGCACGATGTCAATTTCGGGTGGGGAGCCAAGCCAAGTCTCGGCCGACTCCATCAAACCCTCTCCGAACGATCGGAGCCTAACCAAATATTCCGACGGTCCTTCCGTGAGAAACACGGAACTGAAGTGGGGACCAGCCACGTACCGCTTGGAGGTTTTGTCGTAAACGGCGTTTCCTGGCGCACGCTCCTGATACAGCGTCAGGTCCTTCGAGGCCTGCGGCTCTGACACGCCAAACGTCGTCATTATGTCGGAACGACGCACGCCGCCTTCCCAAAAAAGGCGGAATTCGATGAACTCGAGCCGTCGCTCGACGCCCCACTTGATCTTACTTGCGGGTTCCAATGCGCCACTCTCTAAATGGGGATAAAAAGTATATGGACAGCTTTAAGCGTCCCGTGTACTTTTTATACCCATAGCCGAATCGAGTCAATCGGTTCCTCACCCGGCGGCATCCCGCCGCAACGAGGAATTGCGTCTGGCCGGATCGCACAGGGAACGCGAAAGGGACTGCAATGCCGCTGAACAATACGCAGCTGCGCTACTACGATTACAACGTGCTCCGCCTGCCCAAGGACAAGCGGACCGAATACAATGGCCAGGTCGATCGCTTGATCGACAACCTGCGCAAGAACGTTCGGGACAAGACCGAGATCAAGATCACGAAGGTGGTCAAGGCGGGCTCGTTCGCCAAGCACACCATCCTGCGCAAGACGACCGAGGATCCGGTCGACGTCGACGTAGTGTTCTACATCTCGGGCAAGGACGCGACCGTCGAGACGATCGAGACGCTGACGGCCGACATCACGAAGCTGCTCGAGGCGCAGTATCCCAACAAGTCGGTGGAGGACTTCACCATCCAGTCGAAGGCGGCGACCGTGGCGTTCGTGGCCTCGGGGCTGTCGGTCGACATCGTGCCGGTGATCCAGGACGAGGAGGCCTCCGAATACGGCTGGCAGTACGACATCCGCGACGGCAGCAAAACGCACACCTGTGCACCGTGCCAGGTGAACTTCGTCTACAAGCGCAAGCAGGCCGATCCCGACTTCCGCACCCTCGTCCGGCTGGGCAAGCGCTGGAGCCGTCGTGCCGAGGTGAAGGGCCTCAAGTCGTTCCACGTCGAGCTGCTCATGGCGCACCTGCAGGACACCCTCGGCAAGCCGACGAGCATTGAGCAGCGCTTCCGCGACTTCCTCCTCTACATCGCGCAGTCGGAGCTCAAGCAGGTCGTCTCCTTCCCGGAGAACGGCTCGTCGATCCCCAACTTCAGCCACCCGGTCGTGATCGTCGATCCCGTCTGCGACACTAACAACGTCGCCAGCCGGATCTCCGAGGCCGAGCGCAAGACGATCGTCGAGGCGGCGCGCGAAGGCTGGGAGACCGCCAACTTCGCGTCGATCGAGAACGACGACGCGGTGTGGAGGGAGCTCTTCGGCCCCAAGTTCCGGACGGAGGACCAGTGATGAACACGACCACCACCACAGAGACCTACAGCACCACCGATGTCCAGAACGTCGTGCGGCGCTTCCAGGCCGACCTCAAGATGATCGCCGACAGCACCGGGGCCATCTCCAGCGAGGAAGTGGCGAACTACGTCCACGACATCGAACTGCTGGCCAAGAAGGGATACCTGGCCTCCGTCGACGTCACCCTGCTCAACCTCGGCACCGAGGTCCGCGCCGCGCGCTACACCGTCGACACGGATGCGGGCGGGCTCGTCTCGAGCCGGCCGGGCAACGCGATGTGGCCGCGGGTGACGTTTCCGACGCTCCGCGTCGTGATCTCCTACACAGGCTCCTACGATCCCGATGCGCGCCAGGCGATGAGCGGCAAGCTCAACCTCACCTGGTCCACTAGCTACGACGACACCAGCCACGCCAGCCTCAACGACGACGGCGGGCGCAACTACACCAGCGGCTCGTACGGGCTAAAGCGCAAGGATTGGACGCAGTGAGCCAGACTGACATCTTCGACAGCGAGACCGTTGTGCCGGACGCAGGCCTAGCGCAGTGCGCCGGGACGCTTCTCGGATTCCAGGAACGCTACGCCCGCGTTCACGACCAGCTGCGGCTGCTCCTCGCCGCCGACAAGCTCGGCGACTGGAGCCAGCGCCACCACCGCCGGCAGCTCGCGATCACCAACCTCGTCGCCGACCAGTATCCGCTGGTCGTATTCCACGGCGACGTCGGCACCGGCAAGACGGCGATGGCGGAATGCATCGCCAACCGCTTGCTCACCGAGGCCCGTTCCGAGGACGCGACGATCTTCCGGCTGTCCAACCGCGTCCGCGGCAACGGCAAGGTTGGCGAGATGACCACGCTGCTCGCCGAGGCCTTCAAGCGCGTCACTGCGTCGGTCGGGAAGACGCGCCGCGCCGTTCTCGTCATCGACGAGGGCGACAGCATCGCCGCGGCCCGTACGCAGGAGCACAGCCATCACGAGGACAAGGTCGCGGTGAACACCCTCATCCAGGGCATCGACGACCTGCGCCGCTACAAGGGGCGCATAGTCGTGATCCTCTGCACCAACCGGCTGAGCGTCCTCGATCCGGCGCTGCTGCGCCGCGCCGCCATCGTCGACCGGTTCGAACGGCCGTCCGACATGGAACGCCGCGCGCTGCTCGAGATGGACCTCGACGGCCTCGACCTCACCCCGGCGCAGATCGGCGAACTGGTCAAGCTGGCGGGCCCTACGCAGGCAAAGCCCGGCTGGACCTATTCAGACTTCCGCACCCGCTTCTACCCCGCCGCGATGGCGAAGGCCTTCCCCGACGGCCCGCTCCGCTATGAACACCTGCGCGCCGCCGCCACCGAGGTGGCCGGGTCGCGCGTGATGGAGGACCGCTGATGGCCCGCTCCCCCCTTCTCGGCCGCCGCATCCACATCGCCGGCAGCATCTCCAAGGATCCCGCCGTTGCGACCCCGGACGACGTCACCAAGGCGCGCGAGCTGGTATTCGGGCTGGTGCGCGCCCTCATGAAGCTGGGCGCGACGTTCGTCGTTCCCGTCGACGCCGAGCCGAAGCGCGGCGACGGACAGCCGACCTGTTTCGACTGGCTGGTGTGGCAGACGATCAAGGATGCGATCTCTACCCGCCCGGCCGGCGCCCCCATACCGCTCGCGGTCGCGGTCCAGCACCACAAGAACGAGGACCAGATCCCGGCGGAGTTCCACGCGCTGTGGGACGAGATGCGGGACTCTCGTGTGGTGCGTATGGAAAGCGCCGCGCGCTGGAACATGAACAGCAAGCGCATGGAGGCGCAGGCGCGTTACGGCGACATCCTGATCGCGCTCGGCGGCACTGAAGGCGTGCGGTTCCTCGCCGACCTCTATCATGCCGCGGGAAAGCCGGTGATCCCGCTAAACCTGCCGATCACGCCTGATAACGAGGGCAGCCGCCGCCTCTATTCCTTCGGCGAGGCGAGCGGCAACAGCCGCAAGCTGTTCCAGATCGCCGACGGGGGCGATTCGCACGACTGGATCAACCGCATCCGCTTCCCGGTCCGCCAGTCGGTGCAGGACAGGGTCACCGTCCTGGTCGACCTGCTCGAGAGCCTGGAGCGGCCGAGGGCGTTCGCGGTCCGGCTCCTGGCGCCCGACCACAAGGAGTTCGCGGCCGTCCAAGGGTTCTTCGACACCGTCGTGCAGCCGGTGCTCGAGGGCGAACTCGGCTACCGCCTCACAGTCATCGACGGTCGCCAGGCCTACGATCACGCACGTATCGACGACGAGATCTTCGCCAAGCTCCACCGCGCCGGCGTCGTGGTCGCCGACATCACCGGGTCGCGCCCCAACTGCTTCCTCGAACTCGGCTATGCGCTCGGGCGGTCCATCCCGACGATCGTCACCGCACGTGACGGGTCCGACACGCCGTTCGACATCAAGACGCTTGCCGGGCTGCACTGGAAGACCGACGGTACCGCCGAGGAACGCCGCAAGGCGTTTCGCGAGCACTGGGAGGCGGTCCGCAACCGTCCGCCGCTCGTCACCGTGGAGGAACTGATCGCGTGAGTACCGCCAGGCAGGAGATCTTCATCTCGATCGACGTGGAGACCGCTGGCCCGGTGCCCGGCGAATACAGCATGCTCTCGATCGGGGCCTGCGTCGTCGCCGACCCGTCCGCGACGTTCGCGTGCGAGCTGAAGCCGATCAACGACAGGTCCGTGCCGGAGGCGCTCGAGGTCTCCGGGCTGTCGCTGGACCGGCTCCAGCGGGACGGAACGGAACCCGAGGCTGCCATGCGTCGCTTCCGCGCTTGGATCGAAGAGGTCGCCGGCGACGCCACGCCGGTCTTCGTTGGGTTCAACGCGCCGTTCGACTGGTCGTTCGTGAACTACTACTTCCACAAGTTCATCGGCGAAAACCCGTTCGGATTCACCGCCTTAGATATCAAGGCCCTTTGGATGGGTGTGTCGGGTTGCACTTGGGCGGACACCCGCTCAAGCCGCATCGCGGCAGAAACCCATCCCCAGCTGCACGGCGATCACGATGCACTCCATGACGCGCTGTACCAAGCCGAGCTCTTTAGGTTGATTCGGAGCCGACAATCTCGCCTCGGTCCCGCTTCGTGACAGCACCATCAAGCACGATTGATGCATTTTGACGTAGGCCGCCTCGACCGTGCGGACTGGCCGATGCTGACCTTGTCGGATCAATCGTCGCTCACACTCCGGCCGGAATTTGAGCCATTGTTCTTCCGCGCGCGCGCACCTGTCTCATCAGTTTGTCGACCAGTGACGGCGGCGCGCCGTCATTTTCAGCGGGTTCCTCGGCCTGGACCGCTTCGCCGCCGATGATCGGAACCATCGAAAAGCGGTCGCTTTACAAAAAGGGCTGGTAGGCGCTCGAGGGCGAGGTGGGTGACCGGCGAGCGGTGAGGCCGTCGAAAGCTTCAACAACCCGCACGGGTTAGATTTTCCGATGGGGTGTTCACGGCGTGGGATCGCGCGTATGACTGGAAGTCGCTGCTCAGTGCGCTTTTCGAGCGATCCTATGGCTGCCCAGATGCCGAACTCAGCGCCCTGATGTTTCGCGCCGCGCCGCATTATGTGAGCGCGTCGTCCCGCGAACTCGTGGAGACAGCGGCCCGTCGGCTTGGTGTCTCGAGGTGCGTCTGGTTCGATTGATCGCCTTAGCTGGGGTCAGCGCCAGCGCGAGAGGCTGTCCAGTCGCGCTGACAGGTCCACGTCCCAAAATTGCAAACCGTGATCGAGCTTCCAGCTCGCCACGGCCTTTGGGACACCAAATTGATCCGCCAAACGGGTCAGAAGATCGCGCAGACCCTCGCGATCCATGGGCCGCCCAGCGTCGTCCCAGTGACGAGCCGCCGTGCGACTAGGCAGAAGGAGCTCGCCAGCGAACGATTTCGCGCGTTGTTCGATCGCCACCGGCATACGGCTCATCAACACGTCCACGGCGCTCACGGCATGCGAGCCGTCGAGCAGCAGGTGGCAGAGTTCGTGAGCGGTAGTCACCCGCGCTGCGGCGTCCGAACGCAAATCTTCAACATTGCTGGCGCCGACACGCTCGCTACCTAGATTGAGAAACATTCCGGGGCCAAATTTATCGCCCCAAATGGCCAAGCCATCTAATCCTTCTGGCTCGACATCTGCGCCACGGATCTCAGCGCCGAGCTGTTCCGCGATCGTGAAAATGTCGACCGCATCATGATGCCCGATGCCCAACCACTCGCGCGCTCGGCGAGCTGCCGCTTCGCCTTGCACATAGGGCGGGTAGGCGCCGTACCGCTCCTCAACGTGGTTCCGGCAATCTTGCGAGAGGGCGCCGAGCGCTTCCGCCTCGTGCCAGGCGAAAGAGCGCGCCAAGCCAAGGATGTTTACGAGCAGCTCTTCCGGCAACGCGCCCGCGAGGCGGGCGGCGATGCGCAACTCGTCATTATCGTTAGCGGCGTCGGCGAACGTCGCCGGCGGATCGAGAAGTCCCTTCTCTACCAAGGTCTGCGATGTCTCCACGTCGAGCCCCGCGGACCAGGCTAGCAGACTCATCACGTCGACCTCGTCCCGAGCCTTCCAAGCCGCGATGAGCGTGTCCCACTTGTCTCCGCCAGTCGCCAAACGTGCCGCCAACGCGTCACCCACGCTGGCCAGGCAATCAGACATCGCCTTTAACGGCAGTTGCCATATCTTCTCCTGGCTTTCGCAGAGGAAGCCGTCGCCATTCCGGAAGAGCCAAAACGCGGGAAGATCAAACAAGCCGGCGAACGCGCGCGACATGTCGTGCGCTTCCTCGAACGCTGTCACAGCCTCATCCTCTCGGTCGCCCGTCGCTGGCGGATTCTCGGCCCACCGCCTCGTCGCGTCGGCTCGCAAGCAGGAAGGCCGCGCGGGGTTGAAAGGCGCGGGATAGTTTCGCCGGAGCAGCAACGGCTTCCAGAACTCAGTCAGATACGAAAGCAGATCATCGCCTTGGATTTCAAGCGACGCCTCCACGTCGCCCATGACCGGCCAAATGGCCTGGCCATCTATGCGGATCGACAAGGCGCACGTCGCCAAGCGATCCGGCTCATCGCTCGGATCGATCTGGAAATCGATCGAAGCCGCTTCATCCACACTCATACGATATGTCGTTTAACCCAGCTTTTGAATTCAGTCTCGCACTCTTTGTTGACCGCGATTTGCCTCAAACTCTCTAATAATCTCCGAGTGAGCCGACCGTGGAATGGATAACCATGGTAACTTTTGCCCCAATCAGTGGTTTGCGCCTCGTAGATCACGCCGTGATGAACGGCGTATAGCTTCTTTGGAAAATCGAGTTCCCTGTCCCCATTTGGGCCACCGACTGCATCCGCCAAAATGGTCTCGCACTCTTCTACCGAAAGGTTGTTTGGACATTTGCCAACCGCCATCTTGGGGTTGCCATCCACGAATTCCACGGTGGCCTCCGCGTCGCGACCGACGTGCTTGAAGCGGCGCTCACCTTTGTCGTACCGCCGCTTTGGCTGTTCCCCCTCCTCAGTCACCGCCTCACCCATGAAGCTTCGACTCCCTCCGCGCAATCTCGTTCGAATCTGTATCGAACGCGTCGAGCATCCTCGTATAGCCCACTCTTCCCATCGTCGAATTGGGAATGTGATCCGTCGGGTCGTGGCTAGCGCGGCGCTATTGATCTCCTGCTAGACCTCACGGATGTCCGACCCAAACATGACGACTCTCACCCGCGATGGCCTCGACGCCTTGCGCGCCGAGCTTAGCCTTCCAGATATCATGCGATTGATCGAGAGGACCGCGAGATGGGTCGATCCCGGGACGTTCAGGCTCTTGCCGGTCTGGTATCCGGAGCATAGCCGACGGGGCCTTTTCTACAAGGCGAACTGGACTGAGCCCCAAATGAATCGAAACCGGCAAACGGGCGCGACCGTTCATAAACACGAGGGCAACAATTACGCGAACCGGGCGCTGACTCATGCTTTGGGCCTTCGTGGCGGAGAGCGGCCGAACTGGTCGTGCTGCCATATCTGGGGGGTCGACGACGCGAGCTTCTCAACTACCAATCTGATCGTTCAGGACGCGCGATTCTATTCGTGCGTGGCGAATATGGTCATGCTTCCGACGCCGCTGAAGGCGTTCACCGATGTCATGCCTGAGGTGAAGGCGATGCTACGAGCTTGCTCGCTGAACACATACGGCTGGAGATGCGAGCATGAGGCGGTCGCGACATTCGACGCGATCGCTCCGGCGGTTGACCCGGCGTACCCCCCAAGTTGGCCGAAATCAGTTGGCCAGGGTCGCCCGGCGGGCACGATCGCACTCACTCATGCGATTAGATTCGACGCGAACCGGCGCTTGGCCACCATTCGCCGCGATATGGAGAGAGCTGGCCCGCATTATCCGAGAGAGCAGGTCAGGGCAGTGCTTGAGTTCTGGAAGATAAAATTATGAAGATCATCACAGGCGCGAATGATCGATTGAGGGATCTTTTATCGATCAAGAAAGTGCCGAAAAATGATCGATAAGAGGCGGTCCTATCGCTCGCGTGCCAACCTAGAAGCTCAAGGGACAGCACTTGGAAATGAAATGCGACGGCGGGTCGCTCGGAATCCACTGAATAGGTTCCGGACTAGAGGTCCAGCGACATCCAGTCTTTTCCACGAACTCAGATCGTGCTATCGATGCCTACGGCGACCTCGTAAGTCTATGATTTGACTGCGAAATCAAGCGCTTAGATGGCACCACAGAAAGCTCTTCTGAGTCCACAGACGTCCGGAGACGTCGCAGGTTCCTTCCCCACTCTCCCGTGATCCCTCAGTCTTGGGACGTCTCATTCAGCTTCGATTGCAGTGCCGCGACACTTTGGATCACGGCGTCGAAGTGGGGTGCTGCGCCGAAGATCATGGTGCTCATCGCCGCATAGTCGCGCCGAAGGTCGTCATACATCGCCCCTTCGGGGCACAACGTGAAGCTGGGGGCTACCGCAGATGCCAGGTCGAAGTCGGGCCGGTTGAAGAACATGCGCGCGTGCGCGACGCAATCGGCGCCGAGCGCAGGGTTCGCCTGCGCCTTCTTGCCAGTGTCGGATCCCATGAGCATGTGGATGTCGTAATAATGGCGCGACACACGGTGGCCGCTGCCGCGCAGTTCGCCGCGGATATCGAACCAGCGGCGCAGCCCATGCAGAATCACGACCTTGTCCCAGAAGGTCCGCTCGGCATCGACGATGGTGACGTTCGGCACGGTCAGGTCGAGGTCGGGGGCATCGTCGTGGACGTAAGGACGGATGGAATGGACCGCGTTGGGATCGAGCGCGGATTTGGCACCCGACTCAATCTTTACCGCCTTGTCGATATAGCCGTCGGCAGGTGTAGCGGTCGGATAAAGGACCAGTAGCGTCTGGCTGTCTCCATCATGCGGTGTGATGCGGAGCCAATCGTCGGGCAGTCCCGTCCGCTCGGCGGTCGCTACGGCGATCGCGGACAACTGATCCAGAAGCGGCCCGTTGATATAGCCTTCACAGGCCGCCTTGATCGCATCGAGCGCGGCATCGCGCTTCTTGCGACTCAACGCCTGCAGTTCCTCGACGCTCGCGGCTTCACCGAGGTCGTCACGGAAAACCGTGACGTCGATATCCTCGGAGAAGCGGCGGATGAGGCCGAATCCCTTCGACAGCGAAGTGCCGCCCTTGAACAGCAGCCTCGGGCCATCGGGAAGGCCGTTGAAGAGTGCGTCGAGCGTCCAGCAGACCCAGAAGTCCTTCTCGGCATTCTGCGGCGTTGTGCCGAGGCGCTGCGCGGTCGCGGTAAAGAGACCCGCGCGGGTGTCCTGATCCGCAGACAGGATCGCATCATAATTCGGGTTCATGCGGCTTTGGGCTCGGCGGTGAGGATCGTTCTCAGATAGTCCTGCATCCAGGCCGGCAATGCCGACATGCCGTCGTGTAGATCCTTGCGTAGCCGCGCGCCATCCGGCTCGCGCCAGAGGAACTGCTGGAGCCGATGGCGGATCGAGCGGTCCTCTTCGGCGTCAGCCGCAGTGTCGCGCAACCAGTGGAGCGCCTGGACGATCCGCATGGCCGGACGACCGGCCCAGAAAAGCTTGCTGGCGGCCGTCGGCCGGAAACTGATTTCGAGATTGCCGAGATGGACCGACTTCAGTCGGGAATCGGTGTGGACGACGATCTTGGCGGGGACCGCGTTGGTGAGACCAAGGTCGTTGGCGGCGGTCATGCCGTCGACCAGGACGCGAATCTGATCGCGGCGGGCGATCGCCTCGATCACTTGGCGAGGATCAGCAGGATTCGGCGCCTTGGTTAGGCTGTTGAAATCCGGCTTATCATATAGGCCTCTGTCAATCCTGCGGAGAGCGCCGGTGGCGACGAGCCGCTGGAGGGCCTTGTCGATGGCGTCGCGCGTAGCGAGGTCGAGAAAGTCCGCCGCCGTCCATACGCTGCGTGGCGTACCGGCGCTGATCCGCTGCTGGATGCGGGACTTCAGGTCTGATGACTCACTCATTGTCCGAAATTTGTACATGTTTTTCGGACAAACTACAACTGCTATGTGTCCGAAGTTTGTAGGTCTATTTCGGACAGTCGCCAACCAATTATTAGGCAGAAGGACTCGGACGCCGGCTAGCTGACTTGCGGCGTGACAGTCCCTCAACGAGGACCGAGCGACTACAGCATCTCGAGTGGCCGCCTATCGCGCGGCGCGGGAAACGCGGCATCGAGTTGCGCGAGGATTTCCGTGGTCAGGACAAGATCGGCGGCAGCGCGGTTCTCGCGCACA
>Ga0207641_10000166_pt1 | contig 93398 bp, 75 predicted proteins | sample KBSSwiS62_FD_184306 | JGI IMG/M metagenome (GOLD analysis project Ga0207641, IMG submission 184306) | Switchgrass rhizosphere microbial communities from Kellogg Biological Station, Michigan, USA - KBS Switchgrass S6-2 (SPAdes) (version 2) | ecosystem: Host-associated > Plants > Roots >...
CGACCCAAACGGAGGTGGGGGCGTTGCTGCTGGTCGGCGCCTACCGCGACAATGAGGTGGATTCGGCGCACCCCTTGATGCGAAGCCTGGACGCGATCCGCGAGGCTGGCGGCCGGGTCGGCGACATCGTGCTGTCGCCTTTGACGCAACGCGACGTGGGTCGGCTCGTCGCCGACGCGCTCCATGCCTCGCCGGAGATGGCGGCCCCTCTGGCTGAGCTGGTCTATGAGAAGACCGGCGGCAATCCGTTCTTCACCATCCAGTTCCTGACCCATCTGGCCGAGGACAAGCTGCTCGCCTTCGATGCCCGCGTCGGCCGCTGGGTCTGGGACCTGTCGCGCATCCGCGCCAAGGGCTACACGGACAATGTGGCGGACCTGATGGTGGTGAAGCTCGGCCGCCTGCCGTCCGAGACCCAGGACGCCCTGAAGGTGTTCGCCGCACTCGGAAACACGGCGGACTTCGCCTCGCTCGCCCTCGTCCTGGAGCGGTCCGTCGAAGCGGTTCACAGCAGCCTGTGGGAGGCCGCGCGGGGAGGCCTCGTGCTTCGGCAGGAGGCGACCTACGCCTTCTTGCACGACCGGGTGCAGGAGGCGGCCTATTCGCTGATCCCCGAGCCGTCGCGGGCCGAGACGCACCTTCGCATCGGCCGGATCCTGGACTCCAGCCTCGCGCCCGCAAAGCTCGCCGAGCGGATCTTCGACGTGGTCGACCAGTTCAACCGCGGCGCGGCGCTCGTGGACACGCGCGAGGAGCGCGAACGGCTCGCCGAACTCGATCTGCAGGCGGGCAAGCGCGCCAAGTCGTCGACCGCCTACGCCGCGGCCGTGACCTATCTGGCCGCGGGGGCCGAGCTGCTGGCTGAAGACCGCTGGGACCGGCGCTACGATCTCGCGTTCCCGCTGGAGCTCAATCTGGCGGAATGCGAGTTCCTGGCCGGCGAGATGGAGGCTGCGGAGCGGCGTCTGGTGACGCTGTGGAGCCTCGCCGCGAACACCATCGATCGGGCTGCCGTGGCCTGCCTGCGAAGTGCGCTCTACACGACGATGGGCCGCAGCGACCTCGCCCTGGACGCCTGCCTCGAATACTTGCGGCAGGTTGGCATCGACTTTTCGCCCCGACCTTCAGATGAGGACTTCAGGAAAGAGTACGATCTGATGTGGCGTCGGATCGGCGATCGCCCGATCGAAGCTCTGATCGATCTGCCGCCAATGTCCGACCCGGTATGGCGGGCAACCCTCGACGTGCTCCTGTGGGGGCTGTCGCCCGCCCTGTTCACCGACCGGAACCTTCTCGGGCTGCTCGTGGGGCGCATGGCGAACATCAGCCTCGAGCATGGCAACGCAGACGCGTCCGCGTTCGCCTACATGACCGTCGGCGCGACACTCGGATCCCGCTTCAGCGATTACCGCTCTGGATACCGTTTCGGAAAGCTGGGCTTGGACCTGTTTGAAATGAGGGGGGGGCGCTTCAAGGCGGAGATTTATCTGAGTTTCAGCGCTCGCGTCATTTTCTGGACACGGCCTATTCGCGAAGCAATTTCTCTAGTTCGCCAGGCCTTCGCCGCAGCTGAAGAATCCGGCAACCTGATTTGGGCGGGCTTTAGCGACAGCAGTCTGCTCGCGACTCTGCTTTCGACCGGCGAATCGCTCGCCGAGGTGCAAAAAGAGGCCGAGCGGGCTCTCGACTTCGTACGAAAGACCAAGTTCGGTCTCCTTATCGACGTGGCGACCTCTAAGCTCCGTTTAGTTCGGATGCTGCGCGGGCTGACGCCCGTCTTCGGGTCTTTAAACGATGCGGATTTTGATGAAGGGCGGTTCGAGGCGCACCTGGAAAACGATGCGCACGTGGTGAACACACTCTTCGGGCACTCGATGTGCAAGTTGCGAGCTCGCGTCTTGTCGGGGGATTTCGCCACCGCACTGGCCGTCACAGAGAAAGCACGGAGTCTGTCATGGGCCTCGGAATCGTTTTTCGAGGAGGCCGAATTTCACTTTTACGGCGCGCTGGCCCGAGCTGGATACTGCGATTCCGCACCGGCCGACGAGCGACAGCATCACCTGGACGCGATTGCTGCGCATCACCTGCGCCTGCAGGTCTGGGCGGAGAATTGCCCTGAGAATTTCGAGGATCGCGCCGCGCTGGTGGGCGCCGAGATCGCACGTCTGGAGGGGCGCGACATCGACGCGATGCACCTCTACGAACAAGCTATACGTTCGGCGCGTGACAACGGCTTTGTTCACAACGAGGCTCTGGCCAACGAGTTGGCCAGCCGCTTCTTTCTCCAGCGGGGACTGGAGGCCGCAGGCCTGGCCTATCTACGCAACGCCTCGGCCGGCTACGCCCTCTGGGGCGCCGAGGGCAAGGTTCGCCAGCTTCACCAGTTCTATCCGCAACTGGCCGCGCGTGATCGCGCGCCTGTCGAGACGGCGCTGGGCTCGAGCCTAGGGCAGGTGGATATGGCGACCCTGATCAAGGCCACCCAGGCGATCTCGGCCGAGATCGAACTGCCCCGGCTCGTCGAGACGCTGATGACCATCACCTTGCAGAACGCCGGAGCGGACCGGGGTCTGTTGCTCTTGCCGAATGGCGAGACCTACCGGATCGAGGCGGAGGCGCAAACCGAGGGCGCGACGGTCAGGGTGGAGGCTCGCCAATCGGAGCTGTCCGAGCGGGATTGCCCCGAAGCCGTCGTCAATTACGTCATCCGCACCCGCAAGAGCGTCATCATCGATGACGGCGCGCGTCCGGGCGGCGAATGGGGGGACTCTTCCTATCTGCGCCTGCGGCCACCCCGATCGCTCGCGTGCCTGCCCCTGCTCTGGCAGGGTAAGCTCGGCGGGGTGCTCTATCTGGAGAACAGCAAGGCCGCCTATGCCTTCACCCCAGACAGGGTGAACATGCTGGACACGCTGGCGGCGCGCGCAGCGATCGCGCTGGAGAACGCGCGGCTCTATGGCGACCTCCAGCAAAGCAACGCCAAGATCCGCAGGCTGGTGGACTCCAACATCATCGGCGTCATGTTCGCGAGCGACGACGGCCGCATCAGCCAAGCCAACGACGCCTTGCTCAAGCTCCTGGGCTATGACCGCGAGGACCTGCGCGCGGGGGGCCTGCGCTGGGACGTCATTACGCCGCCCGAGCGGCGCGAATTCAGCCAGAACAGGATCGCGGAGATTCACGAGACCGGGCGGCTCGGGCCCTCCGAGCAGGAGTATGTGCGCAAGGACGGCGTCCGGATTCCCGTCCTGGTGGGGGCGGCGGCGTTCGGTGAAGGCCGCGACGGGGGCGTGGCCTTCGTCCTCGACCTTTCGGAGCGCAAGCAGGCGGAGCATCGCCAGAAGGTGCTGGTCGAGGAGTTGAACCACCGGGTGAAGAACACCTTGGCCACCGTCTCCTCCATCGCGGCGCAGACCCTGCGTACGACCGAGTCGCCCGCTGCTTTCGAGGAGGCGTTCCAGGGCCGGCTGATCGCCTTGGCGAAAACTCATAACCTGCTGAACCGCACCTTCTGGACCGGCGTCAGCCTGCGCGCTCTGGTCGAAGATGAGCTGGCGCCGTTCGCCGCCGGCGAGGGACGGGTCAGGCTGTCCGGCGACGATGTCGTCCTGGGGCCCATCGCGGCGGTGACGCTGGGCATGGGCTTTCACGAGCTGGCCGTCAACGCCGCCAAATACGGCGCCTTCTCCGCCCCGGGCGGCGGGGTTCAGGTCTCCTGGCGTCCCTGCGGGGCTGGGCGATTGCACCTGGAATGGCTGGAGACGGGCGGCCCGCCCGTCTCTCCGCCGCGCCGCCGCGGCTTCGGCTCGCGGATGATCGAACGGGCGCTGGCCGCCGAGCTGCGCGGCCAGGTGCGGCTCGACTTCCAGCCGCAAGGCCTGCGCTGCACCATGGACATGGCGCTGGACCACGTATCGACGCATTAAAGTCCCGGGATCGGAGCGAAGCCGCTTCGCACGTGCCTGGTAGCGTCTCTGATACCGCCCGCCGCAGCACATATGGGCTGTTTGCGCCCTCCAGCCTGCGGCGGTTTGCGACCGCGCTATGCTCTCCGCCTGGTTGGGAGATCCGGCGTGACGAAACGCGTGTTGATGGTCGGAGCGAGCGGCGACGCCGGCATCGGCGGCGGTACGGCCGATTTCGTGATTCCCGAACTCGGCCACCTGTCGCTGCGCCAGGACCAACCTCGAGGTTGGCCGCCACGTCTGCGCCATCTCGCGGAGCCGCAGGCGTTTCCCGACGCCATTCAGCGACTGCAGTCGCGCGACCAGATCGGTCGTCCCGTCCACTGAAACCGAAGGTTAAAACCATGACCGAGGAAGTCCTGCGCGTCACGCGCAACGGCCCGATCCTGACGCTGACGATCGATGATCCGAAGACACGCAATGCGCTGAGCCCGGCCTTGACCCGTGAACTCGTCGAGGCGCTCGGCGAGGCCAATCGTGACCTGACAATCGGGTGCGTGATCCTCACCGGCGCTGGCGACGTGTTCTGCGCCGGCGGCAACATCAAGGACATGTACCACCGGACCAAACATTTCGCCGGCAACGCCGCGGAAATCCGGCGCACCTACCAGCATGGCGTCCAAGGCATCGCCCGCGCGCTCTACGAGGTGGAGACCCCGGTCATCGCAGCCGTCAACGGCGCGGCGATGGGCGCTGGCCTGGACTTCGCCCTGATGTGCACGATCCGGATCGCCGCCGAGACGGCCAAATTCGCGGAAAGCTTCATCAAGCTCGGCCTCACCTCGGCGGCCGGCGGGGCCTGGTTCCTGAATCGCGTCGTGGGCGCATCCATGGCCGCCGAGCTGACCTTGACGGGCGATGCGATCGACGCCGCGCGCGCGCTCGAGATCGGCCTCGTCTCGCGCGTGGTCCCTGCCGAGCGGTTGATGGAGGAGGCCAGCTCGCTGGCCGAACGCATCACGCGCCATCCGCCCCATTCGGTTCGCATGAACACGCGCCTGCTGCGCGAATCCGCACGCCTCGACCTGCCCGCGTCACTTGAGATCGGCGCCGCCATACAGGCCGTGGTGCAGCAGACGGAGGACCAGTACGAAGCCGTCGCCGCGACGGTCGAAAAGCGCAAGCCCGCGTTCAAGGGCCGCTGATGCAATCCCATGGGGACGCTGCTTTCAGCAGACCCGTGATGCTTAGGCCCCAGGGATTGCGCCCCCACGGCAGGGCCGCCTAACCCATCAGCGCAGTCCCATCGCCGGCCAGGAGCGATTGATGATCAACCCGATGAGTCTTTCGGGACGGAACGTGCTCGTCACCGGGGCGGCGCAGGGCATCGGCCTTGCGACCGCGCGTCTGCTCGCGGAGCTTGACGCCAATCTGACCCTGGTCGACCGGAATGAAGACGCTCTGCAAGCGGCGGCCCGGCAGTTCGCTCCCGAACGCCTGCTGACCCAATGCGGCAGCATCACCGACCGGACCTTTGTCGAAGGCGTGGTCAGGGATAGCGTCGCCCGCTTCGGCGGCGTCCACGGCCTCGTCAATAATGCCGGCATCACCCGCACCGCCATGATCGAGAAGATGTCGATCGAAGACTGGCAAGCGGTCGTCGATGTCAATCTGACAGGCGCCTTCAACTGCCTCCAGGCGGTCGGCAAAGAGATGATCGACCGCAGTCGCCGTGGCGACGCCGCGCCGGGGACCATCGTCAACATCTCTTCCGACGCCGGCCGCAAGGGCACGATCGGACAGGTCAACTACGGGGCGGCCAAGGCCGGGGTGCTCGGCCTGACCATGAGCGCTGCGCGGGAATGGGGGCGCTACGGGGTGCGGGTGAACAGCGTGGCCTACGGAATCGTCGAGACCGAGATGACCGAGACCGCCCGCAGCGACAAGTTCCGCGACCGTTACTTGGCGAACATCCCGCTTGGACGGTTCTTGCAGCCCGACGAGGCCGCCCTCTCGATCGCCTTCCTGCTTTCGCCGGCCTCGACCTTCATCACCGGGCAGCACCTGTCGGTGAACGGCGGCTCCCACATCACCGCCTAGATCGCAGGCTGCGCCCATGACCAGTGCCTCCAGCCTGCGCCTGGAACTTCCCTCGCTCCCCGCCGCCGCCGAAGACCTTCGGCGCGAGGTGCGCGCCTTTGTCGACGAGGAGCGCGCGACCGGTCGCCTGCCCCCGCCTCGGCGGGTCGGCCTAGGTTTCTGCCCGGACACCACACGCCGGATCGCCGAACGGGGCTGGATCGGCCTGACGTGGCCGAAGCCGTACGGCGGCCAGGCGCGCTCCGCGCTCGAGCGCTATGTCGTCACCGAGGAACTGCTCGCGGCCGCGCTGCCGGTCGGGGCGCACTGGGTCGCCGATCGGCAAAGTGGACCGGTGATCCTCAGGTTCGGCAACGAAGAGCAGAAGCGTGAATACCTTCCGCGCATCGCGCGCGGCGAGTGCTTCTTCTGTATTGGCATGAGCGAGCCGCAGGCGGGATCAGACCTGGCCGCGCTCACGTCGAGCGCGGCCAAGGTCGCGGGCGGCTGGCGGATCAATGGGCGCAAGATCTGGACGACCAATGCGCACCGGGTCCACTACATCATCGCCCTCGTCCGCACCTCTCCAGGCGACGGCGCGCGCCACGCCGGTTTCAGCCAGCTGATCGTCGATCTGAAAGCGCCGGGCGTCAGCGTGAGCCCGATCATCGGCATGCACGGCGACCACGACTTCAATGAGGTTTTGTTCGAAGACGTGTTTGTTCCGGACGAGGCGCTCATCGGAGCCGAGGGCAACGGATGGAACCAGGTCTCCGCCGAACTGGCGTTCGAACGTTCGGGCCCGGAGCGCTGGCTGTCGAGCTTCCGCCTGATCTGCGAACTGGTGGACGTGCTGGGCGCGGATGCGCAGCCGTCGAGCCTGGAGGCCCTGGGCCGGTTGCTCTCGCATCTGCTGACGCTTCGCCAGCTGTCGATGTCGGTCGCCAGCATGATCCAGCAGGGCCGACCGCCGAACCTCGAAGCGGCCATCGTCAAGGACCTCGGCACCAAGTTCGAACAGGAGGTGGTGCGCGTGGTCCGCGACATCACCAGCGCCGAGAACCTGACAGCCGACGGCCGCGGCGAGCGGTTGAAGGCTCTGCTTATCCACGGCCAGCTCTGGGCTCCGGCCTTCACGATCCGGGGCGGGGCTAACGAAATTCTACGCGGGATCATCGCCAAGGGGATCGGTTTGAGATGAGCGAGACGCAGGCCTTCTTCCGCGAGACTGCGGAGCGCGTCCTCGCCGACAGCGTCAGCGAGCGCGACGCCGAAGCCGCCGAAAGCCGCAAGCTGCCGGAAGCTCTTTTCGCGGCCTTGGAAGAGACCGGCATCCTGTCGATGATGGCGCCGGCAGACGTCGGCGGCGTCGATGCGAGCCTTGCGGATACGGCCGCTATCCTTCAGGCCGCCGGTGCAGCCGCAGCGCCCGGGCCGTTGCTGGAGACGCTGCTCGGGCGCTCGCTGCTCGCCCGCTCGGGCGCGGAGGCGGCGGCAGGACCGTTGACCCTCGTGTTCTGGCCGGAGGCCGACGGGCCGCTGCCCGGGGATCGCCTTTGGCCCCAACCGCCCGTCTTGCACGACGTGCCCTGGGGCGGGCTGGTGGAACGACTTCTGATCATCGCACCCTCGGCTCGAGGCGTGCGCATCATCGCCAGCCAGCCGGCGGCGTGGACGATAGAGCCGGGCGCCGACGCGGCGGGCGAACCTCGTGACCGGCTCAGTGCGGCGAACCTGCCGGTGCAGGTCACCGAGATCGCAGATGCGGGCTTCGACGAGCTCTGTCGGACCGCTGCGGTGATGCGCGCCGCACAGCTTGTCGGCGCGCTCGAGTGGTGCTTCCACCGCAGCGCCGAGTACGTCATGGAACGGAAGCAATTCGGTCGCGAGCTCGGCAAGTTCCAGGCGGTCCAGCAGATGCTCGCGGAACTCGCCGACAACGCGCTTGCGGCCGCCGCCATCACCGACGCGGCCGCCGCCAGCCCGAGCCGCGCGCTCGTGGCCTCGGCGCGTTCGCGGATCGCCGACGCCGCGGACGCCGCGATCACCATCGCTCACCAGGTGCATGGGGCCATCGGCTTCAGCCGCGAGTACGCGCTCAATCACCGGACCCGCCGTCTCATGGCGTGGCGCGACGACTACGGAAGTGTTCACCACTGGCGACGCGGCCTGGCCGAGGAGTTTGTCGGCCTCACCCGCGACGCATTCTGGCCGGCCGTCGCCGATGCGGGCCTGAGCCAGCCCGCCTGAACGGCGATGCAGCGCCGCCATGACGGGCGGCCGTGGAGGAGATCGCAATGGGGCAATTCGCAGGCCTTAGAGCCGTGGTCACAGGAGGGGTCGGCGGGATCGGCGCGGCGGTCAGCGCCAGCCTCCGGACGGCCGGCGCCACGGTGATCGCCACGGGCTACGATCAGGCCGAGATCGATGCACGCCAGGCGGAGGCGGACCTGCAAGGCGTCGACCTCGCTGTGCTGAACGTCGCCGATCCGCGCGCCGTCGAGAGCTTCGCGGCCCGCTTCGATCGCCTCGACATCCTGGTCAACTGCGCGGGCACGACGCGCCGCGGGCCGGCGGCCTTCGAGGAAGAGGGATTCGTCGAGGTGGTGGACGTCAACCTGACGGGGACCATGCGCTGTTGCCGCGCGTTCCATGACCTGCTGGCGCTCCGCGGCGGCGCCATCGTCAACATCGCCTCGATGATGAGCTTCTTCGGCAGCGCAACCGCGCCGGGCTACGCCGCCAGCAAGGGCGGGGTGGCGCAGCTCACCAAGAGCCTGGCCCTCGCCTGGGCCGAGCAGCGCATCCGGGTCAACGCTGTCGCGCCCGGCTGGATCGCGACGCCGCTGACGGCGCGGCAGATCGATGACGATCTGCGCCAGCGCGTGATCGCCCGCACGCCCATGCGCCGTTGGGGCGAGCCCCAGCACATCGCTGACGCCGTGGAATTCCTGTGCTCCTCGCGCGCCAGCTTCATCACCGGGATCGTGCTCCCCGTGGACGGCGGCTACACCGCCAACTGAATGCGCGACGCCCGCATCAGGAGGCGGCACGTCGCTCACCGCGCCCGCGTCTTGCGTCGGCAAGGCCCGCGTGCGATGCGAGTCGCCGAGACATCCGCTGCACGTCTCCTGTTTGGCGAGCGCCGCGGAACGCCGCCCCCGCGGCGCCCGGCGGGACGCGCTCGCCGTGGTCCCCCGATCACCGCGACCTCATTGTGTGAGTCCTGACCCTATGCCGCAGCCCCGACGTTTCCCGCTTGCGCGTCAGTCGGCCGGTCATGCGCCTCCGCGCCGCCCCGCGTCGATCCGCCGAACGACGTCGATCGATTCCGACTGGCCCGACGGTTTGGGCCAAGCCTGGAACATGGTCGGACGCGCGCGGGATTTGGCGACCTCGGCTGATGGCGAGGCCACTGAGCTGGGCGTCGCCGACTTTCGCATTCTTGTCTCGCCGCGGCGCGAGATCCTTTCGATCGGGGTCACGCCTGAGCTTCCCGGTGCGCAACAGCTGAAAGGCGTCCGGGCGGGGGGCGCCAGCCGGCTTGCGCTCGCGGACGCCGTCGGCGACTTCCGCGGCGGGCTGGCCTATCAGTTGCTCGACGACTTTGCTGGAGCAAGTCTTGTCGCGCCGTGGATCTGGACGCGGTGGGCTGGGGACGCGGTCCTGGCTCGCGTCGGCCCGCCCCCCAACATGACCAATATCTGCACGGGTTTCGCCGAAGGCGCGACATCGATGGACGCTGACGGCAGGCCGCGTATGGGTATCCAGTCGAGCGCCAAGATTGAGCCGCTCGAGGATCCGGCGGACCCCGAAGGCTGGCATGCGATGCCGCAGCAAAGCGGGCCGGAGGCGCGACGTGCGCGACGGATCGACCTTTGGCGTGAGGGCCGTCTCATCAAGGTCGACGCCGGGTTTCAGGACAGCGGCCCCACCCCCGACGGCGGCCGCACCGCCGTTCATGAATACCGTGTGTTCGCAGACATCGACGCGGAAAGCGGCGCGCTAACGGCCTTGCAGGCCTTACCGCTGGTGCTGCCCTTCGCGGAGTGCCCGGGCGCCGCCGTCGAGGCCGATCGGCTTATCGGCCAGCAGGTCGCCAGCTTCCGCGAAACCGTGCCGCAGGTGCTCGCCTCCGTGCTCGGATGCACCCACCTCAACGACGTTCTGCGCGGCCTGGCGGACGTCGCCGCCCTGGCCCGCCGGTTGCCGTCCGGCCCCGCCTCGTGAGCCGCGACCTGCGGCGAACACCAGCTGGATCGCGAGGATTGCATGACGTTCGGCAGGACGATTTTCGACGCGATTCACTCAGACCCGGCGCGTCCGTACTGGAATTCGAGCGGCGGATATTCACAAAGGGCGAGTATATAGCTTTCGCGGACCGGGCGGTCGCCTTGCTGGATCCCAACAGGCCCTAGGCCAGTGTCAGCCCCGATCCGGATCACCGATATAGCTCCTGATGACTCGGTGGAAATTGTAGACCGCGACTTCCTTGACCGGATTCGGGCGCGCACCGCGGAACCCGCGATTATGCATGCCGCGCTGCACCTCGGGCATATTGACGAAATCATCAATCAGAAACGAGGGGAGCATCTTGAATTCACGCCAATCCTTGTAGTATTGGCGCACCAGCGGCGGCGCGGCTCCTTCTGTATACCGCTGAAGGGAATAGATGTCGAAGGTGCAGCGGTCCGGATCGGTCGGATGCGGCCGCGCACGATACCAAAGCGAAGAGTCGCAATAGGGCAAGACGACCATATTCGGGAAAATGTGCCAGTCGGATCCGGCCTGGAACAGTTGTTCCGGCGTGACGTCCGGCCACCCGGCGCCCGAGGCAAGCGCCGCCTCGCGGTTGAATTCCATCACCTTGGACATGATCGCCAAGCGATCGGCCGTCGGCGCCATCTCGGTCATCACCCGAGCCGCGGACTCCAGATCGCGATCGGAGTAGATGGCCTGCACGTCCTGGGCCAGCATCCTGATGAATCCAAGCACCAGGCCGCGAGCATCCTCCGGCGGTCGCTTGCCCAGCCGATCGGCTGGACGGCCCACCGCAACGTCGTTCCGGAAGTCACCGAATTGCGCGTGTCGCCCGTGCGCTTTCGACGTGGTGACATCGTCGTAGAACGGCAGGATCTGCCGGTGTGTCGTCTGGACGTGATAGGCTTCGTTGAACGCCTCGAGCGCCACTTTCCAGTTGCACGGGACCTCAAGGGTCACATACCAGCGATACCGCATCTTCTCGATCTCGAACGGGTCGAGGAATTGCGGGACCGGGTCGAGGAACTCGCGCAGGCTCTCGCTGTCAGGGTCTTCGTTGATGAAGACCCAGCCGCCCCAAGTGTCGACGCGGACGGGCGTCAAGGACGCGTCCGCCGAGCCGAGACAGGCGCCCCAGTCCTGCCTGTCGACCACCTCGCGATTGCTGCCGTCGAGGTTGAACTTCCACCCATGAAAGAGGCAGATGAACCCGGTCGCGCGTCCGGTCAGCTCGGTCGTCAGGCGTCGTCCGCGATGCGGGCAGGAATTATAGAAGGCCTTGAGCTCCTCGGGGCCCGTCCTGACAATGATGAAGCTTTGATCCATGAAGTCGTAGGTGAGGTAATCCCCGACCTCCGGGATTTCCTCTTGACGGCAGGCCTGGTGCCACACCTTCGGCCAGAGCCGCTCGCTCTCTTGCCTCAAGATGGCCGGGGATGTGTAGTTGGCCGCCTCGATGAGGATCTGGTTCTCGGTCGAGTGGTTCATAGCGCATCCAATAGCGGACATCCCTGAGCGTCGCACATAGGCGCAGTCGAGATTAGCGGCGCAAGTGCAGTCGGCCGACGAGAACCACACCAACACGGACGTGCTGAATTGTCCGTACCCGGCGCATCCTCAGGGCGAGCGGACGCGCCTTTCGCCGAGCGGTGGAAACGCCGTCGCAGTCGGCGGCGGCGCGCACGCCAGTCATCACATGCGCGATGGATAACTGCATCGCGCCGACGCCCGCTTCGTACGGCCCGCGCAATCAGCCATCATTCGAGGCCTGACCTGCAGCTTGAAATGAGGAAACCAAGCGTGACGGATCACTCAGGGTGGCTTCGCGACCTGGAAGACATCAAGATGTCGAAGCACCTCTATGGCGACATCGTCGACCACCTGCCTCAGACGGGAGAGGCCGGCATCGAGGAACTCTGCAAGCTGTTCACGGCTGACGCCGCACTCGACTTCACCGAACTTTTCGGAAAAACCTTGCACGGCCACGACGATATCCGCGAACAATTCCGTTTGCTTGCCGCAGATCGCGCCTGGATGTGGCACAGCTTCTCCAACCCGGTGATCGAAATCACCGGCGACGCAGCAAGGAGCCGATGGGTGATCTACGCCATGTCGACCGGCCGCGCCGACGCAAACGGCGCGCCCGATCTGATCTACGGGCGTTACCTCGACGAATACGTCCGCACCGCGGACGGCTGGAAACAGTCGAAACTGAAGATGTGCAACGAAACGCGGGGCCCGTGAGGGGCGAGGGTCCCGCGCGGCTGACGGCTGCGCTTGGTCGGGGGACGGCCGCCACGCTGCGCGGGTCGCCCGCGCCGAGTTCGCCCGTTGCGCAGCGGTGAAGCTCCCCTAGGATCGCCCGACGCGGAGAAGCGCGCCTGAGCCTGATGCTCAACGGGAGGACGTATGCCTGGACAGGAACTTCGTTATGATGAAGCCGGTCTGACCATGATCGGCAGTCTGCACCGCCCCTCGAGCAGCGCTTCGGCGCCGGGCGTGCTGGTCTTTCCGGAGGCCTTCGGCCTCTCGGCCCACGCGATCGCCGCGGCGGAGAGGATCGCCAGCGAGTTGGGCTACGTCGCCCTCGCCTGCGACCTCTGGGGCGAACGTAAGCAGCTGACGAGCTTGGAAGAGGTCATGCCTGCCCTCGGCGCTTTGACCGGCGACCTCCCGCGTCTGCGTGGTCGCATCGGGACCGCCCTGAACACGCTGAGGGACCAGGCCGGCGTCGACACATCGCAGATCGCCGCGATCGGCTTTTGCTTCGGCGGCACGCTGGCGTTCGAGCTTGCGACCTGCTCCGATGTGAGGGCGGCGATCGGCTTCCACAGCGGCCTGCAGGCGCCCTCGTTGGCGAGCGAGGCCAAGCAGATCAAGGGCAAGATCCTGGCGCTTCTGGGCGCCGACGATCCTGGCATCCCGCCCGAAGCGCGAGCCGAGTTCATGCGCCTGCTGACGGAAGCTGGGGTGGACTGGCAAATGAAGCTCTACGGCGGTGTGGTGCACAGCTTCACCAACCCGGACGCCGACCAGGCTGGTCAGCCCGACTTCCTCCGTTACGACGCGCGGGCGGACAAGCGGTCGTGGCGGGAGATGGCCGCCCTGCTGGAAGAGGTGTTCGCCTAGCTGCCGTGGCGCGCCGGCGTGAGCAAGGCTGGACCGCGCAGCGGACCCTACCTATTCGATATGTGCAGGAAGCGACCGCCAGCTTGACGCGCTGATGCGGCGGGCCTTGGCTGAATGCCGGGCCGGCGGCCTGGCCGAGCCACACAGGCCGATCGGTCTCGGCGACCACATCCCGCAGGATCACGAGGCAGGGATCCTCTAGTTGGAGACGATAGTATGTTGTTGACGAACGCCTCGGCGCTGGTGACCGGGGGCGCCGGCGGTTTCGGCGGCGCGACGGCGCGCCGCCTCGCCCAGATGGGCGCGCGCGTTGTGATCGCGGATGTGCACGACGAGCGCGGGGAGGCGCTGGCTAAGGAGCTCGGCGGCGGCAGCGTCTATGTGCGCACCGACATCATGGACGAGCAGTCGATCGCCAACGCCGTCCAGACGGCGGTCGACATCGGTCCGTTGCGCGCTGCGGTCGTCGTGCACGGCGGGCCGAGGCCGGCCGAACCGGGCGGCCGGGTGGTCAGCCGCGAAGGCAAACGGCTGGCGACGGGGTATTTCACGCACGAGGTGCAGGTTTATCTGAACAGCGCCTTCTGCGTCGCGAGCTATGCCGCCGAAGCCATGGCGAAGAACGAACCTTTGGAATCGGCTCAGCGCGGCGTCATCATCAACACGGCGTCCATCGCCGGGTTTGAGGGCCAACCGGGCCAGGTGGCCTACTCCGCGGCCAAAGGCGGGATCATCGGCATGACCCTGACCATGGCCCGCGATCTGGCCCCGCTCGGAATCCGCGCCATGGCGATCGCGCCCGGCACCTTCCTGACCTTCGCCTACGGCGCAATGAGCCCGGACGAGGTGCAGGAGCGGTGGGGCAAGCTCGTCCCCAATCCGAAGCGGCTGGGCGAGCCCGACGAATATGCGCGCCTCGCGGCCCACATCGTCGACAACGATTTCTTGAACGGCTCCACCATCCGGCTGGACGGCGCGCAACGGTTCTGAGGCTCGCAGAGGTCACAGACCGATCTTGCTGCTCGGTGCGCGACCGACGGGCCTGGCGCGGCGCGCGTAGCGCCCGGTCGCGCATTCCGGCGAGGTCCCCGCCGTGCGATCAGCGCCGCCGCGCCACCGCCGCGCTTGGCCGTTGAGAAGCCAACGTCCGACTTGGTCGACAGCGCTGGTTGGCCCGCCTCCGGCAAGCCGCCGTTCGCGCCGGCGCCCCCGTTGATGACCTTCAGATCAGTCCGAGGAGGGCAGCGCCTTGGCTTCTTTCTGCTGAAGGGCCACGCCGCCAATCGCGAGCGAACCCTTGCCAGCCCGGACGCAGAGCAGTTCGACAGCCCCGGTCGCGTCGACGTAGCGCTTGCCCGTCACGGCGCCGCCGGAAAAGGCCGGGTCCAGCGCGCCGAGCTCGGCCGGGCGCTCCGCGGCCATGGGCTTGCCGCCACATTCGGGAACGGCGAGCCCGTCGGACCGAACGACAATCACTTCGGCGTCGCAGACGACGCTCTTCAGGCGCGTTCCAGGCTTCATCCTTAAACCTCTATGAGTGCTGCGCCGGCCTGTCCACCGCCGGCGCACATGGCGGCGACCCCGAGGCCGCCGCCCCGGCGCTGAAGGTCGCGGATCAGCGTCGCAATCATCCGACCTCCGGACGCGGCGATCGGGTGACCGATGCTGCACCCGCTCCCAGAGACATTCACGGTCTCCGGATCGAGACCCAGCCGCCTGCACGCCGCGATCGGCACCGAGGCGAAGGCTTCGTTGATCTCCCAGAGCGCGACGTCGCCGATCGCCGCTCCCGCCCTGCCGAGCAGCTTTTCAATGACGTCGACCACGGCAAGTCCGGTAAGGCGCGGATCGATGCCGATGGAGGTCCAGGCCCTGATCTTGGCCATCACCGGAAGCGCCGTCGATCGCGCCGCCTCATCCGTCGTGATGAGGAGCGCCGAGGCCGCGTCGTTGACGCCGCTGGAGTTACCGGCGGTGATCGAGAACCCTTCGATCTCCGGATGCAGGACCTTGAGCGATGCAAGCTTTTCCAGCGTCGTTTCGCGGCGGGGGTGCTCGTCAACCTTGAAGATGAAGTTGCCGCCGTCCGCCGCCCGCGCCTCGACCGGCACGATTTCGTCGTCAAACTGTCCAGCGTCGATGGCCGCGACCGCGCGCTGGTGCGAACGAAGCGCCCATTCGTCCATCTCCTGGCGACTGGCGCCGACCGCCTTGGCGGTATTCCAGCCGACGGTGATCGACATGTCCTGGTTTGGCGCGTCCGGGCTGTCCGGATGCGTGGGAGGGGCCCAAGCCTCGAGCCACTCGTCGCTTCCCGGCGCCCGCTGGCGCATGAGCGGGATCATCGAGGCCGACATCACCCCGCCCGCGACGACAAAGCGCTCCATCCCGCTCAGGACCGACGCGGCCGCCACGCCCATCGCGGAAAGGCTGCCCGCGCAGTGCCGGTTCAAGGCCATGCCGCCCGCCCGCAACAGACCGGCTTCGACCGCCGCGTGCCGTGCGACCGCGCCCCCGCCATAGAGCGACTCCGCAAACACCACGTCATCCACCAGCGACGGGTCGAGTCCCGGCCGCTCGATGGCCGCCTTCAGGACGGCCTTCGCAAGGACTTCCGGGCTCGTATGGACGAGCGCGCCCTTCCGCGCCGTACCCACGGCCGTGCGGACGGCGCTGACGATCACAGCGGAGGTCAATGTGGAACTCCTTGGCTCGGAACCGCAATTCGTTCTCTGAGGCGTGACCTAAATGGAGAAGGGTGGCCGCGCCACGATCCGTCCACACTCAGCAAGCATGTGCTATGTCGAGTGCAGTCGCCCGGCCGTGCGACCAGGCCCGTTTTGAACGCGATCGCGGCGAAGGCGAGCTCCGGCCACTCAGTGTCGCGCAAGCCGTGTTTCGTCATGGAACGGCGCCACCTTGCTGCGTCCGACGAAATGGCTGGTGATCGTGTCCTTCAGGATCTGCGCCAGCTCAGGCTCGCGCGCACGCATGACTTCACTGATCCCGCCGATGCCGACGATCATCTGTGGCTGGCCCTTCGTGCGAGGCAGCGGCGTGGCGATGATCCCGCCGCCGGCCGTGACCTTGTCGCACGTAAAGGCGTAGCCCTTCTGGCGCGCGACAGCGAGCTCCTCCAGAAGCTCATGGATCCGCACCAGCGGCTGGCCCTCCTTGGCCTCGGCGTTGATGCGCATCACCAGACGCGTCACCTCGGCGTCGGACATGGTGGCGAGCACCGCATAGCCCGCGCCGGACTGCGCGAGCGGCCGCACGGTGCCGAGGGTCATGTGCAGGCGCGCCGGGCTCGTGGCCTGGATCACATGGATGTACTGCACATAGAGCCCGTTCCGCGTGGCCAGCACGATGGTGTCGCCGGTCCGCTCGTTGAGCTCCCTCATCATGCATATGATGGCGCCCTCGGCGAAAAACTGCGAGTTCACCCAGTTGCCAAGCAGGGCGACCCGGCTCGAGGTGATGTAGGTTCGAGAATACGGATCGAAGTTGAGATAACCTGTCGCCACCAGGCTCCTCAGCAGGGCCGACGCGCTGGATTGAGGATAGCCAAGGGCGTTGGCGACCTCCATCACCGTCGACTTTCGCTTGATGTCGTCGAAAAATTCAAGGATTTCAAGTACACGGCCTGCGGACTTCACCGTGCGGTCCTCCGGCGGAGGCCTCGCCGTGATCCTGCGCTCCAACGGCAAGGCGGGCGACCTTCCCATGTTTCCCTCCAGATCTTTTCTTGGCTGGCGCTCGCCGCGCTTCGGCCCTGCGATCACCTATGTGCTGGACCAGCATATCAAGGATCGTCGGCGAAGAGCTGATCACATATGTGATGTTGTCGCGGCCGTCGATTTTCGTTCGCCAAGCGCGCAGCGCGGCGCGGCGTTCATTCGGCGAACTCGAAGAGCACGCCCAGGTTTGCGGAGGGGGCGACGGCGAAGCTGCCCGGGAGGGCGCCGGGAAGCAGCGGCGCGCCGCGGGAGACGAAATAGCGCCGCGCCTGCTCGAGATCGCGGGTGCGCAGGACCACTGAGCGCATGCCCTGGCCAGTCCGCTGCAGCTCTCGCGCGAGCGGGCCGTCGCCGTCGGGCGCGAGCACCTCGATGGTGGCGTCGGCCACCTTGAGGCCGACGGCGCGCGCGCCGAGGGCGGGCCGCCCCGCCTCGTAGACCGGCTCGGCCGACAGAAAGCTCTGCAGGAAGCGGCTGGCCGCCTCGACGTCCCCGACGGCCAGCGTCCAGGCCTTCATCCCTGCCAGGCCGATCGGATGCTCATCGCGCCAGTAGGCCTCGCTTTTCACCGGGCGGGTCAGGCCCGTCTGGCCGTCGCCGTAGAACGAGCCGCCGTAGAACTCGAAGGCCACGCCGAAGCCGTCCGCCGGGTCGGTGTGCAAGGCCACTCCCAGGTCGCGAATGATCCTGAGGCCGTGGGCCGCGATCGCCTCGCGCACCTCCTCCATGTCCGCTTCGTATTCAATGCCGAGGTAGTGCGCGCCGATCCGGGAATTCAGCAGGAAGTTGGGCGGGACGAACAGCTCGAAGATCATTCCGCCGATGTCGAGCAGGCAGGCGCGCCACTCCGGCCGCGGCAGGTCGAGCAAGGTTTCGGCGCCGAAGAGCGTGTGGAAATGGGCGACGCTGGCGTCGTAGTCCTGCAGCACGAGGTTGGGATGGCTCACGCGCCGTGGTCGAATGGATGTGGCTGTCAAGACGGAAGGCCACCCTCGATTCCTTCACCGTCAGGGTGTGCATCTCGCCCGGCGGCTCCCAGATGAAGGTCCCAGCGTCGGCGAATTCGCAGGTCTTCCGGGACCTTGAAGACCATGTCCTTCGGGAGATATTGACCCGCAAGGCCGGCTGGCCGGAAGTCCTTGATCACACCGCTCATCGTCTCGCTCCTAATGCGACCCGGCCGCGCTCGAGCCCGTTAGCGTCTTGACCGGCCACGCCCAACACCTTTCCCGCCGGCCAGACAAATGATCATCCCTCTGCTGGGCCGCAGCGATGGCCGGGATGGATCTAGCGCAGCGCGCCGCGGCCGACCGGACCCACGCGGCGCCTGCACATATATGTTGTCTCGCGGCGTCGGCCGGCTCGCCTTCCTTCCCTGCCGGAATGGTGACATGACGGCCGTTATAACCGTCTCACGCGCTCGCAACGATCATCGCGCCCTCGGCCCGAGACTTGCGTGCAGAATCGAAAATCAGAGATGTCGGCAACCGAGCCTTTCTCCGACCCCGCGGCTGGCGCGCCACGCCTGGACGCTCTCATGGCGCCGCGATCCTTGGCCGTGGTGGGCGCCTCCAACGACCCGACCCGCTTCGGCGGTCGCATTCTGCAATACCTCAACCAATCGACGTTCAGCGGGCCCGTGTACCCGGTGAATCCGGGACGTTCCGAGGTGCAGGGGCTCAAGGCTTTTCGGTCGATCGACGAATTGCCCGGCGCGGTCGACTGCGCGCTGCTGGCGATCTCTGCGGAGGACACCGAGGCGGCGGTGGAGGCCTGCATCCGTAAGGGCGCTCGCTCGGCCGTGCTGTTTGGCGCCGGCTTCTCCGAAGTCGGCGCGGCTGGAGCCGCCCGTCAGGCCCGCCTGGCCGAGGCGGCGCGCGCCGCCGGCCTGCGCCTGCTCGGCCCGAACTGCATGGGTCTGGTGAACGCGCACGCCGGCTTCTACGGCACCTTCGCGTCCGCGTTGGAAGACGGCCTGCCGCCGCCTGGCCGCATCGCCGTGGCGAGCCAGTCGGGCGGCTACGGCGGCTACCTCCTGCGCCATCTCTTCCTGCGCGGTTTGGGCGTCAGCCACTTCGTGACCACCGGGAACGAGTCCGACGTCGACATCGGCGAGGTGCTGCATTGGCTCGCCGGTCAGCCCGATTGCGACGTCCTGCTGGGCTACGTCGAAGGCGTGCGCTCCCGCGACCACTTTGTCGCCGCGCTCGAGCTGGCGCAGCGCAACCGCAAGCAGGTCGTCATGATGAAAGTCGGCCGCACGGCGGAGGGCAGCGCGGCGGCGGCGTCGCACACCGCCTCGCTCACCGGCGAGGACGCGGTCTATGACGCCCTTTTCCGGCAGTACGGCGTCTGGCGCGCGCGCACATCCGACGAGCTCCTGGATGTCGCCTACGCCGCTTCCAAGGGCAGGCTTCCCCAAGGCCGGCGGGTCGGCGTCATCAGCATCTCCGGCGGGGTCGGCGTGCAGATCGCCGACTTCGTCAGCGACGCAGGCCTCACCATGGGCGCGGTCCCGGAGGAGACCAAGGCGGCGCTTCGCGAGCTCGTGCCTAACTGTGCGCCGAACAATCCGATCGACATGACCGGCAACGTCACCAACAACGCGGAGCTGATGGAGAAGACGGCCGACGCCGTGCTCGCGGCCGAAGCCTTCGACGCCGTTGTGGTCTTCATCGGCATCGCCGGGGCGGCGCCCTCGATGGCCGGGCCGCTGCAGGCGGCGCTAAGCCGCGCCTACGCCCGGCACCCGGACAAGCTGCTGTTCGTCTCGGTGACGGCCAGTCCCGAGATGGTGCGCGGCTACGACCAGCAGGGCTTTCTGGTGTTCGAAGATCCCGCGCGAGCGATCACGGCCCTGCAGGCCTTGACCTATTTCCAGGCCCAAGGCGAGCGTCCGCCAAGCGTCGCCGCGCCTGAAGCTGGCCGCGAGCCCATCGAAATCCCGCCGGGCGGATTCCATGAAGCGGCCGCGAAGGCCCTGCTCGCCAAGGTCGGCGTGCGGTCGCCGAAGGAAGCCCTCGTACGCTCGGCGGACGAGGCTGTCGCTGCAGCCGAGACGATCGGTTTTCCGGTCGCCTTGAAGGTCGTCTCGGCGGACATCTTGCACAAGTCCGACATCGGCGGGGTCAGGCTTAAGCTGCAGGACGCAGCTGCCGTGCGATCGGCGTTCGAGCAGATGAGCGCCATCGTCCCTGCCCGCGCGCCTGACGCCCGCATCGACGGTTACCTGGTCTCGGAGATGGTCGTGGGCGGGGTGGAATGCATCCTCGGCGTCACGACCGACCCGGTGTTCGGACCCGTCGTGACCTTCGGCCTCGGCGGCGTTCTCGTCGAACTGCTCAAGGACACCAGTTGCCGTCTGGCGCCGGTGAGCGAGGACGAGGCTCGGGCGATGTTGTCGGAATTGCGGACCGCCCCGGTGCTGACGGGATACCGCGGCGAGCCCGCACACGATCTCGATGCGCTTGCGAAAGCGATCGCGGGCGTCTCGCGTCTGGCGGCGGACCACGCCGAAGATCTGGCGACGATTGAAATCAACCCGCTGGTCGTGCGCCCCGGCGACGGCGGCGTGGTCGCCCTCGATGCATTGATCGAAACCCACAAGCCTGAGCAGAGAGACGGATTTCCAGCTCACTGACGTCCAGAATGACCTTCAGGAGGCCGCCGCGCGTGCCCTGGTCCATCAATTGAGCCCGCGAACTGACGGCGGTTCTCGGCGTCAGTTCTGGTGTGACACTGCAAGGCGCCGCACCTATAAGCGCTCGCAGCGTTCGCGCGGACGGCGGCGTGACCGGGAATGACATGCGTGAGCGAAAATCATCGGACGATTGAGGAACAGCAGGCCAGGTTCGACACCGTTCCTTTCATCGCCTTCCTAGGCGTCAAGATCCTGGAAATCAGCCAAGACGGCATGCGGCTGAAGGCGGTCCTTCCGCCGCAGGCGCTCGGCAATCCGCTCATTGGCGCCTTCCACGGCGGCGCCATCGCGACGCTGATCGACGCGGCCTGCACCGGCCTCATCTCCGCCCTGACGCGTCGCGACGACGTTGTCACAGTCGACCTCCGCACCGACTTTCACCGCCCGGCCTTTGGCGACAGCTTCGAGGTGAAAGCCTGCATCGTGAATCAGGGCCGAACCTTTGTGGTGTCGGAAGCCGAGGTCAGCAATCCGACCGGAAAGCTCGTGGCGAGCGGGCGACTTCTTGCGACCTATGCCGCCTCCCAGAGCGCGCAAATCGAGGAACCACGTGTCGCGCGCTAGGCCGTAGCCCAATACGACGTCGCTCGCGCCCTAACCGAGGCCGCCGCAACCGCCGCGGGCCCGCAGCGGCGGCGATCCTTGCACATCCATGATGCTTCCGGCCGCGAGCGCCCAGGCGGGTTGCGCACCTGGGGTCGAGCGTCCTTGTTGCGCCTCGATCTTTTCGGGAGAGGCCCTTGATCTTCAGGTTGCTCAAGCCTTCGAGCGTCGCCGTGGTCGGCGCAGCCGATGACCGCGGGAAACTGCGCGGCAAGCTGCTGGCTTTGTTGATCCAAGCCGGCTTCGAGGGGGCGGTTTACCCGGTGAATCCGGGCGCGAACGAGATTCAGGGCCTCCCGGCCTATCCGGATCTGACCGCCGTTCCTGGACCCGTCGACCTCGTCTTGATCGCCGTTCCGGGAGGCCAGGTTCCGACGGTCCTCGATCAGGCCGTGCAGATCGGCGCGGGCGCCGCCGTCATCTTCTCGTCGGGCGTGCCTGACATCAGCGGCTATGCGGATCGCATCCGCATCATGGGCCCCAACACCGAAGGCTTCTACCATCCCGAAAGCCGCCTCGCGGCGACCTTCGCGCAAGTGGTCGAGCACAGCCTGCAGCGCGACGAGGCGCCTCCAGCCGCCCCGCGTCCCCTCACCATCGTCTCGCAGTCGGGTGGGCTCGGGTTCGCGCTCTACGGCCGCGCGCTCGCGGAAAACCTCGATGTGCGATCGGTCATCACCACGGGCAACGAGGGCGATCTCGAATGCCTCGACTTTGTCGAACATTGCGTGGACCAGGCGAGCCCAGCCGTCATCCTGCTCTTCATCGAGGGACTAAAGACTCCCGCCCGCCTGGCCGAGGTCGCTGCGAAAGCCAGGGCGGCTGGGTCCAGCATCGTTGCGCTGAAAGTCGGACATTCCGAGGCGGGACAGCGCGCGGCGCTGTCGCATACCGCACACCTCGCCGGCGCGGACACCGCCTATGACGCCAGCTTCGAACGGGCCGGAGTGATCCGCGTCCACGACCTTGAGGAGATGCTGGCGGTCGCCGCCGCGCTCTCGCGCTTGCCCGCGTCTCCCGGCCGCCGCGTCGCGGTCGTGACCACCTCGGGCGGCGCGGGGGCCTGGGCCGCAGATCTCTGCTCAGCTGCGGGGCTGGACCTTCCCCCGCTCAGCGAGGCCCTGCAGGCGCAGATCCTGCCGTTGATCCCGAGCTACGGGGCGGCCGGCAACCCGGTCGACGTCACCGCGGCGGCGGTCGAGGACGGCGGCAAGTCCCTGGTGCAGGTCGTCGAACGGCTCGTTGCGAGCGACGAGGTGGATGGGGTGCTCGTCAACATGGGGCTTGCCGCCGAGGGGCGGGTCGCCGCGCTCAGGCTCGTGCTGGAGCCGTTGCTGCGCGCCAGCCGCAAGCCGATCGTGTTCCACTCGCATATCCTGCCGAGCCGTGAAAACCTCACGGCGCTTGCACAAGCCGGCTCCCACGGCTTCCCGACGCTTCGCGCCGCCGCTCTCGGCCTGGCTGCGCTGGCCAAGGAAGGGGAACGTCTGCGACGAGCCCCGGTGGTCACCCGCTCGGCCGATCGCCGCCCGGTGATCGCGGCTGCGGACGGGGTCCTCGGCGAGGCGCAGACCAGCCATCTGCTGCGCGCCTACGGCCTGCCGTTCCCGCAGTCGATCCTCGCCGCGGACGCGGACCAGTGCGTGGCGGCCGCGGCGCGCATCGGCGGACCGGTGGCCATGAAAATTCAATCGGTCGACCTGCCGCACAAGACAGAAGCCGGCGGGGTCTTCCTGGGCGTGACCGCCGAGGACGTGCGCAGCACCTTTGAGCGTATCATCGCGAACGCCCGAGCCTATGCGCCGGACGCCCGCATCGAAGGGGTGCTCGTGCAGCAGATGGCGCGCCCGGGGCGGGAGGTGGCGGTCGGAATTGTCCGTGATCCGGACTTCGGCCCGCTGGTGATGCTCGGCGCGGGCGGTGTTTACATCGAGGTGCTAAAGGACGTGGTCTTCGCCCCCGCGCCCATCGATCGCGCCGAAGCCATGCGCCTGATCATGAGCCTGAAGACAGCTCCGATCCTCAAGGGGGTTCGTGGCGCGCCCCCGGGGGATCTCGAGGCCCTGGCGGAGCTGATCAGCCGGGTCGGAGACCTCGCGCTTTGCGAGACGGCGATTGAGCAGATCGATCTTAACCCAGTGGTCGTTTACCCGGCTGGCGAGGGCGTCATGGCGGTGGACGCTCTGGTGAGCGGCAAGTCCGCCGGCGCGGAGCCCCGGCATTGACCCCCGCCTCCCCAGCCTCAGGCGCGGACGCGACCTTCCGGGCGTTTCTCGAGGACGGCCGGTTCATGATCCAGCGCTCGCGCTCCACGGGCCGGCACCACTTCTATCCGCGGGAGCTCGATCCCGAGACGGGCGCCGCGGACCTCGAGTGGACCCCGGCGAGCGGGCAAGGAACGGTCTACTCGGTGACCATCGTGCGGAAGAAGCCGCCCGAAGAAAGCCATTGCATCGTTCTGGTCGACCTCGCCGAGGGCCCGCGGATGATGAGCCGTGTGGTCGGCATGGCTGCGGAGGACGTTCGTATCGGCCTGCCGGTGCGCGCCCGCATCGAACGTCTCGACGACCGGCCCGCGATCGTCTTCGAAGCGGAGCACGGCTCGTGAGCGGCTTCAAGCGCGCCGGCGCGGCGATCGTCGGCGCCGCCACCTTCGGGATGGGCGAGGCGCCCGGCTACGAAGCGATCGAACTGGCGGCGCGCGCCGCGAGGGCTGCGCTCGCCGACGCCGGTCTGACGTTGAAGGACGTGGACGCGGTGTTCAGCATGCTGCCGCAGGATCCGTTCTGCGCCACGACCATGCCGGAATATCTCGGCATACGCCCGAAGATGGTCGAGAGCACGCGCACGGGCGGATCGGCCTTCCAGATCCAGGCCATGATCGCCGCCGCCTTGCTGGAGTGCGGCATGATCGATTGCGCCTTGATCTGCTACGGCAGCAACCAGCGCAGTGCGGCGGGCGGCCTGGTGCGCTCCGGCGCCCTGCCGTTTCCGTACGAAGACATCTACCGGCCGATCGCGCCGGCGAGCTCCTACGCCCTCGCCGCGGCGCGTCACATGCATCAGTTCGGCACCACCCGTGAGCAGCTCGCCGCGGTCGCCGTGGCGGCGCGCGAATGGGCCAAGCTAAACCCGGAGGCCTTCAGTCGCGGCGATCTGACGGTGGACGAGGTGCTTTCCGCCCGGATGATCTCGGATCCGCTCACCGTGCGCGACTGCTGCCTGGTGACCGACGGCGCGGCGGCCGTGGTGATGACCCGCGCAGACCGGGCGCGAGACCTGAGGCAGCCGCCGGTCTATCTGCTTGGCGGGGCCATGGCCACTTGGCACCGCTACATCTCGCAGATGCCTGATCTGACGGTGACCGCCCTGGCTGAGGCGGCCCCGCGCGCCTTGGCCCAGGCCGGCGTGACGCTCAGCGAGATCGATGTCGTCGAATTGTACGACGCCTTCACCATCAATGTGATCCTGTTCCTCGAGGACCTTGGGTTTTGCCCGAAGGGAGAAGGCGGGCGGTTCGTCGAACAGGGACGGATCGCTCCGGGGGGATCCCTCCCCGTCAACACCAACGGCGGCGGCCTCTCCTGCGTGCACCCAGGAATGTATGGGCTGTTCACCATGGTGGAGGCCGCCCAGCAGCTGCGCGGCTCGGCCGGGGCGCGCCAGGCGCCCGACGCCAAGCTCGCCATCGCCCATGGCAACGGCGGCGTGCTGGCGACCCAGGCGCTGCTGGTGCTTGGATCTGCAGAGACGCGATAAGGATTTCCGATGGCGTTGAACGCCGACTTTCTGCTGCAACATCGTTTTCCCACGATCGAGGCGAAGATCACCGATCGTGACGCGATGCTCTACGCGCTGTCCGTCGGTCTTGCGGCGGATCCGCTCGACCTGCGCGAGCTGCGCTACGCCTACGAGAAGGACCTCGAGACCTTTGCGACGATGCCGGTCGTTATCGGCCATCCGGGCGACTGGATGGACGACCCCCGCACGGGCATCACCCGGGGGATGGTGGTGCACGGCGCGCAACGGCTGTCCAGCCACAAGCCCTTGCCGCTGGACACGCCGCTGCTTGCCGAAAACCGCGTCGCCGCCTTGCTCGACAAGGGAGCCGATCGCGGCGCGATCATGGTGATGCAGCGTACGATCCGCGAAAAGGGCAGCGGTGAACTCCTGGCCAGCATGGAGTCTCAAGTCTTCTGTCGCGCCGACGGCGGATTTGGCGGATCGACCGGAGTCGTGGAGCCGCTTGCCGCTTGTCCGTCTGGTGCGGCCGATCAGTCGGCGACCATCCCCACGGCGCCGAACGCGGCCCTCCTGTATCGCCTCAACCAGGACCGGAATCCTTTGCACGCCGATCCCGCGGTCGCAGCTCGCGCCAACTTCGAGCGGCCGATCCTGCACGGTCTCGCGACCTACGGCCTTGCGGCGGTCACGGTAAGCCGCGCGCACCCGCAGATGCGCATCCGGAGCTTCGAATGCCGCTTTGCAAAACCGGTGTTCCCGGGGGAGACGATCGTGGTCGACATGTGGCGGACCGGCGACGAGCTCGCCTTCCAGGCCCGTGTCGCCGAACGTGACTTGGTGGTGCTCGATCACGGCCGCGCCCAGCTTGACGAGCCAGGCGGCGGTTTCTGACGCGCGCTTTCCGCGCGACCGGCGCACTTGCCGACAACAACGCCGTCCGCGAGATCACGCGTTTCGAGCCATGGGCGGCGCGGGCGTTAGCCTGCGGGGCTGGCAAGCCGCTCGACCCGCTCAATAGCCTCGACAATCTGCGGCGCATCCGCCGAGACAATGATCCGCCCGCCCTGCGGGCCCTGCAAGGTGAGGCTGGCGATCTGCGCGACCTCGGAGGGGGTGGGCTCGGCCATGCCGAGGTCAGCCAGGCGCACCGGCAAACCCACGGCGCGGTAAAATTCCATAAGGTCGTCGAGAAACGCGGCAGGACGTCCCTCGAGAGCCAGCTGAACGAGGGTGGCGTAGGCGACATGGAAGCCGTGGGCGGCGTTCCCGGCCCGCGACTTCACGAGCCCGCGCGTGATCGCGTGCGCGAACGAGAGGCCGGCGTTCTCCCACGCCAGGCCGGCGAGCAGAATGTTCGCCTCGACCACGGCCTCGAACGCCTCGTCGGCGAGGCCCTCGCGCGCTGCGGCCACCGCCTGCGCGCCGTATTCGCGAAGCGTGCGATAGCAACCATCCGCGATCATCAGCGACAGCCGGGTGGCGGACCCGTCGAAGAAGTTGGTCGCCCCATCCGCGACAGCCCGCTCGGCCTCGAACTTCTTGGCGATCGCATCGCCCATGCCGGCCTGTAGAAACTGCACCGGCGCGCCGGCGATCAGGGCTGTGTCGACCAGGACCAGCAACGGGCTGGTGCGGGTGGCCTCGAGCGCGACCAGCGTGTGGTCATCGTCATAGATGGCCAGAGAGCGCCCGGTGGGCGAATCGTTCGACGCGACGGTCGGCACGGTCACGAACGGGACCTCCAGCCGCCGCGCCACCCCCTTGGCGGCGTCGAGCGCCTTTCCGCCGCCGACGCAGATCACAAGGTCCGCCGAAGCCCCCCGCGCCTCGGCCGTCAGGCGCTCGATCGCCGCGATCGTCACCTCGCCCGCGAACGGCAGCACCGCAAGGGGCGCGCCGCGGAAACTCTCGTTCAACTGCCCGCGGAGCAGCTCAAGCACCTGAGCGTCGATCACCATGGCCGGCCTGGCGGACAGAGGCGCGACCTCCGCGCCGAGGCGCGCAAAGGCGCCGCGTCCCTGAATATAGCGCGGCGGAGAGCCGAAGATCCGCATCACATCCCGTCTCCTGAACGATGCGCCCGGGCGTTCTGCGCCGGTTGAACCGGACTGCCGCGGCGCTTGCAAGGCTGGCCGGCGTCATATCGGCTATGTGTTCGTGGCGGCTCTCCACGCCGAAGTCCGCGGGGCGAAGCCGCGTGAACTCGCCGGCGAACCACTCGGTCCAGCACATACGTGTTCCTCGCGAACCTGCGCATCGCTCGCGATTGCGTTCGGCGCCGCCGTATACCACACAGGCGCAGTTGGACGCGTAAGAACCTGCGGCTCGGCCGAGGCGGCGGTCGTTGGTGACCGGGAGTCGCGAGGAAGACGGGCGTCAGAAGCCCCTGCCCCGGTCGATCCGCCTGCGGAGTTGCACCGCCCGTCGCGCCAGCACGCGGAGGAGACCAGTCGTGCAGCAGACCCCGCCATCCAATCTGGGCGTTGAGCCCAGCGCCTTGGTCGAGATCTACCGTCAGCTGGCGCGTATCCGTGCGGTCGACAAGGCCGGTGGAGCGTCTCGGGGCGGATTTCGCCCCGATCGCCTATTCGCGCGAGATCGAACTGAACCAGATCCCCAACCAGGGATCGATCGCCGCGCGTGTGCGTGAACTGCTTGCTTACAAGACTTGAGGATCAAACCAAGATGTCGATCGAGCTTACCATTCCTCGTCTCGACATGGCCATGACGGAAGGCGGCCTGGCTCAGTGGCTGGTGGAGGATGGGGCGACGGTGAACGAGGGCGACCCGATCTATGTGCTCGAGACGGAAAAGGCCGCCCAGGAAATCTCGGCGCCAGCGTCCGGACAACTGGTCCAGAAGGCGGCCGCCGGCCAGATCTATGCCGTCGGTGTGCTGATCGGCGAAATCATCTAAGCCGCCGGTGCGCGCTCTCTGGCGCCGGCGCGGATGAAACAAGGGAGAAGCAGATGAGTGAGCCAGTGGTGATCAGGAACGAGCGGGACGGTGTCCTGGAGCTCGTCCTCAACCGGCCTGACAAGCTCAACGCCATCAACCAGGAGGTGCTCGACGTCCTCGCCCTGGCGGTCGAAGACCTGCGAACCGAGGACCGCCATCGGGTGATGCTGATCCGCGGTCGCGGCAGGTATTTCTCGGCCGGCGCGGATCTGGCCGCCTTCACCGACCACCCCGAAGGCCGCAGCGGCCTGCGGGTTCGCGGCTGGTTCCGCCGTCAATTGGGCGGCATGCAGACGCTTTGGCAGGAAATGGAGCTGGTCGAAAAGCCCATCGTCGTCGCCCACCATGCGATGTGTATCGGCGCCGGCCTCGAGATGTCGCTTTCGTGCGACTTTCGACTGGCGGCGGCCAGCGCCGAATACTGGTTCCCTGAAATGAAGATGGCGGTGCTTCCGCTGTCCGGCGGAGTGAGCCGACTCGCTCGCTTTTGCGGCCCGCACTGGGCGAAATGGATGGTGCTCGCCAACGAAAAGGTCGACGCCCAACAGGCGCTGACAATGGGCCTCGTACAAAAGGTCTACCCCGACGAAAGCTTCGAGGCCGAGGTCTGGGCCTTCTGCCAGCGGCTCGCCAGCTTTCCGCCCGAGGCCATGGCTATGGCCAAGCTGGCGACGGACCTGGCCGCTGACATGGAATCGGCGAACGCCCGCCAGCTGGAACGCCTCGCCTATTCCAATCTCGTGGCGCTCGACGAACAGGCGGAGGCGCGGCGAGAACACCATCGCAAGATCCTGAAAAATCAGTAGGCGCGCTTCCTCGCCGGGGATGAACCAAGACTTCGTCGTTTTCGCGTGTCGGCCTATGAAATCCATTCCTGATCGAGTTCAAGGCTCAAGCCATGCCCGCGACCGAAGACCTGAGCGCCGTTCTCTTCCAGCCCGTCCAGCTCGGCAAGCTGTCCCTGAAGAACCGGTTTGTCATGTCGCCCATGACGCGAGAAGCCTCTCCAGGGCGGATCCCCGGCCCTGACGTTGCGGACTACTATGCGCGACGGGCTGACAGCACCGGCTTGATCGTCACCGAAGGCGTGGCGCTGCCGGACCGGACCTCGGTCGACCACCCGTCGGTTCCGGCGATGTACGGGGATGGGCTCGAGGGCTGGCGCGCGGTTGTCGCGAAGGTTCACGCCAATGGCGGGGTGATCTTCCCGCAGCTGTGGCACCAAGGCGCCCTGCGCAACCCCTCGCGCGCGGCCGAGCCTGCTCTGATCGGTCTGCGTCCGTCGGGGTTCTGGGGTACGCCTGGGGTCACCTCCTATGACGAAGCCTATGTGACCGCGATGCGCGTCCCGACGCGGCCGATGACGGACAGCGAGATCGCCGATGCCATCGCATCGTTCGCCGTGGCCGCGCGTAACGCGGTCGAGGTCGGCTTCGACGGGATCGCGATCCATGGCGCCCATGGATATCTCATCGATACATTCTTCTGGTCGGACACCAACCTGAGGTCGGATCGATACGGCGGCGGCGCCATGGCGCGGGCGCAGTTCGGCGCCGAGGTGGTGGCGAGCGTCCGGGCGGAGATCGGCCCTGAGGTCCCGATCATGTTCCGCTTTTCCCAGCACAAACAGCAAGATTACAAGGCGCGCTTCGCCGAGACGCCCGAGGAGCTCGGCGTCATCCTGGGCGCCCTCGCCGACGCCGGGGTAGATCTCTTCGACGCCAGCAGCCGCCGGTTCAACCACCCCGCTTTCGAGGATTCGGATCTGTCGCTCGCAGGCTGGGCGCGCAAACTGACGGGCAAGCCAGCGATGGCGGTCGGCGGGATCGGCCTCAACAACTGGCTCCAGGACACCTTCAAGCACCGCGGGGAGACACTCGCAGTGAACAATCTCGACGAGGTCGCCCGCCGTATCGCGGCCGGAGAATTCGACCTCGCCGGCGTCGGACGCGCGTTGCTCAATGATCCCGACTGGGCCAAGCGCGCGCGACGCGGCGAGGCCTTCCTGCCGTTCGACGCGGGTAATCTGGCGAAGCTCGTCTAGACCGCCGATTCCGCGTCACGCCGGGAGGTCCGACCCGCCAGTTCCATCACAACTGTGCGGACCGCGGCGACGGCGTTGCCCGCAAGGCGGCGCGCCACTACCGACTAGGGGTTCCGACGCGAGGAGCCGCAGGCACGACGGCCGGCCTGAACAAATGACCGAAGCCAACCGCAATAGCCGCAAGGCCTGGGGTGAAGACTGAGATGAAACTTGCGCTCTCCGAAAGTCAGCAACTGCTCGAAGACACCGTCGCACGCCTGTTCGAGGCGGAGTCGACGCCTCAGCGCGTCCGCGCCGCGGAAGCAACTGGTTTCGACGCCGCGCTATGGCGCCAGCTGGTCGACCTGGGGCTCGTGACGATGCGCGCCGCGGCGCCGGACGCAGGCGGCTCGAGCCTGCTGGACGCGGCCATTGTGGCGAGCCAGGCCGGCCGCTGGCTCGCTTCGGCGCCTCTCGTCGAGGCGATCGTCGCCGTCGGCCTGCTGCATCGTGTCGAGGCGCCGCCTGCTCTTCTAGAGCGGGTCGACGCCGGCGCGGTGGCCAGCCTCGCGCTGGACGAGACACGGACCGGCCGTCGGCAGATCGTGCCTGGCGGGGCGGTCGCCGAGATCATCGTCGGCTACGACGGCGCTTCCCTTTTCGCCGTGAACCTCGCCGAGCCCGCCGCGCGCGTCGGCAACATCGCCGCAGCGCCGCTGGCGAGCCTCGATCTGACCGCCGGCGAGCGAACCGTGCTTGCAACCGGCGCGTCGGCGCGCCAGGCCTGGGAGGCCGCCCAGGAGGAGTGGAGGCTGCTCAACGCCGCCTTCCAGGCCGGCCTTGGTCGCCGCGCGATAGAACTGGCCGCGGGGTATTCGGCCGAGCGCATCCAGTTCGGCAAGCCGATCGGCAGCTTCCAGGCGATCGCCCATCCGCTGGCAGACTCGGCGACCGACATCGCCGGGGCGCAGCTGCTCGTCTGGCGCGCGATATGGGATATTGCGGCTGGCCGCCAGGACGCAGCGGCCCATACGGCGATGGCCTCCTGGTGGGCCTCGGCAGCCGCCGACGCCGCGGTCCGTCGCGCGGTGCGCACCTTCGGCGGGTATGGGGTCTCCCTTGAATATGACGTGCAGCTCTATTTCCGCCGCGCCAAGCTTCACGCGCTGCTCACTGGAAAGCCTCAGGACCAGCTCGATCGCGTGGCGGCGCGGCTCTGGTTGGATGAGCAGCCGGCGTTGCCGGAGGCCGGCGACGTTGAAATCGACTTCGGGTTCGGGGCTGAGGCTGAGGCCTATGCAGCGGAACTTCGAGCCTTCGTCACCGCGAACATGAGCCCGGACGTCGAGAAGAAGAAGCATCACTCCACCTCGGGACACCACCCCGGATTTCACAAGCGTCTGGCCGAAGCGGGTCATGCCTTCCCGGACATTGCGGTCGATGGGCGGCCAGCGCGCAGTCGCTACGAAGTCATGGCGGCCGCACCGCTGTGGGAGGATCTGAATTGGACGCGCACACCGATCGCGGTCACCGAGTTCGTGGCGAAGATGTGCCAGCTTTGGTCGCAGCCGGAGGCCAAGACTGAGATTCTCGGGCGCATCCTGGCGGGCGACGCCCTCGCCTGCCTCGGCTTCTCTGAACCCGGTGCGGGATCTGACGTCTTTTCGTGCAAGTTGAGCGCCCGTCGCGAGGGCGACGACTGGGTGATGAACGGACAGAAGATGTTCACCACCAATGCGCATAACGCTGACTACATTCTCATTTTGGCCCGGACCGACAACACGGGGAAGAAACATCAGGGTCTGACGATGTTCATCATGCCCCTCAAGTCGCCGGGCGTGGACATCCATCCGGTTTACACCTTGCAGGATGAGCGAACGAACATCGTATACTTCAGCGATGTGCGGACGCCTGACAAATACCGTATCGGCGATGTCGGCCAAGGCGCACGGGTGATGGCCTCAGCACTCGGGTTTGAACAGGGCGGGGCCGGTTATCATGCGGCCCAGACGGCGATGCTGAAGCACGCCGTCGCCTGGGCCAGAAAGCCCCGCGGCGATGCGGGACGGCCGCTCGACGACCTGACCACACGCGGCGTGCTCGCCCGGGCCGCCATCAACGACGCCGTCGCCGAGGTGCTCTGCCGCCGGCAGATCTGGTCGGAAGATGAAGGCGTCGGGGACCCGGCGATCGGCCCAATGGCGAAGATGTTCAGCACAGAGACCATGTATTCAGACGCTAGCGCCATCCTCGAAGTGGCCGCGCCTGAGTCGCTGGTGCGTGGCCTGGACAGCGATCTCGACATCGTCGAGACGACGATGCGCCGCGCGGTCGCCATGACCATCTATGGCGGCACGAGCGAGGTTCATCGCAGCCTGATCGCTGAGAAATCCCTCGGTATGCCGAAATCGCGCGAGTGATGGCCGAATGCGCTGGAAGCCTCCCGAGTCAGGCCTCCGGCGCGCGTCATCAGGGATAAGGTCGCTTCCGCTTCCGCGAAGCCCTGGCTGAGCCGGTCCCGGGCCGCTGCTCGCCGGCTTTCGCCGTCGCCTCGGCGTTCCAAGCTCGTCGCGCTCGACGTCCAGCCTCTGACCTTGCCGGCGGCGGGCGTGCAGCTCTTGGGGCCGGGTTCGCGCCGGACGCGGACGCCGCGACGCCCCGGTCCGCCGTCGCGGTTCAAGCGACAGGCAATCCGGAGCGTTGCAGTTTTCGTCTGTTGGGGGGGGCAGCTGCGGAGATCATCCGCAGCTGCCCCCGCCGCACGATTGGGCCGGCCTACCGCTCGTCGCCGAAGGCGTAGTGCAGCCGCACGCCGATGATCCGCGGCTCGTTGTAGAACACCGTGGTCAAGCCAAGTCCGACCGAGTCTTGGTTTGGCCCGCGCACCGTCACCTTATTCCCGACATTGGTGGCGAAGATGCTGGCGTCCACACCCGAACCCATCACATGGTTCCAATCGAGGTGCAGGTCCACCCGATCGTAGGCCGGAGCCATGACCGAGCCGAACTGAACCGAACTCAGTTTGAAATAGGTCGCCGAGAACACCAGGTCCCCGCGCTCGCCCAGCACGTGGCTCGTGTAGGTCGCCCCGGCGTTCAAGCTGTACTTTGGCGAACCGAGGAAGGCGAAGGACGCAAGCTCGGTTTCGGTGAACGGGGGGAGCGTCGACGGCAGCGCGACGCCGACGCTGACGATCTTCTTATCAATGACGGTTCCGCTGGCGTTGAGCTCCAGGCCCTCGACCGGCTTGAGCGCGAAGTCGGCCTCCACGCCGCGCACCTTGGCGCTGCCGGCGTTGACGTAGAGGGTTTGGTTCGACGGATTGTTGAACGGATTGGCGTCGCCGTCGGGATCCGCAGAGCCCCCGGTCGTAAGACCGGCCTGCAGGTTCTTGTAGCGGGAATTGTAGGCGGCGACGTTGAAGCGGCCGTTCATGCCGGCCAGGCGCCAGCTGGTCTTCAGACCGAGTTCGATATCGCTGACCACCTCCGGCGCGTAGGTCTGAAATGGCGTCAAGAGGCCGCCCAGCTTCGGCGGGTTCACACCGCCCGCGCGATAGCCGCGGCGAACCACCCCATAGACCAGCACGTCTTGCGTGGCCTGGTAGTTCAGGCCGAGCGTGTAGGTCAGCTTGCTCGACTTAGCCTTCGCTGAGTTGGCTGCCACACAATCCGACGGCTCAGTCCCCAGACCGGCGACTGTCAGGGAGGTCACCGTGCAAACGGTCGAATCGTCCCACGTGTAACGCAAGCCGATATCCGTGCTGAGTCCCGCCAGGGCCGGGAAAATATCGGAGAACGCGTAGTTGACCTGGCCGTAGACGGCCTTGCTGGTGTCCGTATAGAAATCCGCGTTGCCGCTGGCGCCGTTCGGCAGGCCCAGCGGACCGATGCCCGGCGCATCGAGCGGCGCGCCCGGGAGGCCGAAGACCTGGAGCAGCAGGCTATTTGGCCCGCTCGGCTTGGATTTCAGCCAGAAGAACCCGCCCACATAGGTCAAGGTGTTGTTCAGGGCCTTGCCCGACGCCTGGAATTCCTCGCTGTACTGCCGGTTGTTTACGGTGGCGATTGCGTCGAGCAGCGAGGACTCGAAGCCGTCGGTATTGGTGTAGCTGACATAGCCGACCTTACGCCAGCCGAAGATGTTCTTCAGCGTTACCGGGCCGATATCCAGGGTCGTGGTGTTGATCAAGGACTGGGTGCGAAGCTTGCTGATGGCGGGCATGTCATCCCACGCCGCGCGTGGGCCGGCGGCCGCCTGGCGCGCAGCTGTGGCCTTGACGTCGCAGATCGGGTCGCCATTGCAGAACACCAGCGGTGAAATCGACTTGAGCTGACCATTGGTCCAGGGGATCAAGTCATAAAATCCGCCCGGCGTGTACTGGTAGGGAACGATGCCGGCGCCATGGTTGATCGACTCTGTGGAGTCGAAGACCGTCACGTTTTTGAGATTGGAGGTCGGATCGGCCCGCAGAGAAATGCGGAAGTTGTTGTCGTGGATATCGTCGAAGTCGGCGCCAGGGGCGCTCATGTTCTTCGTGTAGCCGTCGCGCCGGTCAATGTCGGCAGCGACGCGCAGGGCGAGCTTGTCGGCCACGAGCGGCACGTTAAGAGCGCCCTGGACGTCACGCCAGTCATAGCGGCCGGCGATCACCTGCGCCCAGCCGCCGAACTGGTAAGAGGGTTCGCGGGTGTTGAGCAGGATGGCCCCCGCCGTGGTGTTCTTGCCAAAAAGCGTGCCCTGCGGGCCCTTCAGCACCTGAACATTGGCGACATCGTAAGTCGGCAGCACCGCACCCCAGGTCGAGGTGGGCACGTCGTTGATGTAGGTCGCGACGGCCGGCGGCGCGTTGCCGACGACGCCCCGTGACATGCCGCGAATGCTGAACACCGAGTTGGCAGTGCTGCCCGACCCGGTCAGATTCACGCCTGGCACCATTGTCATGAGCTGGGTGATGTTGGTGACGGCGGCCCGCTCGATCGCCTGGCCCGTCACCGCCGCGATCGACACGGGGGTCTGCTGAATGTTCTCAGCGCGCCGGCGGGCGGTGACGACGATTTCATCCAGGCTGCTGCTCCCCGGGAGCACGGCGGGCGAAGCCGTCGCTGGCGCCAATCCGGAAGTCGCCTGAGCATGCGCCGCCAGCGGCGCCCCAAGGCCTGCCGTGGTGAGCACGGTGCTCGCAAGCATAACGAAACGGGCCCTGTTCATGAGCGTGTCTCCCCTTTTCTGGTTTCGCGCTGATTTTGCGCGATTCAACCGCTAGGGCCGCTTCTAGAGCCGCCCGCCCGTTTGTTCAGCATAGGTGCGGAAATCAGCACAGATGTGCTGCATCCGGCCGATGACGTCCCAGGACATCCGCAGCTGCTGCTCGCCAGCACCCGCGATGGAGGCGTCGCCACCAGGGCCACCGGCGCTTCCTCCGTCAGCACGCGCGGACCGGACTCCACACGGCCGCGGGACCAGATGGTTCGTTCGGGCGGATGCGAGCTTGGCCGCGACCTCATGACTGGACTGGAGCGCCGCGCGTTGCGGGCATCTTCAGTCGTCCTGCCGCAGGAGCACGGCGCCCCCGAGACTGCCGCCGCCATTGCCTACGGCGGACACCTTCACACCTGCGACCTGGCGCGCGCCCGCCTGCCCGCGCAGTTGCAGGACGGCTTCGTGCAAATGCCCAAAGCCGTGCATTCGTCCTTCGGACAGCTGACCGCCATTGGTATTGATCGGCAGTTCGCCGGTCAGGGAAATGCGCTCACCACCTTCGATAAAGGCGCCGCTCTCGCCCTCGCCGCAGAGACCTAACGCCTCCAGCCAGGACATCGCCAGCCAGCTGAACCCGTCATAGAGATGGGCGGTATCGACATCGCTGGGCCTCAGATCCGTTCGCGACCACATCATCTTGGCCGCATCGTGCATGGCCATCCGGGGAAAGTCGTGGCGCGACACCCAAGTGTCCATCCGATCGTAGCTTCCAGCGCCGACGGCTTCGATTCGAACCGGCGTCTGCTTGAGGTCGCGGGCCGCATCCAGACGCGAGACGATGACCGCCGTGGCTCCATCGCAGGGTATGTCGCAATCCAGGAGGCAGAAGGGCGTCGTGATCATGCGCGACGACATGTATTCGTCGATGGTGATCGGCTCGCGATAGATGGCTTTCGGGTTGAGACCCGCGTTGCGACGCTGAACGATAGGAATCGCCGACATCTGTTCACGCGTGATGCCGTAGCGCTCCATGTGCGCGGACGCATGCAGCGCCGTCCAGATTGAGGCCGAGGGCGCCTGGTAGGGGAGCAGGAACTCCAGCCAACTCATGGCCGAGGCCAGCGCCTGGCCTGCTTCCGCCGCCGCCGAGCCGTAACTCGGCGCCCAGCGCTCTCCCAGCGACCGCCAGCAGAGCACGTGCGTCGCATAACCCGCTGAGATCGCAGCGATCGCTTCCATGATCGGCGACAGCTGTGCGGCGTTCTCAGCGCCGGACCACCAGTTCAGTTTCAGATCAAGGCTGTTGGCGATATCCGATATCGCAGCCGCGCCGGAGCCCGACACCGTGCCTCGGGGCACGTTTGGCCAGCAGGCGAGGCCATCAATATCCTCTGGCCGCAGGCCGGCATCTGCGATCGCCAGTTCGCAGGCCCGCACGGCAAGCTCGAACGGCAGGATCTGCGGCTTGCGAAAGATTTCAGATTGGCCAATGCCGGTGATGGCTGTGTTCTTCTCGCCGTAGGTAATCACGTGCGCCCCTTCTTTCAGGCCGTTTCGAACAGGGGCAGATGGATGTCCCCGTTCGGCTCGAAGAAGACCTTCACCGGCAAACCGACGCGCACCTGATCGATCGGCGTGCGCGGCATGTTCGTGATCAGCCGAAGGTCGCCTTGCTCTTCCAACTGGACGATGGCGACCACATAGGGCACCGCAACATCCGGGATCCAGGGTTGGACGTTAACAGTGTAGCCTACGATGACGCCCCGGCCAGAAACCGGCTGCGGCGCGACCTTGTCGGAGCGGCACTGCGGACAGCGTGCGGCGTAGGGATGGATCCAGGTTCCACAGGCTTCGCAGCGCAGAATATGCAGCTTCCCATTTGCGCCTCCGCACCAGAAGTACCGGTTCATCTCCGTGATCCGCGGCAGAGCCCGCGACGGCTTCGGCGCCGGATTGCTCATGGCGTCTCCCCTGATATTGCAGCCGCGGGAGCGTGCGGGCTGCGCGCCGCACTCTGCCTCCCCGGCTTTGGTGAAGTCGAAGCGTTCAGCAAATCCCGGACCTCCCGTGCAGCATGACGCCTTCAATTGCGAGGTCGGCCGGAAGGTGGAGCAGGGTTCGGATAATCTGTGAAACCGAACCGAAATCGCTGGCTGGGCGCTGCGCCAAGTTGAGCCCGCGCGCGCGACAGGCTTCCAGGAAGGCGGCCAGGGCCTCTGGCTCGGCCTCGGGAGGCTGTGCGCCCGCCCCCGTCATTTTCCCCGCCCGTAGATAGCTGGCTCGCAGCCCGCGGTCCTCAAGCTCGTCAGCGAGGCTGATCGTGAACCGCTCCAGACCTGCTTTCGTGGCCTGATACAAGGCGAGATGAGCAAACGGCAGCTCGACGGATTCGCTGCTGATGTTGATGATCTGGCCGCCCCGCCGCAGCAGCGGAATGGCTGCGCGCGAACAGAGGATTGCGCCCGTCAGATTCGTGCTGACGGTCTGAACGATGAGGTCCTCACTCGCGTCCTCGATGCGCGAAGGCGTGTAGACGGCGGCGTTGTTGACGAGGGCGTCGATCTTCCCCTCGCTTTTGGCGATCGCCGCGAAGGCGACGCGCACCGACTCCGGCGAAGCGACATCGCACGTGATCGCCGTGGCCTGCTGGCCGATCTCGGCGGCGACAGCCCCGATCTTCGTCGGGTTGCGTCCCAGCAGCACGACCCGTTCACCATGACCGGCGAGGTGAAGGGCCAGAGTGCGGCCCAGTCCAGAGCCGGCCCCGGTGATTACGACAACTTTTGACACGCGCTTCCCCCAAATTGCACGTCGGCTCCGGCCCGCCCCAGGCAGCGGACGGTCGCCCGTCCCGGTCCGTTCGCCGCCCCGGTCACGGGGACGGCGCGGCCGGTCATGTCGCTGGGCCCGGGCATGGTCGCTTCTATTGGCTGACGCTGTAGCCGCCGTTCACCGGATAGGTCTGGCCGCTGATCCAGCTGGCGGCGTCCGAGCACAGGAACAGCGCCATGGCGGCGACGTCGTCGGGCCGGCCGAAGCGGCGGACGATGTAGCGCGAGAGATGCTTCTTGGCCTGGTCGCTCTCCAGATAGGCGGCGAGCTTCTCCTGGTCTTCCCACGGCGGCTGCAAGGTCGAGAGCGAGATCGAGTTGGCCGTGACGTTGTAGCGGCCGAGCTCCTTGGCGATCGAGCGCATGAAGCCCGCGGCCCCGGCCTTGGCGGCGCAATAGGTCGCCAGGTTCGGCTCGCCGATGCGGCCGGCGTCGGAAACGATGGTGACGACCCGCCCTTTCCCGGCCTGGATCATGCCGGGGATCGCCGCATGGCAGCAGTTCATCACGCCGTAGAGGTTGGTGCGGAAGAACTTGTCCCACTCCGCCGGATCGACTTCCCAGAAGTTCGGATCTAGCCCGATCTCGATCGTCGGACCGGCGTTGCCCGCATTGTTGACCAGCAGGGTCACCGGACCCAGCTCCGCGGCCGCCTTGGCGACCCCGGCGCGCACCGCTTCGAGATCGCTGACGTCCGCCGGGACCGCCACCGCCGGAACGCCCAGCGCCTTGATCTCGTCGACCACCGCCTGGGCGCGCTCGGGATAGTAGTCGTTGACCGCGACGCCGCCGGCGTTGTGCTTGGCGAGCGTCAGCGCGACGCCGCGGCCGGCGCCCTGGCCGGCGCCGGTCACGAAGGCGACCTGACCGCCGAGGTCGAGGGGATCGTCACCGATCATATTGCCCACCTTCGTCAAATATCTGCCGACTCCGGGCGGCTGGCGGCCGTGCCTCCCCTCGCCGTCTATCCCGGTTCCCGCGTAGCGCACAATCGTGGCGATGGCCTCCGGCTGCCCACGTTGAGCATATGGAGGATATGTTCGGCGGTCTGGTTGCCGGGCGATCGGAGTTCAACTAACCCGACCCGAGGTCGTAGACGTGCGGCAACGCGGAGGAACAGCCTAATGCGGGTCTTCGGGTCACCTTCGCGCTATATTCAGGGGGCGGAGCGTTCACCCGTTTCGGTGCGGCGGCGAAACTGGCGTCCGACCCGGTGACGGTGATCGGCGGAGATCTGCTGAAGCTGGTGGGGCCGCGCATCGAAGCGAGCCTCGATGGACGCCCCTTAAGCGTGCCGCCGGTTTCAGGCGGGGTCACCCTCTCGGCCCTTGACCGGCCGACCGCAAGATCCTGACCGCCTCTACTTGTCTGCAACCAACCTTATCCATTCGCGAATTCGGTGCGACGAACCATGACAAAATTCGAGACAGTATCCCCCGAGGGGCAACTGACCAAGATCCACATGCATATCGGCGGCGAGCAGCGGGAGGTCGGCACGGGCGGGACGCACCTGCACCTTGACCCCTATACGCAAAAGCCTCAAGCGATCGTGCCGCTTGCCGGCGAGGCCGAGGTTAACGAGGCGGTCGAAAGGGCGCTGGCGGTTCAGGAGAGCTGGCGGAGGACTTCGCCGGAAGCGCGCCGCGACATTCTTAACCGCCTTGCCGATCTCATCGAGGCGCATCGAGCCGAGTTCGTCGATGCGGCGCGCCGCGACAATGGCCACACTGCCCTCGCCGGCAATATCACGGTGGATACGTGCGTAGCCTACATACGTTATTATGCCGGCTGGTGCGATAAGCTCGGCGGCGAGCTAATCAGCACAATGGATACGCGCGGCGAGCTCTCCTACACCGTGCCGGAGCCGATCGGCATCGTCGGCATCATCGTCACCTGGAACGGCCCGCTGATCTCAATGGGCATGAAGGTCATTCCGGCGCTCGCCGCGGGCAACTGCGTGATCTGCAAGCCGGCCGAACTCAACGCACACGTTCCGGAGTTGTTCGCGAAGGTTTGCAAAGAAGCAGGCATTCCAGACGGCGTGCTGTCGAGTTTCCACGGCACCGGGCCGGCGGGCGAAGCAATTATCCGCCACAAGAAGATCCGCAAGATCAGCTTCACCGGCGGGCCGGTCACCGCGCGCAAGATCCTCACCGCCTGCGCCGAGCAGATCAAGCCCACCGTCATGGAGCTGGGCGGCAAGTCGGCCAATCTGATCTTCCCGGATTGCGACCTGGACGCCGCCGCCCAGCTCTCAGTCTACGGTGTCTTCCTGTTCGGTGCGGGACAGGGGTGCGCGCTGCCGACCCGCGCCTTGGTCCACGCGGACATCTATGACGCCTTTGTCGAAAAGGTGAAGGGCTTGATGAGCCTGATGAAGGTCGGAGATCCTGCCGACCCCTCGACCATCGTCGGCCCCGTCATGAACAAGGATGCGGCCGACCGCATCGAAGCCATGTTCAACCGCGCCCGGCACGACGGCGCGGCGACATTTCTGGTGGGCGGCAATCGCTGCGGCGGAGAGCTCGCCGGTCTGAACTTCATCGAGCCGACGGTGATCGTTGAGGCGGATCCCGACCATGAGATCAGCCAAGTCGAAATCTTCGGCCCCGCGCTGATGATCTCCAAGTTTCACGACGAGGACGAGGCCATCGCCCTGGCCAACAACAGCGAATATGGCCTGGCCGCCTACATTCAGTCGAAAGACATCGACCGGATCAATCGTCTCTCGGAGCGACTGTTCTCGGGCGGCGTCTATGTCAACGGCGGCAGCCAAGTCAACGCCCGCACCCCGTTCGGGGGCATCGGCATCTCAGGCTTCGGCAAGGAAGGCGGTCGCGCCGGTATTGATGAATACCTGCATTACAAGACCGTCACCATCAAGACCTCCGGTCCGGCCGGTCAGTAAGGGAAGGCATCGATGGCCGATTTTTCACAGCAAAGCTTCGACTTGGCGGGCAAGGTCGCGATCGTGACCGGAGCCGGCGGGCGCGGCAATTCCATTGGGCGCGCCTATTCCGTGGCCCTCGCCAACGCCGGAGCGGCCGTCGTGGTCGCGGACCTCAATGGTGAAGGCGCCCAGACGGTCGCCCGCGAGATTGTCGCAAGCGGCGGCAAGGCGCTCGCCCAACAGGTCGACATCACCGACGTCGCTTCGGTGAAGGCGATGGTCGCGGCCGTCACCGACGCTTTCGGTGGCGTCGACATTCTCGTCAACAATGCTGCGTTGATGGTCGAGATGGGCGCCTCCGCCACGATCACCACCAGCAAGGCGGAATTTGACAAGTTCATCGGCGTCAATGTCTGGGGGGCGATCAACTGTGCGCAGGCCGTTGCGCCGAGCATGACCGCTCGCGGCGGCGGCGCGATCGTCAACCAGGTGTCAGCCGGGGCCTTTCCAGCGCAGAGCCTCTACGGGATCACCAAGCTTGCGCTTGCGGGCGCGACAACGACGCTGGCCACGGAGCTCGGTTCCCAGAAGATCCGCGTCAACGCCATCGCCCCCGGGATGACCCGCTCGGACGCCGGCGTTTCGATGACGCCGGAGGACAGTCCCTTTGTGCAGTCGATCAACGCGCGCTGCCCCATCCAGTCGCGCGACACGCCGGACGCGCTCTGCGGCGCACTGCTGCTGCTGGTCTCTGAAGCGGGCCGCTGGATCACCGGCCAGACGGTGCACGTCGATGGTGGTTGGGTGATGGGCTATTGAGCTGCTGACCATCGAGTTCAGGGCGCACGGCCGGCGCGGCCGTGCGCCACCTGCCAAATAAAAACTAAGGGAGCATTCCGATGACCATGGTCGATCCGCAGGTTCGCCGGCAAACAGGCGAGCGCCTGATGCTCGAGATCAGCGGCACACGGTTGGCCGTAGCGCCCACCTTGCTGGAAGAGACCATTCGCGACTTCGGTTACGCGGAGATCTGGTCGAGGCCCGGTCTGGACCGCCGCTCCCGACGCTGGATCTCGCTGGCGGCTGCGGCGGCCACGGGAGTCGTTGATTGGCTGGAGGAGCTCGTGCGTGGTGCGCTCAAGAGCGGCGACATCAGCCTGTCTGAAATGCGGGAGGGCGTGCTTCATTTCGCTGTCTACAGCGGCTGGCCGCTCGGGCGGACGTTCGACCGCGTCGTCAGCAAGGTGGCCGGCGAGCTTGGCCTGAGCGCGGATCTTCCGCCGATCTGCCCCGCGCCGCGCGATGCAGATGAGCGCCGCAGCAGTGGGGCCGCGAACTATCACAGCGTCATGACGTTCCCGCCCCCGGATTCACCTTCCGCCTTCGTCGCCGGCGGGATCAAAAACTTCGTCTTCGGCGAGATGTGGACACGTCCCGGTCTCGACCAGCGCGCGCGGCGTTGGATTACGCTGTCGTGTGTCGGCGCGTCCGACACCCCTCATCCGATCACCACGCATGTCTATGCCGCCCTGAACGCCGGCGACGCGACGTATCAGGAAATGGAAGAGTTTGTTCTGCAGTTCGCGTTCGAGGTGGGCTGGCCCAAGGGTTCCGTCATGCAGGGCGCCCTGGAGGCGATGGCGCCCCGGGTGGAACAAGGTCTGAACTGGTACTGAAGGTAGATGATCCATGATCAAGGCTGACCATGCCGGCAAGGTCGCGCTCGTCACGGGTGCGGCGAGCGGGCTAGGGCGTGCAACGGCGATGTCGCTAGGGCGCGCCGGTGCGGAGGTCGTGCTGGTCGACGTCAACCCGGCTGGGCTGGAGGAAACCCGAAACCTGCTTAAGGAGGTGGGGGCGGTCGGTCACATCCACATCGCCGACTTGAGCAACGCATCCGCATGCACCGGTGCGATCGACGCGGCTGTCCAGACCTGTGGCCGGCTCGATGCGCTCTGCAACGTGGCGGGCGTGATCTACTTCAGCCACGCCACGGAGATGCAAGATGCGCTCTGGGATCGAACTATCGCGGTGAATCTGAGCGCGCCGTTCTTTCTCAGTCGAGCGGCGCTCCCGCACCTGATCGAGGCTCGCGGCGCGATCGTCAATGTCGCGTCGGCGGCCGCATTCGTCGGAGAAGCCTATCTGGCGGCCTATGCCGCGAGCAAGGCGGGCTTGGTTCATCTCACGCGGTCGCTCGCGATGGAATACATGCATGCGCCGATCCGCATCAACGCGGTCGCGCCTGGGGGCATGGAGACGCCGATGGCGGGCGGCATCAGGATTCCAGGGGATGTCGACATGACGTTGGTTCAACGGTTCATGGGCGTTCGCGGAGCCGTGGACGCTGATGAGGTCGCCGACATGATTTCCTATCTCGCTTCGGCGTCCGCGCGTGGATATCACGGCTCGATCATATCGATCGACGGCGGGATCACCGCAGGCTGACCCAAAAGCGGCTCCCGGCGGCGTCGCCGTTCGTAAGAAGGCAGCGAAGAACAGATGAACATCGGCTGGGTTGGACTGGGGTCGATCGGCGCCCACATGGTCAGGCACGTCCTGGCGGCGGGATTTGCGGTTACGGCCTACGCCCGTGGTCAGGGTCTGCAAGCGGTGCTGAGCGCAGGCGCCACCTCCGACGCAGATTACACAGCGGTCGCGGCCGGCAAGGACGTTGTCGTGCTTTGCGTCTTCGATGACGCCCAGGTGGCTTCCGTGCTGTTTGAGCACGGCGCACTCGCCGCGATGAGGCCGGGCAGTATTCTCGTCATCCACACCACGGGCTCGCCGGGCTTCGCCCGCCTGGTGCAGTCGCGCGCTCCGGAAGGCGTGCTGGTGGTGGACGCAACTTTCAGCGGCGGGCCTGCTCAAGCCGAGGCCGGCGCCCTCAGGCTGATCGTCGGCGGTCCCGCCGAAGCGATCGAACGTGCGCGTCCCGTGCTAGACGCCTACTCACAGCGCCTATTCCATGTCGGCGAACTCGGTCAGGGCCAGGCGATCAAGTTGCTGAACAATCTCCTATTCGCCGCGAATCTGCAGAATGCGGCAGAAATTCTCCGCATGGCGGAGCAGCAAGGGATCAGCGTGGGGCTGTGTGCGGAAATACTGCACGATTGCAGCGCCTCTAGCACTGCAGTGTCCCTTTTCAAGGCTGGTGCGCCTGTGGACGCGGTGCTGGCTAGCGCCAGGCCTTACCTGGTCAAGGATGTCGCGCTCGCTCTGGCGAGCGCCGCCGAACTGAATATCGACACTCACGCGCTCGCCGCCACAGCGGCTTATTTTGCCAAGTAAAGAGCCGGCCCCTTACGCTTCCATCGAAATGGTCTTGGTCTCGAGATATTCTTCGAAGCCCTCTAGCCCCATCTCACGACCAAGGCCGCTTTGCTTGTAGCCGCCGAACGGTGCGTCGGGGCCGAAGTAAGCGCTCTTGTTGATGCTGATGGTCCCCGTGCGGATGCGCTTGGCGATGGCGAGCGCCCGGTTGGGATCGGCGGACTGAACCGCACCACTCAGGCCGTAGTCGGATTCGTTGGCGATGCGTACGGCGTCCTCGTCGTCCTCGTAGGGGATCGCCACCAGCACCGGGCCGAAGATCTCTTCCTGAGCGATGCGCATGTGGTTGTCGACATCGGCGAAGAGCGTCGGCGCGATGTAATAGCCGCCGCGCTCGACGTGGGCGGCATGTCCGCCGGTAACCAGGCGCGCGCCCTCCTTCTTACCCAGCTCGATGTAGCTGATGACACGATCGAACTGCGCTTTGGAGACGACTGGTCCCATGACTTGGTCAGGCGCCTCCGGATCGCCGAAGGGCACGGCCTCGAACAAGGCCTTCAGTATCTCGATGGCTTCGGCGTAACGCCTGCGCGGGATCAGGATGCGGGTCGGAAGGGCGCAGCCCTGGCCGGCATGGAAACAGACGCCCAGCCCGCTCTGGAGCGCTTCGGGGAAGATGGCGTCATCGAGCACGATGTTCGCCGATTTGCCGCCGAGCTCCAGGAACACCCGCTTCAGGGTGGAGGCGGCGACCTCCATGATGCGCTTTCCGACCAGCGTCGAGCCGGTGAACGAAATGACGTCGACCCGGCTGTCGGCCACCAGCTGTTCGCCGGGCGCGGCCTTGTCGGCGCTGGTCACCACATTGAAGACGCCTGGCGGCAGCGCGGCCTTCGCGGCCGCCTCGCCGAGAAAGGCTGCGGACCACGGCGTGTTCGGCGCGGCTTTGAGCACCACCGTGCAGCCCGCCGCGAGGGCGGCCGTCGTCTTCGCGAGATTGACCTGAACCGGCACGTTCCACGGGGTGATCGCGCCGACAACGCCGGCCGCCTCCTTTACGACAAGCCGGCGGCTGGGGACACCGAGTGCGTTGGCGACCCCGATGTCGCGCTCCCACGAGTAGCCTTCGGCGAGGGAGAGCGTCCAGCTCATCATGTCAATCGGCTTGTCCAGCGCGATCAGCTGGGTCAGCAGCCGGGTTGAGCCGGTCTCCGCCATGATCCGCGGCCGATACGCCTCGGCCAGGCCCCGCAACGCGTCCTGCCACCTGCGCAGCGCCGCCACGCGCTTGGCCACGTCCGTGGGCCAGTCGGTGGTGTCGAACGCCCGCCGCGCCGCCGCGATCGCTTCGTCCACATCGGCGGCGGAGCCGTGAGCCGCCTGCCCGACGGTCGCCCCGCTGACGGGCGTCACCACGTCGTAGGTGCGGCCGCCCTCTGCGGGCCGGAGCTGGCCGTCGACATAGAGCAACGAGGTGGGAAATTCCGACATGCCAGCTCTCAGAGGTTTCGCGTGCGCCAGGTCGACACAGATTTGGCCGCGCGTTCGACAGGCTTCCGTCCAGGCCCGCTCAGCCGCCGGACGGCCAGGCCCGGTTCTCCGATTCGATATCACCGGTCGCCAGCGTCGCAATACCGGCGCGGAATAGATCACACTGCTGTTTTTGCACTACGAAACGGTCATCACTGCAGAGTTGACGAAGATGAGGAAGGGCGACAAGGAAACGTTCACAGGACGACCTGCCCCCGCTGCCGGCGTGGACGCGGGCGCCTAAGTGCTCAGTTGCGCCAGCCGCGAATAGCGTTCCCCCCGTCGCAGCTGATGACATCGCAGGTGATGAATCGCGCCGCCTCAGAGGCGAGGAACAACGCGAGCGCAACGATGTCTTCGGGCCTCCCCCTCTCCTGCCGCAATATCTGCATTCCAAGGACGCTCTCCCAGACCTCCGGGGTCAGCTGTGTTTTGTTCGCCGGCGTTTCCATCAGCCCAGGTGCGATCGCCAACACCCGGATTCCGTCCTCGCCATAGGCATGCGCAAGGCCATAGGTCATCGCGTTCAGCGCCGCCTTGGTCACGCCATAAGCCTTGACCGGCGCGAAGCTCGACATCGAGGATTGATTGATGACGACCGCGTGGCCCGCCGCCGCCAGCGCCGGCCGCAACGCGTCTGCCAGCAGCGTCGGGCCAACGGTGTTGACCGACAGATAGCGGAGCCACTCGCTCTGGGTTAGCCCCGCCATCGCATCAGAGACGTGACCATAGGCGATGCCGGCGTTGTTGATCAGCACGTGCACGGCGTCATGCCGCGCGCGCACCGCGGCGGCCAGCGCCTGTATGCTCGACTCGTCGCCCATGTCGACGGGGATCGCCTCCGCGCTGCCGCCCGCAGCGCGGATCATGCTCGCCGTCTCCTCGGCGCCAGCGATGTTGATGTCCGCGGCGATGACTGTCCCGCCCTCGGCGGCGAAGCCCCTCGCCAAAGCGCGCCCCAGCCCGTCAGCTGCTCCAGTCACCACGATTATCTTGTCTGCGAAGCGAATGCCGCCACCTGCCAAACTGTCCTCCATCGGCTGAAAACCAACCCGCCAGGGCGCCGTCTACGAGCGTCCGTGGTACGTCGCGTGGTGTGATCGGCGACGCTCACGCTGCGGTCGCCGCCCATGACGTCGATGTCGCGCGGACGCCCGGCCGCCTGAACCTCGCGCTCTACGACACCGGCTGCGCGGCATGTCTCGCGAGGCACGCCGCAACGCCCCTCGGCTCTGGCCGTTTGCGGGGATCATAGAACGGCGACAGGATTCGCAGCAGGTGCTCACGGGCGCGGCGGCTGGAGACCTTGCCCACCTCGGCCTCGCGGGCCTTGGAGGCGGCCACCTCTTCCGGTGACATGTTTGCGCGATCTTTGGCGAGGAGAGTCTCCGCGACCCTCTTAACGTGGGACTGGATATGGTTCACCGCGTAGAAGAACGCCCAGACCCTGTAGAAATAGGCGACGATTTTGTTCTTCCCGAACAGCGCATGATAGACGTCATGAGCGACTGTTCGATGTTCGTGCTCTTCGGCCAGATGCCACCGCCAAAGCTCAGCAGGCTCTTCGTCCGCGTCTTTCAAATATTCATCGTATTCTTCAAAATACGTCGAAACGGCGATTGCGCTCATCGCCTCAAACCCTTCGCTGTAGGCGCAATTAAACCGCAGTGATTTCTTTTCGAGGAACTCGTTGTAATCCGCCTCGTAGGCTTTTTCGAGGGGAAGGATCTCCTCATAGCCGCAATCGCGAAGCGCCTTGTTGAAGCGGATGTGCTGCTTGCAGTGCTGAATTTCTTGCTTGATAAATATCTCGAGATCGCGGTGCAGCTTCTCATTCGTCGGATCGAGCGCCGCTTTGGCCTGAACCATCACCTTGACGAGATAGGGCTCGATGTAGGCTGGAACCGTCGAGGATGCATTGTAGAACTGCGCAAACTCGTGATCGCGGGCCCAGTGAGCCCGCACCTTCGAGAAATCCCAATTTGGAGTGCGCACCTGCATCTTAGGGTCCCAGCTTACACTATGTAGGTTTTATCGCAAACGCCATTTGTCAGGCAGGCCGTGGCATGCCACGCGCGGCATGCCCGCAGCTCAGGCGATGACGCCCTGCTCTTTGAGCCGCTCGATGGTTTCCCACTCCACGCCGCGCTCCATCAGGACAACTTCTGTATGCTCTGAAGCTTCGGGGCATCGAGCCGGCCGACTCGGCTCCGAATTGAACTGGACTGGGGCGGAGACCAGCTTGAGCGGTTCGCCGCCGTCGTTCGACTCGACCTCGATGATCATGTCATTCGCCAGGACCTGCGGATCGTTGGCTATGTCCATGAGCGTCTGATAGGGCGCCCATTGGCCGCGGAGGGTCGCGAACCGCTCGCGCCAGTAGGACATCGGCTGCGAAGCGATGGCGCGGGTGACCTCGACACTGCCGTCGACCCAGTTCTCCATCAGCGCTTCGGCGGTGTTGAAACGCGAATCCTGCATCAGCTCCGGCCTGCCCAGATGCGCCCACGTATCTTCCAGATAGGGGCCGGGCGTCAGAATGGTCAGGTTGAGATAGCTGCCGTCGGCGGTCTGGAAAACACCCACAAAGGGATTGCCCTTGACCCCGCCGGACTTCGGCATCTTCGCCTGGAACGGGACGCGGCCAATCTCCATGGCCATCGCCAAGCCCATGCCGTTCGCCCAGACGCCGGATCCCAATAGCGAGACGTCCACTTCCAGCGCCTCGCCGGTGCGCTCGCGATGCAGCAGCGCCGCTGCGATACCCAGGGCGATGTTCGTGCCGCCGATCGTGTCGCCGTACGCTGGACCGGGCTGCGTCAGCGGTCCGCCGAGTTCAGGCGGGGTCACGCACATCGCGGATCCCCCGCGCGCCCAGAAGGCCGTCGAATCGAAGCCGCCCTTCTCCCGGTCGGGGCCCTTGGCTCCAAAGGCGCTGCCCCGCGCATAGATGATCTGCGGGTTGGCGGCGCGGATGTGTTCGACGTCGATCATCAGCTTGCGCAGATGTTGCGGCAGATAATTGGTGAGGAAGACATCGCAATCTTTCGCCAGCTCGTAGATGAGTTCCCGGCCGCCGACTGTCGAGATGTCAACCCCAACGCTTCTCTTGCCGCGGTTGGGGTGCGCCATCATCACGTTACGGTTTGGATTGACCGGCGCTCCATCGAGATTGATGAACCCCCTCTGTGTATCACCCCGCACCGGATGCTCGATCTTGATGACGTCCGCCCCCCAGTCCGCCAGGATCGCGCTCGCAACCGGTACGAACGTGAACTGGGCCACTTCGAGGATCCGGACGCCCTTCATCGTCTCAACCATGCTACTCCTCCGTTCCGCCAAATCGGCCCCAGCTGATACGGCCGCGACGACAGGTTTTGCGCCAAAATTACCCGCGGCCAGAAAGCCTTTCGCGGCCGTTCTTTTAGGCGAGCGCCTTTTCTACTGAGGCCGCGACATCGATCTGCTGCGTGATGACCCCTGCGGCGAAGCCGCCGTCGACAAAGAGCGCGTGACCGTTGATGTAGCTGGCTGCATCGCTGTTAAGGAACAACAACGGAAGCGCCTGTTCCCTGGCCGAAGAGCGCCGATTGATGGGCTGGGTGAAGACGTCGATCACCGGAGCGGTGGCCGCCTTGATGAAATCACCCATCATCGGCGTCTCGGTCGGCCCCGGCAGCAGCGCATTCATCCGCACGCCCTGCTCCTGGATCGTACGCACGGCGCGCTGCATGATCCAGACAGTCGCAGCTTCCTTGGAGAAGGTGTAGCCGTCGGCGACGACCTCGGGATGGCTATCAACCCAGGCGCAAGCCTTCGGGAAATCCGGGGTCGCAACGATCTCCATGATCGTCGGCAGTCGTTGCAGGTAGGCGAAGGCAGCTGAGGAGGTGATCGTCGCGACGCTGCCGCCGCGGCGGATGCGCGGCAAGAGCGCTTCCGTCCAGTGCCGCATGCCAGCGAAATTCACCCGCATCACATCGGCCGCCGGGAAGGTCTGCGGCAGTCCAGTACAGGTGAACAGGCAGTCGATTGTTCCGGCGACCTTCGCCGCCGCAGCGTCGATCGAGGCCGGATCGCGCAGGTCGAGTTGGTTGAACGAGGCGAGCTCGAGGCCGCTCGGGCGGATGTCGAAGCCGTGCACCTCGGCCCCCTGATCGATGAGCTCGCGGGCGGCGGCTTCGCCCATGCCGGAATAACATCCGGCGACCACGACGCGCTTGCCCTTGAAATCGAAGTCACCCATCGCCGCCTCCCCGACTACGTCGCGTTAGGCCGACCTCTAGCGCACCTGGTCTTCGGCCGCGATTCAGGCGGTCCACTCATCGCTCATGTGCTGGGTTTCGCGGGCGAGCCCGCACGTTTGGGCGACCCCCCGGCTGCGTTCGCCACGCTCCCCTGACGCGCCGCGCCCGCAAAGCGTCGTATCGCCCCTCCGGCGATTGAGGCTTGTTGCTCAGCCGCCAGTGGTCGGACGGGTGAAGAGAAGCGTCAGGATCTCCGCTTCGGCGCGGCGCAGGTCGGCTTCCTGCAGGGGCGCCGACCCGCGCAGAAGGGTCGTCGGGCGCGCCGCGAGCCGCTCGATCGCGGCATAGATGATGACGGCCCGGGCCAAGGCATCGGGTTCGGAAAGCTGATCTGCGCCGTCAGCGGCGGATATGCGCTTGGCGATGCTCGTAATGATGGGCATGGCCGCGTCTTGTCGCACCTGAATGAAGGCGGGATCCCCGAGATCGCTTTGGAAGTTGCGAAAGCTAAGAACTGCGCGGTGGGTATCCCAGAAGCCGTAGAAGGCGTCGACGAAGCGACGGCTGTGATGTTCGATCGACGCGGGATCCCACGGCCCTTCCAGCGTCTCCATGACTTCGCTCATGTCGGCGGTCGCTTCTTCGCTGAGAACGAGCAACAACTCGTTGGTATCCGCGAAGTAGAGGTAGAATGTCTGAGACGCCAGGCCCGCGGCGCGCGCGACGGAACTGGGGGAAAGCTTCTCGGCCCGCGTGAGCAGGGTCCGGCCTGCCTCGAGGAGCCGACGGCGGCTCTCGACACCTTTTCGGCCGAGGGCTTGTCCGTGTTTGTTTCGGTCCACCGACGCAGTTTCGTTGCTCATCAAAACTATCTACAAGATGCTTGGGGCCGCGGCCAAGTGGGCGCGAGCGTCTCGGTTTCGATATCATTCCAGCGCTCCGGCCGGCGAGACGACCGCCAACAGCGCCGCTGCCGCACCCCAAAGCGAGATCGAGGTCGCGCGTTTTTCAGCAGGTAGGTGATGGTTTGGGGCGCGCCAGGCCGCATCCAGACGCATCGGCAGGCCCGCCGCCGAAGGCGACGACGGGCCCGCAATCCTCACGGATGGGCCGGACGGCCCCCAACCTTCCTACGCCGCCTCTTGTTCGCCATCCTGCTTCGAGACGCTGGCGAACATTTGGGTGATGTCGCCCGAGGTGACCGGGCGCGCGACCTCGCCGGCGGCCAACGGCGCCGGACCGCCGTAAGAGAGGGGCGAGATGTCCACATGCGCGGCCTGGCGACGAAGGGCCCCCACAGTCGCCTGCTCGCGCCCGCCGACCTTCCCCACGGCGTCAAAATTGAACATTTTCACTGCGTTCTGATGCGTGATCTTGTCGATCTGCGTCGGCGTCAGATGTTGCATAGTCGCCAGAAGCCGCTCGGGGGCGTGCGGCCAGAGCGTGTCGGAGTGCGGGTAATCACACTCGTAGGCCACGTTGTCCTCACCGATGGCGTCCAGATTCTTGAGGCCGAAGGCGTCATCGATGAAGCAGGTCATGAAATGCTCTCGGAACACGTCGCTCGGCCGGCGGCCCTTGCCGAAGTCCGCGTGCGTCCACGCACTGTGATGCTCGTGAGTAAAGTCGGCGCGTTCCAGGAAATACGGGATCCAGCCGATGCCGCCTTCCGACAGCGAGATCTTAAGGTCCTTGTAGCGTTGCAACGCATTCAACTGCAGCCAATCCGCGGCGCTGAAGACGATTGAGATCGGCATGGTCGTGATCCAGGCGTCAATCGGCGTCTCCATGGACGAGTGCGGCGCCTGGGCCCCGGAACCGATGTGGAGGTTGAGGACCACCTTGTTCTCGGCGCAAACCTTCCAGAGCGGCTCCCAATGGGGGTTATGGATGCTGGGTTGTCCCTTCGCAGCGGGATTATCGCTGAAGGTGATCGAGTGACAGCCCTTCGCCACGACGCGCTTGATTTCGGCGACCGTGGCGTCGATGTCCCAATAAGGAATGATGGCCGTCGGGATGTTGCGGCCGGGATAGGAACCGCACCACTCGTCAATGTGCCAGTCGTTGTAGGCCTGCAGAAGCGTCAGGGCGTTCTTTTTGTTCTCAAAACTGTGGAACAGGCTTCCGTCGAACCCGACGACGCTCGGGAAGTTCACCGAGGCCAGGATGCCGTTGGCGTTCATATCCTCGATCCGGGCATGGATGTCGTAGGAGCCCGGGCGCATCTGCTCGAACGACGCCGGCTCACAACCGTATTCCTCGGGCACCCGCCCCGCCACGGCGTTGAGGCCGATCGCTCCGCAGCGGCGGCCATCGTAAACCCAATAGTCGGCGCCAGACTTGTCCCTGCGCACGACCGGCGCGATCGCCTTCTGGGCGGCGGTCAGATGGTTGTCGTACATCGTGGGCGGCTCGACGATGTGATCGTCGACGCTGACGATAATGAGATCCTCGACCTTCATGGTGGCTGCCTCCTCTTGAACCAACAGTTTGTCCGTTTTGGACATACCCGAGATCGACGTCCGCGTAAAGGCCGTGCCGATTGCAGGATCGCACCCGCAACCACGCACCCTTGACGCTCCCGAATCCATCAGCCAAAAAAGCCAACAAAGTGTTGGTGCATTGGGTCCTACCGCCCGCGAGGGCTTCCGCGACCTTTGACAATCACGATGGGGGTCGGCGTGCGGCAGCTGGATTCAGTCGGCGCGCACGACGGACGATCCCAGGCGTTACGGGAGGTAAGCACCAGTCATGAGCACCGTCCAGAAGGTTGCGCGGCCTGACCACGTCCCACCCGGGCTTGTCGTGGATTTCGACTTCTACCGCGACGCTCGGTATGAGCCTGGCGATCCCCACGCCGGCATAGCAAAGCTGGTCGCCAAGGCCCCGCCGGTCTTCTGGACGCCGCAGAACGGCGGACACTGGGTGCTGGCCGGTCATCCAGAACTGTTCGAAGCCGTGCGGACCCCGGAGGTATTCTCGAGCGAGAAGCAGGGGCTGCCGCCAACGTCATATGAGCCGAAGCAGGTTCCGATAAACAGTGACCCGCCGGAACATGAGATCTATAGACTTCCGCTGTCCAAGGCGTTTTCGCCGAAGGCGATGTTGGCCTTGCAAGACGACATTCGCCAATTGGCGGTCGAGCTCATCGAAAAGGTACGGCAGGAAGGCCGCTGCGATTTCGCGACCGAAATCGCCGAACCGCTCCCGGTTTCCATCTTCATGAAGCTGATGGGCCTGCCGTTGGAGATGCTCGGCGAATACCGAGTCTGGGTCAACGAGCTGCTTGCGAGCGGCGTCCCGGAGGTGAGAGGCGAGGCTCTTCGAAAAATCGGCGTGGGCATGTCGTCTATCATCAAGGCGCGGATGGATCAGCGGCGGGATGATCTGATCAGCCGGCTTCTGGACACGGAGATCGACGGTCGGGCCGTGACGTTCGAAGAAATGCAGAGTTACTGCCTACTATTGTTTATCGCGGGACTGGACACCGTGATGAACGGGATGTGCTTCGGCATACGCCATCTGGCGAAAGATCAGGCGTTGCAGGCGAAGTTACGTGCGGATCCCGCCCTCATTCCTGAGGCCATGGAGGAACTGCTCCGTCGTTACACCTTCACCATGCCGGGCCGGATCGTGGCGCGTGACCACGAGGCCTTCGGGGTTCAATTCAAGAAGAACGAGCGGGTGCTTCTGATGCTGCCAGCCGCAGATCTCGACCCGCGTGAATTCGAAAACCCGCTGGTCTTCGATCTCGACCGCGAGAACAAGGTGCACATCGCCTTCAATTCCGGCCCACATCGATGTGTCGGGTCGCACCTCGCTCGGCTTGAGCTGAAGATACTCTATGAGGAAATGCTCAGCCGAATCCCGACGTTCTCTCTGGATCCCGAACGCCCCGCCCAGACGCATGGGGGCCATGTGATCGGCTTCGATAGCCTCGGCTTGGTTTGGGACCGAAGCTGACGGGCCTGGCGGCGGCTTGGCAAGTCTCTCAGGGGAGGTTCAGCTTTGGATATGAAGATTATCATTGATCGCCAAGCCTGCGTCGGACACGCGCGCTGTCAGGCCGTCGCGCCGGAGCTTTATCCGCTGGACGACAATGGTTACATCGACACCGACGGATTCACCGTGCCCGAGGGCGAGGAAGCTTCTGCGCGCCGCGGCGCTCGAGCCTGTCCCGAAAAGATCATCAGGACCGTGAACGACCCCAGCGGCAAGGACTGGCCGCCGAAGGCCTGACGCCCGGCGCCGGGGGGTCGGGCTAGGCCGGTGATGCTCGATTTGGCGGCGTCCGCTGCGGCCAGCGACCCTCGAGCCAGCGCGGCTCCGACCCATCGATATGCACAAGTTCGCGCAATCCGCTGCATGCCGATCGGAGTCAGCCGCACGACGAGGTTCAATCGGCCGATCCTGCATGGGCTGGCCATCTGGCTGGCTCGGGGCCAAGCGGGTCTTGCGCAGCTTCGATCTCCTGCGCCGGGGCCCAACGGACGGCACGTTAAAGCAGAGGATGACAGGTGAATGGCCGAAAATCTCTTCGATCTGACCGGCAAGGTAGGGCTTGTCACCGGCGGAAACTCTGGTCTCGGCCTTGCCATGGCGGAAGGATTGGCCCGCGCCGGCGCCGACGTCATCATCTGGGGGCGGCGGGACGATAGAAATGCCTCAGCCGCCGAGAGCCTGCGAGCGCATGGCGGCCGGGTCGCGCATCGTACTGTGGACGTCTCGCATGAGGCCGATGTCGCCGCGGGTTTCGCTGCTGCGCTGGAGGAATTCGGCCGTGTCGATTGTGTCATCGCCAATGCCGGGACTGCCAATGTCGCTTCGATCCACGAGATGTCGTCGGATACGTGGCATGGCCTGCTCGCAATCAATCTCCACGGCGTCTTCTACACCTTGCGTGAGACGGCGCGGCACATGAAAGCGCGAGCAGCAGCGGGCGATCCGGGTGGTTCGATCATCATCAACGGCAGCTTGGCGGTATTCAGCGGCGTCCCCGGGTTGGCCCATTATGCCAGCGCCAAGGGCGCTCTAAATTCCATGTCGAAGACCCTGGCGGTCGAGCTCGGTGAAAGCAGGGTCCGCGTCAACGTCATCTGTCCAGGTTACATCCCTACCGAGATATCCGGAGACGCCGGCCCCATGATCGAGGCGACCCTGGCGCGAAGCCCGATCAAGCAGATCGGCCGACCTGAAGACCTGCAAGGCATTGTCGTGTATCTGGCGAGTGACCTGTCACGCTACCACACGGGCGACACGATCACGCTCGATGGTGGTATGATGGCGCAGACCTACTAAAGAGGGATGGACGCCATGAAGCAGGTACGCGTGCACGGCGCAGGGCGATACGAGATCGACGACGTTTCGGCGCCGCAAATGGCGGCCGACGACGCCGTTATCCAGATGGGAGCCTGCGGCATCTGCGGCAGTGACATACACTTCGTGCACGGCGGGGTCCTGCGGCCTGATGGTGCGCCGATGCCGCTTGGTCACGAGGCGGCGGGCGTCGTACTGTCCGCCGGCGCAAACGCGGTCGGGGTCGAGCCTGGAATGCGCGTCTTCATCAATCCGATGGGCGATCCGGCCAATATCATCGGCAATGGGGGCAGCGAAGGGGCGTTCGCGCCGGAAGTGCTGGTGCGCAACGCGCGTCTGGGCGAAAATCTATTGCCGGTGCCCGATGGCCTTCCGCTGGAGCATGCCGCCTTGGTGGAGCCACTTGCCGTGGGGCTGCACGGGGTCAACCGGGGGAATCCGAAAGCCGGTTCAAAGGTTGCGGTCTTCGGTTGCGGCCCGATCGGCTTGGGCGCAGTCTTGTGGCTCGCCCGACTTGGCGCGAACCCCATTGTCGCCATCGACGTTTCGGAAGGTCGCTTGCGTCTCGCGCGCGAGTTGGGCGCCCATGCCACGATCAATCCGCTCAAGGAAAATCTTCGCGATCGCCTGATGGAGCTGCATGGAAGAGGCCGCCCGGCGCTTGGCGAGGAGACTGTCGGCACGGACGTCTTTTACGACATGGCGGGCGGACGCACGGTGATCCAGAACATCCTTTCCTTGGCTCAATTCCAAGCAAGGCTAGTGGTCACTGCCGTCTACCTGGAGCCGCTGCCAATGGATATGATGCAGATCCTAACGCGTGAACTGGAGTTGACGGCCGCAATCGGTTATCCAACGGAACTACATGATGTACTGCGCCTGTTGCCAGAGATCGATCCGTCTCTGCTAAACGCCTATATAAGCCATCGTTTCGCGTTCGAGCAGTTCGATGAGGCGTTCGCCACAGCTCAGACCGCTGAAAGCGCGAAAGTCATGGTCATGTTCAATGAGGCAAGCCGCCATTGACGTAGCGTTCGCGGCTTTCGGCCGCTCACAAGGCGCGCTCACCGGTCGAGGGGGGCTCGCTTCGAGCGGCCTGGCGTTGGCGACGGTCGCTTCGGCGATCGGATTGGCGCTGGCGCCGCAATATGCCGGGCCGTTCGAACAAGCCGCGCGCCGATCCTACTGGGCCGCCTCATGCAGCGCCCTTCGCGCCGCCATGATCCTGCCCTCGAGCCAACCCAGAAGGTCAAAAACGCGCCCTTGAGTGTCATCCGCCAAGGCGTCCAGGATCGCCAGTTCCGCCGTCCTGACCGATTGATCGGACGGGGCGGCCACGACAGCCATCTCGATAAAATGCAACGCCTTTTCAGGCGCTCCATCCTTCAAATGAGCGAGCGCCCGTTCGGCAATCGCAGCGGGTCCTCCAGCCATGGTGACGACTTCAGGCCAGACAGCGCTTGGGGGCGTAGGGTAAAGCTCGCTGGTGCGCTCCTGCCGGAACCAGCCGGCGTACTCCTCCCAAACACTGCGCGCGATCCAGTGTGGCGGGCAACGTCCATCACGTGGCGCAAGGTCTTCGGGCAGTCGAATCGCGGCCTGAATCTCCGGCAAGGTCGCACCGGATGTCATGCCCCGGACAGTCTCATCATGGATGCAGCGCACCGCTTCGCGCACCTTGCCAAGGGTCGCGCGGATATGACCAGCGCCGACGATCGGCTGCTCATGCCCCGTGATCAGAACCTCGGGTTCGAGGGCCAGCAGCCGGTCGCAATCTTCCAGCCACCCGGGGATCGACCGGTCGCGATCGCCACGCGCGGTATAGAAGTTGGGGAGCGCGCCATAGATCGCCCCGGCCCAATTCCCGGTGAACACGGTGCGCTCGTCCGGCAACCACACAGCCAGCGCATCCAGCGTCTCCCCGCTCGGCATGGATAGCAGCTGATACCGGCGCCCGCCGGCCGTGAAGGCCATCTCGTCGCGGAATGTCGTCAGCGGTTCGGGATCCGGCGTGGTGAACCAGCCCAGGTCAGGCGTTCCCGGAGGGATCATGGCCGCCAGGACATTGGCGTTGCGGGGTGCGAAAAACGCGGCGAGCATCTTGCGTTCGGCGCAGATGCGCGGAAACATCGCCTGCCCGATCAATTCCGCTGTATCGCCGCCGAACGTTCGCCAGCCGCCCATGTGATCGGGATGACTTTGGGTGAAGATAACCTTCAGCGGGCGTAGCGGCCGCCCAAGCAACGCCTCGAATTTCTCGCGCGCACGGGACGCCTGATTTGCGCTCGTCGTGTTGATGACGACATCACCATCCCTGCCCGTAACGAGATAGGCGTTGGATGTGGCGTGGACCATGGCGATATGATCGTTGATCCACTCGGCCGGGCGCTCCGGATCCCAGGCGATGATCGGCAATACGATGTGATCCAAGGTTCTAAATTGGGTCATCGCCGCTCCTGTCCCTCTGTCAGTGCGAACGATAAGTCGGCACTGCGGCCGCCATCCGTGCCTCGGTCTCCTCTCCGAACCACACATGCTCGAGATACATGCCCAGTGTCGCGTGTTGATCGGTATAGATGAACCGCGCATCCGGCCCGACGTCGCCCGAATAGACAATGGGTTGGTCAGGGTCCAAGCTGGCGATGTGCGCGTCCCACGCCGAGAGCGGACCGTTTACCTTCACGCACAGGTGGTGGAACACATTTGCATGCGCTCCGTCCTTAGGAAGCACATCCCGATAGATGGAATCATTGCCCCCCAGGGGCTGGATGAGTTCGAGTTGCATGGCATCGATATTCGCAAGTGCGATGCGCAAGGCGATTTCACCCTCGCGGCCAAAGACCTTGGCCGGAAATGTCTGCTCCATGACCAGGAATTCAGGAACGCGATAATGAGTGCGAAACTGCCCAAGGCTACGGTCAAGATCCGGCGTCACCCAGGCGACCTGCATGATATTGGCGAGGGGTAATAGGCCTGGCGGTGCGATCATAATCCATCTCCTGACGATCGTATTTTCCGAGATGAAGATTTATAGCTCAGGTTCCACCTCATATTCCTTGACGTAATCGGCGAAGCCTTCATCGAGCATGGCCGGCGTCACGCCAAACTCTTCCAGGCCATAACTATGAGCGCCATGCTTATTCTGCGGATTGGCGTCGAGATATGCCTGCATCCCGGCCAGCGCGTCCGCCGCAAGAGGATCGCCCAAGGCAAAATAGAGCTGGCGCATCTCGGCGATCGGATCGCTAATCAGGCGTGCATAGCTGACATGCACGATCCGGCCCGGATTGCGGCGGTCGAAGTCTCGTGCCCGGCTGACATGATCGAACATCTGCGGCACGTAGATTTCGCGCAGATAGTCGCGAGAAACCTGTTTCATGGTCGATGTGTGCGTCGAATGGATCAGGCTGAGCAGTGAACCAGTCGCCTTATAGGGATCGCGATGAATCCAAACCAGCCGTGCGTCCGGAAAGACCTTGACCAGACTGTCGAGGAACAATGCATGGCTGGGCATCTTTAGGGACCATATGCCGCCAGTCCTGTGCTGCAGGACCTGCATGTAGCGCTTTTCGTATGCGTAGGCGGTGGTAAGATCCGCCTCGTCCCTTAGCCAGCGCGTATATTCAGGGGCGGGCGCCAGCGCTTCCAGCATGCAGGATTTGAATTCGTGGCCGTGAATGAAGGTGCATTCGGTCGGCGCGTCCGCAGGTTCGAAGTGACGCTTGGCCATTTCCGGATTGGCCTTGAGGAGTTGCTCGTCCATCTGCTTGGCCGCGATGCAGCGCGGATCGGTCTTCAGCGTTTCCCGGGGCGCCGGGGGCACCGGGTCATTCGATTCCCACGAGAGCATTGATCGCCGGGCGGGATCGGCGGCGAGCAGATTGTTCAGCAGGGTCGTTCCGGTACGCGGCATGCCAAATTGAAACAATGGCCGCTCGACGACAGAATCTGCGAGTTCGGGATGGCGTCGATGATAGTCGTCGATCTTCAGTCGATTGGCCAGGTTGCGGGTCCAGACGAAGCGGAGAACCCCGAGCCCCGCGTCGCTGATATCGTCGCGCCGCCGGGCGTTGGCGGTCAGCAGATCCAAGCCCTCACGAAAGGTCTCGGTATCGAAGGCGTGGAGGCCGGTCTGCTTGCGCGCGTCCTCAATGATATCCTCCGAATGCATGACCTCTCCAAAACGTGCCATGATTATGCACGGCGGGGTTTATTCGCAGCTTTTCAGAGAACTGCGCATTGTCCATAGCTGCGGGCGCGACATCACACTGATGCGCGATCGGTGTTCGTGGCGGGGACGCTGGCGTTACCGTCAACGTCGGGGACGAAGCTGGCGGTATCGGCGATTAGCCGAGAGGCTGCCACGAAGGGACTCGGCGAGAACCACGTCATCGACCAGGGCCGGATCAGGTCCAGACCTTTCGACAGCGGCTTTCAAGACCGTCTGCGACCTGTAGGTAATCGGCCTGCACGCCCACTCCCCGGCGACATCGTCGCCGGGGCGCCTTCGCTGGGCTCAACCGACGAGAGGCGCGACCTCGGCCTCCGGGCGCAGCGCTGGTCGCGCCTCATTTCGAGGGGCGACCTGCTTGTTGCGCCCGCCGAAATGATTGCTGATCGTGTCCTTCAAGATGTGGGCGAGCTCGTCCTCACGCGAGCGCATGACCTCGCTGATGCCGCCGATCCCGACGATCATCTGCGGCTGCCCCTTCGTTCGCGGCAGCGGTGTGGCGATGATGCCGCCGCCAGCCGTGACCATATCGCAGGTGAAGGCGTAGCCCTTCTGGCGGGCCGCCGAGAGCTGCTCGAGCAGTTCGCGGATCCGCACCAGCGGCTGGCCTTCCTTCGCTTCGGCGTTGATGCGCATGACGAGACGCGTCACTTCGGCGTCCGACATTGTCGCAAGCACCGCATATCCGGCCCCGGACTGCGCGAGCGGGCGCACGGTTCCGAGGGTCATGTGCAGCCGCGCCGGGCTGGTCGCCTGGATCACGTGGATATATTGCACAAAGAGCCCGTTGCGCGTGGCCAGCACGATCGTGTCGCCAGTCCGCTCGTTCAGCTCCCTCATCATCGATATGATGGCGCCTTCGGCGAAGAGCTGAGCGTTCACCCAGCTGCCGAGCAGGGCGACCCGCGTTGACGTGATGTAGGTCCGCGTGTGCGGATCATAGTTGAGATAGCCCGTTGCGACGAGGCTTCTCAGGAGAGCGGAGGCGCTCGATTGCGGATATCCAAGGGCTTTGGCGACCTCCATGACCGTGGACTGTCGCTGAATGTCGTCGAAATACTCGAGGATCTCGAGCACTCGCCCCGCCGACTTGACCGTCCGCTGTTCAAGTGGCGCTCTCGCCGCAATGCGCCGCTCCAGCGGTGCGGGCCGCGACCTTCCCATGACATCCTCCGCTTCTTCCATTCTTGGCCACTTGGCGTCATCGCGCGAGCAGCGCGATCACCGGGAACAACATATGCCGGTTCCAGCCAGGATGCGCATCACATATGCGATGGATTCCCTCGCGCATGAGCGGCCTTGTCGCGGAGCGCCGGCATTTTCAGGCCCCGATGACCTTGTTGATCGCTATGGCTGTGAACTGCAGTTCGCCGGCGACGAAAGCGTGCGCCTCGACAAACACCAGGCTGCGGGTGCGCCGGGTGGCGCGCGCGCGGACTTCCAGAAGATCGCCGAGCTTGGGCGCGCGTACGAAGTGGGTGTTCAACTCGACGGTCACAACGGCGGGGCCCCCGGGATCCCAAGCTGCGCCCGCCGTGGCCGCCTCGGCCAGGAAGGCCATCAGCCCGCCATGCGCCAGCCCCCAGGCGTTCACATGATGCGGCTCCACGCGAAGCGCGATCCAGTGCTCCGGCTCGCCATCGCTGGGGACCGACTTATGAAAGATCCGGCCCACGTGATTGGGAAACGCGCTTGGCGAGGATGTGTATTCGTAGCCTTCGGGGACGCTGTTCATTTCGCTTTCGCTCAATTGACGGGCCAGACCTTGTTCGCCCAGGCGCGTACGTCGTGGGCGAACGCCGCGGGTTTCTCCATCGCGGCGAAGTGCCCGCCGTTCGGCGGATCCGACCAGTGAACCAGATTGTACAGCAACTCGACTCGGCTCGCCGGCGGCGGCGGCATCAGCGCGTCGCCCGGGAAGGCCGCAAAGCCGGTGGGTGTCATGCAGCGCTCGCCGGCGGTAGGTCCGGCGCCGCCCTCGCGGATGAGGCCATGATAAAACAGCAGCGAACTTGGGAAACTGTCGGTCATCACATAGAGCATGATGTTGGTGATCAGATGATCCAGACCGAAGACCGCCTCGAGATCGCCTTCGGTCAGGTCGCCCCAGTCGTGAAAGCGCTCCAGGATCCAGGCGGCCTGTCCCAGGGGATTTCCCGCCGTCGCCCAGGCCAGGGACAACGGCTTCATCATCTGCACCATGCTGTAACCGCCGAGCATCTGCTGGGCGGCGGCGGATTTGGCCATCCAGGTCTGCTCGACTTCATTCTGCGGCGGGGCCGCAGAGCGAAGACCACACATATTCAGGTGAATGGCGCGCAACGCCGGATCGCCGGCCAGACCCATCTGGGAGGTGACGACGCTGCCCCAGTCGCCGCCCTGGGCTAGATAGGCCGTGTAGCCCAGGATCTGCGTCATCAGCTTTCGCCAAAGCCGCGCGGTGGCCTTTGGACCGACGGGTTCGCCGGGCTTCCCGCTGAAGGCGTAGCCCGGCAGGCTCGGGATAATCAGGTCGAACGCTTCAGCCGCTCGTCCACCATGTCGCGAGGGATAGGCCAGGCGCTCAACGACGCTCCAGAACTCGTAGTGCGAACCCGGCCAGCCATGCGTGAGAATGAGCGGCCGCCGGCTCGTCCCCTCGCCGGTGACGTGGACGAAGTGAATCGTAAGCCCGTCGATCTCGGCGAGATATTGCGGATAACGGTTCAGGTCGGCCATGGCCGCGCGCCAATCATAGCCGTCGAGCCAGCGGTCGCGGAAACGCTCGAGGAAACCGCGATCGCAGCCGAGGCTCCAGCCGGCGCTGACGGGCGCGGGCGGCAGGTCGCAGGCGCGCAATCTGTCCTTCAGCGCGACGACCTCCGTTTCCGTCCAGGAGACTTCAAACGGCCGCATCAACGCGCTCCTCTTTCGACCGCGCGACGGCGCAGGTGTGCGCCATACTCGACCGAACAACACCGGCCTGGCAAATGTGGTGGCGCACAGAGACTATTCTCTGCATCGATGTGATGGCTTCGGGCGGACCTTGGCTCGCTCCGCCAAACGCCGTTATAGGCGCCCCGCGGCCCTCAGTGAGGCTTCGATGTCGCGTAGGTTTGAGATGAGGCAGGGCTGGGGTCGTGCGTACCGCCGCCGCAGCCGGAGACATCACAACTGTGCGCATCGCCGCAAGCACGTTGCTTCCGAGGCATCCCGCTTCTAGCGACAGGTTGGTTTGCTGAGAGGAGCCGCAGGGATGCGTTGGGATTCGACTGTTCCGGCCGTTCGCAACGGGCGGGGCGTCCGGGCTTGGCGCGGCCACGGTGCGGGCGCCAGCGGCGGCGGGCGTGCAGGTCGGTGTTCTGGATCTGCACGCCGATGCGGGCAATGCGATGAACAGCTACGTCAATAGCGAAACGGTGCGGCTTGACGGCGCCATCCGCGTAGGATCGCGCTGAACGGAGGAACGCGAAGATGACCTATATTCTCTATGAGACCGCCGACCGGATCGCCACGGTCACGCTCGATCGGCCGAAGCAGAACAACGCGCAGAATGCGGATCTTCTGAAGGAGCTCGACGAGGCTTTCGCCCGCGCGACCGCCGACGAGGGGGTGCGGGTCATTATTCTTCGCGCGAATGGCAAGCACTTTTCCGCAGGGCACGATATCGCCCCGGAGGTGCTCACCAAGGAGCCCTGGCTTTCGATGTTCGACGACGTCGGCAACACGGGCCTGCTCAGGATGTACGATTGGGAAGAGCAACACTACTTCAACTATTCCCGGCGCTGGCGCGATATTCCCAAGCCGACCATCGCCGCAGTGCAAGGTGCATGCATCGCCGCTGGCCTGATGCTCGCCTGGCCGATGGACCTGATCGTGGCGGCGGACGACGCGAGATTTTCCGACCCGGTCGTACGGATGGGCATCGGCGGGGTCGAATATCAAGGCCACGCCTGGGAGTTCGGCGCCCGCAAGGCGAAGGAGCTGCTGTTCACGGCGGGCTGGATCGACGCCGCCGAGGCGCACCGGCTCGGCATGGTCAACCGCGTCGTGCCGCGCGACGAACTCGATGCGCAGACGCGCGCGCTCGCGCTGGAGATCGCCAAGATGCATCCACATGCCTTGCGCATGGCCAAGCGCTCCGTGAACGCCGCCCTGGACGCGATGGGCCAGCACGCCGCGCTGGCGCACGGGTTCGACCTGCACTCGCTCGGGCACGCCAACGCCTGGGCGACCTGGGGCAAGGTCACCACGGCCGGCCTGGATGAGATGACGGAAGGCAACCGCAGCAGCCGCAAGGCATGAGGTTCAGAACGAAATGAAGCTCGCGCTCCCTGAAGGTCAGCAGCTGCGCGACGCCGCGATCACGGCGACCCAGGCCCGCCGGTGGCTGGCCTCAGCGCCGGTGATTGAGGCCATCGTCGCCAGCCGACGTTCAGGACAATGGTCCAAGGATGACTGAGGGCGAACGTCCCCGGTTCGTTCCTAGAGCGTGGCGCCGCCCAGGGTCACCGCAATGGCGCCGCCGTCGACCTTCAGATCGGAGCCGCTGATGAAGCTGGCCAGATCGGACGTGAGGAAGTCCACCGCGTTGGCGATATCGTAGGGCGTGCCCCAGCGGCGCAGGGGCGTGTTCTCGAACAGACGCTGCGCCCCGGTGGGATCCCCCTCCTCGGTCTCCTTGCGGCCCATGGGGGTCCAGATCATCCCGGGGGAGATGGTGGTGACGCGCGCGTTGCGGGGTCCCCAGGCGGCGGCCTGGCGTTCGGAGATGCGCACGACCCCGCGCTTGCTGAGGCAATAGGCGGCGGCGCCTTCCGGCAGGCCCTGGGCGACCAGACCCGCCAGGATCGGCTCCAGTCGTGCGATCAGGTCAGGCGCCAGCGGATGGTCGATGACGGCGTCGATCGCCGGGTCCTTCGGCGCAATATGTGCGGCCATGGAGGCGATCGAGACCACGGCGGTCCCGTCGCCCACCAGCGGATCGAGCGCTTCGTACAGGAGCGCCGTGCCGACGAGGTTCACCTGGATGATCGACTTCCAGGAGGCGAGGACCGGCGAAAGCCCGGCGGTGTGGGCCACCGCGCCGAGATCCCCGGCGCCGCCGAGCGCCCTCCCCAGGGCCGCCACCTCCTCGCGCACGCCGATGTCGCAACGGGCGGCGAGCGCGATCTCCAGGCCCTCCTCGACGAGGCTGGCGGCGAGGGTGTCCAGGCTTTCCTGGCCTATGTCCACCAGGGCGAGGCGATAGCGGCGCCCCAGAAGACGGGCGCAGGCGCGGCCCATGCCGCCTGCGGCCCCGGTGATCAGGGCGATCCTGCGACGGGTCTTCGACGGCTCGATCATCTTGGTTTCCTCATGTTCGCGTCGGCTGTCGGGTCGGGCGCCCGACGGCCACGCTATCATGGCCCCCCGCATCCGCAGTCGAAAAAGGGCGGGGCGACCAACCTCCCCGCCCGGTAAGACTAGTCTCCGGTAAACTCGGGACGGCGCTTCTCGCGGAAGGCGTTGACCGCCTCCTGGTGGTCCCTGGTGATGTTGCTCAGCCCCTCATAGGCCATGCCCACATCCAGCAGCGCCTGGGCCGCCTGCCGCAAGGGGACATTCATCGTGATCTTGGTGCCGGAGACGGACTGAAGGGCGCTGCGCGCAAATCGCCGGACGTACTTCTCGGCGATCTCCTCGACCTCGTCCGGCGTGCCCGACGCCGCTATCAGCCCGATCTCAGCGGCTTCCTTCCCGTAGATGGGATCACCCAGCAGGAGGTAGCGCTTGGCGCGGGCGTAGCCGATCAGCTGCGGCCAGATCAAGGCGCCGCCGTCGCCCGCGACGAGGCCCACGTTGACGTGCGGGTCGAGGATCTTCGCCTCGTGCGCAGCCACCACCAGATCACACATCAGCGCGAGCGTCGCGCCGAGACCAACCGCATCGCCTTTGATCTTGGCGATCGTCGGCTTCGTGCAGTCCAGGGCGGCGAAAACCAGTCGTCGGGAATTGGCCACGCCGCGATAGAACAGCGCCGGATCGTCGATCTTCTTCTGCATCTTGACGATATCGCCGCCAGCCGAGAACACGGGGCCTTCAGCAGCAAGGACAAGGACTTTGACGCGGGCGTCGAAGTTGGCGTCCTGGAAGATGTCCGCCAGCTGCCGATTGGTCTCGTCGTCGATGATATTGCGCTTTTCCGGCTTATTCAGCGTGACGCGAAGAACCGACTCGTCGAGCCGCACGTCGACCTGGTCGTAGCGTGAATAATCAAAGTCCATATCTGGATCTCCGTCCGCTCAAGCGGCTGCGTGGAGGTTGCAAAGCGTCTCGCCCACATCTGCGAAGCGCTTCAGGTGGAAGGAGGGGTCGCCAAACAGTTGATTGATGGTCGTCAGGCGGATGTAATGCCAGCTGACGTCGAGCTCTTCGGTGACGCCCATGCCGCCGTGCAGCTGGACCGCATGATAGCCCACGAACTTGCCGGAGCGCCCGACCTGGGCCTTGGCGGCCGAGGTGGAGCGGATCCGCTCGGGGGTAGGTGCGTCGAGCGACAGCGAGGCCAGATAGCTCATCGACCGGGCTGTCTCGGTCTGGATGTACATGTCAGCCATCCGGTGCTGAAGCACCTGGAACTTCGCCAGGGGAGCGCCGTACTGCTGGCGTGTCTTGGTGTACTCGCAGGTCGTCTTGACAAGGTAGCTCATCGATCCGACCGCCTCGGCGCAAACGGCCGCCGCGCCGCGGTCCAGGGCCGCCTCCAGCAACGGAACGGCGCCGTCGATGCGCCCGAGCACGGCCTCGCTTCCGACGGAGACTCCCTCCATCACAATCTCGGCGGCCTCATGGGCGTCGAGCATCTTATGGCGGCGGCGTTCGAGCCGTGAGGACTGCGCGTCGACGAGGAACAGGCTCACGCCGTCGCGCTCGCCGACACCGCCGGCGGTCCGGGCCGCGACGAGGAGTTGGTCGGCTCGCGCGCCATTAAGGACGACGGGCATCCGGCCGTCGAGCACCCATCCCGTGCCGGCGGGCCGCGCCGTGAAGCTGGTGTCCTGCGGGCTGCGCAGGGCGTGCGACCCGCCAGCGGCGAGCGCCAGCTGCAGTTCGCCGGCGATCATCTGCCCGATCAGCCCCTCTCGGCGTTCATCGGACAGTCCCTCCTGCAGAAGGCTTCCGCCGACGATGGCGTTCACGACATAGGGTTCGGCCATCAGATGCCGGCCGAACTGCTCCATGACGACCATGGCCTCGACCGGAGAGCTGGAAAACCCGCCCACCTCCTCCGGGAAGGCCGCGCCGATCCAGCCGAGGTCGGCCATCTCGCGCCAGAGCCGATCCCTGCCGCGCGCATCGTCTTCCAACCGCCGGCGCGTCGGCAGATCGTATTTCTCACTGAGAAACCGTTCGATGCTGTGGCGCAGCAGTTGCTGATCTTCGCTGAAACTGAAATCCATGTCGCCGACTCCTCAGACGCCCAGGATCCGTTGGGCGATGATGTTGCGCTGGATCTCCGAGCTTCCTCCGTAGATGGTGAGCTTCCGGCGGTCGAAGTGTTGCTGGCCCAGGAACGCCGCCTCGGGCGAAATCCCCGTCGCCTCCGGGAGAGTGAAGGGGTGCACAAGACCCTCGATCTCGGCCGCCTCCATCAAGAGCTCGGTCAACGCCTGCTGGATCTCGCCGCCGCGGACCTTCAGAACCGAAACCTCAGGACCCGGGGCCTTGCCCGAGAGCTCGTCGCAGAGGACTCGCCACGCCGTGTAGCGCAAGGCCATCAGGTCCGTTTCGACTTCGGCGACCCGCTGACGCAAGATTGGATCTGCACCTCGCGCCATGCCGCCCGGACCCGGCCGTCGCAAGGCGCGGCGAAGTTGCTCCATGAGCGCCAGACTGGGGCCGATGCCGGCGCCGACCAGGCGCTCGTGTCCGAGCAGGAACTTCGTGATCGCCCAGGCTTGACCTTCCCCTCCGATGAGGTTCTCGACCGGGACCCGAACATCCTCGATCCGGACCTCGTTAACGGCGTGCATGCCGCCCATAGAGATGATCGGGGAGACGGTGACGCCCGGCTGCTCCATGTCGATCAACAGGAAGGAGATGCCCGCTTGCTTCTTTGCCTCGATCGATGTGCGCACGAGGCAGAAGATGCGGTTCGCGAGATGGGCCCAGCTGGTCCACAGCTTGGCGCCGTTGACGACGTAATGGTCGCCGTCCCGCACGGCGCGCATCTGCAACGACGCCAGGTCGGAGCCGGCTTGCGGCTCGGAGAAACCCTGGCACCACCAGTCCGCACCGCTGAGAATCCGCGGGAGATACTTCCTCTTCTGAGCCTCTGAGCCGAATTCGATAATCACCGGCCCAAGGAGGTCGATCGATGGGATGTTCGCCCGTGGCGCCCCGGCGAGCGCTGACTCCTCGTCCCAGATGAATCGTTCGAGCGGTCCCCAGCCGGGACCGCCCCAGTCCTTCGACCAACTGGGCGCCAGCCAGCCCTTGGCGGCGAGGATCTTCTGCCACGCCACATGCTCGGGCTTCGACACCTTCTCGCCATTGAGCGTCTTACGGCTGAGCTCCGGCGACAGATTTTCTGCAAAGAAGCTGCGGAATTCGGCGCGCAGCGCCTCAACTTCCGGGCCAAGTTTCAGGTCCAAGGTTGTCCTCCCTCGGTCGACCGCTCAGACGCCGCGGAAGTTCGGATCACGGCGTTCCCTGAAGGCGGTGCGGCCTTCTACATAGTCCTGCGACATTGTCAGCATGGGCTGCAGGTCCGCCTCCGCCGCGAACACGCTGTCGAGCGAAGAAGGGCCGCGCGCGAGGATGTCCTTCATCGCGGCCACGGGGAGCGGCGCCAGCCGGCTGAGATTGTGTGCGGCCCGAACTGCGGCGGCGAGCACCTCCCCCTCCCCTGCCGCTTCGTCAGCCAGGCCGAGCCGCAGCGCTTCAGTCGCATCTACGACGCGCGCGGTCAGCAAGAGACTGCGCGCAGCCCCCACCCCAACACGGTTCGGCAGCGACCAGAGGAGCCCGGCGTCAGCCATGAGCCCGACCTTGCCGAACGAGGCGCAGAACCGCGCTGAGGGAGAGATGACAACCTGGTCGCACGCCGCCGCAAGCGACATGCCCGCGCCATAGGCCGCGCCCTGCACCGCGGCGACCGCCGGCTTCGGTCCGGCTGCGAGAACGCGCACGATATCGTGCAAAATACTCATGTTGCGGCGGGTGCGCGCCGGGTCGGGAGCCTCGCCGCCATTGACCGGCTTGACCTCGCCGCCTGAGCAGAATTGGCCGCCGGCGCCCGTCAAGACGACGCCGCGGCAGCTGGTGTCCTCGACGCAATCACGCAGCATGGCCAACAGGTCTTGCCGACCTTCGACAGACAGCGCGTTGCGCCGCTCGGGCGCGTTCAGCGTCAAGATGGCGACTTCACCATCCCGGTCTCGCTCGACAAAGTTCCCCATTCAGAATACCGCTTGTTCGCCTCAGACATCACCGTGCGACCCATCTGAGCCAACACGTCATCGGCGCTTTTACTGGGTGGCCTGGACGATCGCCTACGATCTCTGCGTCGAAGCGCCCGCTTAGCACGTATATGCTCCTTTCCCGGCGCGGGGCGGGCGCCTTGGAAATCGGCGCAGCGCGACGCCTTCAGCATCCCGCTGGTCACCTTCGTCGACGTTTGTTTCCAGTGTGCTTTACAGATCTGAAAGTTCGCTCCGGCGCTCGACCGAAATGCGGGCGAACTTCGGCTCCAGCAGACTAGGAGCAGGGCGGCCTCATCCGCCATGGCGCCAAGCTGCTTTTCGCCCGCGCCGAGACCACCGCGCCGAAGCTGACGGCAATCTCCTGAAAAAAAAGCCCGCCCGACTTGGGCGGGCAGTATTCATAAGGGAGGAATGCCCCAAAGGGCTTCTTTCACTGAGGCCTGACGTCCTGGAACGCAAGCGAGCGGGGCGCAGCAACACATTTGCGATGCCTTTGCCCACCATTCTTGAAAAGCGTACTCCGCCTCGCCGACGCGGGGGCGCCAGCGGTCATCATCTAGGAGCCGTCGAAGAACGCGCCAGCGGTGTCCTCGAGGGTCAGTCCTCGGGCGGACCTGCGAATATGTAGCGGGGCGGCGGCGGCAAACGATGGGTTCGGCGCAGGCGCGAGACAAGCCTGTCGACCCTGGCGCCCGTCCAATCCGGACCCGGAACGCCGTCCCAAAATTCCCGCCAGCTCGGCAGGGCGTCGTGGTAACCGCTCACGGCAGGCGCGGCTCCGGGCCACCGCACCTTGGCCGCACCGATGGGCGGATCCCCATGCGCCGTCGCGTAGAGGCGGCTCTGCACCCGTCCGCGGAACAGCCAGGTTCCACCTCGGCGCACATAGCGGTCATGATAGAGCAGACTCGCCGTGACCCAGTGCTCGCCGACTTCGTGTTCTATTCGACAGCCGACCAGCCCGATCGCATCCTCCGGCCCAAGCATCTCGATCAGGTGGTTGGACACGTGATGGGCGCTGCAGGTGAACTGGCGTAGCGCCGCATCGAACGCCGCCTTGAGCGCTTCGCGCCCTTGTGCGTCGCCAACGCGCACATCGTCGACATAGAGGTTCACCAGCGCCTCGAGGTCGCGCGCGTCGATGGCCACGGCGTAGCCGAACGCCAGTTGCCGGATCGCCTCGAGCGCCTCGAAGCGATCGAGCCTGGCCTCCAGCTCAGCGGATGAACTGCTTGATGTAGTCGGCGCCGAAGCCATTTTCCCGATAGTACTCGTCGCAGGCGGCCAGCAGGGTGAGGCAGTTATCGACGCGGACCGGATCGTCGTTCTCGTCCAGCGAGGTCAAGCCGCCGTGCATGACATAGAAGGCCATCATGGATTCCTTCACCGTCAGGGTGTGCATCTCGCCCGGTGGCTCCCAGATGAACGTGCCCGCCTCGGCCACCCAATCGTGCTCCGGATAATACCAGGCGCCCTCGATCGTATAGGAGAAGACTGGCCCGTCGTGCACGTGACGGCCGATCACCCCCGGCGTCGGATAGCGCAGGATATTGACGGTGACCCCGGCGGAGACGTCGAACAGCAGCGGCAGGTAGTAGTGACCCGCCGGCCGCTTCACCCACATCTTCAGGTCCTCGGGAACCTTGAAGACCATGTCCTTCGGCAGGTACTGCCCCGCCAATCCCGCCGGGCGGAAGTCCTTGATCACAGCGCTCATCGCCTCGCTCCTGAAGCGGACCGGCGTCATGCCGAGCCGCAAGGCATCGATCTTGCGTGGGTGTCGGCTGCTTGACGCTTCCGGTCTAATGGATTCGACCCGGCCGGCGCATCCATCACCCATCTGCTGGGTTGGCCGACCGCCCGATCAGCCAGGGCGGCGGCCTGGAGCGCCAGAGCCACGGTCGGTTGTCAGGCGGTGGTCAGCTGGCCCTGGGCCTGAACCAGCTCGGACTTGAGCACGCGGCGCAGCAGCTTGCCGGTGTCGTTATAGGGCAGCGCCTCGCGGAACGCCCAGATCTCCGGGGTCTTCGAGGAGCGCAGCCGCGCCTTGACCCAGGCGGCGAGCTCGTCGCTCGAGGGCCGGCCGTTCTTGGCGACCACCACGGCCGCGACCTTCTCGCCCCACTCGTTGTCGGGCACGCCGAGCACCGCCACGTCGCCGACGTTCGGATGCTGGCGCAGCACGTCCTCGATCTCGCCGGGCGACATGTTCTCGCCGCCGCGCACGATAACGTCGTCCAGGCGGCCTTCGACGTAGAGGTAGCCGTCCTCGTCGAGGTGACCGCCGTCGTTGGTCGGGAACCAGCCGTCCTCCTGGATCACCTTCTTGGACAGGTACTCGCCCGAGACCTGCTCGCCCCGGACGTAGATCTCGCCCGAGACGCCGGCCGGCAGGACCTCGCCGTTCGGCCCGCGGATCTCCAGCTCCAGCGTCGGCAGCGGCTTGCCCACAGAGCCGAGGCGCCGGCGCACCTTCGGATCCGCCGAGCCGATCGCCTGGCGGTGGTCCTCCGGCCCCAGCACGGCGATGGTCGAGCTGGTCTCCGTGAGGCCATAGGCGTTCACGAAGTCGACGTGCGGCAGCAGCCTCAGCGCGCGCTCGATCACCACCTGCGGCATGCGCCCGCCGCCGTAGGACAGCGCCTTCAGGCGGGGCAGCTTCTCGCCGCGCTCTTCGACCACGTCGAGGATGCGGCCCAGCATGGTCGGCACGACCATGGCGTGGGTGATCTTCTCCTGGGCGGCGAGGCTCACCCAGCCCTCCGGGGTGAAGGCCGGCATGTGGACGATGCGGCGGCCGCTGTAGATCCCTGTCAAAATCGCCGAGATGCCGGCGATGTGGTAGGGCGGCACGCTGACGAGGGCGGCCTCATCCTCGTCCGAGCCCAGGAATTCCACGGTCGAGATGACGTAGGAGGTGAGGTTGCGGTGGCGCAGCACCGCCGCCTTGGGCTCGCCCGTGGTGCCGCTGGTGAACAGCAGCACGCCGATGTCCGCATCGGCGTCGGGCGGGGCCTCGGCGCGCAGCCCCGTGTCGTCGCAGAGCCCGCGGAACTCGCTCATCGGCACGACCTCGACGCCGTCGACGCCCTGGACGCGCGGCAGCATGTCGTCGTCGACCACCGCCACCGACGGCGCCGTGCGACCGACCAGCTTGCGCAGGTCGTCGTCGGAGAGGCGGTAGTTGATCGGCGCGAAGGGCTTGCCGATCAGGCCGGAGGCGAACACCACCACGGGCAGGTAGGGGCTGTTCAGGCCGAGGTAGACGACGGTCTCGCCCGGCTGCTTGGCCAGCCAGGCCGCAGCGCTCTTGGCGCGCCCATGCAGCTCGGCCATCGAGACGCCCTGAGCGTGCTCGCCGAGGATGATCCGATCCGGCGCCGCGTCAGACGCCATTTCCAAGAGAAGCGAGGTCTGCATCAATACTCCGCGCTCGCAGCGGCTTCCACATGACAAGCCGGGCTCGTCCCGGACGATCCGGACATCCCCCGCATACGCTCTATTCCCTCGCTCGCTGTCAATCGGTCCGCAAAACGGCCCCGGATCGGCATCCAGAACTGATCTCCTTGGCGCTCGCGTTTGCAGTCGCCCGCCGGCGATCTTCGATCCGATCCCATGAATGCCGTAGTCCCTCGGGAGGATCTCCGTATTTCGGCGGCTTCGGGACAGAAATCGGGGTGGGTCGAGGCGCCTTTAAACTGCACCGGCGGCGGCCCCAGCTTCTCAATTTCAACCACCATGTCGTCGCCCGCAGCGGTCTACGCGCTGCGCGAACGAAATTCGGCGACCGCTACAACATTATATATGTGATCTGTTCTTCGCCGCCGCTCGCGGCCGCGGCAAACGTCCCGCCCGAAGGCCCGGTCCGGCCCGCGAGAACGAGCCCGTCGTCGCCAATGTCGGTGCGGGCTGGTCAAAAGATAGGGTCAAGCCACCGGCAACAGCGGAACTCTCGGATTACGACGTCGCCTTGACGGCTTACCTCCGGAACCACCGCGAGATGCATTCTTCTTCAACCGCGTCGACATCGATCCCCGGGCCGCTTGCGCCCCGCGCGGCGCGCCCGCGGCGAGGATGGCGATAGCCATGGCGGCGGAGGGCGCGGGGGCCGGAGTTCTCGAAGCGCTGGTTCACGTGGCCAGGCAGCAGGGCCTCGACACCAGCGTCGAGGCGATCCGCCGGCGCTTCGTCGTGGAGAATGGCGCCGTGCCGAGCGGGACGCTGATCGCGCTCGCCGGCGAACTGGGGCTGCGCGCCCGCGCCCTGCGGGCCAGCTGGGACGACCTTCCCCGCTTTCGCAAGGTGCTGCCGGCCATACTGCGGCTGCGGAACGGCGCGGCCCTGGTGCTCGAAGCCGTGGTCGAGGATCCCAACGCCGGGCGCGTGGCCATCCTGCGCGATCTCGCCGCCGGCGCCGAGGCGCGGGCGATGGTCGACAAGGACCAGCTGGACCTCGCCTGGGACGGCGAAATCATCCTGATCAAACGTCGGCAGGCCAGGGGTGACAAGGATGTCCCGTTCGGGCTCGGCTGGCTGATCCAGCAGGTGCTGCGAGAGGGTCCGATCCTTCGCGATGTCAGCATCGCATCGCTGGCGACGACCCTCTTCGCACTTGCGCCGCCGTTCATCGCGATGATCGTGATCGACCGGGTGATCGTCAACGAGTCGCACTCGACGCTCCTGGTGGTCGCCGGCGCGATGGGGCTGATCATCGTGTTCGAAGCGCTGCTCGGCTACCTGCGCCGGAGGTTCATGGAGACCACGGCGACCCGGATCGACGGACGCCTGAACCTCTATATCGTCGACCGGCTGCTGCGGCTGCCGATGGACTATTTCGAGCGCACGCCGAGCGGCGAAACCATGAGCAAGCTGTCCAAGCTCTGGCAGATCCGCGGTTTCATCACCGGCCAACTGCTCTCCACCGCCCTCGACCTCGTCACCCTGGTGGTGCTGGCGCCGGTGCTGCTGGTCCTGCAGTGGACCATCGCGCTGATGGTCTTCGCCTGCGCCGGGGCGATCTTCCTGATCATCTACGCCTTCCTGAAGCCGATCAGCCGCCAGTACGCCCGCGTCATCGCCGCGGAGATCGAAAAGAGCTCGCACCTGTACGAGACCGTGCAAGGCATGCGGACCATCAAGTCGCTGGCGCTCGAGGGGCGCCGCCGGATGGAATGGGACGGCAAGGTCGCCGCCTCCGTCAGTGCACGCCACAAGCTCGGCGCCCTGGCCAACCATCCGCAGACCTACGTCCTGCCGTTCGAGCGGATGATCTATTCCGGCTCGATCCTGGTGGGCGCGGCCCTGGCCCTGGCCCACCCCGACAAGATGGCGCCCGGCGTCATCATGGCCTTCTCGATGCTCGCCGGCCGGACCGCCCAGCCTCTGGTGCAGCTCGCGCGCCTGATGCAGGAGCTGCAGGAGGTCCGCGGGGCCGTCGGCGAGGTCGCCTCGGTGATGAACCTGCGTCCGGAGGAGGATCGCGCCGGCGTCGGCCTGCGCCTGCCAATCCGTGGACAGATCACTTTTCAGCAGGTGCGGTTCCGCTATGCGCCCGGCGCCCCCCTGGCGCTCGACGGCGCGGACTTCGAGATCCGCGCCGGGACCATCTTCGGCATCATGGGCCGCAGCGGCTCGGGCAAGACCACCATCACCCGACTGCTGCAGGGCCTGAACCCGGGCTACGAGGGGATCATCAAGATCGACGGCATGGACCTGCGCGAGATCGAGCTGCACCATCTGCGCAGCAACGTCGGCGTGGTGCCGCAGGAGAACTTCCTGTTCCGCGGGACGATCCGCGAGAACATCGGAGTCGCGCGGCCCAACGCCACCTTCGCCGACGTCGTCCGCGCCGCGCAGCTGGCGGGCGCCGAAGAGTTCATCGAGCGGCTGCCGCGCGGGTACGACACCTTCCTGGACGAAGGCGCCACCAACCTCTCCGGCGGCCAACGGCAACGGCTGGCGATCGCCCGCGCCCTGATCATCGACCCTCCCGTGCTGATCCTGGACGAGGCCACCAGCGCCCTCGACGCCGAAAGCGAGGCGATCATCAACGCCAACCTGATGCGGATCGCCAGCGACCGGACGATCATCTGCGTCTCGCACAGGCTGTCGATGCTCGTCCCGGCGGACGCGATCCTGGTCATGGACAAAGGGGCCGTCCAGGACATCGGGCGCCACGAGGACCTTCTCTACCGCTGCGACATCTACAAGCAGATGTGGCGCCAGCAGAACCGGCACACCCATCCCGCGGGGACACAGGATGCAGTCTCTCTCATCGGTGCGCCGCGAGCGGGCTGACCCGCTGGCCGCGCCCATCAGCGCCTTCGAATCCGAGACCCAGGCGGTCATCCTGTCGACGTCGCCGTCGAGCGAGCGCGCAATCCTGTATGTGATCATGGCGATGGTGGTGGTCGCCCTGGCGCTGATGGCGGTCGTCAAGCTCGATCGGGTGGTGAGCGGCGCCGGCCGCGTCCTGCCGACGCAGGGATCGCTGTTCGTCCAGCCGCTCGATCGCGCCATCGTCACCGGTATCGTCGCCCACGCCGGCGACGTGGTGAGCAAGGGGCAGGTTCTCGCCACCCTGGATCCCACCTTCGCCCAGGCCGACCTGAAGGATCTGCAACAGCGCAAGGCCAGCGCCGAGGCCATGGTCGCGCGCCTGCAGGCGGAGAACGACAACCGGCCCTATGTCGTCGACCCCGCCTCCAACGACAGCGTCACCCAGTCGGCGATCTATGTGCAGCGTCGGGCCGAGTACCTGCAGACCATCAACGACTTCGACGCCCGCATCCGGTCGGGAATCTCGGTCGTCCAGAGAAGCCGGCAGGCCACGGCGGACTTCCAGAAGCGGCTGGAGATCGCCAACCAGCTGGAGCAGGCGCAACTCGACCTGCAGAACAAGGGGTTCGGCCGGCGGCTCTCCCTGTTGAGCGCGACCGACAGCCGCGTGGAAATGGGGCGGATGGCTTCGGACAGCCTCAGCGCCGCGGCGCAGGCGCAGCACGAGGTCGCAGCCTTGAGCGCCGAACGCGCGGCCTACGTCGGCAAGTGGCGTGGCGACGTCGCCAGCCAGTTGTTCACGGCCCAGAACAGCCTCGATGCGACCGAGCAGAGCCTGGCCAAGGCGGCGAAGGTGCGCGACCTCTCCAAGCTGGTCGCGCCGGCGAACGCCGTGGTCCTCAAGGTCGGCCGGGCCTCGATCGGCTCCGTCATCGATCCGAGCTCGAACAACTCCGAGCCGCTGTTCACCCTCACCCCGGTCGGCGGCCCGCTTGAGGCGGAGATCCATATCGCCGCCCGGGACATCGGCTTCATCCGCCGGGGCGACAAGGTCCGGCTCAAGCTCGAGGCCTACAGCTTCACCGTCCACGGCGCCGCCAAGGGCGTGATCAAGACCATCAGCGACGGCTCGTTCACCACCGGCGACGACGGTCAGATCACGCCGCCCTATTACAGGGCCCGGGTGGCGATCACCGACGCCCGGCTCCGCGGCGTGCCGGCCAGCTTCCGCGTGGCGCCCGGCCTCACCGTCACCGGCGAGGTCCTCGTCGGCCACCGCACCATCCTGCAATATCTCATCGGGGGAACCCTTAAGACGGGCTCCGAGGCGATGCGGGAGCCGATGTAGGAAGATGGCCTTCGCGGTGCTCATCGGCCATCTGCTGAAGCCGAGCCGCCGGCGGTTGCGCGCGCGGGCGCTCGCGGAAGATCGCCGGCAGAACCCGGTGAAGGCCGCCGCGCTCTGGCGGGCGCTGGCCGAGCAGGGCGACCTCGACGCCGCCTACGTGCTCGCCGAGCGCTACGAGCACGGCCGGGGCCTGGTGCAGAACTTCAACGAGGCCACGCGCTGGTTCCGCCAGGCTGCGAGGCGCGGCCATGCCGGGGCGCAGGCCAAGCTCGGCGAGATCTGCTTCTACGGCCGGTCGGAGCCCGCCTCGATCAGCCGCGATGCGCCGCCGGACCCCTGCTCGCCCCTCGGCGGCGCGCTCGGATCGCTGTTCCCCGAGGGCGCGGGGATCGCACAGGATCTCGCGGAAGCCGGCCATTGGAACCGACTGGCCGCAGAGGCCGGGGATGTCGCCGCCCAGGTGCGCTGCGCCTACCAGTACGCCACCGGGCAAGGGCTCGAGCTCAGCTACGAACAGGCTGAGCACTGGTTCGCCGCAGCCGCCGGCCAGGGTCACGACGGCGGCGCCTTCGGCCTGGCGACCCTTTACGCGGGCGGCCATCGCGGAAGCGCCGACCTGGCCAAGGCGGCGGCCTGGTTCCGCCGGTCCGCGGAACGTGGCAACAGCGGAGCGCTCTTCTCTCTGGGCCTGCTGCACCTGCGCGGCGAAGGCGTCGACAAGGACGAGGCCCAGGCCGCCGGATGGCTCCGCCGCGCCGCGGAGCAGGGACACCTGGAGGCGATGGTCTTGCTCGGCCAGATGCACCGGTTCGGCCTGGGCCTGGTCGCCAACGCCGCCGAGGCCGAGACCTGGCTGAAGCGGGCCGCCGTGCGCGGCCACGTCAAGGCGATGACGGCCGTCGCCAGCCTGCTGCTGGAGGGTCCGCGGCCGGATCCCGTCACTGCCGCCAGCTACCTGCGCGAGGCCGCCGAAGCCGGCGATCCGGAGGCGCAGGCTGCGTTCGCCGAGTTGCACCTGCACGGGCGCGGCGTCGCCGCCGACCCCGGCCAGGCCGCTCAATGGTTCCGCAAGGCCGCCGATCAGGGTCTCGCCGCCGCCGCGGAACGGCTGGGGGCGATGTACGCCGACGGCTGCGGCGTTCCCCGCGATCCCGAGGCGGCCCAGGCGTGGTTCGCGCGCGCGGCCTCCGGCGGCCATGCGAACGCCCTGTTCAACCTCGGCGTGATGCGACAGACCGGCGTCGGCGCAGCTTGCGACATCGCCGAGGCCCGGCGATGGTTCGAACTCGCCGCCGAGCAGGGCAGCGCCGCGGCGTGCCTGAGGCTGGGCCTGCTGGCCGCGGCCGGTCAGTTCGGCGAGGAGCAGCACGCCGCGGCCCTCGACTGGTTCAGCAGGGGCGCCGAACTGGGCGACCTCGACGCGGCCTGCAACGCCGGCCTGCTGCGCATTCGCGGCCTGCCGCCGCCAAAGGACGTGGCCGCCGGCCTGCGCATCCTTGAAGACGCCGTCGCGCGGGGCGGCCGGGCCGCCGCCTGGGCGCTGCACAACCTGTTCTCGGAAGGCGCACATCTGCCGCCGGACCGCCCGGCCGCCCAGCACTGGCTGGCGGAGGCCGCCCGGATCGGCTGCGGCGTCGCCGCGGCGCGGCTCGCCGACCAGCTCGACGACGACTCGGCCGCGCCGCCGCCGGCGCGCGTCATCGAGCTGCTCACCCGGTCCGCAGAGCTCGGCGAGCGCGCGGCGCAGGCGAAACTCGGCCTCATCCTGTTTGCAGGCCGCCACACCCGCCGCAACCTGGTGGACGCCCTGCGCTGGCTCAGCCGTGCGGCAGAGGCCGGCGACGCCGAAGCCATGGTCCAGCTCGGCGCCATGTTGGCGGCCGGCGACGGCGTGATCCAGGACGAGCCGGCGGCGATCGCCTGGTGCGTCAAGGCCCTGGCGTCCGGACAGCCGGCCGCCCTGCGGCGCCTCGACGAGGCGGTGGCGGCCAATCCGGCGATGGAGAGCGCCCATCGTGAAGCCCGGCAGATCTGGCTTGGCCGGGCGACGGACGCCGCCGCCGCGGCGCAGCTCAGGCCGGCCTGACTGAACGCCGAACGCGACACCCCTCATTGATGCGAGCGATGCGATGGAAATGAACCTGGATGTTCTCGCCGCCTTTCCCGCCTTCTCCCCCTACAGCGGCGGTCACGAGCCGCATAAGGCGGCCCTGACCATAGCCTCGATCAACAAGGTGATCCCCTCGCTGCGGGCGCTGCTGGCCGCCCTGGGCCAGCGGATTCCCGAGGTTCTCGACGTCACCGCGGCCAGCCGGTCGATTGCAGACGTTCGACGTTCGGAAGAGATGAAGGCCCTGTTCTGCGAATACGGAAGCGATAAGTCGACGCTTCACAACTATCACCATCTCTACGCCCATGTCCTGGGCGAGCCCGAGCGCATCAGGGGGATCTGCGAGATCGGCCTGGGAAGCCCCGATCCCGACGTCGTCTCGAACATGGGCGTGTTCGGCCGCCCCGGCGCGTCGCTGCGGGCGTTTCGCGACTTCTGCCCGAAGGCGCTGGTCTACGGCGCCGACATCGACCGCAAGGTTCTGTTCACGGAAGATCGAATTCGCACCTTCTACGCCGACCAGACGGACGCCGCGTCGCTGGACGAGCTGGCGCGGTTTCTGCCGGAGGGCCTGGACCTCGTCATCGACGACGGCCTTCATTCGCCCGACGCCAACCTCAACACCCTGAGCCTCGGCCTACGCAAGGTGCGGCCCGGCGGCTGGGTGGTGATCGAAGACATTTCTCCCTCGGCCCTGCCGCTGTGGGAATGCGTCGCCGTCCTGCTGCGCCCCGGCTACCGGGCCTGCCTGTTTTCGGCCGAGGGCGGAATCCTGTTCGCCGCCCAGAAGCTGGATGCGAGTGGCGCTGGAGGGTGAATCGCGGTTGTCGGACGGCCGGCGGGCTCCGCCGACACAGCCCCTGCGAATGTCCGCATGCCGGCCGGGAGCCAATGGGAGTTCGCGACCCGTTGCGGACGTTCGGTTCCGCTCAGGTAAGCGCGGCCTTCAGTTCGGCGAGGACGACATCGGCCCGCGCCTCCACGGGAACCTTCGGTAGAACGACCGCGCGATATCCGAGCCTGGGGTAGGCCCGCTCAAGGCGTTCGTACTCCGCAATGGCTTCTTCCAGACCGTGCCGACGCTCCGCATCGCGAACAAAGAGTTCAGGCCACGGCGGCGTCAGAAAAACTGTCTCATTGTAACGGTGCGACCGGCCGATCGTTTCAAGCATCAGTTCGCCGGTGGCGTGCTCCAATGCGGCCGCAGCGTCCACGAGGCCGCGATCGAAGAAGACCCATCCAGGCAGGGCTCTGGCGGCGTCTCGATCGGCGATCGAGACCTCGATCGCGCGCCGGGCGAACGCCGCGAGATCAGCCCATGGGAGCGCTTCTCCGCCGATTTGAAGCTCAGCCCTGACGACGCGCCTGCCCGGCTCGTCGATCACGCTGTGACCCCGCCGCTGAAGCTCCGCAAGGAGCGTCGATTTTCCCCCACCAGAGCAGCCTGACAGCACGACGTAGCTATCACTCATCCCATGTTCTCGTTGTTCGATTGGGCGGAAATTCGCCCGAGCCGCGGCGCGATAGTCTCCTTGATGGTCCGACTTAGCGCCGTCCGTGTAACAAACCCTGAGGCGCCCCCGATTGCAGCGAAAGTCGCCGCTGGCGTTCAAACGGTCTTAGCTCGTGCCCCGAAGTGCAAGCGCACCGCAGGACGCGGGTCGAGCGGGTGCGGCAGAGCGACCAGCATGGGGGGAGCCAGAATCGCCTAGGGATTCAATCAGTCGCCTATCCGCCAGTGTGTGGCCGGGGCTTTTGTCGTTCGCACCGCCGCAGAAGATCGCTTTACGCGCCGCCGCGCGTCCGTTTACTCAGACAAATTCGTCAGCGGCCTGCCACTGCCCTCGGGAGCTCTGTGATCAGAACCGCGACCATTCGTTGATCGGAGTCCCGCCTTGACCCTGGATCGCTCGCCGCAACGCACCCTCTGGCTCCGGAAGGCGCTGATCACTGTTCTGAGCGCCGCCGCCCCACTCCTGAGCGCGACAAGCCAGGTCCATGCCGCAGGCGCCAATCGTGTCGCGACCTACGCCAATCCCGTTGATCTTCCGTACCGCTACCAAGCTCCGTCGCCCTACCGGCAGATCCAGCTCCGACCGGGGGCTTATCGCGAGGCCGCCGATCCGACGGTCGTGCGATTCAACGGGCGTTACTGGCTGTTCGCGTCCCATTCCAAGGGCTACTGGCATTCCACCGATCTGCTGCACTGGAGCTTCGTCGCCGCAAGCGGATACGATGCAGAGAAGTTCGCTCCGACCGTCGTCGTCATGGGCGGGAAGATGTATCTCGCGGCCAGCGAGGCTGCGAACCGTATCTGGGTGACGGATGATCCGATGAGCGGCCAGTGGCGCGAGGCGGCGAACGTCAGCCCCGGCTACCAGGATCCGGACCTGTTCCTCGACGACGACGGCAAGCTCTACATGTACCATGGGCTGGCCCCCTCCGGACCGCTCCACGTCGAGGAACTCGATCCGAAGACGCTGCAGCCCATCGCCAAAGCGGACATTGCGCAGTCGCGTGACAAGCAGGATCGGGGCTGGGAAGTCCCCGGCGACCGGAACGAGAAGACCAGCGGGCCCTCCTACGTCGAGGGCTCGTGGATGACCAAGCACGACGGCCGCTACTATCTCGAGTATTCCGCACCCGGCACACAGTTCAAGACTTACGCCAACGGCATGCTGGTCGCGGACAAGCCGATGGGCCCCTTCACCTACCAAGACTACAGTCCCTTCGCCTTCAAGCCGACTGGATTTGTCGGCGGGGCCGGCCATGGCAGCACCTTCCAGGCGGCTGACGGGCGTTGGTGGCACATGGGGACGCTGTCGATCTCGCAGCGCCACAACTTCGAGCGGCGGCTGGCGCTTTTTCCGACCAGCTTCAACAAGGCCGGCGAGATCATCGCCGACACCTACCTTGGCGACTATCCCCATTTCATCGGCGGCGATCGGCGGCTGACGGGGTGGATGCTGCTGTCGCGGCGCAAACCGGTGATGGTCTCGTCGGCGCTCGACGGATTTCCGGCGGAAAACGCAGTGGACGAGGATGTACGAACCTGGTGGTCAGCGAAAACCGGCGGGGCCGGCGAGTGGTTGGCGATCGACCTCGGCGCGCCCAAGTGGATTGAAGCGGTGCAAATCAACTTCGCCGACCAGGATGCCAATACCGTCGGGATCAGCCACGACGTCTACAGATACAAGCTCCAGGTCTCCAGCGACGGACACGCGTGGCGGACCGTAGTCGACCATTCAAAGAACGGCCGCGATGCACCGCACGACTACGAGGTGTTGCCAAAGGCAACACGAGCGCGTTTCGTCCGCATCGCCAACATTCATGCGCCGGACGGCGGAAAGTTCTCTTTGTTCGACCTGCGTGTCTTTGGCCTCGGCGCGGGCGCCAAGCCGGCAGCCGTGACTGACTCCAAGGTTCAGCGCGACCCGTCGGACGGCCGCAAGGCGACCATCAGCTGGGCCCCGGCGAACGGGGCGGAATTCTATATCGTTCGCCTCGGAGTGCGGCCGGATCTCCTGAACCAGAACTATCAGGTCTACGACGGCCAGACTTCCCTCGCAGCCGCCAGCCTCAACATCGGCGTGAGGTATTGCGCCGAAGTGGATGCGGTGAACGAGAACGGCATTACCCGCGCGGTGGGCGCGACCTGCATGCCCTGAACAGGCGCCCCGCCGCGAAGCAGACTCGTCAGTTTCACAACTCGGCAGTCCTTCGGAGCCGGACACCCCTGGTGAAGCCCTCGGCACGCGAAAGTCAGCTTGCCGGACGCGGGCTGACGGGTGTTCGCCACTCTAACCAGACATTCTTCCGGGGTGATGTCCAGCTGCAGCGATCAGCCAGAATGCCGCGCCGCCGAGCGCGCCAAACAGGCCGGCCCCCCCGACCAATTTGGCGGCTTCCTGAACTCCGAAGAGGGTAACGTGGCCGTGCGTGACCGTGGCTCGGCCGTCAATCGAAGCTTCTTGAGCAGCTGGAAGCAATGATATCAGCGTCCACGGCAGCGCCGCGACGGCTGCTCCGGTCAACACGCAAACCCAGAACAAGGGGCGCGTCACTCTCCGCAGATACAGGAACGCAGGGAGGCCGAAGACCACTGCCGGGCCGTAGGCGCCCACGATAGCGACCACAGGGAACGTTCGCAGAATGCGGGCGGTGAGATCCGGTAGCCCTTCGTACATCGGGTTCAGGGCGGCGAACGCCATCGCAGCTATGGCAGGCGCGAGAATGAAGGCTAATCCTACGCGCCACCCCGGCGGATGCTGAAGGCCGCTGCTCACTCGTAGATTGTAGTCGAGGTGAGGTCTTAAAACCACCCCGAACCGCTGGCCCCAAGGTCCGCATGCCGGAGGCGCGCCAACCAGCGCTCACGACCCTAGTGGGATGTTCGGACAAGCCCCTTACGGAAGCTCATCTGACGGAAGGAGTTTGGCCAGCGCGGGCGTGTCGAGCCGCTACGCCGACGCTGATCAATGCGCTTGCCGCGAGGAAAGCGCCAACGAACACGGCTACTCCGCCCGCGATGATGGCCCAGGTTCCATAAAACTGGCTCAGGTTAGGAGCCGCGACGAAGAAGAGCGCGTCGAAGGACATCGCGCTTACGGTCGCGCAAAGAACAACTGGCCTCCAGCTTTGCCCTGCGGCGACTCTATGGATGCTCCATCCAACGTATCCCGCTAGCGCGGGATAAATCAGCGCTACAAAAAGTCCGCCACCGAGACCTAATGACATCCACAAAATATGCGGCAGCACTCCAAGTGCCGCGGCGCCGGCAAGCGTGGTGCGCGAGGGCCTTCCAGTTAATGTCGGCCAGTCCATCACGGCAGTAGGCTCGGCCCTCACCACGAGGTCAACGTCCGAGAACCACCCCCCCAGCCGAAGTTCAGAAAGTCTGCTTGTCGGCCGATGTCAGCTCACCCGCCCAGCCACCGGACCCTGGGCCCGATCGATCAGGTCCAGCCATTCCGGGAAGCAGGTGGACCAGTCGAACTGATGCGCCGCCGCCTGGATGCTCTGGCATTTGTCGCGGAAGGCGGTCGGGTTGGCCCGGTAGTGTTCGAGGGTCTCGCTGACGAAGGCGACGAACCTGTCCGCCTCGATGGGCGCGATGATCCCGCCGCCCTGATACGCCCGCAGCGGAAAGTGGCCGACCGGCGTGCCGATCACCAGGCGGCCCGCAGCGGCCGCCTCCATCACGGGAAGCTGCGCCGCCTCGCTGATGGAGCTCGTCAGGACGCAGTCCACCGTACGGTAGAAGTCGGCCATGTCGTGAAACGAGGTCTGGTTTCCGGTGGAGCCCGCCACCTTGAACTCGAGGCCGGCGTTGCGCGCCGCAGTCTCGGCGAGGTGGCCGCGCTTCCACTCGACGTCGTAGGTGACGACCGACATCGACGACGCATATCCGACCACCTCCAGTCGCGACGGGATCGGCGCATGGAAGTCGTCGAACCCGACGCCCAGCGAGACCACGGCCGGGGCTCGCCGCACGCCCTGCATCATCGAGGCGCAATAGACGAAATAGCTGACGACGCCATAGGCGGCGAAGTCGTCGAAGATCGCCCGCCCCTTCTGTTCGATCAACATCCTGATGTCGTTCTCGTGGTGAGAGACGACGATCATCTTCGACGGCGGGACGCCATAACTGTCGGTCAGCGTGCGCACCCCGTCCGGGGCGGTCAGGATCAGGTCGTAATAGCGGCCCAGCTCGGCGAAATAGGCCGAATGATCGGACTGCCAATTGAGGATGTCGGCGACCACGCCTTGGCGCCAGAGCCGCGTCATCACGTCATAGTAGACGCGCCCGTGGGACCATTTCGGGTATCCGTAGATCAGAATTCGCGGGCCGCTTGACTTCAGCTGGCTCCGCAGTCTCAGGCGCGGATCGATCAGGTATTGCTGGACCGCGCGGCGATCTATCTCGCCGCCGTTCGCCGGAACTGAGCCGCCGGCGACCTCGCCGCACCACATTTCCGAGGCGATGAAGCATTCCCAGGTGCTGCACGTGCTGCGGCTCGCCGTCACCCGGCCGTCGGGCTCGGCGCAGAGATATTTGTCGCCGCGCTTCAGGCCGAACAGGCCGCGCTCCAGGGGGACGAGCTGCAGGGGCGGCGCCGCGGAGGCCTCGCCGGCGCATGTCGAGACGCCGAGATCGTCGTCGCGGCGGTCTATCGGGCGCTCCACGCCGCCCGCCCGCCATGCCAGGCGCACGGGGCGTCCGGCCGGGCCGAAGCCGGGCTCGGCCGCGAGAAAGGCGTTCGACGCGACCGTCTCGACATCGCCGTGCCTCAGCACCCCGTCAGGGCCGACATAGAGCACCGTGCCGAAGACGGTGAACACGCGCGCGGGCGGACGCTCGCGAGCGTTCATCAGGCGCCGACCCCGATCTCGTCGCGCCGCCTGAGGAAGAAATCCAGGTTGCTCTGCAGCCGGCCGTTGGCCGGTTCAAGGTCGAGCGCCGCGCGGCCCCAGTCCACCGCCAGCTCCATGACGTTCAGCCGCCAGGCGGCGATGGCGCCGAGGTCGTGAAGCCGCGAGCCCCAGCAGTTGGGGTCGTCCAGGTAGCTGTTGGTGCGCCGGGTCTTCTGAAGCCCGTTGGCGCAGGCCCAGAACAGGTTCTGCCAATCGCCGGCGGAATGCAGATGTTCGGCGATGTCGAGCCAGATCTCGCGCCGGTGCGGCGCCTCCAGGCGGGCGCGCTCCAGCCAATGCATCTTCCGGTCGGGCTGGATGCGCGCGAGATAGCGCATCGCCTCCGAGCGCTCCTCGCCCCAGGTGCTGGTCGGCAGCGCCAGGTAGCGATCGAACAGGCGCGCGGCCTCCTCCGCCCGCCCGGCGTACATATAGTCCCGTCCCAGCCAGAAGCAGATCTGGCCGTCATCGGGATCCTCCGCGTGCGCCAGCTCCATCAGCGGCATGTACTGGCGGCGGGTGTCCTTGCCGTGGTCCTGCACCTCGGACATCACGATATCGGGGCAGTCGCGAACGACTTCCGGGCCGGAGCTGAACAGGGCTTCGTGGACCGGTCGCCGGAACCGGTAGCCCGAGCGGTGATGGAAGTTCTTGGCCGGCCAGCCGCGCAGGATCGTCGGATCCCCCACCGCGGGCCGGTAGACCACGCGGTGGCAGATCGCCGTGGTGTCCGATGTCCAGGCGGCCTCCAGGGCGGGCCGCCAGCCGGGCTCGAGGTAGCGGTCCATGTCCATCGTGCAGCAGACGTCGACGTCGGCCGGGATCAAGGCCATGGCGGCGTTGCGCGCGAGATCGAACCGCCAGGGACGGATGGCGATGCGGTGGACGACGACGCCCAGGGCCTCCAGGCGTTCGACCGTGCCATCCGTGCTGCCGGTGTCGGCGACGATCCGGTAGTCGGCGTCGGCGGCGGAATTGGCCCAGCGCTCGGCGTGCGCCGCCTCGTTGAGCGCGATCGTGTAGACGGCGACCTTCATGCGCAGAGCGCCGGGCTCGCGGGGCGGCGGCTAGCGGACAAGGCCGCTCCCTCCCCGCTTCCTGATCGCCACCAGGCCGCCGAGCAGCCGCGCGCGGGCAAGTTCGTAATGGCTGTCGAAGAAGATGATTTCGGCGATCTCGCCCATCAGGCCGCCGATGCCGAGCGGATCGATCGAGCGGGGCGCGCCATATTGCTGGATCTCCCTGAGCAGGGTCTTGGTGAGGGTGATCGTCTCCGGCTGCTCGCCAGGCGGCTGCCAGTCCAGGTCCTCGATGAAATACCAGCCCCCGTCGCAGAGCAGCGGAAAGAGCTCCTTCAGGGTGAGCTGTTGGTCGTAGGAGGCATGGCTGCCGTCGTCGATGATCACGTCGAAGCTCGCCGGCGCGAATTCCCCCGCGACTTTGCGCAGGTCCGCAAGCCTCGACTGATCACAGACGAAGGACTTGAACCTGTCAGTATTGAGCGCGGAAAAGTCCGTGAGATCGAGCCCCGTCACGTCGACGAAGGGGAAATAGGCCTGCCAGAGCTGCACCAAAGGCGTATTGCCCTGGTTCCCTTCCGCCAGCCCGCGGCACAGGCCGATCTCCATCAACCGGCGCATCGAGAAGCGCCGGCTTGCCAGCAGCTGGTCGTAGACGCGGGCGTAGGCGTGGCGGTTTCCGGTGTGGTGGTTCTTGTCGGTGTCGAAGCGATCCGCCAGGTCCGTGAAGCTGGGCAGATGGGCCAGCGGATCCGACAGTCGCGAGATCAGCGATCGGCTTTCGCCGATCTGCGGGTCATGCCGCGCGGTCCACAGGTGAACGCCGAACACCCGCTCGTCATTGAGATAGTCCGCCAGCTCGGCGACCGGCCGCCGGAAGCAGTCGCTTTCCGTCCAGTCGATGGCGTTGAAGAACTGCGGGCTGAACACCTGGTTGCGCAACTCGGCCCCGTCCTCCGAGGCGATGTAGTCCGACAGCAGCTTCGGGCCGACGTCGCCGAACGTCCGCGCGGAGGCTTCGAAGAAGCGGGCGAGCGACAGCTCGTAGAGATTGCGCAGGTGGCGACTGTATCGCGGGGCGCCGATGACATTGCCGCAAACGAAATGCTCTTCGCGGGGGCCGCTGCGCCATTGCAGGTTGAAGAAGTGCTCGCCGCGGAAGGCGAAGGGACGCAGCAGGACGACGTCCCCATCCATCCAGAGGCCGCCGTGCTCGTAGAGGACGGCGTAGCGGAAGATGTCGCTGAAGTAGCGGATCTCCGAACCCGCCATGATCCGGTCGAACAGGGCGCGCGGCACGACGTCGGCGGCCTGCTTCAAGTCCACGCCATAGGCCGAGAGGAAGTCGAGCCGTTCCGGCGAATAGCTCCAGACCTGCACCGGGTGGCCCGCGCGCCGCATGGAGGCGGTCGCGGCGATCAGCACCTCGTGGCGGGCGCTCGGCGACAGCACTTCATAGAAGAGGTGGATCTGCGGCAGCACTGGATCGGCGCAGCTCAGGACCTCGGCGATCTTGCCGTCGAAGGCCCGGGATTGCGCACGGCGTTGCGTCGGAGACTCCGCCGCCTCTAGGAAAGGCGCCAGGCGCAGGAACGTCTCCTTGGTGGAGAGGGACGCGACCTCAGCGCCCGATGAAGCGACGGGCGGCGGCGTCGCTGCAACGGCCGGCTGCGACGGCCCGGCGGCCACGGCGGGAGGCTGCCCCAGGTCTCCTAGCGCGCTTCGCACCTCCTGCGGCGCGAGGGTGGCGATCCAGGCTTCGCTGTCGGCGATCCCGTAGGTGACGACGAGCCGCTCGCCGTCGGGATGCCAGGCGAGGCCGGCGGCGAACTCCACGCCGTGGCCATGGAAGCAGAACGGCTGCGTAAGACGCTTGAGGCGCGACGCCGCGTCGAACCACACGAAGCGATGGCGATATTCTCGCCCTCCGCCGTTCAGCACCCGCGCTTCATGCACCAGGGCCAGCCAGCCCCCGTCGAAGGCGAGCAGTTGCGAGCCGCCCCGGAACTGGTCGGCCCGGACGGCGGGAGAGCTCTCCTCGACCGTGCACGCCTGGTCGTCGACGATCCGGGTCGGGTCACAGAGATAGATGAAGTTCAGCACGTCGCCGGACACCTGAGGCATCCAGTTCTTCTCGTGCTGCTGCGGGCCCTCCGGCCGCAGCACGCGCCAGTCGGCCAGCCGGGCGTCGCCGGCGGGATCCTCGACGATGCGGGCCAGCACCTGTTCGCACCAGCCCTCGGCGTTGAGCTCGCGAATGCAAGCCGTGCACCAGAGCGCGTCGCGCCAGACGAAGGGACGCAGATCCTCGAACCCCTGGACCAGCGGCCAGCCGGGCTCAGGCATGTCGGCGGGCGTGCGGATTTCGGCTGCCGACCGAACGCTCAGGTCCGGATCGAGACGGAGCAGGAAATTGCGCGTGTGGATGGGGGCGTTATCGGACGTCGGATACCGTCGGATGTCGCCCTCGGCATACTGCTCGTCGATCCGATAGTTGACGGCGCGCTGCACCAGCAGCAGCGCATCGCCCTGCCGTGCGATCGACGGATTGGTCGGCCGATAGCCGTCCGGCGGGGTAAATCCGACCGGCTTCGCCGTAAATGACGGCATCAACTCCGCGAGCGGTGAAAGATAGAACCGCAGGTTCGAACGCGCGAGATTTCGCGTGGTCTCGGGAACCGATCGGTCGAGGGCCAGGCCGTCGCAGACGGCGAAACCCCGGTCCTTGCGGCGCCGGTCCTTGGCGTAGTTCGCGGCGATCGAGAACTCTTCCCGCAGGCCGTGCCGATAGATCCAGTCTTCGACGAAGAGGATGTCCTCGTCGGGAGAGCACAGCTCGAGGCCTCGTTCGGAAAACAGCGTGCTGAGGTGGTTGGCGCCCTTGATCCGGTAGTGACGGGCCAGATCGTACAGCGGCTCGGCCCGGCTGGGACGCTCGTTGTAGGCCGCCAGGGCGGCGCCCACGAAACCGGCCTCGTCGCCCATCTCGCGCAGGCAGCGCGCCAGCCGCACGCGCGCCACCCAGGCCTCCTCGACCCAGCCCCCGGCGGCGGCGCGCCTGGCGTAGGCCTGCGCCGCCTCTTCGAGCCTGCCGCCGTCCTGGTAGGATTGCGCGAGGTAGAACAGATGCCGGGTGTTGTCGGGGTCTTTTTCCAGCGCGCCCTTGAGCAGCTGGACGTCGCGGTCGAACTTGTCGACCCGGTTGGCGCCGCTCGCGTGATCCCGATACCAGGCGCTGCGCAACCGCTGCACGCCGCCAGGAACGTCGAGGTACTCGTGCGTGACCCCATGGTACCAGGCCCCGGCGTCACGGCGGACCAGGCGGGTGTTCCAGTATTTCAACCCGCCGGTCGAACGCTGCAGGAGCTGGTATCCGGCGGCCTGCAGCTGCGAGCGGAAATCTTCCGCCTCGACGACCAGCTCCATGTCGGCGTCATCGAGCAGGATATAGTCGAACGGCAGGTCGCAAGCGTAGGCGCATCGCAAGGCGGCGTTGCGCGCCTGCTCGAAATTCTCGAACGGGAACGCGTGGAGTTCGCCGGGCAGGCCGCGTGCGGCAAAAAAGCTGCGAATGAACTGCTGGGTGCCGTCCGTCGAGCCGGTGTCGCCGATCACCCAGCAGGAGATGTACGGCGCGACGGCCTCGAGGCAGCGCTCGAGATTGGCCATCTCGTTCTTGACGATCATGTTGAGACAAAGAGAGCTGTAGCCGGCCATGATCCCCCCACTGGTCGGACCCCGGCGTGCTCGCACAAGGCGGCGCCGACGGCAGTCCGGCGCACATCTTGGGGTCGCGCCCGAACGGGACGTGACCTGGCTCTCAGGGGCCGCTCAGCAGGATAGGTGGCCGGGAAACCGCCGACCTATCTTATGATGGACATGCTGTCGGTCGAGGCCGCCGGCGGGAGGCCCGCGACCCATGGATGCAAAGGGCGGCAACGGAACGGCGTCGAGCCGGCGCCGCATCGTCATCGCCTCGACCGCGTTTCTCCTGGCGCAGGGGCGCACCCGCGCCTCGGCGAGAACCCGCGCCGATCCAAGGATGTCCATCCTGTCTCCTGCACTGCAACCCGGCGTGACCCTGCTTTCGGCGCCGATCGAGCTCGCCGGCGACTGGGGCGGGATGATCCCCAATTCCGCCGTTCAGGTTCTCGAACTGATGCGCCGCGCCTGCCTGGAAGACGTCCGCCTTGTTTCGGACCGGCAGCCGACCCGCATCCGCGTCGACGAGCACACGTCCGGCCCGCCGGCCGTCTGGCTGCACGCCGACGGCAGCACCACCGCCTGGATCGTCGTCGACATCGGCGAGCGCGCCTGGGCGCAGCTGGCCTACCAGTTCGGCCATGAGCTGGGACACGTCGCCGCCAACTCCTGGCTGCCGCACGCTGTTCCGAAGGGTCCGTGCCAGTGGCTCGAGGAGGCCCTGGTCGAGGCCTTCTCGCTGCGCGGGCTAGGCCGGCTCGGCGCGACCTGGCGGCGGACGCCGCCCTTTCCGGGCGACAACGCCTATGGCGAGGCGATCACGGCCTATCGCAGCAAGATCCTGGAGGACTACCGCCGCCTCGCCGCCGACCAGGGCGGGCTCGGCGACGCCAGGGCCTGGTTCGCGCGCCACCGCGCCAGGATCGAAGCCGGCGACGGGCTCAATGCCTATGCCCGCGCCGCATCGCTGCTGATCCTGGCTGAGTACGAGCGGGCCCCGGCCTGCCTCGCGGCGATCGGAGCGCTGAACCGCTGGCCCGGCCGCACCGCCCTTCCGCTTGGCGACTACCTCGACCAGTGGAAAGCCAGCTGCATCGAACTCTCGGCATCGACGCAGCTTCCGGCCTTCTTGATGTCGCAGTTCAAGCCCGGCTAACAAAGAAAGAGCGGGCCGAAGCCCGCTCGAAGGTCGCAGTCCGGGTCGGCGCCGGTCGGGAGGTCCCGACCGGCGCCGCCGGCTCACAGCAGGTGCTTGCCTCCCAGGTGGGGGCCATGCTCGCCGTGGCTGGGGCTGTAGCCATGCGCCGGCACACGACCGTGGGTGGGGTCGCTGTAGGCGCCGGCGCCGCCAGTCTGCGCCTGGTCGTCCTTCACCGCCTGCAGCGGCGTCGTCGCCGTCGTGGTGACCTTGCTGGTTCCCACGAAGTCCTGGGGCTTGAACAGGCTTCCGCCGGTAAAGATCGACAGGAAGTTGAACAGGCTGGACAGCGAGCCGGTCGTCAGGAAGTCGGACAGCGCCTGCAGCAGGGCTAGCGCTCCCCCGGTGGTGACCCCACCCGCGCCACCGCCGCCGAAACCACCCAGGAAGGTAGCGCCCTGGGTCGAGCCTGCGAGGGTTCCCCCGGATCCCGCGCCGACATAGTCCGGGACAGATCCCGAGGTGGTCGAACCGAGGTTTGACACCGTCGACAGGGTGGAGACGGTCGCCGTCAGCGGCTGGCTGGCGGAGGTCGTCACCGTCAGCGGCTGACTCTGCCCGGCGTTGGCGCCGGTCGGCCCTCTCGGACCGGTCGGACCCGTGGCGCCCGTGGGGCCGGTCGGACCCGTCGAACCGCGCGGACCGGTGGCTCCGGTGGGACCGGTGGCTCCGCTGGCGCCCGTGGCGCCCGTAGACCCCGTCGACCCTCGCGGACCGGTGGCGCCGGTGGCTCCGGTCGGGCCGGTGGCTCCGCTGGCGCCCGTGGCGCCCGTGGACCCTCGCGGACCGGTGGCTCCGGTGGCTCCCGTCGGGCCGGTGGCTCCGCTCGCACCCGTGGCGCCCGTGGACCCAGTCGATCCCCGTGGACCGGTGGCGCCGGTGGCTCCGGTCGGGCCGGTGGCCCCACTCGAACCCGTGGCGCCCGTGGACCCAGTCGACCCTCGCGGACCGGTGGCTCCAGTAGCTCCGGTCGGGCCAGTGGCTCCGCTCGAACCCGTGGCGCCCGTGGACCCCGTCGATCCCCTCGGGCCGGTGGCTCCAGTAGCTCCGGTTGCGCCGGTGGCTCCGAAACCTGTCGCTCCGGTCGCCCCGGTGGCTCCGGCCGCCCCCGTAGCTCCGGTCGCGCCGGTGGCTCCGAAACCTGTCGCTCCGGTCGCCCCGGTGGCTCCGGCCGACCCCGTAGCTCCGGTTGCGCCGGTGGCTCCGAAACCTGTCGCTCCAGTCGCCCCGGTAGCCCCGGCCGAACCCGTAGCTCCAGTCGCGCCGGTGGCTCCAAAGCCTGTCGCTCCAGTCGCCCCGGTGGCCCCAGTCACGCCCGTAGCGCCAGTAGCTCCGGTGTCGCCCGTCGCACCCGTAGCTCCGGTGGCTCCGGTGTCGCCCGTCGCACCCGTGGCTCCAGTCGCTCCGGTGTCGCCCGTCGCACCTGTGGCTCCAGTTGCGCCGGTGTCGCCGGTCGCGCCCGTGGCTCCAGTCGCTCCGGTGTCACCCGTCGAGCCCGTGGCTCCGGTCGCGCCGGTGTCACCCGTCGAGCCCGTCGCACCCGTGGCTCCGGTTGCTCCAGTGTCGCCCGTCGCACCTGTGGCTCCAGTTGCGCCGGTGTCGCCGGTCGCACCCGTGGCTCCAGTCGCTCCGGTGTCGCCCGTCGAGCCCGTGGCTCCGGTCGCGCCGGTGTCGCCGGTTGAGCCCGTGGCTCCGGTCGCGCCGGTGTCGCCCGTCGAACCCGTGGCTCCGGTCGCCCCGGTGTCGCCCGTCGAGCCCGTGGCTCCGGTCGCCCCGGTGTCGCCCGTCGCACCCGTGGCTCCGGTCGCCCCGGTGTCGCCGGTCGAGCCCGTGGCCCCAGTCGCGCCGGTGTCGCCCGTCGAGCCCGTGGCTCCGGTCGCGCCGGTGTCGCCCGTTGCACCTGTGGCTCCAGTTGCGCCGGTGTCACCCGTCGAACCCGTGGCCCCGGTTGCTCCAGTGTCGCCGGTCGAGCCCGTGGCTCCAGTCGCCCCGGTGTCGCCCGTCGAGCCCGTATCGCCGGTGGCTCCAGTGTCGCCCGTCGCGCCCGTGGCCCCAGTCGCGCCGGTGTCGCCCGTCGAGCCCGTGGCTCCAGTCGCCCCGGTGTCGCCCGTCGAACCCGTGGCTCCGGTCGCCCCGGTGTCGCCCGTCGAGCCCGTGGCTCCGGTCGCCCCGGTGTCGCCCGTCGCACCCGTGGCTCCGGTCGCCCCGGTGTCGCCGGTCGAGC